>MAAC01009540.1_pt1 | contig 213297 bp, 201 predicted proteins | sample 1115981 | NCBI WGS metagenome assembly MAAC01 (sample SAMN04961126, study PRJNA320927) | seawater metagenome | isolation source: sample BD02T64 sea water enriched with oil for 64 days | place: USA:Gulf of Mexico | collected 2013-07-27 | reverse complement strand
CCGTTGAGCGAGGCGCGCATTCTACAGACATAGAAAATACTGTCAATGAAAAAATGAAACTTTCTGTAAATCAGTGTAAAAAACACCGCATCAACGCTCTCCCTAACTATTTACACCCAGCGTAATAAGTGGAAGTGCTTCTTACCTCGACGCAAAAGATGGAAGCGACCAAAGTAGGCGCTCGAACGATTCAAGATAAAAGCATCCTCTTGCTGCTGCTCGCCATTTACCCGCACAGCCCCGTCGCGGATAAACTTACGCGCCTGACCCTGGGTCACCTCACCCCTCGGTGTTAAGGCCAAACCGGAAACCACCAATGCGTCGATCAACGGCAATCCGGCACCCTCAGCACTTGTTGACGGCATGCCATCAAGAGCAAGCTGCTCCATATCATCTTCGGTGAGCTTATCTAATGAACCACTGAACAGTGCCGCCGATATGCGCTCTGCCGCCTCAACACCCTCTTCACCATGCACTAGCCGAGTTACCTCTCGCGCCAGAATGGCCTGAGCCGATTTTTTACCCTGAGCCTGCTCGTCAGCCCGCTCAATCTCAATCAATTCGCTAACAGGTAAAAAAGTAAAGTAATGCAAGAAGCGGTAGACATCCTGATCCGCTACATTCACCCAAAACTGATAAAAGGCGTAGGGTGATGTCCTTGCCGGATCAAGCCAAATGGTGCCCGACTCTGTCTTGCCGAATTTCGTGCCGTCAGACTTTGTTATTAGAGGGAGCGTCAAGCCAAAGGCTGGCACACGATGCATGCGCCGCACCAGATCGATACCACCGGTGATATTACCCCACTGATCGGAACCACCAATTTGCAATGTGCAACCAAATCGCTTGTACAGCTCAGCGAAGTCGTAAGACTGAAGAAGCATGTAAGAGAACTCCGTATAGGAGATGCCCTCACCTTCACGCTCAATGCGTGTTTTCACTGACTCTTTATGAATCATCGCATTGACGGCAAAATGCTTGCCTACATCACGGAGAAAGTCTAGCACCGGCATTCCACCCATCCAGTCAAGGTTATTCGCCACCTCGGCGGAACACGAACCACTATCAAAATCGATGAAACGTGAAACTTGCTGACGCAGGCCCTCGGTCCAGGCGGCAACCACACCCGGGGTATTCAGCTGACGCTCCTGCGCTTTAAAGCTGGGATCACCAATCAAGCCCGTCGCCCCGCCGACTAGCGCTACAGGCTTATGGCCAGCCAACTGAAAACGTCGCAACGCGAGAAGCGGCACCAAACTGCCAATATGGAGACTATCGGCAGTGGGGTCAAAACCACAATAGAGCACACGCTGCTCGGCCAGATGCTCAGCGAACGCACCCTCCCCCGTCATCTGCGCTACTAGACCCCGACTTTGCAAATCACCAATCAAACCCTGGTCTACTTTCGACATTACTTCACCAGCCTCATATACCAAAAAGAGCCGAACGATACAGGATAGCCCCATAAAAACAAATGCCACTTACACCACATACTTGCCCATCACAACTTTAAGTTATCGCCGTATTTTGTTATAAATCACCGTCTTTGCTTAGACAGCTCCAGCGGAACACACAAGCTCATGCAAGCCAGCCGAAAAACAAGCTCAAAAGGGGAGATAAAACTCCCGAAGAAACATCTCGCAGCAGTAACTGCCGTCGCAGTTTGCCTGATTGGAGTCATATCTTTTCTTCCCTCCAAGAATGTCCAGGCCAAGCGCAATGTCATCGCCGTTGACCTGCCCACAGATGCACAAACACCAGGCCAAGCCAAGCTTACATCTGCCACCCAGCCCAAGGCAGGCAACACCCAGACAACACCCCAGCCCCCAAATTGGCAGAAAACAACAATCACCCCTGGCGACAACTTAACTACTGCCTTCAAACGTCTCGGCCTCAACGCCAGTGACGTCTACACCGTCGCCAATGCAAGCACCGAGCAAAAACCACTTCGACGCCTACGCCCCGGCGAGTACATTGCCATCGCTTTAAACGAAGAAGGCAAACTAGCGCAGGTCAAATATACGCGTTCAAGCCTTGAGCACTATCTTTACGAGCGCGGCGAAAATGGCTTCGAGGGCACAAAAGTCATCCTCCAGCCCGATCTTATCCCGACTCACACAACAGCCACCATTAACAACTCTCTGTCTTTCGACGCAAACAAAGCCGGTTTAAGTCAGGCCAAAATCATGGAACTAGCCAACATCTTCGGCTGGGATATTGATTTCGCCCTCGACATTCGCAAGGGCGATGAATTTAGCGTCCTCTATGACGAAAAATTCCTTAACGGCGAGAAAGTCGGCACTGGAGACATCCTCGCTGCCACTTTTACCAATCACGGCAAAACTTTCAGAGCTGTACGCTATATAGAGCAAGACGGAGCCATCAACTACTACACCCCCGATGGCAAGCCCATGCGGAAGGCTTTCCTCCGAGCACCACTGGACTTCACCCGCATCAGCTCCAATTTCAGCTTGCGCCGCAAGCACCCGGTACACAAACGCATTAAAGCCCATCGCGGAGTGGATTATGCAGCCCCACGCGGCACCCCCGTATACTCTGCTGGTGATGGCAAAGTCATCGCCAGTGGCTATAGCAAGGCAAACGGCAACTATGTGTTTATTCAACACGGTGGAAAATACGTCACCAAGTACCTGCATCTGACCAAACGGCTCACGCGCAAAGGCAAGCATGTCGACCAGGGAGACACCATCGGCACAGTTGGCTCTACGGGCTACGCTACCGGCCCACACTTGCACTATGAATTCCTGGTCAACGGCGTTCACCGCAATCCTCGTACGGTGAAGCTACCCGACGCCAAAACCATCGCCAAAAATCAGCGCAACGAATTCATCGCCCAAACTGTGCCGCTACTCAATCAGCTGAGCCAGCACAACGGCATGCTGATTGCTCAAGCCGATACCCACGACTAAAACCCGGCAACATAAATGAGCCAAGCTTCCCGTGAGCTCTACATAGGCTTGATGTCTGGCACTAGCATGGACGGCATAGACAGCGCCATTGTCGACCTCGCCCAGGGCAAAGCCAGTATAGTTGCCACGCACTCCCAGCCAATTCCCAAACATCTACAGACGGCGATCAGGTCTCTCTTTTTACCGGGCGACGACGACATTGACACGCTCGGCAGTAGCGACCAACAACTGGGGCTTTGCTTCGCACAAGCGACAAGCACCTTGCTGGAGCAGGCCGGACTACAGGCTAGCGACATCATCGCGATAGGTAGCCATGGGCAAACCGTACGGCATCGTCCGCCCGGCGGCGACACACCCCATCCTTTTACGCTACAAATCGGCGATCCCAACATTATTGCTGCACGCACGGACATCACCACCGTGGCCGACTTCAGGCGTAGAGACATGGCTCTTGGCGGACAAGCAGCACCGCTAGTACCGGCCTTTCACCACGCCGTTTTCCACAGCGACAAACACAATAGAGCCATCGTCAATATTGGTGGCATCAGCAACATCACCCTGCTGCCCGCAAAGGGCCAGGTGCTCGGCTTCGACACCGGCCCCGGTAATCGCCTACTCGACGACTGGATAAAACAACACAAAGATAAAGCCTTCGACGACGGCGGCCAGTGGGCCAGCCAGCACTCAAGCGACCCACATCTACTTGAGCAATTGAAAACCCACCCCTTCCTACGACGCCCGGCACCAAAGAGCACTGGCCGAGAGGAATTCAATCGACAGTGGCTAGATCAAGAATTAAAGAAGTTCGGCCACCTCTCACCCGGATGCGTACAAGCAACGCTGCTTGCCTTCACTGCCGAAACCATTGTCGACGCGCTAAAAGCGCTACCGATAGAGATAGATGAAGTTTTTATCTGCGGTGGTGGCGCATTGAACACAGCGCTTATGCTTAGTCTCAGCAGCTTACTGAAGCCTGCAAAAGCCGGCAGTACAGCCGAGCTGGGCATTTCACCCGAGTGGGTAGAGGCTGCAGCCTTTGCCTGGCTCGCACGCCAAACACTCGCAGGGCTGGCTGGTAATTTACCCGCTGTAACGGGGGCAAAAGGCTTAACTATTTTGGGTGGGATTTATCCGAGTTATCTCGACTAATCGTCGATCACCATCTCACTAAAAGCGCACATAACCCTCTTCTTCTGTCAGTCGCGCTATTTCATCGGGGCCAAAGGCCACCGTGCCGACAAAGGGAAATAGACTTGCCTCATCTTGCTCAAGAAAACGTAATCGGGTACGGCAGATTTTAATATCGACCACCTGAAAGGCCGTTAGCCGCGCAGCGAGATCAACAATGTTTTTATAACGCTTGTAGTTTTCGCGGAAGAATATCTCGACTTCGGGGCCGTGCAGCACCAGAGCAATCGGTGGTGATTTTGAAAGAAGTGGTGAGCTCTCCAGATAGAAGGCCTCGGCTCGCAGCAGTGCAGCCTCTACCTCCTCAGGTTTATTCTGATCAATACGAACGAGGTAGCCGGGTACTGCACTTTGCGGAGCCTCCGCCAGCGCTGTTAAGTGGAAGAACACCAACAAAAAAAGCAGGGGTGCTAAGCGGCTAAGCCGGGTAGTAATAAGTCCTACCTGCTGCAAGGGGTACCGCTTGTGTGTTTTAGATCGAAAATGAAGCACCACAACCACAGGTGGTCGCAGCATTGGGATTATTGACCACAAACCGAGAGCCTTCGAGCCCTTCGGAGTAATCGAGCTCAGCACCTGAGAGGTACTGAAAGCTCAAAGAATCGACCAGCACAGTGACACCCTCTCTATCAACCCGGGTATCATCTTCGGCTACGGCTTCGTCAAAGGTAAAACCGTACTGAAACCCGGAGCAGCCGCCACCAGTGACGTACACGCGCAACTTGAGGTCGGGGTTGCCCTCTTCTTCAACCAGGGTTTTCACTTTATGCACAGCGCTATTGGTCACATTAAGCGCGCTGGGGATGAATGTTTCTGCTACCGTCATTAATAACTCCAACTTCTCTCTGTCTTTTAAAGCTTATTTTGTAATAACTTGCTTCTCGTTAGTATGGGGGCAAAAACACAAATAGCAACGTTTAAGCTTGCCGCATACCCCCGTCGCCAACAGTCTCAAGATGGCTTGCCACCTTGTTTTTTTCAGCTTCCGGGCTCGCTGCAAACGCACTTTCTTCTTCCTGCACGAAGCCACCATTCACCTGAGCACCTTTCTCGATTTCGAGCAAGGCGTAGTGGATATCCCCTTTGACGACAGCCTGGGAAGCAAGTTCAACCTGCTTCGCGGCATAAATATCACCCTCTATGTTGCCGCTAACAATCACCACGGGGGCCTTCACCTGACCAATAACAACACCCGTGTCGCGTATTCTTACGCAGGCATCGGCATCATCACCAGCTGCTTCAATATTACCCTTAACCTGACCTTCTATCTCCAGGCTGCCACTAAAGTGAATCTCACCAACAATACACGTACCTTTAGCGATCAAGGTTGGTGTAGCCGTCCCTCTTCTGGATTTTTTATCCCTGCGCATCACTCACCTCTATTATTTTCTGTCTGCCCTCTGGCAAAATCCCACGATAAGACCAACTCCTTACTGCGAGCTTTCTTTGTCGAGGGCCAAATTGTTGCTCGAATTAACGCTGGCTCAAACCCATCGGGTAAATGCATTACCCCTTCGATAAGTTGAAAATACTTAAACTTGCTTTTTACTGGCATAGACTCGACGCTCGAATCCAATTGCGCTAATGAATAATGTACTGCCTTACCCGCCAACACACCTTCAACGTCGACGGAGAAACTTACCTTCGTCGTTTTCGACAAACCTTCCGTCTTCCGCAGGGCAAAACGGTAGCGATAAATTCCGGGGGTTTCTGTCGACCGGATCAGAAAACTGGATATTTGCAGCCCTTTTGCCAACTGTTCGCTTTTAACCAGGCTGCGGTAAAGATCCAGCTCTTCCTGATATGCCGACAGCTTTCGGTCAAGCACAACGACTGTCCTGCGCATTTTTTCCAGCGCCTGCCGATCAACTTCAGCGCCCAACTGCAACGCCAACTGCTGATGCTCTTGCTCCGCAAATTTTGCTGCCTGCTGATCAAAATCAACCCGCAGTTGACGGTGCTCGACTGTCGCCTCGGAAAAATACTCACTACCCAACAGAAAGCCACCGCCAATCCCGACCAGCAAAGCCAGCGCCAGCAAGGCCAATAGACCGATACTACTATCCATTAGGCGATTAAAATACGTATCCACTGAAGTACTCCGGCAACCTTTTATTGTTGGAATACTAACCTAAGGCAACAAGGGCGGCGCTTCAAGGCCGCTGGTTTCCAACAGCCCGAACATAACATTCATATTTTGCACCGCCTGGCCGGAAGCCCCTTTCACCAGATTATCAATTGCCGACATCACCACAACCTTGTCGCCATCCTGCGGCCTGACCACACTGATACGACACACATTCGAGCCCCGCACACTGCGTGTTTGCGGGTGCGCACCCTCGGGCATCACATCAACAAAAGGCTCATCGGCATAGCGACTTTCAAACAAGGCCTGCAGATCAACACTCGTATCAAGCAGGGTTGCGTAGAGGGTGGAATGAATACCTCGCACTATCGGCAGCAAATGGGGCACAAAGGTCAGGCCTACAGATTTATTAGCAAAAAGCGCCAAACCCTGGACGATCTCTGGCAAATGACGATGCCCCCCTGCCGCATAGGCCTTAAAGCTATCACTCACCTCGGTGTGCAAATTATCAATCTTGGCCTGTCGACCGGCGCCACTGGCTCCCGATGCAGCGTTGGCAATCAAGTCATCGGTCGATACCAGGCCTTTTTCGAGCAAAGGCAAAAAACCCAGCTGCACACTGGTCGGGTAGCAACCCGGGCAGGCAATCAAGCGAGCAGAACGTATGGCTTCGCGATTCACTTCGGGCAAACCGTAAACGGCCTCGGCTATTAATTCCGGGCAGGCGTGAGTCTGGTTGTACCACTTTTCCCAGAGCTGCTGATCCTTGATGCGAAAATCTGCCGACAGATCGATCACTCGCGCTCCACGCTTAAGAATCTCAGGCACCATTGCCTGCGCCACACCATGGGGGGTAGCAAAAAACACCACATCGGCCTCGGCAAGCTGATCGGGATCCGGCTCACTAAAACGCAGATCGAAATGACCCCGCAGGCTGGGGAAGAGATCGGCAACAGGCAAGCCACTTTCACTGCGCGAAGTAATCGCCGAGACGTCCACCTCGGGGTGCATGGCCAGCAAACGCAACAACTCAACCCCGGTATAACCCGTTCCACCTACAATACTTGCCTTTATCACGCCCGCTTACCTCATCTTAAAATCGTGGGAACCCGCTATCATACCGCAACCAAGGCGCATGCTAAGCTCGCCGCTCATGTAATCGACATAATAACTATGCTGCCACCTGATAAAAACCTATCAAGCCCTTCGCAAGGACGAGTCGACGCTATATTTACTCACTTTCGGCATCGCCTGGCTCATGTTGACGCACTCCCTCAACTGGCTTTATTGGGACTCGCCAGCGGCATAGTTACCGGCCTTATCGCAGTTGCTTTTCGCCTTGCCATCGAATGGCCTCTTGAGTTGTTCCTGCCCGCCCACGATAGCGAAGGCTTCGAATCTTTACCCATAGAAGCCCGGCTCATTATTCCTTTAGTCGGCATGCTGCTTATCGCACTAGTCATGCGGGGACGATCCAAAACCGAGCGCCAATGCGGTGTCGGCCATGTTATTGAGCGTTATCAGCAGCATCAGGCCCACTTACCCGCGAGCAACGCCATCATCCAGTTTGTCGCCGGTTCACTCGCTGCATTGTCGGGACACTCGGTCGGTCGCGAAGGGCCTGCCGTACATCTCGGTGCAACCTGCTCTAGCTTACTCGGCCAAAAACTTGGGCTACCCAATAACAGCCTACGCATCATGGTCGGCTGCGGTGTTGCCGCCGCTATCGCCGCCTCCTTCAACACACCCCTAGCGGGCGTTATTTTTGCTATGGAAGTGGTGTTGATGGAATACACGGTGACCGGGTTTATCCCCATCATTATTGCCTCCGTCTCCGGCGCATTAATCAGCAGAGTCTGCTTTGGCGATGCCCCGGCCTTCTCCATCCCCGCCCTGGCGATGGGCAGTATGCTCGAACTGCCTTTTTTGATCTTCTGCGGCATTATTGTCGGCCTCGCCAGTAGCGTCGTCCTCAAACTGCATAAATACATTCAAGGTTTAAAAACCCTGTCACTAACCACTCGCCTGTTTGCTGCAGGGGTACTCACCAGCCTTGCCGCCGCCTTCGTGCCCCAGGTAATGGGCGTCGGTTACGATACCGTTGAAACAGCCATGCTGGGAGGCTTCAGCTTTACTTTATTACTGACAATTGCCGTCACAAAATTACTGCTTTCAACGGTGACTATTGCCCTCGGCGTCCCCGGTGGCAGCATTGGCCCCACCCTCGTTATCGGCGCTTGTTTGGGCGGTGCTATCGGTATGGTTGGCGCCAGTTTGAGCCCCGACAATGCCGCCAGTAGCGGTTTTTACGCCACACTTGGCATGGGTGCAATGATGGCCGGCGTGCTCAACGCTCCCCTCGCCGCTCTAATGGCCCTGCTGGAACTCACCTACAATTCGGCCATTCTGCTGCCCGCAATGCTGGTCATTGTGATTGCCACCATCACTGCTCGCTTAACCAGCGGCTTGCCCGGGCTCTTTCTGATTGGCAGAAACCCTGAATCTTTCACCTCCCCCGTTTTTCAGAGCTTAAGCCGAGCCGGCGTCACCAGTCTGATGAATCGCAATTTCATCTCTCACAGCCCCTGGCTACCTTTCGACCAGGCCGAGGTGCTACTCAATCAACACCCCGACTGGATTGTCATAGAAGATGACAGTGGTGATCACTTTATTCTCAGACCCAGCGATCTCGCACACCACATACAGGCCATAGAAGCCGATGATGGGGCGCAGGAAGTCATTGATTTAATGGCAATAGCCGGTGAACGTTGGCGGCTACATCCCATTCATTCGCGCTCCACGCTGCAAGAAGCACTCGTGCTGATCCGTGAAAATAATGGCTTCGCAGTACATGTGATCCAGCCCGCCACCGATACCTCATCACCGGTTGCCGGTATCATTACCCGGGATCAGATCGACAACTATTATCAGTAGACTCCTTATCCGGTAAACTGCTGGCAATTTTCACCAGCACCACCCCAACAACAGGAGTCCGCACACCATGCCCCATGAATGGGTATTAGCCCTCCATATCATCAGCCTTGTCTGCTGGTTTGCCGCTCTGTTCTACCTCCCTCGCTTATTTGTCTACCACGCCATGGCCGACGATGAGATCAGTAATGAGCGCTTTAAAATCATGGAGCGTAAGCTATATCGTGGTATTGCCACCCCCGCCATGATCGCCACACTAGTGTTCGGCGTTTGGCTGGTCGGCTTCGCCACCGAGTACTATTTCGCCCAGGGCTGGTTTAAAACAAAATTAGCATTAGTCGTATTGTTGGTCGCCTATCACTTTGCCTGCCGACAACTTATGCGCCAATTTCAGGCTGGGCTCAACACTCGCCAGCATCAGTTTTATCGCTGGTTTAACGAAGCCCCAGTACTATTGTTAATTGGCATTGTGGTTTTAGTGGTGGTTAAACCTTACTAAGGCCAGCCTTAAACTCTCTTCACTCACACACTTATCAAAGGGCATGATATGGATATCAGTACCGCACGTAAGCTGGCTGTCAATTAAATGATAGACACTCTCTGGATCACCATAGCGGCAATACTCGTCTTAATCATGCAGGCGGGCTTTCTGTGCCTCGAAAGCGGCCTGGTAAGAAGTAAAAACAGCATCAATGTCGCGGCCAAAAACATCAGCGACTTTATTGTTTCAGGCACCCTGTTCTGGGCCATCGGGTTTGCCATTATGTTTGGCGACAGCATCGGCGGCTGGTTTGGCAGTAGCCACTTTTTTATGAGCGACGATGCCAGCCCCCGACTGATTAGCATCTTTCTGTTTCAAATGATGTTCTGCGGCACCGCAGCAACACTAGTCTCAGGCGCCGTCGCCGAACGCATGAATTATCGCGGCTATCTCGTTTGCACCATCACTATCGCTCTTCTCATCTACCCTCTGGTCGGCCACTGGGCCTGGGCCGGGGCTATTTCTGGCACCCCGACGGGCTGGCTCGAGCTGCGCGGCTTTGTCGACTTTGCTGGCTCTACAGTCGTGCACTCCGTCGGTGGCTGGGTAGCGCTGGCGGCACTGCTGGTGATCGGCCCCCGCTTTGGCCGTTTTGAGCAAGGCAATACCCGCATCCCCGGCAGTAATGTACCCGTAGCCGTACTCGGCACGATGCTGATCTGGTTTGGCTGGTTCGGTTTCAACGGCGGTAGCACCCTGGCCTGGAATGATGCCGTTCCTGCTATTTTACTCAATACCTGCATCGCCTCATTCTGGGGAGCCATTGGCGCCACTGCACTGAAATACAAAATAGACGATTACATCGATGTTTCAAACATCATCAACGGCACCCTGGGCGGGCTCGTCGCCATTACCGCCAGCTGCCATGCTGTCAGCGCGGCTGAGGCCGCTATCATTGGCCTGATCGGTGGCATTATCGCGCTGTACGGTGAACGCTGGCTTGAACATTTAAAAATTGACGATGCCATTGGCGTCGTTCCCGTGCATTTGTTTGCCGGTATTTGGGGCACCCTGGCCGTGGCAATTTTTGCCAGCCCCGAGGTATTGGCCAATGGCTTGTCGAACTTACAGCAGCTTCAGGCACAACTTTTAGGTATTGGCGCTACGGGGATTTTTAGCTTTTTCACGGCCTTCTCCCTCTTTAAACTAATTAATCGTTACTACCCGCTACGGGTCAGTGAAGAGGCGGAACGCATGGGCCTCAATGTCGCCGAGCACCGGGTGAGCACCGAGGTCTTTGACCTGCTGTCATCCATGAATCAGCAACAACAATTTGCCAACTTTTCCTCACCAGTACCAGAGGAGCCCTTCACCGAAGTGGGCCAAATTGCCCAGCAGTACAATCGTGTTATCGACCGGGTTAACCGGGAAATCCAGCAACGAGATGACACCTTCGCGGCGTTCAAAAATAGTGAGTATCACAAGGGGGCCATTCTCGATGCCGCCATGGACAGCATCATCACTATCAATGACAGAGGGGAAATGCTCGCCTTCAACCCCTCGGCTGAAAAATGTTTTGGCATCAGCGCCAAACAAGTCCTCGGCATCAACTTTTTTGAACTATTTATCGCCGACGGCGAAAAGAAAACCGCCCTGCAAAGCCTGGCCCACGGTTTTAGCGCCAGCGAAGGGCTGATCCTCAAGCGGCGTAACATTACCCAGCTCAAGCGCCTCGATAAAGAGCTCTTTCCGGCCGAGGTCGTCATCACCCAAACCACCGACAGCCTCAGCCGCAACTGTGAATACGCCCTGCATATCCGCGATATCACCCAGCAAATAAAACTGCAGAATCGCCTTAAATCCCTCGCCTACAGTGACCCACTGACGGGTCTCTACAACCGCACCTACTTCATGAATAATCTGGAAAAGCGCATTCGCTTTCACCAGCAAACAGCCGGCAGCGTGGTTTTACTGTTTCTCGACCTCGATCAGTTCAAAAAAATCAACGACACCCTGGGTCATAAAGTTGGCGACGAGCTCCTGTGCGAAGTTGCCAGCCGACTGAGCACCGTCACCCGCGATGTGGACCTGGTCGCGCGCTGGGGTGGGGATGAATTTGTCATCATTATGTCAGGTGCCATTAGTAGCGACGCCGGCACCAATAAAGCGCAGGACATTTTGCAAATCATGCGTCAACCCGTCGACGTCGGCGAGCAACAGCTAAGGGTGCTAAGCAGCATTGGCATTGCGCTGTCAGAGAATGGCCAGGTCGATGCCGAGCACCTGCTACAGCACGCCGACCTGGCGATGTACAAAGCAAAGCAGAGCGGCCGCAACACCTTCCGTCTGTTCACCGAAGACATGGAGCAAACGGTACGCCAGCGCTTCAAGCTTGAAGTCGCCCTGCCCGATGCCATTGCCAAAAATCAGTTCTTTCTGCACTACCAGCCCAAAGCCGACTGCCACTCCAACAGAATCATCGGCTTTGAAGCCCTGCTCCGCTGGCAGCATCCGGAGTACGGGCTCATCCCCCCCGGTGATTTCATCCCCATCGTTGACGAAGATAATTTGGTGATAGAAATTGGCGAGTGGGTGCTCAACGAAGTGTGCCGACAACTGGTCGAATGGCGACAGCAGGGCCTGCCAGTCTTACCCATTGCGGTGAACATTTCTGGCCACCACTTACACTCCCCGTCTCTGCTGCCCTGCGTCAAGCAAACCCTCAAAATTCACGGCATAGAAAGCGAACTGATTGAACTGGAGATCACCGAAGGCGTGCTCACTAGCAACACCGAGCACAGCATTGCCGTGATGAGCGCCTTAAAATCATTCGGCATAAAACTCTCAGTAGATGACTTCGGCACCGGCTATTCGTCACTCAGCTATTTGAAAAATTTCCCCGTCGACATTCTTAAAATAGACCAGACCTTTGTACGCGACGCCGCCGCCAATATCGAGGATGGTGCTATCTGCAAAGCCATCATTACCCTCGCCAAAAATCTCAACTTACAAATTATTGCCGAGGGGGTCGAAACACAGGAGCAGCTCGCCTTCCTCAAACAGCACGACTGTGATAGCTATCAAGGTTATCTTTTTAGCCACCCTCTGCCGGCGGAATCCGTTCCCGCCGTACTCGAGGGCCAGCCACCACCCCCTCAAGAACAGACCTCCAGCGCTGCCATTGAAGAGTAAAAAAGCCAGCCAACGCACCCAGGCCATCGTTAACGACCCCATTGGTCGCACACTTTTTCGGCTCACGATGCCGATGATTGGCGGCATTATTGCGCTAATGGCAGTGGGCATTGTCGACGCCTACTTTGTTGGCCAGCTCGGCACGGCATCCCTTGCGGCACTGGGTTTTGTGCTGCCCATTGCCCACGGCGTGAACAGTATTGGTCTCGGGCTGGGCATGGCGACATCGGTGCTGGTGTCGCGCTATCTGGGCGAGGATCGCTTTGATCAGGCAGCGCGGCAAATTACCGATGGCCGCGTGCTCATCACCCTTATCGGCATAGCCCTGCTACTCAGCCTCCATCTCGGCATACAGGCCCTGCTGCGCTTATTGGGTGCGAGTGGCGAGGTGCTCGACGAAGCGCTGCGCTTTATGGCCCTGTGGATACCGGTAATCCCCCTGTTATTGCTAACGCTGACCGGCAACACCATTCTTCGCGCCATTGGCTGCCCCGGTAAATCGGCCTTTCTGCTGGCCTTTTTAGCGACACTCAATGCCTGCCTCGACCCCCTGCTTATTTTTGGTGCTGGGCCGTTGCCCGGCCTCGGCATTGGCGGCGCAGCACTGGCGACCTCTATCGCCTGGATTGTCACTTTCCTGTTGTCCCACTACATTCTCAGTGTGCAGGAACAGCTGATCCTTAAGAGTAAAAATACCCTGCAGGCTTTGCGCGCCAACTGGGCAGAGCTACTGACCATCGGCATCCCCGCCATTTTTGCCAACCTAATGACACCCCTTGCCGCCGCCATTCTTACCGCTATGGTCGCCCGCTTTGGCACCACCGCTGTCGCCGGCTTTGGTGTTAGCACCCGTATTGAATCCCTCGTCTTGCTTATCGCTTTTGCCCTGTCATCGACCCTGCCGATGTTCATCGGCCAGAATATTGGTGCCGGAAAACCTGAGCGAGCACGTATTGCACTGTACGGCGCCATTCGTTTCACCATCGTTTTTCAACTCGCGATGTGGCTGATCATTGCCTTCTTTAGCCGTGCCATTGGCTCCGTTTTTAGCAGCAACCCTGACGTAGTCAATATCATCAGTGATTACCTGTGGATCGTGCCCGCCAGCTACGGTGCCCATGCGGTAACGATTTTAGTGATGGTGTCACTCAATGCCATTAAACGGCCCAAAGCCGCCTTGCTCACCGCCATCATCCGGCTACTACTGCTGAATATTCCCATCGCCTACATCGGCGGCCAGCTCTATGACATTAACGGCTTATTTTATGGCTTTGCCATTGGCAACGTACTATCGGCTATCGTCGCCTGGCGCGTGATCAAAACGGCCTGGGCAGAGCAGGTTGATCCCATTAATTAAGCCACCCTTCAAACTCTCGGCTTTTCTCAAGCCCACCAACAACCCATAATGCACCCCTGCCTCCCATCAACACGAAGACAATACAGCGGCCTTTTATGAATCGTTCAGAACAGCTATTTATCGACGCCCAACGCCACATCCCCGGCGGGGTTAATTCACCGGTGCGGGCCTTTAAAGCCGTCGGTGGCAGTCCGGTTTTTTTCGATCACGCCCAGGGCGCCTATCTTTACGATGCCGATGACAAGCGCTATATCGATTATGTGCAGTCCTGGGGGCCAATGATTCTCGGCCACGGCCACCCAGTAGTACTCGACAGTATTCGCCAACAGCTCGACAAGGGCCTGAGTTTTGGTGCGCCCACCGAGCTCGAAACCCAGCTTGCCGATAAGCTCTGCGACCACATACCCGGGCTCGACATGGTGCGCATGGTCAACTCGGGCACCGAAGCCACGATGAGCGCCATCCGCCTCGCGCGGGGCTTTACCGGGCGCGACAAAATCATCAAGTTCGAGGGCTGCTACCACGGCCACTCCGACTCATTGCTGGTGAAGGCCGGCTCCGGCGCCTTGACCCTCGGCGTACCCAGCTCACCCGGCGTGCCCGCCTCACTGGCCGAGCTCACCATCACCCTGCCCTACAATGATTGCGCCGCCGTAGAGGCCGCCTTTGCTGAAATCGGCGATCAGGTAGCGACACTTATCGTCGAACCCGTTGCTGGCAATATGAGCTGTATCCCGCCGCTGCCCGGATTTCTCGAAACCCTGCGCAGCGAATGCACCCGCCACGGCACGGTGCTGATTATTGACGAAGTGATGACCGGCTTTCGCGTCGGCCCCAAAGGCGCTATTGGCCACTACGGTATCGATGCCGACCTAATCGCCCTCGGCAAAGTCATCGGCGGTGGCATGCCGGTCGGTGCCTTTGGCGGCAAGCGCGAAATTATGGAGCAAATCGCCCCGCTCGGGCCGGTATATCAGGCGGGCACGCTGTCGGGTAATCCGGTCGCCATGGCGGCGGGGCTAGCAACTCTTGAGTTACTCAATGCTGAGGGTTTTTATCCGCCCTTATTTGCCAAAGCGGAACAGTTAGTGCAAGGCCTGAGAAGTGAAGCAGCGGCGGCAGGCATCCCTTTCACCACCAATCACATCGGTACAATGTTTGGTGTATTCTTTACCGAAGAGAGCAGCGTCAGCAACTACCAGCAGGTGATGGATTGCGATACCAAACGCTTTAATCAGTTCTTTCACGGCATGTTGCAGGAAGGGGTTTACCTCGCACCGGCGGCCTATGAAGCAGGCTTTATCTCAGCGGCGCTGAGCGAGCAAGATATTGAACAAACGCTACATGCCGCCAAAAAAGTCTTACAATCACTTAGCTAAGCAACATCATAAAAGGAGGCTGAAGGAGCCAGCCCCATACACCATTGGCACAATGTATTATGCGAAAAATTGTTGAGAAACTTGGTCGGTTTATGACCGTCATATTGGTGACTCTGGCGACTATCATCGCCTCTCTCATCCTCACTAATATTGTTCACCTCATTATCGACGCGGAAGTACCACCGTCGAACACAATAGTCTCAATCATTGTGCCAGCGATTATTGCGCCAATAGTCTCTTTCCCTTTTTTCACCCTGCTTTTTAAGGTTTTTGAACTTGAAGATGAAAATCGAATACTCGCTGCTCATGACCCCGTAACAGGGCTAATGTCGCGGCGAGCATTGATTGCCCAGGCCGCAAGCCTGCTTAGCTTTGCTCAGAGAAAACAAACAGCTGTCTCCATGTTATTTATTGATATTGATAACTTTAAAACGATCAATGACAAGCACGGGCACCTGATAGGCGATAACGCACTACACCGTGTCGGCCAGTATATTAACGCGGTAAAAAGAGATAGCGACCTGATTGCTCGCTTCGGCGGCGATGAGCTCATCGCCTTCCTACCCGATACCAACAAAGAAGGCGCCCTACACTTTGCGGAAAAACTGCAGGCGGTGTTGAAAGAAAACCCTTTTAAAGTCAATAACGAGCCCGTGCATCTAGCACTCAGCATAGGGGTCACCACCCACAAGCCCAACACGATTCCTATCGATATCGACGAAATGATCCGTCAATCAGACCTGGCGCTATACGATGCCAAACAGCGAGGGAAAAACTGCACCGTCAACTACATAGCAGACGATGAGTTTGAGCTAGGCTAAGGGCCTATAACCACGACCCGCAAGTACCAGCACAAAGAACAAGCTAGCGCTAACCACAATGGAGGGGCCGACCGGAGTATTTAGCCACCACGATGCGGCCAGTCCAGCGCATACAGCGAGCATCGCAATGATGCTAGCCAACACGGCCATTTGCTCCGGCGTTTTAGCAAAATGGCGCGCCGTCGCAGCGGGAATAATCAACAGTGCTGTAATTAATAAAACCCCGACCACTTTCATCGAAATGGCCACTACTAGCGCCAGCAGCAGTTTCAATACCGCTTTGACGACATCCACTCGCACCCCTTCTACCCGCGCCAGATCTTCGTGCACGGTGATCGCCAGCAGCGAAGGCCAGAGCCGCCACAGGGCGATCAACACACAGGCCGCCATCAACCAGACGACAGTAACTTCCGCCGTCGTCACGGTAAGAATATCGCCAAATAGCAGGGCTTCCATATCGGTACGGGCACCGGGTATCAGGGTTAAAGCCACCAAACCCAGGGCTAGCGAGCCGTGGGAGAGGATGCCCAGCACCGTATCCGTCGCCAATAAATGCTGCCGCTCAAAAACGATGAGCAAGCCCGCAATGAACAGGCAGACAACAACCACCGCGATGGAGTTGCTCCACGAAAACCACAGCCCCAGCGCGATACCCAATAATGAACCGTGGGCGAGGGTGTCGCCAAAGTAAGCCATGCGTTGCCACACCACCAACGAGCCCATTGGCCCGGCGACGAGCGCTACACCCAGCCCCGCAAATAAGGCCAAAAAGAGGAAGTCATACATCGGGCTGACTCCCCTCTTTCGCAGCCTGCTGAGCCGTGTCATGACTACAGGTCGCATCCCTCAAGCCGCTAGTAGCACCATTAACAACACCACTGTGCAAACCGTGCTCATGGTCGTGATGATGGGTATAGAGTGCCGTTTTGGCCCCGAACAGGGCGACAAATTCCGGATCAACCGAGACCTGCTGCGGCGTGCCGTGGCAACAAACATGCTGGTTCAAGCAGACCACTTCGTCGGTCGCCGCCATTACCAGATGCAGGTCGTGAGAGACCATTAAAATCCCGCAATTGAGCTCATCGCGCAATTCGCCGATCAACTGGTAGAGTGCCTCCTGCCCGGTAACATCCACCCCCTGCACTGGCTCATCCAACACCAGAAGATTGGGTTTTCGCAGTAGTGCTCGGGCCAACAACATACGTTGCATTTCACCACCGGACAGACCGCTAACGGGTTGCTTGATGAGATGGGCGATACCGACACGATCCAGGGCGGCTAAGCAGACTGCTGTATCGGCATTGGCAAACTGTAAAAAACGATCAACCTGTAGGGGCAGCGTGGGATCAATATGCAACTTCTGCGGCATATAGCCCACCCGCAGCTGTACCGAGCGCTGCACGCTGCCGGTATCGGGCTGCAACAGGCCGAGGACAATTTTCACCAGCGTGGTTTTACCCGCCCCGTTGGGGCCAATCAGCGTAACGATGCGCCCGGGTACCAAATTGAGGTTAACCGCCTGCAACACCGTCCGATTGGCAAAGGACTTACCCGCCCCCCGCAATTCAATTAACGCTGTCATTTATTCATCCGCCTGCTGCTGAGCGGCCGTTTCGCGGCAGGGTGTACACAGTCCAAGAATTTCAACCGTCTGACTTTCGACGACAAAGCCCGCCCGCTGCGCCGTTGAAACAATGGCTTTATTAACACTCTCGGCACTGCACTCGGCAACACTACCGCACTCACGACAGAGCAAAAAATAATCGCTGTGCACACTGTCGGGGAAGGGGCAGCCGATATAAGCATTCAAGGTCGCCAAACGATGGATCAAACCCACCTCGAGAAGAAAATCGAGGGCGCGATACACCGTGGGCGGGAGTATGCGCTTGCCTCTTGAAGCGGAGAGCTGGTCAATAATTTTATAGGCCCCCAAAGGGCGGTGACTCTGCCAAAGTAACTGCAGCACCGATTCACGAATGGGGGTGAGACGCACCTTACGAGCACTACAGCGGTTTCGCGCCTGCTGCAGTGCAGCCTTTAAACAGCGATGGTGATCATGCTGCTGATAGGCAGTGGTAGAATTACTGATCATTCGACAAGCCTCTTCCCTATCCCCTAAAGCTTAGGCCAAACTTTTTATCATACCCGGGGAATTACTGTTATATTATTACACTCTTTAGCCAATGCTATAACATAACAAAAGATGAAGCCACACCAATGAAGCTATTACTTCTTACCTCACTGTTATTCTTTGCCGCTCAACTCATGGCAAAACCGCTGGTGGTCACCACGATTCGCCCCATGACGATGCTGGTTAAAGCCGTTGCCGGTGACAGTGTCGAAATCCGCCAGCTACTGCCCGACAGCGAAGTGCCCCATCATTATTCCCTGCGTATCGCCGACCGAGCGCTAATTGCCCAGGCAGATCTCCTGCTCTGGGTTGGCCCGGAGATGGAAGGCTTTCTGAGTAAAAGCGTCACAGCCCTGCGCCCCGAAAAGGTGATTACCGCAGCGGAGCTGCCCGACATCCAATGGCTCAGCCCCACCCCCTCCAGTGAAGGACAAGCCGACAAGAGCGACCCACATATTTGGATGAACCCGAACAATGGCCGCGTGATCGCCACCGAAGTTAGCAACTGGCTTGCCGCCCACTACCCGCAGCAACGCGAACAAGTGCTCACCGCCCAGCAGCTTTTCAATCAGCAACTGAGCGTCACCAATGACAAAACAGCCGCGCAGCTAAAAACACTGCAGCAGGTAAATTTTATTGTTGATCACGATGCCTTCGGCCACTTTGCCGAGGCTTTTGACCTGCATCAGTCCGGCGCGCTGAAAGCGAACACGGGGCTCAGTAGCGGCGCTCGTGACTTCCACCAACTGCTAAGCCAAAGCGACGTGAGCTGTATTATTGCCGAACCTCGGCACAACCATGGCAGAGTTGAACAACTCGCGAACAACCTGCATGCCAAGACTGTCGTTATTGACCCTTTGGGTGCAGACATCCCTTTAAGCGACAAAGCTTATATTCAATTGATTGAAGGTATCGGCAACAAACTCACCGTCTGCTTATCGAATACCAGCGAACGAGCCACCCTCAATCACTCACCGGGGGAATAGCCACAACCCCCAGTAAACGGTGCTGCAATTTCTGGCGGTATTCGTTCGGGTCTTTATCTTCTCGCTGCGTTAAATCAGTAGTATTCAAATGGCGTGTCACCAAGCGTGACATCCAGAATAACGCCGCGCTGAAACACAGCATATCCTGCCAGTTTTGACGCTCAACCAGCGTCAACGGCCGCTGCTGCTGATAGGCATCGAGCAAAGCGATAACCAATGCAGGGTCTAGCTCACCATTTTTTTTGCAGGCCCAGTCATTCACCGCAATGGCCACATCGAGCAGTAGGTAGTCCGTGCAGGCGCTGTTGAAGTCGATCACCGCTTTTAGCTCTTCACCGACAAATAAGGTGTTATCCCTAAACAGGTCAGCATGAACGGGGCCAATGGGTAACCCCGCACCGTGTTCACAGAGTTTTCGATAACGGGCTATTTGCTCTTGTAATAACGCCTGATCACCCGCTGACAATTGCGCTTTCTCGGGTAACTCCGCAATCAACGTATCCAACGTCACCTGTGCCCAGGGCAAGCCCTGCAAATTGAAGTGGCTGATGGTAAAGTTTTCACCCATTGTATGCATAGTGCCGAGAAACGCGCCGATCGACCTACAGTGGGCCTCGGTGACTTGCTGTGGATGCGCCCCCTCAATGCGCGCACAAATTAGGGCGGGCTTGCCCGACAGGCGGTGCAGCGCCGTGCCCGAGGTATCACTGAGCAGATGCGGCACGGGTAGCCCCGCCTGTTGCAGTTGTTGTGCCAGGGCTGTCGAAAACGCGGCCTGCTGCCGGTTGCCCGCCTCAAGCAGGGTCAGAACAAACCGACGGGGTACCTCAGCCGTCGACGCCTCGGCGGCCACCTCTATAAAATAGGTCGAGTTTTCCACGCCATCCGCAACCTCCGCCGTGGACAGTAAGCAGCCCAGGCCGAGAGCTGTCAGCAACGCCTGCAACTCGATAGGATCAATCCGGGTAAATACGGCCATTGTTCGCCCTCAACCTACTTACTGTTAAATATCAGTGCGGCTAAATGTCGCCTGATAAAGATAGTGTATCCTAGCCCGCCTCAGCCACTGCCAGCAATAAAATCTATATCATGAGTACTACTACCGCCCCCGCTTCAGCCCCTCTCGTCCTTGTCGACGGCTCATCCTATTTGTACCGCGCCTTTCACGCCTTACCGCCGTTGACCAATTCAAAGGGACAATCGACCGGCGCAGTAAAAGGCGTAACTTCGATGCTACGGCGCTTGCAGAAGGATTACCCCGACAGCCCCATCACCGTAGTGTTCGACGCTAAGGGCAAAACCTTTCGCGATGAACTGTACGCAGAATACAAATCCCACCGCCCACCGATGCCCGACGAATTGCGCGAGCAAATTCAGCCCATTCACGACATTGTTGCCGCCATGGGCCTACCGCTATTAATCATTCCGGGGGTGGAAGCAGACGACGTGATCGGCACCCTCGCCCAACAGGCGACTGAGCTTGCCCTGCCGGTAATTATTTCCACCGGCGACAAAGATATGGCCCAGCTGGTGAACGAGCACATCACCCTGGTGAACACCATGACGGCAACGGTGCTCGACCCCGCAGGTGTCGAAGAAAAGTTTGGTGTACCACCTGAGCTGATCATCGATTATCTCGCCCTGGTCGGCGATAAAGCCGACAATATCCCCGGTGTTCCTGGCGTCGGTGAAAAAACCGCGCTGGCCATTTTACAGGGGCTGGGCGATATGGACGCGATTTACAACGATCTTGAAAAGGTTCGCAGTCTCGAGTTTCGCGGTGCCAAGAAAATGCCGGAAAAACTCGCCGAGCATAAAGAGCAGGGTTATTTATCGCGGCTATTGGCGACCATTAAGCTCGATGTACCACTGGACGTTTCTGCCGATCAATTGGCCAACACCCCCGAAGACCAGAATCAGTTGCTCGCCTTGTTTAAAGAAGCCGAATTTAAAACCTGGGTTGAGGATTTACTCGATAGCCAAAACGCCGAGGCCAGCGGCACAGCCCCAGTACAGGAAAACAAAGCAGAGACTCACTACAGCACCATTTTGACCCAGGCCGATCTTGACCAATGGCTACAGCGTTTGCAGCAAGCCGAACTCTTCGCCTTCGATACCGAGACCACCAGCCTGAATTATATGCAGGCTCAGCTAGTCGGCGTGTCGTTCGCCATTAGCCCCCACGAAGCGGCTTATCTACCCTTTGCCCACGACTATCTCGGCGTACCCGATCAGCTCGACCGCGCCGCTGTACTGGCACAACTCAAACCGCTACTGGAAAACCCCGAACTCGCCAAGGTCGGGCAAAACCTGAAATACGATATGAGCGTGCTAGCCCGCTACGACATTACCCTGCGTGGCATCGCCTTTGACACCATGCTCGAATCCTACGTGCTCAATTCCACCGGCTCGCGCCACGATATGGATACCCTGGCCCTGACGCATCTCGGCGAGAGCACCATTCACTTTGAGGATATCGCTGGCAAGGGCAAAGGCCAGCTCACGTTTAATCAAATCGCCATCGAAGAAGCCAGCCCCTATGCCGCCGAAGATGCTGACATTACCCTGCGTCTGCATCAGAATTTATGGCCACGGCTGAGCGACGAAGAAAGTTTGGCGAATGTGCTCACTGACATTGAAATCCCTCTGGTTCCCGTGCTCTCTCGTATCGAGTGCAATGGGGCGCTCATCGACGCCTACAAGCTGAACGAGCAAAGCCAACAACTGGGTAAGCGTATCGATGAGCTAGAACTGCAGGCCCATGAAACTGCAGGTAAAGCCTTTAATCTGGCATCGCCAAAGCAGTTGGGCGAAATTCTTTTTACCGAACTGGGCTTACCGGTGGTCAAGAAAACACCCAAGGGCGCACCGTCAACGGCGGAAGCCGTACTGGCTGAACTTGCCCTCGACTACCCTCTGCCGAAGATCATTCTCGAGCACCGCAGTCTCAGTAAATTAAAGTCGACCTACACCGATAAACTGCCAACCATGATGGACCCCGATACCGGGCGCATTCACACCTCTTATCACCAGGCAGTAACCGCGACGGGGCGGCTTTCATCCTCTGACCCCAACCTGCAAAACATTCCCGTGCGCAGTGAAGAGGGCCGACGCATTCGTCAGGCCTTTATCGCCCCTGCAGGCTACACGCTACTGGCAGCGGATTACTCGCAAATTGAACTGCGGATTATGGCTCACCTCTCCGGTGACAAGGGCTTGCTGGATGCTTTCGCCCACGGCCTCGATGTGCACCAGGCTACGGCTGCCGAAGTGTTTGGCGTTGAACTCGACGATGTCACCAGTGATCAGCGGCGCAATGCTAAGGCTATTAACTTTGGTTTGATCTACGGCATGTCAGCTTTCGGCCTTGGGCGACAGTTGAATATTGGTCGCAATCAGGCCCAGGAATACATCGATCTGTATTTCGAGCGTTACCCCGGCGTGAAAGTCTATATGGAAACCATCAAATCAAGCGCTGCCGAGAAGGGTTATGTCGAAACCTTGTTTGGTCGTCGCCTCTACCTGCCACAAATCAATGCCCGCAACGGTATGCAACGCCAGGCGGCAGAGCGCACAGCAATCAATGCCCCAATGCAGGGAACAGCTGCCGACATCATCAAAAAAGCGATGATTGCCGTCGATCAATGGCTACAAGAAAAAGGTGATAACACCGGTGCCAAAATCATTATGCAGGTACACGACGAATTAGTACTGGAAGTACCGAATAGCGAACTGAAGGAGATTACTGCGGGGCTGAAACAACACATGGAAGAAGCAGCCACCCTGGACATACCTCTGATCGTCGATATTGGCAGTGGACAAAACTGGGATGAGGCACATTAAAATGGATTATTTCTTTTACTTGTGAACTTTACCGCCACACCTCGGTCTTATTATTTGCAAGTGATAAGCCCCAGGCTTTAATCACGGATGGAAACCTCCCCCTCTAGGTATTTCCATCCGCACACTTCAACCGGCGCTCTGCGCCGGTTTTTTTTGCCCGCTTTTTTATCCCCCAGCTAATGCGCCAAAAGATAACTATGACTCAAGCAATGGCTCAGCTAGCCACGAACGTAAAACGCCTTCTAACTCTTCAATGCCACTGCGCTTAAGGGCCGAAAACATTTGCACTGAAGCAATTTCATCCAGGCCTTCCTCTTCCAATACCTTACGCACCTGTAACAAAGTACTCTTTGCCGGGCCTTTTTTCAGCTTATCGGCCTTGGTCAACAGCACATGCACTGGCATGCCGCAATCTGCCGACCAGGCAATCATCTGCCAGTCGTAGTCCCGCAGGGGGTGGCGGATATCCATCAATAAAATTAGCCCTTTCAGGGACTGGCGGCCTTGCAGGTATTCCGCCAGGTTTTTATCCCAGCGTGCTTTCATCGCCTTCGGCACTTTCGCGAAACCATAACCGGGTAAATCCACCAACCGTTTATCTTCTGTTAGTGAAAACAGGTTAATCAACTGGGTGCGGCCCGGTGTTTTACTGGTGCGCGCCAACTTGCCCTGACGAGTCAGGGTATTGATGGCGCTGGACTTGCCAGCATTAGAACGGCCCGCAAAAGCGACTTCTGCACCAGTATCTTCGGGGCATTCTCTTAAGGTCGGGGCACTTTGTAAAAAGGCCGCCTGGGTAAAGCTCAATTGAGTACTCATAGCCGTGCAGTATAACGCTTAATTTTAGACTGTAGGTTGGTATATAATGCCGCGCTAAGTTAACGGCGCTATTGCCATCCCCTGCCACCCACCTGCAAACGGAATATCAGATGAAAATATGCTTGCAAGCACTGATACTAGTCACAGCCTCTTTTTCCTTAACTCAAGCCGCCTTCGCACAAGGCGATGCCGCTGCAGGCAAGGGTAAAGCAGCAGCCTGCGCAGGCTGCCACGGCGCTGACGGCAACAGCTACCCGGGAATGGGCAAATTCCCCAAATTAGCAGGCCTGGGCGAGAAGTACCTCAACAAGCAAATAAACGATATCAAAAGTGGCGAACGCACAGTTGTTGCCATGACGGGAATGCTCAACGCCCTATCTGAGCAAGATATTGCCGACATCGCTGCCCACTATAATGCGCAGACCCGTACCTTGGACGGCTCTGTCGACAATGCCAAAACCCTCGAGCGCGGTGAGAACCTTTACCGTGCTGGCAATCTCGAAACGGGTGTTCCCGCTTGTACTGGCTGCCACTCACCCGCTGGCAACGGCAATAGCCCTGCAGGCTACCCCGCAATTGGTGGGCAATCTGCCGAATACATCGCCAGCCAATTACGCGCCTTCCGCACCGCCGCTCACGATGCCGAAGATCCCGCTGGGCGTAAAAATGACACAGGCAACGTAATGCGCGGTGTCTCTGCTCACATGAGCGAACAGGAAATCGTCGCTGTCGCTAACTACATCGCCGGCCTTCATTAATAAAATCAGGCCAACGAAATAAAAAAGGCGACTTCGGTCGCCTTTTTTATTTCCCGCATTATTGCTAATTCATATCAATTCAGACTAATACTTCTATTTCTTGCACACTGAGTGGGAACCTGAATAATAGACAGTGTCTATTATTCTAGAAATCACATCACAGAGAACTAACACCATGATCCATCGACTCAAACATTTAGCCATGCTCTGCCTACTTCTGCCCCTGGCATTCAATATAAGCACAGCTACCGCCCAAGGCGAGCAGTACCAGGCTGGCACTCACTATGAAATTCTCAAGACACCAGTTCGCACGAGCGACCCCAAGCGCATCGAAGTAGCAGAAGTCTTCTGGTATGGCTGCAGCCACTGCTTTAGTTTTGAACCCATGGCCAGCACCTGGGCCAGCCAACTACCCGAAGATGTTAACTTTGTACACAGCCCCGCCATTTGGCATAAAAGCATGGAGTTACACGCCCGCGCTTACTACACCGCCAAGGCGCTCAAAGTCTTAGACCCTGTGCACCAGGCAATCTTTGAAGCCATGAACTTGAAGAGAAACAAGCTAGCTAACAAAAAAGCCATCGCTGAAATCTTTGTTGCTCAAGGTGTCGATCTCGATAAATTTAATAAAACCTTCGATTCCTTCGGCGTGGTCAGCGCCACCAAACAAGCTGATGCTCGCCAGCGCAGCTACAATGTCAGGGGTACACCAGAGATGGTGGTTAACGGGAAGTATCGTATAAATGCCGAAATGGCTGGCAGTCACGGGGGAATGCTAAAAGTTGCTGACTACTTAATTGAAGTTGAAAGAACTAAAGCCTACGCCCAATAATGTTGTAAGAGTTAAATGCCCCGGCTGTCATTTCTAACGAGCTCTACCAATAGAACTGACAGCCGGAGCTAGACACTAGGCCTCTAATTCAAAATATAATATTACCAACAATTACTTCCGCTACTATGGGTTTTTGCACCTGTGTGCGCCACAGTCAACGTGGCACAGGAATCACCTGACTGAGCTCCTTTCGGTGCAGCGGTAAGTGTATACGTGCTCTGCGCGGTAACTACTGTCAAATCATAAAATTTAGTTGCGCCGTCGGTAGGAGATTCGCTAAAGGGCAGTGCCACCGCATTCCCCGCACGATCCTGATCAAAGCGATTATTTTCGGTGTAAAACCGCTGCATGAAACTCGTCAACTCAATCAAATCTGCTTTTGCCACACCTCTACGGGTTTTTTCAATTTGGTTTTGATAGCTAGGCAATGCAATCGCAGCCGTGATCGCGATAATGGCAACAACAATCATCAGCTCAATTAAAGTAAAACCCCGGGCTTTAACCCTACCTCGGTTCATCGCCAAACCCTATCGGTAAACCAAACCTCTTTAACTCTCGATTTCTTTGACGAGCCCACAAAAACCAGGCCCACATTATCACCTGTTCTAATATCTTTAATAGTGGGAGGAACCTCTCTCAAACGCATGTCATGGACGGAAACGTCCCTCGCCAGGCGATACGATTTATCATCAACACTGATCTTCGAAAACTCTCGATCAACACTACTTACTACGCCTGTCACCGCATAGTCTCGCTCAGCACAGAGCGCACTCGAGGAAAAGCCCACTGTCAGTAAGCCAATAAATAGCCAAGATATTAATTTTTCCATTGGTCAGCCTCTTTGCCTAATTGCCTAATTGCCTAATTGCCTAATTGCCTAATTGCCTAATTGCCTAATTGCCTAATTGCCTAATTGCCTAATTGTCGCCATGACTGTCTCCCTGGTGATTGTTCGTTACCATTTATGCCAAGCTTTTCTTGAACGTCACCATTGACCCCGCCAGTACCACTAAATAATCCGGCCTCCTTCCCAGGCCCAGTGGAAACTATCGCGGGGGTGCCAGAAATACCAATTTTGGACTTTCTTCCGCTACCGGGTATAGCAACACCATCGTGGGTCACATAGTCATTGTCATCAAATTCACCCTCTCCGCTAAAGTCGATAGGCGCAAACGGTAATCGCGCACCGGAAAATACATCGAGTACCAGGAACCAGCTCGAGCCACTCGCCTCGCACGGATCACCACTTCCCGGAATCAAGGTGTTAAATAGAATCCGCCCGTCGCGCAAAACGGCAGAGCTTATCTGGCGTTCACCCAAATTATTGGGAGTACCACCGTCCTGCTTGATCAAATCCAGGTACCAGCCATCATGTAGACTCCAATCGATAGCGTTGTCTGTAGTCACCCTCACCTCTTCAGTGTTAAGCGCCCCATTCGTACTATTAGTAAATGAAGAGGTGATTTCCGCAACGACTCTTTGCTCGAGCAAAGTAGAACGCGTAAATGCCGTAAATGTACCAACATTTTTGTCCCAGATGCCATAAACAGTCTGCGTGGTTTGCCCCACCGAGGTGTTGTCACCAGTTTCAATATATTTACCCGTGCCGAAGTAAACCATCAAGCCCGATTTAGGATGATGCTTGATCCGGGGCTGGCTGGTAATAGGCTGAAAAGTCGATCCCGTACAGCTCACACCCAAGCAAGCTTTATAGAGAGGCGCCGCGTTTGCAACACCCCATGACGCAGGCGTAACACCGGTCAGATCAAACTTCCACAGATTACCTTGTAAATCACCTGCGTAGGCAAAGTCGATAACACTATCATCGTCGATATCAACGAGCGCCGGTTGCGAAAGGCCATTGGGGTAACTATTACCCGACAAATCAGCAAGACTGCCTTCACCCGTATCGATTTTCTTTATCAGCTGACCGGTCTGTAAATCGACAATATAAAGCACGGCATTACCCGTAGTACTGTCGTTACTCGCACCATTACCTTCATCATCAAAGGTATTATTATAGCCATTGCCAAAAACAGCCGCCCACTGGCCATTGTGTAAGCGCACAATGGCGGCCTTGCCAAAGGTATAGCCTAGATCACTATCAAAATTCGAGTTACCCGCACCCGGGTCCTTATCAGCCGCTGTAAACTCCCACAAGACCTTGGCTTTTGCTGTACTTTCAGAACTAAACGCACCCGGGTTTGTCACATCAATAGCAAAATAACCTTGCCCTCCCGCACCTAAACTGCCGACCAACACCGTTTTCCAGCTACCGCCAATAAAAGCGTCTGCAACCGCTGGTGAGCCATCTACCGTAAACTCGTGATTGCCCTGTGGGTCTGTATGGTTCAAGAGCTTATCGAAAATGCTGCTCGGCACATAGGCGAATAGCTCAGCGCCCCCACCGCTGGCGCTATCACGAGCATCAAAAGCGTGCAGCATACCGTCATTACCACCAACGTAAACAACAGGACGACGACCCTGCCCAGCATTGAGCAAGCGCTGACTAGCAAGAAAACCGGAGTAAGCGGAAGCCTCCAAAGCATCAGGGTAGCGGTAATTAGCGCCGCCCACATGAGCCGGCGCAGAATGCACAAAATCGCCAAGTACCCGGCTATTGCCAAGGTCATCCACTCGATCCCGAAAGCCAACAGCAGAAAGCCCAAGGCCGCTTAGTACAGTCTGGTTAGCAAAACTAATCGTCCTTTGTTCGAACCCGGTCTCTCCCCGGATATAATCAACGACCTGGGTTGCCACGAGCGTTGTTTGCTGGGCTGAGGACAAATTGGCCCATTGAAAGGGTTGCGGGTTAACGCCGTCATGCGTAATGATGACACGCGCCCCAGGAGCAGGCATTAACGACGATGCCTCCCACTCCTCTGAACCAAATGATCCGTCAGGATTAACCCGGTAAGCAGAGAGTTGCCCCAGCCAATTTTTACTGTCAAAGCGACTCTGAAAAATCAAACTATCCGAACTAACAGAACCACTGTTAACGGCGACAGTAGCGGATGATGACTTATTTCTACTTGAAATATCCGCAAGGATGGCACCCAGAGCTGTCGCAAATCTATTTGGATCAGCTGCGCTAAAAAAACCTCCACGGCTATTAAGGCCCGCGTGCCACAAATCATCGATCTTTTCTAGAGAGTTCCCGCTCGGGGTCGGATCTGGCCAGGTTGTCGCACCACTCTGGAGACCAGGAAGACTGGTAACGGGATCCAGCGTACCACCAACACCCAGGCCAACAGTAAAGGTCACCATATGTTGCCAAAAGGCATCATCAACAGCGTTTGTAGGCACTCTATTTGGCAAGGTTGGCCGCAAATCACGCACCCAGTAATCCATGGCGCTATCAGCCAGCGTGTCACCAATGGCATCACTGTAAGGTGCTGTCGGTGTGTAAGTAAAACTGGGGTTATTGGGGCCGGTTATCGCCAACCCAGCCGTGCCGTCCACATTGCCAGCACCGGGGTTACCACCATTCCAATAACCATCCGTCATTAAGATATTAAAGCTTTGCCGGCACTCTAGGTGACTAGCGCCACTGCTGCCACCAGGGTCTTCACTCCAGGGGCCAGAATTATCGGTGCGCTCATAATATGCCCCTACATTTCTCAAAGCCCTGCGCAAAGGGGTACCCGCAGGGGGTAGAATTTGACCGTACAGGTCGTTGTAAAAAGTTGCTCGACCCGCACCCGAAAAGGCACGAACACCGCGTACTAGAGCCCCACCACTCGCGGCACCATCAATAGTCCCAGCACCCGTATTGATCGTTGCAAAACCAACGCGAACATTGGTGCTTTGGTTCGCAAAGGCTCTGCCAATACCTGCGCGGGCCGTTAATGCACGCGAGCGATAATAGGTGTACCAGTTGGCAAAGTTTTGAATCTCCTGAGCGTAAGAACATGTTGCGGGGGTCGCACCACAGTCGGTGCGATTGGGGCCTCCCGCATAACTTGCGGACCCCGGCTGTATCAGCGTCTGTGTGTAATTAGCGGCATTCCAGTCGCCCCCTCCGTTATAGCGATAATAAACCGCAGGCCAGAAAGTCCTACTAGCATTAACAAAGGACCAATTAGCGATACGCCAATTCGCTATTTCCGTGTTGTTGGCTGTTAAATTCCGGCAGCCAAGCCCCGGGTTAAAAGCATTGTGTGGCGCACAGTTTATTGCCGCATCCCCCATCGAGCCAACAGCGCCGGCCCACGGAACATATGTCACAGCGGGATTGTAATAAACCAGATTAATGTCGGGGCTACGGTTGCGCACAGAATAAGCAAACGTAGCACTAAACTCCGGCACCCGGTTATTATAATCGCCGGCGCCGTAAACACCGGCCACACGGGGGTACACATAAGCTTCCCCAATCCCACTGGGCATATGCTCCCAGTGCATGGAGCCGGAATCGTCAAACGTTAGTATAATATTAGAATCAACACCTGTGCCCAGAAATAAGGGAGTCGTCCCTAAGGACAGTGGTGCGGCCTCAAGTAAGGTCAGTGGCGCGACCAGAAGAGCTATTGATGTACGTGATAGCACCTTATGAAGGTTTTTCTGAATTTTCATTTTCATAGCCATAACTCAATACCTTTTCGAATATATGCTTTGTAATTGCACCGTAGCTTTATCAGTACCACCCGTTGCTTTTGATGTAACCCGGTAATAGACTTTGCCTTCAAACGGGTTGTCAGGTGAGTCTTTTTTAAACTCGCTGTACTCGATAATCCTTTGCGGCTGGGCTTGCACATTATCGATACCTGCTAATGTCACGACACTTGGCGCACCGGCACCCCACGGCCCACCCCCATTAAGCCACCAATCACCCGCTCCAGGCCCGTTTAGCTGCCACACACCGCCAATCCCCGTTATTGTTTGCAAGGGTTCAGCTGTACGCTCTAACAGCCACAGCTCGCCATCACGCAAAGCACTTTCCGCTGCTTGAAACGCCAGGTTTCTATCCTTGGCGTTGCCTGCCATTTTCTCATCAAAAACACTACCTTCCATTGTGCTAATGCCGATGAGTGTCAACACTAGCAATAGAATTAAACCAAACACCAACACAGCACCTTTCTGTCGGCCTGGCGGCTGAACACCTTTCAACAAATTCTGTTTATGAGTGAAATGTTTCATAGGATTTTATTTCTCAGAGCTATAGTCGTCGTCACCGTTCGATAAAGGCGGTTATCACCAGCAAGCACATTATTTACACCTTCAAAGGAATAGGTTTGAGGGGCATTATCTGGCGTTAAGTTATCGTCATTTGAATGCAGCAACAGACTGATTCGGACGCTGACCACCTGATCAAAGTTCAAGGTCGTACAATCGTCGCCATTTCCCATTGTGGCTGCATCTATGTAACACGACGCAGCAATATCATGAAAAACATCGCCAGTACTCATGCCGTATCGAACCTGCATATCTTCAACGTTATCGATCAATGGCTGGGTCGTGGTACTAACGGCAGCGCCAGTTGCAGGGTTGTAAACATCTGACCGACAAATAAGCGTGTCGTCGTCATTAACATAAAACCGGCTCACTGACATAAAACCGTCAGCTACTGCACCTCCAAGGCAATCAAACATTGCGCCATCACTTCGATAGCGTATCGCGATGGAGTCTGTTCCGTTCTTAATGTTGTCACCACCCCCCACATTATTATCAGCGCCGCTAATAACTTCGCCATCCTGAAAAGTCTGCGCTGGCGGATTAGCCAGAGTCGTATAACTCGGGAATGCAGTGTCCATGTTAGTGAGCGCATCCTCTCGATAACCCGTGAGACTCACCGCGTTATTGAGTACAGTTACAGCAAATCGCCCATCTTCCTGTATACGGGCACTGTTTTCCTGCACTTTGAACATCTCCTTGTTGACCAGCAACACCTGAATTAGTCCGGCCATTAAAAACAGCCCCAGAGACATGGACACCAGTAATTCAAGCAGAGTAAATCCAGCTGTCAGCTTAAGCTTGCCGATATTGTTCATATTCATCAGGGTTGGATATCCAGAGAAAAGGTTTTAGTGGCAAAGCCAGTACGCGTCGACTCTTCCCATGTCACCTCTATGGTGTAGAGCGAGCCCCTGGGACAACCACCTCCCGCGCCATTGCAGGTTATTTCTCCTGTGCCAGACGGCAAGACATCAGCCAGGGTGGCATACCACAAAACCAAATCGGCATTCGCCATTTCTGTTGACGAACACCTGTTAGCCACCGCCGTGCCGGCAAATGAAGCCTCGCAATCATAGCCAACAGCAGGGGAAACATTCGCGCGATAATCCCCACTAACAGCACCACCGATATTGGCTCGAATACGATCACCAATATTGTAGGTCGCCTGGGTGACCTCTGTTCTTAGTTCGGCAACTCTGTTGTTTTTCATCCCTTCCGTTTGCAACGCGGCAAAGCCAAGAAGCCCGAAAGCCAGCACAAAAACAGTGACCAGGACTTCGATTAAGGTAAAACCTGTTTGCAAGTGAGTTATAGGCTCTCGTTTTATCATGGCTCACAATCCCCCAGACTTACGTCGCCATTACTGGGCTTGACGGTCCTAATTCGACCAGAATTGCTGATGATGGCAACACGGCCATTTTCGTCATCAAAATCACCGGTGCCATTCTGATCTTCGTCATAGCAGAGTACTAGCTGACCGTTAAACCCCAGGCTATAGCCCTGAGCGCCAAACGATATTCGGTTTGAAACATTGCCATTACCCCTCAATGTATAGCCAGAACGGTCAAAGCCGTCGTTAACGAGAATAACCTCCTCGCCTACCTCAACTGTCCCTGGAGTACCGCCATCGTCAATAAACACTATCCAGCCATCCTCCCACTCACCACCGCAGGAAGCACCATCTGAGCTGTGGCACATAGTTGCAGTCGTATTTCTCAATACCGCTTCACTGCGCGCGGTATTTAAACTCGAGACAAAGCCTCTGGCTTGAGCGTCCAGCCGACCTCTCTTCAACATATCCATAAAGCTCGGCGTACCTGCCGCCAATAAAATTGCGGCAATAGATAGCGTAATCATCAATTCGATGAGGCTAACCCCAGTACACTTCTTCATTTAAAAAACACTCTCCGATTCATCCTACTTTTTCTCTAGAACCTAGAAATAACCCACTTCAGCTGTAAAAGGGAACGTAAAGTAGACCGACGGCTTAAGCCTTAACGCCAGAGGCACAGGGCCCAAAACCAGTTCACAAAAACAAATATAACCCATAGGAATATTCACCTATTGCTTTCCAAGACAATCGTTTTATCGCCCTTATTTCGACTATTTAGAAACAAAAATACGCTCTAAAAAACAGCAAATTTACCAAGACTAGAACATAACTTATGAGCCTGTTTGCACTCAAGAGCCACTGTATTCAAAAGATAACCAGGTTGTTTCTTTTAGTGACGGGCATCACAAGTAACCCGAGGAGGCCGGAGTACTTAAACACTCCACCCACCCAACCCCGAAAAACAAGTTTAAGCAGAAGCAAGAGATCCACAACTGCCTCTACTCAACAAGAAAATCACGCCAGCAGCCTTTTAATATCAAAGGACTTAATTTTTATTAATGCGAGGCCTTAGAGCCCACTTTCTAGCACTTTTTAAAATTATGTACCCAAACCAAATCATCTTCATTCCAGGTCATGCCAGCGTGCATGCTGAGAATGACCTGCTTGTAAACCTCGAGAGCAGGGTAGCCTTCGGCACGGGCATCGGCATCGCTCATATCACCGAGACGTTGGCGCTCCAGCGAAACCACCTCGAAAGTATCGCCCTCTAACGCGAAGGTTTCACCGGGGTGAGCGTAAACACCATCGCGGCGCTGCTGAGTTTTTTGACCACTACGCACGGCGGCAACTGATTTGGGGTGGCGAACAAGATTGCCAATTTCACAGGTTTTCTCTGGATAATCACTCATGATGTGTTCTCTCTCCTCTATAAAATTAAATTAGCGGTGTAAATATATACTGCTTATAGATATCGCAAGCCCTTCCGTAATTGTAGGGCTCATTGCGAATGTCGGGACATTATACGCACCCCTATGCAACAAGGCTGTTGACCAGTAAAATTGCCGCCTTTTCGCGCACGTCGCTGGGTACACCAGCGAGAAACTTTCTTAAGGAATCATCATGACTGCCGTCGTACCCAAACCCACAGTAAAACCGGCAAACCCGAATTTCTCTTCCGGGCCTTGCAGTAAACGGCCCGGCTATAATGTTGACGCCCTCGATATTTCGACCTTGGGGCGCTCTCACCGCTCAGCCATTGGCAAGAAAGCCCTGGCTCGCGCCTGTACGGACACCGCCGAATTACTTGGCCTGCCCGAGGGTTACCGGGTTGGCGTAGTGCCAGCTTCCGACACCGGTGCCGTCGAGATGGCCCTGTGGTCGCTACTCGGCGCCAAACCTGTCGATATTTTTGCCTGGGAATCCTTCGGCGAAGGCTGGGTCGGCGACATCACCAACCAGCTCAAACTCGACAACGTCACCGCTCACCGCGCCGACTACGGCCTGCTGCCCGATTTGAGCCTAGCCAACCCCGAGCATGACACCGTATTTACCTGGAACGGCACTACCTCCGGCGTCAAAGTGATCGACGGCGAATGGATTAGCGATGAGCGCAGCGGCCTTACCATTTGCGATGCCACCTCCGCTGTGTTCGCTATGGAACTACCCTGGCACAAACTCGACGTGGTTACGTTTAGCTGGCAAAAAGTACTCGGCGGCGAAGGTGCCCACGGCATGCTAATACTCAGCCCTCGCGCTGTTGAGCGTCTCGAAAACTATACCCCGACCTGGCCCATGCCGAAGATTTTCCGCATGACCAAGAAAGGCAAATTGAACGAGGGTATTTTTAGGGGCGAAACCATCAACACACCTTCTATGCTCTGTGTTGCCGATTATCTTGACGCGCTGGACTGGGTGCGTGCCATTGGCGGTGTCGAGGCTAGCATCGCTCGCTCGCAAGCCAACCTACGCGTGATTGAAGACTTTGTTGCCGCCAACAACTGGATTGATTTTCTCGCTCAGGATGAGGCCACCCGCTCCAACACCAGTGTTTGCCTAACCCTCACCCTCGAAGCCGATCAGGTCAAAGCCCTCGCCAAGCTACTCGATAACGAGGGCGTTGCCTTTGATATCGGCGCTTATCGTGACGCCCCTGCAGGCTTACGCATCTGGTGTGGCGCAACGATTGAAGAAAGTGACTTGCAAGCCCTTATGCCCTGGCTTACCTGGGCCTACAAACAAATCAGCCAGGCCTAATTGATAGCGCTACTCAGCGCGCGTAAAACAGCACAGAAATCTAATTGCAAGGCTCACATAAAGGAAAGCCCATGTACAAAGTTCGCACCTACAATCAAATCTCCAGCAAGGGTCTCGACCGCTTTCCCCGCGAGAGCTACGAAATCGCCAGCGAGTTCTCCCAGCCCGATGCCTTTATGCTGCGCAGCCACAAACTCCACGGCGAAGATATCCCCGAAAGCCTGGTCGCTATCGCCCGCGCTGGTGCCGGCGTTAACAATATTCCCGTCGCCGATTACTCAAGTAAGGGCGTGGTGGTATTTAACACCCCCGGCGCCAATGCCAATGCCGTAAAAGAGTTGGTCGCCGCAAGCTTGCTACTGGGCTCCCGAGATATTATTGGCGGCATCAATTATGCCCAGTCACTGAGTGACATGAGTGATGCCGGCGAGATGTCGAAGCTGCTCGAAAAAGAGAAAAAGCGCTTTGCCGGTAGCGAATTACAGGGCAAGACCCTCGGTGTCGTCGGCCTTGGTGCCATCGGTGCTAATGTGGCCAATATGGCACTGGAACTTGGCATGAATGTCATCGGCTACGACCCTGCTATCTCTGTCGAAGCGGCCTGGCGCCTGTCAAGTGAGATTGGCAAAATGGACAACCTGCAAAGCCTGCTGGCCGGTGCTGACTACGTCACCCTGCATGTACCCGCCATTGAAGCGACTCGGCACATGATCAACGCTGAAGCCCTGCGCTGCTTTAAGCCCGGTGCAAAGCTGCTCAATTTCGCCCGCGAGGAAATTGTCGATACAGTCGCGCTTGTCGCCGCTCTCGATGATAATCAACTCGGTGGCTATATCGCCGACTTCCCCACCCCCGACCTACTCGGCAGGGCTGATGTGATTCTAACCCCGCATATTGGTGCTAGCACTCAAGAAGCTGAAGAGAACTGCGCCATTATGGCTGCCGATCAGCTGATGGAGTTTCTGCAAAACGGTAATATCAAAAACGCCGTCAACTTTCCGCCCATCGCCATGGCAAGAAGCAAGGGCTACCGCATTACTTTTAGCAACAATAATGTGCCCAAGGTGCTCGGCAATGTGCTGGGGATTCTCGCCGACAGTGATAACAACGTGATCGATCTGGTCAATAAAAGTCGCGACGACATTGCCTACAACATTATCGACGTCGAACAGCAGCCCAGTGACGATATTGTCGCGGCCATCGCTGCGGTAGAAGGCGTTATACGACTGCGAGTTCTCAGTTAAGTCCGAGTACTCCAGCAAGCATGTATTAATGGCGTACTAAGCCAGCTCGTCGCCCGCCTCAATCTTGAGGCGGGCAAGCTCTTCCTCTACGGCCTGCAAGGCATCACCCACCCAGGCATCTTCTTCTCTGACCAAGGTATGTAAGGCCTGCACCTGCTTCTCTAGCTCACCCAGTTTAAAGACGCCAGCAATGCCGAGTAATTGATGAATAGTTTCGCGTAATTCATCAATATCGCGTTCCTGATAGGCGTTTACCGCACCGCCCAGAAGCCGATCAACCTCCTGAAAAAACTCTGCTAACGGCACCCGTCCTGTCGCCAAAGCCCGTAGCGGCTCACGGCTTGGCTGTCTATCAAGTAGTGTTAACACCAGATCAATAAGCCGCTTATTATCGAAGGGCTTATGCATCATTTTATTGCGCCCTGACAGGCTCGTCAGACTTTCTTCGTGCTGCAGCACATCTGCCGTTAGCACAACTGCAGGCGTAGCCGTGTTGAGGCCTCCTTCGCCCCTGATCTCCTCAAGCGCATCAATACCGTTGAGCTCAGGCATATGCACATCGAAAACCAGCAGATCAAATGTCGTCTGCTCACATAACTCAACAGCCTCACGCCCATTTTCAACCGCCTGTAGCTCACATCCGGCCTTTTCGAGCAGCGTCGACAAGAGTAAACGGCTGAAATTATTATCCTCTGCCACGAGTACTTTCACGCCCAACAACGGAGCAAGCACACCTGTGCCAACAAGGGGCCCCTGCTTTAAGGTGTTATAGACCTCATAAAAATCGACGCTTGACCAGGGCTTGGCAAGATAGCTGATATCGAGACTTTCAACACCGCTAATATTAAACGCTGCCTTGCCACGCAAGCCCCTAAGGGGTAGGAAAACGAATACCGGCACAGGGGTATATTCACGTACGCGCACCAGCATATCAGCCAGCGAATATTCAAACCCACTGATCGGCAGGCTAATCACAATGGCTTCAATATCTCCCATCACCAGGTCTTTAATCAGCACCTCAAAATCAGTGTACATCCGCGGATCCTTCGTCATCCGCTCCATTGCATGCCCTAGTGCCTGGTGCGAAATTTTCAAGGGGTCAAACACAGCAACGGCACTACTCAAACGCTTTAACTGCCGGTGATCGATTTGCCGCTCTAAAGGCAAGCTCACTTGAATTGTCGTACCAACAGACTCTTTACTGTTTAGCGTGATGTCCCCACCCATCAATGAGATCAAGGTTTGCACGATAGACAAACCCAACCCGGTGCCACCAAAACGGCGGGTAATCGTTGTATCGGCCTGGGTAAAGGCTTCAAATATTTTGTCCTGCTGCGCCTCCGACATACCGATGCCCGTGTCCTCCACTTCTAGCACCAACATCACCTTGCCGTCGATCACCCCCCTGCTAGAGAGCCGCACCAAAATATGCCCCCGCTCAGTAAACTTGATGGCATTGGCCACCAGGTTTGACACCACCTGGCGTATACGCAGAGAATCCCCATAAAGAAAGATGGGTAAATCGGGGGCAATATCAATAATCACGTCAACATTTTTTTCATAGGCCGAAGGGCCTAATAACCGTACGGGGTTTTCAACACAGCCAACAATGTCGACAGGCTGAATATCCAGCGCCATGGCACCTGACTGCAAGCGTGCATGCTCAAGAATATCGTTTATCAATAATAACAACTGCTCCGCAGCCTGTTCAATAATCGCACAATACTGCTGCTCCGAGGCCTCCAGCCCCGACTGTTCGAGCAAGCGCACAAAGCCTTGAATGGAGTTTAAAGGGGTACGTAATTCATGGCTCATACGTGCCAGAAAATCACTTTTGGCGCGATTTGCCTCCTCAGCCTTTTCTCGCTCTTCCTTTAACTCAATGTTTTTCGTCTGCAAATCTTCCAGCAACATGCGCAAGCGCGATGTCGCACTGTTAACACGCTGCTCTAAACCCTGCTGACTTTCAGCAATAGACCGAGCCATATAATTGACACCCCGACTCAGGGCTGCCAGCTCTTTAACACCGACTATCTCTGCCTGCGCCTCCAAATTGCCACCTTCAATTTCCTCAACTGTAGCCGTCAGTGATGTAATTGGTGTCAATATGCCGCTACCTATGGCGTAGGATAAGAAAAAGACTAAAACCAACAGCCCTGCTGCCGTACTACCATTGCGAATGAGAATTGCCTGCCGCTCAGCCTCCATCGCTGAGAGATCAACCGCAATAATGACCCAACCAGCAATCGCTGCCAGCTCACCACCTGATGACTTGCTATCGGTATAGTCCTCTATCTCAATACCTGAAATGGAAACAGGCCTTTCAAAATAAAGTCGACTTCCTATTACAATAGATTCCAGGCCAATGCTGGCGGGCAATAACCCAGACCATGGGGCCTGCCCCTTAAATGTTGAGGACAGCACCTCCCGGCTTGAATTCAGAAATGTCACGCCATCTATCTGAGGTAACTCAGACATAGATTTCGCCAAGGTATCAAGTAACTGAGTATTACCTGAATAAAGGGCGAAATCTGAAGTCGCCGCCAAATAGGTCGCCGCAGTAGACCCTAAGCTATGGTACTCACGTTTAACATCTACGCGCTCATCAGAAACAGTTTTGACTGTCAGCAGAACGGCCAGCGACACTAAAGGAACCGATGTCAGCAACAGCAAGCGTCCATGCAAAGTCTGAGTAAAGTAGTGCCAAAGCCTGGCCATCACTGTACGGACTCAAGTAAAAACTGATACTCCCGATACAGCTCTTCAAGCTCTGGCACGACAATATTCAAGGCATTGGCCACCTCCCTGTTCACTTCCAGTGTGTAATATTCTGGGTAGTAAGTTCTCCAGCTTTCATCCACCCCCTGTCCTTTCCCCTGTGAGGAAAGCAGGAACGAGACCAATTCAGCCCCATGACGACCAATATTTTCCGGACTGGAATAAACAGCGGCAAGCGCACCCGCTTTTGCATAGGATTTAGAAAAGCCAATAACCGAGACTTTTTGCCGAAAGCTTAAATAGAGCAGCCACTTTGCGACACTTTTGTTAAATACGGCTCGATCAGCCACCGTAATAAATACATCCGTCTTTTGCACCAGAGGAGCCAAAACGCCTATCGGATTATCATCACTCGCCAGCTCAGCATAAATCAACTCCATGCCACTTCGCTGTACAGCACCACGCAATTCGGCTTTACTCGCCACAGAAACTGGACCAAATACAGCGCCAACCCGTTTGGCTGTGGGCACTAACAGCTTGCCCAACGCTACTGAACGCTCCAGGGGTTGATCAATCACCACTGCCGCACGCCGCCCTGCCCCCGACGAACGAGTCAGCAGGTCATCCCAGGCCGACACGGGCATTAATAAGCTGATGATATCCGCGTCGGGAAGGTGGCTCAGTGCGAACTCATTTGCCCTGGAACCCACCGCAACAACAATGCTGTTTGGCGCCACCTGCAAGGTCTGATCAAGAGTATAAGTATGCACAGGTAGCGCGTGGTATCGCTCCGCCAGAACTCGCTGAAACACTGTCGACACTTCTTGATAATAAGCCTGCTCACCCGATAACAGCAGATAAACAGATGGCGCGGTGGCGCTAGCGAATACACTGACGAGCGACAGCAGAAGACTGGCAAATAGTCGGCCAATCGCCCAGGGGATAAACCTTTGTCTACATCCTTGCTTCATGTGTTTAATCAACATCCTGCATCATGCAGCCATTGGCGAACCGCTGGCACATGCCGGCCAAAAGCCCGATGAAATCCGTTTTGACCCACTACTCTTATCATCAATTCGACCAGCTGCCCTAGGGCAAACTGACCTCCATTTTAATATAGAAGCGGGTTTCAAACACGTTGTTGTCACTGTATTCAGAATAATCACTACCCAAGTTCTGAGCAATAGCCTGCAACTTTACCGGTGAACCACCGAGCACAAATCGATAACTTAACTGCGCATCAATCCGCGCAAACCCATCAATAGTATTGCCGTTGCGCCAATCAGCTGCACTTTGATAATAGCTCATCACACTGGCATTAAGACGAGGTGTCAATTGATATGCAAACAACAACCCACCGCTGTGCCGCGGCCGCGATGTATTAAAATCACTTTGCAATTCTACCGGCTCAAATCGTTTGACGTAATCACTATCCAAATCAAGATAGGCATAATGTAAACGCAGTAGACTACCTGCCAATGGTTTATAGGAGAGCTGTAACTCCACACCCGTCGTTTCCCACTCCCCCGTATTAGCGATGACTTTTATTGTATCGTCGAATAAAGGAATTGGCAGCACGATGTCTTCACTGTAAGCATCAACCCCATCACGCGCCTCCTCTCGGAAGAGACTAATATCCAACTCAACATTGGCACTGGGGAAACGACCAATATAAGCCAGCTCGGCATAGTCAACTCCCTCTTCACGAAGCCCATGACCTGAACGAATCACCGCTTCGTAGCTTAAGCCCCCAAACTCTGAAGTTCGGTCTGTATTCAACTCAGCAATAGAGGGTGCCCGCTCACTACGCCCGAGAACCATGCGCAAAGAATGATGAGTGATAAATTCATAGTTAAGCGCTAATCGGGGCGAAGCCAGTGTGCCGACAGGCGTATCTTCAAACATCACCCCAAAATTAAACACCCAGTCACGGCTCAGCGCCCATTCGTTATGGCTAAAAAGGCGGAAGGACTCTTCACGAATTTTGTCATCGTGACCGAATAAAAACTCGCTCTCCACCATTTCCGAACGCACACCCAGACCCCAGACCGACTGCCAATTGCCTCTGGGTGCAAAACGCTGTTCCAGCTCAAGGTCAAAGCGCTCAGAAGACACTCTGTCAAAGCCCACTGTAAAGGTCTGATCGGGGATACCTAAAAGACCTTGAACAGCCGCCGGCGGCACTGCAAATACGGCTGAAAGCAAGCCCCGATTAACACGATTACCTGCTCGCAAACTATTGCGATAGCCTTTAATTTGCAGCTCATCACCATTCGTCAGGGAGCGCAACCAGGTCACCGACTGGTAATTAGAATCGTAATTGGTCGATAAATACTCATCGGGATGATCGCCATCCCCCAGACCCTCAGTGTTATCGACGATACCAAAACTGATATCAATACTATCCTGCAAAGAAGGCGTCAAAGTGCCGCGAAAAGCCAATTGATAACGTTCGCGGCCATCGTCCAGCGGGCCTTCGTTCGCCACGCCGGGAAAGCCCTCGTTGTGCTGATAACCAAGACTGAGACGATAGAACATACCACCAAGCTGATCATTGTGCCGCAAGGTCGCATTGCGTGTAGAGCGAGAGCCACTGGTATACGTCAGAGCCGTACCGCTATCCTGAACAGGCGCACGAGTGACAATATTCACCGCCCCTAACAAGGCATTAGAACCTTGAGACGGAGAGCTGGGGCCGCGCACTATCTCGATGTGATCGATATCTTCAAAATTAACGCCCAGCGAGCCCCAGGTTACGGCAGAAAAAATGGGCTCGTAAACCGAGCGACCATCAACCATCACCTCCAGCCGATTCGGGAACTCCTTGCCAAAACCATGGTAAGACACCCCCTGGCGATTGCCATTAGGCGAGTAGGACTGGAAGCCCGGTACCAGCCGGAAAACATCAGCCCAGGTCTGGGCACCGGAAGCATCAAGCAACGCACGATCAATAAGAGTGATACTAGCTGGCGCACGATTGACGGGCTGTTCGAAGCGGCTGGCGATATTAACCATGGGAATATCGCCCAGCACGTCCTCTTCACTCACTACTGCCCCATAGCTATCCCCAACCATCAGCCAGGCATTCAGGAAAAACAAAGGGGAATAACGTTGTAACAACGCCAGCATCGGCAATAACCTGATATTTTATAAAGATAATTCGGGCGCGCATTCTAAACTAGCAAAGCTAAGTCGCCAATTACCTTTGGTCAACCGTCTCTGCTGACGGTGCCGGCCAATCGCAAAATCCTGTTCACCCCATGCCCAGCTGCCAGCATTGAGAGTGCGAAAAATTGATTTATAAATAGCCAGTGCTGATATATTCTGCATCGCCTGAAATAAGGGTGTTCTATGAGCGAAATATATTTTGTCCGCCACGGCCAGGCCTCTCTTGGTGCCAAAGTCTACGACCAACTATCGGACCTAGGTCAACAGCAAGCCGTCTGGCTCGGTGAGCACTACCGCAAACGAAACTTACAGTTTGACCGCATCATTACCGGCGATATGCGCCGCCACAAGCAAACCCTCGCCGGTATAGAAGAAGGCCTGGGGCAAAACCTGGAATCGACGGTTGATGCCGGCTTTAATGAATTCCATTTCCGCCCCATTATGGCGATGTATGCCCGGCGCAACGACCCCAGCGCCGAAGTGCCAAAAACCGCGCGGCAGTTTTTCGGCATCCTACGCGGCACCATGCGCGCCTGGATCGACGGTGAACTCGACGAAGAGATCGCGCAACGCGATGCCCAGAAAGGGCACAAAACAGAAACCTGGATCGACTTTAACGAGCGCGTTCACCGCGCCCTCGACGATGCTCGCAAAGGCCCGCGCGGCGAGCGAGTACTGGTCGTCTCTTCCGGAGGCCCCAAGGCACTGGCGATGAAGAAAGTGATGGGCCTGTCTGACGATGCCGCCATCGAGTTGATGATGCAAATTCGCAACACCTCCACCACTCGCTTTAACTACAACGCCGAACGTATTTCACTGGCCGCTTTCAACCTGTTGCCCCATCTCGAACAAGGCGAGCGGCACGACAGCATTACTATCGTTTAACCACCCAATTATTTTATTAAACCCAAAAACCAAAACCCATCCTTTTACAATCACACACTTTTGAAATGAGGTAACACAACATGAACTTTCAACACTCCCCCAAAGCCCTGGCACTGCAAGATTTACTCTTGAAGTTCATGAAAGAAGAAGTCTATCCGGTCGAGGCAGAATTCAAAGAGTACATGCACACGGTCGACAATCCCTGGGCAACGCCACCCATCATGGAAGAGCTGAAGAAGAAAGCCAAAGCCGTTGGCCTGTGGAATCTCTTCCTGCCACCCCACGATGCCGACGACGAAAACGGTCTCAGCAATGTCGACTACGCGCCACTGGCTGAAATCATGGGCCGTGTGCCCTGGGCACCGCTGGTGTTCAACTGCAACGCTCCCGACACCGGCAACATGGAAGTGTTCGTTAAGTACGGCACGCAGGCGCAGAAAGACAAGTGGCTAACCCCTCTACTCGCCGGTGAAATCCGTTCCTCTTTCGCCATGACCGAGCCCGACACCGCCTGTTCGGATGCCACCAATGTCGAGTGCTCCATCGTTCGCGATGGCGACGAGTACGTTATCAACGGCAAGAAATGGTTTATTACCGGCATCATGCACGAAGCCTGCAAAATCATGATCGTGATGGGCAAGACCGACCCGGACAACCCCAATCGCCACGTTCAGCAATCGCAAATTCTGGTACCGAAAGACACCCCCGGCGTGACCATCGTGCGTCCGTTAACCACCCTCGGTTATCTCGGTGCGCCCCTGGGTGAAGCTGAAATTCGCTTTGACGATGTGCGCGTTCCTGTTGAAAACATTCTGCTGGGCGAGGGCCGCGGCTTCGAAATCGCCCAGGGTCGCCTTGGCCCAGGCCGTATTCACCATTGCATGCGTCTTATCGGTTGTGCCCAACGCGCACTAGAACTGATGTGCGCTCGCGTCGAATCGCGTAGCACCTTCGGCAAAAAGCTCAGCGAACACCAGTCGGTGCGCGAAGATATCGCCCAGTCCTACTGCGATATTGAACAGGCCCGTCTGTTGACCATGATGGCTGCCGACAAGATTGACCGCGAAGGTGCCAAAGAGGCGAAAGACTTAATTGCCGCGATTAAAATCGTCACCCCGGCGATGACAGCGCGCGTTGTCGACCGCGCCATTCAGGTTCACGGTGCCGGAGGTTTGACTGAGGACTATTTCCTCGCCGAAGCCTACAACTATGCGCGCCAAATCCGCTTCGCCGATGGCCCCGATCAGGTACACATGATGCAGCTGGGTCGCTCACTGGCTCGCCAGTACGCCTAAGCCGTTACCTTCGCGGGAGCATCCGTCTCCTGCGAAGGCCACAACCTGCTCTTCTTTAATGCATAAAATTAAGCCCCATGACTATAAGGTCAAAACCACTATGACAACCACAACTGATAGCCTACCCATGGACACTCTGGGTGCTTATTTGGCAGACAATATCCCCGGCTTCGGCAAACTCCTCAACGCTGAAAAGTTTTCCGGCGGCCAGTCAAACCCCACTTACATGATCACCACCGACAGCAAAAAATATGTGCTGCGCCGCAAGCCATCAGGCGAGCTACTGCCTTCTGCCCACGCGGTCGACCGTGAATTCCGCGTCATGTCAGCACTGGCAGGCAGCGGCGTGCCCGTACCCACCATGCACAAGCTCTGTGACGACGACAGCATTATCGGCAGCATGTTTTACATCATGGATTTTATCGACGGCGATATTTTCTGGGACGCCCAGCTCACTGAAGTCGACAAAGGTCTCCGCGCCCCCATGTACGCCAAAATGAACGAAGTGCTGGCTGCCCTGCACAGTGTCGACATTGCTAAAGCCGATCTCGAGAGCTTTGGCCGCCCCGGCAATTACTTCGAACGCCAGATCAGCCGCTGGACCAAGCAGTATCGCGGTGCTGAAACCGAAACCCTCGACGCCATGGAAAAGCTCATGGCTTGGCTGCCCGCCAACATGCCCGAAGACGACGGTCAGGTCAGCCTGATTCACGGCGACTATCGCCTCGACAACATGATCTTCGCCCCCGGCAAAGCCGAAGTACTGGCGGTGCTCGACTGGGAACTGTCCACCCTCGGCCACCCCTATTCCGACATCGCCTACCAGTGCATGCAACTGCGTATGCCCGCCGATCCGGCGCTGGGCAACCTCGCCGGACTCAACGGCGTCGACCGTGCCGCACTGGGCATTCCCAGTGAAGAAGAGTACGTCGCGGCCTACTGTAAAAATAGGGGCATCAGCGAAATACCCAACTGGACCTTCTACCTTGCCTTCAGCTTCTTCCGCTTTGCCGCCATTTTGCAGGGCATTATGAAGCGCTATTTAGACGGCACCGCGTCCAATGAAGAGGCCCTGGCCTACGGTAAAATGGCGGGCCCCATGGCGGAAATTGCCATGGAATATCTGGCTGAGCAGGGTCGCGTTTAAAAACGCACAACAATAAAGTAGAGGCCTTCGCTAAGAGGGCCTTAAAACAGCAGAGAATCTTATGAAAGCACTAGTCTGTGAACACTACGGCAAAATCGACGATCTGGTTTACCGCGACATGCCCAACCCCGAAGCTGGCCCCGGTCAGGTCTTGGTTGATATCGCCGCCATTGGCGTCAACTTCCCCGACGGCCTACTGGTCGAAGGTAAATATCAGGCCAAACCCGAAACGCCCTTTATGCCCGGTGGCGAATTTGCCGGTACTGTCGCCGCTCTCGGCGAAGGCGTGAAAGGCTTTTCCGTGGGTGACAAGGTCTTTGGCTGGCACGCCAACCATGGTGCCTACGCCGAACAGGTCGCGGTATTAGAGGAAGACATTCATAAAATGACGCCCTCCATGTCCTTCGAACAAGGGGCTGCATTGCTGTGTGCAACCTCCACCTCCCACCACGCGCTCAAGCAACGGGGCCAACTTAAGCCCGGCGAAACGCTAGTGGTACTCGGTGCTGCTGGTGGCGCTGGACTTGCCGCCGTACAAATCGGCAAAGCCATGGGTGCGAAGGTCATCGCCGTTTGCTCAACGGATGAGAAAATCGCCTTCGCCAAAGCACAGGGTGCCGATGAAGGTATTAATTACAGCAACGAAGACCTGAAAGCCGCGATTAAAGAACGCACCGGCGGTCGCGGTGCTGACGTGGTTTACGATGCCGTGGGTGGCGATGCTTTCGATGTATGCTCACGCTCAATGGCCTGGAATGGCCGCCTGCTGATTGTTGGTTTCGCCTCCGGGCGCATTCCCACGCTGCCCGTCAATTTAACCCTGGTAAAAGGCTATTCCGTGGTCGGCGTATTCTGGGGCACCTTCACCAAGAAGCAGCCCGAAGACCACGCAGCCAATATGGTCGAACTGCTGCAATGGTTTGAAGCGGGCAAAGTGGTGCCCGTTATCGATAAGACCTTTGCCCTGAGCGATGGCGTTAAAGCGATTCAATATGTCACCGGCAGAAACGTAAAAGGCAAAGTGGTTATCAAGCCCTAAGCCTGCCCGCACAAAAAATAAGGACTTAAAATGAAAGCGCTAATTTGTGAAGCCTACGGCGAAGTCGACGATCTTGTTTACCGCGACTTTACCGACCCCGTACCCGCCCCCGATGAAATTCTCGTCGCCATTAAAGGCATTGGTGTTAACTTCCCCGACGGCCTGCTAGTCGAGGGCAAGTATCAATTTCAGCCCGAGTGCCCCTTTGCCCCCGGCTCTGAAATCTGCGGTGAGGTTATCGGCCTCGGCAGCAATGTCAGCCAATGGGCCATCGGTGACCGGCTCATTAGCCTCACCTACGACTTCGGTGCCTACGCAGAGAAAATCGTTCTACCCGCTACCGAACCCACGCCTCTACCCGATTTTATGTCTTTTGACGCGGGTGCCGCATTGCTCGGCGCAACCGGCACCGCTCACCACGCTTTGCGCCAGCGAGCCCAGCTCAAAGCTGGTGAAACATTGGTGGTGCTCGGCGCTGCCGGTGGCACGGGTACTGCGGCCGTGCAAATCGGCAAAGCGATTGGCGCTAAAGTCATCGCCGTGTGTTCCAGTGATGAAAAGCTCGCCTTTGCCAAAGAGCAGGGTGCGGATATCGGCATCAACTACAGTAAAGAAGATCTCAAATCGGCGATTAAAAAGCACACCGATGGCCGCGGTGCGGATGTGGTTTACGACGTGGTCGGCGGCGACGCCTTCGACACCTGCTCCCGCGCCATGGCCTGGAATGGTCGCTTACTGGTGGTCGGTTTTGCCTCCGGGCGCATCCCCGAACTACCAGTCAATTTAACACTGGTAAAAGGCTATTCACTGGTCGGGGTTTTCTGGGGTCAGTTCACCAAAAATGAACCTGAGGTTCACGCTGCCAATATGCGCGAGCTCTTTGCCTGGGTGAAAGACGGCACGGTAACGCCCATTATTGATACGATTTATCCCCTGTCAAAAGGCATCGACGCGATTAAATATGTCACCGGCCGCAATGTCATGGGTAAAGTCATTATTAAACCCGACGGGGAAATATCGTGAGCGAATCACTCGATACATCCGCCTTTAATTTAAAGGGAAAGGTTGCTCTGGTCACCGGCGCTTCCAGCGGCTTTGGCAATCACTTTGCCCGCGTGTTGGCCGAGGCTGGCGCCAAAGTAGTAGTCGGCGCTCGACGTGAAGCTAAATTGCAAACACTGGTCGATGAAATTAAAGCCAGCGGTGGCGAAGCACTCGCCGTGGCGATGGATGTTACCCAGATCGATAGCGTTGCCGCCGCCTTTGATAGCGCCGAACAAGCCTTCGGCACAGTCAACGTGCTGATCAATAACGCCGGTGTTGCTGTACCAAAAATGGTGCATAAAACCAGCGAAGCCGACTGGGATTTTGTGGTCGACACCAATTTAAAAGGTGCCTGGATAGTCGCCACCGAAGCCGCCCGCCGTATGGTTGCCGCTGACAAGGGTGGCTCCATCGTCAACATTTCCTCTGTACTCGGCCTGGCCACCAGCCTTGGCCACGGCGTTTACTCCGCCTCCAAAGCCGGTGTTATTCAGCTCACCAAACATATGGCGCTGGAACTGGCCGATAAAAATATCCGCGTTAATGCCATTTGCCCCGGTTATTTTAAAACGGAAATGAACGGCGAATACTTTGAGAGCGAAGCCGGTAAAAAATATATCAGCTCAACGCCGGCCAAACGCTTGGGTGAAATGCGTGAAATGAATGCACCCCTACTTTTACTCGCCAGTGATGCCAGTTCGTTTATCAACGGTGTTGCCCTACCCATCGATGGCGGCCACTTATTAATGTCAATTTAAGGAAAATAAAATGGCTACAAATTTATTCGATTTAACCGGCAGAATTGCTCTGGTGACAGGCGCTAGCCGAGGCATCGGCGAAGCCATTGCCAAACTCCTCGCCGAACAGGGCGCTCACGTTATCGTTTCCAGCCGCCGCGTTGAAGGCTGCCAGAAAGTGGTCGACGAAATTGCTGCCGCTGGCGGTAGTGCCGAAGCCTTCCCCTGTCACATCGGCGACATGGAACAAATTGACGCGATTTTTGAGCACATTGCCAGCACCCACGGGCGGCTGGAAATTCTCGTCAACAACGCGGCAACCAACCCCTATTTCGGGCATGTGGTCGATACCGATCTCGTTTCTTTCCAGAAAACCCTCGACGTCAATATTCGTGGTTATTTTTATATGTCGACCGCTGCCTGCAAACTCATGCGCCAGCAAGGCTCCGGTGCCATCGTTAACACCTCATCCATTAACGCCCTTTCACCCGGGCCACAGCAGGGTATTTATTCCATTACCAAAGCGGCTGTTGTGAGTATGACAAAAACCTTCGCCATCGAATGCGGGCCGGATAATATTCGCGTTAACGCGCTGCTACCCGGGCTCACCAAAACAAAATTTGCTGGCGCACTGTTCACCAACGAAGACATTCACAGCCAGCTGATGGAAAAAATCCCCATGGGCCGCCACGCCGAACCCGAAGAAATGGCCGGTGCCGTGCTCTATTTGGTATCGGATGCGGGCAGCTATACCACCGGCACCTGCACCATTGTCGATGGCGGTATGAGCCTTTAAGAACAAGACTGGGAGATAATAAAATGCAAACACGTTACGATTTTACTGACCAGGTTGTACTCATTACTGGGGCCGCCAGCGGCTTTGGCGAACTGGCCGCTCAGTGCTTTGCGCAAGCGGGTGCCAAACTTGCCCTCGGTGATATCAATGCCGATGCAGTACAGGCCGTTGCCGACAAAGTTAAAGCCACGGGTGGCGAAGCATTGGCCATGGCCTGCGACGTGAGCAACAACGATCAGGTCGAGGCCTTCGTTGCCGCTTGCGTTAAAACCTACGGCCGCCTCGATATCGGCATTAATAACGCCGGTATCTCCCACCCTAAAAAGCGTCTGCACCAACTCGATGAAGCCAACTGGGACCAAACCAACGGCGTCAATCAGAAGGGTGTTTTCCTCTGCATGAAATACGAGCTAACGCAGATGGTCGAGCAGGAAGCCGGCGTTATTCTCAACGTCGCCTCTGCGGCCGGTTTAATGGGCTCGCCCTTTTTAAGCCTGTATTCATCGGGCAAACACGGTGTTATCGGGCTGACGAAATCGGCGGCGCTTGAATACGGCAAAATGAATATTCGTGTTAATGCCATTTGCCCCGCCTTTGCCAAAACGCCGCTGGTTGAAAATAGCCTGAAAGCCTCCGGTGGTAAAAGCCGCGAAAACCTGATGGCTGGCAACCCTATGAAGCGACTCGGCGAAGTCGAAGAAATTGTCCAGGCTATGCTTTGGGCTTGCTCGAAAGATAATAGCTTTATGAACGGCGCCGTTGTTCCCCTCGATGGCGGTCTGTCGGCAAGCTAAGGGCTTAAAAAATGACTATCGAAGATACCCGCAGGGAATACGACTACGGCCGCCTCAGTCGTGAATCCCTGCGCGACGACCCCTTCGACCAGTTCCAGCTGTGGCTGGATCAGGCCTGCCAATCACCTATTAAAGACCCCACGGCAATGACCATTGCCACCGTCGGTGCCGACAATAAACCCTGGCACCGCGCCGTATTATTAAAAGGTTTCGATAAACGGGGTTTTGTTTTTTACACCAACCTCGGCAGCCGTAAGGCCCACAATATTGCCCACAACCCCCACGCCAGCCTGCACTTCCCGTGGTTTTTCCTCGACCGCCAGGTCAGCATTGGCGGCGTAGTGGAAAAAGTCAGCCGCAAAGACGTGTTGAAGTATTTTCTCAGCCGCCCCAAAGACAGCCAACTGGCCGCCTGGGCATCAAAGCAAAGCGCACGACTCACCTCGCGCCAGGCTCTTGAATCGCAATTTATGGCGATGAAAGAAAAGTTTACCCACGGCGAAATACCGACACCGGACTTTTGGGGGGGCTTTCGCGTAGTGCCGGAGGAGTTTCAGTTTTGGCAGGGAGGTGAAAATCGCCTGCATGATCGTTATCAGTACAGCCTCAACGAAGATAAGAACTGGGTGATTAATCAGCTGGCGCCCTAGCTAGAAGTGTCTTAGCGTACTTGCGAAAAGCATAATAATGGTATATTTTTTATACTATGTTTAAATTTGAGTTTGACCAAAACAAAAGCCTGTCGAACGCTCAAAAACACGGCATTAATTTTGTCGAAGCGCAGGCGATCTGGCTCGACCCCTGCCTGATCGAAGTTCAGACCCGTTTTAACGACGAAGCCAGATCCCTTGTCGTCGGTATCATCCAAGGTAAACATTGGTCTGCTATAACAACCTTTCGCGCACCCAATATCAGGATTATTTCTGTACGCCGCTCTAGAAAGTCTGAGGTAGATTTATATGAAAGCTAAAGATTTTGATAAAACGTTTGATGACAACACCGGCGATATTATCGACAGTTTAGATTTGTCGACCCTTAAACGTCCCAATCAGACGCAAAAAAGAGTCAATGTCGACTTCCCTATCTGGATGATTGATTCATTAGACAAAGAAGCTTCGCGGCTTGGCGTCACTCGGCAATCTATTATTAAAGTTTGGCTAGCGGAAAGGCTGGAGCATTCACCTGCTACCAAAACAAGCTCATAAACACTCGCTGTAATCTGTAAACAACCAACGTTAAGAGTTCATAATAGTATGACCAGACTACACCTTATTCGCCACGGCGAAACCGACTGGAATGCCGAGGGCCGCGTTCAGGGCCAGCTTGAATCCGTACTCAGCGAACTAGGCCAGCAACAGGCCGTTGAGCTGCAAAAGAAATTGGCCGCCGTCAACTTTGATCGTGTCTTCTCTAGCACCAGCACTCGCGCGCGGCAGACCACAGCTCTCGCCCTCAGCCACTGCGAGCAGCCGGTGAGTTATCAGGATGATTTGCGCGAAATCATGCTCGGCCGCTGGGAGGGCTTCCTCTATGCCGATATTGAAAAGGTTGAGCCGCAAGCCGTTTTTGCCTTTCGCAATACTCCCGACAGTTTCAATATTGAAGGCGCGGAGACTTTCCATGCCTTGCAACGGCGTGCCCTGGCCGCTGTTGAAACTATTCTCGAAAGTTGTGCGGGAATGGAAGTCGCTCTGGTTAGCCATGGCGCTTGGATAAAGTCCGTACTCTCCCACTACGAAGGCCGCCCCCTGAGCCGCTTCTGGGAACCACCGCGCATGCACAACTGCTGTCACAGTATTATTGAAGTCAGCGCCGATAGTGGCACGCCGCGTATTGTCAGGTATGCTGATCTCGACGAAGGATTTTAAGCAACTCAAGCCATTGTCTAACCATAGCGCCTAAAAGGCGCAGTAAAACAAACCAATAATAAAAAGCAGGGCGTAAAATGAAGCCAGCATTACCCGAGCACAACCGCACCTATCAAAATCACCACCTCGACAGCACCCGCTGGGAAAACTACCAGGTGCGCGACGACGATATTCTGATTTGCACGTCGATGAAAAGTGGCACTACGTGGATGCAGCGCATCGTTTCGCTACTACTATTTCAGGACAATCCTCCGGCCGAATCTTTTCACGATATGTCACTCTGGCTCGATATGCGCCTATCGCCACTGGATGAAACCCTTGCAACCATAGAGGCCCAAACCCACCGCCGCTTTCTGAAAACCCACTCGCCCCTCAATGCCCTGCCCTATTACCCTGAAATGAAATACATCGTTGTCGGCCGCGACGTGCGCGATGTTTTTATGTCGCTGTGGAATCACACATCGAACTATACCGAGGATTTTATTGGCGCATTGAACAACACCCCCGGCCGAGTCGGCGAAGAGTTTCCGCCTCTGTATGACGATATCCACGACCTCTGGCACAACTGGATTAACAAAGGTAATTTCGAGTGGGAAACCGACGGCTATCCCTTCTGGTCGCACCTGACATTTACCCAGTCGTGGTGGGATTATCGCCACTTACCGAATATTTACATGGTTCACTTTAGCGACCTGCTCAAAGATCTCGAAGGGGAGATGCGCAAGGTTGCCGACTTTCTCGACATTAGCGTTGATGAAGCCCTATGGCCCAGCTTGGTCGAACAGGCCACCTTTGACAATATGAAAAACAATGCCGTTGAGCTGCTCCCCGGTATGGATAAAATTTTTGCTGGCGGCGCGAAAGCCTTCGTCAACAAAGGCACGAATGGCCGCTGGCGTGATGTATTGACGGCTGAAGAGCTGAAAGAAGCCGAGGCCGCCGTCGAGCGTGCATTGAGCCCCGATTGCGCCCGCTGGCTGGAAGAGGGCGGCGCCGATAAGCTTTAACCGCGCTGCTCAAACTGTAAGGAATCCTTGATCAAACCCGCGTTAATCAGGAATTCCATCAATAAAACAATAAAAGAGCCAAGCTGATGAGTACTCCCCTTGAAGTCAATTTGATCCGCCGCATCGCCATGGGCGACACCCTACGCCGCCGGGCTGCCAGCCACGGGCAGCATGAAGCGCTGGTTGAGTTCATCGACGACGAACGTGTTGCCATCGACTTTGCGACCTTAAACCAACGGGTTAATCAGCTGGTTCGCGGCTTACGTGAAAAGGGTATTAAACAGGGCGACCGTATTGCCATTCTCGGCGCCAATACCAGTCAGATGCTCACCGCTTTGCTGAGCTGTTTTAAAGGCGGCTTTACGGCTGTGCCCATCAACTACGTGCAGAATCCCACGGATGTGGAATACAACATTGAACACTCCGGCGCTGTCGCTGTATTTGCCGATGCGATACTTCAGCCTCTGGTTAATCAGGTTACAGCGAATATTGATCGATCCTTCTTGCTAGCGAGCCTCGCAGGTGAAGCAACTGACGGCGTTATTAGTATCGACGCTTTACTCGCAGGACAGGACAACAGCGAAGTTGAAGACATTATTATCGAAGACGACGATGTCGCCCAAATCATGTACACCAGTGGCACCACCGCTCGCCCCAAGGGCGTGATGTTGTCCCACAAGAACATTTATATCGCCACACTCAACACCGTCATCAGTATTGGTGCCAATAAAAACAGCACCGCCCACCCCGCCGTCTTGCCGTTGTTTCATATCACCGCCGAACTCTTCGCACTGGTATCCCTTCACCTCGGTGCCAAAGTAGTGCTGCAAAATGGTTTTAATCCGGCCACGGTGCTGGCGTTAATTGAGTCTGAAAAACTCAAGTTCGCCATTTTGCTGCCGCTAATGTGGAAGGCCATGCTCGGCAGCCCCACGCTGGATCAACACGACTATTCCAGCATGCAAATCGGCATGTACGGTATGGCTCCCATGGATGCGCCAACACTGAACCAGCTTAGCGAGGTCTTCGGCTGCCCCTTTACCACTGGCTCCGGGCAAACTGAAATCAACGGCGTGTCAACAGTGATGGATACCCATTGGGTCGGTAAGAAAGAGGGCAATATATGGGGTGGCGGCTCCATCACCAGCGACCAGGCGGTCATGGACGACCAGGGTAAACTACTACCGCCGGGTGAAATTGGCGAAGTGGTGTGGCGCTGCCCCCAGGTGATGCTCGGTTACTATCGCAACGAAGAAGCTACCCAGGAAGCCCAGGCCTTTGGCTGGCATCACTCCGGTGATATCGGTTACATCGACGATGACGGCCAATTCTGTTTTGTCGATCGCAAGAAGGATATCGTTAAGTCCGGTGGCGAAAATGTTTCTTCCGTCAAAGTGGAGAGCTGTATTCTCGCCTGCGAGGGCGTTGCCAATGTCGGCGTTATTGGCCTGCCCCACGAACATTGGGGCGAAGCTGTCACCGCCGTAGTGAGTCGCAAGCCAGATGCACAACTCGATGAACAGGCAATTATTGCTCACTGTAAAACGGAGCTCGGCGGTTTCGAAACACCCAAGCGAGTGATTATTCTCGAGCAGTTACCGATGACGGCGACGGGTAAAGTGAAGAAGCATCTGCTACGGCAGGAATATGCCAAGCTGTTTGAAGGTGAGGGCTAACGGCGCCAGAACATCGGCGTAAACAACACCAGTAGCGTAAAGATCTCCAGCCGACCCAGCAGCATACCGCCGCACAGCACCCATTTGGCAAAGCTATTGATGCCGCCATAATTAGCCGCCACTTCGCCCAGCCCCGGACCGAGATTGTTGAGTGAAGCCGCCGTCGCCGACCAGGCAGTAATGTAGTCAAGACCGGAGGCCATCAATAGCAGCACAATGCCGTAGAAAACGGCCAGATAAACCCCAAAGAAAGCCCAGATGGAATTCGTAACACGCTCCGGCACAATGCGGCCATTGACCTTAATCGGAATCACCGCATTAGGGTGAATCAGCTTTTGAATTTCACGCAGGCCCTGCTTGGCCATGACCATCATACGACCCACTTTTATACCACCGCCAGTTGACCCGGCACAGGCACCAAAAAACGAGAGAAAGATAAGAAAGAAAGGTACAAAACTGGGCCAGGCACTGAAGTTGACGGTGGCAAAACCTGTCGTTGTCATCATCGACACTAATTGAAAAACGCCGTGATTGAGGCTATCCATACCACCGTAGGTGTCACTGTAGTAAAGGTAAGCACAGACCACGAACATACCGACGACCAACATCGCCATGTACAGCAAAGCCTCTGAATCGCGAAAATACGAGAAAACACTCTTGCGGTGCCAGGCCATAAAATGCAGGCCAAAATTCAGACCCGACAGGGCCATAAAAAATATACAGACACTGTTAATTAAAGCGCTATCAAAAAAGCCCATGCTCGCATCATGGGTTGAAAAACCACCAATGGCGACCGTTGAAAAACTATGGCCAATGGCGTCAAATGCATTCATCCCCGCCAGCCAATAGGCAAAAGCACAGGCGGCGGTAAGAATAACGTAGATGAAAAACAACACCTTTGCGGTCTCGGTAATACGCGGTGTCAACTTGCTGTCTTTAACCGGGCCCGGTGTTTCGGTGCGATAGAGCTGCATGCCGCCAATACCGAGCATCGGCATAATGGCCACGGCAATCACCACAATACCAATACCACCCAACCACTGGAGTTGCTGGCGATAGTAGAGAACGGAGCGCGGTAGTTCATCCAGACCACTGATCACCGTAGCGCCAGTCGTCGTCAGTCCCGACAATGATTCAAACACCGCGTCAGTAATAGATAGAGAAGATTCCGTCAGCGCCAACGGCAATGCGCCGCCCAGACCGAGCATGCCCCAAAAAAGTACGGTTACCAGAAAACCATCCCGGGTGCGCAAATCGCCACTACTACGACTATTCGGCAGCCACACCAGCATGCCAATGGAGAAAATAATGGCGAAGGCAAGAAAGAAGGCACCTATCGTTTGCTCTTGATAAATCATCGCCACAACAATAGGCACCAATAGGGTGAGGCTGAATATCATCAACAACAAACCCAAAATACGCGCAATTACTGAATAATGCATTAGGCTGTACCGGGACTTGAAGTGAGCATGCGAAAATATAAGTCCCTAAAAAAAGGTGAAGCCAACTTGAAAGAGTTTTTCGACATCACGCGTATGGCGCTTGTCGATCATAAATACGATGACGTGATCATCCGACTCTATCACCGTGTCGTGGTGGGTAATAATCACCTCGCCATGACGCACTAATGCCGCAATGGTCGAGCCCATTGGCAGGGTCAGATCCTCAATCGCCTTGCCCACTACTTTCGAGCTTCTGGCATCACCGTGGGCGACAATCTCCAGCGCTTCGGCCGCACCACGACGCAGAGAGTGTACGTTGACGGTATCGCCGCGACGCACATGACTGAGCAGTGAACTGGTGGTGGCTTGTTGGGGCGACACGGCGATATCAATTTCACTACCCTGCATCAATTCAGCGTAAACCGGGTTGGTAATCAGGGTCATCACCTTTCTGGCACCCAGACGTTTGGCAAGCAGAGAGGCCATAATATTGACCTCGTCGTCATTGGTGACGGCGATGAAAACATCGGTTTTATCGATATTTTCTTCGAGTAGTAATTCCCGGTCTGCCGCCTGGCCATTCAACACGACCGTTTTATTCAGTGACTCGGCCAGATATTCCGCTCGCGACAAATTGTATTCAATGACCTTGACGTTGTAGCTTCCCTCCAGCACTTTCGCCAGGCGGAAACCAATATTACCCCCACCGGCAATAATCAGGCGACGATAGGGTTTTTCTGCACGCCGCAGAAAGCTCATTACTTTGAGAATATCTGAGCGAGCGGCGACGAAAAACACCTCGTCACCCTCTTCAATCACCGTATCGCCCTGGGGGACAATGGAGCGGTCTTGACGATAAATAGCCGCTGCACGGGCATCAACACCGGGCATTTCTTCGCGAATTTCACTCAGCTGATGACCCACCATCGGCCCACCCGCAAGTGCGCGTATCGCCATTAATTGCACGTCACCATCGGCAAAATCGAGCACCTGCAGAGCACCGGGATGCTCGACCAGTTTACGAATATAGTCAGTCACTACTTGCTCAGGCGTAATCAGCACATCGACCGGCACATGGGCGTCATTAAAAAGCTTGTCGCGATAGGCTTTGCTGATGTAACTGCTGTCACGCACTCGGGCAATCTTGGTTGGCGTGCGATACAACGAGAAGGCGATCTGGCAGGCCAACATATTCACTTCATCGCTGCTAGTGACAGCAACGATCATGTCAGCATCTTCTATGCCCGCAGACTCGAGCACGTCAGGGTGGGAACCCAGGCCCGGTACAGTGCGGATATCGAGCCTGTCCTGCAGCTCGCGCAAACGCTTTTCATCGGGGTCGATCAGGGAAATATCATTCGCTTCACTGGCGAGGTTTTCAGCCAGCGTACCACCGACCTGACCGGCACCAACAATCACAATTTTCATGTTTTAACGTCGCTTACTCATTTCGTTTTAGCTCTTACACAGCAGGGCATAATAAAAACCATCGTGGCCGTCGATTGTCGGCAACAATTGACGCCCCAGTGGCGTCTGCATACCTATTTCTGCCGTGATATTAAGCACTTTGGCATCGCTCTGGCGAGCAATAAACCCGGCAATGCTGGCATCGTTTTCTTCGGGCAATATGGAGCAGGTTGCGTAGAGTAGTTTACCCCCAGATTTAAGCAGTGGCCACAGGGCGTCAAGTAACGCTGACTGCAGCTCCGCAAGGCGGGCAATATCATCGGATTTACGCAGTAATTTGATATCGGGGTGGCGTCGAATCACCCCAGTGGCAGAACAGGGAGCGTCGAGCAGGATGCGGTCAAAAGGCTGCCCATCCCACCACTTATCCGTAGCAGCAGCATCTGCCACGACCAAGTTGGCCTGTACATTCAAGCGTTCGAAATTCTCTCTGACGCGCTCTAAACGCGAGTCATCGATATCGAGGGCCACCAGTTCGGCGAGTTTGGGCTCGCGTTCAAGAATGTGGCAGGTTTTACCGCCGGGGGCGCAGCAGGCATCGAGCACTCGCTGCCCGGATTCTAGCTGCAACAATTGGGCGGCGAGCTGGGCCGCCTCGTCCTGCACGCTGAGCTGACCCTCGGCAAAACCGGGAATGCCATCAACACCCATCGCTTTAATAAGCTGCACGCCATCTTCGCTCAGCGCTGTTGCCTTCGCTTCAATGCTCGCCGTCTGCAGTGTGCCTAAGTAATCAGCTCGATTCTGCCGCAAGCGATTGACGCGTAATGTCATTGGCCCCGGGTGATTATTGGCAGCAAAAATAGCGGCGGCCTGCTCTGGCCAGGCTTTCTCAATACGCTTGCACAGCCACTTTGGATGGGCATGCTGATAGGCACTATTAGCGGCAAATTGTGTATTGAGACTATCTCGCTCGCGAATAAAACGCCGCAGCACGCCATTAATCAGCCCTTTTGCCCAGGACTTTTTCAGCTTTTTAATCGCAGCAACCGTTTCATTAACGGCGGCGTGGTCGGGGATGCGTGTCTCCATCAACTGATAAAGCGCGCAGGCGAGGAGTACGTGAATGTCTCGATCTTTTGCACGGAATGGCTTTTCGAGTAATTCATGAAGTAAGACGTTTAAGCGGGGATACCAGCGCAGAGTGCCGTAACAAAGCTCCTGCAGTAGAGGCCTGTCACGCTCCGTCACCTGCGCCATTAACTCAGGCAGACATTGGTTGAGGGATACCCCATCGCGGGTAACGGCTAATAATACTTTGGCGGCAGCAACTCTAACTTGCACTGTTGTTGTCCTGTGGCAAACCCAGCTGCGTGCCTGCAGTGAATAATTGCGCCTGACTATTCAATACGGCCTGTACCGGTAAGCGTTTTTTCCCGGGCAGCTGTATTTCAGTGAGCACTAGCGCGCCCTGCCCACAGGCCACCCAAATACCTCGGCTATCGCATTTTAAAAGTGTGCCCGCACTGGATTGATGATTGTGGGAGGCCTCTAATTCGGCAGCCCACACTCTCAGTCGGTCATCACCCAGGGTGGTGAAAGCGACCGGGAAGGCATTGAAGGCGCGAATTTTTAAATCGAGCTCAGTTGCCGAACACGACCAATCGAGTCGCGCCTCTTCTTTACTGATTTTCGGCGCATAACAGCTCAACGCATCATCCTGTACTTCGGCGACCAGGCTATTACCTGCCAGACCGTCGAGAGCTTCGAGCAAAGCCTCGCAGCCGATGCCTGCCAATTTGTCATGCAGACTACTGCCGGTATCTTCAGCGCTTATATCGCATTCAGCCTTGAGCAACATGGGGCCAGTATCGAGCCCCGCTTCCATTTGCATGATGGTGACACCGGTTTTATCGTCCCCCGCTTCCAACGCTCGATGTATTGGCGCAGCACCCCGCCAGCGCGGCAGCAAAGAAGCGTGAACATTGATGCAGCCCAGGCGCGGCATATCGAGCACCGCCTGGGGCAATATCAAACCGTAGGCAACCACCACCATCAAATCGGCATCAAAGGCTTGCAGTTGTTGCTGATCTTCAGGGCTTTTCAAAGAGAGTGGCTGCATAACGGACAGGTCGTGTTGCTCTGCCAGCTGTTTTACCGGCCCAGGCTTGAGCTTTTTACCGCGCCCTGAAGGTCGGTCGGGCTGGGTATAAACAGCCACAACGCTGTGTTTTCCCTGATCTAACAAAGCGGCTAAGTGGCTAACCGCAAAATCGGGAGTACCGGCAAAAATAATCTTCAAAGTAGGATCTCAATAGGCGGCAAGTAGCGCTTAAAACGATGGGGAGTGCAGTCTAAAAACGGCTCTCGATAAATATTAAGCCAATTGCCGATGCAGCTTTTCCAGCTTTTTACGAATCCGCTGGCGCTTCAGAGCAGATAGATAATCGACAAACAATTTGCCATTAAGATGGTCAAGCTCATGCTGAATGCATACCGCCAGCAGACCATCCGGCTCCAGCTCAAAGGTTTCACCCTTTTCGTTGGTCGCTCGCAGGCGAATACAGTCAGGACGCGACACGGTTTCGTAGAACCCCGGCACAGAAAGGCAGCCTTCATCGTGTTCCAGCCGGCCATCGCCGATAAGTTCAACTTCGGGGTTAATCAGAATCAGCGGGCTATCTCTCTCTTCCGAGACATCCATCACGACAACCCGTTCGTGTACGTCAATTTGTGTCGCCGCCAAACCAATACCCTTGGCCTCGTACATGGTTTCAAACATGTCGTCGAGCAGGTAGCGAATATGCTTATCGACCTTTGCCACTGGCGCAGCTGTAGTACGTAAGCGGGGGTCGGGAAATTCAAGAATTGTTCGAATAGTCATAGCTTTGTGATGGAATTCTAGCAAAAAAGTATAAACGGCTGTTAACATCCGGGCTGGTCCAATAATTACAACCCTGAACCTGCCGATGACCGCAGTATACACCATCGGCATTCAGCCTAAGGAAGAGCCTTTATGAAGAGCCCTATAAAGACAGTAGCACTGGCATTAATGAGTGTCTGTGTCCTTGTCACAACAGCCGTGGCCGAAGCCCCGTTTAACGACGATATCCCCGACAAGCACACGGTCACGAAGGGCGATACTCTCTGGGATATTTCTGCCCACTTTCTCGCCCAACCCTGGTTGTGGCCCGAAATATGGCAGGTCAATCCACAAATTCAAAACCCTCATTTGATCTACCCTGGCGACATCATCAGCCTGATCTACATTGATGGCAAACCCCGTCTAACGCTCACGCGCAGCCGCAACGTTAAACTCAGCCCTAAAATCCGCGAAATCGCCGACCGCCAGGCCATCCCCGCTCTGCCACTGGATATGATCAATAGCTTCCTGTCCCGTAATCGCGTTGTTGAGCCCGGTGTGCTCGAGAGTGCCCCTTACATACTTGCCGGCCAAACCAAGCATTTACTCACGGCTAAAGGTGATAGCTTTTATGCCCGAGGCGACTTCTCCGAGACTCAGAACTCCTATGGCATTTATCGCAACGGTGGCGCTTTCGTCGACCCAATCACCAATGAAACACTTGGTATTCGAGCGAAAGATATTGGCGCAGGAAGCGTAACGGCTCTTAACGACGACATCCTTACACTCATCGCCACCCGTAGTCTTGAAGAACTGCGTATCGACGACAGGCTCCTGGAACATGAAGAACGCAAGATTGATACAACGTTCTACCCCAGCGCCCCTCCTGAAGGCACCGAAGGCTTGATCCTATCCGTTGAAGGCGCAGTGAGTACCGGCGGTATGCTCGACGTAGTCAGCATTAATCTCGGCGAGCGCGACGGTATAGAAATTGGCAATATGCTATCTATCCTCAAGGCCGGTGTCGTTGTTAAAGACCGCGTACAAGGCGGCAGCGTCACTCTACCCCCAGAGAAAGCCGGCCTGCTAATGGTTTTCCGTACCTTTGAAAAGATGAGCTTTGCCCTGGTTCTCACGGCTGAATTACCCATCCAGATCAAAGACATCGTACGTCAACCATAAACCCAACACTTTAATAGAAAGGTCCTTACACGGGGCCTTTCTATTAAGAAGATAGCCTTCAACATGCCCAAGGATGGGACCTATGCTCACCGAGCACGAATGCGCCCTGATACTACAAGCACTCCCCGGCATCGGCTCCGTTGCCCTCAGTAAACTTCACCAACAATTTGGCTCTTTTACCCAAGCCCTGCAAACCCCGACAAATACAGTAGTACCCGCCTACCGCAAAGGGCTAAACGCCTACCGCGCCAAACCTGCTGATTTTGCACAATTCGCACAAGAGATTCTCCACACCTGCACTGCGCAAGCTATCGATATCGTTCTTATATCTTCGCCAGACTATCCGGCGCTGTTGCGGGAAATCGATACGCCGCCTGCCCTGCTCTTTGTCAAAGGCAACACCAGCGCCCTAAACCTGCCGCAAATAGCCATCGTCGGTAGCCGCCACCATTCCGCCGCTGGACAACAAAATGCGCGCGCCTTTGCTCGATATCTGGCCAATAGTGGCTTTACGATTACCAGCGGTCTGGCCCTGGGTATAGATGCTGCCGCCCACCTCGGCGCACTGGAAACCGGCAATACCATCGCCGTGCTCGGCACCGGGGTTGATGTTATTTACCCCCGCCGCCACCAAAGTCTCTATGCAGACATTCTCACCAGGGGCGGGGCTATTGTTTCCGAATTCCCGCCCGGCACGCCAGCCCGCCCCGGCAACTTCCCCCAGCGCAATCGCATTATCAGCGGCCTCAGCCTCGGTGTTCTCGTCGTCGAAGCCGCACTGAAAAGTGGGTCACTGATTACCGCCCGCCTCGCCATGGAGCAAGGGCGCGAGGTTTTTGCCATACCCGGATCTATCCACAACCCCAGCGCCAAGGGCTGCCACCAACTGATTCGACAGGGCGCAGCACTGGTAGAAACGGCCGATGACATCATTAATGAACTGGGCGGCATGCTTGCCTACAAAGCCGAAGGGGTGGAGCCAGCAAACACACCAGACGCTATCAGCAAGCTTGATAACACCGCGAATCAGATACTCAACGCACTCGGCTTTGACCCTGCTGACCTGGATACATTGATGTCACGTACCCAACTCGCAGCTGCCACGCTCAGCGCCCAGCTGGTACAACTTGAGCTCGAAGGCTGGGTCGAGCAGCGAGCCGGACTTTATAACCGCATCAAATAGCCCCCGCCCCGATTGCCCTTGTCTGCGTCTTCGGGTAGCCTGTGCGGTTTTTCACAGCACACGAGGCTTCACCCCATGAGCAAACCTTTCGTCGCCATCCTAATGGGCTCCGACTCCGACCTTCCCATCATGGAAGCCAGTTTTGACGTGCTCAATAAACTTGGCATACCTTTCGAAGCGAAGGTCACCTCGGCCCACCGCACCCCCGCCGTCACCCATGACTACGTGACCTCTGCCGATGAGCGCGGTTGCGCCGCCTTTATCTGTGCGGCAGGTATGGCCGCACATCTGGCCGGTGCAGTGGCGGCACTGACATTAAGACCGGTTATTGGCGTGCCGATTAACGGCTCTCTCGAAGGCCTCGACGCATTACTCTCAACCGTACAAATGCCCGGCGGCATTCCCGTTGCCACCGTTGCCATCGGCAAGGCCGGCGCTAAAAATGCCGCTTATCTGGCCGCTCAGATTATCGCCGGTGCCGATCCAGCGCTGCATCAACGCCTGCTCGACGAGCGCGCCGCGAATGCTCAGGTCGTTATCGAAAAAGACCAGGCCTTACAGGACAAACTGCAGGCTCGAGCCAAGGCTTAAGTAGTGACAGATCTTGCGCTGCGACCCGGCATTCGCCAGGCCGCAGCCAGCCTGCACAAAGGCGGTATCGTCGCCTACCCCACAGAAGCCGTATGGGGATTGGGCTGCGACCCCGAAAACAATAGAGCGGTACAAAACCTGCTCGCCCTGAAAAGACGCGACCCCAGCAAAGGCCTGATTTTAATCGCCGCTGATATCGCCATGTTCGCCCCCTATTTACACGGCTTAAAGCCAGCACTTGTCGAACAACTACAAAACAGCTGGCCCGGGGCAATCACCTGGCTCATCCCCAACAATCACACAGCATCCCCCTGGATCAGCGGCGGCCGCGACACCCTCGCCACTGGTATCGACATCGGCCAACCCCCAGGGCCTGCCACCGGCAAAATCATTGATGAAGGTCAAAGCGTATTTCGGCAATACCCTTGATGCTTACACCCCCGGATCAATCGGCCGCGCAGCCAAACCGAGCGAGATTCGCAATCTGGTTACTGGCGATGTCATTCGCGCCGCAAGCTGAGCCACACCGCACATTACGAGGAACACACCATGGTCGACAGTAGCGCCGTTAAAGAATATCTACTCGATTTACAGGATCGCATTTGCCAAACATTACAAGACCTCGAGCCTACAGCCACGTTTCGTGAGGACGCATGGGATAGAGAAGGCGGTGGCGGTGGTCGCACCCGCGTTATCGAAAATGGTTCTGTGTTCGAAAAAGGCGGTGTTAATTTCTCCCACGTCTTCGGCACACAATTACCCCCCTCGGCGACGGCAGCCCGACCCGAACTTGCCGGGCGCTCTTTTGAAGCCATGGGAGTGTCTCTGGTTATCCACCCACTCAACCCGCTAGTGCCCACATCTCACGCCAACGTGCGCTTTTTTATTGCCGAAAAAGAAGGCGAAGAACCTGTTTGGTGGTTTGGCGGCGGCTACGACCTCACCCCGTATTACGGGGACGAAGCCGACTGCAAAGATTGGCACAACACCGCCAAAGCCGCTTGCGAGCCCTTTGGCAAAGACATTTACCCGCGCTTTAAAGAGTGGTGTGACACCTACTTCCACCTCAAACATCGAGATGAAGCCCGCGGGGTCGGCGGCCTGTTTTTCGATGACTTCAACGAACTCGGCTTTAATGACAGCTTCGCGCTAATGCGCTCCATCGGCGATAGCTACACCGAAGCCTATGCCCCCATCGTTACCAAGCATGCTGGCCGAGCCTTCACTGAAACACAAAAGAACTTCCAGCTTTACCGCCGTGGCCGCTATGTTGAGTTCAACCTGGTTTACGACCGGGGCACACTCTTTGGCCTGCAATCAGGCGGGCGCACCGAATCCATTCTTATGTCACTGCCACCACAGGTTAGCTGGCAATATGACTGGCACCCCGAACCCGGTAGTGCAGAGGCAGAGCTTTATACAACCTTCCTGCCTCACCGCGACTGGGCCGACAGCTAAACACCACGGTAGACAACAATGACAGACCAATACGCCGTTTTTGGCAACCCGATTAAGCACAGTCGCTCACCGCAAATTCACCGAGCCTTCGCGGATCAAACAGGGCAGGACATTAACTATGTCAGCACACTGGTTGAGCCGGATCAGTTTCAAGCGGCGGCAAGGCAGTTCTTCGAAGCTGGCGGCAAGGGCTTAAATATTACCGTGCCTTTCAAGCAGGATGCCTTCGCCTTTGTCGACCATCTCAGCGAGCGCGCCCGCCGCGCGGGTGCGGTCAACACCCTCATTCGCCAGGATGACGACTCAATACTCGGCGACAATACCGACGGCATCGGCCTCGTTCGCGACATCACCACCAACCTCGGCTGGTCGATCACCGACAAGAAAGTACTATTGATCGGCGCTGGCGGTGCGGTGATGGGTGTATTAGAACCCCTGTTAAAAAAACACCCCGCATTAATTGTTATCGCCAATCGTACGGTGAGCAAAGCAGAAAAACTGGCAGCTGATTTCGCCAATCTCGGTAATATTGAAGCGTGTAGTTTTGACGCACTAAAAGAAAGCGCCCCCTTTGACCTCATCATCAACGGCAGCAGTGCCAGCCTCAGCGGACAACTCGCTCCCGTACCCGATACAGTGTTGAGTAAAAACACCCAGGGCTACGACATGATGTACGCCGCCGAACCCACCCCCTTTATGCACTGGATGAACGACCACGGCTCACAACAAACAGCCGACGGTTTAGGCATGTTAGTTGAGCAGGCTGCAGAGTCATTCAGCCTCTGGCGCGGAATACAGCCTGAAGCACAGCCGGTGATTGCGGCAATTCGTGCAGAGATGTCAGCGTAGAAGAAGCTGTCGGTTAGTTTTTATAAGCCTGGCAAACAACGCGACAGGGAAGAACCTAACCCTGCTTATGCCACATGAGCAATATCGTACGGCAATACATTAATTGACTCTTGATGCTGTCTTGCTTGCCATAAATCATAGGCGTTTTGTAATCGAAGCCAATGATCTGCCGAAGGCTTGCTGAACACCAACTCTAAGCGCAGTGCCATTTCTGGTGTTATTGAGCCTCGAGTATTTAACACTTTTGAAAGCGTCTTACGGCTTACATCTAAATGTTTTGCACCATCCGTAATCGTTAAACCTAACGAATCAATAATGAGTTCTTTCAGTATTTCGCCAGGGTGGGCGGGGTTATACATAGTCATTAGTGATAATCCTCATAATTTACAATTTCGACATCTCGCCCAACAAAACGAAAAGTAATTCGCCAATTACCGCTTACCCTTACAGGCCATATTTCTTGACGAACACCTTTAAACCGATGTAAGGCAGCCCGGGTAAATCCATATCGTCGGGAACCTCAGTTTGGTCAAGGTTTGACAGGATTAAGCGTATTTTACTTTCATGCTTAGCTTGAATGCCTGAAGTCTTGCCCGTTGTATAAAACTTCTGAAGCCCTTTGTGTATGAACGATTTGATCATGCGCAGAGCGTAACCCTAGAGGTTCCGGCATTGCAAGACTGACCTACAATTTCACCAACCCTAATCTCCCTAAAATTTGAAGCCGCACCACATCAATAGTATGATTATTTCATATGGCTATAGAGGCGGTTTCCATGGGCACAAAGCGCAAGACAATCACCGTTACAGATCAACAAAACAGCTGGATTAAGGCACGAATTACAGCGGGCGAATTCACCAATGACAGTGAATATATCCGCGACCTGATACGCCGCGACCAAAGCAGCCAGGCAGATATAGACGCTATCCGCGCGGCGCTCGTCGAGGGCGAGCAAAGCGGAGAACCCCAATCGTTTAACGCCAGTTCATTCAAGAAAGAAATGCTAGCAAAGCACGGTAAAAGACATGGCTGAATACCGGCTAGCGCCAAAGGCCAGAGATGATATGGAGGCAACTTGGCTGTACTCATTAGCGCAATGGGGGACACAACAAGCAGAGCGATACATCGACGATGTAACGGAAGCCTTCGAGTTTTTGGCCAAAAGCCCGAAGGCTGGAATGAACTGCGAAAACATCCGTACAGGATACCGAAAACACCCCGTTATTCGCCATGTCATTTATTACCGTGAAACAGGCTACGGGATTGAAGTTATACGGGTTTTACATGACCGTATGTTAGCCGCACGGTATTTGTAAGCGCAGAGTCAAGACAGCTTAGCGCTACCAATCGCTCATTGGCCTTACCCAGAATGTGACATTGCAAGACCCGACCCCGCTTGTTAGTTTAAGCGGAAATTTTTATTCGCCGTAAGTTACTATTATTTCTTTTGAAAGTAATTTTTCTATATAACGGTTTAATTTTTTATCTGTCCCCGCAAATAGTGCCAAGTCGTATTTTGCACGACTGAGCATAATATAAATCGTATTTTCTTTAGTGTTATTTGTTAACGGCGCTAACACGACAGGGAAACTCCTTCCTGCAATATCACTTAAAGATACAAACATAACGGGGTTATTTTTATCGCCATCAACGCTATATTGTATTTTTGATTTACCCAAAATACCTGATAGTTTTTTCAAACTAGCATCATTTTCATAAAATATGACGACCGGAATCGAATCTGTAAAAACCTCACCAATTAGGTTAATTTTATCATTAACAAGCTCAATAAAATTCAATGCATTATCTATATATGCAATCTGAGGATCACGAAAGCCTTTTTGATTTTCAAAATACTCATTGCTTATATCTAAAAATGGCCTCCCCATAATTAGCTGGCGATAATTAAAACTACAATTACCAAGCTCATAGGTTTGTCTAAAATTGTGCCTGAGCGTAAAAATATTAAGCTCTTGTTCTTTTGAGAATTCTGGCTTTAAGTGCTCAAGATTTTCCCAGCAACCAATACCGCCCTCACTCTCTGCCTGCAACTCATCTCCTGTCAATATTACATTTTTAGACAGAAGCCATACAAGCTCAACATCAAGTAAAGATACATCTTGCGCCTCATCTATTATTACCGTATGAAATATATCCGAATTGCCAATTAATTTATTAATATAGTGAAAAAACAACTTACCTTCATCTTCTGACGAGCCCATAGAAAAATTATTTGACAGAAATACTGCCCCTATACCATCAACAATCGCACTTACTTCTTTTGAAGCCCTAGATTGACTCTCAATATGATTTTCCTTTAACTTGCCTAACTTGCTCGACTCTTTGCTTTTATACTTATTAGTTTCATTTCTTATTTCCGCCTCATCGCCCAAGCTTAGAGGCTCGTCATTCATTGAAGAAAAAAGAAAACGAATCCTTCCTACCCCTCTATTTTTTTCTTTTCTATTTTCAATCTTTAATTTATCAGAAATAGACTTAGAGAAACTTCCAACTCTTTCATCTATATCACTCTGTAAGGTCTTAATTTTATTCCTATTCTTTAACACTAAATCTACAAACTCTTTCCTTTTACTTTTATACAAGCTGATCTTTTTATTTACACTTTTATTTTTAGCAAGAATCCTAGATATATCCTCATCATCAGCACCCAACCCTTTAATATTATTACTCAATAATTTCCCGGATTCTTCAACAAGTTTATTAAAACAATTCTGTATCTCAATAGCGGAATTTCGCACCGCCTTAATATTATTGACTGGCTTAAGGCTGAAATGACCTGATATTAACTCGCGGGGAGTCATAATGGTCAAGTCATCAATATCAATTGACTTAAGGAGTTCATGGAACTCAGAAACAACCATTTCATTCTTGACCAAGATACAAATTTTATTTGTATCTATACCGTCATTTTTTTGAAGTAGCTTGATTTTTTGTAGAACCGTGGTAGATTTTCCCGTCCCTGCAGGCCCGTCAATTATATAATTTCCTTCTCCATAAATTGCTTTTCCCTGTGCGCCTGTAGGAACAATCTCATCCATTCTCATGAATTCATATGAATTAATTTTTTGTTCTTTTACAGAGCCTTCAATCTCAAAGCCATCTTCCAGCTCATGCCTAGCGCTTTTAAAAAAACCTTTCCCTGAAGGAGTATCATATTGTATATCAGTCAAATCATCTGCTGTTGGATTGTAGCGGCCTATTAAGCTAACAGCCCCCAACGAAATATGGCTTCCAATATTAGGGCTTTCATCATTGAGCTCCGCCCTTAAAAAATCCTTTGCCCTTAGGTCGTTCCATGGGAAAACCCTGTAATTCCCATACTCATTTTTAGATGTAATTAAGTCATAAGATTTGCTTTTAGTAAGATAAACATTTGTAGAGTCAAAACGTATTCTATGGAATATCGGTGTATCTGGGTGTTTTTGATAAGTCTCAAAATCCATTTTCAAATCTGACTTAAATTTCATGGTTAATTCTCATAACGATGCACCATACGTATAGCGAATTGGCACCACAGCCGTCAGATTGCGCGCCTGGTTGGGTTACTATACCTCTTGGAATTTAATAACATTCCCAAAACCCAAGAGCTCTTCCGCTTTTTGCCTTGCTTCTGACTCAGTGTAGGCACTAACAGTAACGGTTTTTCCATTTTGATCTACAGCAATAAATGTTCTCATCTAATAACCCCACTCGTCAGGCTTGACTCTAGCTTTCGCTTTTTCGGTTTTAAGTACGCCGTCTGAAAAATACACTTCGGCCAAACTCAAAGCTTTTTCTTCGATATCTACGGCAAAAAATAAAAATCCCGGGAAATTCAAAGATTGACCGGGATTTTAAGATAGCGGTAAAGCGTCTTACTTATATTACTTTACCTGCTGCACCAACTCCCCCGCCGCATAACTAACTGACACCGCATCCAGACTCAGCGCTTTAATCTTGTCCGCATTACCCGCAGCACCAAACGATTCATAACGAGCAACACAAATATCTTTCATCGCCTCGGTCGCTACTGCCAGGTATTTGCGCGGGTCAAATTCCCCCGGTTTTTGCCCCATAAAGCGGCGAATAGCGCCGGTTGAAGCCAGTCGTAGGTCGGTATCAATATTCACTTTGCGCACGCCGTGTTTAATGCCTTCAATAACTTCCTCAACCGGCACGCCGTATGTCTCGGGAATTTCGCCACCGTACTCATTAATAATTGCCAGCCAGTCCTGGGGCACTGCCGATGAGCCGTGCATGACTAAATGCGTATTGGGGATGCGCGCATGAATTTCTTTAATGCGCTGAATGGCCAGCACATCGCCCGTGGGTGGGCGGGTGAATTTGTAAGCGCCGTGGGAGGTGCCGATGGCAATGGCCAGGGCATCGACATCGGTTTTGGCGACAAAGTCAGCGGCCTCATCCGGGTCGGTGAGCATCTGCTCAAGGCTCAATGTGCCTTCAGCACCGACGCCATCTTCTTCGCCTGCCTGGCCAGTTTCTAGCGAACCCAAACAGCCCAGCTCGCCCTCAACAGACACGCCGCAGGCGTGGGACATTTCCACAACACGACGCGTGATGTCGACGTTGTATTCGTAGCTAGAGGGGGTTTTGCCGTCTTCTTCGAGGGAGCCGTCCATCATTACCGATGAAAAGCCGAGTTGTATTGCGCGTTGGCAAATAGCGGCACTGGTGCCGTGGTCCTGATGCATTACCACGGGGATATGGGGGAATTCTTCGATGGCCGCGAGGATCAAATGGCGTAGAAAAGGCGCACCTGCATATTTACGCGCCCCGGCAGAGGCCTGCACAATAACCGGTGAATTGGTTTGATCAGCCGCTTCCATAATGGCACGCATTTGTTCGAGGTTGTTGATGTTGAACGCGGGCAGGCCGTACTGGTGCTCTGCAGCGTGATCCAACAATTGACGCATACTTACTAGTGCCATAACTTTTTCCTTCCTTCTTGGTAACTGACTGAGTTACTTAATTAGTTGCTTAATTAGTGACTTAATTACTTAAGGTTCTGCCCCTGCAAAGGGCATTTGTATCGTGCGGGCTAGTCGTCGCCACGCTCTTCTAATATCGCGACGGCGGGCAGAGTCTTGCCTTCAACGTATTCGAGGAAAGCGCCGCCACCCGTAGAAATATAGGACACGTCATCGGTAATCCCGTATTTATCAACTGCCGCTAAAGTGTCGCCGCCACCGGCAATGGAAAAACCTTTGTTCGCCGCGATGGCGCGAGCAATTGCTTCCGTGCCTGCGCCAAACTGGTCGAACTCAAATACACCGACCGGGCCATTCCAGATAATAGTACCGGCATCTTGCAGAATGGCGGCAAGTTTCGCCGCTGTGTCGGGGCCGATATCAAAAATCATATCGCTTTCACTAACATCATCGACTGACTTTAGCGTGGCTTCGGCCTGCTCCGAAAATTCACTGCCAACCACTACGTCCGTCGGCAGTGGAATATCGCATTTTTCCATTAGCCCACGGGCAACGTCCGTTAGATCATGTTCGCACAGCGACTTACCAACGGGCTTGCCCGCAGCGGCTAAAAAGGTATTGGCAATGCCGCCACCAACGATGAGTTGATCGACCTTATCGGACAATGCTTCGAGTACTTCAATTTTCGTCGATACTTTTGCACCGCCAACAATAGCGACGACGGGTTTCGCCGGTGCGGCCAGGGCCTTCGCCAGCGCATCCAGCTCACCGGCTAATAACGGGCCTGCACAGGCGACTTTGGCAAAGCGAGCAACGCCGTGGGTAGAGGCCTGTGCCCGGTGGGCCGTCCCGAAGGCATCCATTACAAAAATATCGCAGAGGCTGGCATAGGCTTTTGCCAGGGCCTCATCATTCTTTTTCTCGCCTTTATTAAAACGCACATTTTCGAGCAGGGCGACACTGCCGCTGGCGACGTCGACACCATCGCGCCAGTCGCTAATCACCGGCACGTCACAGCCCAGCAAAGCACTCAAATGAGCGGCCACGGGTTGCAGTGAAAAGGCACTGTCGGCCTCGCCTTCAACCGGGCGACCGAGGTGGGACATCAACAAGACTTTTGCACCCGCTGCCATCGCCGCACGAATAGTCGGCAGCGCCGCACGAATGCGCGCATCAGAACTTACCGCACCGTCTTTAATGGGTACGTTCAAGTCTTCCCGTATTAACACCCGCTGATTGGCAAGATCGAGATCTTTCATTAACTTGATAGTCATTGTGTTTGCGCTTCCTTTTGCTTCTTCAAAAATTGTTGTTTCAAAAAATTAAGGTTTTCAGCCTTTCCAATATTCAGCTCTTCCAATAATCGAGAATGTCGACCATACGATTGGCATAGCCCCATTCATTGTCAAACCATAGCAACACTTTCACCAGGCGCTCGCCGCCGACGCGGGTTTGGCTGGCATCAACAATACCCGAGTGAGCATCGTGATTAAAATCGCAGGACGCCAAGGGCTCTTCGGTAAAACCAAGAATATTATTTAACGGCCCCTCGCTGGCATTCCGCAGAATGGCATTAACCTCTGCGCTCGTTGTGTCTCGCTGCACCTGCACGGAAAGATCGATAGCCGATACATTTTGCGTTGGCACCCGCATCGCCTGTGCTTCAAAGCGGCCACTCAGCTCGGGCAATATGCGGTCGATGCCCTTCGCCAAACCGGTTTCAACCGGAATAATCGACTGAAAGGCCGCCCGCGTTTTACGCAGGTCGGTGTGGTGATAAGAGTCGAGCACCGGCTGATCATTCATCGCCGAGTGGATGGTGGTAATCACCCCCGCCTCAACGCCCAGGGCATCGTGCAGCGCTTTAATCGCGGGCACCACACAATTGGTGGTGCATGAAGCCGCTGAAATAATTTTATGTTCTCGACTTAATTGCTGATGATTAATGCCGTAAACCACGGTGGCATCAATATCGGCTTCTGCAGGCTGTGAAAACAGCACCGCCTTGGCACCCGCATCGATATGTTGCTGGGCAATATCGCGCTGGGCAAAGGTGCCGGTACATTCGAGCACCAAATCAACATTGTGCTCAGCCCAGGGCAAGTCAGTGAGGGACTGCTGATGACTAACGTGAATCTCATGGCCATCAATCACCAGCCGCTCACCGCCGCTGCTCGACACACCAACCTGGCCAGGAAAGTGACCATGGGTAGAGTCATAACGGGTTAAGTAAGCAATTGTGTCGAGATCAGCCAGTTCGTTAATAGCCACGACTTGCAAACGCTCGCCGAGCTGCGCCTGCCGCTCATGCAGAGCGCGCAGCACGCAACGTCCCACTCGACCGAAGCCATTAATGGCTAAACGCAAGGTCATTAAGCGTGTCTCTGCTTAAGCCAATGGCGGATTAAAGAAGTCACCGCTTAAGCGAGTAAGGTCTTCGCTTTGGCCAGCACGTTTTCAACGGTGAAGCCAAAGTGCGCCATCAGCTCGGGGCCGGGGGCGGAAGCACCAAAGGTACTCATGCCAATCACTGCGCCATCGAGGCCGGTGTATTTGCACCAGAAATCTTCATGCAGGGCTTCAACGGCGATGCGCTTACGCACACTCGACGGTAGTACAGACTCGCGATAGGCCGCATCCTGTGCATCAAACAATTCGGTGCAGGGCATAGACACCACGCGCACTTTACTGCCTTGTTCACTGAGGGTTTTCGCGGCTTCAACAATTAACTGCACTTCAGAACCCGTCGCCATCAAAATCAAATCGGGCTCGCCGTCGCAATCGACTAATGTGTAAGCGCCTTTTGCGATGGCGGCTACTTGCTTGACTGATCGCTCCTGGTGGGGCAAGCCCTGGCGCGTAAAGATCAATGCCGAGGGGCCATTTTGGCGTTCGATGGCGGTCTTCCAGGACACGGCAGATTCTACGGTGTCGCAGGGACGCCAGGTGTTCATGCCCGGCGTGGTGCGCAAACTGGTGAGCTGCTCAACCGGCTGGTGCGTGGGGCCATCTTCACCGAGACCAATGGAGTCGTGGGTGAAGACAAAAATGCTGCGCAGCTTCATTAATGCGGCCATGCGCACGGCGTTGCGGCAGTACTCCATAAACACTAAAAAGGTTGCGCCGTAGTTAATAAAGCCGCCGTGCAGGGCGATGCCATTCATCATCGCCGCCATGCCAAATTCGCGCACACCGTAATAAAGGTAGTTGCCCGAAGCATCATCAGCGGTGACGTCTTTGCAGCCCTTCCACATTGTATTGTTAGAACCCGCCAAATCAGCCGAACCACCGAGTAATTCAGGTAGCACAGGCCCAAAGGCATCGAGACAATTTTGCGAGGCTTTACGGGTTGCTGGTGATTCGCCCTTGGCCTGACATTCGTCGACATAAGCCTGGGCCTGTGCGGAGAAGTCTGCGGGCAAATCGCCATTTACCCGGCGCTGCAATTCAGCGGCTAATTCGGGATGCGCCTTAGCGTAAGCATCAAAGCGCTGTTGCCACTCGGCTTCGGCCTTGCTGCCTTTATTACTCGCTGACCAACCTTCGTAAATCGTATCGGGAACGACAAATGCGCCGTGTTTCCAGCCCAGCGCCTTCTTAGTCGCGGCAATTTCTTCAGCACCCAATGGCGCGCCGTGGCAGCCAGAGGTACCCTGCTTTGCGGGCGAACCAAAACCAATCACCGTTTGGCAGCAGATCAGTGTCGGCTTGTCGCTGTCACTACGGGCCAGCTCTATCGCCGCTTTAATCGCTTCGCCATCGTGACCGTCGACTTTGGGGATAACCTGCCAACCGTAGGCTTCAAAACGCGCAGGGGTATCGTCGGTAAACCAGCCTTCAACTTCGCCGTCGATGGAAATACCGTTGTCGTCATAAAAGGCGATGAGCTTGCCCAGCTTGTGGGTACCCGCCAACGAGCATGCTTCGTGGGAGATGCCTTCCATCAGGCAGCCATCGCCGAGAAAGGTATAAGTGTAGTGATCAACAACATCATGCCCAGGCTGATTAAACTGCGCGGCGAGAATTTTCTCTGCCAGCGCCATACCCGCAGCATTGGCAATACCCTGACCCAGTGGCCCAGTAGTAGTTTCAATACCCGGCGCTTCACCCAATTCAGGATGACCCGCTGTTTTAGAGCCCATCTGGCGGAAATCTTTTAAATCCTGCAGAGATAGCTCATAGCCTGTGAGGTGCAGCAGCGAATACAAGAGCATCGAGCCATGGCCGTTCGACAGCACGAAACGGTCTCGGTCAGCCCAGGCAGGATTCGCCGGATTGTGGCAAAGGTAGTCATTCCACAGCACTTCGGCGATATCCGCCATGCCCATGGGGGCACCGGGGTGGCCACTATTAGCCTGTTGGACAGCATCCATACTGAGCGCACGTATAGCATTGGCAAGATCACGGCGAGATTGCATCGAAGCGATACTCCAGAAGATAGAAAAAAAGGGGCGCTATTTTCCCGCACCTGCGCCAGTCAGTAAAGAACTCCTGTCGATTTATAAAAATTAGTATCCCGTTTAATGCACAATAACGACAACGAGAACCAGCCAACCACAACATCAATTAATTTTGATATTGAAATATCACTGTAGTACAGTCGCGCCCATGACCACACCCACAAGCAACAGCGAACAATTACCAACGGGCATCCCCTATCTCAGCATCCTGTGCAAGGCGGCTGGGGACGAGCTGCGTCTGCAAATTTTGCGCGCGTTACAGCGTGACGCTTTTGGTGTGCTCGAGTTATCGAAAATGTTTGGCATTCGCCAGCCCGCCATGAGCCACCATTTAAAAGTGCTCGCCAAAGCCGGCCTGGTCGTTACACGTAAAGAAGGCACCTTTATTTTCTATCGTCGTAATATCAACGATGGCAGCGAACTGGCCCTGCTGCGCGAGCAGATTTTCACTCAGCTCGATACCTGTGACTTATCGCCTGAGGTACTCGCCGAAGTTGTGCTAATTCACGAACGCCGGTCAGCGACATCAAAAACCTTTTTCGGCAGTAATGCCGAGGGCTTCCGCCAACAGCAGGATCTGATTGCCAGCTATTCACTCTATGGTGATGCAGTGCTGGAGCTGCTCGAACCCGAGCGCCAAAAGGGCGCAAAGTCTGTTCTCGAAATCGGCCCCGGCGAAGGTGAATTATTAGCAGCACTGGCACCCCGCTTTGAACAGGTGATCGCCCTTGATAATTCCTCCGCCATGCTCGAACGTGCCGAAGCACTCGTGGGCGAAGAGCTCTGCGGCAACGTCCGTTTTATTCTCGGCGAGACAGGCTCTAAAGCTGCCGCCAAACTCAGTGTCGATTGCACCACCTTAAATATGGTGCTCCATCACGTCGCCACTCCCTCTGACATGCTTAAAGATATTTTTCAGCTACTCAAGCCCGGCGGCACTTTGATCGTCACCGAACTCTGCCAGCACGATCAGGACTGGGTGCGCGATACCTGCGGTGACCTGTGGCTGGGGTTTTGCCCTATCGAGCTCGGGATCTGGGCCGAAGAATGCGGCTTTAAAGAAGGTGAAAGCGTCTACATGGCGCAACGCAACGGCTTTAAAGTCCAGCTACGAAAATTTCATAAATAAGCGTCTACACTTTGGGAGCCTCTAATTAATCAGAGGCTCCCGAGATCGACAACAAAAAACTGTTACCCAAAAGGACAGCTAGATGAGTCAATACAGTATTTTTACCTCTGAATCCGTATCAGAGGGCCACCCCGATAAAATGGCCGACCAGATTTCAGACGCCATTCTCGATGCCATTATTGCCGATGACCCCAACGCTCGCGTAGCGGTAGAGACGCTGGTCAAAACTGGTGTTGCCGTTGTTGCCGGTGAAGTGCGCACCAATACCTATGTTGACCTCGAAGACATCGTGCGCAATGTCATCCTCGACATCGGTTACGACAGCTCTGACGTTGGCTTTGATGGCGCGACCTGTGCCGTGCTGAATGCCATTGGCAAACAGTCTGTCGATATCGCCGTTGGTGTCGATGAAGCCGACAATAAAGATCTCGGTGCGGGCGATCAGGGTTTGATGTTTGGCTACGCGACGAATGAAACCGATGTATTGATGCCGGCCCCTATTTTCTACGCCCACCGCTTGGTCGAGCGCCAGGCCTATTTACGCAAGCACAAAATACTGCCCTGGCTGCGCCCCGATGCGAAAAGCCAGATTACCCTGCGCTATGAAAAGGGCTTGCCCGTCGCGATTGATGCAGTCGTATTATCCACCCAGCACAGCCCCGACATTTCCCTGCCCGACCTGCAGGAAGCGATCATGGAAGATGTCATCAAGCCGATCCTGCCCGCCGAATGGCTGCACGCAGACACCCGCTACCACATCAATCCCACCGGCCAGTTTATTATTGGCGGCCCCATGGGCGATTGCGGCCTCACCGGGCGCAAAATTATTGTCGATACCTACGGCGGCATGGCCCACCACGGTGGCGGTGCCTTCTCGGGTAAAGATCCCTCAAAGGTTGACCGCTCAGCGGCTTATGCCGGGCGCTATGTAGCGAAAAATATCGTCGCCGCGGGCCTTGCCGAGCGCTGCGAAATTCAGATCTCCTACGCCATCGGCGTGGCCGAACCGACCTCTATTGCGGTCAACACTTACGGCACCGGCGTCATGCCCGATGAGCGTATTTCAGAGCTGGTCACCAAGCACTTCGACCTGCGCCCCGCCGGCCTTATCGAGATGCTGCAACTGAAGCGACCCATCTACCGACAAACCGCTGCCTACGGTCATTTCGGCCGAGAAGAAGCGGATTTCACCTGGGAAAAAACCGATAAAGCCGACGCTCTACGAGCAGAAATTTAAGCGTCAATCTAATAAACACGACTTCATACAAAACACGCACAACGAAAGTTAGCGACAAAATGAGAGGAATGGACAGTGAGTAATTTTGCCAAGGTAGACACATTAGCACCCGACTATAAAGTCGCCGATATCAGTCTCAGCGACTGGGGCCGTATGGAAATTGACATCGCCGAAACAGAAATGCCAGCGCTGATGGCGATTCGTGAAAAATATCACCACGAACAGCCCCTGGCCGATGCCAAAATCCTCGGCTGTATTCACATGACCATTCAAACCGCCGTGTTGATTGAAACGCTCGAGTCCCTCGGCGCAGAAGTGCGCTGGTCGTCGTGCAATATTTTCTCTACTCAGGACCACGCTGCCGCCGCTATTGCCGCCAGCGGTGTTGCCGTCTACGCCTGGAAAGGTGAGACCGAAGAAGAGTACGAGTGGTGCATTGAGCAAACCATTTTGAAAGATGGCGAGCCTTGGGCCGCCAATATGATTCTTGATGACGGCGGCGATCTGACGGCCATCCTTCACGACAAGTACCCACAGATACTCAAGGCCGTGCACGGTGTGACAGAAGAAACCACCACCGGCGTACACCGCCTCTACGAAATGCTTGAAGCCGGGCTGCTTAAAATACCGGCCATTAACGTCAACGACTCGGTCACCAAGTCAAAGAACGACAACAAGTACGGTTGCCGCCACAGCTTGAACGACGCCATCAAACGCGCCACCGACCACTTGCTGGCCGGCAAAAAAGCATTGGTTATCGGCTACGGCGATGTCGGCAAAGGCTCGGTGCAATCACTGTGTCAGGAAGGCATGATTGTCAAAGTTGCAGAAATCGACCCCATTTGCGCCATGCAGGCCTGCATGGATGGCTTCGAGGTCGTCTCACCTTATATAGACGGCATCAACACCGGCACCGCCGAGGGCATTAATACCGCTCTGCTCGGCACCATTGATCTGGTTGTCACCACCACCGGCAATGTCAATGTTTGCGATGCGCAAATGCTCAAAGCTCTGAAAAGCGGCTGCGTGGTTTCCAACATCGGCCACTTCGACAATGAAATTGATACTGCCTACACCCGCGACAACTGGTTCTGGCAAGAGGTCAAACCTCAGGTGCACAAGATCTACCGCGCCAAAACAATTGAAGCTGCTGAAAATGATCACATCCTGCTGCTGTCTGAAGGACGCCTGGTCAATTTGGGTAACGCCACCGGCCACCCCAGCCGCATTATGGATGGCTCTTTTGCCAATCAGGTACTGGCGCAGATTCACCTCTACGCACAGAAGTTTGCCGATATGAACGAAGCGGCCCAAAAGCAGGCTTTGCAGGTTGAAGTACTGCCCAAGCACCTCGACGAAGAAGTTGCGGCACACATGGTGAAAGGCTTTTCTGGCGTGCTCACCCAACTGACGCAAACTCAGGCAGATTACATCAACGTCGACGTCGACGGACCGTACAAGTCAGACACCTATCGCTATTAAATCGCCATTACTATATCGTCCCGCACCCGTGGTGCTGTTTCTACAGCGCCGCGGTTCGGTGATACACATTACAACGCTACAAACTGAGAGAAGTAATACCTGGCATGACTAAAGACTGGTTATTAAGTTTTGAGTTTTTCCCACCGAAAACTCAGCCCGGTGCTGAGAAGCTGGCCCGCACCCGTGAAACCCTGGCAACACTAGCGCCGGAGTATTTCTCGGTGACCTATGGCGCCGGCGGCTCAACCCGCGACAACACACGAGATATCGTGCTCGAAACCCGCGCTGCCGGTCTCGATGTTATGCCCCATTTATCATTTGCCTTTGGCGACGATGATGCCAATGCGATTCAAGCGCTGCTAGAAACGTACCGCAAGGCCGGCGTTTCACGACTGCTTGCTCTGCGTGGCGATTTACCCAGCGACCCTGAAAATACGCGCAAGCCCATCCACGCCAATGAGCTGGTCGCTTTTATACGCGAACACTTTGGCGAGCAGTTTACCCTGCAAGTGGCCGCCTACCCTGAAATTCATCCCGACGCCAAAAGCTATAAAGATGATATTTACTGGCTCGGCGAAAAATTCAAAGCCGGCGCTGACGGCGCCATCACTCAATACTTTTTTAATATCGACGCCTACTGGCACTTCCTCGAGCAGGCCGCCAAGGCCGGTATCGATAAGCCCATCGTACCCGGTATTATGCCCATCACTAATTTCACCAATTTGGCGCGCTTTTCCGCCAGCTGCGGTGCTGAAATCCCTCGCTGGATGGCAAAAAAGCTCGAACAGTACGGCGACGACCAAGCCAGTATTATCGCCTTTGGTGCCGATGTCGTTACCCAGCTTTGCGAACGCCTGCTAGAGGGCGGCGCACCGGGCCTGCATTTTTACACCATGAATCAGGCCGAACCCAGCGTCGATATTCTCTCCCGCCTCGGTGTCAGCCCCGAGCAGAACTAGCCCCATGCGCGTGCCAAGAGTCTATATCGACCAAGCCCTGCAAAGCGGGGCCGAATTGGCACTGGATAAATCCGCCGCTCACTATCTTGTTTCCGTACTCCGCCTGCGCGCCAACGACGCACTGATCGTCTTTAACGGCCGCGGCGGCGAATACTCTGCTGTACTGCAATCCGCGACGAAGAAGCAAGCATCGATTGCCATCGGCGCACACAGCGCCGGCGTAGAGCCTAGCCCAGCGCGAGTCGTACTGGCCATCGGCCTGTCGCGGGGCGAGCGCATGGACTGGGTGATACAAAAAGCCGTTGAGCTCGGCGTTAACGAAATCATCCCACTGTTTACCGAGCGCAGCGAAGTCAAACTCAAAGGTGAGCGCGCCCTGAAGAAACGCGACCACTGGCAGCAAATTGCCATTAGCGCCTGTGAGCAAAGCCAGCGTAATGATGTGCCCGAGATACAAGCCGCTCAACCACTGAGTGAATTTCTCACGGCCAGCGCCGCTAACTCAGCGCTCAAGCTGATACTCGACCCCAGGGCTAAGCAAAGTCTGAGCAGCACCTTACTCAGCCAGGCCTCCCCAGCAAAGACTATCGTTTTACTATCAGGCCCAGAGGGCGGTTTTAGCGATGGGGAAATCGAGATCGCACAACAAAATGCGGTTATTTCCGTCGGTCTCGGCCCTCGCGTACTGCGCACAGAAACTGCGCCACTCGCCGCACTGAGTATCGTGCAAGCCCTACTCGGAGATATGGCCTAACAGCCTGGCGGACACCTCAAATTTTTTCCTCGGGGATGCTCAATCCACACCTCACAGCACCTATAATCTCTCCAAACAAATTAATTACCCGGCCCGACAAAAACGTATTCAACGGAACCTACTATGGATTTCTCCTTTTCTGAACAGCAACTGCAGATCAAAGACAGTATCGAAAAACTCTGCAAGCCCTTTGACGACCAGTACTGGCTCGATCGCGATACCGATGGCAAATTCCCCGAAGACTTCTGCCGTGCTCTGGCCGACGATGGCTGGTTAGGTATTTGTATGCCTGAAGACGTTGGCGGCAGTGGCCTGGGTATTAGTGAAGCGGCAGTGATGGTGCAGACTATTGCCGAATCAGGTGCCGCCAATGGTGGCGTTTCCTCGGTGGCCATTCCGCTATTTGGCGTTAACCCCATTGCCGTGTTTGGCACGGAAGAGCAAAAGCAACGTATGTTGCCACCGGTAATGCGCCGCGATGATATTCCCTGCTTCGGCGTTACCGAACCCAATACCGGGCTCGACACCACACGACTAAAAACCGAAGCGATTTTGAAGGGTGACCACTACGTGGTGCACGGCCAGAAGGTCTGGACATCAACCGCGCAAGTATCGAACAAGATTATGCTGATCGCCCGCACCAAGCCCGAGTCGGAAACCAAGCGTCCCATTGATGGCCTGACGCTGTTTTATACCGACCTCGACCGCAATACCTGCGAAATCCGCCGCATCGAAAAAATGGGCCGCAAGTGTGTCGACTCCAACCAGCTGTTTATTGATGGCCTTAAAATCCCGGTGGAAGACCGTATCGGCGAAGAGGGAAAGGGCTTTCGCTACTTGCTCCACGGGCTGAATCCCGAGCGCGTACTCATTGCCTCCGGCCTTGTTGGCCTCGGTCGTGCCGCACTGAAGCGAGCAGTCACTTACGCTGGAGAGCGCGTCGTATTTGGGCGGCCTATTGGCCAAAATCAGAGTGTGCAACATCCATTGGCAGAGTCCTGGATCGAACTAGAGGCCGCCAACTTAATGGTCTTTCGCGCTGCAGCCGCTTATGACAATGGTGAAGATGCCGGCGCTTACGCTAATGCGGCAAAATATTTTGCCGCTGAAGCCACCTTTAAAGCCTGCCAACAAGCGGTAATGACCCTCGGCGGCATGGGCTACGCCAAGGAATATCACGTTGAGCGCTATTTGCGCGAGTGCATGATTCACCGCCTGGCACCCATCAGCCCGCAACTAATATTGTGCTTTATTGCTGAGAAAGTACTGGGGCTGGCAAAGTCTTACTGATTCAGACGTACTTGCCTGCAAGGGTTTTCTAACACCTTGCAGGTACTAATATTTTGCAAAAGCTAACATCTTGCAGGAACAATGCGCCCCTTCACATCTTCCTGCACTTGAATAATACTCACAGCGGGCTGGGGCGCGGCGTTGTGGCCAACGGCGGAAATCACCGCAAATTTGTAACCGCCGAGACATTGAATCGCACTTTTCACCTCACCTTTGCGCGTTGCAAAAGTATAACTCTCTAGCTCACTGCCGGTATTTGCAGAAGATAAATTCTCACCCATTTGTCGAACACGCGGGTCACCCGCAAAGCCCGGCGCAGCACTCAGTAGTAAAACCACAGGCAATACAGAGGCAAACGGAAAAATCATTTTTGTCAGCATAATTTTCTCAACACATTTAACAACGGGTATTCATCATAACCCTGTGCCACTGCTTTACATACGTCATATCACCCCCCAAACAGCCCCACCATCTGGCACCACACCGCAAGGGAACCCCGCGCCAACTTACTTGTCACAACAGCGCAATGTTTTTCTGAAAGTCGGACAAGGCACACAAACCCGTTCAACATCAGCAAGGCCGATCAACATTGTAATTTTTTTGTCATTAGCGACAATAGCGCCCGGACAATTAACTGCAGACCAAACCCTGACCAGGGAGCCTGTCCAAATTCCAATTTACTGCAAGTCAAAAACGTAAGCTATATTGATGACACATTCGCTTTACAGGCTCATATCGGCACGCTTACAGATTGCTTTGTCTCTCCTGTTTTTGCTGTCCGCCTGCACTATTAACCCCGAAAAACAAGACGCTAAACCCTCTATCAACGGCGATAATTTCCCCACAGCAGCCAAGCCACCCGCCTGCCCTGTCGTGCAAACAAAAGCCTGCCCCAGCGTTAAACCCCGCAGCTGTCCTGCAAGCCCGGCTGCCAAAATTGCTGACAAGCTGGTGATTGGCGAAATTGAAAAGGTACTGGTTGACCCACCTCAACAGACATTTATGGCACGTATCGACACCGGCGCAGCTGGCACGTCTATTCACGCCAGTAATATTGTTGCCTTTGAACGGGACGGCCGTGACTGGGTGCGCTTTCAAATCGACCACCCCTCAATTGAGACACCCATTATCATCGAGAGGCCACTGGCACGCACCGTGCTCATCAAGCAGGCTAGCGCAGAAACACCGGAGCGCCGGCTAGTGGTAAAAATGACCATCACCCTCGGCTCCATGACTGAACAAATTGACGTCTCCCTGTCTGAACGCGCCACGATGACTTACCCGGTGTTGATCGGCCGAAATTTTCTCCGCAACCTGGCCATCGTCGATGTTAGCCAGCGTTTAATCGCGAAATAAACCCAGCCTTATGTCCTCCCGCGCTCAGGTCTATTTACTCGCATTGGTTTTTATATCGACCGGCCTCGGCCTTACCCTTTATAAAAATAGGGCGCTTAGCTTCCCGCTGTCGCCGGGTAGCCTGACGCGTGTTTGGGAAATTGAAGCCAAGATCTCTTTCTGGGCAAACCAGCAAGCCATTACCGTTGACCTTGCCCTCCCCCAATCACAACACGACTACCAGGTCATCGACGAAACCTTTGCCTCCTCTGGATACGGTTTTGACATACGCAAAAACGATGAGCAACGTCGAGCAATATGGACGCGGCGCGAAGCCGGTGGTCAGCAAACACTGTATTACAAACTTAAAATTACCCAGCAAGGTACCGAAGCCCTACAAATTGAACCCCCAAACCCATCGACTGCGCCCGACAAACTAATCTGGACACCGGCTCAAGAGGCAACCGCTGCGACCTTGATCGAGCAGGCCCGCGCCCTGTCCGCAGACCCTAATAGCTTTGCGACACAACTGTTAAAACTGCTCAAGCAGCACGAAAGCATCAAAGGCAGCCACTCACTGAATGACCCGCGCAATCGCGTGTCACAAGCCAACCTTGCGCTACAACTGTTCAAACGCGCCGAGCTGGCCTCACATATTGTGCGCGGCATTAGCCTGGTCGACAGAGTCCACAACCAGGCTGCGACAGAACTCATTGAAGTGTTTGATGGCCGCAGCTGGCACATCGTCGACCCTGTTGCCGCTAGCTTTGGCCTGCCAGAAGCATTTTTCATCTGGCAACGCGGTGGTGATTCTTTATTGCAACTCGAAGGCGGGCGGCGCTCAAAAATTCGTTTTTCATTAATTGCCAACGACCTGCCCGCCAAAAATGTCGCGTTGATGCACGTACAAGACCCAGACTCCACACTCACTGACTTCAATATTTACAGCCTACCGGTTGAAAAGCAGGCGGTGTTCAAATTGCTATTACTGGTGCCCATCGGCGCTCTCGTGGTCGTGCTGTTCCGTGTGCTCATTGGCATCCGCACCTCTGGCACCTTTATGCCCGTGTTAATCGCCATGGCTTTTATGCAAACCACATTGCTCACCGGCGTCGGCTTATTAACCGCACTGGTGATTGTCGGCCTGTGGATTCGCTCCTATCTCAGCCAGCTCGACTTATTAATGGTGTCGAGAATTGCTGCCGTATTGATTGTCGTGGTTATGCTGATGGCCGTATTTAGTGTCGTTAGCCACAAACTAGGGCTGGAGCAAATGCTCAACATGACCTTCTTCCCCATGGTAATTCTGGCCTGGACCATCGAGCGCCTGTCCATTACCTGGGAGGAAGACGGCGCTCGAGAAGTTGCGGTACAGGGCATTGGCAGCCTCACGGTTGCTATCGTTGCTTATCTAGCGATGACCAACGCATTAGTGGGCCACTTAACCTACAACTTCCCCGAGTTACTGCTCGCCGTGCTCGGTATTATTTTGTTGCTCGGCCAGTACTCTGGCTATCGATTGAACGAGCTATTCCGCTTTCAGAGTGCTGTGGAATGATGGCTTTACTGCGACACGGACGCTAATACGTGTGGATTAATCGCCAGAAAAAACTGCGCAATGCCGGCGTGCTCGGCCTCAATGAGCGCAACGTGTCCTATATTTCCCGCTACAACAAACGGGAAAACTTCCCCCTCGTCGACAACAAGCTAAAGACAAAAAAAGCAGCAGCCGCCGTCAACCTGCCGGTGCCAGAATTACTTGGGGTCATTGAATCGCCCGCACAATTAAAGCGATTACCTGCCCTGTTAAACGATCAGCAGAGCTTTGTTATAAAGCCCGCACGCGGCAGCGGCGGCAAAGGTATTTTGGTCGTCAATCGACGCGAGGGTGAGCATTTTTTTAAGCCCTCTGGGGCCCTGCTCACCCACGGCGCTATTCGCCATTATGTCTCCAACATTCTCAGTGGCGTTTACAGTCTCGGCGGTAAGCCCGATGTCGCCCTTATTGAAACCCTGGTTATTGGCGACCAACTACTGGGCAAGTACAGCCACGAAGGCCTGCCAGATATCCGCATTATTGTGTTCAAAGGTTTCCCTGTGATGGCGATGCTGCGCTGCCCAACCAGTGATTCCGATGGTAAAGCCAACCTCCACCAGGGCGCGGTCGGCGTAGGCCTGGATATTACCCGCGGCACAGCCCTGAAAGCTGTCCAAAACGACGAAATCATCAGCCATCATCCTGATACCGGGGTTAAATTTTCCGACCTTGCTATTCCCGATTGGCCCCAGCTACTCAAACTTGCTGGCCACTGCCACGACTTTACGGCACTCGGCTACCTCGGCTGCGATATCGTGCTAGATAAAGACCGCGGGCCACTCATTCTGGAAGTAAACGCCAGACCGGGCCTATTTATTCAAATTGCCAGCGGCATCGGCCTTCGTCCCCGACTACAAACCATCGAAAACCTCGTACAGAAAGACTGGCATGTCGACGAACGCATCGACTATGTACTTTCGCACTTCTCAGTAAATCCCTCGAAATAAAAAACCTTAGTCCAAAATTAGAGAGGATCAGCGGTCCCTCGCAGATATCACTCAATCATAAAGAGGTCTATATGACACTCAACTCTAATAGAGGCCAGCCTGGAATATAAAAATAGATTAATGGCGAAATATTCTTATATATAAATATATCACAGGATTAACCCACACTATTCCCATTGAAAAAACACCAAAATAGCACCCTAACAATTCACATATTTATATTAAAGAGTTAATAAAACACAGCTCTCGTATTAACAAACCCTCAAATCAGCACACCCAGCTCCAGATATTTACTGGGCAAACCCGACGCCACAAGAAGCAAGCCCTCACTTGCTGATAAAAACCCCGGCCCAGGCTCTCGAGCTCGACTACCTCTATACTGCAGCCATCAATGCCAAACAAAGGAAGCCATCATCAAACGGATCATTTTTTTCTTAAGCCTGTCACTTTTGCTTATTTCCTTCTGGCATCGCAATGATTTCCAGCCCGGCCTGCAACTCCAGACTGAGCTAGAAAACCCGCCACAACAAAAAGCCATCTCAAAAGACCCCTTCACCGTGGCCGTGAATTCGGTTAATTATCAAATACAGCCACTCTACGACTACACCCTCTACGGGCTTGTGGTGTCGTACGCTCATCACGATGGCGATACCATGCTGCACAAGCTGTGGAATGATCACCTAAATACCACTGATGTGTGCGTCGTCTGGAGCCGCACCGCCTTTGATCTCGACCTGAACGACTACAGCTTTTGGAACGGCCAATTCACCTGCAATATCAAAACATCCGACATCGCCGCCTGGGCCCGCTTCGATATGAATCAACTGTCAAACAACCACCTGCTCTCCAACGACCCGACATTGCGCAGCAAAATAGACGATATTTCTGTTGGTGATCAAATTTATATCAAGGGCTGGCTATCAGAATACGCCAGCGAAGGTGGCGGCAAACGGGGCACCAGCATTACCCGCGAAGACACCGGCAATGGCGCCTGTGAGACGATTTTTGTTAACGAGTTCGACATACTCCGCACCAGCACCAACCCCTGGCGCCCAGCCATGTACCTGTCACTTTTTATTTTTCTGGCAAGCATTGTTTATCATTTCTTATCGCCTTACCGACCTTAGGTGTAGTCATGACACTGTCACACCCAGACCTATAATAAATACCTTATTTCACCAGAGCAGCCCTGAAACTATGGAAAAAATACGCCACTGCATTATTCGCCCTCACAGCCCACTCAAGCTTTTATCTCAACAGGAGGTTGCCGGTCTTGCCGCCTCCAACAAAGATACGATGGGTTTATTTCGCAATTGCGCCCTGGCCATTCTCAATACCGATAGCCAGGAAGACGATGCCGCACAGGTGCTCGCATCATTTGCCGATTTCGACATCCAGGTTATTCCCCAGTCTCGCGGCTTGACACTGGAAATTCACAACGCACCTGCCCAGGCCTTCGTTGCTGGCGAAATGATTCGCGGCATTCACGATCATCTTTTCTCAGCCCTACGCGATATTGTTTATACCGATTTTATTGCCAACGAAGTCGCGGAGCTGCATTTTGACAGTTCCGAAGGTATTACCGACGCCGTATTCAGAATCCTCCGCAATGCCGAAATCGTTCGCGGGGACGTCGAGCCTAATATGGTGGTCTGCTGGGGTGGGCACTCCATTCCCCGCCACGAGTATGACTATTCAAAAGAGGTCGGCTATCGGCTGGGCTTGCGGGGTCTCGATATTATTACCGGCTGCGGTATTGGCGCGATGAAAGGACCGATGAAAGGCGCCGCTGTTGGCCACGCCAAGCAACAAATTAAAGACGGGCGCTATATCGGCATTAGCGAGCCAGGCATTATTGCCTCCGAATCACCCAATGCCATCGTTAATGAGCTCAGCATCATGCCCGACATAGAAAAGCGCCTTGAAGCTTTTGTACGGCTGGCCCACAGTATTATTGTATTCCCCGGCGGCGTTGGCACCGTTGAAGAAATACTCTACCTGCTCAGCATTCTTATGCACCCAGATAATGAGCAGAAAATCCCTTTAATTCTCGCTGGCCCAGATTCGTGCCAGACTTATTTTTATGAACTGGAAGCCTTTTTAGTAGCCACCCTTGGCGAGCAGGTTAAAGACTACTATCAAATTATCATCGGCGACCCCATCGCCGTTGCCGCGCTGACAAAGATAAATATTGAAGCGGTACATCGGCACCGAAAAGAAAAGCAGGAAGCCTATTATTTTAACTGGCCACTCGCTATCGACCACGCGCTGCAAGCGCCTTTTATTCCCAGCCATAAAAATATGGCCAATCTTGCCCTGCACAGCCAACTACAGCCCCACCAACTCGCCACTAATATGCGTGCCGCTTTTTCCGGGATTGTTGCCGGTAATGTTAAAGCCTTTGGGCAAGAGCAAGTTGCGAAGCATGGCCCCTATGCACTGCATGGCGACAGCAAAATATTATCGGCTATTGAAAAACTGCTGCAAAGTTTGATTCGGGATAAACGGATGAAAATTGTGGAGCAAAGCGAGCATTACACGCCTTGCTACTCTTTACACGCAACAGATTAATTTTATTTGTTTTTTAATTTTAGCAAGTATGGCCGACAGCTCTATTTCATTCTTCTGCAGCCACACTCTCCTAAACCCTCAGAGAAACACTACAAATCCATATCGCCCTTCAACATGCGCTGCACGACCGTGCGCCGTAAAATTTCGTTCGTACCATCCGCGATATTAATTGAGCGCAGGGTTTCCCAGGCATCGTTCAAACCCATTTCATTGGTCAGGCCCATGGCGCCGTGCACCTGCATTACTCGGTCCATTGTTTTTACTGCTTTCTCAACCGAGTAGGATTTGGTCATCGACAGTTCTTTAATCGCAGGCTTACCTTTGTCGAGTAGCAGGCAAGTATTTAAAGCCATTAAATGGGCGGCGTGAATTTCTGTTGCAGATTCCGCTAGGGGGAAGGTCACGCCCTGGTATTCGGCAATCGTTTTACCAAAGACTTCGCGCTGGGCGATATAGTCAAAGGCAATATCCAAACCCCAGCGCGCCAGGCCCACGGCACGGGCTGAGTTATAAACACGCCCCAGCGACACCCCCAGCATGGCGATGGCAAAACCTTTGTCGAGTTCGCCGACTAATTGCCAGGGCTCCACTTTGACATCATCGAACAGCAGCGCACCTTCATCGCCACCAATGTGGCCAAACATTTTTACGATGCTTTCTATTTCCAGCCCCGGGGAATCCATAGGCACTAGAAAAGCACTAATGCCGCCTTTACGCTTATTGGCTTTTTCTTCATCGGTAATGGCGAACACAATGCAGTATTGGGCCTGAGGGGAGTTTGACGTCCACAACTTTCGACCCGTAATTCGCCAACCGTCGCCGTCGCGCTTAGCGCGGGTTTTCAGCATGGTGGCATCGGAACCCGCACCGGGTTCTGATAGCCCGAAACACATTGAGGTTTTACCGGCGACCATGTCGGTAAGAATTTCCTCCCTTGCGCGCTCGGTAATTTGCGTCAGCACCGGGCTCGGGCCAAAAGCCCAGTGACTAATGGAGTAAACCCCCAGCCAGTTGAGACCACCGCAAACATGAAAAACCCGCTCCCACGCAGCGTAGTAGGCCAGCAAACCCATTTCACTGCCGCCGATTGACTCCGGCGCACTCATATTGAAATAGCCCGCCTCTGACGACGCCATTCTGATTTCACGAATCAGTTGTAAAACATCGGGGCTATAGCGCCCCTCTTCAGTATATTTTTTACGGGGATTGTGTAGCAGGGCCTCGTGCTTTTCGTGGCGAGGCAGAACTTCTTTGCGCACGAAAGCTTCTATACCATCTTGAATGGCGGCAATTTCTTCGGGCAGTTCAATTCCAATGGCAGTATTCATAGTCAGTCGTTACCTGAGAGCAAATGTAAATTAGTGTAGTGAATGATGAAACGGATAAGGCTTGCGTTAAACGCAGGTTCTCTCTGTGTCAGGCAAGCTGTCGCGTTATCTCTTTCATTATTTTGCGCATTCGATAAAAGTATATACAAACACCTCTACCGTCGATATAAAAGCGACACGACCCGCTTCTTTTATCCACGCTTAGCCTTACGGACAAAGGCTTTTAATCTGTCTATACTGAACGCGCAACACAAACCGTGTCGCAACTTCAATTGACCCACTCTACGCCACAAGGAATAACGAACATGAGAAAGCCCCTGATATTGGTAGCTACATTTGTACTAGCGGCACTCTCTTTTTCATCTGCCTGGGCTGACAAATTCAGCGACACTACCCATGTTTTCCAACAAGCTGGCCAGAGCAGTACATTCTTCAATAACAGCTATGGTTACGCTGTATTCCCTACCATTGGCAAAGCGGGCATTGGTATCGGCGGTGCTTACGGGACGGGCCGCGTCTATCAACAAAGTGTTCATGTTGGCGACATATCAATGACTCAGGTCAGCCTTGGTTTCCAGCTGGGCGCTCAGGGCTTTAGTCAAATTATATTCCTGCAGGATAAACGCGCTTTCGATGAGTTCACCGGCAGCAACTTCGAATTTGGTGCAGATGCTGGGGTCGTTGTTATTACAGCAGGTGCTCAGGCCGGTGTATCCACAAGCGGCAGTTCGGCTGGCGTCAGTGGTGGCAAGCACGATGCAAACACGGCGGGAGAGTATTACAAGGGCATGGCTATCTTTACAGTAGCCAAAGGCGGACTAATGTTTGATATGAAAGTATCCGGGCAGAAGTTTGACTACAAAGCCATTCATTAATTTTTAACAAAACCATTGCCTAATCATTAGGTAATGGTTGCCAGCAAGGGCGCAAAATAACCCTCTGGAAAAAGCCCGTCTAGAAATCTTGCATAGGAATTAAATACTTATGAGCTGGCAATTTGCTCGCGGGGCCTATCCCGCCACTCGCATGCGCCGCAATCGGCGCGACGATTTTTCCCGTCGCCTGGTGCGCGAAAACCAACTGACGGCAAATGATCTTATTTACCCGGTGTTTGTACTTGAAGGCAGCCAGCAGCGCGAGGCAATACCCTCTATGCCAGGTGTTGAGCGCCTGTCTATCGACCTACTTTGCGACCTTGCTGAAGAGTGTTACTCACTGGGCATTCCCGCTTTAGCCTTATTCCCCGTTACCCCGACAGCGTGTAAAAGCCTGGGTGCCGAGGAGGCGTGGAATCCAGAGGGCCTTGCCCAACGCGCCGTTCGAGCCATTAAACAGCGCTGCCCCGAGCTGGGTATTATTACCGACGTTGCCCTCGACCCCTTCACCACTCACGGGCAGGATGGCATTATCGACGACGCGGGTTATGTACTTAACGACACCACCCTCAACGCACTGACGCAACAGGCTCTCTCCCACGCCGAGGCCGGTGTCGATATCATCGCCCCCTCCGACATGATGGACGGGCGCATTGGTGCTATTCGCGCAGCACTTGAAAAAAGCGGCTATGTGAATACGCGCATTCTTGCCTATGCCGCTAAATATGCCTCAAGCTACTACGGCCCCTTCCGCGATGCCGTCGGTTCCGCCGGCAACATTAAAGGTGGCGATAAATTCAGTTATCAAATGGACCCAGCCAATAGCGACGAAGCCCTGCACGAGTGCGCACTGGACTTGGCCGAGGGTGCCGACATGCTAATGGTGAAGCCCGGCATGCCCTATCTCGACGTATTACGCCGGGTGAAAGACGAGTTACAAGCGCCAACCTTTGCTTATCAGGTGAGTGGCGAATACGCCATGCATATGGCCGCCTTTGAAAAGGGCTGGCTCGATAAAGATGCCGTAATGATGGAATCCCTGCTTGCTTTTAAACGCGCCGGGGCCGATGCCATTTTGACTTACTTTGCCATCGATGCCGCCCGGCTGTTAAAAGAAGCATCGGCCTAAACTAACCCGTGGACGCTATTTTTTTATTGCTTCAGCCTTATTTATGCAGTGCGGGTTCGAGTGAATCCTGCCTGCTAGTCGCCGATGAAAATCTAATCGATATTCCCTTCGCCAGCCTTGACGCTTCAGTGCAGGTATTAAGCAACCGCTTCGATATTGCCCGACAAGCACAGCTCGCTAATTGCGAATATCTGTTTAATGATTTTGATTTCAGCGGTTTCGCGAACGCCAGCTTCAAGCGTATTATTTATCGCGTTTCAAAAGAAAAGCCTGTAGCTCACCACATTATTAATAATTCACTACGCCTGCTAAACGACAACGGCGAACTGATACTCCTCGGCGCAAAAAACGAAGGCATTAAAACCTACGCCAGCAAAGCGGCCAATTATTTTGATACTCAGGCAATGGTGTCAAAACACGGCAACTATTATCTCGCCACCATTACTAAAAATGGTGTTCAAAATCCGACATCAAACAACCTTAACGAAAACCGTTTATTACCCCTTAAGACGCCCTACGAGAATTTCACACCGATAAATGACGGTGAAGACAAACCGCTTTATAGCAAGCCCGGATTATTTGGCTGGAATAAAATCGACCGCGGCAGTGCCTTGCTTGCGCAACATTTAAATGAATTTTTTGCGGACTTCGATACGCCGCCACGCACACTGCTCGATCTGGGTTGTGGCTACGGCTATTTATCGGTGATGGCTGCCCAGACTCTACTCGACGCCAACTTGCACATTGAAGCCACTGACAACTGCGCTGCAGCGATTATTGCCTGCCATAAAAACTTCGCTGCTTTTGATATTAGCGGAGAGGTTATTGCCGCTGATTGCGCCAACACGGTTAAGAAAACGTTTGATGCCGTGCTTTGCAATCCACCCTTTCATCAGGGCTTTAAAACCGATAGCCGCCTGACGGAGAAATTCCTAAAATCTGCCGCCCAGCATTTAAAACCTTCGGGCCGCGCGCTGTTTGTTGTTAATCAATTTGTGCCACTGGAAAAGCTTGCTCAGCCAATTTTTTCCCGTTGCGAGAAAATTATCGAAGCCGATGGCTTTAAGCTAGTGGTATTGAGTAAAAATTAAAACCTCCGAATCGATTCTCATCATTATTTTTAACCATCTATTAAAGTACAGCACCACGAATTTGCACCAATAAACGTTGTAACTTGCGCCGAATTGTCACATCACTCTGACTAAACGACAGCCCACGCTGGCTTAACTGCTCTGCCAATTGACTCTGCCCACTAGCAAAATAACTTTTCGCTAATAGTAGATAAACTTCTGCTCGCCTGGGATTAAGCCGCTGGGCTCGCTCGGCAATGGCGATCGAGCGGTCATAGTTTTCTGCACGGTAATAAGACCAACCCTCCTGTAGTAATGCGCTAACCGCTTTGTGTGCCGGACTTGCCACTTGTTCTGCGGGGGCTATTTTTTTTGGCGAGGTTTTCTCTACAGGCTCCGTTTCAGCTGTGCCCGGAAAACCGGGTGAAGCCGGAGCCGAACGCGAATCAACGGGAGCAGCGGGGCCGCTTGATGTCTGCAAAGGTGCGCAGGCACTTGTTGCCACCACTAGCGCAACGATGATCAATAAGTACTTTGTTTTCGCTAACATTTCCCTAACCTCCACATGCCTGCACCCTATGTATCCAATATCCGACGCATTAAAAACAACAATTCATTCAGAATTAATCCAAAGCCGCTTAATCTAACAACGCTTTAAACCAGTCAATAATTTTACTCCCCTGCTTCTCACGGCAGGGCACAGATTCTATCGGCTCACTACCCGCAACAAACGGCAAAAATCTTGCCCCCTTACAGCCCTCTTCACTCAACATACCCTGCACAGGATCAACCCAGTGATAAGTAATGTCATCGGGACGAGTAAACGCTAGTGAGCGCACTTTCAATGTCGACATCAACTGACTCCAAATCTGTAACGCACCCGACGAACCAGTAAAAGGCATTTTGCCGTTGTCATCGCGACCGAGCCAAACTACGGCCAAATAATCATCACCAAAACCGCTGAACCAGCTATCGCGCTGATCATTCGAGGTACCGGTTTTACCGGCAACGGCAACATCATCACTCAGGGTGCGATAGGCACTACGCCCCGTTCCCTCACGCATAACGACTTGCATGGCGTATTGTATTAAGTGAATCGGCCCCGCTTCAAAACGACTTTCGACACGGTAAGGGTAGCGCTTTAATGGCTGATTCTCTGCACCGTACACGCTATGTATCGATACCAGGGGGGAATAAAAACCGCCTGCGGCAATGGTGTGATAAATAGTCGCCACATCAAAGGGCGACATCGACACCGCGCCTAGTGTCAGCGCGGGGACTTTGGGAATAAAGCCCTCATAACCCAAACGGCGCAAGGTCTCACTCACACGCTCAAGCCCCACCGCCATACCCAGGCGTGCCGTCGCTAAATTGTATGATTTACCCATAGCCTGAAACAGCGGCACCTCGCCGTGGCTTTTATGGTCGAAGTTTTGCGGCCGCCAGGTCTCACCGTGCTCGGCGGGAATTGCCACTGGCTCATCACTCAAGGAACTGATCAAAGTGTAGTGATTTGCTTGCTCCAGAGCCGTCAAATACACCGCCGGTTTAACCGTCGAACCAATGGGCCGCCGGGCATCCAGAGCGCGGTTGAAGCCCGCAAAATCTGCTTCACGACCACCGACCATTGCTAGCACTTCAGCCGTACCAACGCCCACCACTAGCGAGGCGGCCTCCAGCGGTTTGTCCTGCAGACCTTTCTGTCGCTCCAGTACAGTAAGTTTAGTGCTGAGTACTTTCTCCAGCTTTCGCTGTATCTGCGGATCAAAGTGGGTGAACACGCGCAAACCCCCACTGCGCAAATCATCTTCCTCATAGTCCTCACGCAACTGACGCTTAACCAGGTCGAGATAAGCGGGAAAGGGGTTAGTGCGAGTGCCGGGGCGAGCTGAAATATCGAGGGCTTGCTGGCTCGCCTTTTCAGCCACAGCGGTGGTGATAATGCCTTGCGATGCCAGTAGGTTAATCACCAAATTTCGACGCGTTAACGCACGCTCGGCATTACGCCTTGGACCGTAGTACGAAGCACCTTTGGCGATCGCAACTAAGAGGGCAACCTGGTGTAACTCTAACTCTGCCAGTGGCTGGCGAAAATAATGCTGGCTGGCCATACCGAAACCATGAATTGCCCGCTTGCCAGACTGCCCCAGATATATTTCATTAATGTAGGCCTCAATGATTTCACCCTTGCTGTAGTGCTGCTCCAGCATCAGCGCCATCACCGCTTCAAGCCCCTTACGTACCAACGTACGATCCTTGCTGAGATAAAGGTTTTTCACCAACTGCTGAGTCAGGGTACTACCGCCCTGAGTCGCACTACCCGGGCGCAGGTTATTAATTAACGCTCGACTGATGCCACGCAGCGATACGCCGTAATGCTTATAGAAATCCCGGTCTTCAACGGCGATCAGGCTTTCCACTAGCAATGGTGGCAGCTCTTCAAGCTGTACAGGTAAGCGATCTTCAAGATGAGCCGGATAAATGCCCCCAATGCGCATTGGCTCCAGACGCACCAATGTTAAAGGCTTACCTTGTGACGTACGTAGTCCTGCAAGACGGGAGTTCTTAAAGGTTAAATTAAATCTTTGCGCCTGCTTATTTTCATCCCAGAATTGAAAAGCTCGTGAATACACATCAACACGCTGCCCTTTAAGGCTGTACTGACCCGCAGCACTGACTTTTGTTACACGCCGATAACCCAGCTTCTCCAGCTCCCAAACCAACGCGCCCTGCGATAGCTCAAGCCCTTCGTATAACTCAAACGCTCGACTGTAAACGTGGCTGGGCAACGCCCATTTACTACCTGAAAAACGACGAGTCAACTGGCCATCAAGCACGAACAAGCCCAGCAAGCTAACAAGCAGCGAGATTAGGAGACCCGTTTTTATAGTTTTACCAAGCCTACTAGCAAGCACTGGACGCCTAGCTTTATTCGGTTTCTTTCTCGCTTTTTTCCGCTTCTTTTTGGTCAAGCTTAATTTCCCTACAAGACAACTGACAGCCGCATCCCGGTTAACGATAAATACTGCTAAAATATTTGCCAGACAGTCTACCGCCACCCTTGATGGCAGGCTATTTGATTATTGATCACAGCCCAAATTTACTGGAATACAAAATGAAAACAATTGATGTCTATGGCATAGGTGCCGCACTGGTCGATACCGAAATTGAAATTAGCGACGCGGAACTCGCCACCTTTGGCATCGATAAAGGTGTAATGACCCTGGTCGACGAAGCGCGGCAACTCGAACTTATCAACCACCTCGATAATCACCTGGTGATGGCCAAACGTGCCAGCGGGGGTTCGGCGGCAAACAGTATTATGGCGGTCGCCAGTTTTGGCGGTAAGGCCTACCAGTCCTGCAAGGTGGCTGACGATGACAATGGTCGCTTCTATTTGGATGATTTGACCAAAGCCGGCGTCAGCCACAACGGTATTGATGAATTACCCGAGGGCACCACCGGTAAATGCCTGGTTCTCATCACGCCCGACGCCGAGCGCACGATGAACACCTATCTCGGTATTAGCGAAACTATCTGCCGTAAAAACCTTAATCTCGATGCCATCAATAATGCAAAATATGTTTATACCGAAGGGTATTTGGTGACATCGCCAACCGGTAAAGATGCCGCCATTGAATGTCGACAACATGCCGAGCAAGCGGGCACAAAAACCGCATTTAGCCTCTCTGATCCAGGCATGGTTGAGTTTTTCCGCGACGGTTTACAAGAAATGATCGGCGAGCGCGTTGACCTTCTATTCTGCAATAAAGACGAGGCCTTTGGCTGGACTGGCGAGACAACGCTGGATGCCGCCGTCGAGAGCATGAAGCAAAGCGCCACCACCTTTGCCATTACTTTAGGCGCAGAAGGCGCATTAATTTACGATGGTGAAAGCACCCATCGCATTGCCCCGACGGCCGTTACTGCCGTCGACACCAACGGTGCTGGGGATATGTTTGCAGGGGCTTTTCTCTACGGCATTACCAACGGCATGGACTATCGACAAGCGGGTGAATTAGCCAGTGTCGCCTCAGCTGCGGTAGTCACTCAATTCGGCCCACGCCTTGCGGTAGAACAGCACCGCAGCCTGTTACAAAAAAGTTAGGCTCTGTAAATAAAAACGGCGCCTTATCCGATTAAAGAAGGCGCCGTATTAACTCTTTAACAGGGTCGCTTAACGCGTACCGTGTACGACCATCGTTTTACCTTTGACCCACACCAAATCCTGCTGCTCGAGTACTTTTAGCACTCGACCCACCATCTCTCGTGAGCAGCCCACAATACGGCCGATCTCCTGGCGAGTGATTTTTATCTGCATGCCATCAGGATGAGTCATGGCATCGGGCTCTTTACTCAAATCAAGCAGTGTACGCGCCACACGACCTGTTACATCGAGGAAAGCCAAGTCACCCACTTTACGCGTGGTGTCTCTCAGGCGCTGCGCCATTTGCATGGACACTGCATAGAGAAAATCGGGATGGGTCTTGGTCAGTGCGTGGAAATTATCGTAGCTAATTTCTGCCACATCGCATTCGTTTTTAGCACGGATCCAGGCACTACGATCTTCCTGCCCAAACAAACCCATTTCACCGAAGAAATCACCGGGATTCAAATACGCAACAATCATCTCGCGACCGTCATCATCTTCAATCAGCACGGTTACCGAACCACTAATAATGTAGTAAAGCGTATCGCTGCTATCACCAGCATAAATCAAGGTGCTCTTTGCGGGATAACGTCGGCGATGGCAATGGCCGAGAAATTGTTCAAGATTATCGATATGCGGGGTAATGGGTTTTAGACTCACGATTTGGGCTCCATGTATTTTCGTATACTTATATAGCATCATCGCACTATAAGATTATTAATGTAACCCTTTGATCCAGTAGGCATCTATAATGCCAGCCTTGCCACAGAAAGTTTAATTCCTGCGTGATATGTAGCGCTCCACACTCAAATCAATGACGACAAACCTGGCATCGCCCAACTTGTCACATAGAAAGGAAGTAAATCATGAAAGCCAAAGTTAAGTGGGTCGATAACGCTATGTTTCTCGGGGAGTCAGGTAGTGGCCACTCCGTCGTCATGGATGGCCCCGAAGACCTGGGCGGTCGCAATATGGGCATTCGCCCAATGGAAATGCTACTTATTGGCATGGGGGGTTGTGCCAGCTACGACGTGATGAGTATTTTGAAGAAAAGTCGCCAGAAAGTGACGGCCTGCCATGCCGAACTCGAGGCTGAACGCGCCGATGCCGTGCCAGCGGTATTTACCGCGATCAATATTCACTTTGTTGTCAAAGGGCAGGATTTGAAAGAAAAACAGGTTAAGCGCGCCGTTGGGCTATCTGCGGAGAAATACTGCTCTGCGTCAATTATGCTCGGCAAGGGTGGCGTAGAGATTAGCCACAGCTATGAAATCCTCACGGACAGCAGCGACGAAAACTAGCATTTGCTTTATTTTAGGCAAAAAAAAGCGGGGAGCTTGCGCTCCCCGAAAAAGTATAATACAGGGGGTTAGGAGGTTGATCCGCTAGCAAAGGATCCTAGGTCCCGTTGCTTGCTAACGATGGATGAACTATAGATATCCTTGCGATATAAATGAAATGTATTGTTTTTATAAATACCATAACATTCGATTATCTTTAGATTTCCACAAACACCCCACCAACCACACCCGCTGAAAGCCTACGAGCACTTAATGTGACACTCTTCTCAGTAATCCGCATTTCTTCAAGTATGATCTTGAGCTATAATAAAAGACAACACCAATAACTAGAACTTATGCCATGCCTGTAGACTCCCTCTCACGTGTTGATCTGAACCTCTTAGTCGCCATGCAAGTTTTACTTGAAGAGCGCAATGTCACCCGTGCCGCTGAGCGAATGTTCGTCACCCAACCCGCAATGAGCAAGACCCTGCTCCGCCTACGCAACGCCTTCGATGACCCTCTATTTACCCGTAGTGGTCGCGGCCTGGTGGCCACGCCTCGCGCACTTGAAATACAACGCCAATTACCTGAAATACTGAATAGCGTCTCAACAGTTCTGGAAAAACAGGAGTTTGACCCAGCAACGCACAGTACTTCGATGCATATTGTCGCCCCCGAATTTATGGCGGTACAAACAGTCCCCGAGCTCACCAAAGTGCTACAGGCAAAATCCCCCGGCATTTCCCTTGCGCTGTCAAATATTGACGACAACTACGAACAGTTGCTGGAATCCGGCGAAATCGATTTCGCCATGGAAGTTAGGAAGCCACTGCCCAAGGACTTTGTTGTAACACCTCTTGGCAATTTCCGCCCCGCCGTGTGGATGCGCAAGGGCCACCCGCTCTCTAACTGCAATCCAACACTGGACGAAATGCTGGAGTACCCTTTTATCCAGTATTTCTTGCTGATAGCCGATAAAGTTTCACCTAATACTGAAAGCCGCTTCGATCGCATGCTCCATGAACTAGGCCGCAAGCGGCGAAAAGCGTTAACTACCGACCAGTTAATGACCGCTCTAGACACCCTCAACACATCAGACTGCCTGATGATGGCGACCATGGATGACTTGAAGCAAGAGGGCGAATACTACGAAATTGTCCGCAAGCCCTACCCCAAAGAAATCGAGCACTACCCAGAAATACCTGCCGTGCTGGTACAGCATCGCCGCACACTGAACTCACCCACTCACACCTGGATTAAAGAAAAGATTCTCGACATTGTCCAAGGCCTGCGCCACGAACGCGGCATCGACGAATTTGGTAACGAAGTCCCGTAAATAAAAGTCCCGTAAATAACGGGCAAGCCCCTTAAAAGCGGCTGCTGCTTTCTGTCATGGCCTTCGCCACCAAACCCATTGCCGCTTTGAGCGGCGAGGGGAAAGGCAAACCGCCATTGCGCAAGGCGCTGACAGCATGAGCTTCTTCATCCTCAACCATCTGCTTAACAATGGCGCGGCTTTTATTATCATCTTCTGGCAATTCACTTAAATGCCCCTTTAAATGCTTGCACACCTGCTCTTCGGTAGCGGCAACGAAGCCAAGACTAAGGCGATCACTAATTGCCCCCGCGCCCGCACCGATACCAAAGGAAAGGCCGTACCACAGCGGATTGAGTACACTTGTATAACTATCAAGCTCCTTAATTCGCTGCTCACACCACGCCAGATGGTCGATTTCTTCGCTAGCGGCAGCCTCCATATCAGCTTGCATACTGGCCTTCTTTGCTGTTAAAGCTTGGCCTTGATACAAGGCCTGAGCACAAACCTCACCACTGTGATTAACGCGCATCAACGATGCCGCGAGTCGCTTTTCTTCCACACTCAACGTGGCTTCACTTTCCGGTGCCGCCGGAGAAACCCGCTGAGGGCGGGGACTGCTGCCCAGCGTACGCAGCGCAACATCTGCTTGCATCAATAATCGGTCCAGCCCAGAAAAGTGGCGTACAGTCATCATTTTCACCAATGGATTTACCTAACACAGCCTAATTGTAGCAAAATCTCGCTCGCAAACAGCCATAGGCCCACAACTAGCGGCCTGATTGAAGGAGATTAAGATGCAAGACGCCCACGACCTGAACCTGGTTATCGAAGCCGGTATTCCACTGGTGGCACTAGAAACCTGGGACGAAAGACGGGCTATCGATCTTTTACTCCGCCTTGCCCGCAAACGGAATAGCAGCCTTTTTCAATGGTCCATCACCGACGGACTCAAGCGTGGAGGTTTTGGCCTACAAGTAGAGCAATCCGCTAAACACACCGAACCTGAAGCCATTCTCGACTACCTTAAACATCGAGCCGAGCCTGGCATCTATGCCCTGTGCGACTTCCACCCCTGGTTTGGCGATGAACACCCCAAGCACACGCGGCAACTCAAAGACATCGCCCTGCGCCACAATGGCGGCTCACTGACTATTGTACTGATTAGTCATCGCTTGAAATTACCCCCGGAACTCAGCCGACTAAGCGCCCGATTTGAAATATCGCCACCTAACCGCGAGCAAATTTTGACCATCGTTCGCGACGAGGCAAAAAAATGGGCCCGTAGCAAAGACGGTCGCAAAGTACGTGCCGACAACGCCACCCTGCAACAACTGGTCTCCAGCTTGCAGGGCCTGACCCATGCCGAAGTAAGACGACTCGCGCGCAGTGCAATTGTCGACGACGGCGCTATTACCGACTCCGATTTACCCGCACTCAACAAAGCCAAATTTGATTTGATGGGCATGGATGGCGTGCTCAGTTATGAATATCAAACTGAGGCGCTGGCCAAAATCGGCGGCATGAACAATCTTAAGCAATGGCTAAGTAAGCGCCACGATGTTTTCAGAGGCGACGTAGAGGGCATGGACACGCCAAAAGGTATTTTACTGCTTGGTGTACAGGGCGGGGGCAAAAGCCTCGCCGCCCGTGCCGTTGCTGGTACCTGGCAAGTGCCGCTGCTGAAACTCGACATGGGGGCGCTGTACAACAAGTTTCACGGTGAAACCGAACGCAATCTACGCGAGTCGCTACAGCTCGCAGAAAGCATGTCGCCCTGCGTCTTATGGCTGGATGAAATTGAAAAGGGCATTAGTAGCGATAGTAATGACGGCGGCGTTTCAGGGCGTGTACTCGCCACGCTGTTAACCTGGATGGCTGAACACAAAGGTCGTGTTTTTCTAGTCGCCACTTCGAATGACATTACCCAATTACCGCCGGAGCTGGTGCGTAAAGGACGCTTTGATGAATTGTTTTTTGTCGACCTGCCCGAAGCACAAGCCCGAAAAATGATCTTCACCATTCACCTGCAAAATAGAGAACTCAAGCCCGAGGAATTTGCCCTGGAAGAGCTGGTTGCCGCTTCGGAACAGTTTTCAGGCGCAGAGATTGAGCAGGCCGTTGTCGCCGCCCTTTACAGCGCTCTGGCTCAGGATACGGAGGTCACAACAGATTTGTTACTGGATGAAATCCATAAGACCAGCCCGCTAGCGATTGTTATGGCCGAGAAACTTGCAGCGCTGAGACATTGGGCTAAAGAGCGGAAAGTGGTTCCTGCCTAGAAATATTTTTGGCGGTGAAAACTATGCCCCCGAACATCACAAACCCTGTAATACTTGCTGGATAAAGGGCCATTTCTTTTCAGAATATGCTTCGCGATCATCTTTGTGGGCAACCGCCAATCTTCGCTTTAAGATTACATATTGTCTTGCAAGTCTTTTATTGGAACGAAGCAACTCAAAAAATTTAATCCTTTCTTCCCAGAGAGGGCTTTCAAAGGGTATCAGATGAAGGTGGTGGGTTCAGAAGGCATCTGAAGGCTTGCAGAACCAGTGCATTACCTCTGCCTTGTAAGACCAATACTTGTAACCACTCTCTACAAGTGCATTTATTGCTGGCTTCGACTCTTCAAGAGATTTAACGCCGAACATTATATCAATAACAGGCTTGGCAACCATTCCGGGAACGGCTGTGCTACCGACATGCTCAATACTACCGTGAGACCAGGCTCCGGCAATATTGATTAAATGACTTTTTTCCTTTTCAAATACCGAAGGCCAAGAGCTGTCATAGTCTGCCAATATTACCGGTGCTCCTGCCATCTTTTAAATATTTCCCGTAGTGTCAACAACCCGCCAAAAACTTGCCCTTAACCCTGCTCCCTAGCAATAGCTCGCCAGCCAATATCCTTGCGGTAGAAGCTATCTTTCCAGCTGATTTTTTGCGTCGCCTGATAGGCGCGCTGCTGAGCCTCACCAATACTATCGCCCAATGCGGTGACACAAAGTACACGGCCGCCATTGCTCAAAATATCACCATTATCACTCTGCTGCGTACCGGCATGGAACACTTTCAAGTCCGACTCTTCCGCCATCAGGCCGCTAATCACTGCGCCTTTTTCATAGCTGGCGGGATAGCCACCTGCCGCGATAACAATACCGACCGCCTTGCGCTCATCCCACTCTGCAGTGGTGGTGGCGAGTTTTTTGTCGATGGCTGCAAGGCAGAGATCCACCAGATCCGAGCGCAGACGCAACATAATCGGCTGAGTTTCAGGGTCGCCAAAGCGGCAGTTGTATTCAATAACTTTCGGAGTGCCCTCGGCGTCAATCATTAAACCGGCATAAAGGAAGCCGGTGTATTCATTACCTTCGGCAGCCATACCGCGCACGGTGGGCATAATCACTTCGTCCATAATGCGCTGATAAATAACATCAGTGACCACGGGTGCGGGAGAATACGCACCCATACCACCGGTGTTTGGCCCAGTGTCGCCGTCACCCACGCGCTTGTGATCCTGGCTGGTGGCCATTGGCAGTACGTTTTCACCGTCGACCATGACGATAAAACTGGCTTCTTCGCCGTCGAGGAATTCTTCGATCACTACTCGGTGGCCGGCTTCGCCAAAAGCATTACCGGCGAGCATATCTTTGACGGCGGCCTCGGCTTCGGCGAGTTCCATCGCCACAATCACACCTTTACCTGCGGCAAGACCGTCGGCCTTAACGACGATGGGCGCACCCATTTGCTGTAAATAGGCCAGGGCAGGCTCCACCTCAGTAAAACTCTGGTAAGAACCTGTGGGGATGTTATTGCGAGCGAGAAAGTCTTTGGTGAAAGCTTTAGAACCTTCGAGCTGGGCAGCGCCTTTACTGGGGCCAAAAATGGGCAGGTCTCGCTCACGGAAGTAATCGACGATACCGTCTACCAACGGCGCCTCGGGGCCGACAATGGTCAGGCCTATTGCCTTATCGACGGCGAATTCTGCCAGCCCGCTAAAATCATCGGCGCTAATTTGAATATTCTTTAATTGCGCATCGCTAGCCGTACCACCGTTGCCGGAAGCCACATACACCGTGCCGATAGATTTACCTTGTGCGGCTTTCCAGGCCAGTGCGTGTTCACGACCACCCGAACCTATTACCAGAATATCCATTGTCACCATCGCCACCAATAAAAACGGCGATTGTACCGGGAGGGTACAATCGCCGCAAAGAGGGTTTTATAAAAAACCCTTATGAGCCTACTACACATCGAAATCGTATTGATGAAAACTGAACAATCTTTATAGTTCGCCGATAGGTAGATCACAAGGTGGCGGAAAGCAAAGTCTGCAGAATGTCACACTTTCACCTCACTCCCCAGACGAACGGTCTTTGTCATCGACCAGTCGTTGGCTTTTTGGCCAATCCAGATTGGGGGTTAATAGGACGGTTCGCATTGCTCAAACGCCTTAAAGCCTTTCGCGTAAAATGGATACCCGTCATGGCGATGCAGCCGGCATAGCACGGTCACAAACCCTCCAACTCATTCAAACAAAGAGCTCAAACAATGATTGAACCCGGTATTTACAGGCACTTTAAAGGTCAATTTTACGCAGTCGATAACATCGCAAAACACAGTGAAACCGATGAATACTACGTCGTCTATCGCGCGCTGTATGGTGAGCGCGGGCTGTGGGTGCGCCCGCTAGAGATGTTCGACGAGACGATTGTGAGAGAAGGTATACGCATGAAACGTTTTGCCCCGGCTAGCACTGAAGAAATAGCGCTACTGGAAAGCCAGCAGGCCGATTAGCGACCCACTGGCTTTAAGAAGCTATTGAAAAGGAAAGGCCGCCTCGCTTAGTGACGAAAGTGGCGAGTACCGGTAAACACCATAGCCATGTCATTTGCATCCGCAGCGGCGATCACCTCTTCATCGCGAATCGAACCACCGGGCTGAATCACAGCGGCGATGCCAGCGGCGGCCGCATTGTCGATACCGTCGCGGAAGGGGAAGAAGGCATCGGAAGCCATCACTGAACCCTTCACCTCTAGCCCTGCATGCTCGGCTTTAATACCGGCGATACGTGCGGAATTAACGCGGCTCATTTGCCCGGCGCCAACGCCGATAGTTTGGGCGTCTCGGCAATAAATAATGGCATTTGATTTAACGAATTTGGCAATTTTCCAGGCGAAGAGTAAGTCGGCAATTTCCGTCGCCGTCGGCGCACGCTTACTGACCACTTTCAAATCGGCTGCGCCGGTTAACTTGCTATCCCTATCCTGTATTAGCAAACCACCGTTAACGCGCTTGTAGTCCCAACCCTCGGCGGCTGATGCCTGCCATTGGCCACAGGACAGCAACCTGACATTTTTCTTCGCCGCGACAATTTCAATCGCCTCAGCATCAACCGCCGGGGCAATAATTACTTCGACAAACTGGCGATCAACAATAGCCTGAGCTGTTGCCGCATCGAGCGGACGGTTAACCGCAATAATGCCGCCAAAAGACGACTCGGTATCAGTATTAAAGGCCTTGTCATAAGCCTCGAGTAAGTTTGGAGCCGTGGCCACACCACAGGGGTTAGCGTGCTTCACAATCACACAGGTTGGCTCATCGAACTGCTTAACGCATTCCAGAGCGGCATCGGTATCGGCGATATTGTTGTACGACAGCGCCTTGCCCTGCAACTGCGTTGCCGTGGCTACGCTCGCTTCACCGGGGGTGTTTTCGACATAAAAGGCTGAACGCTGATGGGGGTTTTCACCATAACGCATAACCTGTGCTTTACGGAATTGCATATTCCAAGTGCGCGGGAAGACACTGTCGCCACTCTCATCTTTCGCAACAGGAAGCTTGGCACCCAAATAATTGGCGATGGCACCATCATAGGCAGCGGTGTGCTCAAAGGCACTGACAGCGAGGTCAAAGCGGCGCGTTTGGCCAAGGGCACCATCGTTAGCCGACATCTCGGCGAGAATATCCCCGTAGCTATCAACATTGACGACTATCGCCACATCGGCATGATTTTTCGCCGCTGCCCGCACCATGGTTGGGCCGCCGATGTCGATATTTTCAATCGCATCAAGTAGATCGCAATCGGGTTTGGCAACGGTTTGTTCAAAGGGGTAAAGGTTGACCACCACCATGTCAATGGGCCGAATGTCGTGCTCGGCCATGATTTCATCATCCGTGCCACGCCGACCTAAAATACCACCGTGGACTTTGGGGTGTAGAGTCTTGACGCGGCCATCCATCATTTCTGGAAACCCGGTGTAGTCGGAGACTTCAACCACATTAACCTGGTTTTCAGCCAGCAGGCGAAAAGTACCGCCCGTGGACAGAATTTCAACGCCCATACCGTTCAGCTTACGGGCAAACTCAACAATGCCTGTTTTATCTGAAACGCTAATCAAGGCGCGTCGAATGGTGATAATACGGTCGGTCATAACTTCTACCCTGTTAGTGGCGTGTAGGATTAAACGCGAAATTTAAGCCTTACAATAAATCGTAAAGCTTCAGTTTTTTGCGCAAGGTGCCGCGATTCAAACCGAGCATTTCTGACGCTTTGCTCTGATTATTGCGGGTGTATTTCATCACGGCAGTGAGCAGAGGATCTTCAACCTCCTGCAGCACCAACTGATACAAATCGGTGCAGCTCTGGCCATCCAGATGACTAAAGTACTCCTCCATCGCCCGCTCTACACAGTAACGCAGGGAGTGAGTCTGGCTCGACGAGCCACTATCGGGCAGTTGATCACTATACTCAAAAGCGTGTTTGTGGACGGAATTCATGCTGCAATTTCCTGTTTATTATTCGCTATTAAGAGCAATTGATTAATAAATTCGAGCTGTTGTTCGCTATCAAGTAACTGATTGAAAATCTTGCGGTGAGCCCGCTCAACCTGTAATTTTTGCAAATACCAGCCCACATGTTTGCGGGCAATGCGTACACCCATGGTCTCACCGTAGTATTCATGTATGGCGCTGATATGCTCCAGCATGACCGCAACGACTTCACGCCCTGTGGGAATGCAAGGCGCCTCACCATTCAGAAAATCTATTATCTGGCCGAACAACCAGGGCTGACCCTGGGCACCACGGCCAATCATCAAAGCCGCCGCACCAGTATGCGCCAATACGGCTTTGGCCCGCTGGGGCGAGGTGATATCACCATTGGCAATCACCGGAATATCCACACTGGCCACCACTTCGGCGATAGTGTCGTACTCCGCTTCACCATTAAACAAACAGGCCCGCGTACGGCCATGTATGGTCAGCGCCTGAATACCGGCATCCTCTGCCAGCTGTGCGATGACCACGGCGTTGCGAGTCTGCAGATCCCAACCGGTACGAATTTTCAAGGTCACGGGAATATCAACGGCCTTTACTACGCGTTGTAAAATTTCTTCGACCAACGCCTCTTCGCGCAACAGCGCAGAACCCGCCGCTCGCTTACACACTTTTTTCGCCGGACAGCCCATATTGATGTCAATAATCTGTGCCCCGAGCTCAGCACTGCGTTGCGCTGCCTCGGCCAGCTGACGGGGTTCGGCACCGGCAATCTGCACCGCTCGGGGTTCAGCCTCATCCCGCACCGGTAGTCGAAAACGGGACTTCTGCGAGCCCCACTTGCTCGTATCGGCAGTGAGCATCTCAGTCACCGCCATGCCCGCGCCAAAACGTCGACACAGGCGGCGAAAAGGCAGATCCGCAACCCCGGCCATAGGGGCCAGTACCAGCGGACTGTGAATGATATGAGGGCCGATCTGTAGCAATTGCAACCTCTCCACGAGGACTCAATTAGGGAAAACCGTTTGGGCTTACGGGTTAATCGCGCTTTGTAAAAAAACAGCCGATCATCATACGCGCCCCGTCAGGACGGCGGAAGGAGAAATAGCGAAAAAACTTATTGTCCGACGGAAACGGAGTAGGACAGCGCCTGCTCTCCGGGGTCGAGAATAGCCAACTTTATGCTCACTGACTTATCGATCGGCATCATCCTGATTCCACGAAGACTATGTGGCAGGTACTCTTCCGCCAACAGGCGTCGCGCAGCCACTGGCTTACCGTCCAAATCATCAAAACGCAGGATCAGCGGTGGATAAGCCTGTTCAAGACTCGCCGTATTGGTCAGTACCAGCTCGACCATTAAACTACTTGCCACATCGGGATGAGCGCGAACCTGCAAGTGCTCGACACGTATCAACTGGGGCTGGCTATATGCCGTCAACTCACAGGGCAGCACGTCACAAAAGGTCTGCAGCCACGAGCGGTAAGCAATTTTCTGACTTAACTGAGGAAGGTTAAAAAATACAAACTGTCCCGCCAGTACAACCAGCGACAGGAAAATAATGAGCAGCCCCAAGCTTAAGCGTCGACCAAAGCCCGGATTTTGTGCCGCTGCCGTTTCGAGGTCAAAATCCTCCGATAGCCCCGTGCTCAAGTTTGATAGATCAAAGGCCCGGGTCGAGGTGTCGTCTGGCAGATCATTGACTTCAGCGAGCACAGAGAGTGCAGCAACGCTTGTCTGGTCATCAATTTCACCCGCATCGGATTCTGTTTTTAACTCAAGTTCTATTTCCGACTCGGGAGGGCTCCCCACTTCTACCGGCTCTGGTTCGGGCAAGCTATCGCTTAAATTCTCGAGGACGCTGAACAAATGACCGCAGCGGCCACAACGTACTAAATTATTCGCAACCTTGCCCTGCGCAGCACTGACAAAAAATACCGACTGGCAATCCGGGCAACGAGCAGCGACTCTGCTCACGGTCTCACCTTTTCTGCCAGAGTCATCAGCAAGCTCAAATACTCAGGCAAACTTTTCAGCCGTCAGACAAAACCATTCTTCACGGCTCAGCGGCGGGGCGAAACGAAAATGCTCACTATAAGCCGCCATGAGCGGCTCGGACTGAGAGGCGATCATGCCCGACAGGCAGATTTTCCCTTTGGGCGCTGTCAGTTCGATCAGCTGTTCAGAGAGAGAAATCAGCGGCCCAGCGAGGATATTCGCCAGCACGATGTCAACGGGCTCGGTGTGTAATTGTTCCGGCAAACAAACACTGAGCTGCGCTTCACTCAGGCCATTACGTTGAGCGTTATCTCGAGTCGCCAATAAAGCCTGGGGGTCGTTATCGGTAGCAATGACGTGTTTCGCGCCCAGCAACAAAGCGGCGATGGCGAGAATGCCAGAGCCGCAACCAAAATCAATCAGTGTTTTACCTGCCAGTGGCTGAGCATCGAGCCATTGCAGGCACAGAAAAGTCGTCGGGTGAGTACCAGAACCAAAGGCCAGGCCGGGGTCGAGCAAGAGATTGACCGCATCCGGATTGGGTGGCTCGCGCCAACTGGGACAAATCCACAGTTTGTCACCACACTGAATGGGCTGGTAGTGCTCGGTCCAGAGAGTTTCCCAGGGCTGATCTTCGAGAATCTCCCAGCGCCAGTGCTGTAACTGGCCGGAAAAATTCTCGCTCAGCAACTGAAAAGCCAGCTCGGTATGAATGTCGGAGGGATAGAGCCCCGTTACCCGTAGGCTATTCCAGAGAGGGGTTTTGCCCACCCCCGGTTCAAGAATCGGATCATCGGCCCCGTCTTCAAGGGTCACCGACACCGCACCGGAGGCGAGAAAAGCATCTTCAAGGGCCTCAACTTCAGGCTTATTGACCGCGATACGCAGTTGCAACCAGCTCATAACAACTCCTGTCTATATATCGCGGCCCACACAGCTTAAAGGCCTAGTTTTTTCTCAAGGTAGTGAATATTGACACCGCCGCGCTTAAACCCGGCATCGGTCACCAGATCACGCTGCAAATCAATATTAGTTTTAATACCTTCAATAAATAACTCATCCAATGCGTTACGCATACGACCCAGCGCGGCATCACGGTCTTTACCGTAGGTAATGATTTTAGCGATCAGCGAATCGTAGTTTGGCGGTACGCTATAAGAGCTATAGAGGTGGGAGTCGACCCGTACGCCATTGCCACCCGGGGGGTGATAGGCGGTGACTTTACCGGGGCTCGGCATAAAGGTGACAGCATCTTCGGCGTTAATGCGACACTCGAAGGCATGACCGCGGAAAATCACTTCATCCTGAGTAAAACCCAGCTTCTCGCCGCCGGCAATTAACAACTGTTCTTTAACGATATCGATACCGGTAATCATTTCCGACACCGGGTGCTCAACCTGAACCCGGGTATTCATCTCAATAAAGTAGTAACTGCCGTTCTCGTAGAGAAATTCAAAGGTGCCCGCACCCTTATAGCCAATATCGATACAAGCCTGCACACAGACATCGAATACTTTCTGGCGCGCTTCTTCGTCAATATCCGGCGCTGGTGCTTCTTCCAGTACTTTCTGATGACGGCGCTGCAGTGAGCAATCTCTATCGCCCAGATGAATCGCATTGCCCTGCCCGTCAGACAAGACCTGCACTTCAACATGACGCGGCGTTTCGAGGAACTTTTCCATATACACCGTGCCATCACCAAAGGCGGCAGCGGCCTCGGAACGGGTCAAGGCGATAGCGTTAATCAAATGCGCCTCGGTTTGCACCACGCGCATACCGCGACCACCGCCACCTGAAGCGGCTTTGATAATCACCGGATAGCCAATCTCATTGGCGATTTCCAGTGTGCGCTCATGATTGTCATCGAGAGCGCCATTAGAACCCGGCACTGTCGGCACACCCGCTGCACGCATAGCCTGAATAGCGGCCACTTTGTCACCCATCATGCGAATCACTTCCGCACTGGGGCCAATAAAGGTAAAGCCACTCTTTTCGACCTGCTCAGCAAAATCGGCATTTTCAGCCAGAAAGCCGTAGCCAGGATGCACCGCCACCGAATCGGTGATTTCCATAGCGCTAATAATCGCAGCACTATTGAGATAGCTCTCCGCTGAGGGATTAGGGCCAATGCAGACGGTTTCATCCGCCAGGCGCACGTGCATCAGGTCGGCATCCACTTTGGAGTGCACGGCCACGGTTTTAATACCGAGTTCTTTACAAGCCCGCAATATGCGCAAGGCAATTTCGCCACGATTGGCGATTAATACTTTATCCAGCATGGATTACCTCTTCGCGCTGCATTTAAACAATGGTGATCATCGCCTGGTCAAACTCAACGGCTTCACCGTCTTCGACGAGAATGGCACCAATGGTGCCCGCTTTGTCAGCTTCTATCTGGTTCATCATTTTCATTGCTTCGACGATGCACAGTACATCACCCACTTTTACTGTTTTACCCACTTCAATAAAGGCGGGGGCATCGGGTGCGGGGGAGCTGTAGTAAGTACCCACCATCGGCGACGTCACAATGTGGCCAGCCGGAACGGGGGCAACAGCAGCTTCACCCGCGCTCGCCGCCACAGGTGCAACGGCGATAGACGCGACAGGGGCCGCAACAACCTGAGCCGGCGCTGCTGCATAAGTGGTTTGACTGTTGCGAATAATGCGAACAGATTCTTCGCCTTCTTTAATTTCCAGCTCATCAATATTGGACTCTTCCAACAGCTCAATGAGTTTTTTAACTTTACGTATATCCATGTTTCCCCCTCGGGTATTAATGTTCAGGTCTTTCTGCACTAAGTATTAAATATGGACTTAGCCTACTGTGGGTCAACCTCAAGGTGTGTCAAGGCAGCACTGAGCGCCAGATCGTAGCTCTGGGCACCAAAGCCACAAATCACCCCAACGGCAATATCAGAAAAATAAGAGTGCGAACGAAACTGCTCGCGACTGTGTACGTTAGAAAGATGCACTTCAACAAACGGGATGGCCACTGCCAACAGAGCATCGCGCAGGGCGACACTGGTGTGAGTAAAGGCAGCGGGATTAATCAAAATAAACTCAACGCCTTCATGACGAGCATCGTGAATACGGTTGATCAACTCGTACTCGGCATTGCTTTGCAGGGCAAGCAAGTGGTGACCCGCCGCGATGCAACGCTCAGTAAGCTGTCGATTAATATCGTCGAGTGTCGTGCGGCCGTAAACCTCAGGTTCACGACTGCCGAGTAAATTAAGATTTGGGCCATGCAAGACCAGGATTGTTGCCATTATCCCTCGCTCCCCGTCGTTTTTATTGCTTCTTCAAACCGACTTCATCGGCGCTGGTGAGTTTGCATGAGTTAAAAACTTATGTCCAACTTTATAGTCTTTTGTTCGAAATTTCTCGATTTTATCGGCATTTTCGAGCGAATACACCTTCCTCAAAGTGAAGCTACTCATTCTGAAGGGCCTTTTGCACAATGCCCTCTGTTAACAACTGGGGCAAAACTTGCGCCGACGCACTACTCGCCGAAAAATACAGATACAGCGGCACACCACTGCGTCCGTATTCTTTAAGTAATGCGGTAATTTCACTGTCGCGATTCGTCCAGTCACCTTTTAAATAGACAATGTTATTAGCCTGCAAGGTCTCGGCAAAGGTATCCGAGCTGAGGGCAAGCTTTTCATTGGCCAGACAAGTAATACACCAGGCGGCCGTCAAGTTGATAAAGACGGGGCGACCTTCGCTGCGCAAGGTCTGTAAACGTGCCGGAGAGTAGGGCTCCCAGAGTCGCTCATCAGTAGATTTGGACGGCGTCATGGCGATACTCAAAGCCACAATGGTGACCAGCAGCGCGACCGCTTGCTTCCAACGCTTCGCGCCACCACCGCCCAACCAGGCCGCGAAAGCCAGCAGCAGCATACCGATGCTGACCAAAGCCACGTGATCAATGCTGGTTTGGCGACCCAGCACCCAGAGTAACCAGATGGCGCTAGCATAGAGGGGGAAGGCGAGAAACTGGCGAAAGCTTTCCATCCACGGTCCCGGCGCGGGCAGCTTCTCAAGTAAGCCTGGAATCCAGCTCAACAACACAAAAGGCAGCGCCATGCCGACACCCAATACGGCAAACACCAACAAACTAATCAATGGGGTTTGCGTCAGTGCAAAGCCGAGGGCCGTTCCCATAAAAGGTGCGCTGCAGGGGCTGGCCACCACCGTTGCCAGCACGCCGGTCATAAAGGAGGCTCGTAGAGACGTGCCAGATGCGGTCGACTGGCCAATATTCATCCAGCGTGCGCCCACCTCCAACAAGCCAGAAAAGCTCAGACCGGCAGCGAATAGAAGATAGGCCAGTAAACTGACGAACACCGGCGACTGCAATTGAAAGCCCCAGCCGACGGCTTCACCCGCCTCACGGAAGACCAATAACAAAGCGGCGATGGCAACGAAAGAAATAACGATGCCCGCCGTGTAGGCCATGCCATGTAGATGCTTGCTGTGCTCGCCCAAATGGGCCGAGGTTAAACTCAACACCTTGATCGACAGCACCGGAAAGACGCAGGGCATCAAGTTGAGAATAATGCCGCCGAGGAGAGCGAACAGAAGGACGAGGGGCAAGCTCGAGGTGGTCGTGGCTGCGCTCAACTCAACCCCAGCTGCCACGTTATCAACAGCAGATGGCAGCTGTACGATCTCGGTAATCGCTTGATCCATCCCGGCCACGCCACTGACAGCAAAGTACTGAGTGCGCGGTGGATAACACAACCCCGCATCGGCACAGCCCTGTGAGCTCACCGATAATGTCCAGCCCCGGCCTTTTAATGGATCGGGGAGATCCGCCCTCAGCGCTACCGTACCGTAATACACCTGCAGCTCTTTTTCGTAATATTCGTCATAAATTGACTTGCCGGATGGGTAATCCATAACCAATGGAAAAGCCTCACCGTTGCCGTCAATCACTTCGGCGGCAAATTTATGTTGATAGAGATAATAAGTAGGGGCTATGCGCCAATCAAAGACTACACCCTGGGCATTGCGTGTCACATCCAGCCGATAAGCCTCTTCAACCGGCAAAAACTCAACGGGCGAGCCCGCAAGCAGAGCGCTGGACGAACTCGTTCTCGATTGCTCCCAGCCCTGCGTGCTAGCAGGCAAAGAAAACACCAATAAAGCCAGTAGCAAACAACGCTTCAGCCCCGCCATTAAATTATTGCAAGCCACCCATCCTCTCCGTATCGCCATTTTCTTCGGGAATATTCGCTTTGACCTATAAGGGACCAAAATGTTTTACACTATCGCGCAAGTTTTGTACTGCGCGATCATAACGCTTGTACCAATAACAGCAACTCGCGCCACCTGCGAACAAGCATATAAACAAAAACGGAGTTATAAATGACACAGTCAAAGTTTAAGTCGCTGTTTAAAGGCAAAGGAAAGGCCGACGAAACAGCAAGCAGCTATAGCAGCACATTAGCGGATAACGGGGGAACTTCGCGCTGGGCCATTCGTATTCTCGCTATTCTGCTAGCGGTGCTCTGTGCTATTGGCTGGTACTGGAGTCGCGAACCCAAAATCGACATCAGCCACAATCTGGCCAGCCAACACCCAGTCACCGGCACCGCCGTCACCTCGGCCTTAATTACTGTTGTCGATACCTTGCTCGAAAAGCCCGGCGGCTTACTGAGCAACGACATAATACCGCCAGGGATTTTCCTCGATAATATCCCGAGCTGGGAATACGGCGTGATTATTCAGGTGCGCGACCTCGCTAAAGCCATGCGTGAGGCCTTCAGCCGCTCCCAGTCGCAATCGACCGAAGACAAAGATTTGGCCCTGGCCGAACCTCGTTTTAACTTTGACTTAGACAGCTGGATGTTGCCCGCCTCGGAAAAAGAGTACCGCAACGGCCGCAAACACCTCGAGGGCTATCTCGCACGTCTACTCGACGACGACGAGTACAACGCCCAATTTTACGCCCGTGCCGACAACCTGCGCTATTGGCTGAGCACCGTCGAGACTCGCCTCGGTAGCTTATCCCAGCGGCTCAGCGCCAGCGTTGGGCAAAAGCGTATTAATATTGATCTCGCTGGCGATAGTGCGGCCAGCCAATCGACGCCGACACCGGACGAAGTCGTGGTGAAAACCGCCTGGTCCGAGCTCGACGATGTTTTCTACGAAGCACGGGGCACATCCTGGGCCTTGGTACATTTTTTGAGAGCTGTTCAGGTCGATTTTGCCGATGTACTCGCGAAGAAAAATGCCCGCGTTAGCCTCGAACAAATTATTCGCGAGCTAGAAGCCACGCAAAAACCCTTACACAGCCCGGTAATACTCAACGGTAGTGGCTTTGGCTTGCTCGCCAACCACTCGCTGACCATGGCCTCTTATATCAGTCGTGCCAATGCCGCAATCATTGACTTACGCGAGCTATTATCGCAGGGTTAGCGCCAATTATAATAACTTGGCAGATGAACTGCCAACTGTATGGCTAAGGGAGCAGCCCGTTGTCTGGAAACTGCATGGCCACAAGTACTACCAGCCCGACAAGCTTCGCCCGTTCAATTGAGCTGGCGAGCGCGGTGGTTGACAAGCAAAACCACGGCCTGGTCGCGCTCGACCCGACGGGGACTATCCTGCTCTGGAATGACTGGATGCAGGCTTGGACCGGTATCGAGTGCAGCCAGGCCCTTGGTAAAACTTTTCTCAACCTCTTCCCTTGCCTGCACGGCAGCACTTACGCCAGAGCCATTACCAGAGTCAATACGAGTGGCCAGGGACTTACCTGGTATCTAGACCGCGAACCCGAATTGCTCGACACTATTGAAGCCGCCCTCGCCTTTGGCTATCGCACACTGCCCCTTAGTCGCATTGCCGTTTCACCTTTTTCCCTGTCATCCCAGTCAGGCTGTTTATTGGAGTTTTCGGAAGCCCCCTTCACGTCCATTCCGGCCGACTCCTCGCCGCCGGAACCCTCCACCAAAACAAGTCACTGCGCTCAAAATGATGCCTGCCAGCCACCTGAAAATGCCTTTGCAGCCTCTTTGCAGACTGACGCTTTTGGCGTTATTTCTGCCGATACCGAGGGGCGCATCTCTGCCGTGAATCGGCGCATCATCCAAATTAGCGGATATAGCGAAGAACAACTGATCGGCCAAGCCCTGAATGTCCTGTTCCCCAGCTTAAAGGGTTGCGACGATATTCGACTCAGTCTGGAGAAAGCCAGCCGCCTGCATCAAGACAACATCTGCGAGGCCATCGACTGTAATGGCAAGATCCTGCCGTTAAAAGTATCTGTGTTTCAAAACCCGCTGCAGGACAATACTCTGACCCTGGTCTGCGAAGATTTTTCTCGCCAACAGGGCAACCAGGATGCCGTGCTAGCACAACGAGAGTTACTGAGCGCCATTTATGGCGAAGTTGCCGACGGTATTATTCTGCTCGATGCTCAGGGGCTGGTTGAACACATCAACCCCGTTGCCATGGAAATGCTCGGCTTGCGCGTCAGTAAAGTTGAAGGCTGCCCAGCCGATGATTTCGTCATGTTGACCTGCGGCGATGAAGAGCGAGCCATTAGCCCCCACGGGGAAGCCCTGAGCCGCGGTACAAGCTGTCAAAGCCCTGAAAAAACCTTCCTTCACGTCACGGGCCGACCAGCCCTGCAAGTCGCCGCGAGCGCCACCCCGCTACGCGACCGGCAAAACCAGCTTAGCGGCTGCGTATTAATCCTCCGTATTACCAGCCAGGCCCATCGCGAATCGGTAAAACTGGCCTGGCATGTCGATCACGACCCTTTGACCCAGCTGCCCAACCGGCATTGTCTCGAAGGCGAACTCACCCGCGCAGTAGAACTCACTCAAAGCACCCGTCAGAAGCATGTCCTCCTCTATCTGGACCTCTACAATTTTTCACTGGTTAATGATACATGCGGAAAAGCGGCGGGCGACGCCCTGCTCAAACAGTGCGCAATACTCTTCAAACAGGCAACCCCTGAGAGCACGCTAGTCGCACGCATCGGCAGCGATGAATTTGCCATACTGTTGCTGGATTGTCCCCTCGATGACGGCAAAGCCATTGCCGATAACATTATCACTGCCATAAAACGCTTCAGTTTTCCCTGGGGCGATCGCCGCCTGAAAATTGGTATCAGTATTGGCGGAGAAGTCATCGACCGGAAAAGTAGTACTGACATTGACATACTCGTCACTGCGGCCTTTTCCTGTGCCGCCGCCCGTGAATCCGGCCGCAACCGAGCCTTCTTTCAGTACCAGCGGGAAAAACTCTACGAGCGTAAACAAGTTGCCGAATGGGAACCACGCATTACCGATGCTCTCGACCACGAGGGTTTTTGTCTGCACTACCAGCCCATCGTGCCTACTCGGGAGGCAGCGCACCACTATCGCCACTACGAAGCATTGATTCGCATGGTCGATAGTAAAGGCGGGCTAATCTTGCCGGGCAAGTTTATTCCCACCGCTGAACTCTATGGCCTGATCGACGATATTGACCGCTGGGTCATCCGCCGAGTAATTGCTGACATTACATCTCTGGACAACCGCCAACGACACGACTTGCGCATATCAATCAACCTGTCCGGGCCGACGATTAGCGACGATAGTTTTAAGGGATTCTTACTCGACATTATCGACGAAAGTGGCATCGACCCTCACCACTTACAGTTTGAAGTCACCGAAACTGCAGCCATACGTCAATTTGATCGCGCGCTTGAACTTATCAATGCATTGAAGGCTCGGGGCTGTCGCTTTTCTCTCGATGATTTTGGCACCGGCCTGTCATCTCTGGGCTACCTAAAGCAAATGCCCGTCGACTATCTAAAAATTGATGGCAGTTTTATCCGCAATATGGAGCTTAACGACATCGACTTTTCAATGGTCAGTACCATCAATCATCTCGCCCACGTAATGGGTATTTCGACTATCGCCGAGTGTGTTGAGAATCAAATACAGCTATCAATGCTGCAGGAAATTGGTGTCGATTGCGTACAGGGTTTCTTTATCGAAAAGCCAAAACCGCTGTCAGATATTATTCTTTGACCCGGCCTCGCTTGAGATGATCGAGCAAGCCAGTACCACTAAAACAGGCCCCGTGCCCCGGATAAACCGCTTGAGGCTTAAGCCGCCGCAACAGCTTTATACTGCGCGCCAACTGCACCGGATTGGCGTAGACCGATGGCTTCACCGGACGACCTTCTTTATTGCTGCCCAGCAAAGTATCGCCGGTAATCAAACTACCGCTGGGGCGATGGTAAAAACAGCAGCTATCCCAGGAGTGCCCCGGCGTGTGAAGCACTTGCCAATCATCAAAACCCGGTAGCAGTGTGTGATGTTTGAGGCGTAGAGGTGGCTCATCGAGTCCAGAACGCTCATCGTGAGGCGCCTCATCTTCCACCGTATAAGCGGGCAGCATTTTCGCCCGGGCGCTTTTGTGAGGATTAGCATACATCCGCCATGCCCGCGGCCGCATACCCTCCACCAAAGCCGTCACCAGCCGAAAAACCATACCGGTGGGATCATTGGCAAACTTGAGCAGCTTTGAGGGTGTCGCATACGGCACCGCCAGCTGCGCGCCACAAGCACTGGCGATTTTGGCGATACTGCCGCTATGGTCGGGGTCGCCGTGGGTGCAGATCACCAATTTTACGTCACGGATATCCCGCTGTAGGACTTTGTGAATATAACCGAGAACATACTTCTCGCCACGCCAGGCGGCATCAACAACCAGTAGGCCGTCGCCATCTTCAATTACATAGCTATTAACGTGCCGACCTTTGACCTGATGGATTTTCATCGGGAGGCTATTAAAACCCTTAATTCAATGACTAATTAAACATTTCCATTAAGCGGCGACCGGGGTCTTCAGCTTTCATAAAGGCCTCGCCCACCAAAAAAGCGTTAACGCCGTGGCCGCGCATCGCCATCACATCATCAATAGTGTGAATACCGCTTTCAGTAATCACTAGTCGGTCTTCAGGGATTTTGTCGAGCAGGTTAAACGTAGTATCAAGCTGGGTGCTAAAGGTGTGTAAATTGCGATTATTAATGCCGATCAGCGGTGTCGACAATGTCAGAGCTGCATCCAGCTCCTGAGCATTATGCACTTCAAGCAGTACATCGAGGCCCATTTCCAGTGCCAAATCATGTAGCTCCGCCATCTGCTGCGGTGCCAACGCGGCGGCGATCAGCAAAATACAGTCGGCACCCAGCACTCGCGCCTCGACAATTTGATAGGGGTCGACGACAAAATCTTTACGCAACAGCGGCAGAGAAGCAGCACTGCGGGCCTGGCGTAAAAACTCATCGCTGCCCTGAAAGAAGTCGACATCGGTCAATACGGAGAGGCAGGCGGCACCGCCTTTTTCATAGCTTTGAGCAATTCTTACCGGGTCAAAGTTTTCGCAAATAACGCCCTTACTGGGCGAGGCTTTCTTTACTTCGGCAATCACGGCAGGCAAGCCCTGCTCAACCTTGCTTTGCATGGCGGCGGCAAAGCCGCGACAAGCCGGCATATCACTGGCCTGTTGACGCAGTACATCCAGAGAAACACGGGCACTACGCTCGGCCACCTCTTCGTGTTTACGGCTGAGAATTTTCTTCAAAATGGTCGGTGTATCATCCACAACTACTTGTCCTTCTGGCATACGATTATTCCTTTAATCCGTCAGCAAAGTGCTAAAAGCGGCAAGCTCATCGAGCTTTTCCAATGCCAGTCCACTGGCAATACTGTCCTGGGCCATGGCAACCCCTTCCGCCAAATTGGCGGCAACACCACTGACATAAATCGCAGCGCCGGCATTTAAAGCAATAATATCGGCGGCCTTGCGACCCGTGTCACTGGGCCGTGAACTCAGGGCGTCGCGAATTAAGGCGAGGGAGTCAGCGGCATCGGCAACACCGAGACCATCCAGGTTTTGCTCCTCAATGCCGAAATCGGCGGGCTCAATGCGATATTCGCGAATCTCTCCGCCCTTCTCTCCACTCAATAGCTCAGCAACACTGGTGCCGCCGACAAGACTGATTTCATCGAGGCCGTCGTCACTGTGCACCACCATAATGTGCTCGCTATCCAAACGCTGCAGCACCTGCGCCACCGGCTTGCAGAGCGCCGCATCAAACACACCAATTACCTGGCGCTTAACACCGGCGGGATTCGTCATCGGCCCGAGAATATTAAACAGGGTGCGTACGCCAAGAGCTTTACGCGGCCCAGCGGCGTACTTCATCGCACTGTGGTGCTGGGGGGCAAACATGAAACCGATGCCCACATCGTCCACACAGCGGGCAACCTGGGCGGAGTTGAGATCGAGCCGCACCCCCGCCGCTTCCAATAAATCGGCACTGCCACTCTTGCTGGAAACCGAGCGATTGCCGTGCTTCACCACGCGCCCACCGCTCACCGCCACTACAAAAGCACTGGCCGTCGACACATTGAACAAACTTGCACCATCACCACCAGTACCAACAATATCCACCAAATGCTCGCCACTGACGCTAACGCCACTGGCCAGTTCGCGCATCACCTGCACAGCACCGGTAATTTCGTCGAGGCTTTCACCCTTCATGCGTAGAGCCACGAGGAAGCCTGCAATCTGCTCCGGGCTGGCTTCGCCGGTCATTATCTGGCGCATCACGGCGACCATTTGATCTTGTGTGAGATCAACGTTTTCAATCACCTGAGCGATGGCGGTTTTAATATCCATAATTGTTATCTCGATAAACCCGGTAGGTGGCGACGCTAGGACTCGCTAGCGCCTTCAAGAAAGTGTTGCAGTAAGTCGTGGCCGTGCTGGCTAAGAATAGACTCGGGGTGAAATTGCACACCCTCTACGTCCAACGTTTTATGGCGCAGGCCCATAATTTCGTCCACTTCACCGTCGTCTGTTTGTGTCCAGGCGGTGATCTCTAAACAATCCGGCAGGCTGTCTTTCTCAACCACCAACGAGTGATAGCGCGTCGCTTCAAAGGGGTTAGTCAAACCACGAAATACGCCGCCATTGTTGTGATGAATGGGCGACACCTTGCCGTGCATCACCTCGCGGGCGCGAACCACTTTGCCGCCAAAGGCCTGACCGATGCTCTGGTGGCCCAGGCAAATACCCAACAGGGGGATTCGACCGGCGAAGTGCTCAATAGTTGCCAGAGAAATGCCCGCTTTATCGGGCGTACAGGGGCCGGGAGAAACCACTATTTTCTGTGGTGCCAGGGCTTCGATATCGGCAATACTCAGCTCATCGTTGCGCACCACTTTAACGTCCGCGCCCAGTTCGGCGAGATATTGCACCACGTTGTAGGTGAAGGAGTCGTAGTTATCAATCATTAATATCATCGTATTACGCCCCCACAACCATCGCCGCCGCGCGGAAAATAGCCCGCGCCTTGTTCATGGTTTCTTTCCACTCAAGTGCTGGCACCGAATCGGCAACAACGCCGCCCCCGGCCTGCACGTACAGGTTGCCGTCTTTGATCACTGCGGTACGAATAGCAATGGCGGTATCCATATTGCCGTTCCAGCCGAGATAACCCACCGCGCCGCCGTAAATGCAGCGCTTAACCGGCTCTAGCTCGTCGATAATTTCCATAGCGCGAATCTTTGGCGCGCCGCTCAAAGTACCTGCGGGCAAGGTTGCACGCAGCACATCGATTGCCGACAGCTCAGGCTTAACCTGCCCGGTGACATTGGAGGTGATATGCATCACATGAGAGAAACGCTCCACCACCATTTTTTCCGTCAGCTTTACGGTGCCGGTTTGCGCAATGCGCCCGACATCGTTACGCCCCAGATCGATGAGCATTAAGTGCTCGGCAATCTCTTTCGGGTCGGCGAGCATTTCTGCTTCCATCGCCAGATCTTCTTCTTCGGTATGTCCGCGACGACGAGTGCCAGCGATCGGCCGCACGGTAACTTCACCCTGCTCCAGTCGCGTCAGAATTTCGGGCGACGAGCCAGCAATCTGAAAATCACCCATATCGAGAAAATACAAATAGGGCGAAGGATTTAAATTGCGCAGTGCTCGATACAGATTAATCGGCTCGGCGGGGAAAGGCAGGCACAGGCGTTGCGATGGCACCACCTGCATCACATCACCGGCACGGGTATACGCTTTGATAGTTTCAACGGCAGCTTCATAACCGGCCTGACCCATGCTCGAAACGAAGGCCTCTTCACTCACGCCCTCACCCTTTAAGCGCACGGGTGGCAACTCGGGAACAGGCTGTTTAAGCCCTGTCTCTATTTCATCAAGGCGCTGCTGAGCACGCTCCCAGGCATCGGGCTGAGAGGGGTCAGCGTGAATAATTAAGCTTAAAGTGCCGCCTAGATTATCGAAGACCAACACTTCTTCGGAGACCATCAGCAATATATCGGGCACACCCAATTCGTCGGGTGGGCAGCTATCGGCCAGCCGAGGTTCGATATAACGCACCGTATCGTAACCAAAATAACCCACCAAACCACCAGTAAAACGCGGCAAGTCGGGGCGTTCGGGCATATTGAACTGTTGCTGAAAGGCTTCGATTTCAGCCAGTGGATCTTGCACCGTGCGCTCTTCGATCACCGCACCGTGCTTTTCCAGTGTCCACTGATGACCGCACACTTTCAGCACCGTGGCCGAGGGCAGGCCGATGAGAGAATAACGACCCCATTTTTCGCCGCCTTCGACGGATTCGAATAAATAGGTGTAGGGCCCGCGCGCCAGTTTTAAGTAGCACGATAGTGGCGTTTCGAGATCGGCGAGAATTTCCCGCATTACCGGGATGCGCTGGTAATTTTGCTTTGCCAGATTGGCGAATTCCTGGGATGACAGTTCAGGCGTCATGATTATTCCTTTCGATAATATTGTATAAGTGCTGTAAGCGGATTCATTTCTATCCACCGCCCGAATGGACGGCAAAAATCACACGTATGGCCATCGCCAACGCGGGGAAAGGAAAACCGAACTACCTTGCTTACCCAATATCACCAAAAACTCCTGAATTTGCGCTGGGATTCTAAAGCATTTACGCCTGCTATTAAACCGCCGCAGGTTCTCTGGCCTATACGCCAGCCAGTTCCTTACGCATTGCAGCGATAGCGTCATCGCGATTATCAGCACCGAAGATGGCCGAACCGGCAACAAAGGTATCGGCACCGGCGGCGGCAATTTCAGCAATATTATCAACAGTCACGCCGCCATCTATCTCCAGCCGAATAGGCAGGCCGCTGGCATCAATCAAGGCCCGCGCCTCGCGCAGCTTGTTCAGGGTTTCGGGGATAAACTTTTGCCCACCGAAACCCGGATTTACCGACATCAGTAAAAGCACGTCAATCTTGTCGAGCACATGTTTAGTGACCTCCAGCCCAACTGCCGGATTAAGCACCAGCCCGGTTTTACAACCCAGGCTGCGGGCCAACTGCAGGGAGCGATCAATATGCCGCGTGGCCTCGGGGTGAAAGGTAATCCACGAGGCACCCGCCTCGGCAAACTGCACAATCATTTCGTCCACCGGCTCGACCATTAAATGCACATCAATCGGCGCTTCAATACCGTAATCACGCAGGGCCTTGCACACCATCGGGCCGATGGTCAGATTGGGCACATAGTGATTATCCATCACGTCAAAGTGGACAACGTCCGCACCACTGGTCAGCACATTGGCGACCTCTTCACCAAGACAGGCAAAATTGGCCGATAAAATAGAGGGGGCGATAAGGTAATCAGGCATGTTTAGATCCCTTGCAGGTTATTGAAAAGTCTTGTGTTTGCACGAGGGCGCACACTATGCCGAAGATACCTTCGTCCTGCAATGCGCAACCGACCACGGACGTCTGGGAGGCTGTCCTAGAACAGAAAGCTTACTGCGGAAAAGCTGATTTTGGCCAGTTTTCCCTCGCAACGGCTCCTGTTCTCAGACAACCACCTAGCTATGCTAATCTGCGCCTCCTGCATTCATCAGATTCCACCCATGGTCACGACACCTACTACCGATGCATCGGCCGCCGTGATGGACAATCTCCAGCGTCTGCACGAAAGCTTGCCGCCGCTGAACTTTGAGCCAGACACCGACACCCCCAGCCAGCAAATACCCTACGCCGACAGCTATTTGACTCACTATCAACTAGCCGCTATTAATACTGCCGCCAAAGCCCAACACAACACCCGCCACTACCTCGGCCAGCTCAACACCGCCGGTTACAATGTGGCTTGCCAATACTGGCTGCCCGAAAACACCAAAGGCACCGTGTTTGTGGTGCACGGCTATTTCGACCACAGCGCCCTTTATCGCCATCTGTTTAGCTACTTATTAGAACGCGGTTATGCCGTTGTCACTTTTGATTTACCCGGGCATGGCCTGTCCGATGGCGAGCGGGCTTCCATCGCCAGCTTTGATCATTACGTGGAAGCCTTCGATGGCCTGCTCGCTGCTTGCGCCGACCACATCCCCCAGCCCTGGCACGCCGTGGGGCAAAGTACCGGCGGTGCGATTGTGCTGAAACACCTGCTCGAAGAAAAAGACGGCCAATCACTATTTCAGCATATCGCCCTGCTCGCCCCTCTATTGCACACCCGAAACTGGGGTGCTGGGCGGCTCACCTATCGCCTGCTGCACCGTTTTATTTCACGTATTAAGCGCGACTTTAAATCCAACTCCGGCGATGGCGAATTTCTCAACTTCCTCAAGCACAGCGACCCCCTGCAAAGTCGCCATATTCCCCTCGAATGGGTCGGCTCAATGAAGCACTGGACGGAAGAATTTCACGACCTGCCCGTTAATCAAAAATCGATGACCATTGTTCAGGGCGATAAAGACATGACCCTCGACTGGCGTTATAACTTGGCGCAATTCCAGCAAAAACTGCCGAATGCCAGAGCTGAAATTATCGCGGGTGCTCAACACCATCTGGCTAATGAGACCGAAGGTTTACGCCATCAAATCTTCACAGCGATGCCGTTTTAATCCCCATGAAAGACTGCAACTCCTGCGGCAAATGCTGTACGAAGTACAGTAACGGTGGCCTGTCCGCGACCGCAAGTGAGATTGAATTCTGGGATATCTGCAGGCCCGAAATAGTCCGCTATGTTGATGACGGCAAGATTTGGATGAACCCGGACAACGGTCAGCAGCTCGAGCTGTGTCCGTGGTTAAACAAAGTACCGGGGGAAGATAAATACCTCTGCGGTATTTATTACGACCGTCCCGACGACTGCAAATACTACCCGGTGACGATTGAGCAAATGATTGCCGATGACTGTGAAATGCTAGAGGTGAAGGATCTACGAAACCCAAAGCAGGCCCAGAAGGATCTCGACAAACTGATGGTCGATAGCCGGCCACCGCTTGAATGAGGCTTAAAGAGGGCTCAATAACCCTCTTCGTTTCCTACATTAAAAAAGTACCCGGCAACGAATCGTGCCTTCAATCGCCTTCAATTCTTTCAGTGCCTGGTCGCTATAACCAGCGGCCACATCAATCACTACGTAACCAATTTGCTCATTGGTCTGCAGGTATTGACCGGTAATGTTAACCGCACTGTCGGAGAACACCTGATTGATGGCGCTCATCACGCCCGGCACATTGCGGTGTATGTGCAGCAGGCGACGGGAGCCTTCGTGGGAGGGCAGTGCTACGGAGGGGAAATTCACGGACCCGAGAGTGGTGCCGTTATCACTGTAGCGGATGAGTTTTTCCGCCACTTCGCCGCCGATATTTTCCTGGGCTTCTTCGGTTGAACCACCAACGTGGGGGGTTAAAATCACGTTGTCGAATTCACGCAGGGGGGAGAGAAACTCTTCTTTGTTGGTGCCCGGTTCGCTGGGGAATACATCGATAGCGGCACCGGCCAATTTCTTTTCCGACAAGGCCTCGCAAAGCGCTTCGATATCGATTACCTGTCCGCGAGCGGCATTAATCAACACCGCGCCGGGCTTCATTGCGGCCAATCGCGTGCCGTTCATCATATTCCGCGTTGCCTTCGTATCCGGCACATGCAGGGAGACCATGTCGGCGCAACCCAGCAGGTCGTCAAGCTCAGCAATTTGCTCGGCGTTGCCCAGGGGCAGCCGGGTGACCACATCGTAAAACTTCACTTTCATGCCCAGCGATTCCGCCAGCACACTGACCTGACTACCGATATTGCCGTAGCCAACAATACCCAGGGTTTTGCCGCGCACTTCAAAGGAGCCAACGGCCGATTTCTGCCAGACGCCACGATGGGCCTTGGCATTTTTCTCGGGGATGCCGCGCATCAACAGTATCGCTTCGGCGATCACCAACTCGGCGACGCTGCGGGTATTCGAGTAAGGCGCATTAAAGACGACTGCACCGCGCTCGGTAGCCGCTTTAAGATCAACCTGATTAGTGCCAATGCAGAAACAGCCGATGGCCATCAGTTTGTTGGCGCTGGCCAGTACATCGGCCGTGAGCTGGGTGCGGGAGCGAATACCAACAAAGTGGGCGTCGCTGATTTTTACCTTCAGTTCATCGTCAGGCAGAGCGCCTTTAATGTATTCGATATTGCTGTAACCCGAGGCATTCAGAGAGTCGACGGCCGAAGGGTGTACGCCTTCAAGCAGCAGTATACGAATTTTCGATTTATCGAGAGAAACAGAAGCCACGACACACCTCAAGGGCAAAAAAAGGGGGCGACATGGTAACATGCGCGACGCGTCATTATGGCCCCGAAATGGGCTCGAGCACCTTCTTATCAATTTCTATATAGAGTCCGATTCAATGGATAAAAGCACCTTGCAGCAACTCCACGCCATTGTTGGAGAAACACGGGTTCTCACCGATACCGACAGCCTGCAAAGCTACGGCCTCGACCGCACCACTGTGTGGACGGCGGCACCCTGCGCGGTCGTGCTGCCCGGCAGCATTGAAGAGGTACAGGCCATCGTGCGACTGGCGAGCAGTGAAAACCTGGCCATTGTGCCGTCGGGTGGGCGCACCGGTTTAAGTGGCGGTGCAGTGGCCAAGTCAGGCGAGCTGGTGCTGGCCCTCGATCGTATGAATAAGGTACTCGACTTTAACGCCGTCGACCGTAGCCTCACCTGCCAGGCGGGCATCATCACTCAGCAATTGCAGGAATATGCGCAAGAGCAGGGGCTGTTCTACCCGGTGGATTTCGCCTCGGCGGGCTCCAGCCAAATCGGTGGCAATATCGCCACCAATGCTGGCGGCATTAACGTTATACGTTATGGCATGACACGCGACTGGGTGCTGGGGCTGAAGGTGGTCACCGGCAATGGCGACATTCTCGAACTCAATCGCGGGCTGATTAAAAACAATACCGGCTACGACTTCCGCCATTTGTTTATTGGCTCTGAAGGCACCCTGGGCATTATTTGTGAAGCGACCATGCGCCTCGCCCCACCGCCGAAAGACCCCGCTGTACTGGTATTGGGGGTGAGCGATTTCCCCGCCATTATGGATGTGCTAAAAACCTACAGCGGTGCTTTAACACTGAATGCCTTTGAATTTTTCTCCGACCTGGCCCTCGATAAAGTCCTCGCCCATCAGCCATTAACCGCGCCCTTTGAACAGCGCACCCCCTATTACGCACTGCTGGAATTTGAGCAAACCACACCTGAAGTGCTCGACACAGCGATGAGCCTGTTTGAAGATTGTGTGGAAGCTGGCTGGGTACTCGACGGCGTGGTTAGCCAGAGTATTAGTCAGGCAAAAAACTTATGGCGACTACGGGAAGACATCTCCGAAACCCTGTCCTTTGCCAAGCCCTATAAAAATGATATTTCTGTGCAAGTCTCGCAAATGCCCGAGTTTATTCGCGCCGTCGATGACCTTGCCAGTCAACGCTACCCCGACTTTGAAGTGGTCTGGTACGGCCATATTGGTGATGGCAATCTTCATCTCAACATTCTTAAGCCCGACGAGCTGAGTGTTGAAGAGTTTAATCAACAATGCGGCAGCGTTAGCGTTGAAGTGTCCGAACTGGTGCAGGCATTTAATGGCAGCGTCTCTGCCGAACACGGCATCGGCCTGCTGAAAAAACCCTATTTAAGCTATACCCGCAGCGAAACAGAGATCAGCCTAATGCGCCAGATGAAAAGCCTGTTTGATCCGGCTGGCATACTCAACCCGGGAAAACTCTTTTAAGAACACCCTAAACTTCTCATTAAAATTGGCGACAAACCCATGAGCTACCGACATCAGTTTCTCGACAACAGCCCCTGCGACCTACCCCCCGGAAAAGTCGTTTGCGTGGGACTTAACTACGCCGCCCACGTCGCTGAAATGAAGAGTAAAAATATCGGCGAGCCATTACTCTTTATTAAACCCGCTACCGCACTAACCCCAATGCAAGAACCCCTACGCATCCCTGAGGGACGAGGCGCCTGCCATTTTGAAAGTGAAATGGCTCTGCTGATTGGCCAGCCTTTGAAAAACTGCAAAGAAGAAGACGTCATTAAATCCATCGCCGGTGTCGGCATCGCCCTCGACTTAACCCTGCGCGACCTGCAAAAACAATTAAAAGCAGCGGGCCAACCCTGGGAGAAAGCCAAAGGCTGGGACGGCGCTTGCCCTATTTCACCCTTTGTAAAAACTGAAGGCGTTGCAGACCTGCAAAATGTGGATATTAAACTTTGGCAAAACGGCGCGTTAAAACAGGATGGTAATACGAGGCAAATGATCACTCAGGTAGTGCCACTAATTACTTACATTACCCAGTTTTTTACATTGCTGCCGGGGGATGTTGTGCTGACGGGCACACCCGAAGGTGTTGGGCCTTTGGAAGTTGGCGATGCGCTTGAGCTTGAACTCGGCAGCCTACTTAAAATAAATACAGGTTTCGTGCGCTCCGGTAATTAAATCAGCTTAGTAACACCGCATTAGCTGTAACAACACTTACTTTTATAGCCTCGCGATCTATATGAGCATATGCTAATATTGTTATGGTATCGCCGAGTTCTTTTTACCAACGCCTGCAGATGTCGGGCACATTAAGAACTTACACAGAAACAGAGCGGACTTCGTTCCCTGTAAACACAAGCTGGAGCAAGAAATGAAAAGCAATCGATTTATCATCACACTGATTGGCATAGGGCTGCTTGGATCAGCAAATACAGTGTTCGCAGGTGAGCCCATAGAGCCCATCGCTCCAGTAAAAGAAATAAACCTTGCACAGGTAGAATTAGGTAAGAAATTATTTTTTGATCCAAGGCTGTCCAAATCTGGCTTTATTTCCTGTAATTCATGCCATAACTTGAGCATGGGTGGAACAGACAACCTCAAAACTTCCATAGGACATAACTGGAATCAGGGGCCAATTAATGCCCCTACCGTATTGAATTCCAGCATGAGTATTGCCCAGTTCTGGGATGGTCGTGCTACAGATTTACAAGAACAGGCAGGCGGCCCCATCGCCAATCCGGGTGAAATGGCCCTCACCCATGAAATCGCGATCGATGTCCTGGCATCTATTCCCCAATATGTCACTGAATTTAAACAAGTGTTTAGCACAAACACTATCAACATTGAGCAGGTCACAGGGGCAATTGCAGAGTTTGAAAAAACATTGGTCACACCCAACTCTCGATTCGACCAATGGCTACTGGGCAACAAAGATGCGATAACCGCTGATGAACATGCTGGCTACAAACTCTTCAAAGATTCTGGCTGTATCGCATGCCACTACGGCCCCGCAGTTGGAGGTACTTCTTTTCAGAAAATGGGAATCGTTGAAGCGTACAAAACAACAAACCCAGCCAGGGGTTTAAGTGGCGTTACTGGTAAAGAGGCAGACCACTTTAAGTTCAAAGTGCCTACCCTAAGAAACATTGAAATGACCTACCCCTATTTTCATGATGGAGAGACTGAGACCCTTGCCGAAGCGGTCGATGTTATGGGCAGATTACAATTGGCAAGAAATTACACTAAGACAGAGAATGCACAAATTGTTGCCTTTCTTAAAACACTGACCGGTGAGCAACCATCGTTTGTATTGCCAATTTTACCGCCCTCTACAGACAAAACACCCCGACCAAAGCCTTTTGAGTAATTTGTCTAATTTATAGGGCCACACTTTTGCCATGTATCGAGCTGATCCCAAGGTTACTCGTTACACGGCAAGGAGCTAGTATTCAGAAGAGGCCGGGCTTTTGGAGAAGCCCGCTCTTTGCCGATAAATAATCCGTAGTATTGAAAACATCTTTAGACAGGCAGGCTATCGACAAAACACCAGATAGCTAACACCTTGATTAATTGCCAAATTTTTGCAAATGCCCCTGCCGAATCAAGTCACCCACCACATCGACTAAGGTCTCACGTACTGGTCGAAACTCCACACCTAACTCAGCACAAATATTTGCATTGCTGATACACATGGTTTTGCCAAGGAATGAGCCTGACTGGGCGAGATCACCCGGCACCAATTCGAGTCTTTCTGCAGCTCCGGGTAGTTGTTTAAGATAAGCATACTGCGGGTCATCTATTTCACCTCTCACCGTGCCTCTAACACTAAAACCATTCGCCAGTAATTCACGAATAGTTTGTCCTGCAATAAAACCGGAAGCACCCGTGACACAAACAGTGACATCAGCAGGCACTTAACCCCCCTCCTTAAGTAACAGTGTTACTCCTCCTGATCGGCAGGTGCAGGATTGGGCCGACCGACCATCAACGAGCCCGGTATTGAATCAATTAACTCTTCAACACTGAACAAGCCATCGTTGTCAGTTTTAAGCAGCATTTTTTCTTCCACCGGCTCGCAATAAACTGAAACGCGACCCCGTTCAACATGGAAGATTTGGCCATTCACATCGGCCGCCGCATCGGTGCCGAGATAGGCAACCATGGGCGCGACAAACTCTGGCCCGGGCATCGCCATTAGCGAGTCGTAACGGTCTTGTGAAATTAATCCCGCATCGAGACGTTTTTTCATGCCGTCGATGACGCCCTGATCGAGAGTCATACGCGTTGCCGCAATAGGGCAAATAGCATTGGCAGTAACACCGTAGCGCCCCAGCTCACGCGCCAATGAACGGGTAAAACTAACGATGCCACCCTTGGCTGCTGCATAGTTAGACTGACCGACACTACCGCGCCAGGCATCGGAGGCAAAATTGACGATACGACCAAAGCGCTGACCGCGCATCACCTTGGCGGCGTGGTGGCACATATTGTAGTGGCCCTTGAGGTGCACGCGAATCACGGTGTCCCAGTCATCTTCACTTAAGTTCCAGATCATGCGTTCACGCAGCACCCCTGCGCAGTTGACCACCATGTCGACCGAGCCAAAGGCCTCGACACAGGTGCCGATAATACCCGCTGCCGCTTCGTAGTCATCAACCGGGGCCAGGGCTGAAACCGCTTGCCCACCGGCCGCTTCAATTTCTGCAACCACCTGATTGGCAGGCGCTTCTTCAACACCCCTGCCGCCGCGATCAGCACCCGGGTCAGCAACAACGACTCGCGCACCCTGCTGGGCTAGCACTAGCGCAATTTCACGACCAATGCCCCGGCCGCCGCCGGTGACGATGGCTGATTTACCGTCTAAATTCATAATTATTATTCCCGCAATAATAGTTTGGGCAAAGCCAAACTTCGACTAAAAATTAGCCCCAAACAAATGGCCGAGGCACTCTAAATTAATTGAATCTCGAGTGTAGCAGTTGCCGCTTGGCGCGCAATGCCACCATCGTAAAATTGATGGCAAGAGACAGACCGTAGAATTTTTCTTCCACAATACTTACAAACCAGACAATTTATGACTGATAGTAAATTAACGCTAAGCATCGGCAATTACGATTGATGAAAGTGGGCAAGGGCTGGCACATAGCAGTGAACGTAGATTACAGATTGGTCAACCTGGTTATTCATCGGGAAAACCCACCACGTTTCAACGTGGTCTGCCGGCATAGTAAAAATGGTATTGGGAAATAACGGGGAAGAAATAGCGCTGCGCTTAACATTGAGGATAACCGCTGTCAGACCACCATCAATAAATTCGTAATCCTTTTTAAAACGAACTACCTGAATTGTGTGAACTATTTTACTCCTTCTTTTTATTGTTCCACACGCATCATATTCGTGGCTACAGGGGTAATTCAGGCTTGCTTCTTGCAGCAACATAAACAGACCTAACGCAGCAGCACAAGGTTCCAAATTAACCTCTTAACAAGCCGGGAGTTTAATCGCCACTCAAAATTACAACTCCGCATGAAATTTCAGCTTTTTTGTGACAGGCTTCCACTTTAGAAAGGTGCCTCCTCTATAGTATTCATTGTCATGCCAACTCATTTGAAATAAGGATATTCTCATGGCCCTTTTTACGAAGGATAATCCCTCTGTATTATCCAACGTTTCTAGCAATGAACGACCAACAGTTAAATCCACCTTAACAAACGAAAATCCCGCAGTGGCTGCCGACCTCGATGTCACCAGCGTCGATATTGATTTATTAAGACGGTTAGAGAGCGGCGATTTTAGCCAACCCGCCGAAATTTCAGGCTCCCCCGCCGGCAAGCTTATCGAAAGTATTCGCCAACAAATAGGCCGCGCTATTGGACAGTCTACAACCCTAGTTGCCGAACTTAATCAAAATTCAGCAACACTCAGCCAGGCTTGTAGCGATGGCGTCGCCGCTGCCACCAAAGATATCAGCACAGAACTTACCGAAGCGAGAGACACCAGAGACCGTCTAAGCTCTGTCGCTACAGCGGCTGAACAAATATCAGTTAATGTAAAAACCATTGCCGACAACGCCTTCGCAACACAAACCAATGTCGATAGCATTACTACCACCACAAACGAACTCACTTCAGCAGCCCTGGGAATTGCAAAAAACACTGAAAAGGCGCGAAGTATCACCGCTAAAGCAGTCGCTGACACTGAGCTGGCTTCCAGTCAGTTTGACCAGCTTAAAGCGGCCGCCGATGACATTAGCAAAGTGACTAATACCATTAGTGAAGTGTCGGAGCAAACGAAACTACTGGCTTTGAACGCCACTATTGAGGCAGCCCGCGCAGGCGATGCGGGTCTTGGTTTTGCTGTCGTTGCCAGCGAGGTTAAAGAACTCGCTTCGCAAACAAATGAGGCCAATACTGACATAAAACAAAAAATCGACATTATTCAAGCAACGGTTAACACCACCCTAAGCTCCATGCGAAACCTCACAAAAATCATTAGTGAAGTGAACGTAATTGTATCAACCATTGCCGCCGCCTCTGAAGAGCAATCTCTTGCGACTGAAAGTATATCGGGGACTCTGAAAGGCACGACTGATGATATCAACACCATGAATACGAGTGTTAACGAGAGCTCAATAGCAATTAATGAAATGAACAAGAACCTTTCCTCTTCGGTCACCATGGCCAGCAATATGATCGAATTTATGGAGGACATGGCGAAAAACAATGAGGTGATGCTCGCCACCGCAACAACGAATTTTGCTGAGATCGTCACTCTCCAGTCGCGCGGCGAAGACATTGCACACTTGTACAACAACTTCTCACTCGACGACCAACTGTTAAATGTTGACACCTCTGAAAAAGGAATTTTCCGCTTCGGCCCACAGTGGAGTGTTTTGGTTAATGACATGGATGGCGAGCACGCCAAAATATTTGACTACTGCAACGAAATCCACCTAAGAGTTAAAAATGGTGCCAAGCCAGAAGCGGCACTGCCGATACTCAAAGAGCTTGCCGAATACACCACTTATCACTTTGCCGAAGAAGAAAGAATGATGAGGGCCCACGCCTATCCGGATTTTGATAATCAAAAACGGGCGCACACCGCGCTACTCACCAATGTAGCCAATACGATTAAAGATATCGAAAACAAAAAACCGGTCAATATGATTGCAGTGATCGTTTTTCTAACCGAATGGCTAAAAGGTCACATCCTGGGCGAAGATATTAAATATGGGAAATACTTTAAAGAGCGGGGTATAGACGTTTAATTTACCCTTTTTTAAATCGCTCATCAGCCATTCATATTCACTGCAATATCAACCAATCAATCTCACACTCTCCCGACTCCGCTGCGATATAAGCGGAATCGCCAGTGATAGTCATCGACAACTCCATTGTGCGCTGCAGCATAGCCGCTAACGCCTGTATCTGCGGCCATTCAAACTGATAAACGGACACCGTAAGACTTTTAAATTTATTTTCTGTCAACGCCCACCAGGCAGCCGACTTTGAATTAAAGCTATACACTTTTACAACTTTCGCTAATCGTGTTGCCTTTTTTATCCTATCGGCAGCGGGCTCACCGACATCCACCCACAGAGCCAATTGTCCGTCGAGAGTATGCATCCAGAGGTCGGGCTCATCAACAGCACTGAGACCTGGAGTAAAAACCAGATGCTCCTGAGCATTTATGCAAAAAGCCAGCACACGCACCATCATGCGCTCCGCCGTTTCAGAGGGGTGCTGAGCAAGGGTTAAATTAAGCGTATCGTAATGATTGCGATTAAGATCAGATAGTGAAATTTTGAATTTAAAAATAGTGGGCTTTAAGGCCACAAATACCTCCGAACGGCTTTAAAAGAAATTTTTCAATAAGTAATATTTACTCGTTACGCCATATTGGCGAGCGCTTTTCCATAAAAGCATCAATACCTTCCTGCGCATCTTTAGCCATCATATTTTCAACCATCACTTGACCACAATAATCATAAGCGTCTATCAAGTTTTTATCACGCTGTCGATAAAAAGCCTGCTTACCTATTTTTAACGTCAGCGCTGATTTACTGGCAATTTTTTCTGCCAGCGCGTCAACTGTTTTATCAAGTTCATCAGCTGCGGCGAGAGAATTAACAAAACCCATTTCATGGGCTCGCTGGGCAGAAATAAAATCACCGAGCAGAAGCATTTCCATCGCATGCTTGGGCGAGACATTACGCGATAAAGCCACCATCGGCGTAGAGCAAAACAAACCGAGATTAACGCCAGGGGTTGCGAAACGGGCACTTACTTCCGCCACTGCCAGGTCACAACTGGCAACCAGCTGGCAGCCCGCCGCCGTGGCCACGCCATGCACTTTGGCAATCACCGGTTTGGGCGACTGAATAATCGACAACATTAAATTAGCGCAAGTACTAAAAGTCAGCTGCTGAAATTCCCGACTAGAATCACTGCGCATTTCCGCTAAATCATGTCCTGCACAAAAACCTTTACCCGCGCCATCCAGCACAATCACTTTCACGCCATCATCGGCAGATAATAACGTGAAGGCGCCTATCAATGAACGCATACAAGCAAGGGACAAAGCATTGTAAGCCTCGGGGCGATTAATGGTAATACGTCCAATGCCCTGCTTGCTTTTTTGGGTAATAACGCTACTTATTGCGTCCATTTCCTGTACCAATATTAATACCTCTCGCCCGTGGCAGTGGGTAGTTTAGTGCGAATATCTGCCAATTCAGCTACGGTAAAACTAACATCCAGCGCAGCAAGGTTTTCTTTTAAGCGTGAAATTTTTCGTGTGCCCGGGATGGGAAATATTGCCTCGCCCTGATTTAGCACCCAGGCCAGAGCAACCTGCGCGGGGGTAATGCCTTTGTCTTTACTAATGGCTTCAACCAGTGCGACAAACTTTTTATTTTCCTCTAAAGCCTCTTCCTGAAAGCGCGGGCTTGCGAGGCGAAAATCATCGGCTTCTAAACTATCTCGTGATTGAATAGCGCCGGTTAAAAAGCCTCGACCCAATGGGCTATAGGGTACAAAACCAATATCCAGCTCACGGCAGGTGGCAAGAATATCGACTTCAACATCGCGGCTCCACAGCGAATATTCCGTTTGCAGAGCAGTAATGGTGTGCACTTTACTGGCACGCTGTAATTCTTCGGAGCTTGCTTCACTGAGACCGATATAACGCACCTTACCGGCATCAACCAGATCTTTCATCGCACCCACGGTATCTTCGACGGGCACATTGGGATCGATGCGGTGAGCGTAGTAGAGGTCGATCACATCGGTGTTTAAACGCTTCAAGCTGGCCTCGCAAGCCGTCTTTATATAGGCGGGGCTGCAGTCGAGCCCCTTCCAGCCACCATCCGCGTCACGTAAAAAACCGAATTTTGTCGCAAGTACTACCTTGTCCCACTTGCCTTTAAAGGCACGGCCAATTAACGCCTCATTACTGCCGCTGCCGTACATATCGGCAGTATCAAAAAAGTTCAGGCCGAGATCGAGGGCCCCGTGTAATGTTTCTATCGATTCTTTCTCATCACTGCTGCCATAAAATTCAGACATCCCCATGCAACCCAGGCCAAGGCGTGAGATATTAAGATCGCTCTTTCCTAATTGATATTTTTCCATGATTTGTTATTCCTTTTTATTAGATCTTTATGAACTGGCGAAAGCTGCGTCAACCGGGGCACCCGGCAGATCGGTTTCAAAATAACGGCTAATGATATGCGTATCAGCCTCAAAAGCCATTTCGGGAAAGTCCCCGGTGTAGGGGAACCAGGCCACCTCTTCCATGCCATCGGCTGCCTGCAGCTCACCGCCGATGACTTCGGCCAGTAATACCGTCACCAACGAGTGAATATTCGGCGATAGATAATTGGTGACGACACTGATAATCGACTGCACACGAATATCCAGCGTGGTTTCTTCTTTTACCTCGCGCACGGCGGCGCTGAGATAATCTTCATAAAACTCGACATAGCCACAGGGCAAACACCATTGCCCGTGACCCAGGCTTTTTGATAGGCGCTTGCCCAGCACAAAGCGGCCGCCATCAACAATTAACACGGCAACGGCAGGCTGGGGGTTTTTGTACTGCACCGCCAGGCAGGCCGTACAAGTCGAACGAATACCACCCTCTACAACTTCGCTGACACAAGGCTCGCCACACTGACGACAGAAACGCGTGCGCTGAACATCTTCCTCAATGCTTATTGTCGACTCATAGGCTCGAAAAACTTGTTGCGGCTGCATGGTGATGCGCTTCTGCAATTTGTTATTATTTAGCCCATAGCCTACCCCATTCGATAATAGAAGTCGCGACCAGAGCCTGTAAGGAAAACCCCTAATGAAATATACCGACCTGCGCGACTTTATTGCCTTTCTCGAAAAGCGCGGTGAACTGAAGCGCATCAGCGTTGAAGTTGACCCCAACCTTGAGATGACAGAAATTTGTGATCGAGTATTAAAGGCCGGCGGCCCCGCGCTGCTGTTTGAAAACCCCAAGGGTTATGACATTCCCGTACTCGCGAATTTATTTGGCACGCCCGAACGTGTTGCTCTGGGCATGGGGCAGGAGAAGGTTGAAGCCTTACGCGAAGTAGGCGAGTTACTCGCCTTTTTAAAGGAGCCCGAGCCACCCAAAAGCATTAAAGACCTGTGGGACAAGCGCGAATCCTTCAAGCCCGTACTCAACATGCCCGTCAAAGTGACCAAAAAAGCACCCTGCCAGCAGATTGTACTCGAAGGCGATGCTGTCGATTTAAGCCAACTGCCGATTCAAACCTGCTGGCCGGAAGACGCTGGCCCGCTAATTACCTGGCCACTGGTTGTCACTCGCGGGCCAGAGAAAGAGCGGCAAAACCTCGGTATTTATCGCATGCAGGTGATCGGCAAAAATCGCGTGATTATGCGCTGGCTGGCTCAAAGGGGTGGGGCGTTGGACTTTCGTGACTGGCAAGCTGCCCATCCCGGGGAATCATTCCCTATCGCCGTGGCATTAGGTGCAGACCCCGCGACCATACTCGGCGCGGTGACTCCCGTACCCGACTCACTATCAGAATATGCTTTTGCCGGACTGTTGCGTGGTGAGAAAACCGTCGTCACCCAATGTTTAGGTAACGACCTACAAGTCCCCGCCACCGCCGAGTTTATTCTTGAGGGCCATATCGCCCCCGACGATGAGGCCGACGAAGGCCCCTTTGGCGACCACACCGGCTATTACAATGAAGTCGAACGCTTCCCGGTAATGACCATTGACCGCATCACTCACCGCAAAGACCCCATTTACCACAGCACCTACACGGGCCGCCCGCCCGATGAGCCCGCGATTCTTGGCGTTGCCCTCAACGAAGTGTTCGTGCCCCTGCTGCAAAAGCAGTTCCCCGAAATTGTCGATTTCTATCTGCCGCCCGAGGGCTGCTCCTATCGCTTTGCCGTAGTCACCATGAAGAAACAATACCCCGGCCACGCCAAGCGAGTAATGATGGGCGTATGGTCTTTCTTGCGACAATTTATGTACACCAAATTTATTGTCGTCACCGACGAGGATGTCGATGCGCGCAACTGGCAAGATGTGATTTGGGCGATGACCACGCGTATGGATCCGGCGCGGGATACGGTGATGATAGAAAACACCCCCATCGACTATCTCGACTTCGCCTCACCGGTGTCTGGCCTGGGTTCCAAAATCGGCTTTGATGCGACTAATAAATGGCCCGCCGAAACACAGCGGGAGTGGGGCAAGCCCATTACCATGACAGATGAAGTGAAGAGCCGGGTAGATGATATTTTGGCGGGGCTGGATATATAAGCGGAATTAAGGCTGTCTGCGAAAGGGGAGTAGCTGGCCCCACAACGGGGGCCAGAGAAAATTAAAGTGTAATAAAAACAGCAAGCAAGGCATCAGGGTCATAGCTGGTGCCACTACCCTGGTAACGTGCAATGCTACCCGTAGTTGCATCCCCATCGTCAAATTCATTGTCATAGCGCTGAGCCACATCACCGGGAATGCTTCTAGTTAGTAATTTTGTTTCGGTTACACCGTTCGCCCAGGAGCCCGTAGATATTGAACTCACAAGGCCACCATAGGTGTGGCTGGGTGGTGACCCCGTGCTGGTATCACTCGGATCACCGGCAATCAAGCCAGCATAGCGAAGGTGAGACCAAACGTTACAGGATTCTTCAGCAGCATCACAGTAACCACCCGAAATGTTGCCATCACCATTACCGGCTACAGCTGCAGAGTCCAGGGCTGAGACATTAGCAAGATCACCGGGTAGACCTCGATAGGTATCTCGAAAGGTAAAGTAAGCGGCTCGATAACTATCAACTTGTTTAACAAAATTTTTGTATTCCGCATTCTCGATTAATGACTGTCCCTTGAGAACACCACCGAGAATCAGGCCGATAATGACCAACACAATCGCAATTTCAACCAGGGTAAAACCCGCCTGTCGCTTGCCAGATACGGTAGAAAACTGATCCGTCATAAATATTCTCCGAGATATAAAAAATTAACTTAAAAACGCATTCGTTATGCCCGCGCACAGTAAATAAGCTTGCGGCCCTCTTCAAGCCAGGCGGGCCTTAGGCTTGAAGAGCATCACAAAACCCCATATTTATTCCCCCTAGCTTGACGCAGACCTCACATCCAAAGATTAAGCGCGCCACTTTCGCGATCTAAGAAATTTTCATTAATCATTATTAGCGGGCATTAATTTCACCAATTTCAATTTCGTGTCTGAAACCGGATAAAATGCTGTCATAAAAAATGCACGGGGGTCTGGTAATTTACTGCTAGCACTATCGACCCACAAGCATTTCACTGCCATCAACCGAGGGAAGCCAATAACTTAAAATCGCCTTTTATTTCACAAAACTTTGCGTCGCACTGATCACTCGTAAATCACTTTGAATACAGAGGACACGCCTCATGCCCAGACGTACTAATGCAAAGCGAAAACAAAAACGAAAATTCAATAATCTCGACAATAATTATTCTGAGCCAACAAGCTCACGAAAAAGGGGAAAACATAACGACGACACCGTTGTCGAAATTAACCCCCATAACCAACGCCTCCATCAAGCCTGTACGACTCTCCGCGCAAAACAAAACCTACAAGCCAAAACGCTCGCACAAGAACACTATATAAACGCTATTCGCCAACACTGCCTGACATTAGGCCTTGGCCCTGCGGGCACCGGTAAAAGCTATTGCGCCGCAGCACTTGCTGCCGAAGCGCTGGAGTCCGGAAAAACCGAACGTATTATTCTCACTCGGCCTGCGGTTGAAGCCGGTGAGCAACTGGGCTTTTTGCCCGGCTCTGTGGATGAAAAATTTGCGGTTTATATCGATGCCTTTCGCGATATATTAAATGAGAGACTCGGTGCGGGCACAGTCAACTACTGCATTCGCCACGGGCGTATTGTTGCCGCACCGCTAGCCTTTATGCGCGGAAAAACCTTTAATGAAAGTACTTTTGTGATTCTCGATGAAGCGCAAAACACCACACCTGCGCAAATGAAAATGTTTTTGACCCGCATTGGAGAAGACTGCAAAGTGGTCATTAATGGTGACATTCGCCAGAGTGATATTCGCGGTGCCAACGGCCTGAGTGATGCTGCCGATAAACTCAAAGGATTACCCAGCGTGTACATTCATCACTTTGACTATGACGATATTGTGCGCAGTGGTTTAGTGAAGTCGATTATTGACCGCTATGAACCCCGAGAATTTGGCGCTAACTAATTCTTCAACGCAAACTCACTGCTTTGTAGGCCCACTACAAAGCAGTGAGTTCAAGCCTTATCCTTCTTTAAAAAAAATGCCTTCGTGTTTCAGCAGCCAGCGCTTGGTATCTAAGCCTCCCGCAAAACCGGTTAATGATCCATTGCTGCCAATAATACGGTGGCAAGGGATAATAATAGGAATTCGGTTTTTATTATTCGCCATGCCCACTGCTCGCGCCGCTTTAGGTTTGCCCATTGCCGAGGCAATTTCGCCATAACTGGCCGTCGATCCATAGGCTATTTTTTGTAGCTGCGCCCAGGCATTTTTTTGGAAATCGCTGCCATTAATACTCAAGGGCAAATCAAACACTTTTAGTCGGCCATCGAAATAGGCACTCAGTTGCTCAATAGCCAGCCCCAACCATTCCTCGCCTTTTGCGCTTGCCGGCGCTTCGACTAACGACAGAAATTCTGAATTGTTTGGAAAGAAAATTGCGCTGATTCCATCGCTATCCGCCAAAATAGCCAAGCGACCAATGGGGCTGTCTAGATACGCCAACGAAATTTCTGGCCTTTCTTTTTGCACTTTAATAGACATTACATTAATCCTGCGGCATCACTTCAACACAATCACCTACGGCAATATCACCACCGCTAATCACCCGGCAACAGGCACCGCCACGCCAGTCCGGGGCGAGAGCTTTCATCAAACCCGACTGAACATCTTCCATACGCTGACAGGGGTCTGTCTCACGTGTAATTTGCAGGTGCAAGTTACCTATTTTAATCACATCACCAACGGAGGCCGGGTTAAAGCTGATGCCTTCAACCAGCAAATTTGCACGTCGCGTCGTCCAATGTAAATCAAGCTTCAGCTCATCGCAGGCGCGCTGCCAATCTTCAACGCTTAATACGGTAACCTGTCGATTGTGGGGGTGGCCCCGGTAATCGTTTTCGATACCACTTTTTGGTGTGACACTACTTAACTCGGTGATATGCATTTCGCCCTTCGACTTCAGTCGATAAGCAATGCCTCTTAAAGTAGCCATAGGAATACCTGCCTTTCTATTTGTTTTTTAGACTTACATTTAACAAAACCAACAGGACTGTGTCATCCTCTAAAGTCACTCAAAATACAAATTATCCATTCACAGGCTAGTACTATGAAAATTGATATTATTTCCGATGTGGTTTGTCCCTGGTGTTACATCGGTAAAAAGAACCTAGAAGCAGCCATGGCCCAACGCCCTGACATCGACTTTGAGCTGCAATGGTTTCCCTACCAACTTCACCCCGAAGCACCCCTCGAGGGCTATAACTATATTGAAAGTATCGAGAAAAAATACGGCAAGGCACGTTTTCAAATGATGTTTGCGCAGATCACCCAGGCCGGCGAAGCATCCGGCATCCGCCTTAACCTGGAAGGTATTGAACGCGGTGCTAATACCCTTAAAGCTCACCGCCTACTTGATGTTGCTTTTCGCAAGGGTGGATCGGCCTTACAAAACACACTCAGCGAATCCCTCTTTCAGGCCTATTTCTGCGACAGTCGGGATATTGGCGACACCGAGGTACTAAGCACCATCGCCGCTGACATTGGTCTGGATAAGGACAAAGTCAGTGATTATTTAAACAGTGATGATGGCGTTACTGATGTGAAAAAACAGATCAATTTCTCCCGTCAGCAGGGTATTAACAGCGTGCCTTCGTTCAGCATTGAAGGCCAGTTTGTTCTCAGTGGCGGCCAGGCGACGGCGGTGTTTCTCAGCACCATTGATCGCCTGGCAGGCTGTTGAAATTCGCTAAGCCGAGCCAGATACACGGCAAAACAATAAACCCTGAACCCAGGCAATATTTTTTATACAGGAATTTATACGCCTGCGCTTTATCACAGCACACTGAGTGAATAGTTTGCTTGCAACATGCCATGAAATCTATATCACCAGCTCAACCAACGCAGCACAAAAGCATTCTCTCGGCGCACGAAGATACGCCGTATTTCGTCACCAATAATAATTGCCAGTGCAAAAGGAACACTCAACGCAAAGTGCCACAGCTCAAGTGGTGCTGTGCCGAAAAAAGTATTGAAGGCGGGGATATAGCTGATAGCCGCTAGTAATACTAATTCCGTAGCGATGCCCATCCACACTAGTTTATTTGCAAATATACCCACGGTAAAAATACTCTGCCGACGGGTTCGACAAATCAGCACATCGGCAATCTGGCAAATAATAATCGAGGCAAAAAAGGCAGTTATTGCCGTTCTGTAAACGGGATCATCAGCCGTTAGCTGCTGCCCCCATTGCCAGCCATTGCTATAAAGCACGGTGAAATAAGCATAAAAACCGGCTGCCGCCTGAATCATGCCAATAATGCCATAGCTCATAAATAACAGGTTGCCGGTAAGCAAGCGTTCGGAACGCGCCCGCGGTGGTTTTTTCATCACATCGGTTTCTGGCTTTTCAGCACCCAGGCCCAGTGCGGGTAATATATCGGTGCCCAGATCAATCGCCAATATTAGTACCACGGTTAATGGCAGGGGAACATCGAGCAGTACAAAGGCTATAAAAGGTAAAATTTGCGGAATGTTACTGGTAAGAATATAGGCAATAAACTTTTTAATATTTTCAAAGATGGTACGCCCCTCTTCGACGGCAGAGACGATGGTCGCAAAGTTATCATCCATCAGTACCATGTTGCTCGCTTCCTTGGCGACATCCGTGCCCTGAATACCCATGGCAACACCCATATCTGCATTTTTTAGTGCGGGGGCGTCATTCACGCCGTCGCCAGTAACCGTGACAACCTCACCTTTTTTCTGCAGCGCTTTAACAATTTGCAGTTTTTGCTCCGGCGATATTCGCGCAAAAACCAGCTCTTTTTCATCCAGTACTCGCGATAGCGTTTGCTCGTCCATCGCCGATAATTCATCTCCCTGCACAACTCTGCCGCCATCGGTTATCAAGCCGATTTTCTCGGCAATGGTTTTAGCGGTTAAGCCAAAATCACCAGTGAGCATAAATACGCGAATACCGGCACGATGACACTTGGCTAAAGCATCGGGTACTTCAGGTCGCGGCGGATCAAGCATGCCCGCAATGCCAACAAAGATATAACCGTCACCAGGGCAGTCTTTTCCCTGCGTAGGCTGATAGGCAAAACCCAGGCAGCGCTCTCCACTACCGGCCATTTCATTAAGTGTGGTTTTAAACCAGTTGTCGGTTTCCGCATTGCGTTCGACCAGCTCGCCATTCATCAAAACTTTATCGCAAAAACCAAAGACGACTTCGGGAGCTCCTTTTAAATAGGCCTCAGAAAAGTCCCCATCCGGGCTTTGGTTGAGAGAGACCATGTACTTTGTTGCAGAGGTAAAAGGCTGCTCATTGATTCGCTCGCAGGGCGAAAGGTCTTCGATTTCACCGATGTCACGAACACAAGCCAACAACGCTGCTTCTGTCGGGTCGCCGATAAAACCACTGCCCGTCAGTTGTGCGTTATTACACAATGCCATGATGCGCCGCAGATTCTTCAGCTCACGCCCAGCAAGTACATTTCCCAGGCCAAAAGAATAGGTGGTATCAGGGGTGACAATGCGATGCACTGAAATACGGTTTTGGGTAAGGGTGCCTGTTTTGTCGGTGCAGATCACCGTGGTACTACCCAGGGTTTCGACACTTTCGAGATTTTTTATCAGGGCATTTTTCTTTGCCATGCGCTTGCTGGCCATGGTGAGCGCGAGGGTTACGGTGGGCAACAAACCCTCGGGCACATTAGCGACGATGATGCCAATGGCGAAAATCAAACTACCGATAGAACCCTTACCAATACCAATACTCACCAGAAAAAACAAAGTGCCCAGGCTAATCGCGATGGTGCCAATAATTTTTATAAAGTGCTGCAGCTCTTTCCTGATCGGTGTTTCAACGGTATCGGCTTCTTTGGTGAGCTGAACAATTTTACCGATTTGGGTATCCATGCCCGTCGAGCAAATCAGCACTTCACCATTACCGCTCTGTACTAATGAACCCGAGAACACCATGTTGCGGCTTTCCAGCAGGTTTTTATGGTGACTCGTGCAATCTAGCAAAACCGCTTCGCTTTCGCCGGTCAGGCTACTCATGTCTACCTTCAGCTCACTGCTCTGCAATAAACGTCCGTCAGCGGGAATTTTGTCGCCCTCCGCCAGCAGGATCACATCACCGGGTACTAATTCCGAGGCCTCTACCTCATGCACCAGCTGATCTCGACGTACCCGCACCGTTGAGGGCATCATCTCGCGAAAACTATCCATGATTTTTTCGCTTTGGTATTCCTGAATAAAAGTAAACAATGCATTCAGTAACACCACCCCGAACAGGGCACTAGCGATATAAAGGTTGCCCTGGCCCGGATCCAATTGTTCCGCCACCAGCGCCAAAGCACCGCCGACCATTAACAGAATCGCAAAGAAATTCGCAAACTGTTTCAGGAAACGTATATAGGCCGGCGTATCTTGTTTAACCCGTAACTCATTGGGGCCGTATTTTCCCTGTCGTTCAATCACCTCTTTATTAGTCAGGCCTTCCTTCGAGCTACCAACGCTCTGGCTTAACTCATCCAAAGAGGCGAGATGTAAGCGGCTGAAGTCTGTTTCAATATCTATTTTTATTGGGCTATTCATAACACATGACCGAAATGAGGGTATGTGAAAACTATCAAATAGCTATGACATATTGATGGCACAAAAAAACATTTACAAAATACCTGTTACTATTTTATCTTCGATGCCCATATCGCCAATTTATGACGCATGGTTTGTTGCGAAATCGTTGCTTCGGGTATTGGTTGAATTACCTTATCGTGTACCAACAGCCGATAAATATATTCGATCTTTTCATTCGCTGAGTCCGTCGCTTCGAATTCAACCACACCACGACTCTCGCCGTATTTAATGCCTTCAGCAATCGCTTTCTTAATCAGCTCTTTTTCGTTCTTTAATTTTTTCATAGGCATCTTCCAGTCATTATTTTTTAAGGAGGGCTGTCGTTATCAAAGGTAGTGTACTGCCAACCAAATTGTTTCAACATCGGGGTCTGTCCAGCTTACCCGGTGTTTTTTATGGGCGGCAATATCAATATAGCTGCCTGCACCAAGTCTAATTTCGCTTTCATTTTCAAAGCGAATAATGGCCTCGCCTTTCAGTACGATCACCCACTCATTCTTCGGTTGATCGTACCAGCCTGAAGCCGGGCTCGTATGCCCTTTTGAAATTATTCGCTCTATGCAGATGTCATTATGCTCAAGTAATACTTCAACTAATTCCCTGTCCAAATTTTTGGGTATTGATGCAAATATATTATCTTTCATTACATACCAATAATTTTGTCTTCGACACAATCATATCTCCCACACTACTTCTATAAATGCCGTAATTGGCGCGATCAGCACAATCAATATCGACACTATTATTAACTTATCGATTTACTCACAAGTCGAAAATAAGCGCCATAAATATGATGCCAGAAAGTTATCAACAACAGAACAAACCATTTTTCTTCGCCTGGCAGAACAGTGAATGCTGGGTGGTTAGTCGCTTGCGAAGACCCGCAACAGACTCTAAAACCCTACATCTAACGAACATTCTGCGACTTACGGCACTCCACATTACAAGCACACAAGTTACTGTTGCCCGCTAAATAGTCTCAGGTGTTTGCAATGCGCGTCAGCCATCAACAAAAACAACGCAATTCTCGTATTTTCTTTACCATTTTTGGTGCGTTCTTTTTCTTGCCGGGACTTGGCCTATTATTTTTTAAGGCTATCCCCAACTTGCCCCGTCTACTTTCAGCGAAAAACCTTAGCGGCGATGAATTCGAATCCATCGTCGCAGCGGGCATTGTTGGCTTTCTATTTAGTCTTTTCGGCGGCGGCCTTGTGTATTCTGGCCTTAAAAAACCCAGTAACGATGTAGCGTTACTCAACGGTGATAGCCCCTGGCTGGGACAAAAAAAGTGGGCGTCTGCGACTATAAAAGATAGCTTCATCTTAAGCGGCGGCCTTATCTGGGGCTTTGCCATTTTCTGGAATCTTATTAGCACACCTGCGCTATTTGCCTTTTCTGATGAGCTTGGCAAAGGCAATCAACTCATTTGGTTGGTCTTGCTCTTCCCCCTTGTCGGTTTATTCCTTATTGGGGCGGCCATCCATAAAACCCTGGACTGGCGACGCTTTGGTCAAATGAAAGTAACTCTCGAACCCTACCCCGGTGCCATCGGTGGTGATGTGGCTGGCACCGTTCATTTATCGACACCGCTGCCAGCAGGCACCCCCGTTAAAGTGTCTCTCGACTGCGTGCGACACTATAGTAGTGGCAAAAACTCTAGCCAACATATTGTCTGGCAGCACGAAGGCCTGTTCGAACCCCTGCAAAGTAGCCGCTCCACTACTGTCCAATTTCTGTTTGAAGTGCCTTCCGACTTGCCACAGTCAAGTCCCACTGCAAGTAGCTACCATGCATGGAAACTACGCGTTAGTGCAGAGATTCCAGGTGTTGACCTCGAGCGCCAAATTGATTTACCGGTGTTTCCAACGGCTGCCAAAGCCAGTTCCAGTTTTCGTCTAAACACCAAACCACTAAACAATGATTCAGCAGATTCTGATGATGCTCTTGCCTTAGATTCAGAACATGAACAGACCATCAAAGGGGAATACAAAAGTATAGGCGTTGGCGCAGGGGCTTTTGTTGGTCTGGTATTTTCAGCTATCGGTATCGGCCTGGCCTACTTTATTGGCTACGAGAAAAATGAAACCTCGCTGATCGGCTTTGGCGCAATCTTTGGCAGCATTGGCTTTGCCATATTTTATTTCTCTATTCACGGCTACTTTCGCCGCCATTACCTTCGCCTTGCCAAACCCATACTTGAACTTCGCTACAAGACTTTATTCGGCGGCAAAGTCGTAACCCTTAATTATGATGAAATAGCAGCAGTCACCACCGAGAGCCGAGGCTCTATGAATGTCGGCAAGAAGCACTATCAGTTTTTTAACCTTGGTTTACAGCTTAAGAATGGCGAAGCCCTGTGCATAGGCGATAGATTTAGTCGCCAGCAAATAGAAAAAACCGCAGAAGCTCTCGCTCAGCGGCTTGATCTTAAAGTCATCGAAAAATAGTCTTCTGTTTACGGTTTAACAAAGACCTCCCCCTTTATCATCCATCAAAGTCACCCACCAAAATCTTTAATCGCCCGCAATAATTGGCGGCAGCTGATCTGCCCAACCAGCTTGCCATTATCAACAATAGGCCGCCGTCGATGTTTGTGCTTAAGCATTTCAGCCGCCACGGTAATAATGTCTTCACTGGGGCGATTAACAGCGACATCTTTTGTCATCACGTCTTTCACTTTCTCTGCACCGGGTGTCCCGCCGTTATAAACGGTACTCACGATAGCCTGCATACAATCTAACTCTGACAACATGCCCACCAACTGCCCGTCGTCGTCAACCACTACGATACCCGAGACCCGGTTTTCTATAATGACCTGTGCCGCCTCTGACACGGTGGCGCTATGTTTTACGGTGCGCGGCGTACGCATATATTCCCGTACTTCAATTGATTTCGGCATATTTAATCTCTTATTTTATTTTTATAACTACTATTAGCTACTGTTAGCTATCAGCTCAGTAGTTCTCCATTTTGCCCCTAAAGCATAGACTGTCTTCCTCGAATGAACAGCCAATTTCTATAAAGCCCCCCTCCCTCAAATTTCACTCTATGCCCCTGCCACCTTAAGCCATACACTAGTGCCTATGACGGCATTCGACCAAACTCCTGTTACCCAGCTGCGCGGCATCGGCACGCAAATGCGCGATAAGCTAGCCCGGCTCGGAATTTCGACACTTCAAGATATTCTCTTTCATCTGCCGCTGCGCTATATGGATCGCACTCGCATTAGCCCCATTGGTAGTCTGCAGCCCAATACCGAAGCGGTGATAGAGGGCGAAATACGCGGCAGTAATATTGTTATGGGTCGCCGCCGCAGTCTGATTTGTAAAGTGCAGGACAACACCGGGCTTATCACCCTGCGTTTTTTCCATTTTGCCGCCGCCCAGCGCCACACCATGGTGGTCGGTACGACGATGCGTTGCTATGGCGAGGTACGCCGTGGCAGTGCCGGGCTTGAGCTCTATCATCCCGAATACCAGATACTCGATGGCAAGCAACCCGAGCCACTGGCCCAGAACCTGACCCCGGTTTATCCTGCGGGTGATGGCATTACCCAGCACCGCTTGCGCACTATTACCGAGCAAACGCTGGCGATGTTGAACAACGATAATCTCAGTGAGCTACTACCCCAGACACAGGCCAATGAGACCCAGCAAAGTAGCCTGGTCGATGCCCTGCGCTTTCTGCACCGCCCTCCCGCCAATGCGCCGGTCGAGCAATTGGCCAAGGGCGAGCACCCCGCCCAGCAGCGCCTCGCCTTTGAGGAATTACTCGCCCACCACTTGAGCATGCAGCGCCTGCGCCAAACCATTCGGCAGCAGGGTGCGCCCGCTTTTGGTAATGCCAAGCAACTCACCACGCAATTTCTCAAGGTACTACCCTTTGCCCTGACTGCTGCTCAACAACGGGTTAGCGACGAAATCGCCACCGATATCAGCCAGCCCGTGCCCATGTTGCGCCTCTTGCAGGGCGATGTTGGCTCAGGCAAAACTGTGGTCGCCGCTCTTGCCGCATTGCGCGCTATTGCCAGTGGTTATCAGGCCGCCATTATGGCGCCGACGGAAATTCTCGCCGAGCAACACCGGCAAAATTTTGAAGCCTGGTTTGCGCCGCTGGATATTCGCGTTGCCTGGCTCAGCGGCAAACTGAAGGGCAAGGCGCGGGCTTATCAGCTCAGTGGCATTGCCGATGGCAGCGCCCAACTCGTGGTAGGCACCCACGCCCTGTTTCAGGATCAGGTCGAATTCCACAATCTCGGCCTGACCATTATCGACGAGCAACACCGCTTTGGCGTTCATCAGCGGCTGGCATTACGCGAGAAAGGCCGAAGCGATAGTTTGACCACCCATCAACTAATAATGACCGCCACCCCCATCCCCCGCACGCTGGCCATGAGTGCCTATGCCGACCTCGATGTCTCGGTGATCGACGAACTGCCCCCCGGCCGCAGTCCGGTCAATACCGTGGCCATCGCCGACCAACGTCGTTTAGAGGTGGTGGCGCGTATTCGTGAGGCCTGCCAGGCGGGCCAACAGGCTTACTGGGTCTGCACACTAATTGAGGAGTCTGAACACCTCGAAGCGCAGGCTGCCGAAGTCACCGCGGAAGAGCTAGCCTTGCTGCTGCCCGAACTCAGTATTGGCCTGGTTCACGGGCGCATGAAAGCTGCACAAAAAGCCAGCGTGATGAATGATTTCAAAGCCGGCAAACTCAAACTTCTAGTGGCCACCACCGTTATTGAGGTGGGTGTCGATGTGCCCAATGCCAGCCTGATGGTGATCGAAAACCCCGAGCGCCTGGGCCTCGCCCAATTACACCAGTTACGCGGGCGAGTAGGGCGAGGCAGTGTCGCCAGCCACTGTGTACTACTGTACAGCACACCACTGTCGCGCCAGGCCAAAGAGCGTATTACCATTATGCGCCAGACCAATGATGGCTTTATGATCGCCGAAAAAGACCTGGAGTTACGCGGCCCCGGCGAGGTGCTCGGCACCCGGCAAACTGGCGATGTGGATTTGCGTATCGCCGACTTACAGCGCGATGCCCATTTGCTCGATGATGTGAAAGACCGGGCACAAGAGATCATGCTCCACCATCCCGAATTGGTGACACCCCTGATTCGCCGCTGGCTGGGTGACCGAGAGAGTTACGGCCAGGTCTAAGACGACTATTTGATACCTGAAAAAAGCGGGTTCCAACTTAAAATTAAGGACAATGATGCGACATTTTTTTGGCGACAAACCCCTGAAAAGCTATCGGCTGTGGCTACTTATCGGCTTTCTCAGCTACACCCTCTGCGGTTTTTTACTCATACCGTATGTCTTAAAAACCCAGCTCATTAAGTTCGTCGACGGCACATTGCAACAAAAGGCCAGTCTTGAACAGGTGGAATTTAACCCCTTTTTATTACGCCTACGTTTACAAAATTTACAACTGACAACTCCCGAGCAAGCCCCTTTACTCGGGTTCGATGAATTTGTCATCGACTTTGATACCTTTGGTATTTTTAAACGGGCCTGGCAATTCAGCGAAATTAGTCTGACCGGCATGGACATTAATGCCGAAATAGACAACGCTGGCGAACTCAACCTGAACCGTCTTATACCCCCTGCCAGTGACAAAACCGATACCGCGGTCGATGACAATGAATCAACAGCTCTGCCGCGCCTTATTCTGCAAAATATCGCCATTCATCAGGGGCACGTGCATTACAGCCAATTAAACCGGGCCGAACCTTTTAATATCGACTTAAGCCCCCTTAATTTCGGTCTGGCTCGTTTCAGCACTTTGCCGGAGGATGGTGGCAACTACCACTTTGCGGCCCAATTCAGCGACACAGAAACACTGGCCTTTACCGGCAAGCTGCAACTCGAACCCCTCGCCGTTGCCGGGCGTATTACGCTGGATAATATTGCTTTAAACCGTGGCGGCGATTACTTGCGAGAGCTACTGCTGTTTACCGTGAACGCAGGCACACTCTCCATCAGCAGCGACTTTTCACTGGATAACAGCGGCCCCGCACAAAGCCTGGCGCTGCAGGCGAACAATATAAATATTGCCGTAGAGCAATTGCAGCTCGATACCCTTGCGCCCGTCGAACCCCTGCTCAAGCTGAGCCGTATTAGCCTTAACAACGCCAGCTTCACCTGGCCAGAACAGCAGATGATTGCCGAATCACTCGTCGTCGACAATGGCTTCGCCAACAGCTGGTTGACCCGCGATAAGGTGTTTAATTACAGCCAACTGATTAAAAGTACGGATACCCCGGCAAGTACAAATACTGCCCCCGCGAACGAACCAGCAGCAACGAATCCCCTGCAGCTTCGCCTTGAACAAATACAGTTAAAAGAGCTGCTGCTCAGCTTTGACGACCGCTCCCTGCGCGAGCCCGCCCCACAGAAAGCTGAAATCGTCGAACTAACACTAAAACCCTTCACCCTTGAGCAGGATGCCAAGTTTGACCTGCAGGCTGAACTTAAAATTAATGCCACGGGGAAAACGCTTGTCAGCGGTAAAGTGGGTGCCATGCCCCCGATGGCCGCACTAGCGATTAAGCTGCAAGAAGTACCACTGCCACCGATTAACAGCTATCTGCATGACACCATTCAGCTCAATCTCACCAAAGGTAAGGTCGACGCCGACCTGCAGCTCGACTATCAAACTAGCAACAGCCAGTCTCTATCACTGCGCGGTGACATCGCTATCAAACAACTCGACACCTTCGACCTCGCCGACCAGGAAAGCTGGATCAATTGGCAGAACCTCGCCATCGACGACCTGCATTTACAGCTTGAACCGGCTAGCCTGAACATTGCCAACATTGAGCTTACCAAACCCTATTTTGATGCGATTGTCTTCGAAAATGGCGAAACCCGACTCTTTCGCATGTTGGTGCCAGCTACCGAACAACCCGCTAAGTCTGATGACAGTCAAAATACAGAAGCAAGCAGCGTCCCCATCACTATCGCTAAATTTAAGCTGATTGATGGCAGCATGGACTACAAAGATTTCAACCTGCCCCTTAATTTCGCCACCCAAATTCACAGCCTCCACGGGCAGGCGGTCGATATATCAACCATCTCAAGTACGCCAACTCAACTGGTGCTAGACGGCAAAATCGATCAACACGGCACCGCGAAAATCACTGCTGCCAGCCAGCTGAGCTCACCCCAGGCCTTCAGCGAAATCAAACTGGATTTGGCCAATGTCGATATCACCAGCGCTAGCTCTTACTCAGGAAAATTCGCCGGTTACGCCATTGATGCGGGCACTCTGGGCTTGAATCTGGACTACCGTATCCAGCAGGGGCAAATGCGCGGCGACAACCACATGCTGCTCGAGCACTTAACTCTGGGCGATACTGTCGATAGCCCCGATGCCGTGAGCCTGCCCCTGAAACTAGCGGTCGCGCTAATGAAAGACGTCAATGGCAATATCGATATCGACCTGCCCGTCGAGGGTGACCTCAATAACCCCGAGGTGCGTATTGGCGGTCTCGTCTGGAAGGCCTTTGGCAACTTGCTGGTCAAAGTCGTTGCCAGCCCTTTCAAAATGTTGGGCGGCTTGTTTGATAACGGCGATGAAGGCGATTTTGAGCACACCCTGTTTACCCCAGGCGCTAGCGAACTCGCGGCAAGTGAACAACAAAAGCTCGGTAAACTCGCTCAGGCTTTACAGCAAAAGCCCGCACTCGCGCTGATCGTCAGTGCCTGTTATCAGCCTGAAAGCGATAGCCTGGCTCTGCAAACACAACAATTTAATCAGGCCTATCAAGTTCTTTCAGGTAATGGCAATAAAAATAGCGGCATCCCTACGCCCTCACCTATCAACTACCAGAGTGCCGTTTTGGAAAAAATGTATCGTGCCGCTTTTAGTACTGAAAAACTGGCATTGCTTAAAGTTGAAAGTGAACAGGTAGCGCCACAACAAACAGGTGATGGCCAACACCCTGACGCGGGCAGACCCCAAACCAAGCGGCTAGATAGCCTGCTATTACAAGAGCTAGTCAGTAAGCAAGCACTCACTCCCGAGCAGCTAGCAAGCCTCGCAAAGCAACGCGCAGAAGCTGTGTTCAACTATCTCACTGGCAATAATGAAGGGGCTGTGGCGCTGGATTCAACACGCCTACAAATCGCCAAAGACCCCGTCATACTGCCCGCTGATGCCGAGGCCATTACTTGCCCGCTAACGCTCTCGGCCCTGTAACGCGTGCTCGCCATGCGCCCTATCAAGTCAGACAGCACAATCTGCATGACGACAGCAGTCACTCGCCTTATAATTCCGAACAATAATTACGTAATGCCGTCAGCGTAAATAAACAAACCAGATAAACTCGGGAACAAGCTATGGCCATTAACAACCCGTTTTACAAAATCCTCGGGCGCTCACCCATTAAACCCATGCAGCAGCATATGGGCGAAGTGGTGAATTGTGTGAAATTGCTGGAGGGCTTTTTTGCTGCCTCTAACAATGGCGACTGGGTAAAGGCGAGTTCTGTTTACGACGAAATTTGTACTAGCGAGCGGCAAGCTGATGAGCTGAAAAAGCAGATTCGCCAGCACCTGCCGAAAAGCCTGTTTATGCCGATGCCACGCACCGACCTGCTCGATTTGGTCACAACGCAGGATCGCATCGCCAATGGCGCACGGGATATTGCCGGCTTAATGCTGGGCCGCAAAATGGTCATTCCTGAATCTATTCAAAATGATGGCATGGCTTTTTTGAAAACGGCCATCGCCGCTACCGAGCAAGCCTTCGTCGCCATTAACGAACTGGACGAGCTACTCGAAACCGGCTTTGGTGAGCGTGAAGTGAGCTTTATCGCCACCTTAATCGAAGCCCTCGACAAGCTTGAACACGAGAATGACCAACTGGAGCAGGAACTCCGTAAAAAACTATTTGCACTGGAAGCTGGTCTGCCCCCCGTCGAGGTAATGTTTCTCTACAAAATTATCGACATCGTTGGCGAAATGGCTAATGACGCCGAGCGCGTTGGTGCCCGGCTGCAGCTATTGCTAGCCCGCTAAACACTGTTTTTTACAGACCTCCTTCCTCCTTCATTTTTTGACTGACTAGCCCTATGACAATTATTGCTGAACACGGATATTTGCTCCTTTCACTCGCCTGCGTTTTTGGCTTCTTTATGGCCTGGGGCATTGGTGCCAACGACGTCGCCAACGCCATGGGCACCTCGGTCGGCTCGCGCGCGCTGACGGTCAAGCAGGCGATTATGATCGCCATGCTGTTCGAGTTTCTCGGTGCTTATCTGGCAGGCGGCGAAGTCACGGCCACCATTCGCAAAGGTATTATCGATACGGCATCGATCGAAGATCAACCGGAGTTACTGGTCTTTGGCATGCTCGCGGCACTACTCGCTGCGGGCACCTGGCTACTGATCGCCAGTATTAAAGGTTGGCCCGTATCCACAACCCACACTATTGTCGGTGCCATTGTTGGCTTCGCCGCTGTCGGTATTTCAGTCGACGCCGTGCACTGGCCGAAGGTCGGTAAAATTGTCGCCAGCTGGGTGGTTTCGCCCGTGCTCGCAGGCGTCATGTCCTACGCCCTGTTTAAAAGTGTGCAGTCGTTGATCCTCAATCACAGCGACCCCTTCACCCGCGCCAAGCGCTTTATTCCCTTTTATATGTTCGCCGTTGGCTTTTTGATGGCCATGGTGACCATGCTTAAGGGCCTTAAGCATGTCTTCAAAGATGAAGGTGTGAGCATGAGCTTTGGCGAATGCGCTCTCTATGCCGCCGGTGCCGGTTTGATTGTCACCCTGATTGGCAGCTACTTTCTCAGCCGTATTAAAGAAGATCCCGAGCGCGATGCCGACGACCGCTTCGCCAGTGTCGAGCGCGTGTTCGCGGTACTCATGGTCTTCACCGCCTGCAGCATGGCCTTTGCCCACGGCTCCAATGACGTCGCCAATGCCGTCGGCCCACTGGCCGCTATTGTCGGCATCGTCAACAGTGGCACGATAGCGGCGAAGAGCGTTATGCCCAGCTGGATACTGCTACTGGGTGGTGCGGGTATTATTCTCGGCCTCGCCACTTACGGCTTTAAAGTGATGGCCACCATCGGCCAGAAAATCACTGTGCTGACCCCCAGCCGAGGCTTCGCCGCTGAGCTGGGCGCTTCCGCAACTGTGGTATTCGCCTCAGCGACCGGGCTACCCATTTCCACCACTCACACACTGGTCGGTGCAGTACTGGGTGTCGGCTTTGCCCGCGGTATTGCCGCCATCAACCTGCGTGTGGTGGGCACCATCTTTATGTCCTGGCTGGTAACCCTGCCCGCTGGCGCTGGCCTGTCGATTGTCTTCTTCTTTATTCTAAAAGCCGTTTTTTAAGCGCCCGGTTAATATGGTTTTATTTTTCACAAGAGCCGAAGCCCCTGTACCTCGTTTAACCTCACCTTAAATGAGCTGTTAACAGCTGCTATAATCAGGGCTGTTAATTTTTCTTTAATAAGGTGCTTTTGATGCGAACCAAGTTTTCAGAAGACATAATCCCTCTCACTGATCTCAAGATTAACCCTGGAAAGGTGGTTAATCATGCCAAGGATACCCACCGCCCTGTACTGCTCACGAGTCGAGGACGAGGTGTGGCGGTGGTACAAGGCCTTGATGACTACGAGAAAAGCGAAGAAGAAAGGGCGTTTATGAAGGCTATAGCGGCAGGTCTAATGGAGGTTCGCGAAGGCAAAGAGCTGACGCTTGCTGAAGTAAAGCAAAAGCTGGGTATTGAATAAGTGGACGTATTTGTATCCAGTTCAGCTTATATTGATTTAGAAAATATCGGGAAAAATTATAACAATCAAGGCATGCCACATATCGGTAAGCAGTTTATAACAGCGATTATGGAACATGCACAAACGCTGATAGATAACCCGAGCATAGGGCGTGTGGTACCGGAATTTGGGGAGGAGCGAATAAGAGCGCTAATCCATTCGCCATTTCGAATTGTTTACTTGAAAGAGCAAAATTCAGTTCACGTTATACGGGTGTGGCGTAGCGAGCGTTTGCTCAAGCTGCCAGATAGCGAGACGTAACAGGAATTTCATGAATAAGCCTTTAGTCATCGACTATTACAGCGACGTCCTCTGTGTTTGGGCGTGGATAGCCCAGCGCCGTATCGACGAGCTTAAGCAAAGCTTTGGTGACGGACTTGAATTCCGCTATCGCTACGTCGATATCTTTGGTGATACCCGGGCAAAAATGGAGGGGGTCTGGCAGCAAAAAGGCGGCTATGCCGGCTTCGCAAAGCATGTGCAGAGTTCTGCCACGGACTATGAACACGCACCCATCAACCCCAAAATATGGACGGAGGTTAGACCTGCAACGTCTGCCAATGCTCATCTGCTATTAAAAGCTGTTGAGCTTAGCTACGACCCACAAACAAGCATCGACACCGCACTCATGCTGCGCGAAGCTTTTTTTGTCGATGCTATCGATATTGGCAAGCTGGATGTTCTCTATGAACTCGTCGCAGCCAAAGACGTAAACCCCGCGCTTTTACAAACCCGTATTGGCGACGGCTCGGCCATTGCCGCTTTAATGAATGACTATCAAATATGTAAGTTGCAAACCATTAAAGGCAGCCCCTCTTACGTTATCGACGGTGGCCGCCAAGTTTTATACGGCAATGTTGGCTACCGAGTGCTGCACGCCAATATTGAGGAGCTGGCTAAAAACCCATCCGAAGAGGCCAGTTGGTGCTGAGGCCAATCAAGCTCTGGCTCTTAAAAAGTCCTGTTTAGATTTTGTCATTATCGGTCGCCCAGTAAGCCCGAATCCCTGACCCTACGGTGCATCACTTACAGGGCTGAATACCCGTGATGCTTTGCGCATGATGTGGTAAATCACGTTTTGTTCCATCACCCCGTGTACCAACTCAGCACCGGGGCCGGTTGCATAAATGGCGACATCTTCAGCCCCATGGGTTTCCGCACCGAGGTGAACCAGGGCTTCCTGGTGGTAACCGCTACGCTCGGTATCAACATCCCTAATATTTTGACGCCCAGCGGCCGCCTTTTTCTCGTAACGCACATTGGCATTGGTCTCGTCACCCAAATCGGCAAAACCGAGTCCGTTGGTATAGCCAAGCGTGGTATAGGGCATACCCTCTTTATCCAGCGCTGGGGATTGATGGGGCTCGCCGCTGGCGTCATTGCCCACGACTTTACCGAGGATGGGGTTACCACGGGTGGGGTAGCCTGCGATGGTGAACGCGTGACTGTGGTCGGCGGTAACAATAATCAGGGTGTCATCACCGGTCAGATCCCGTGCCTTTTGTACGGCTTTCGACAGCTCGATGGTCTCGCTCAAGGCATTATAAGCACTACCCGCATGGTGGCCGTGGTCAATACGGCCAGCCTCAACCATTAGAAAATAACCCTTGTCGTTTTTACGCAATACCTCGACGGCCTTCGCCGTCATTTCCGTTAACGAGGGCTCGCCCTCTACATCACTACCCCGGTCAGCTTCATAACGCATATGCGACATATTGAAGAGGCCGAGTAAGTGACTGGTCGTATTACTATCAATGGAGTCGAGCTGTGCTTTATTCCAAACGTAGGCTGCATTCTTGTATTGACTCAGCCATTCCTGAGTTAGGTCACGACCATCTTTCCGCTCGCCTTTATCATCGCTTTCCGGGTCAGCTCCGGGCTCCCGTTTGATAAAGCTGCGGCGACCACCGCCGAGGGCGACTTCAAGTCCATCGCCATAAGGGAAATCAATCAGCTGGCTGGCAATATCGGGGCAAAGCGCAGGCTGGGTGAATTTGCTCGCATCGCGATCATCTTCGTAATTTCGGTCAACCGTATGGGCATAAGCTGCTGCTGGTGTGGCGTGAGTCAGCCGTGCTGTGGAAACAATCCCCGTTGATAGACCCCGCGCTTCCGCCTCTTCAAGAAAAGTCACCACCTTTGCGCCTTTGAGGGTCGCGCAGTCGCCGCGAGTAACCGTCGCGTTAACGCTAATCACGCCGGCTTTGGTTTTAATACCCGTCATTATCGCGCTCATGGTGCCTGCGGAGTCGGGGGTTTGCTGATTGGTGTTATAGGTTTTTACCAGCCCTGTGTAGGGGAAGTGCTCAAATGACAGCAGGTTCTCTTCGCCGTAACCGCCTTTTTGCTGGCCATCGAGAATGCGTGCGGCAGTAACGGTGGAAACGCCCATGCCATCACCAATAAACAAGATGATGTTTTTAGCCTTACTCGTGCTTATGAAACGATGATGCGCGGCATCAATAACCGCCTGCCGACCCTGTGCATACCATTGTTCAGCTGTTTTTTTGCCGCTGGCATTCACCCCTGACGGCAGCAAAAAAGCGGCGCATAAGGTGAGCCTGATGCCGCTTGTGAGTAACGCTGTGACAGGAAACTTCATCGTATAAGCTCTACAGATCAGGTTAATTCCAAGGCCCTATAACGCAACCGGAATACGCTATTTCGCTATTTCGCTATTTCCTCATACTCGTCTCGATCCGATGTTTCGTGAAACACCGCCTCATCAAGTAAGCCCTCACTTCGCGCTACAACGCTAGAGACCATACAGTCACCCGTGACGTTCACCGCCGTACGCATCATGTCGAGCAGGCGATCAACGCCGATAATCAGTGCGATACCTTCAACCGGCAGGCCGACTTGCTGCAGTACCAGCGCCAAAGTAATCAGACCCACACCGGGCACGCCGGCTGTACCGATAGAGGCCAGCGTTGCCGTTAACACTACGGCAACATAGCCACCGATACTGATGTCGATATTAAAGGCCTGGGCGATAAACACCGTGGCCACGCCCTGCATAATGGCGGTGCCATCCATATTAATGGTCGCACCCAGGGGCACGGTAAAAGAGGCGATACCGTTGTCGATGCCAAGGCGCTTTTCAGCGACATTCATGGTCACCGGCATGGTGGCACTGCTTGATGAAGTGCTAAAAGCGAACAACATCGCCGGGCGAACATTCTTTAAAAATACCCAGGGGCTGAGGCGAGTCAGCAACTTAAATATACCGGTATAAACCACAAGCCCATGAACCAGCAATACAAAAGCAACGGTAAAAAAGTACTTCGCCAAATCCAGAATGGCCGTTAAACCCAGCTGACTAAACAACTTGGCCAACAAACAAAACACACCGTAGGGCGCGAGATGCATTAACAGCGTGACCATCGTCATCACCACCTCATTAAAGCTCTCGAAAAAGCTCAGCACTTCTTTACCTTTTTCGCCACTGTGGCTAACGGCCACGCCCATCAAAATGGCGAACACAATCACCTGCAACATATTCCCTTCGGCCATGGCTTTAACCGGATTGGTGGGGAAAATATTGATCAGTACTTCTTTTACAGAAGGGGCCTCTTTGGCGACATAGGTCGCGGTCGAACTCATATCAATGCCCAGGCCCGGATTGATTAAATTGGCAAACAAAAGCGCGAGGGTAACGGCGATGGCAGTGGTAAGCAGATACAAAGCCAATGTCTTGCCCGCCATACGACCCATACTGGCATTCGCGCCCATGGCGGAAGAACCGCACACCAGTGAGACAAAAACCAGCGGCACCACCAGTAGCTTTAATGAAGCGATAAAGATTTTACCGACCACATCAAATACTGAATTCACCAGCCAGGCTATCAAGTTGGCAACGAAGCTGCCTTCTGCCGTTTCCAGGGTATTGAGGATGGCACCCAGCGCTACACCCAGCACCATGGCCAGTAAAATTTTGGTCGACAATGTCATATTATTTTTCCGAAGGATTAACGATGCGCTTTTATAAGACCGCCCAACTTACCTGCGCTCACCGCGCATTGCCAGAATTTGTTCCCGCAAGGCGGGGGCCGATAGCTCTGCTGGTGGCACCGGCTGCCCACCGACAACCGAAATTCGGCTCCACACACGGTGGAAGGGTGTTTTAAACACACCGGGGCCACTGTGGCTGAAAAAGCCACCCCACAACCCCTGCAGGGCAAGGGGAATAACCGGCGCGGGGCTGCGTTGAATAATGCGTTCTATGCCCGCCCTAAATTCATTCATGTCACCATCTTGGGTCAACTTGCCCTCGGGGAAGATACACAGCAAGTCACCCTGTTCAAGGCCTTCGGCAATAGCATCCATCGCCGCCGTGTACACCGCTTGATCTTCCTTCGGCGAGCAAATAGGTATAGCGCCACCCGTACGGAAAATAAAGTTAAGTACGGGAATTTCAAAGATTGGCTTATACATAATAAAGCGGATGGGCCTGCGTACCGCGCCCGCAATGAGTAGGGCATCAACATAACTCACGTGATTGCAGGCGATGAGTGCCCCACCCTTATCGGGAATATTCTCCAGCCCTTTATGGCTCACCCGATACAGGCTGTGGCTGAATATCCAAATCATAAAGCGCATGGTGAACTCGGGCACTTGGTAGAAGATGAAGATACCAACGGCAATATTCATTAGCGCGATAATAAGATAGAACGTCGGAATACCAATATCGAGCACACCCAGAAAGAGAATACCCAGCAGGCTCGATAGCACCATAAAAAAGGCATTGAGGATGTTATTAAAGGCAATAATCCGCGCCCGTGTGCTCTCCTCCGTACGCATCTGTACCATGGCGTAAAGGGGCACAATATAGAAACCACCGAACATGCCGATCAAGGCCAGGTCGAGCAATATACGCATGCCGCCGGGCTGAGCAAAGAAACCCATGGCCCCCACCGCAGCCGTGCCGCCATAATTTAATCCCGACAAAAACAGGTCAATGCCAAATATGCTGATACCCAGCGCGCCAAAGGGCACTAGACCGATTTCAATTTTATGCCCGCTCATGCGCTCACACAGCAGGGAACCAATGGCGATGCCGACCGTAAAGGCACTCAACAGCAGAGCAATTAAGCTCGGCTCGCCGTGCAGAGTCGTAACGGAAAAATTCGGAATCTGCGTCAGGTAACTGGCACCAATCATCCAAAACCAGGAGATGCCCAAAATAGCCAACAACACCTCACGCTTTTCTCGGGCCAGGTGATACAGCTTTCGACTCTCACGCAGAGGGTTGAAGTCTATGCTCAGTGTCGGTGCCTTGGCTTCGGCGATGGGAACCTGGCGACTACTTAACCAGCCCACGATGGCAACACTCACCACAATCACACCCACCAACGGGGCGGGCTGCTCAGCCCCGGCCAACAAACTGCCGGCAATAGTGCCGATTAAAATGGCGACGAAGGTGCCCATCTCAATTTGCGCGTTACCGCCAATCAGCTCTTCGCGACGCAAATGCTGAGGAATAATCGCGTACTTCACTGGCCCAAAAAAGGCCGACTGGGTGCCCATGGCAAATAACACCAGCATCATTAACCAAATTTCGTTGTACCACAGCGCGGCAACACCACCGAGCATAATAAAAATTTCTGCTAGCTTGATACGGCGAATAATCACCGACTTTTCGTACTTATCCGCCAATTGCCCAGCGAGTGCTGAAAATAGAAAGAAAGGAATGATGAACAAGCCCGCCGCCATATTCACCAGCGTGTTTGTTTCCGAACCATTGGCCGCCACGCCGCTACTAACGAGAATCACCAACAGGGCATTTTTAAACAGATTGTCGTTCAGAGCACCGAAAAACTGGGTGAGGAAAAACGGCAGAAAGCGCCGCGATTTGAGCAGGGTGAATTGACTTTTCTGCTCGGCAGAGTCCTTCTGTGGAATGTGGGTATCGGTCATTTTTCCCTCTTTATTGTGCCCTGGGCGAAGGTATAAAGAATATCACTGGATTCTAAACACGGTAAAACACTATCGACAATCTGGATGCCTAAAGCTCAGGCCTAAAAAGGACAAGGGCAAAACCCTTTGATATTTTCACCGCTCACCGGATGCTCGAATTCAATACGCTCGGCGTGCAGCATTAAACGCGGAGCCAGCCTGAAAGCCTCGTCACTGGCGTAGAGGTCACAACCCAAAATGCCATGGCCAATTTCGCCACTGTGAATACGCAACTGGTGGGTGCGCCCAGTAATAGGGGTAAAGAGCACTCGTGTTGCAAAGGGGTCTTCAAGGCGCTCAAGCACCTGGTATTGGCTCTGGGCGGGCTTGCCACTTTCATAGCAAATTTTCTGCAGCGGGAAATTGATACGGTTTTTGGCGATGGGCAAATCAATCTCGCCACTGTCCTCCGGCAGGTGGCCGTGCAAGAGGTGCCAAAGTCAAGCCGGTGAGCCAGTGTCGCCGTGGGGAAGTCCTGCACCAGACGCCAGTGGACGGAATCTTTGTTGAGGGGATGCTTCCCCGACAAGCTCAGTAAAGCGCTGGGCTTGTTGATCAACAGTAAATACTCGTCTTGATAGACAATTTCTATCTGTTCCGTACACAGGGGGACGATAAAGGGCTCGGTCTGGGGCTGCATATTCACGCTTTTAGCTGGGACGGCGTGATCTTACAACAATCCTGCCTGCTTAAGTTCTTACGGCATAAGCACGTACAACGTGCCCTCTAAGCGACTCCCCAAAATTTACAAACAATGCAAAGGCTGCACGCAGTTCTATTAAGGCATAATTCGAAGAGATAGCATGGTATTAAAATACTCAGTTCTATTTCTATTATTTTCTGATTTACCCGTTCAGCTTAACAACCACAGTTCAGCATGTGCCAATAAGAAACATTGACGCACATAGCCAGCAAATCCAAGCTATTCCTATCAATTTATAGTCCACAGGAACATACTGATATTGTTACGCATTGACTAGACAGTTTGAATTGAGGCCACTGCGTAGCCCCAATCCTTAGGTTGGCTCAAGCTGACTTTGGGCTTAAGAAATCACCTCAAGAGGAAAGTATCATGAGTAAAGGACAAGACAGTAAAAAAAGCACCAAAAAGGAACCCCTTTTAACAGCAAAAGAAAAGAAAGCAGCAAAGGCAGCCAAAAAGAAAGCCAAAGCCAATGTTTTAGGTAATTAAGTACAAAATAGCGCCAGGGTCACTTTAGTAAAACAAAAAGCCACATCCAAGCCAACTCGAGACTGACCCATTTCTTTTAATTAATGGCTACTGCGCCCTGGCAACTTTATTCCCCGAAGGCCTGGTGATACTTTACGATGCCATCAGGGATAGAACTATTGAATGATAGGGCCTGAAAATACTCAGCGGGAACATCGGGCAATATTAATTTTTCATCAGCTTCAAAGCCAAAACGCTGGTAGTAGCCTGGCTCTCCAAGCAGCACACAACCCTTTGCATTTAACTTTTTTAGACGCTTAAGTCCTTCCTCGATTAACTGTGAGCCAACACCCTGGTTTTGATACTTCGGCGCAATACTGACGGGTGCCAAACCATACCAATCAATAAACTCATCATTAATCGTCACTTTTGAAAAGGCAATATGCCCAACTATCTTATTATCGACCTCGGCAACAAGAGAAATTATTAGTGCCGAATCCTCTCGCATTAACTCAACAATCTCCGCCTCACGCCCATCGCTGTGAGGATCATCCTTAAACGCAAGAGTGATAACTTCACTGATTCTTGTGCAGTCGCTTTCTTTTTCATTGCGTATGCTTATTTCTGGCACGATATATGATCCTTGCTGCTTAACGCTTTGCTAATGCGGGAGATAAAGTGATGGCGCTTTATGCCATAATTTGCAAAATAAATGCACAAAGAGGTTTACTCTTAGGCTGTCCAGAGGAGGCTTAGAATTGTGCAACTTCTAGCTATCAGGCAATGCTTCAAACTCTTTCCTTTTACTTTCAAACCATGCGGTCATTGCTTCAGGCTTTTGCATAAGCTGTTGCATTTCGTTCATTGCTTTAAGATGATTGCCATCATTTTTCTGAAGCATCTCCATACCATGCTGCTTACTCATTTCTGCTATTTCATCAAATGATCCGGCATAAAACTCTTTATCACAAGCGCCACCTAGTTGTTTACAGCTCATAGTTTTCATATATGTCTCCGCATTATGTTAATGCTTAAAATGCATAACCCTTTATGTCATCTTGAAGTATTTATTAGGCCTTGCTCCATGGTCTTGGGTGATTTTTAACCTGGAATGCATCGCCACCCTTGTGAAGTTCGCTATCGGTACTCCAGTGTATTTTTTTATCTATTTTTTGTAGTAGAGGAATGTGTTTTGAGCAATGTATATAGGCTTCTTCTACATCTATGAGGACATAACCGATTACTTTATTTAGTGACTCAGTGTTTTGTAACGTGCTAACAATATCCTTTCTTTCACCTAGGGAGCGACTTAAGTCTTCCTTTTTTATAAATTCAGCCGTCCCATTTACATGAAGGCCTACGGCAGTTCTATAAAAATCTATAAAAAACAGTCCAATATTCTTATTCTCGTAAATATTACCCATAGATGCCATAACACCATTCCCTCGATATTCTGGATATATAATCGTTTTGTTATTAACAATCTTTATAAAACCAGCAGGGCCAGCTCTAAATGAGCAGTCACATTCTCCTTTTTTATCTGAAGTAGCAATGAACGCCATTTCCTGAGCCTCAATAAACTTTATCATCAATGGCGCCAACTCATTGATAACTTGTTTGTTGTAGAACGAAAGAGCCTTTTTATCTGTATTAAAGTTTTTCTGAATAATATGCTCTCCATCAGAACCAGGGAAAATATTATTCTTCTGTTTTTTAAAAATATTCCACATAACAACATTCCTTGTACATGCTAAATTTAAGTGTAACGCCTTACTATACGACAGAAAAATAACGGGTATTTTGCGCCATCATTTGCGAACTGAATGCACACAAAGGCCAGCACTTTCACCACCCCATAGAGACACTAATTTTTGCGTCGGAACGATACTTGATAAGCTTAGTCTGGTTTTTATTTTGTTTGTGCACTTATGTTAATGCCAAGATTCCTGCCAGAGTATAGGCACATCTCTCTAGCGTCTTGTATTTTACACTTCACATTAATTTACTTATCAGCCGCCAATGAATACGTTAATCAAAAAATTGAAACATAAAGTATCATATTAACCGCTATTAATGAGCAGGTATCAGCCGAATCGGTTCGGCCTTTCGAACTAACGTTTTATCGCTTTCCATCATCTCTTTCGACTTTTTATTCGTGGTCGGAATACTGTCGGTTCACTTCTGACCAACCGTCTTTGCAATGCTCAGCCCTACCACTTCATGACAAAGGTACACCGTCACCCATCGCTGCTCCCACCTCCCGAAGTTTCCACAATAGATCCCGGTGACATCCTCAATTCAGTATCCACCTGTTCCGCAATCTCAGATACACCCGGTCTAAATAGGATGATGGGGGGCGACGTGATCTTGGCATGCGATGAAAGCCTATAGCGCCACACGCAAGCAGCCAATATGTTATTTGTCCCTTTATTTGTTGTTGATTATCAGCTGCTGTCATTGTTTCCTCTTACTGAGCCATGACTCGCATTATTTTCCTGGCACCTTGTCGATGACATATTTCTGTCATCTTTTCGACATAACCTGTGCCAACGCTTTCAGCAGATTGAATCTACAGCCGCTATGTCTACACTATCCAGTTCAGCGAATACACTGCAAACACAGCTTGACGACATTATCGACCAGGGAAAACTACTGCCATTATTCCAACCCATCGTCTCTTTGAACAAGCAAGACATCTACGGCTACGAAGGACTAATTCGAGGGCCTTCAGACTCTCCTTTGCATGCACCGGTAAACTTGTTTGCCGCAGCGGAACGCTTCGGACGTCTCAATGAACTCGACCATCTATGCCGAAGAACACTCATTAAACAATTTGCACAATTGAAATTACCGGGCCGCCTATTTCTCAACATTAACCCTTCCGTGCTGATGTCACCCAATTTCAAGAACGGTCTCACCACCCAGTTTTTAGCTACCTTTGGGCTTAATCCAAACCGCATCGTTATTGAAATCACCGAAACCCAGCCCATTGATGAATACCATTTGATCCGCGACGCTATCGAACATTACCGCAAAGAAGGCTTCGTTATCGCGATTGATGACCTGGGCGCGGGTTACTCTGGGCTAAAGCTGTGGTCAGAGATGAAACCCGATTTTGTCAAAATTGATCGTCATTTCATCAGCGGTGTCGACAAAGACAAGGTCAAGCGGCAGTTTATCAACTCAATTATGGAAATTAGTCGAACCCTTGGCTGCCATGTCATCGCAGAAGGCGTTGAAACAAAAGAAGAATACCGAGTCATACGCAAACTCGACGTCGGTTTTTCTCAGGGTTATTACTTTGCCAGGCCAGACTCTGAGCCAAAAGTAATACTTGATCCTGCATTATTTCGCACACAAGAAGAGCGTGCGGTAATTGCCAGAAAAAACACAGCGGAAAGTTTACTCAAACCCAAACCTTGCATAGAAAGTACCTGCAGCGTAAATGAAGCAGTCGAAATATTTATGCGCACACCCACATTAAATACCATTGCCGTTGTCTTTAATGAACAACCCGCCGGGCTCTTATTACGCAACCAATTAATGGACCTATATGCCCATCGCTTTGGCGTTGAAATTTACGGTAAAAAACCTGTTTATCAATTTATTGAAAAAAACCATCTTTGCTTTGAAAGTAATACACCCCTTGAAATCATAAGCAAACGTTTAACTAAAGCACTCGACGTATATGTTGATGAATTTATACTCGTCGAAAAAGGCTGCTACAAAGGTATGGGCACACTGCTGGATTTACTCCAGGCCATTACTCAGCAACAAATTGAAATGGCCCGTTATGCCAATCCACTCACCATGCTACCGGGTAATGTACCCATTATGTACGAGTTACAGCGTCGCCTGAATAGCCAACAACCTTTTGTCGCGGCCTATTGTGATCTTGACCAATTCAAACCCTATAACGACAGCTATGGCTACGCGAAAGGCGATGAAGTCATATTAATGTTTACTGAAATACTGCGTCGAAATGTTTGTAAAAAAAGCGACTTTATTGGCCATGTTGGCGGTGACGATTTCATCCTCTTTTTTAGCAGCAAAGACTGGGAACAAATTTGCAGCAACATACTTGCCGAGTTTTCTGCAGAAATCCCTCTTCGCTACAGCGTTGAAGACCGCAACAACAAATGCGTCATCGCCAATGGACGTGACAATCAGGCTCGCTGCTTCCCACTTATCAGCCTCTCCATCGGCAGCGTTAATCTAACAGAAAAAGACATCCCTCAAACAAGTGACGCAATTAACAAAGCCATGACAGATGCCAAGACCATGGCTAAAAACAAATCTGGCAACGCTCTCATTATCACCTCACCGCCACTGCCCCATTTCCCGCAACTCAGAAACCAGCAGCTTATTGTTAATTACTAAACGTCATTAACAATAAGCTGAGCCCCCTGTATTTAACAACCAACTTCGGCATCAATCGCCAGGATTCGTCACGTAATGGCATCGCTATCTGAGTAACAACTTTGCGGATCATTGGGATACGACTTTGGCGATATTGCCGCTAACTTAAAGTATCTGGTAAACCGGATGAGGTTCAGGTTAGCCATTCACTGATAAATTAAGCCTATATTTGCAACATACATCCAGATACTGATACCTACCACAATAAAAGCCCAGTACTGAATTGGAATCCAAAACATTGTGTGTCTAGTTTTAAGCTCTATTTGTTCATTATTTTCCGGGTCAATGAGTATTCTTCCAGGCTTGTTATTTAATTTAATGCCCATAAAGTAAAGCAATACAGATGATAAACTTAGAATCATTGGCATAGCCCATTCACTATTTTTATAAAAGCTTTCACCGTATATTGCATCAAATACTGACCCCGCAAGTAACGAGAAAAACAAAGGGATTATCAAAGCTAACAGCCCCCACCCTTTCCAAACGATCATAATTATTCCTTGTTTTCAATATTGCCAACGTTTTACAAAAGGGGTGTGTGGTTTTTTTGTGCGCCCCAGTGAGCCGAGCGAATTAACTTGATACTAGGTGCTGTTGATATTAGCCAATTTATTTAAGGGCGGTATATGACCATGATTTTTTGTAGGCTGAAGGAAATTAATAACAAGCTCAGCAAACGGGGAGTTCAATGAGTTTTGAATATTCTTCAAGTTTTCAGATAAATCGTTAAACCTCATCACAATCTCAATAGCACCCTAAGCACATAGCCTCAGCTGCAGGTACTTGTTATGTGTTTGTACGCAAGAATTTAATGGCACACACTTTGCTCTTAAATTTTCAACCCATGATATTAGGAGTAATTATGCAAACTGGAAGCGCAACAGGTGCCTTAACAATAACGCCAATACAAAAAAGCGGCAATAATTTACCGCTAAGTAAAGTACATAATTCAGAACCCAAGCAAGAACTATCAACCCTACGCGCACTAGCACAACATATAAACCCGAGCAGCATGACTCGAAATGATGCAGCTACGTTATCAGCTGCACTATTTCCCGATGATCCTAGCGCTGCTTTTGCAGCGCAAGCCATGATTCTGGTAAATGAAAATGGCAGATGGCGACCTGCAACCCCAAATGACGCCATCATGAATGAAAAGTTTGATATGTTTGAATCAATAAAAGGGCAGATGGCGTTTAATCAACAACATGGCATATCAAACGATGGTTTAAACGCGGCTCAAGATTTTTTACATAAATTGGAAGCGGCAAAAACCACCCCCTCAGTTGATACATATACATAACAGCTCACTACACAGAATGAGACATTAAGGTGTGTTAAACAGACTCTGCCTAACACCTTAATTACAGCGTGTAATTCACAAATCTAGTCGTCGTTATAAACCGCTGGGCGCTTCTCCATAAAGGCCTTGCCACCCTCTTCCATGTACGGCGAAATACACAGTACCTGACCGCGATCTTCCATGGCGATCACGGCGTCGAGGTTGCCGGCATCCTGGGAGATATTGAGACCTTCTTTGGTTAGGCGCAGGCCCATGGGTGACATGGCGAGCATTTCAGCGACGAGACCCTTGCCGGCGGCTTCGAGGTCTTCAGATTCAATCACCTCTGAAACCAGGCCAATACGTAGGGCTTTTTTGGCGTTAACAAAACGGCCACTCATCATCATTTCAGCAGCATTGGAGGTGCCGACTGAGCGGGGCAGGAAGTAGCTAATACCAATGTCACAACCGGTGAGGCCGATTTTTGCCATGGCGACATTCATGCGGGCATTGTCGGATGCATAGCGAATATCGCTGGCAAGGGCTAAGGCGAAGCCACCACCGGTAGCGGCACCTTGCATTAGCGTAACGATAGGTTGGGGGCAACGACGCATACGCATAATGATTTCTGAAATCAGGCGTTGGCCACGCAGGTCGGCGGGGTTGCTGGCACCGAAGTGACCGGCGTCGTTAAGGTCAAGACCTGAGCAAAAGTGTTTGCCCGCGCCACGTAGCACGACAACGCGTACGGCATGGTCGAAATAGAGCTTGCCAAAGTAGTCGAGTAATTCGTCTGTCATTACTTGATCGATAGCATTGAAGGCATCGGGGCGGTTGAGGGTTAGCCAGTCGGCACCGTCTTTGTGTTCGATGAGCAGTGTTTTGTAGTCGCTTTTTGTTGCTGTCATTTTTCTCTCCTGTGTATTCGCTTTAAAATATGTCATTAGGGCGCTAAGCGAGATCACCCGCTATGCGCTGTTGAATTATTGGGGCAGCCCCTGGCTGTAAAGGCCAAGTGAACGCTGCCCCGATGGTACTACACCGTTGCGCAGCTCGCTTAGCCTGCGCGGTTTTACAACGGTGTCCTTCTCTGTCTTCTGCCCCCATAATTACCTCCCCCCTTTCGGACTGTCCAATGCCTCGCTTTGTTAGCTTATTCATGTTGCTTGCTTGTCTGGCACCCGGCATCGTTCAAGCACACGTTGAAGGCCGTCACGACCAGCCGGTGCCCTGGACATTCAATGTGTATTTTGAAAATGATCTGTTTGGTGAAACGGATCAAAATTACACTAACGGCTTGCGATTTTCGTGGGTGTCTCCCGATACGAATACGCTGGCCGACGAACCGCTGTATCCCCATTGGTTGCAGGTGCTAAACCAGAAATTACGCTTTTTTAACCGTATCAATGCCGATCTCGAACACAATGTGGTGCTCAGCCTTGGGCAGCTGATGTACACGCCTTCGTCGACCGAGCGTTACGATGTCGTTGAGAATGAACGCCCCTATGCAGGCTACCTTTACGGCGGCATTGCCTACCACACCCGCAGCGATGAGCAGCTGGATATTGTTGAGCTCAATATTGGCATTGTTGGCCCTGACGCTTTCGCCCATGAGACACAGGATTTTATTCACGACCTGCGCGGCTTTGAAAAGTACAATGGCTGGGATAACCAACTGCGCAACGAACTCGGCCTGCAGTTAATTTACGAACACAAAGAGAAAGTTTTCAGAGGGCATGTTATCGGCACTATAAGCCACGATTTTATTGCCCACGGCGGCGTTAGTCTTGGCAATGTCGCGACTTATATTAATGTCGGCGGCGAGTACCGCATTGGCTGGCAGTTGCCCGATGATTTTGGCACCTCGGCTGTGCGCACCGGTGGTGACAACAGCACCCCCGGGCGGCACGACTATCGTCGCCTGTCACCCAATGGGTTTTTTCACAGTCTGCATGCCTTTTTCTCAATGGATGGCCGGCTGGTGGCGCGAGATATTTTCCTTGACGGCAATACCTTTCGCTATAGCCACAGTGTCGACAAAGAAAACGCCGTCGCCGATTTTTCACTGGGCTTAAGCTTTATCACCGGACGCTGGAAAGCCTCCTACGCTCAGGTGGTTCGCACCCGTGAATTCAAGCAACAACCCCATCATCACAAATACGGCTCGCTGAGCCTGTCTTACAGCTTCTAATAAATGACGCACCTCAATCCCAGTCCACAGATTCTTGCAAAGCACCGTGAAGCCCATTGGCAAAGCTATCGGCGTTTGCCTGCCTATGTCGTACCCTCGCACTGGCGACACTGGTTGCTCGACCGGGGCTCACTCACCCAACGTTTGGTCGCCGCCAGCGGTGGACAGTTCCGGGTACGGATATTATCGCAGGCCATCGCTAAACCCCGGCGCTCGGAAGCAAAAGTACTTGGCATTGCCAATTCACATCTCGCGGTGATACGAGAAGTCATTCTTTATGGCAAAGACCAGCCCTGGGTTTACGCCCGCAGCGTACTGCCCTTAAGTAGTTTGACCGGCAGATTGGCCAGACTGCGTAATCTCGACGAGCGCCCTCTTGGCGCGATACTGTTCGCCGACCCCTCGATGCGGCGCAGTAAACTCGAACTTGCCCGCGTGCAGCCAGCGAAGGTGGCTTTACCGGTAGAACTTGGTATCTTTGACACGCCGCTATGGGGCCGGCGCTCAGTATTTTATGTGGCCGATAAACCCCTATTGGTGAGCGAGATCTTTCTGCCAACCTTCACCCCCGCCGACTCAGCCCCCAACGACCTATCAGGCCATCATTAACTATGTTCAACCCGTCACCCAGAACCCGCGCTTTTCTCGAGCTGATGCGATTCAACAAGCCGGTCGGCACCCTGCTGTTACTTTGGCCCACGCTGTGGGCACTGTGGATTGCGGCGGACGGCTTTCCCTCTATCGCGGTATTAATTATTTTTGTGCTCGGCGTGATTGTGATGCGCGCCGCCGGTTGTGTGATTAATGATTATGCCGACCGCAAGGTCGATGGCGCTGTGGCCCGCACTCGCAACCGACCCATTGTCGATGGCCGCATTAACCCACAGGAAGCCCTCATCCTTTTTGGCGCCCTGTGTTTAAGTGCCTTCTTTCTGGTGCTGATGACCAATCGACTGACCATCGCCCTGTCCTTCGGCGGCATCGCCATCGCCACTATTTACCCCTTTGTGAAACGCTATAGCCATTTACCGCAAGTGGTACTCGGCGCGGCCTGGGCCTGGAGCATCCCCATGGCCTACGCGGCTCAGACCGGTACGCTGGTGAAAGAGATTTGGGTGCTCTATTTCGTCGTCGTGTTGTGGACGGTAGCCTTCGATACCTTTTATGCCATGGTCGATCGCGAAGATGATTTAAAGATAGGCGTTAAATCGACCGCTATTTTGTTTGGCGACCTCGACCTGTTTTTAATCGGCGTGCTGCAGGCGCTTACCCTGCTTGGCCTGGTCGTCACCGGCGATGCCTTTACACTGGGCACGATCTATTTTATCGGCGTATTAGCCGTCGGATTGTTGTTTGTTTTTCAGCAGATTATCGCTCGTCATCGCCAGCCAGAGGCCTGCTTTAAAGCCTTCCGCAATAATCAGTGGGTCGGGCTGGTGCTTTTCATCGCCATCATTGCCGACCGTTTTTAGTCTGAAAGCACAGTGAAAAGCCATTAGTGTCATATAATTGTCACGCTGTCGTCATCTAATAAGGGCTACTTAGTCAAGGTAAGCAGACATGGAAGAATCTACCGTTTTAATTGTCGATGATGAAAGCGCCATCAGGGATATGGTCACCGTAGCACTGGAAGTCGCGGGCTATCGCTGCCTACAGGCCGAAAATGCACGGGACGCTCACGCTCTGATTATCGATGAAAGCCCCGACCTGGTTTTACTGGACTGGATGATGCCCGAGACCAGCGGTCTTGAGCTGTTGCGACGCTTGCGCCGCGATGAGCTGACCGCAAAACTACCCGTGATTATGCTCACCGCCAAGGCGGAAGAGGACAACATGATTCAAGGCCTCGACTCCGGGGCCGATGACTACATGAGCAAACCCTTTTCACCCCGCGAATTGATTGCCCGTATCAAAAGCGCCCTGCGACGCCAGGACGCTAAAAACCAAGAAGAACCCATTCAGGTCGATGGCCTACTATTTGACCCGATTAGCCACCACGTCAGCATCAACGATAAAGCGCTATCAATGGGGCCCACCGAGTTTCGCCTATTAAGCTTTTTTCTCAGCCATCAAGATCGCGTCTATTCTCGCGGTCAAATTCTCGACCATGTATGGGGCGGTAATGTTTATATGGACGAACGCACCGTAGACGTGCATATTCGCCGTCTGCGCAAGGCCCTGGGTATCGATGGCCATGAACGTTTTATTCAAACTGTGCGCGGCGCAGGCTATCGATTTTCACAAAAGCTAGTCGCTGACTAAATTTAAACGGTAAATAGCAGGGGGAAACTAACGGGTGCAACGAGGGTTACGCGTCGAGCTACAACGCCTTATTATGCTGGTGTTGGCACTGGGTATTGCCGGTTTTTTTAATGGCCATATCGCCCTGACCCTGCTGGTTGGCGGCGGTCTGTACATGGCCTGGACTCTGCTTAAAGTCTTCCGTCTCTATGACTGGCTCGACGGCGGCGGGCAAGGTATTCCCCCTGAATCCACCGGTGTGTGGGGCGATATTTCCGATCAGCTCTATCGTCTGCAAAAGCGTAATACTCGCGCTCGGGATGACCTGCGCGCCGTGGTTAAACGCATCCGAAGAATAACCAGCGCCCTCGATGAAGGGCTCATTCTTCTCGATGCAGAGCGCAGCGTCGACTGGTGGAATCCGGCCGCCGCCCGCTTGCTGGGCCTGCGTAGTGAAGACCTACATCAGCCCATCACCAACCTGCTGCGCACTCCCGCCTTTGTACAATTTATCCAGAGTGGCGACTTTGAGCTACCCCTGGAACTAGCGGCACCTAACGATCCCCAACGGCTACTGCTGTTTTCGCCACGTATTTTCGGGGACAATGAGATTGCCCTGGTCATTATGGACATCACCCGCTTGCGGCAATTAGAAGAAATGCGCAAAGAGTTTGTCGGCAATATCTCACACGAACTGCGCACTCCCTTGACCGTACTCACTGGCTATATCGAAACACTGCAAGACCAGGACATGGAAAACCTGCCACCCGCCTGGCCGAAAGCACTCAAACAAATGGGCCAGCAAACTGAGCGCATGAATCTGCTCGCCGAAGATCTGGTGATGTTGTCGCGCCTCGAAACCACCACTCTGCCACTCAAAGTACCGGTTGATCTCGAGCCGTTATTTGGCCCCATTATCGACAGTGCTCAGGCCTTGAGCGGTAACAAGCACAACATCACCTTTACCTCTTGCGACCAGCCCCTGCTCAAAGGCGATGCCAAAGAGCTGCATAGCGCCCTGTCGAACCTCGTCTACAACGCCGTTAAGCACAACCCCCAGGGCTGCGATATTGCCATCAACATTGCGCGCGATACCGGAGTCCTTCAAGTCAGCATTAGCGACAACGGATTGGGCATAGACCCCCTGCATATCCCCCGGCTGACCGAGCGTTTTTACCGTGCCGATAGTAGCCGGGCAACACAATCTGGCGGTACCGGCCTGGGGCTGGCTATCGTTAAACATGTGCTGCTACGCCATAACGGCGAGCTAACAATTGAAAGTACCCTCGGCAAAGGCGCAACATTTACCTGCCGATTTGATCAGGCCTAAAGATCACGCTATCGTCCTCGCCATGAGCAACTACCCCTTTCTTAGCAGCGCCTTTCTCAACAGTCTTGAAAACAGCAACAGCGTTGGCCCCGATACCGGCTGGCAACCCGCCCATATCGAACAGTGTTATGCCGCTGGCAACAGTGCCTTTATGCCCACTTATGTGAAGACTCACTCCTGGGGGGAGTACGTATTTGACTGGGCCTGGGCCGATGCCTACCAACGCAATGGCCTCGACTACTACCCCAAGCTGGTGTCGGCAATACCCTTTTCTCCCGCCACCGGGCCACGGGTTGTTTTCAGCGGTGAGGGTGACCGCCAGCAAGCCTGCCAAGGTCTGTTTCAACAGGCACGAGAACTCGCCGATGAAGAGCAGGCCCACAGCTGGCACCTACTCTTTCCCGATACCCAAACCCTCGGCTGGTTTGAACACCCGGACTTGATGTTGCGCACCGGGGTTCAATACCACTGGCTGAATCGCGGCTACGAAAGCTTCGAGCACTTCCTCTCCACCTTTGCCTCGCGCAAACGCAAAATGGTAAAGCGCGAACGCCGCCGTGTTGGCGAGCAGGGACTCGAAATAGAGGTGTTGCCGGGTAGTGCTATCGACACCGAGCTTTGGCAATTTTTCTATCAGCTTTACCAATCCACCTATCGCAAACGCAGTGGCAATAATGGCTATTTAAGCCCCAGATTTTTCCTGCAACTGGGTGAGTCGATGGCCGACAATATCGCCATGGCTGTCGCCCGTAAAGACGGGCAGCCCATTGCCTGCGCTCTGTATTTTCACGGCGGCGATACGCTGTATGGCCGTTACTGGGGTTGTGCCGAAGAGTACGATTACCTGCATTTTGAGCTTTGTTATTATCAGGGCATTGAATATGCCATTGCGCAGGGCTTGCAGCGCTTCGATGCTGGCGCCCAGGGCGAGCACAAAATTGTGCGGGGCTTTGAGCCGGTGGAGACCCATTCACTACACTGGATTCGCCACCCCGGTTTTGCTTCAGCAATCGGTGAGTTTCTCGATAGAGAAACGCCGGAAATCAAACGCTATATTGAGCAAGCAAAGTCTGGCTTACCTTACAAAGAAGGGGCTTTTTCTTCGTCTTGAAAAAACCGCCAGGAATGCGCTTTGACAAAGATTATCGATACTAATATGGTAATACCATATTAGTATCGATGGAGAAAACCATGAGAGCTGTCACCGTTTCCCCTAAATTTCAGATCGTGATTCCAAAGGAAGTTAGAGAGCCGATGGGAATAAAATCAGGCCAAAAGTTGCAAATGCTAACCTACGGTAATCGAATAGAACTTATCCCCATTAAACCCATGCATGAAATGAAAGGCGTGCTAAAGGGGATTGATACCGACGTACCCAGGGATAAAGACCGTTTATGAATGTGGTCGACTCCTCGGCGTGGTTGTCTTATTTTGCAGGTGATGGCAATGCCGGCACATTCGCAGTGCCCATAGAAAATATTGCAGAATTGATTGTACCGAGCATTACCATCACCGAAGTTTTCAAATTCGTGCTGCGTCAGCGCGGCGAAGATTTAGCCCTGGAAGTTATTGCCCATATGGAGCAAGGCAAGGTTGTAGCCCTCGATAATGCCTTAGCCATTGATGCGGCCAAATGTGCCATTGATTATAAATTACCGCTAGCTGACAGTATTATTTACGCCACGGGCCAAAAAATGAATGCCCAAATTTGGACACAAGATGCCGATTTCAAGTCCCTAAAAGGTGTCAACTACTATCCTAAAAGCAGTCAATAGCTCTACAGAAAATCTGTTTTTAGGTTCAAACTTTTTTGGTTCAAGCAATGAATCCAGACTTTTTGTAAAACCTAAGTCTTGCGCCACACCAGCAAGCGGTTATTGGCGGGCATCGCGTTGTCTTCAAGCAAGTTCATGCCCGCCTCGCTCGCCAGTTTATTCACCGCTTCAAAATCTCTAATGCCCTGTTGAGCACCCCGCTGTTTCAACCATTGGTCAAAATTGGCATTGCTCGGTGAGATGAACTGGCCGTCATAATTAAAAGGGCCGTAAATCGCTAACGTGCCACCGACCGTGAGTACATCAGCTAATTGGCGGAACATATTTTCGACACTGGCCCAACCCATAATGTGGCAGGTGTTGGCCGTGAAAACAGCATCCACCTTGTCAATTGGCCACTGGGGCATATCGACGTTTAACACGAGAGGACGGCGTAGATTATCTGCCGCTGAGTCATCTAGCCAGGCATTGATGCCGGCATGATATTCCGCCTGGTCACTGGTCTGCCAAATCAGTTGCGGCAGGCGCGGCGCAAAGTAGCTGGCATGCTGGCCAGTGCCACTGCCAATTTCCAATACCTGCTGAGCCTGGATAAAGACTCTTTCAAGAATGGCAAAAATAGCCTGCTGATTATTGTCGCAAGCCTGGGAAAAGGGTTTTTCAGACATCATCTAACTCCACTCTCTTATAACAACAAGGGTTTAACTCGCAGCCGCTTCGCGGGTAAACACCCACTCTCGCGCTGAAGACATGGCCGGGTTGTAAACATAACCCTCGCTGTCAAAATTCTTGATTTGCTCGACGTCGGTCAGGCGCTTACGAATAATGTAGGAGACCATCAGGCCCCGGGCTTTTTTCGCGTAGAAGCTGATGATTTTATACTTGTCACCTTTCCAGTCCTTAAATACCGGGGTAATAACTTCGGCGGCTAGCTGCTTGCTCTGCACCGACTTAAAGTATTCATTGGAAGCCAGGTTAACGAGTACAGGCAGGCTTTCATCCGCCTGGTGTTGATTAAGTGCGTCGGTAATTTTGCTGCCCCAGAATTGATAGAGGTCTTTACCCCGGCCATTGGCCAGTTTGGTGCCCATTTCTAATCGGTAGGCTTGCATCAAATCTAGCGGGCGCAATAAGCCGTAGAGGCCAGAGAGAATACGCAGATGATCCTGAGCCCATTGCAAGTCAGCCACCGACATCGACGGTGCATCCAGCCCGGTATACACATCGCCCTTAAAAGCCAGCAGTGCTTGCTTGGCATTCTTTGGCGTGAACTTTTTATTCCAGTTCAGGTAGCGATCAAAATTGAGGTCGCCGAGCTTATCGCTAATTTTCATCAAGGCCGACACATCATGGGGCGACATCTCGCGCAATCGCTCGATAAGCTCGGCAGAGTCGCCGAGAAAGTCTGGCATCGTGTGCTCACTCGTTGTTACCTGTGTTTCAAAATCCAGTGTTTTAGCGGGGGAGATCACCATTAACATCGCAGTATCCTTAAACTATTTTTAGCCGATAATGTCATTATAAGCCTATCACTTCGAACCCTGCCCCTTTAAAAGGAAGACCCTGTGCACCGCAAACAATTACTCATTAGTCTCGCTGTAACCCTGCTACTGGTAACGGCTTGCACGGTTAACCCAGTCACCGGCGAACGTCAGCTTTCATTGGTCTCGGCCGAACAGGAAGTCGCCATTGGTCGCCAGCAATATGTTCCCACTCAGCAAGCCCAGGGCGGGCGTTACTACATTGACACAGAGATACAGCTTTACGTTGCGAGCATCGGCAAAAAACTCGCCGCCGTAAGTGACCGCCCTAAACTGCCCTATGAGTTTGTGGTGCTGAATAATTCAGTGCCCAACGCCTGGGCTCTGCCCGGCGGCAAAATAGCCATTAACCGGGGCCTGTTAATGCACTTGCAGGATGAGTCGGAACTTGCCGCCGTGCTTTCCCACGAAATCGTCCATGCCGCCGCACGCCACAGCGCAGCACAAATGACGCGGGGCACACTGATCAACATTGGCGTACAAGCACTGGGGGCCGCCTCACAAAATAATGGCTTTGGTGAACTCGGCGGCATGGCTGCTCAATTCGGTAGCACCGCGTGGATGGCGAGTTATGGCCGAGATGCCGAGCTGGAGTCCGATGCCTACGGTATGGAATATATGGTGCGTGCGGGCTACGACCCCCGTGGCGCTGTTCGCTTACAGGAAACCTTTGTCGCACTCTCAAAGGGCCGCCAAAGTGATTTTTTCACCGGCCTGTTTGCCAGCCATCCACCCTCACAAGCTCGTGTTATCGCTAACAGGGAGAAAGTGAAGACTTACCCTGCTGGGGGCATAACGAATCGAGCCCTGTACCAGAAAAAGATGGCCCGCCTGCGTAAAGACCAGCCGGCCTATACAGCACAGACTGAAGCGATGAAGGCTCTGACGGATAAAAAACCACAAAAAGCCCTGGGATATCTTGATAAAGCCGTCAAATTACAAAACCGAGAAGGGCAGTTTTGGGAGTTGCGTGGCCACGCCTGGGCGATGCTCGATAAGCCTGCGAATGCCGACAAAGCCTACTCTACCGCCATCGCTAAAAACCCCGACTATTTCAGTCATTATCTGGCCCGAGGCGTGTTGCGATTTAAGCAGGGGCAGAAAACGACTGCGGGTAAAGATTTCGACAAAAGCCAGAATTTGCTACCAACACCCGTAGCCAGCCTTTACCTGGGTAATATTGCCAATGATAGCGGGGACGAAAAGACCGCCATTACTTATTATCGCGAAGCCGCCCAAACGAAAGGAGACATCGGCCAACAGGCTCAGGATAAGCTCGCTTTTATTGAAATGAGCCAAGCCCCCAATCGCTATATTATCAATCGACTGACTTTAAGTAACGAAGGCTATTTACTGCTCTCGGTCTACAACAAAAGTAATATCCCCGCGACGGATGTTGTTGTGCAAGTGACAGAAATGAAGAGTCCCTACGTGACGGGTTCCTCGGCGCAGATCCCTATTGGCTCGATTTCAGCCAATACACAAAAGACCGTCACCACCCGCATCGGCCCCATTGCAGATAAAACCACTCTGAGCCGCTACCGAGCCCTGGTGATTGCCGCACAGCCTGCCATCACTGACGCTAATTAGGTGGCACTCCCTTTGATCGTTACGCCAGCCCAGGCTATACGATTCTCGCCATGGCTCGGACATCGCCCGGTGGTTCATGGTTGGGTATCAGCAAAAAACGCCTTTCCTCCTATCAACGGGCTCAAGACAATCTGCACATTATCGTCGGTACCCCCGAATCCCCAAGCTTAAAACTATTATGCGGGTTATACGCACCGGGCACTAAGCGTGCGCCCGCGGTCAACCGCAGTGACATGGAGGGCCGTGGGTTAAAATAGGTTTAACAGGCGACACAAAAAAGGCCGAGCTTAAATAGCTCGGCCTTTTACTGTACGGGTCTCAGTAAAGACTAAGTGTCTTGCCTCGGGCGGAAGAAAGGCAGAAAGCCTCCCTCTTCAAGAGGCTCAAAAACCACTTCAACGGGCAGGCCAATTTTTAACTCGCGATAATCAAGACCACGAAGGCCAGCCGTAATACGCACACCTTCTTCCATATCCACGACGAGTACCGCGTAGGGGAAGTCTTTCTCAAAGTGAGGCGACATGGGCATGTGACAAACTGTCCATGTATAAATGGTGCCGCGACCATGAGATTCACGCCAGCCCCAGTTAGGTGAGCCGCACTTGGCACACATAAAGCGAGGGATATGCCGCCAGGTTTCGCAGTCGTGACAGCACTGAAAGCTAAGAATTTTATTGGCGCAATTTTCCCAGAACTGTTCATCGAGATAGTTGGTCGGCTTAGGTGCCGGGTTTGGAATGAACTGTGTATCTGTCATCGTCTTAGTTCCTCAATATCACCAGGCTGCCATCACCAAAGTCACCCCAACCTGTCACCAGGCCGAGCTCCGCATCCTTCACTTGCATCTCGCCGCCGTCACCGCGCAGCTGGCGCGTCGCCTCGACCACATGGTTCAGCCCCCAGACGTGAGCCTGAGAGTGCAAACCACCGTGGGTATTCATAGGGAATTTGCCGTCGATTTCCAGAGTGCCGTCTTTAACGAACTCACCCACTCCACCCTGCTCACAGAAGCCCAGGGCCTCAAGCTGCAGTAGCACAACGTAGGTAAAGCAGTCATAAATTTGCAGAAAGTCCATATCGGTCGGCTTCAATCCCGCCATGGCAAAGGCCTTTGGTGCAGAGTTAGCCAGGCCAATATGGAACATGTCGGGCCGGTTAGCGATGTCATCAGCGGGATAGGGATGACCTTCCGCCGCCGCCATAATGTAGGCAGGCTTGTGGCGCAGGTCTTTCGCCTGGTCGGCGCGACTGACGATAACGGTACAGGCACCGTCCGTTTCAAGGCAGCAATCAAACAAACGGAACGGCTCTGAAATCCAGCGGGAATTCAAATAGCCTTCCATATCCAGCTCTTGCCCTCGCGTTATTGCCTTGTCATTAAACTGCGCATGGCGACGACAAGCCAAAGCCACTGCACCCATCGCTTCGTGACTAATACCGTAGGTTTGCATATGACGCATGGCGATCCAGGCGTACATTTGTACCGGCGAGGCACTACCGTAGGGGAAGTAGTAATTTTGCAGGGTGCGCTCAAGTGCAGGAATAGAAATCAATTCAGGGAACTTGGCATTCGGCTTGGGTCGCAGGGCCGAAGAGCCATTCCAGCCGACTGTCACCACAATGTTATTGGCGACGCCTGCGGCGATAGCCATGGCGGCCGTTTGCAGAGCAGTCACCGGGCTGGCACCGCCCATGTTAATAGAGGCGCTGTAGCGTAGGTCTTCAATGCCCAGATTGGCGGCAATTTCTTCGGCGGTAATCATTACCGGCGGTAAAATAATACCGTCAATATCGGTGTTTTTAAGACCGGCATCGGCAATCGCAATGCGCGTCGACTCCAGTATCATTTCAGCCGAGGGCCGCAATGCCCCCCGCGTATATTCGGTTTCACCGATGCCGACAATGGCGGCTTTATCTCTAAAATCGAGTGAATTATCAGACATGCTCTTTCCTCAAGCTGGTAGAGAATTTACGTCTATGAATGAGCCGCGAAACGCGAGCCCAATACTCTTAACAAAGAATTATTTACAAAAACCTTTTAACCATAAAAAGGTAGTGTTTACGGCGCTATTAAAGCACGCGTAAACCGCGCGCAATAAGACCACACCTCTGACAATGAGTCAATTGATTGACATTCTTTCCATGCGTCAGCGAAGGCTAAAAACCGACCTCCAAAGCCTCGCATAAAAACTGCATCAATGGCTCAACGCTACGAAATGACTGCAAGGCCATTTTGGCAAAGCCCTCATCTTCTATCGCGCTGTCACTCAGCGACTTAATTACAATAAAGTCTTTGCGCTTCAGGCTGCTAATAAAAGGGTGGTCGGCGCTGTAGCCCCGTGGCGGTCGCTTTAGTGTATCGCCGCCCCACTCAAACTGCCGCTTAAATGGGCGACCGCTCAGTATTGCCTGCCAGGCGTCGGGTTTTTCATCAATGCGCTGACGAATTTTTGCCAGAGAAACAGAGTCGGGACGCCAGCAACCGACACCGAGAAAAACCTCGCCCCGTTGCACATGTAAATAGTAACCCGGTGCATGAATATCTTTTCCGCGCCGATGGCGAAGCTGAATACCCAGGTTGGTTTTATAGGGGGTTTTATCATTGCCGAAACGAGTGTCTCGATAAACCCGCATTATTGAACCGCCACTGCGTTTGGGGATGGCCTCAAAGTAGGGCGAGAGCTTGTCCATTTTGCCGGCCATGTGCTCGACAAAACTCAGGGCTGGTGACAGTACGGTATCTTCATAGCGCTGCTTATTTTCAGCAAACCAGGGTCGATTATTATTGACCGTAAGCTCATCCAAAAATGACAGCAGTTGTGGGGGAAAACTCGTAAATTCAGTCATGGCCCACTATTGCAAGACCCTGGCAAGTTGTCCAGAGAGTAGCTTGTCAGCGTTACGCTACTCTGGAATTACCCGGTACTAAGACGAGCGCTTAAAATCCTGATCAATCTCACCCATATGACCATGGCGAACATCTTTGCCTTCGACCAGATAAATCACGTGCTCACAAATATTTTTAGAGTGATCACCAATCCGCTCCAGTGCGCGCAGTACCCACAGCACATTCATGACCCGAGTAATACTGCGTGGATCTTCCATCATATAGGTCATCATTTCACGCAATGCCGATTTGTAATCCGCATCGATTTGCTTGTCCTTTTTCATCGTTGCAATGGCTGCAGCGGTATCAAAACGCATAAAAGCATTCAGCGCATCATTGAGCATGCTGCGTACATCGTTGGAGATATGGCGGATTTCGGTATAGCCACGGGGAGAAGCGCCATCCACCGCCAACTTAATGGCCATTTTGGCAATCTTCTGCGCTTCGTCACCAATGCGCTCAAGATCACGAATACAGCGCGTTACCACCATCACCAGACGCAAGTCGGTGGCGGTGGGTTGACGGCGAGCAATTAAAGTGACACAGCTTTCATCGATGGTGACTTCCATCTCATCGATTTGCTCTTCTACCTGCATTACCCGCTCAGCAATATAACTGTCCGCATTTTCCAGGGCTTTAATCGCCTCGGCTAATTGCTTTTCAACCATGCCGCCCATTTCGAGCATCTGGCTTTTAATGTTTTCGAGGTCTTCATTAAACTTCTGGGAAATATGTTGATCGAGTTTTAATTTATCCATGACTTATTCCTTCACTGACCGCTCATTAACTTGACGCGACTTAAATAGGGGAGGTTATCCAGAACCTTTAATTAACCAAATCGCCCCGTAATATAGGCTTCCGTTAGTTTGTGCTCAGGTGTGGTAAATACCTTCTCCGTTTCATTCACCTCAACCAAATTGCCCAGGTGGAAATAAGCCGTGCGGTGAGAGACCCGCGCTGCCTGCTGCATGGAATGGGTAACAATAACAATCGTATAATTTTCTGCGAGCTCCGCTATCAGCTCTTCGATGCGCGCAGTGGCGATCGGGTCGAGAGCAGAACAGGGCTCATCCATTAAAATAACTTCGGGGCTAATCGCAATCGCGCGGGCAATACACAGGCGCTGCTGCTGACCACCCGACAAACCCGTGCCCGGCTGACTCAGTCGGTCTTTTACTTCGGCCCACAAACCCGCTCGTTTCAAACTATTTTCTACAATTTCGTCCAGCTCGACGCGGCTACCCGCAAGACCATGAATTTTTGGCCCGTAAGCAACATTGTCAAAAATACTTTTCGGGAAAGGATTTGGTTTCTGAAACACCATGCCGACCCGAGCACGCAGTTCGACTACATCCATTTTCGAACCGTAAATATTATCCTCTTCGAGCAAGAACTCACCTGTCACCCGACAGCCATCAACCGTATCGTTCATACGATTAATCGTGCGTAAAAAAGTCGACTTTCCACAGCCCGAGGGGCCAATCATGGCAATCACTTCGTGCTTGCCAATGTCGAGATCAATATTAAAAATGGCCTGCTTATCACCATAAAAAACACTGGCGTCACGGGCCCGTATTTTTGGATCATCGACAAAGGGAAAGCCCACTGTTTCTTCTATATCACTTTGCTCTGGTGATATATCAAGGTCATCTTCTCTAGACTCAGCGGCCGTTAGATCCATCGTTGCAACACTCATATTTTAACGCTCATCTTTAAGCAATCATTTCACTTGATTCAATAAATTACTGTATTGGCGGTTTACTACCAACGTCTTTCAAGACGTTTACGCAATACGACTGCGACCGTATTCATGGTAATTAAAAAGGCCAACAGCACCATAATAGCGGCCGACGTTTTTTCAACAAATGCCCTTTCTGGGCTATCAGCCCAAAGGAATATTTGCACCGGCAAAACGGTTGCAGGGTCAGTAAAACCACCGGGGACATCGACAATAAACGCCACCATTCCAATCATTAACAAAGGTGCAGTTTCACCCAGGGCTTGTGCCATACCAATAATGGTACCGGTTAACATACCGGGTAAGGCCAAAGGTAGCACATGGTGAAGTACCACCTGCACCGGGGATGCACCAATACCAATACCGGCTTCACGAATTGATGGTGGCACTGATTTAATCGCAGCGCGACTGGAAATAATAATCGTCGGCAAGGTCATTACCGCTAATACCAGGCCTCCAATAATCGGCACAGACCGAGGCACATGGAAGAAGTTGATAAAAATTGCCAGGCCTAAAAGGCCGAAAATAATAGAGGGTACGGCTGCCAAATTATTAATATTAACTTCAATAAAATCTGTCCAACGATTTTTTGGCGCAAATTCTTCGAGATAAACGGCTGCCGCAACGCCAATAGGAAAGGCAAGCGCTAAAGTAATAAACAATGTAAATAGTGAGCCAACAATCGCACCACCAATGCCCGCCTGCTCTGGCTCACGGGAATCACCCGTTTTGAAAAAGCCGCTATTAAAGCGTAGTTCTATTTGTCCGTCATCAATCAGCGACTGTATCCATTGCTGTTGTTTTTCACTGGTACGGCCAATGAAGGGGCCATCTGAGCTATTGAGGCTTTTAAAATACGTATCAATATCGTCGTCGGCCAGAACCCATATTTTTTCAGACTGTCCCAACAAACTATGGCTAGCTTTTAAGCGGTCAGCCAATTCATACTCTGCACTGTTACTAACAATCTTATAGAGCTCGCGCTTTTCTCTTCGACCAGAGACATCTGTAAATTTCGTCCGCAGGCTTTTCTTAACCAGGCCGCTGAAATCAGCCAATGCGACTTGTTGGCTATCATTAATATCACTGACGCCAAGAATGTCGGCATCATAATTAACGTGCAGTTGAATATAGGTTTGCCGAAAAGCGCCGTGACCCTTACCAATAATGTCGACAAATAATGTCGCAACACAAGACACCCCGAATAGAATCGCAATCACACCATAGAGGCGAAAACGTTTTTCGGCGCGATAGCGCTTGGCGAGGGTTTTTCGAATCAGTTCAGTTGTGCCTTTTGATGAGTTACTCATACTGTTCTCGATATTTTTTCACAACACGCAAAGCGATGAAATTTAATCCCAGCGTTACCAGGAATAACATTAAACCTAATGCAAAAGCAGATAATGTTTTAGCGCTGTCAAACTCCTGATCGCCAACCAGCAACGTAACAATTTGCACCGTTACCGTAGTCACTGTATCCAGAGGGTTGACGGTGAGGTTGGCCGCAAGGCCTGCCGCCATTACCACAATCATGGTTTCACCAATCGCGCGTGATACGGCCAGCAACACGCCACCCACAATACCCGGTAGCGCTGCAGGAATAATGACTTGTTTAATCGTCTCGGAATGCGTTGCACCAAGCGCGAGCGAGCCGTCGCGCATAGTTTGTGGCACCGCATTGATAACGTCATCGGCCAACGATGAAATAAAGGGGATAATCATAATGCCCATCACCAAGCCAGCCGCTAACGCGCTTTCAGAGGTGACCGACAAACCCAGATCAGTGCCGGTCGATCGAATCAGTGGGGCAACGGTTAAAGCAGCAAAATAGCCGTAAACCACCGTGGGTACACCGGCGAGAATTTCCAGGGTCGGTTTAACAAAGCTACGTACTCTCGAGCCTGCGTATTCCGCCAAATAGATCGCCGACATTAAACCCGCAGGCACCGCCACCGTCATGGCAATAAATGAAATTAACATCGTGCCAAGGAATAAGGGCACAGCACCAAAGCTACCCGAGCCACCGACTTGATCAACCCGTATGGCTGTTTGTGGGCTCCACTCCAGGCCAAAGAGAAACTCTGAAATTGGTACTTGCTGAAAAAAGCGTACCGACTCAAAGATGACGGAAAGAAAAATGCCCAGTGTTGTAAAAATAGCCAAACTGGCACAGAGTAATAAAAACCCTTTAAATATTTTCTCTACTTGCTGGCGTGCGCGTAGTTGCGCTGACATTTTCCACCAGCCCCAAAGACCACCAACACCAGCAACGAGTACGGCAATTCCCGTTAGTAGGCTCTGGCTGGTATCACGCAAATAACCCAGTGCGGCTGCCGCATCAAGCAGCGCTGGCTTTACACCTTCTGCCGACAATGCACCGCTTGCCAGGTTTTCAATTTTATTCATTAATAAATTATATTCGGCGATAGAATTCGGCCGAAGGTCAGCAGGCATGCCCGACAATAACATTTTGCTAATGATGGTTTCTTCAAACGCCAGGCAGATGAAGAGTAATAATGCAGAGGGCAGACCACACCAGAGTGCGACCCGCATACCGTAATACGTTGGCAAAGAATGTAAGTTGCGAACACCGCCAAGCTGGCGGGCAAAGCTCTGGGAACGCTGGTAGCCAAAATAGTAGGCCAGGGCAGACATTACCAGTAAGGCGATGATCAGGTTTGAAGTTTGCATATTAAAAAGCCAGTCCCCTATAAAACGGAGCCCTTCAGTTTACTCCAGAAAAAAGCGGCCTGATAAAATCAGGCCGCGGTGGAATAATCCCAAAGGGGTTATTCGTCTATTACTACAATATTTACAAGCCTTCGCCAGACATTGGCTTAAGCGCTTTAATATCAGCACCACTTGCTTTTCTAACATCAGCACTCAGTGGAATCATGCCTTTTTCTGCCAGGTAACCTTCGCCACCCCAAGCTTTTTCACTGGTGAATTCTGACAGGTAACCTTCAATGCCCGGTACCACACCAACGTGTGCTTTCTTCACGTAGAAGTACAGTGGACGCGATATGGGGTAAGACTTATCAGCAATTGTATCGAAGGTAGGCACCTGGCCTTCAATCAACGAACCCTGAACCTTGTCAGCATTTTGGTCGAGGAAGCTAAAACCAAATACGCCGAGGGCATCGGGGTTAGCATCCAGCTTTTGTACGATCAAATTGTCATTTTCGCCCGCTTCAACGTAGTGGCCGTCTTCACGAATAGTGTGACAAAGGGCTTTATAGGCTTTTTTGTCCTGCTTCTTCATCGCCTTAATCCACTTGATCTTTTTGCAGCCGCCTTCCAGAGCCAGCTCGGCAAATGCGTCACGGGTACCCGAAGTCGGGGGAGGACCAAGCACTTCGATTTTCACATCAGGTAGAGCTGGGTTCACATCTTTCCAGGTCTTGTAAGGGTTGGCGACCAAGGTTTGTGATGTGGTGAACTGGTCCTGCATGCTTTTTGGCGCGGGAACACTTTTGGCCAATGCCAGAAAAATGTCTTTGCGGGTCAGGCTCATTTGCTTTGTTTTGACTGAGTTGGCAAGAACAATGCCATCAAAACCAATCAGCACTTCAACAATATCCGTCACACCCGCTTTCTGACATTTTTCAAATTCAGATTTCTTCATGCGGCGCGATGCATTGGTAATATCGGGGTGACTCGTACCAACACCGGAACAGAACAGCTTCATGCCGCCGCCGGAGCCTGTTGATTCAATTTTGGGTGTAGGGTTCGGTGTGGTTTTACCAAAACGCTCTGCCACAACGGTTGCGAAAGGATAGACCGTTGATGATCCAACGATGCTGATATAATCTCGTGAAGCTGAAAGGGCCTGTGTGCTAGCCAAAGTCATGGCAATGCCACAGCCGATGGCAGCAACTTTGATGTGTGATGCTGTTGTAGATAGTTTTTTCATGTTTGTCTCCTGCGACGTTTCCACCAATAATGTGGCTAGTACGCGCATCCTAAAGAGGGCAGGTGACAAGACTATGTACAAAATATGACAGCTTTGTGACAGTGCTAGCCCGTAGATTCGTTATTTCAATCAACCGAACAATAACTACCCCTATCACCGGTTTAATCCATGAAGCCCGCTAACACCCTTATTGATACCTTCACTGAATTCTGCGGCAAGCTCACTGCCTGGGCGACGCTAGGTATGATGCTCTGTACCTGCTTTGTCGTTGTCGCCCGCTATTTCTTCGGCTCTGGCTCCATTGCACTACAAGAGACGGTGCTCTACCTCCATGCTTTTGCTTTTATGCTAGGTACCGCCTTCACGCTGAAGCGCGGTGGCCATGTGCGGGTCGATATCTTTTATCGCCATTTTTCACCACGCCGTCGTGCCTTGGTCGATACCTTCGGCGCACTGTTTTTCATGCTGCCCACCTGCGCTCTTATTTTCTGGCTGAGCTTTAATTACGTTAGCGCCAGCTGGGCGATTTATGAGCGTTCGGCCGAGTCTGCCGGCCTGCCCTGGGTTTACCTCCTAAAGTCATTGCTATTAATCATGCCCTCTCTGCTTTTACTGCAGGGCATCAGCGAATTTCTACAGTCCTTGCGTACTCTGCGCTCCCCTGCCAATACCTCTTTAACAGCGACCGAATAACACCATGATCGAGCTACTCCCCCTCTTTATGTTCCTCGCCGTTTGTCTGGTGATCTTGCTTGGCTACCCGGTGGCATTTTCATTAGCAGGTACAGCCCTACTATTCGCTGCCTTCGGAACGGCCATCGGCCATTTCGACATGGCCTTTCTGCAAGCCCTGCCTAACCGGCTCTATGGCACGATGGTGAATCAAACCCTGGTGGCCATTCCGCTGTTTATTTTAATGGGCATCATGCTGGAGAAATCCCGGCTGGCTGAAGACCTGCTCAACAACATGGCGCGGCTGTTTGGCCGGGTTCGTGGCGGCCTGGGTATCTCGGTGGTTATCGTCGGCACATTACTTGCCGCTAGCACCGGCATTGTTGGCGCAACCGTCGTCACCATGGGCTTAATGTCCCTGCCCACCATGCTCAAACGGGGCTATAACCCCGCCTTTGCCGCCGGCACTATTTGCGCCACAGGCACGCTGGGGCAAATTATCCCGCCCTCTATCGCACTGGTTCTGCTGGGCGATATTCTCTCCACCGCCTACGCACAGGCACAGTTGAGCATGGGCATCTTTGCACCCAAAACCGTCTCCGTTGGTGACCTCTTTATGGGTGCCGTTATCCCCGGGCTTATTTTGGTCGGCTGTTACTGTACCTATATATACGTCTATTCACGGCTACGACCCGAAGATGCACCGGCAGGTGATGAGCAAGATAAGGTCAGCACTAGCGCTCTATTGTTGAGCCTTGCGCCACCGCTGTTGTTGATCCTCGCTGTGCTCGGCTCCATACTCAGCGGTATTGCCACGCCAACCGAAGCTGCCGGAGTTGGTGCTTTTGGTGCCACAATACTCGCCCTGGCACGTCGACAGCTTTCATTACAACGTCTGCAACAAGTCCTTGAAGGCACCGTTGAAGTCACCGCCATGGTGTTCATGATTTTAATTGGCGCGGCGATATTTTCACTGGTGTTTCGCGGCTTTGGTGGAGAAGAGCTGGTGACATCAATGTTTGCCAGCATTCCCGGTGGCGCACTAGGGGCAACCCTGGTGGTGATGCTAACGATTTTCGTGCTCGGCTTTATTCTCGACTTTATCGAAATTACTTTTGTTGTCGTGCCTATTGTAGGCCCAGCATTATTGGCCATGGGAGTAGACCCCATCTGGCTGGGAATTATGATCGCCGTTAACTTGCAGACTTCCTTCTTAACACCACCTTTTGGTTTTGCTTTGTTCTATTTGCGCGGGGTGGCCCCAAAAGAAGTACTGACCAGCGATATTTATCGTGGCGTGATGCCTTATATAGGCATACAACTCGCCGTACTGTTACTGCTTGCCCTTTGGCCTAGTTTGGTCACTTGGTTACCGGGGTTAGTGCATTAATCCAAACACAATACCCCGGTCTTAATAATTCTAAACTATTGTTTAAATTGTGCATGGCAAGCCACACAGTAAGACATCGTTTTACCCAGTGCTGCCAATGAATCCTCCGTGTTACCTTTTTCAAGTATCTCGCCCAGGCTATCTGCGCTTTTATGAAAGCTAATACCCAGCTCTTTAAACGTATCGCTACCAAAACTACTGCACATGGCTTCCATTTCTTTCGTCAAACCCAGTTTTTTGTGGGCAGTATCCGATGCCTGTGAAAAATCACCTGCACTTATTTGAATGATTATTTCCTGCACCGCAGCCAGGTGAGCCCGCATGTTTGTGAGTTGATGCTGCTTCATCATTGGCGATAGATTCAATGAAGTTCTATTATCCGCAGACATTTTACCGTGGTGCATCGTGTGCTTTTTTTCCATCTCCGCCGCCTGTACTAACGCGACCATCAACAACAAACTTAATCCCAGTATTTTACCCTTCATTTTCTTCCCCTTTACTCATATGATTTTCTGTTAAAACAACTCTAACAATTCGCACTCCATGCCTTTATTCAAGCGCAAAATCAGTTTTAGGTAATTGACAAATAACAATTTGAATATATTCAATACGCATAAAAAACCCCGGCAAGCCGGGGTTTTTAGAGTAAACGTAAGCTTTTATTTAACCATACCGCTATAGACGATTTTTACCCACATATCACTTGGTATAAACCCGTCGCCCCATTCTTTATCAAACTCAGCGACTGGTTTTGCGGCAACGACTTCTGCCTCATTCTTACCAGCATCTATCAAGGCCTGTATATTTGTCTCAGCCTTAACCAGCATATCGCGAAAGGCAACTAAATCAGCCTTGTTCGCCAAAGGGCCATGACCAGGCATGATTTTTGTTTTTTCATCTGCCAAAGCCAATACGATATTACAGGCGGCGATCATGCCTGCGATGCTGCCATTGGACTCAACATCAATGAAGGGGTAGAAACCATTAAAAAATGTGTCTCCGGCATGGATCACATTGGCTTTGGTGAAATGAACAATAACATCACCATCGGAGTGGGCGTCGGCAACATACATCAGACGAATATCATCCCCATTCAGGTGCAAGCTCATTTCATTTTTAAAGGTCACCACCGGCAATGCTTCTTTGGGCGATGGTGGTTTGTGCATATTGAACAGCTTAATAGATTTTGCAATCTTTAGGTTATCGCGAACACTTTCGTGGGCGACAATAATTGCACCCTGCTTGCCAAAGTGCTCATTGCCACCCGTATGGTCGCCATGCCAGTGGGTATTGACGAGGAATTTCGGCACTTCACCCGACAAGCCCTTGATGGCTTCGGTGATTTTGATGGCCATTTTCGCGTACTGGTCATCAATCGCGAAAGTGCCATCTTCACCGATGGAGACACCTACATTGCCACCATCACCGGTCAACATATACAAACCGCTACTCACGGGTATCGTCTTCACCTCAGCGCTACCTGAGTGGTCATCCGCCTGTGCGCCCGTTGCGAGTACCAGCGGCAGCAAGCAGGTGCTGAGTGTTTTTTTCAAAAATTTCATCATTTTTCCTTTTTATAGTGCTGAAGTAACAAAGATACGTGTAAATAGCGTGTTTATTTGTGTGCTTTTATCGTATCAACTTTTCTCTAACGATATAATCGCCATCTTATTTTTATTGGAGTAACGCTGTGACGACGCCGGCACCGGATGTATCAACATTTCAGGGTTTGATTTTAGCCCTTCAACAGTATTGGGCTGAACACGGCTGCGTTATTTTGCAACCTCTGGATATGGAAGTGGGAGCCGGCACCTTTCACCCCGCCACCTTCCTGCGCGCCATTGGCCCAGAGAGCTGGAACAGTGCTTACGTGCAACCCTGCCGCCGTCCCACCGATGGTCGCTTTGGTGAAAACCCCAACCGACTACAGCACTATTATCAGTTTCAGGTAATTCTCAAACCTTCGCCCAGCAATATTCAGGATCTCTATTTGGAGTCACTGGCCTTTTTGGGTATTAACGCCGCCGTGCACGATATTCGCTTTGTGGAAGATAACTGGGAGTCTCCCTCTCTCGGCGCCTGGGGTTTAGGCTGGGAAGTTTGGCTCAACGGTATGGAGGTGACGCAATTCACCTACTTCCAACAGGTCGGCGGGCTGGAGTGTTATCCGGTCAGTGGTGAAATCACCTACGGGCTCGAGCGTATTGCCATGTACCTGCAGGGCGTCGATAGTATTTACGACCTGGTGTGGACGAAAAGCCCCGATGGTGGCGTGGTCACCTACGGTGATGTGTTTCATCAAAATGAAGTGGAGATGTCTCACTACAATTTTGAACATGCCAATACCGACTTTCTGTTCAGTAGTTTTGATACCTATGAAAAAGAAAGCCAGCTTTTGATTGAGCAAAAACTCCCGCTGCCGGCCTACGAGATGGTGATGAAAGCCTCCCACGCCTTTAACCTGCTTGACGCCCGGCGTGCCATTTCGGTAACGGAGCGCCAGCGTTTTATTCTACGCATTCGCTCACTGGCAAGGGCTGTCGCCGAAACCTATTTCGCTTCACGACTGGCACTGGGCTTCCCAATGGCGCCCGCTGATCTAGCGCATGAAGTTATTCAACAGGCTGGGGAGAAAAAGAAATGAAGCAGGACTTTCTGGTTGAAATCGGCACCGAAGAGCTGCCACCCAAGTCACTGAAAACATTAATGTCAGCTTTTACTCTCGGCATTGAAGCGGGACTCAATAAAGCCAAGCTGCAACACGCTGCCATTAGAGGCTATGCCACGCCAAGGCGATTAGCCGTGCTGGTTTCTGCCCTCGACCCACAACAGGCCGATATTGAAACTGAACGGCTTGGCCCCGCCGTTGCCGCCGCTTTTGACAGCGATGGCGCACCCACCCCACCGGCACTCGGCTTTGCCAAAGGTTGCGGACTCAGCGTTGAAGAACTCGAACAAACTGATACTGATAAAGGCCCACGTCTTGTTTTTCGTCGTGTTGAAGAAGGTCTGGCTACCGAAGCACTTTTACCGGACATTGTTAGTAAAGCGCTGAAAGATCTGCCTATTGCCCGACGCATGCGCTGGGGTGCTAGCCGCATAGAATTCGTGCGTCCGGTGCACTGGATAGTGATGCTCTTCGGCAAAAACGTGGTTCCCGGTTCTATTATGGGGCTGGAAAGCGGCCGCACCACCCGGGGCCACCGCTTTCATAGCAATACGGAAGTAAGTATTCCCGCTCCCGCCGACTACGCCTCTACCTTGCGCCAGGCCTCAGTGATTGCCGATTTTGTTGAACGACGCTCACTGATTGAAGACGGCATCAACGAACTAGCCCGAGGGGCCGATGGCCATGCTGTCATCGATGCTGACTTGCTGGATGAGGTCACCGCGTTGAACGAATGGCCGGTGCCGCTCATGGGTCGCTTTGACGAACACTTTTTGGAAGTGCCTGCCGAAGCCTTGATCTCGTCGATGAAAGAACACCAAAAGTACTTCCATGTCGTCGATGGCTCTGACCAACTGCTGCCGCTTTTTATTACCGTCGCTAATATCGATAGTCGTGATCCGGCCAAGGTCGTTGCGGGTAATGAGAAAGTGATTCGACCGCGCTTATCAGACGCTGCCTTTTTCTTTAAAACCGATAAAAACACCAGCCTGGAACAGCGCTGTGAAATGCTTAAGAACGTCGTGTTTCAGGCCAAGCTCGGTTCCGTCCACGACAAGTCTCAGCGTGTCGCCGCTCTAGCAGAGCACCTGGCACCGACCACTGGTGCCGACCCAAAACTGGCCCACCGAGCCGCCATTTTAAGTAAGGCTGATCTGGTCACCGAGATGGTTCAAGAGTTTGCCGATTTGCAGGGCACCATGGGCCGTTACTATGCCCAACACGACGGTGAAGATGAGGCTGTTGCCGCTGCACTTTACGAGCAGTATTTGCCGCGCTTTGCTGGCGATAAGGTTGCTAGTTCAAGTGTCGGTGCGACCCTCGCCATCGCCGATCGCCTTGATACCCTGGTCGGTATTTTCGGCATCAAGCAACCACCAACCGGGTCGAAGGACCCCTTCGCACTACGCCGTGCCAGCCTGGCTGTATTGCGAACACTGGTGGAACAGGGCATCGATCTCGATCTCAAACTTGCCTTAGACAAAGCCTTAAGCCTGCATGACAAGCTAAGCTTATCCCCTGAAGAAACGTCGGAGCAAGTACTTACTTACATGCTAGAGCGTTTCCGGTCTTGGTATGAAGAAGACAAAATACGCCCAGAGGTATTCTTTGCAGTGATGGCCAAGTCACCGACACGGCCTCTGGATATTCATCGTCGAGTACAGGCCGTCAACGATTTCTCCCAGTTACCAGAAGCCCGCAATCTGGCCAGTGCCAACAAGCGTGTGTCGAATATCCTCAGCAAACAAGACAGCGAAGTTAGTACGACTGTTGATGCCAGCCTACTGCAAGAACCTGCTGAAAAAGCGCTTGCTGAACAACTGGCTCAACTCAGTGACACGCTAAAGCCTTTGATTGTCGACAAGGACTACAGCCAAATCTTGCAAAGCCTTGCTCAACTACAACAACCTGTCGATGACTTTTTTGATCAGGTGATGGTGATGGCTGACGATTTGGCTTTGCGTCAAAACCGACTGGCTATACTCTCGCAACTACGCGAACTGTTCCTCGAAGTCGCTGACGTTTCCCTGCTTGCCAGCACCAAATGATCTGCAAGCCAAAATAGCGTAACTATGAAGCTCATCATTCTCGACCGTGACGGTGTCATTAACCAGGATTCTGACGACTACATTAAGTCGGCGGATGAATGGCTGCCCATACCCGGCAGTATTGACGCTATCGCTCGACTTTCCCAGGCCGGCTACAGTGTTGCCGTGGCCACTAATCAGTCTGGCCTGGGGCGAGAGCTTTTCGACCTCGATGCCCTTGAGGCCATACACGACAAAATGCGTGGGCTGGTGGAAAGTGCGGACGGCCAAATTGCCGGCATTTATTACTGCCCCCACTTACCGACGGCGGGCTGTAATTGTCGCAAGCCTGCGCCCGGGCTACTCGATGCTATTGCCGAAGATTTTGCCACTTCACTTTCAGGTATAGCCTTTATCGGTGACAGCCTTAAAGATCTGCAGGCGGGAGTCGAACGCCAGTGTCGCCCGGTTCTGGTTCGCACCGGAAAGGGCACAGGCTCTGAAAAACAGCTGGCTAATGAAAGCAATGAGCTGGTACGTAGTGCTGAAGTCCATGATGACCTTGCCAGCGTGGTCGATAATTTATTAGAAAACAGGAGCTAGGGTTTTGAATGTTGTTTTTGCACTGCGTACAGTTCTTTTTTATTGTGGCTACGTGCCAACCATTATCACCTTCTCCCTACTCGGCTGTACTCTGGGCCTGGTGATTCCTTACCGACCTCGCCAAACCTTTATTACCACAGCCAATGCCATTGTTCTGTGGTGGCTGAAACTGAGCTGCGGCATTAAGGTGAATGTAGAGGGTCTGGATAATATCCCCGAGCAAGCCTTTGTCGCGCTCAGTAAGCACCAGTCGGGCTGGGAGACTTTCTATTTACAGCGAACCCTACGCCCGGTTAGCACTATCCTGAAAAAAGAACTGCTAAAAGTGCCTTTCTTTGGTTGGGGGCTCGCCATGACTCGCCCCATTGCCATCGACCGCTCAAACCCCAAACAGGCCCTGCGTGAGGTATTAAGCCAGGGTAAGCAACGCCTAGAAGAGGGTAATAATATTCTGGTTTTCCCCGAGGGCACGCGCATGAACTACGGTGAGATCGGCAACTATTCGCGCAGTGGCGCTTCATTGGCTATCAATTCCGGAGCACCCATTTTGCCCATCGCCCACAACGCAGGTAGTTGCTGGCCAGCCCATCGTTTTATCAAACACCCCGGCACTATTCATGTGATCTTTGGCAAGCCGATAGAGAGCACAGGGCGTAAAAGCAAAGAACTGACAGAAGAGGTCAAAGACTGGATAGAAACAACGATAGCGGGGTTGTAAGGCGACCCTGTGGCGAATGTATGTTTGATCAGTCAGACCGAACTAAGCCGCCACCCCGTAAAGGATCAACGACTTAACTCTCACCAGACCCGGCCACTAGTAAACCCGCACCTACATTAGTAATGGCTTATATATCGAGATTAACAACCGCAAGTGCGTTTGTTTCGATAAACTCACGCCGCGGTTCTACCTGATCACCCATTAGGGTATTGAACATCTGATCTGCCGATATGGCATCTTCAATAGTGACACGCAACATCCTGCGCGTTTCAGGGTTCATTGTTGTATCCCACAACTGCTCTGGGTTCATTTCGCCCAGACCCTTGTAGCGCTGAATGCTGTAACCGCGACGTGATTCCTTCATTAACCAGTTAACGACCTGTTCAAAATCGTCTACCAACAAAGTTCTTTCACCACGCTTGATATAGGCTCCGTCTTCTAGCAAACCTTGTAAACGCTGGCCTAACTCGGTAATTGCCCGGTATTCACCCGAGGCAAAAAAGTCGTTACTAAGAACAAACTCGTTGCTGACACCGTGTGTCTCTACGGTGACCCTGGGCAAGAAAATAGCCCGCTCAGAATCGCGGATATATTCAACGGTATAATTGGTGCTCGCATTCGTACTCTCCTGGAGCACCAATGAAAGCGACTGACACCAGGTATCGACGACACTTTCCTGCAGTAAATCCTCATGGCCAAGGCTATTGAGATAAATCATTTCTTTAAGAATCAACGGCGGCCATGAGCGAGAAAGCCTGTCTATACGAGCCATCACCAGACGGTAGTCCTGCAATAAAGATTGTAAAGCTTCGCCTGAAATACCCGGAGCATCCGCATTGACGTGCAAGCTGGATTTTTCCAGTGCAGCCTGGGTTAAGAACTGTGTTAAGGCATCATCATCTTTCAGGTACTGTTCTTGCTTACCTTTGCTAATTTTATACAACGGCGGTTGAGCAATACAAACATGGCCCCGTTCGATTAACTCACGCATCTGGCGAAAGAAAAAAGTCAGTAATAAGGTTCGAATGTGGGAGCCATCGACATCCGCATCGGTCATGATAACAATGGTGTCCACAGCCCAGAGCGGTAATTAAGGTACCCACTTCTACACTGGACAGCATCTTGTCAAAACGTGCTTTTTCCACATTAAGAATTTTACCTTTCAGCGGTAGAATGGCCTGGGTACGACGGTCGCGACCCTGTTTAGCAGAGCCTCCCGCAGAATCACCCTCCACCAGGTAAAGTTCAGAAAGTGCAGGATCTTTTTCACGACAATCAGCAAGCTTACCGGGCAAGCCGGCAATATCTAACGCGCCCTTGCGGCGAGTCATTTCCCTGGCCTTTCGGGCTGCTTCACGCGCCCGGGCCGCATCCACCATTTTACTGATAATAGCTTTGGCTTCACCGGGATTTTCCAACAAATAATCACCAAGTGCCTTCGACATCTCCTGCTCTACCGCAGCCTTCACTTCAGAACTGACTAGCTTATCCTTTGTTTGAGAAGAGAACTTGGGGTCAGGCACTTTCACCGAGATAATACCTGTAAGGCCCTCTCTCGCATCATCGCCAGTAGTTGCTACCTTGTTGTTTTTACTAGTATTACTCTCTTTTTCGATGTAATTATTGAGCGATCTTGTCAATGCTCCACGAAATCCAGCCAAGTGAGTCCCGCCATCACGCTGGGGAATATTATTGGTATAGCAGAAAATATTTTCCTGAAAACCGTCATTCCACTGCAGTGCAGCCTCAACAGCAATACCATCTTCGCGCTGTACATTGATGTGTATTACTTGGTTTATCGGGCTTTTATTGGTATTTAGGTATTCAACAAAGGCACTAAGCCCACCGTCATACTGAAAAATATCTTGCTTATCACTGCGTTCATCATTGAGCACAATACGAACACCTGAATTCAAAAAAGACAGCTCTCTCAAGCGCTTGGCCAGGATTTCATAGTGAAAGGCGATGTTATTGAAGGTTTCAGGTGATGGCCAAAATCGCGCATGGGTACCCGAATCATTCGTTTCTCCGACCACCGCAATCGGGGCCTGTGGTACACCATGAATATAGGTTTGTTCATGGATTTTTCCATGCCGCTTAATGGTTAAAACTAGCCGTTCAGATAAAGCATTAACAACAGAGACGCCAACACCGTGTAAACCACCCGACACCTTGTAGGTATTGTCATCAAATTTACCACCAGCATGTAGTACCGTCATGATTACTTCTGCAGCAGAGACACCTTCCTCATGTATATCCACAGGAATACCGCGGCCATTATCTGAGACAGAAACTGACTCATCACTGTGAATTTTTACAGATATTTCATCACAGTGGCCTGCCAGAGCTTCATCAATTGAGTTATCAACCAGCTCAAAGACCATGTGGTGTAGGCCCGTACCGTCATCTGTATCACCGATATACATCCCAGGCCTTTTTCTAACCGCATCGAGGCCTTTTAGTACCTTAATACTGGACGAATCATAGTTTTGTTCAGAGCTCATTGAGCTTCCCCTTTCAAATCTAAATCAGTAAGCGAATTAACTACGCCATGTTTCACGTGGAACACGGCGTAATCTTCTATTTCTCTACTCTCAAGGACATTTACCAAAGGTACACAGTCTGTACCCGTAATAAAAACTTGAGCTTTAGCACTTGCCAATACATCTAACAGGCGCAATAAGTAATCATTATCTAACTCTGAAACAAGGTCATCAAACAGGTAAACACACTGCTTTTGTCTTGTTTGTCTAAACATTTGGCCCTGCCCAACAATCAAGGCCGCCACTAATGCTTTCATTTGGCCTCTAGAAAGGACATTATTGGCAGCGCGTCCCTCAACAAGAATCTTTATATCCGCCCTGTGTGGGCCTATATTACTAGTTTGTTGCCGAACGTCACGCTCAAAACTTTCAGCAAGGGCAATATCAAATCCTTTGCCATCTTCCCAGCCTTGATAAAACTTAAGTGACACACCTTTAATAGTTGTCAGTCTTTCAATCAGCTCGTAGAAAAGAGGTTGGATTGCAGTGAAATAGTTTCTCCTCATTTCTGTTAACTGCTGCACCAAGCGTACAAAACCGATATCCCAACTACGTAAGTCCTCTTGTGCCATTTTATCATGCCGTAGGATTTTGTTTCGCTGCTGTAAACTTCTTTTGAACTGCGCCCAAACAGTCTGAAACTGATGTTCCACGTGAAACACACCCCAATCGAGGAAGCGACGCCGACCACCAGGCCCGCCCTCAATCAGCAAAAAACTATCACTATTCATTAGTAACAGCGGAATGGCATCCGCTAAAGAGGAAGAGGTTGATACGCGCTGGCCATCTACTTTGAACTGAAAAGCGCCTGTGGCTTCTCTAGATACACCTATCGTATACGGTATTACATGCTCTTTACTTTGCGCAGCGCCAAACACAGTACATTCACGAACTTTGTGATTTATTAGTGTTTTAGTATAGCGTGAGCGAAATGTGCGGCCGCGCCCCAAAAGATAGATGGCCTCAAGAATACTTGTCTTGCCGCTGCCATTTGCCCCATAGAGGATATTAATACCATCTATGGGCGCAAAAGAAGCACTACTAATATTTCTTATGCCGTGTATATCAAGCCTTGTTAAATACAAAGATTATGGCTACAAAGAGGTTATAGGCGCATCGGCATAATGACATAAGATGATCCCGCTTCATCAGCAGGGTCTTGAATAAGAGCACTACTATTGGCATCGGAAAGGATAAATACAGCCTCCTCTCCTCCGAGAGTATTTAATACATCCAATATGTAATTTACATTAAACCCAACTTCAAGTTCTACACCCGTGTAACTGACTACTACCTCCTCCTGAGCTTCTTCTTGCTCAGGATTGTTGGCGACGATATTGAGTAAATTCTCACTGAGCAATAAGCGAACGCCACGGTACTTCTCATTAGACAGAATAGCCGCTCGACTAAAGGCCTGGCGAAGACCATCGCGATCCCCTCGAATGACCAGTGTTCCACCTTTAGGTAATACTCTGTCGTAGTCGGGATAAGCGCCATCAACTAGCTTGGATGTGAAGTGGAAGTCTGATCCCCGAACACGTAAGTGCGCCTCGCCGAGAGATATCTTAATGTCGCCCTCATCCACTAAAAGGCGAGAAAGCTCAACAACACCCTTTCGGGGTAGGATAACTTGCACGGGAGAACTTACAGCATCTCCTGGTAGCTCGATAGAACTAATAGCAAGGCGGTGGCCATCGGTGGCAACACCGTTCAATTTTGAGCCACTCACCTCCCACAACATACCATTGAGGTAATAACGGACATCCTGATGTGCCATGGCAAAGGAGGTACTATCAATTAAGTGTTTCAGGCTTTTCGCGGGCAAACTAAATTCAACACTTTCTGCCCCATCTTCAACATTGGGGAACTCTTCAGCAGGGAGCGTCGTCAAGGTAAAGCGACTTCGCCCACTCGTAATAACAACACGCCCCTTGTCGTTAGTACTGAATTTAATATCGACGCCATCAGGTAAAGAACGACATATATCGAGTAATTTTCGTGCGGGGACTGTTAGCGCTCCGCTTATCTCTGAACCCATCTCTGAAGCCGTCCTGCTGATGATCTCCACCTCCAGGTCAGTACCTGTGAGTGTTAACTCGCCTTCGTTAAGACGGATTAAAACGTTAGCCAATATCGGTAGTGTTTGCCTACGCTCAACAACACCAACAGCCATTTGCAACTGTTTAACCAGGGTTTCTTTACTGACACTAAACTTCATACTAGGCTCTCAAAAAAATCAGTAAGCACTCACTTACTGTTAGCTTGTTAATAAGCGGGTTAATAACTTGATGTCTTCTCGAATTTCAGAGCTACTATCCTGTAATTCTTTGACCTTTCGGCAGGCATGTAACACCGTCGTATGGTCTCTCCCACCAAAAGCTTCACCAATCTCAGGTAAGCTGTGGTTGGTCATCTTTTTCGCCATTGCCATCGCCACCTGTCGCGGTCTTGCAACTGAACGTGTTCGACGCTTTGACAACATATCCGACATTTTAATTTTGTAGTGCTCTGCGACCGTGCGTTGAATATTATCAATCGTCACCAGGCGGTCTTGTAAAGCCAGCAGGTCTTTCAGGGAGTCACGAACCATCGGCACATCGATTGCTCTGCCGGTAAAATGAGCGCTCGCTATCACACGCTTCAATGCACCCTCCAGCTCTCGAACATTAGAACTTATTCGCTGAGCAATGAAAAAAGCAGCATCGTGAGGTAACTCAACGTTTAAACTCAATGCTTTCTCTATCAAAATTGCAACTCGTGTCTCAAGTTCGGGAGGCTCTACGGCAACCGTCAAACCCCAACCAAAACGTGATTTTAGCCTTTCTTCAAGACCGTCAATTTCTTTCGGGAAGCGATCGCAAGTTAGGATCATCTGATGATCCCCTTCAAGCAAAGCATTAAAAGTATGAAAAAACTCTTCCTGGGAGCGATCTTTACCTGCAAAAAACTGAATATCATCAATTAACAAGGCGTCGACCGAACGGTAAAAACGTTTAAAGTCATTAATGGCATTAAGCTGCAGTGCCTTAACCATATCTGCAACAAACCGCTCCGAGTGCAAATAAACAATTTTTGCATCCGGCTTCGTTGCTTTTAGAGCATTGCCAACAGCATGCATAAGATGGGTTTTACCAAGGCCAACACCACCGTATATAAAAAGTGGGTTATAGGATCCCCCTGGGTTTTCTGCAATTTGCCGTGCTGCTGCTAATGCTAACTGGTTGGACTTACCCTCGATAAAGTTATCGAAACGGAAATCACAGTTAAGGCTATCAGGGTGACCGATGACTCTACTTACTCGCTCCTTCTTAATAGGCAATGGTTGTGCCTGAGTAAGATTAGAGCCTACAGCTAAGCTCGACCCTTTGTGGCCACGGGTCTGAACTTGTGTCCCGGATAGATTTCTGTTCATTGAACGAGGCTGCGCCACAGTACCAGTTGAAATGGCAGGAACCTGAATAGTTTCGGGCGCTTGTTGTACAAAAGTAGGGTTTGTTGATTTAACGCCGACTTCGACTGGAGATGCCTCGCTATCTGCTTCAGAGGCTAGCTCATTAATACGATCAAGAAACTTATCAACCACCCAGTCCTTAACAAAACGATTGGGGGCTATCAGACGCACAGTTTGATCAGCAGAAAGGCTGTCAATTTGTAGGGGCTTAATCCAGGTATTAAATTGTTGTGCGGGTAATTCTGCTTGCAAATGCCCCAAACAATGCTGCCAAATAACCTCAGCCAAGCCATTTCTCCACTGATAATGAAAAGCAAACGCATACTGCCTGTTTGCACGAAGAGTCTTATTATTCTTTTTAAACGCCGACTAGTCTAAGACTTATAGCTGAAGTTATCCACATATTTATAGAAATAGTTTTCCGCTCAGCGCAGAAGAATAGTCAAGCAAAATCAACAAGTTATGGAGGCTTGAGAATAGATAGAAATTAAGCTTAGCGACACTTGAATAGAATAAAACGATACTTTTTGTGGATAACCTGTTAGCAACTTATTAGTATCTCGTTAACTTCAGTCTTTGTGCTGCTAACGGTCTTTTTGTTATGTTTAATCTTGAATTGAGAACCTATTGGGTAAAAATAACGACATATTATTTACCAATACAAAAACTGGAAAAAATTTCGCCGAGTAGATCATCGCTCGTATAATCGCCTGTAATTGTCCCCAGTATTTGCTGGGCCTGTTTTAAGTCTTCCGCAATTAACTCGCCGGCCCCAGTGGTCAGGAGTTGCTTCAGCGCCTGAGTAATACTGTCCTGGGTTTGATTTAACGCGGTGATATGACGCCTGCGCGCAGAAAAAACACCTTCGCCAGCACTGACGTAACCAGCACAGTTTTTGAGGTGCTGCTTAAGCTCGACTAAGCCAGAACCAGTCTTGGCAGAAATCTCAATAACAGGGTGTTTACTTTGCTCGATCTGAAAACCTGCATAAGCTGAACTATCCGTTTTATTAAGAACAAAGGTTAAGTTCTCTGCCTGGCTAAAATCGGCCTCTACCTGAGGGAAAACAGCATCCACCGACAGATCAAAAGGCTTTGACGCGTCGACTAAAAACAGGATTTGGTCAGCTCGCTTTATCTCACCCTCTGCCCGCTCTATACCTTTGCGCTCAACGGCATCTGCTGTAACACGAAGCCCAGCCGTATCGATAATATGCAAAGGTATGCCGTCGATCGTTATTTGCTCGCGAAGTACATCGCGAGTCGTACCCGGTACGTCGGTAACTATGGCAGTATCAAGACCAGACAAGGCATTAAGTAAGCTAGATTTTCCAGCATTGGGTTTGCCTGCAATAACAACAGATATACCCTCTCTTAATAAAGCACCCTGAGAGACACCTGCTAACAACTCTTCCAATTCTTTACTGAGAGCAAGTAACCCGGACTCGACTTTTCCGTCGGAGAGAAAATCGATCTCTTCTTCGGGGAAATCAATCGCCGCTTCCACATAAACCCGAAGCGCAATTAGGTGCTCGAGAATCTGTGTCACACGTCGTGAAAACTGACCTTGGAGTGTTTTAATCGCACCACGAGCAGCCTGTTCACTACCGGCATCAATTAAATCTGCTACCGCTTCAACCTGGGTCAAATCCATTTTACCATTAAGAAAAGCTCGCTCGGAAAACTCACCAGGCCGAGCCTGACGAGCACCAAGCTCAATAGTACGACGCAGTAAACAATCCATAACAACTGGGCCACCGTGGCCCTGAAGTTCAAGCACGTGTTCACCGGTATAAGAATCTGGAGCGGGAAAATAGAGGGCGATGCCTCGGTCTATTGGCTCACCATCAGCTGAGAAGAAAGGGTGGTAATGAGCGAAACGAGGTTTAGGTATAAACCCAAGTAGAGCATCAAAAAAGGACTCTAAATTATTCCCCGACAAACGAACAATGCCAACCCCACCTCGCCCGGGTGGGGTAATGAGTGCTGCAATAACATCGCTACTATTAACAAGCATTTGGCAAAGGCCTTAAGCGCCAAGTTATGTAGTAAAGACTACTCGCGTATTATTTTTCGCGTAATAGTCCACTGCTGAGCAATCGACAATATGCTGTTGACCGTCCAGTAAAGTACCAAACCAGCGGGAAAGAACATAAAGAAAAAACTAAAGGCGACCGGCATTAAGCGCATAACTTTAGCTTGCATAGGGTCAGGTGGTGCTGGCTGTAAGGTTTGAAGCACAAACATGCTAATGCCGTTAAGTACCGGTAAAACATAGTAGGGATCTTTTTGAGATAGATCCGTTAACCAGAAAATAAAGGGCGCGTGTCGCAGCTCAACACTTTCATTGAGCACCCAGTACAGGGCAATAAACACAGGCATTTGAATCAACATGGGCAAGCAACCACCCATTGGATTGACCTTCTCTTTTTTATAGAAAGCCATCATCTCCTGGGACATTTTCTGCCGGTCATCCCCATAAAGCTCTTTTAAGCGAGCCATTTCGGGCTGTAGCTTCCGCATCCTGGCCATGGATTTATAGCTAGCGGCTGAAAGGGGGAAAAATAGTAGTTTGACTACAAAGGTGAGGAATATAATCGACCAACCCCAGTTACCCACCAGCCCATGGAACATCGTCAGACCATAAAATAGAGGCTTAGCCACCCACCACAACCAACCGTAATCGATAGTTAAATCAAGGTAGGGAGAAATTTCCTCCATGCGATACTGGTCTTTCGGTCCAACGTAGAATGCCGCACGTAATTCACCGCTAGCACCAGGAGCAACATCGACCGCAGCGCTAGTAAAACCCATTGTATAGAGGTCTTTGCTGCCCAGCTTGCGCAGTTGATAGCTGTTATTGGCATTTTGATCAGGTACCCAGGCACTAATAAAGTAATGCTGAACCATGGCCACCCAGCCACCCAACTTCTCGGTTTTGAAAACACCTTCATCCATATCCGAAAAATCAAGCTTCTTATACTTATCTTCATCCGTGGTCAGCGCTGCACCCAGATAGGCATTCGGCCCCATAGTACTACTGGCATTCGGATTGTGAGAATCGCGCTGAATTTGGCCAAATAAATGCGCCTGCCACACTTCACTACTGTGATTTTCAACAAGATAAACAACATCCACCAGATAGTTATCGCGCTTAAAAATAAAGCGTTTGGTCAGTGTTGCGCCATCCTGTTCAAGATGCAGATCGACGGCAACTTGCTCATCACCGTCCAACAACTCGTAGTGGGTACTGGCGACAGAAAAGCTAGGTCGACCTGCCGCAGTATCTGTGCCATTGCGGCCAATCAAACCGCTCTGCGCGATATACGTTTGGCTTTGCGTGCGATTGAGCATCACGAAAGGATCTGCGCCTGCTTCCTGAGAAATCAGATGTTGAGGCAGGGCAACACGGACAATATCTCCCCCCAGGGTATCAATTGTTACTTCCAGCACATCGCTGGTAACAGTCACCAGACGTGCATTTTGAACAATTGCACTGCCTTCAGTTTTAACCTGATCAACTCGCTGCACCAGCTCGGGGATATCCGAAGAGTCATTCTGTTGAATCTCAGGTGCTAAGACTCCCTCGTCAGGCAGAGGCGGGATTAATACAGATTCATTGTTAGTTTCTGCGATAGCCGGAGCATGCTCTTCCTGAAATTCATTCCAGCGGATAAATAATAGTCCGAACACGACCACTATCGCTGCGATCAAAGCACTGCGTTGCCAGTCCATTATGAATTGGGCTCCGGGTTTTGTTGGTTAGATTTGTTTAAACACTTGCCAGGTACGGGATCAAGCCCGCCCGAGTGGAAGGGCTGGCATTTACAAATTCGATTAATCGCAAGCAAGCTACCGCACAGACTGCCATGTTGCCGCAAAGCTTGTATCGTATATTCAGAACAAGTGGGATAAAACCGACAGTTATTGCCAAGAAACGGACTTACTAAGTATTGATACAGCTTGATAAGAAAGACCAACGATTTTGCAATCATGATTTCTCCGTCTTACTTATTTGACGGGATAGTTTTCGCCAGGAATCTAGCAAGAGTTTATGCTGCACGGCTGGTTCGAGTCTATCTAGCCCCCTGCGAGCCAAAAATATAATATCGAGGGTTACAAGACTTTGCTGGTTGAGACGAAAGCTATCTCGTACAACCCGCTTTATACGGTTTCGCTTCACCGCTAAACGAACGTTCTTCTTCGCCACTATCAAACCTAAACGAGCCTCTTTCAAGTCGTTTGGCCGAGCCAACATAAGCAAGTTTCGGTGAGAAACTCGATAGGGAGAATCATCGAATACTGCCTTGTAAGCTGCCTTAGTTAGTAGACGCTTACTCCTGCCAAAGCCCATGTCGGGCATGGCAGTCTCCTAACGCTTCTAGTATCAGGCAGCCAGACGCTTACGACCACGAGCACGACGACGATTGATCAAGGAGCGTCCATTTTTCGTTGCCATACGCGAACGAAAACCGTGGGTTCTTTTACGCTTGAGGACACTAGGTTGAAATGTTCTTTTCATAGCTATTAATCCGCTTCCCGGGTTGTTCGTGACTAAGCAACAACTAATATTACCGGTTCTGAATGTGTTTAAGGGCCGGCGATTCTATAGATAAACTCTTTCTGTAGCAATGGTTTAAATTAAAATTACATGATTGCAACAATTAGACCGTAGGTTAGCCAATGCGCTCTAAACAATATGTACAAACACTGAGTATAAGGAGGATAAAGTGGGGATTATTTTGTGGATAACCTCGTTTTTTAAAAGCCTGTGGGTAACGCGCTATTTTATTAACAGCTTATGCACATACAGCCCTTATGCTAAGTAATACTTATACTTCAGTTATTACACACCCCAAAGCTAGAGCCTGTAAGCATCTCAACCACTTAACCACAGTTTTGATTAGCCCTAATAATAATAACAATATCTAAATACACTATAAGAATATAAATAATAAGACATGCTCTTATATAAAGTAATATGTTTGGGTAATTGTAAAAAAGTTCTTTTATTTGTTAGTTTGGTGAGAGCTTTTATCTTGCTATAATGGATCGTCAACAATCCCTTTCGTAATACCTTCGTATTTTAAATTTATGTCCCAAACACAAGTATTTGATGTCATTGTTATTGGCGGTGGTCACGCAGGCACTGAGGCTTGCCTGGCCGCTGCACGCATGGGTTGTAAGACCTTATTGATCAGCCATAGCATTGAAACCCTCGGTCAGATGTCCTGTAACCCAGCCATTGGTGGCATTGGCAAAAGTCATTTGGTGAGAGAAGTCGATGCCCTGGGAGGCATCATGGCGCAGGCGGCTGATCAAGCGGGCATTCAATTTCGCATCCTCAATGCACGCAAGGGCCCGGCGGTGCGTGCCACTCGAGTGCAGGCCGATAGAGCCTTGTACAAAGCAGCGGTGCGTTCAGCCCTTGAGAATCAAGATGATTTAATGATTTTTCAGCAGGCGGTGGATGATCTCATCACCGAAGGCGATAAAGTCACTGGCGTGGTCACGGATTCTGGCCTCAAGTTTTTTGCCCCCTCCATCGTACTAACGACAGGCACCTTTCTGGCGGGTAAAATACATGTCGGACTGGAGAATCACGCTGGCGGTCGGGCCGGTGAGCCGCCGGCAGCAAGATTAGCTCAGCGTTTACGGGAAATGCCGTTTCGCGTCGATCGTTTAAAAACAGGCACACCGCCGCGGATTGATGCGCGTACGGTCGACTTCTCTGATTTACAGGAACAGTGGGGTGACGAGCCTCGCCCGGTAATGTCTTTTCTCGGCAATACCCGTAATCATCCCCAACAAGTGTGTTGCTGGATTACCCACACCAGTGAAAAGACCCACGATATTATTCGTGGTGGTATGGACAGGTCTCCTTTGTACACGGGTGTCATCGATGGTGTCGGCCCGCGTTACTGCCCATCGATTGAAGATAAAATCGTGCGTTTTGCCGATAAATCCAGTCATCAGATCTTTATTGAGCCGGAGGGGTTGAGTACTTATGAGCTTTACCCTAACGGTATTTCCACCAGTCTGCCCTACGATGTGCAGCTCGATCTATTGCACTCGATCAAGGGTTTTGAGAATGCCCACATAACTCGTCCCGGTTATGCCATCGAATACGATTACTTTAATCCCCAGGACCTGCAGTACTCGCTGGAAACCCGCTGTATGAAGGGCCTATTTTTTGCCGGCCAAATTAACGGGACTACCGGTTATGAAGAGGCTGCTGCCCAGGGCCTGCTGGCAGGCATTAATGCAGCTTTGAAGGTAAAAGGTGAAGAGGCTTGGTGTCCACGACGCGATGAAGCGTATCTGGGCGTGTTAGTTGACGACCTAATTACCATGGGCACTCGTGAACCCTACCGCATGTTTACCAGCCGTGCTGAATACCGTCTCCTGCTACGTGAAGACAATGCGGATGCGCGCTTAACAGCAAAAGGCCGAGAATTAGGTTTGGTGGATGATCAGCGCTGGCGTCATTTTAGTAACAAGTGCGAAGCCATAGAAAAGGAGAACGCAAGGCTGGCAAGCACGTGGGTGCAACCGGGTAGCGCCGAAGCCATCGCGCTAGAAGCCTTCGTCGAAAAACCACTGAGCCATGAATACAGTCTGGCGGAATTAATTAAGCGCCCCGAGCTGGATTACCAAAAAATTGCTGCTTTGTATGATGATACTGAGACAAGCCTGGTTGATCCTCAAGTTGCTCAGCAAATAGAAATTAAGGCCAAATACAGTGGCTACATTGATCGTCAACGGGACGATATTGAACGTCTGCGCCGTCATGAGAATACCGCCATCCCCGATGACTTCGATTATTCCGAAGTTAAAGGCTTGTCGAATGAGGTTAAACAGAAGTTGTCTGAAGCCCGTCCGACGACGTTGGCACGGGCGGCGCGTACCCAGGGTGTAACCCCGGCGGCGATCTCCTTATTATTAATCTATTTAAAAAAGAGGGCCGTTGTGGTTAAACATCTTGCCTAGTTCGTCCCGAGAGTTATCTTCTGCCCAGCTCGATAGCGCCCTGAAAGAGGGTATCGTTACACAGGGTTTACAGGTTGACGATCAGGCGAGAGAAGCCATGTTGAAGTACCTTGGTTTACTGCAGCGTTGGAACAAAGCCTATAATCTGACCTCGATTAAAGATCCGGTGCAAATGCTCAGTTATCACCTGCTCGATAGCCTGAGTATTGGCCCCCACTTACAAGGGCAATCGTTTATCGATGTAGGTACCGGTGCCGGTTTGCCAGGCATTCCATTGGCGGTCACTCACCCCGATAAAAACTTTAGTTTGCTCGACAGCAACGGTAAAAAAATACGCTTTTTATTCCAGATTAAAACGGCTTTGAAGTTGCGCAATGTCAAAGAAATGCAGGGTCGTGTTGAGGAATATAGACCTGAACAGCGCTACGACGGTGTGATTAGCCGTGCGTTTGCCTCTCTGACGGATATGATTGAAGGCAGTAAGCACCTGCTGATACCGGGGGGACGTTTTTACGCAATGAAAGGCCGTTACCCAGATAAAGAGTTGAGTGGACTACCGAAAGGCTATAAGGTCGAGCAGGCTATCGAGCTTGAAGTGCCGACCCTGGATCAGCAACGCCACCTTATCATCATCAAAAAATCATAAATAAAGGTTTTGTCTTGATCCCCACTTATGCGATAGCCAATCAGAAAGGCGGCGTTGGTAAAACTACGACGAGTATCAACCTTGCCGCTGCACTGGCCTACCTCGGTAAAGGGGTGCTTTTGATCGATCTCGACCCCCAGGGCAATACCACCACCGGCAGTGGTGTGGAAAAAGATCAACTGCAAACCACCATTTACAATGTACTGACGGGGCGATGCAGCGCCGATGAAGCCATCATCCCCTGTCTGGAAGCGGGCTATGATTTGATTCCTGCCAATAGTGACTTAACGGCGGCAGAAGTTGAATTAATGCAAATTTCTGACCGCGATAAGCGCTTAAAAAAGGCCATTCAAAGCCTCGGTGATCGCTACCAATTTATTATTATTGACTGTCCGCCAGCGTTAAGCATGCTCACCATCAATGCGTTTGTCGCGAGCAATAACGTCATTATTCCCATGCAATGTGAATATTTTGCCCTCGAGGGTTTGTCAGCTCTGGTTAATACCATTGCAAAAGTGGGTAAGTTGCTCAACCCGGCACTGAGGGTCGAGGGCATCCTCCGCACCATGTACGATCCCCGCAACAGTTTGACCAAAGACGTTTCGAATCAATTACATACGCATTTTGGTGAACGGGTGTATCAGTCGGTAATACCGAGGAATGTGCGTTTGGCGGAAGCGCCAAGTTACGGTCAGCCAATATTACAATATGACCGCAGTTCAAAAGGGGCTGCAGCTTATCTGGGCATGGCAAGTGAATTACTGCGTCGACAATCTCGAAGAGTCGAGAAAGGACGGCAGCAAGAGAATGGATAAATTATGAGCGGTAAGAAAAAAGGATTGGGTAAGGGACTCGATGCACTGTTAGGCGGAGAAATGGGGGCACCCCTTGCAGTGCAAAGTGCAGAGAGCAGTTCAGAACAGAATAGTGTTCAGGGTTTAAAGGAGCTTCCGGTTGAGTTTCTACAGCGTGGCCAGTACCAGCCCCGCAAGGATATGAACCCAGCTGCGTTGGATGAGCTGGCAGAATCCATACGGCGCCAGGGCATTATGCAGCCAATAATGGTGCGGCCTTTAGCGAAAAATAGTTATGAGATCGTCGCCGGTGAACGCCGTTGGCGCGCCGCCCAGTTGGCGGGATTGGATAGTGTGCCGGTCATCGTCAAAACGATATCAGACGAAGATGCCATTGCTCTCGCATTGATAGAGAACATTCAGCGCGAAGACCTCAATGCAATGGAAGAAGCAATCGCATTGACTCGCTTACAACAAGAGTTTGGCTATAGTCAGAAAGAAGTTGCCGAAGCCGTTGGTAAGCCGCGCTCAACTGTGGCCAATTTAATGCGCCTCACAGCCTTGCAGTCGGAAGTGGCTGTACTGTTGGAGCGAGGGGATATTGATATGGGGCACGGTCGGGCTTTGCTAGGGTTAGAGGGGGCAGACCAGCTTGAAGTGGCAAGGCTGGTGGTCGGCAAAGGTTTAACCGTGCGCCAAACAGAGGCTCTGGTGCGCAAATGGCAGAATGGCGAGCAAGTACTTGTACAGGTGCCAGCAAAAAATCAGGACATTCAGAGACTGGAACAAAAGTTATCAGAGCGGCTGGGTGCGGGTGTCGCAATTCAGCATGGTAGTGGTGGAAAAGGCAAGATGGTGATCCGTTATAACAGTCTCGATGAACTGGATGGCATCTTGAATCACATCAAATAAGTCACTCGGTTTGCAAGTGAGTCACGTCAATAGCGAAATAATTAAGCCTGTTACAGGTTGCTTGCGTGTAATTTCATGCCTATAATGCGCGCCCGAAGTCGCATCGCATGTTTATCGTACCTTGATTACTGTGAATGAACGCGCAACTTTGGCTCTCAGTAGAGTCATAGTGCGGTCTTAATGGGGGAGCAACCTGCTAGTGAGTAGCAGTGAAAAAGATAAGAGCGGTGTCAAATTAGCATTCGGATTTATTGGAGTGCAATTGGCTATCTGTCTATTAGTCGTGATTAGCACCTATGTTGTGTTTGATCGCAAAATGGCAGAAGCAGCGTTGGTCGGATGTCTGATTAATGTTGTCGCTAGCGGATACTTCGCTATTGTCTCGCTTAAGTTACCAAAGAATGCAAGTCCCGGCATGATCCTCGCGAGGTTTTATGTGGGGGAAGTAGGGAAGTTTGTCATTGTTGCTGTGTGTTTTGCTTGGGTCTTTAAATACCTGCCAGAGCTGATACAAGGGCGACATGCAATTATATTATTTGTGGCTTTCTTAATAGCGCAGGTGGCCTTTGTTGTGGCGCCCTTAGTGTTGAAGGAAGACTTTAATTAAAGTGGAATATCGAGAGCAATAGATGTCCAGTGAAACAATAACCTCACGGGAATATATCACCCACCACCTGACCAACCTGACTTATGGGCAGCATGCCGATGGTACGTGGGGTCTTGCGCACAGTGGCGAAGAAGCCGCGCAAATGGGTTTCTGGGCGTTGAATGTTGATACCTTTGGTTTTTCATTGGCTCTCGGCATGATCTTCATGTTTGTATTTCATCGCGTCGCCAAGCGCGTCACCACTGGCGTGCCCGGCGGTATGCAGAATTTTGTAGAAATGATCGTCGACTTTGTCGATGAAAATGTAAAAGGCATGTTTCATCACCAGAGCAAGGTGATAGCGCCGATGGCCTTAACTATATTCGTCTGGGTATTGATGATGAATATTATGGATTTAGTACCCATCGACTTCCTACCAAAACTGGGCGAAGTCTTCGGTCTGCATTTCCTCAAGGTTGTGCCTTCAACAGACGTCAATATCACCATGGGTCTGGCTTTAAGTGTCTTTTCTGTGGTGATCTTCTTCAGTATTAAACAAAAGGGCCTTGGTGGCTTCGCAGCTGAGCTGGCTTTCCACCCCTTTGGTAAATTCGGTTTGCCAATCAACCTCTTTCTGGAAATTGTCAACTTGCTGGCAAAGCCAATCTCATTAGGCTTGCGACTGTTTGGCAACCTCTATGCGGGCGAGATGATCTTCATCCTCATCGCACTACTACCTTTCTGGATCCAGTGGGCGCTGTCTGTGCCCTGGGCCATATTCCATATCTTAATCATCGTGCTCCAGGCCTTTATATTCATGGTGCTTACCATTGTCTATATGGCGATGGCGTTTGATGATCACTAAGATAAACCTTACTTCAACACTACTTTAAGTTTAGAGACACAACGGGAGCAACAATGGAAACTTCATTAATCTACCTTGCAGGCGCAATCATGATGGGTCTGGGTGCTGTTGGCGCGGCAATTGGCGTTGGTATTCTGGGTAGCAAATTCCTGGAAGGTGGAGCACGCCAGCCAGAACTAGTACCTATGCTACGTGCGCAGTTCTTTATTGTTATGGGCCTGGTTGATGCTGTACCCATGATCTCTGTTGGTATTTGCTTGTACCTCCTGTTCGTTGTAGCACCGGGTTAAGTTAGTACCATTAAACAGTTATCTATAAACCTGAAGGGGTGTTGATGTGAATATCAATGCAACGATTCTAGGACAGGTAATTTCATTTTCCATCTTTGTATGGTTTTGCATGAAGTTTGTCTGGCCAGCACTTATCGGTGCGATGGAAGAGCGCAAGAAAACAATTGCCGATGGCCTCGAAGCGGCTGATCGTGCGGTACGTGATCTTGAACTTGCCCAGAACAAAGCAGTAGACCAGCTTAAAGAAGCCAAGCAGGAAGCAGCAGCAATTATCGAAGACGCTAAAAAGCGTGCAAGTTCGATAGTTGAAGAGTCGAAGGATAAGGCTCGCGAAGAAGGCGATCGTCTTATCGTCTCTGCCCAGGCTGAAATTGAGCAGGAAAGTAATAAAGCGCGAGAAGAGCTGCGCACACAGGTTGCCGCATTGGCACTTGCTGGCGCCGAGAAAATTCTCGAGCGGTCGATTAGCGAAGAAGATAATCGCGACATCGTTGACGGCCTTGCAGCGCAACTCTAGGGGTAACCAATGGCTGAACTAAGTACATTAGCTCGCCCCTACGCAAAGGCTGCTTTCGAGTACGCTAATGAGAAAGGCGCGGTTGATCAATGGGCTGGTATGTTAAGTCTATTGGCGGGTCTGTCAGAGTTTGATGCGGTCGCTGAATTGATCAGCGCACCCGATCAGACAGCTGCAGAAAAAGCCGAGCAATTGATCACTATTTGTGGTGATGGTTTAAGCGAACAGGGCGCTAATTTCCTTAGAAATTTAGCGGACAACCGTCGTTTGCCTTTGTTACCAGAAATAAACGTTCAATTTAATGTCTTTCAAGCAGAGCAAGATAAGACACTGGATGTGGATGTCGTCGCTGCACGTGCGATGGATCAGGCTCAGCAAGATCGTCTAGCCGTCGCTTTACAGCAGCGTCTAGAGCGGACAATTAATATTAAAGTCTCTGTAGACACCACCCTTATCGGTGGAGCGGTTATCCGCGCAGGTGACACAATCATCGACGGGTCAATAAGTGGTCGTTTGGCCAGACTCGCCGAAGCAATTAATCAGTAGGGTTGAGGAATAGAGAATGCAACAGCTGAAACCATCTGAAATCAGCGAGATCATCAAGCAACGTATCGACAGCCTCGATATTAAAACTGAGGCTAGAAACGAAGGTACTATCGTATCCGTTTCTGACGGTATCGTTCGTATCCATGGTCTTGCCGATGTCATGTACGGTGAAATGAT
>MAAC01011176.1_pt1 | contig 215672 bp, 145 predicted proteins | sample 1115981 | NCBI WGS metagenome assembly MAAC01 (sample SAMN04961126, study PRJNA320927) | seawater metagenome | isolation source: sample BD02T64 sea water enriched with oil for 64 days | place: USA:Gulf of Mexico | collected 2013-07-27 | reverse complement strand
CAAGGCACTTTTGTAATTAACTGGACTTTTGATGATGGCAACGGTAATGTAATTATTGTTCCACAAAATGTAATAGTCGATGATATTACCGATCCTATAACACCAAGTTTATCAGATGTTACAGGAGAATGTTCAGCAACAGCAACAGCACCAACCACTACAGATGCCTGTTCAGGAACTCTAACGGGAACCACCACAGATGCACTAACGTATAATACGCAAGGTACTTTTGTAATTAACTGGACTTTTGATGATGGCAACGGTAATGTAATTATTGTTCCACAAAATGTACTAGTCGATGATATTACCGATCCTATAACACCAAGTTTATCAGATGTAACAGGAGAATGTTCAGCAACAGCAACAGCAACAGCACCAACCACTACAGATGCATGTTCAGGAACTTTAACGGGAACTACCACAGATGCACTAACGTATAATACGCAAGGCACTTTTGTAATTAACTGGACTTTCGCCACAAAATGTAATAGTCGATGATATTACCGATCCTATAACACCAAGTTTGCCAATAATTACGGGGCAATGTAATGCGACAGCAACAGCACCAACAACTACAGATGCCTGTTCAGGAACCTTAACCGGAACCACCACAGATACACTAACATATACAACTCAAGGTTCTTTTGCAATTACTTGGACCTTTGATGATGGTAATGGTAATACAATTGATGTCATTCAAAATGTTGTTATAAATGATACGACTAATCCTGTAGCTATTTGTCAAGACTTAACAGTTCAATTAGATAATATAACAGGAACAGCAACAATTACAACAGCTCAAATTGATAATGGATCAACTGATAACTGCGGAACTGTTAATTTAAGTTTATCTCAAAGCGCATTTGATTGTACAGATATAGGAACAAATATTATTGTTTTAACGGTTGATGATGGTCATGGAAATATTGATATATGTACATCAACAGTAACAGTAGTTAGTCCTACGATTAGTGGAGGAACGCTTTTAGGGTTTTTAAATAATAATCAAACTATTGTTGATGAAGATGATTTGGTAGAAGTTACTGCTTGTCCTGACGAACAACAAAATGCTACATTCAATATTTATGGACAAACAGGAAATGTAATCTATTGGGAATCTTCATTTGATGGTGGTTTAAATTGGACCACTATTGCTAATACAACAACAACGTATTCTTATACTAATATTACTCAAACCACATTATTAAGAGCTATTGTTCAGATAGGATCTTGTCAAGCAACATCTTCGATTGTTCGTGTCGTTGTAATTCCGCCAGATATACCGCCTACAATTGTTGGGCCAGACACATTTACGATATGTTTAGGTGCCGATATTACAGTAGTAGCAGAAAGTTCATTTGGAATTAATCCAGAACTAGATGAAGGAGGTGGGTTTAATCAAGGGAATTTACCTGGTTGGCTTGTTGATGGCGTTAATGGAATTAATGGATGGAATGCTTCAGGAAGTAATACCGTTCCAACTGCTTGGAGAGGGATTAGTAATGGTAATGGTAATAATGGGAGTAATATTACTGAAGGTATTCGTTATAAAAACCAAGGAGGAAATAAGTTTGCTATATCATATGGTGATTTTAATGGAGCAGATCCATCACCTCCAATAACAACTCTTGAAACACCAGTGTTTAATACCTTAGGTTTATCAACAGCGACGTTAGATTTTTATTCAGCGTATTTTATACAATCTGGAGCATCTGGTATCATTGAATTATCTGTAGATGGTGGATCAAGTTACCCTGTAACTTTAATGAGTTTTAACGGACCAGGAGATTCTGGAGGTTTTGTGAATCAAGGTAATGGAGGCAATAATGTTCCTACAATTAATCTTACATCGCCAAGTAATTTTAACTCAATTGATTTAACCAATTATATTGGTCTGACTAATTTAAGAATAAAGTTTACGTTTACATCAACAGTAGGAAGTTCTTGGGCTATAGATGGTATTACTATTCCACAAGCTCCAATAGATGAAGTTATAGAATGGACAGATGGCACAGGAACCGTTGTAACTACAGGTTCAACAACAACAATAATACCTGTTACACCTGGAGTTCAAACCTATGGTGTAACCTCTTTAATTAATGGTTGTAGAGCAGATGGGAATGAAGGTACAGAATTTATTTCGGTCAATGCAAGTTTGGCTTATGCAGGTAAAAATATTATACCAATAGTTGGAGAGTGTGGACAAGAAGTTGTTAGATTGAATGCTTATGATAATACATTAACTGCTGCTCAAAATATTGCAGATGATGCTTATGACAATAATTATATAACAGGAACCTACCCTGGAACTGGTGAAGCAGGTGTTTGGAATGTCGTTTCTACACCTTCAGCATGTGGAAGTACTTATTCATTTTCTAATTTAGGAGATCCTAAATCTGAATTCACCGGAGATTCTGGAACTTATACCTTGTCTTGGACAGTTGCTGGATGTACAAGTACTGTTGATGTAACATTAGATAACTGTCAGAGCTTAGATTTTGATGGTGTTGATGATTATGTGAATTTTGAAGACAATTATAATTTTTCAAGTGCTTTCAGTATAGAAGCATGGATTAAGCCAGAATCGGTAAGTGGTATACAAACCATTTTCTCAAAAAGAGACGCTAATAATCAAACTAATGGTTATGATTTAAGATTAAATGGAACAACACTATCATTTAATTGGAATAGTGGATTAAGAATTCAATCATCACATTCTATCTCTATAAATAGATGGTATCATATCGCAGTAACTTTTGATACTAGTGATTATAGACTCTATATAGATGGTGTTGAAGTAAGCTCTTCTGTTACTAGTGTTTTACCCGTTTCTAATACGAGATTAGGATTACTAGGAGCTGTTGATCAAACAGGAAATCCTCCTAATAAACCGGTTAATCATTTTAATGGTTGGATTGATGAGTTTCGTATTTGGAATACAGCAATATCATTAGACCAATTACGTCAAATGATGAATCAGGAGATTGATGATAATACGGCTGTAAGAGGTGCTGTTGTTCCGTTAGATATTACGGGATTAGCATGGTCTAATTTAGAAGGCTATTATCGAATGGCTGTTAATTGTGGTTACTTAACACCTTACAAAGGCATTAGAGGTCGATTAAGAAATATCAATTCAGCTCAACAGGAAACAGCGCCATTACCATATACATCAAGAGTTGATGGGCAAAATTGGGCTTCAGATAATACATGGACAAATTTTTCAGTTTGGGATGCCCCAAATAGTTTAGGAGTTGATGGTGTTACACCAATAGATTGGAACATAGTACAAACCTCTCATAATATAAACTCAGGGAATAAGAATATTACTGTTTTAGGGCTTATTTCAGATACATCAAATAAAGTATTAGATATAAAAGATCCAATAACAGCTCAAGATGAAACTAATGACGGTCAGTTTTTGAGAGTTACACATTATTTAAAATTGGATGGCGATATCGATTTGTTTGGAGAATCACAATTATTACAAGATGAAGGTAGTGTCTTAGATGTTACAAGTTCTGGTCAATTAGAACGAGATCAACAAGGAACAGCAAACTTGTATAACTATAATTATTGGAGTACACCTGTGAGCGCACAAAGTATAACGTCTAATAATAATCCTTATGGTATTAGTACTATTTTAAGAGATGGTAGTAATTCTGCTACGCCTTTAAATTTGCAATGGACAACAGCTCAAGATGCCAATGGAAGTACAACACCAATAACACAAAGTAGCAGATGGTTATACGCTTATGAAAATTATCCAGAAGACACCTATGCTGCATGGAGAGGCTTAACGCAAACAGATGTTTTAGCAACGGGATTAAGTTTTACAATGAAAGGGAGTGGTGTAGGAGATCCTGTTTCTGATGTTCAAAATTATGTGTTTATTGGAAAACCAAATAATGGAACAATCACCACACCTATTACAGTAGGTAATCAAGCATTAATAGGAAATCCTTATTCTTCAGCTATAGATGGCAATGCTTTTATTTTAGATAATATTTCTGGAGGAAACACAGGAACGTCGCAAAGTATTGATGGGACTTTATATTTCTGGGAGCACTATACTTCAAACTTCACTCATGTTCTAGAAGATTATGAAGGCGGTTATGCAACCTATAATTTAACAGGAGGGAATCCAGCAGTGTCACCACCTTTAGTGAGTGGTAATGGAACACCTACAAAACTACCAGGACGTTATATTCCTGTATCTCAGGGGTTCTTTGTAATTGCAAGTACTAGTGGTGGGAATATTCAATTTAAAAATAGTCAGCGTGTATTTGTAAGGGAAACAGCTTCAAGTTCAGAGTTTATAAGATCAAGTAATCCTAATATGTATACCGTTCAGGAAGACCCAAATACTGATATTAAGCGTGTGCGTTTAGAGTTTAAAACAACTGAAGGTGCCATACGACCACTTCTACTTGGATTTGTTCCAAACAACCAAGCTACAGATGGGATTGATTATGCTTATGATGCAGAAAACTCAGATGCTGAATTTCCAAATGATATGTTTTGGAACCTAGAAGATTTAGATTTTACGACTCAAGGCGTTGGAGATTTTGATGATACGAAACAGTATCCTTTGAAAGTATACGTTGGTACATCAGGAACATATGAGATCTCATTACGAGACTTAGAGAATTTTGATGAAGCTATTAATGTTTATATCTATGATGCACTCTTGGAGACGTATTTCGAAATTACTTCTGAAGCGTTTCAAATTGCCCTTGATGTAGATGTTTACATAGATCGTTTTTATGTTGCTTTCTCAGCAGAAGAGACTTTGTCTACTCCAGATGTAGCGTTTGATCATACTAGTATTAATTATTTTAATTCAACTCAAGAGATATACGTGCGAACAGCGAATATTTCAGATGTTAAGAAAGTGATCCTTATCAATTTGTTAGGACAAGAAGTTCAGCGTTGGGAGGATACTTCAAATTTTGAATTTGATGGAGCGATTAGAATTCCAGTGAAAAAGATCTCTGAAGGCGCATATATTATAAAAGTAAAAACATATAATTCTACCTATAACAACAAAGTTCTTATAAAGAAATGATATAAATTAATCTAATAAGCTGCTGTTCTTTTTTGTAATTTTAGTGCTTATAAAATAGTAGGCTATGTCAAAGAACAAATTAGGGTTGAACACCATTTGTGCACATATTGGAGAAATTAAAGATGAGCAATTTAAAGGTGCGATCTCTCCAATCTATTTGTCAACATCTTATGCATTTGATAATGTAGATGTAAAACGCTATCCGCGTTATTTCAATACACCAAATCAAGAGTATTTAGCTAAAAAAATTGCGGCATTAGAGCATACCGAAGCAGCTCTTATTTTTGCAAGTGGTATGGCAGCTATAAGTCATATGTTTTTAGCATTTTTAAAACAAGGTGATCATATTGTTGTTCAGAATACACTTTATGGAGGAACGAGTAATTTTATTCGTGAAGAGTTTCATAAATATGGTATTGAGTATACATTTACAAATGGCTATGCGGTTTCCGATTTTGAAGCTGCGATGCAACCTAATACAAAAGTGATTCATATTGAAACACCTTCTAATCCGTTGTTAACCATTACAGATCTTAAAGCGATTGCCGATTTGGCAAAATCTAAAGACATTATATCTACAATTGATAATACATTTGCAAGTCCGATAAATCAAAACCCTATAGATTTTGGAATTGATATTGTCATGCATTCAGCAACCAAATATTTGGGAGGCCATAGTGATATTCTTGCAGGAACGGTGGCTAGCACACAAGAACATATTGATCGCATTTGGAATGTGTCTAAAAATTTAGGTGGTAGTCTTAGTGATATGACAGTTTGGATGTTAGAACGCAGTATGAAAACTTTGGCACTTCGTGTAAAAGCACAAACTAAAAATGCAAGGAAACTCGCTAAATTTTTAGAACAGCATAATGATGTGTCTAAGGTTTATTATCCAGGTTTAAAGAGTCATCCAGAACATCAATTAGCAAAACGACAAATGCATGGTTTTGGAGCCATGTTATCCTTTGAATTAATTGAAGGGATTGATGCTATGAGATTTTTAAAGCAATTGAATTTAATCAAACCATCTATGAGTTTAGCAGGCGTAGAGAGTACAATGCTATTGCCTTCTGAAACATCTCATGCTTTACTAAGTCAAGAACAACGCGATGCCGTTGGTATTAGCAATCGGTTAATACGATTTTCGGTTGGAATAGAAACCGTTAAAAACTTAAAGTACGATATTGAACAAGCTATTATTAACACTAAAACAGAATCGTTTGCATAAAAATAATAAACATATAAAAGGTTATAATTTTGAAACCCTGATTGCTAGTGTTCCAGAGTTGGAAGCATTTGTATTTACAAATACTTACGAAAAAGAAACTATTGATTTTGCCAATCCACAAGCAGTTAAAATACTTAATACAGCATTATTGAAATTACATTATGGTATTAATTATTGGGAATTTCCTGATGCACATTTATGTCCGCCAATTCCTGGTCGTGTTGAGTATATTCATTTGCTTAATGATGTATTGATAGCTTCAGGAATACAAACCAAAGCAACGGTTTTTGATATTGGAACAGGGGCAACATGTATTTATCCGTTATTAGGTCATATGACGTATGGTTGGACATTTTTAGCATCGGAAATAGATAAACATGTGATTAAGAATGCGCAACAGATAATCGACAAAAACAAATTGAATTCGGCTATAACACTGAAGTTTCAAAATAATAAGCAATCCATATTCGAAGGAATGCTATCATCTACAGATCAGATTACAGCGTCGATGTGTAATCCGCCATTTTATAAAAATGAAACAGAAGCGATTGAAAATACCCAACGCAAATTGAAAGGTCTTGGGCAAAAAGCCGATACACTAGTTAGGAACTTTAGTGGTACAGCAAAAGAATTATGGTATCCAGGAGGAGAGAAAGCGTTTTTACATAATTACTTGTACCAAAGTTCGCTGCTCAAAACCAATTGTTTTTGGTTTACAAGTTTGGTGTCTAAAAAAGAACATGTTAAATCGATGCAAGCATCACTTAAGAAATTAGGAGCAACAACAATTAAAGTATTAGACTTATCTTTAGGAAATAAGATGAGTAGAGTTGTGGCTTGGACTTTTTTAAGTAAAAAAGAGCAACACGATTGGATTAATAAATAATAAGTGTCCTTTTATGGACTATAGAGACATATATGAAATTAGATATATTAGCATTTGGAGCACATCCAGATGATGTAGAATTAGGTTGTGGAGCAACCATTGCAAAGGAAGTTTCAAAAGGAAAAAAAGTTGGCATTATTGATTTAACTCGTGGAGAATTAGGTACTCGTGGTACAGCTCAAACCAGAGATCAAGAGGCTAATGATGCAGCAGAAATATTAGGAGTTTCTGTTAGAGAAAATTTAGGATTTGCTGATGGCTTTTTTGTGAATGATAAAACACATCAACTAGAGATAATTAAGGTATTACGGAAATACCAACCAGATATTGTGTTATGTAATGCTATTGATGATAGGCATATAGATCATGGAAAAGGCAGTAAATTGGTTAGTGATGCCTGTTTTTTAAGTGGCTTAATAAAAATTGAAACAGAACTAGAAGGAAAAGCACAAGATAAGTGGCGACCTAATCACGTGTATCATTACATACAGTGGAAAAATATAGAACCAGATTTTGCGGTTGATGTTTCTGGGTTTATGACTACTAAAATGGAATCGGTATTAGCTTATAAAACGCAGTTTTATGATCCTAATAGTAATGAGCCTCAAACACCGATTTCTAGTAAGAACTTTACAGATAGTATTAAGTACAGAGCCAAAGACTTAGGACGGTTAATTGGTACAGAATATGCTGAAGGTTTTAATGTAGAACGTTATGTCGCTGTAGATAGTTTGTTTGATTTGAAGTAATAATTTTAAAAAAAAGTCTTTGTAGTAACTGTGAAATAATTTACATTTGCACACGCATTGCAAAAATGCGATTACGGTAGCTCATTTCAGCTGATTGAGTTTCCTTTTGAAAAACTTTAGTTAAGTTTTAAAATAAAATGATATGGTGGTTGTAGCTCAGCTGGTTAGAGCGTCGGTTTGTGGTACCGAAAGTCGCCGGTTCGAACCCGGTCTTCCACCCAGAATACAAAGCTTCTCAGAAATGAGAAGCTTTTTTTGTGCTTTTATCTTTCACTTGGGTTTTTCAAATCTAAATCTTCCTGAGGATTTTTTACAAATGGATATATAAATTGTTTGGTAAAACCTTTTGGGTATTTTACATCACCTAAGCCTGTAGCTTTAGGCCATTCTTTGCCCATAGGATAATACGTGCCAAAAATCATGTCTATAAATGGAAAATGTATGGCAAAGTTTTTATCATATGCTTTTGGATCATCAGAATGATGCCAATGGTGAAATTGTGGTGTGACAAATACATATTTTAGGAATCCAAAGTTTAGTCGTGTATTCGCATGTGCTAATACAGCTTGAAAGGATACAATTACGATATATGTAAAAAATACAGAACTACTAAAACCGCAAACATAAATTGGTATAAAAGACATGGCTCTTACCATAACTAAATCAAAAAAATGCGTTCTTGATCCTGCTAGCCAATCTAAATTTTTTGTTGAATGGTGTACCGCATGGAAACGCCATAAATAAGGTATTTTATGAAAGAAATAATGTGCCGTATATTGAAACAGATCTGAAACTAATAAAGCAACAAATAGCTGAGGTAAAAAAGGAATAGATTGAATCGTTGTATGAACCCCTTCTAAGCCAATGTTTTTAAATAAGGTTACAGCTGGAAATTGAACAATAACGCCAATCATCTGAATGAATAAATGACTCACAATAAAATAGACTAGATCGGTTCGCCATTCGTTATGAAATTTAGATTGATGGAGACGTTTAGGTAGAAACAGTTCTATAGGTATAAATACGATAGCAGATACTAATACATCAATAAGTAACCAATCTAAACCTATAGTCACCGATTGATCTTGAATACCTGTGCCTTCTGGTAAAGCAGTGCCTAAGAAAATGGTAGCCGCTATTAGTATGGTAGCTGTAAAACCGTATCGTTTTTTCTTACTTAATATTAAGCTACTAAATGCAAATATGAATGATAGAATTAAAACGGTTAGTATGGACCATTTTACAATTTGAGGATTGTATATGTCTCTAAAATCTTTGGTGGTAAATGTATCTGGAAAGTAAGCACAAATAACAAAACCTAATGATATAATGGCTAAAAAAATGGAAAGGTAACCACTTATTTTTCCTTCACCTATTTTAAGTCTTTTTGTTTCAGTCATATAATTAATTTAAAAAAAGAAAGGTTCAAGATAATTAAAAATTTGTCTTGAACCTTTCTTTGCGTTAGCGATAGTAGCGGCATCCTTTTTGTTTTTACAAAAAGATACAGCGCATAGCGCAACCCTTTAGGGTAACGCCCAAAATAATTTACTCAGTTTTGGCTTTATCTACTATAAGTCGCGCATCACGATTTGCAACTTCCCAAGCAGTATAAAAGACTAAACGCGTTCTGTTTTCTAGTAAGTCATACTCAATTTTATCTGGTGTATCACTAGGTTGGTGGTAATCATCATGTGTCCCATTGAAATAGAAAATAACAGGAATATTATTTTTAGCAAAGTTATAATGATCACTTCTGTAATAAAAACGGTTAGGATCATTGTCGTCGTTATAGGTGTAATCGAGTTCTATATTGGTGTACTTTGTATTCATAGCTTCTGAAATGTTATGTAACTCTGTACTTAATTTATCACTACCAATAAGATAAATATAATTTCTTTCGCCTTCACGTTTCGGATCTGTACGACCAATCATATCGATGTTTAAATCGGCAACCGTACTCTTTAGTGAAAAAATAGGATCATTATCAGCATAATGTCTAGAGCCTAAAAGGCCTTTTTCTTCACCAGTAACATGTAAGAATAGGATAGAACGTTTTGGACCATTACCATCATTAGCAGCAGTTTTAAATGCTTCTGCAATTTCTAAAATAGCAACAGTACCAGAACCATCATCATCAGCACCATTATAGACTTTTCCATCTTTAATACCTTCATGATCTAAGTGCGCAGAAATGACAAGAATTTCATCTGGTTTTTCAGTCCCTTTAATAAAAGCAACAACATTTTCAGAACTCACATCTTCAGATTTGCTTGTAATAGAACCTGTAATTTTAGTAGAAATCTTTTTTACGGTGTCTGAAGTCATGATATCTGGATGAATAGCTTGTGCAAGTTTTTCTCCAACCACCATAAAGAGCATCGAAGGCTCGTTACTTTTTAATGTAATTCGTCCTGCAGTTCCTGCTTCGGCAATGGATTTAAAATAAGAACCATATTGTGTTAACATACCTTGATTTAAAAAGAGAATTGCTTTGGCTCCATTTGCTTTTGCAGCATCACGTTTTGAAGCGAGAGCAGCTCTACCAGAGCTCCATTTTGTATCTTCTGTTGTACCCGAAGTTACATAGTTGCCGTCAGAATCTTTTGGCTCTCCAGCTTTTACAAGAACAATTTTTCCTTTTACGTTGATATCTTTATAATCGGAATGATTTTTAGTATCAATACCATAACCAGCATATACGACTTCGGAAATATTTAGTGTTTGAGATTCAGCGCTTCCAAAAACTATGAAATCAGAGTAATTGTCTAAAGTAGAACCGTTAACAGCTAGCTCAACAGTTGGTGATTTTTGTTTTTGAAGCGGAACTTCCTGAAAGTAATCATCTCCAGATAGAGGAGAAGGGATGCCCATTTTAAGATATTGATCTTTTAGATAATTAACAGCTTTCTTTTGTCCAGGTTCTCCTGTTTCGCGACCTTCAAATTCATCTGAAGCATAGGTGTAAAGAAGTTCTTTTAATTCATCAGAAGTAATTGTGTTTCCATATTGAGTAGGATCAACAGGTGTTTTACTTTGGGTTTGTTTGGTTGTGTTTTGATTAGAACTACCACAGCTTGCTAAAAGCAAAGCAGTAGCCATAATACTAAGTGAAATTTTCATTATTTAAGTGTTACATCGTTTGTTGCTCTAATATTACAAAAAATCTTGATGATTTCACTTTTTAAGTCTGAGTCTTTAAGCAAAGTTTAACAAGTCTTTAGATATCTTTGTCAACAATAATTCTGTTTTTAGAATTTGCTAAATACCAAGCTGTAGCAAATATGAGTTTGGTACGTTGTTTAAGCAACGCATAATTTATTTTTTCGGGTGTATCTGTCGGTTCGTGGTAGTCTTCATGTTCGCCATTAAAATAGAAAATAACAGGAACTCCTTTTTGAGCAAAATTATAATGGTCAGATCTATAATAGTAGCGGTTAGGATCGTTATCTTTATTGAGTTTGTAATCGAGATCTAGTCCTGCAAATTTATTATTTGCTTCTTCTGAAATATAATGCAATTCTGTACTTAGGCGATCTGCACCAATCACATACACATAATTTTCGGCGTCTTTGTGTGCATCATCAACACGACCTATCATATCTATATTTAGATTGGCTACAGTATTTTTCATTGAGAACACAGGGTATTGTGTGTAATACCTTGAGCCATTGAGCCCTACTTCTTCACCAGTAAGATGTAAGAATACGATACTGCGTTTTGGTGAATGCCCATCGAGTGCTGCTTTTTTAAAAGCTTGAGCCATTTCGAGAACAGCTGCTGTACCAGATCCATTATCATCAGCACCATTATAAATTTCGGTAGCGTTAAAACCTTCATGGTCAGAATGCGCAGAAATAATAATCACTTCGTTTGGAAATTGACTCCCTTCTATAAATGCAATAACATTTTGAGAGTCTTTAATGCCTTCAGAAAAATAAGCTTCAGGAATATATTGGTAATATTTTGAACCTAAAGGCGATTTTATATCTTCTTGGATATAATAATCTTTTAGGAATTTAGAAGCTTTATGATGTCCTGGTTCTCCGGCTCTTCGCCCTTGAAACTCATCTGAAGAGAATGTGTATACATGCTCTTTTAGCTCGTCTTCAGTTATAGTATTGAGATAGGTCTCTACTGTTTGAGTGTCTTCAAATACGATACTTTCCTTTAGTTTTTCAATTTTTTTGGTGTGTCTAAGTGTTGAACAAGCACCAACTAAAGTAAGGGATAAAGCAACAAGCTGTACTTTCATTGTAGGATTAAATAAGTGTCTGATTTTGACTCAAATAACGCAAAAAAAAAGGGAATACCGAAGTGTTCCCTAATTTTATTTTGGAGCTTTTATTTAATCTAAATTAATGCCTTCCAATTCTTCGATTGATTCTTCTTCTAATTGTTTTTCTTTTTGCTCTAATTGCTCTGTATTACCAATTTCTACCGTATTAAATAGAGCTTTATATGTGGTTAATACTAATGCTATTATAGTCATTAAAAATATAAGATGAATTGATTTTTTTGAATGTTGTTTATTTTTAGAAGTTACTAACGCAAGCACTCCAAAAATTAAAGCTGCAACTGCAGGTATATATGCTATTTTTGAAAGTGGTGTAACCGCTAAAATAAGCGCTAATATTGATACGATAAATCCTAGAATAATAAAAAGTTTTTTCATAGTTGATTAGTATTTAAGTCCTGTAGCCGATTTAATTTTTAATTCACCACTGCCAACAGCAATTTTAAACTTTGCATAGACAGGAACTTTATTCTCATCTGCTGTAAGCCATAAAAGATTGTCATTAGTTCCTTTGAGTACAGTACTATTACTCATGGATATAGCCAATTTATAACACGCTTTGCTTCCTAATGCTGTGTTAATTGTTTCTTTACTAAGATATTTTAAGGTCACTACAGTTTCTTTGTTGTCAAAAATTACCGTAAAATTTTGTGTATCACCAATACTCGCTTTGTGAATGTCTAAATTTCTAATATGATAAAGTGTCGTCACCAAGTCTCTTGTAGACGCTCCAATTTTTATAGATTTTTTTTCTTCCCAATCCGTGCCATCTCTTCGTTTTTTTCGCTTTAAACTGGCAACAGTTCTTGTTTTATGATTGAATTTATATTTCATAAACTTTTTATAACCACCTTCATTAATATCTCTATTATATAAATAAGGGGTTAATGTTTTTGGATTGACATAACTTTCGTAGACATCTCTTATTTTAAAGAAACTATCCCATTTACTGTAAGTCGTTGCTGTACATTTTAGCTTTAATAGTGTAGAAGTAGATGTTTTTACTTCGCTGGTTTCCATTGTAACCTGTGCTAATTCATTTAGTAAACCAGACATATTGTAAGAAGCGCTAAACGTTAATTTTTCTCCAGCAGCAATCGTTTTGTTTTGTGCTGTTGAACTAATAGAGCTTAATACTATGAGTATTGATAACAATAATTTCATTTTGATAAGTTTAGTATTGATAACGTATCCATTACCATATATTGTGCCGAAAATACAATGCTTTAAAAGATCACACTAATTTTTTTTACTCATATTTTAAGACTTAATTAATTCTTTTAAAGGCACACTAAATATACCAATATTAATTAAAGCTAGTCCTGGTAAGGCATATCCTAACCAACTCAAGGATACTGGTAGCGGCATAGGTTCTATAATTTGATATACGGCACTAAAGCACCAAAATAATGTTGCTATTATAGACAAGACCTTAATAGTTTGTAGCTGTTGCTTTTTGTATAGTAGATGGTACACTAAAAAAAGAGCTACAATAAGTAAATTAAAGCTGAAATAGTTATTTAAAGCGTAAAGGGACCAATTAATTGTAGGCGCATCATTGGTCAAAAAATTACTCCATTGAAATTGAAACGGAATAAAGAAATGATAAATAGCCATCAAGAGTGTTTGTATAGCGGCAATTTTTAAAAGTAATGTCTGTGATTTTTTCATGAGCTTAAAGTTTATCTGTGGTTTGATTATTTAATATTGTTAGGTTGTCTTAATTGTTGGTAATAAAATTGAATACGATGGTTTGATACTTAAACATATTCTGCTTAGAAAACACATTATGTGCAGTGTTGTTGAAAAGTACCATTCTGCTGTGGTTATTAGCAGAGGTTTTAATGAGTGTTTCTGCTTCCGATTCTATAATTGCTGTATCAGTATCTCCAATGAGTAATAATATAGTCGTGTTTGGAATGGATGCTAAAGCATTATTAATTGGAATTTCACTTATTTTTGGCGCATTTGGCATTCTGTATTGTCTTTTAAAACTTTCTCCTAATTGGTATGGAGGAGATTCTAAGATCATCTTTTTGATACTACCAATCTTACTGGCACCAAAAATAACGGCTCTTCCTCCATGAGAAAAGCCATAGAGGGTAACTGCTCCATAGTTTTTTAAATTAGTTTTATAATAGTCATATACAGCTGCAATTTCAAGACCGTTCTTCTTACCTGTACTAGCTTTATCTCCTCCGCTTTCTCCTCTAGCTCTTAAGTCTAGTAAAAGAACTGAATACCCTTTTTGGTAGAAAACAGAAGCGCGTTTTAACATATGACTCTTATTCATATCAAAACCATGAACCATAAGTACTGTTCCTTGTTTTAATGGGTTAGGGATAAACCATGATGAGATATTTATATTATCTAAGGTGGTTACATTAAATGCTTCATATTTTAAATTATAATCACTAGGGTTGGTACTCATTACATCTAGTGTAGGTCTTCTTTTTTCAAAACTGGATTTCATTTTACTTAAATCCATGGTTTGTTGTGCATTTAGATTTGAGATCATAAATAGGCTTCCGATAAAAATAATAAAGATTGTTTTTTGCATAATTTTTTGTTTTATATAATTAATAATTGTTATGTTTTTGGATTATGAAGGCCAAATAAAACTGTTTGTTTTTACTGCAATTTAGAAGCTTATTAATTTAATTTGTTAGGTTTGTTACCAGTAACATCTTTCTGAGACCAATGACATATAATTGTGACCAATAACATGGTGTTTCCATGAAAGGCATGCGTTTTTGTTCCAGATTATGATTTTAAAACACTACTTATTTTGTCAATTATAGAGAATATAACAGCTCCTTTTCCGTACACTCGAGGATTTATTTCGGAGACCCTTTCAATATTAAAAGTTTGCTTATTAGCAACACTAATTTTCTTTTTCTTTAAACCATTTGGATTAGAGCAGGCCAATACATTACTTATTCTTGGTTTCGGATTTGTAGTTTGCCTCTCGGCAGTATTAAACATTATAATATCATTATATGTGGTTAGGGCCTTTATTAATGAAGATAAGTGGAAGGTATGGAAAGAAGTTATTAGAACTGTTATTTATCTATGTATAAATAGTATTGCAATTATTATTTATGCCAATTACAATTTCGATATTAGTCTAGGTGTCTTTACCATATTTAAGTTTATAGGAGTGACTGTTATTTTGGCGATTATCCCTATAAGTATTCGGGTGGTGAGTATTAATAATTGGTTGTTGAAAAATAAATTGAAAGAGGCTCAGCATCTATCTGAGGGTATTAAGGAAAATATTGGAGACGATGAAGGGGTAATTATTGAATTGAGGTCTAACATCGTAAATGATGTTGTAAAAACAACAACGAACAATCTTTTATTTATTGAAGCCGAGAAGAATTACATCATTATTACTGAGCTTAAAGAAAATATGACCAATGAAAATTTGTTGCGTTTGTCTTTAATTAAAGCACTTGAACAGATCCAAAATGAACATTTTATACGCTGTCATAGATCTTATGTTGTAAATTTAAAAGCGGTGAAAAAAGTTACAGGTAATTCACAAGGATTAAAATTGGTGTTCGGAGATGATTTAAAACATGTGCCAGTATCTAGGTCTTATAAAAAAGAGGTTACTGAAAAATTACAAACTTTTTTAAATTAATAGTAATTTCCTTTGGTAGACTTATATTGAGCCTTTGGCAGAGTCTCTTACTCATACAAACAGTACTGCTTGTACTACAGAGGTTCTAACTTGTATTCTAATATTAAATTAAGCGTATTATAAACATTATAACAGATTATTAATTTTATATTTATCTTTTAGTTTAAAAGCATAAAAATATTTTTATTAAATCAAAAGATATAATTTTGAATACTTAGGATGTTTAATTTCATCCATTTTCTACTGTGGACAATTCTCATATTTTAAAAATATCATCCAAGTTTCTTCTCTTTTTAATACTAATCACACCTAGTATTTCATATTGTCAATTATTAGAAAATGACCTACAATATACTGAGGATGAATATTCTCAAGTAGATGAAATATCTAGTAATCTAGCTTTAGAATCGATGTTATACGATGCTTCTGGTTGGCTTTGGGTGTCAGGTCAACAATTAGAGGCAAATAATTTTAAATTGGGTAGTACGGTTCCAGTAATATCTAGATTTAATGGAAAAAGTTTTAAGAGTATAGATCTTCCTATTAACGCTTTTAATAAAAATGCTAAAGTAAGACTTATTAAAAAAGATAAGAATCATTTTTATGTCAAGTTTTTTCAGGATGATTTAATAGCAATCTATGAGCTAAATGTTAACTTATTAGAGTTCAAGGAAGTAACGTTGCCAAATTCTATTTCGAACAATTTTGTTAACAACGGTTTGTTGGCATCACATGCGTCATTTAAATATATTGAGCAATCAGAAAATCATGCACGTATCTACCAAATTAATAGTAATAATGAGTTCATATTCTTAAATGAAATAAACCTAATTAAGAATATAAATGAACTGAAATACATCAGTCTGCCAAATGGGTTTATTTTAAGTAATGATATTATAGGTATTCATTATTATGATCATAGTGGAAATTTTATAAAAAAACTTGAAGATTTAGACTTTAATGGCTTGGAGATACTGCCAGAAGAAAATTTATTTTTTGATTCTGTATTTTATAATAACAATGTAGTTTACGGAAGATTAAGACATGACAATTCTTATTTTATGTATGATGAGAAAACGGAGACATGGAATAAGATTGTTATAAATGGCTTAATTAACGATTCTTCATCTACTAAATATTCTAAGGAGTATCTAGACGCTAAAGGAAATATTATAATTGAAAAGGTTTTTGAGGGTAGAACCGAGTTGTATGCATATACCTCCTTAGAATCAAAACCTTTATGGACGCGTACACATAATTTTGAAATGGCAAACAACCCTATTATTACATCTAGAGATTTCTCTAGAAGTTTTGTCTTAAAAACGAATGATAGAATTTTGCAATTCAATTTAGGAGCAAATTCAATAAAAGCATTTTTAAACGAGTATAGCATACGTTCTTTTTTACAATTAAATGCGGATGAAGTTTTGGTCGCAACAGATTTTAGCGGATGGTTTAAATTAGATTTAAAAGACGGTTCTGTGATGCCAAAAAAATTCTATATAAACGGCAACAGAATACCACATCCCTCTCAAAATAGAAGTTTTTTCTATCATGATGAATATATTTGGAGCAATGATAACCATGGATTATTAGAAGTAAACTCTAATAGTTTTGAGGTAAAGCGCCACTTAGACTCTCTAGTGATTACATCCATGAATCAGGATGAAAAAAGAATTGTGCTGGCTGATGTAAGCAATAATGTATATGAGTTTAATAAAAAAACGAAACTGGTCAAAGCACTTGTTACAAGTGATTCCTTAAACTATCAAAATTTCGTTTTTAAAAAGAGTACAATTTATGCCGCTACTAATGGAGGATTGGTTTCAATTTCAGAAGAAATTAAAACACTATATCAGCCATCAATTATTGAAGATCAACCTATGATCGCCATACATTATGATAAAAATCTTGGGTTATTACTTGGGACACAGTCTGGTAAGATCTTAAATTTTGATGAGAAACATAAAGCATTTACAACGCTTTATGAAGATGAACTTGGTGCAAGCATTGCAAGTTTTGTTCGCAAAGGAGAGTTTATTTGGATAAATACATTTGCTGGTGTTGTGGCTTTTAATTACCGTACAAAGGAAACGTTTCGATTTGGTGTTAATGATGGCTTAAGTCATTATGAATGTAATAGATATAGTACTTTACTGTTGGATTCTGGTAACTTGTTAGTGGGTACTTTAAGGGGAGTTAATTATCTAGATTTGGATGAAATAATACAGGAAAAACAAAAAAATGAGATTGCTGTGGAATTAAAGTTTCTGGCAATGACATATTTTGACGCTTCAAAAAACGAAGTAGTAACTAATTATGATCTAACTGAAATAAATAGCTTTGATAATATTTCGTTATCACCAGTTTATAATACCATGAATATAGAATTAGGAGTTATTAAAGCTGAAAACGTAAAGAGTTATAATCTACGATATAAATTAAATGATAATAAATGGACTCATATCGAGAATAATTTTGATTTAAATTTCACGAACCTAGCAGCAGGAGATTATAAAATAGAAATCCAAGCCATTGATAAAATCAAGGGAACACTATTAGGGAGTAAATCATTAAATTTTGAAGTGCCGGTTATATTTTATAAAACCTTATGGTTTAGTCTTTTTGTCCTTGTTTCTGTAGTTGGGGCCTTACTTATATATATACGTAGTTGGAAACAATCTAGGGATTCCTTGCTGAAAAATAAATTATTACGCACAGAAATTGAATACAAAAAGAAAGATCTCGCCGATTTTGCTTCAAATATATCTAGAAATCAGCAGTGGAATGATTATCTCATTGCTAAAATGGAAGAAATAAAGGAAGCTAAAGGACGGAAAAAAGGAGCTGCTTTAATTAGTCTAGAAAAAGAAATTAAAGAGAAGAATTCCATTTTAGAGAATAATTTTGAGTTTCAAAAAAGAATTGATGTATTGAGTAATAAGTTCTACAATTCGCTCATAAAACGCTATCCTAATCTTTCAAAAACCGAAGTTAAACTCTGTTCTTTAATCAGGCTTGATTTAGACAATCATGACATTGCTACACTTCAAAATGTAGATATTACATCTGTCTATACGAGCCGATATCGTCTTCGTAAAAAGCTAAATATCACTTCAGACACGGATTTAAATATTTTTTTAAAATCCTTTTAAAGGTTTTTAAAAATAATTTTAAAATACTGTAAAACAGTCGTTTGTAGTCTATAAAAATTACTTTGTTCATAATTTGTCTATGATGAAAATTGTTTTTTTTCATTAAACCCACTATACATTTGTTTTCGATTTAATTAGTAACAGTAATACATTTAATTCAGCAGATATTGAATATTATCAAATTCTTAAAAGAAGTATTTATGAGTTCAACTCACAAAAAAATACAAGCTCAAAATAAGCGTTTGGAGCAAGAATTAAATGAATTAAAAAAATTAGAAAAAGAACAACTAACAAAGGGGGAAAAACTACAAAATGAGAAAAGTAACACTATCATTAGGACTATTTTTATTGTGCTTATTTAATATAAATGCACAAGATGAATTTATTACTACTTGGAAAACTGATAATTCAGGAACATCAAACAATACATCAATTACGATTCCGACTTTTTTAGGAGAAACGTATAATTATGAGATAGATTGGGATTATGATGGAATCTTTGTTAGTGATGAGACAATCACAACAGATGTTTCACCAACCCATGATTACGGTACAGATAACGAAGGTGAATATATGGTAGCAATACGAGGTAGTTTTCCTCGTATTTATATGAATTTTCATCCTGATAAAGATAAAATCATCTCTATAGATCAATGGGGAACTGGTACTTGGACTTCAATGGAAAATGCTTTTTATGGAGCATCAAATCTGATTGGAAACGCAACTGATATACCAAATTTATCTAACGTAATGAGTATGAGGTTAATGTTTGGCTATGCTCAAGCTTTTAATCAAGATATTGGAGGTTGGAATACGGCTAACATAACAGATATGTCAGCAATGTTTATACAAGCTACAACTTTTAATCAAGATATTGGCACATGGATTACAGAAGAGGTAATAGATATGTCTTATATGTTTCATCAAGCTACAGCTTTTAATCAAGACATTGGATCATGGGATACAGCTAATGTAATAAATATGGGTGAAATGTTTGGTGGCGCTACCGCTTTTAACCAAAACATTGGTTTATGGGATACAAATAAGGTCATAAATATGTCATCTATGTTTTATCTGGCTTCATCATTTAACCAAGATATTGGTTCATGGACTACCGGAAAAGTAACAGACATGTCTCTAATGTTTTATGAAGCGACAGCTTTTGATCAAAATATTGGAAAATGGAATGTACAAAGTGTATCCGACTGTTCTTTTATGTTTATTGGGGCAACATTATCTACAGAAAATTATGATGCATTATTAATAGGTTGGGCAACTGATAATAGTGGAACTCTAAGCGATAATATTGACGATATTCCAATGGGTCTTACGTTTCATGGAGGAAGTAGTACCTACTGTAATGGCGCTAATGCCAAAAACGAATTGGATACCACACATGCATGGACCTTTACTACCGATGGAGGACAAGCATGTACGGCGAGCAATTATTTTGTGACTACTTGGCAAACGACAACTGACAATGAAACCATTACCGTTCCAACTACAACCGAGGGATACAATTACGATGTAGATTGGAATTATGACGGTATTACATATAATCCAACTTCTTTAAATCAAACAGTAGATGCTTCACATGAATATGCTACAGCGGGAATATATTCGGTGGCAATCCGAGGGAGTTTTCCTCAAATGTATTTTGCAAATGGATTGGATAGAGATAAAATCCTGACGGTAGAACAATGGGGTACGAATCCATGGTCTTCTATGAAGTTGGCTTTTTATGATTGTAGTAATCTCATCATAACTGCCACAGATGTTCCAGACTTGTCTAATGTTACAAGTATGCATGGTACGTTTTATGAAGCAACCAACATAAACGCAGATTTTTCGAACTGGGATGTTTCCAATGTGACCAATATGAGTTCGTTGTTTAATTCAACAATCTTCAATCAAGATATTGGAAGTTGGGATGTGAGTAATGTAACCAATATGGGCGCTATGTTCTCCAACGCAATTAACTTTAATCAAGACATTGGAAGTTGGGATGTAAGTAGTGTGACCAATATGGGAGAGATGTTCTCAGGGGTAACAAACTTCAATCAGGATATTAGTCAATGGGATGTATCTAATGTAACCAATATGGGTTATATGTTTTATGGTGCAACAATCTTTGATCAGAATCTAGGCGGATGGGATATTACTGATGTTACAAGCATGGAAGAAATGTTCAATGGTGTCGAATTGACTTTGGTAAATTACGATGCCTTGCTGATAGGTTGGGCTATGGATAGTAGTGGGGTTGAGGATGATGGTTTTGACGATATTCCATCGGGAATTATATTTCATGGTGGTACAAGTACATATTGTAACGGTTCCAATGCCAGAAATGACTTGGATATTACACATGCTTGGACATTTATCGCAGATGGAGGAGAGGTATGTTCTACAAGTAATTATTTCGTTACAACTTGGCAAACAACAACTGACAATGAATTCATTACCATTCCAACTACTGGAACTGGGTATAATTATGATGTAGACTGGAATTACGACGGTACAACATTTATTGCGGGTTCTATAAATCAAACCGACAATGTTACACATGAATATGCTACAGCAGGTACATACACTGTGGCAATACGGGGTAGTTTTCCTCAGATTTATTTTAATAATTCTGGCGATAAGGAAAAAATACAAACTGTAGAACAATGGGGCACAAACCCATGGAAATCTATGGGAAAAGCATTTTATGGAGCATCAAATTTGGTAGGGAATGCTATAGATACACCAGATTTATCTAACGTGACAAATATGAGATATATGTTTCGCCATGCTACAAATTTCAATCAAGATATTGGAGATTGGGATACTGGAGAGGTAATAAATATGGCTAGTTTGTTTTTTGATGCCACAGCTTTTAATAACGGCGGGCAACCATTGAATTGGAATACAACCAAAGTAACAGATATGTCATTTATGTTTTATGAGTCGACTGTTTTTAATCAAGACATTGGTTCATGGAATACTGGAAATGTGACTGAGATGTCTTTTATGTTTATTAGAGCCACTGCTTTCAACCAAGACATTGGTTCATGGAATACTACTAAGGTAACAACCATGTCGAATATGTTTCTAGATGCTGCGGCATTTAACCAATATATAGGAGATTGGGATACAGGAGAGGTAAATAATATGTCTAGAATGTTCTCTTTTGCTACGGCTTTTAATAATGGAGGGCAGTCATTATATTGGAATACATCTAAGGTAACAAATATGACCGATATGTTTTATAAAGCTGCTGTTTTTAACCAAGACATTGGTACATGGAATACGGCTAACGTAACAAACATGGATTTTATGTTTAATCAAGCCACTGCCTTTAATCAAGACATTAGTTTATGGAACACTTCAGAAGTAACAAATATGTTTGCTATGTTTTATCAAGCAACAAGTTTTGATCAAAACTTAGGAGGATGGAATGTAGAAAAGGTAAACGATTTTGCTTTTATGTTTACCGATGTCACTTTATCAACAACAAATTACGAAGCTTTATTAACAGGTTGGGACGCACAAAATCTAGTATCGGGTAGATCATTTGATGGAGGTAATTCACAATATTGTACGGTACAAGCTGAAACTGCAAGACAAAATATGATTGATAATGATAGTTGGACGATAATAGATGGAGGTGCATGTGCGACTTTAGGAATTGACGATATTCAGTTAAACAATATTCTGTTATACCCAAACCCTAGTACTGAAGTATTCTATGTAAGTGGCTTAAAAGAACCTGTAAGTTTAATAATCTATGATATCAATGGAAGAGAAATTATAAGAAAGCAAGATTATTTTAATGAACCTATCGATGTCTTTAATTTGAGTGCAGGTATTTACCTTGTTAAACTAAAAGTCAGAAAATCAACAAAAACAGTTAAGCTCATTAAAAAATGAGGTTTCTTAATTTAAGATAATTTAGAATTAGCAAAAGCCATGATATTAATTATGGCTTTTATTTTACTGTATTGTAGTCGCTTACTAATGTTATATTATTTTGTAACTTGATCTATTAATATTAGATTTAATAAGTAAGTAGTAGCTAAGACACTAGTAATAATATAGGTCAAAACGTTAAGACTATTAATAAAAACAAAAACCATTGCGGAGAATGAGGGATTCGAACCCCCGGAGGTGTGACCCTCAACAGTTTTCAAGACTGCCGCATTCGACCACTCTGCCAATTCTCCAAGTGTCTCATCAGGTATTCCCTGAATGCGGATGCAAATATAGAACCCTTTTTTATTTCTTTCAAATAAAAAACCTCTTTTTTTTAGGAATTAATACCACTATAGAATTATTTTATTGTAGAACAGGTGTTTGATGTCATTTCTAGTCTTATTTTTGCAGAAAGAATGAGACTAAATGACTACTATAGATAAATTAAAATGGCGATATGCCACAAAAAAATTCGATCCTAATCAAATACTTTCAGAAGAGAAGCTTGAAATTATAAAACAAGCTTTCAATTTAACTGCAACGTCTTTCGGATTGCAAACAATACGTTTATTAGTTATAAAAGATAAAAAGGTGCGTGAAGCATTAGTGCAACATTCCTTTCATCAAAAACAAGTTTTGGAAGCCTCACATTTACTCGCTATTTGTGTTCAAAAAGATATTTCAGATAAAGATATAGATCAGCATTTTAGTAATGTTAAAGCTATTAGAGCTACTCCAGACACTATTTTAGAACCGTTTAGAGAGGATTTGAAACAAATAATGAAAACAAAAACGATTGAAGAGCGTCAAGAATGGTCTAAAAAACAAGCCTATATTGCTTTAGGGAATTTGATGGCCGTTTGTGCCTTTGAAAAGGTAGATTCTTGCCCTATGGAAGGTTTTGATCCAATAGCATATGATGACGTATTAGATTTACACAATAAAAATCTAAAATCGGTATTATTATTACCTGTAGGTTATAGAGCCAAAGATGATATGTTTGCAGATTTAAAAAAAGTAAGAAAACAACTCGGCCAAGCCATTATAGAAATGTAGTTAAAAGCTTTTCATATATTTTGATTTAATTATATTTGTTTCCGTTATAACTGCGATATGTTTCGCCAATATTTAAAATACAATGAAAAAAATAATATTCATTTTACTATTAGCATTTACGTTTCAAATATCTGCCCAAGAGCAATCAAATTGGATTACAGATAATAAAGTAGCATTGGAACTTTCAAAAACTCAAAATAAACCAATATTAGCTTTTGTTACCAATAACCAGAAAACTGAAGGTTTATCGGTTTTAAATAAAGAGTTTTTTGCTTCTAAAGTCTATAGGAGTATTGAGCAAAAGGTGATCCTTTTAAAACTAGACATTTCTAATGTACAATCTTATAATGTGCGTTTAGGAATTCATTATACGAAACAAACGTCTGCTCCAGGTTTAGCATTAATAGATAAATACGGTAATACAATTTTAGAACCTTTAGTTGATATGACGCCAGAAAACATTACTGCGTTTTTGACTTTATTGAATGCTAATCTTTAATTTGTAATATACGATGCCTGGATTTGAACTATTTGGAGACCTAGAGCGAAAAGAAGTTAATGATGTTTTAGATACGGGTGTTTTAATGCGTTACGGCTTTGATGGTATGCGTAAAGGACATTGGAAAGCTAAAGAATTAGAAGCCGAACTCTCACAAACATTTAAAACTAATCATGTACAATTAGTGTCTAGTGGAACAGCTGCTGTTTCTGTAGCATTAGCGTCAGCTGGTGTTGGAGCAGGAGATGAAGTTATTATGCCAACCTTTACTTTTGTAGCAAGCTTTGAGGCTATTATAATGTTAGGCGCTATTCCTATTCTTGTAGATATTGATGATACACTCACACTAGACCCAAAAGCGGTAGAAGCTGCTATAACACCTAAAACAAAGGCTGTTATGGTTGTGCAAATGTGTGGAAGTATGGGCGATTTAAATGCGCTTCAAAATATATGTAATACACATAACCTCTTGCTTGTTGAAGATGCCTGTCAGGCTATTGGAGGAACGTATAATGGTAAACCTCTTGGAAGTATTGGTGATCTAGGATGCTTTTCGTTTGACTTTGTAAAAACCATTACCTGTGGTGAGGGTGGAGCCGTGATTACAAATAATGAGAAATATTATACAAATGCCGATCATTTTAGTGATCATGGTCACGATCATATTGGTAGTGATAGAGGCGCAGAAACACATCCCTTTTTAGGTTATAATTTTAGAATTTCAGAATTACATGCCGCAGTTGGTTTAGCACAGGTAAAACGCTTGCCAGAATTTATAGCACTTCAAAAAAAGAACTACACTATACTTCGTGATGCTATTGCTAGAATTCCTGGAGTTACCTTTAGAAAAGTGCCTAAAGGAGGCGAAGAAAGTTATGCTTTTTTAAATTTCTTTCTACCAGATTTAGATGCTGCAAGAAAAACTTCTGAGGCATTTAAAGCTAATGGTATTGATGTTTGCTTTCAATATTATGATAATAATTGGCATTATATTAGAAAATGGAATCATCTTAAAACTGTGAAATCGCTATTCCCTTTATCTTCGGAAATTGAAACAGCCTTAACAAATCTTCAGGATAAAACATTTGAGCAATCTGATCATTTCATAGGTCGAAATATCTCATGCTTGATAAAGTTATCATGGACAGAAGCTGAGGTAAAAGAACGTGCCTCTAAAATGGTTGAAGCAATTAAGGCTTCAATATAGTTTGTGTTTATTCCTATTTAGTGATTTGTTGTGTTTTTGTATGGGTTGAAAATTTTAGCCTAGTATTTACTATTCATAAATTTCAAAAAAAAGTTTATGAGATCAAAATGCAAGCTTACTTTCCTGTTTTTATTTGTAATTCAAATCGTATGTTCACAACAAATGCCTATCGATTTTTTAGATACTAATGAAAATTTTATAGCATTTAGTAACAGTAGTTTTTCGTTTCAAACAGATCCACAAAATGCAAGTAATGATGTTGGTCAGTTTTTTAATGATGGTTCTAATGCTACTCAAGGCTATTATTTAGATTTGACACAGTCAATTGACTTAGATGTCCAGCAAACAATTACTTTATCTTTTTATGCTTTTGATCCTAATCAGCATAATATTTTAATCAAATTAGAAAATGGCATAAATCCTGATGTTCAAGTCAAGGAAACTTTTAATGTGCCTTCGCCTTCAGATTGGATAACGATTACATTTGATTTTTCAAATGCACACTATAGTTCAGATAGTTCGCCTGTGAATGCTTCAGGGACTTACAACCGGCTAACCATTTTTATAGATGAAGGTAATTTTACCTCAGGAACTTATTTAATTGATGATATAGATGATGGAACAGAACCTGTAGACCCTAATGTATTAGATGTAATTTATACTGATTTAGTATGGTCAGATGAGTTTGATAATACAGGTGTTGTGGATTCTAATAATTGGTTTCATCAAACGCAATTACCTTCAGGAGGAAGTTGGTTTAATGGAGAAGAGCAACATTATACTAATAGAATAGAGAATACTTTTGTTGATATTGGATTTTTAAATATCGTAGCTATTAAAGAGAATTTTACAGACCAAGGTGAAACTAAGCAATATACATCGGCACGATTGAATTCTAAATTTGCTTTTACTTATGGTCGTATTGATGTACGAGCAAAACTACCTTTTGGAGAAGGAACTTGGCCAGCGATTTGGACGCTAGGAAAGAATATTAACGAAGATGGTGGATTTTGGGATAACCAATTTGGTACTGTAAATTGGCCAGCATGTGGTGAAATAGATATTATGGAACATGGTTTAGGCGCTGTAAATCATGTGTCAAGTGCACTTCATACACCTTGTGGTGGTTGTTCTGGTAATACAATGAATACAAGCTCTATGGGAATTAATGATGTCGCTAATAATTTTCATGTCTACTCCGTTAATTGGTCACCAAATCAAATCACGTTTTTGATTGATGGTGTTGGATATTATACCTATAACCCTGCAGTTAAAAATGATGCTACTTGGCCTTTTTATGAAGATCAATATCTACTACTTAATATTGCTATGGGAGGCATTGCTGGAACGATCAACCCTAATTTTAATCAAAGTAGCATGATTATAGACTATGTGAGAGTGTATCAAAATAGTTTGAGTGTAGAGAATTTTTTTGTTAATAATGTTATTGTGTCTCCAAACCCAACTTCAAATTATATCAATATAACTTCTAAAGCGCACATTGATTTTATCGTGCTTTACGATATGCTAGGAAAGGTCATCCTCAATCAAAGGGATAATGTAAAGCAGATTGATGTAACAGGTTTTACAGCAGGTGTTTACACGCTAAAAATTTGCTCAGGTAAACAGACGTCAATAAAGAAAATCATTGTAAACTAAAAAGACACTATTTGAAATAGAGATGAGATTGTTTTGTTTAGAAACACATTGATTTAATATTCAATATAGTCCACAATTTCTAGCCCATAACCAATCATTCCAACACGTTTTTTTTGTTGACTGTTTGAGATAAGTTTTAATTTATGAATATTTAAGTCATGAAGAATTTGAGCACCAATTCCAAAATCTTTAGAATCCATTTCTATTCTTGGAGCTTTTGTGATTTCGCCTTCAACTTGGTTGTCTTTTAAAATATTTAAACGTTTCAATAAGTTCATGGATTGTGCTTGCTGATTGATAAAAACAATAGCTCCTTTTCCTTCAGTATTAACAACCTTAAACATGTTGTCTAACTTCTTGTCGGCATTATTGGTAAGCGTTCCAAGAATATCGTTATTTACGAGCGTTGCATTTATACGTGTTAATACAGATTCATCTTTAGACCATGTTCCTTTGGTTAAAGCAATATGAATTTGATTATTCGTGGTTTGTTGGTAAGCACGTAATCTAAATTGACCAAAGCGTGTTTCGATATTAAAATCTTCTTTTTTAACAATTAACGAATCATGCTCCATACGATAAGCAACCAAATCTTCAATAGAAATTAATTTGAGATCAAACTTTTTAGCAACTTTTATTAATTGTGGAAGCCTAGCCATCGTGCCATCTTCATTTAAGATTTCAACCAAAATACCTGAAGGCTTAAATCCAGCTAATCGTGCTAAATCTACAGCAGCTTCTGTATGACCAGTACGTCTTAAAACACCTCCGTTTTTTGCTTTCAAAGGGAAAATATGACCTGGACGACCCAAATCATGAGGTTTAGTCTCGCTATCCACTAATGCTTTTATCGTTTTTGATCTGTCATGAACAGAAATACCAGTAGTACAACCATGACCAATTAAATCAACAGAAACTGTAAACTGCGTATGGTGTAAAACGGTATTATTTTGTACCATCATCGTTAAATCTAATGCTTCGCAACGATCTTCAGTTAATGGAGCGCAAATAAGACCACGACCATGCATAGCCATGAAATTTATCATTTCAGGAGTTACGGCTTCAGCAGCAGCAATAAAATCACCTTCATTCTCTCTGTTCTCATCGTCAACAACAATAATAACTTTCCCTTGTTTAATGTCTTGAATAGCCTCTTCAATGGTATTCAATTTTATGTTTGTTGTGTGTGGTGCAGTATTGCTAGTCATTGTTCTTTATTTAGGAATGCAAAGATATAGCTTATTTTTTCTCTGCTGAAAAGTCTTCTGTTATTTTATTTCGTCTTAAATTATAAGCTATAGGGTAGAGTAGTACTCCTAAAATAGACCATAGGAGATGTTTTGAATTTTTATTATGATTAATAAAGCTGTAAAGTTTATTAAAACTGATACTTGATGCTACAGTATAAATTAAAAATATAAATGCCGAAATCGCAGATAATTCAACAGATGCTGAAGCTGCTGCTGGTAATTTATTATTTCTAAATACAAGGAATAGTACAAACAATATAATAGCTAAACAAAAGAAAATATAGGCAAATTTTGAATACGATTTATAGCTGTCTAGTTGGAATGTAAATCCTTTGGTGTCTAAAATTTCAACTTGTAATTCGGTGTCTTCTTTTTTACGAGCACTCATTTTTAAGTCTTCACTAATTTTTTTCTTTTGAAAAAAGTAGAAAACAAAATATAGAGGTAAACCTAGCAGTAGAAACATTATAGCATTAGAAGTGTTACTTTTTCCTAATTGTTTATTTAAGTTAGAATGATCTATAAACGATTTTATAAGGGCAAATAAATAAAAGATTTCAACTAAAATACCTGTTATAAATAGTACATTACCTACTGTTGGAAAACCATTGTTTTTTAATATAGATCCTGGTAATGTTAATACTAATGCGATTATATATAAAACGAAAGCAAGCTTCGAGTTTTCTTCATATAAATATTTTAATCGAACAGATTCTTCATATTTATGGTCGGTTAGGTTGCCTCCAAATTTAAGCTCTTGCTTTGTAATACCTCTAGATTCTAAAATAGCTACAGATGAATTTTTGTATTCTATGCCATAATCATAATTTCTATAGTGTTTTACGACGTCAATTAATTTAGAGTTAGCATAACTGTTTAGTGTTATATGAGCTTCTGAATTAGTGTCTAAAACACTCGTGTCATAAGACAGTGTTTTACTTTTAATACCGAATAGCTTTTTAAACGGTTGTAGAAGTCCGTCAGATTCAAATAAAGGTCTGTCTTTTGTTGCTCTTCTTGTTAAATAAATGCTTAATGGCAGCATAATACCTGTTGATAACCATGTTGCTATAACAGGGTTTAAAGAATCATCTAACGAGCTGTTTTTTGCAAAAATACCAATGAAATGATAAGTTAAAAATAAAAGGATAGCAATCACTAGAGGTAAACCAATTCCACCTTTTCTAATAAGCGCTCCTAAAGGTGCGCCAACAAAAAATAGAATGATACAAGCTAGACCTAAAACATACTTTTCATGAAGTGATTGTACATGTTTATTTCGCCATTTAGTATTACTTACAAAGTTTTTTTTGTTTGTGCTAATAATTTGTTTTGTGCTATTTATAGTATTAGAAGCTAAGTTTAGTAATTGTACTTTAGTTTTATTATTAAACAGTTCTATAATATGAGTTCCATTAAAAAGAGAATCCTTTTTGGGATTAATATTCTCGTTAAGTGTTGCAGCACTGGTTCTGTTATACAACGTTTTTGATAATGTTTTTAGACTTTCAGATTTTTTGTCATATAAGCTATCAATAGTATAACTTAATGCTGTTACATCTAACATGTTGTAACGATTGTCGTAACTTTTATTATCTATATCAACATCGTTTAAGCCTTCTAAATCTACATTTATAGTATATTCTTCAAAGAAACTTTTAGCGTGAGGTTTCTTTTTGTTCTGTTTTGGGTTTTTACTATAAATATCTTCGTAATAATTTCCTTTATATAGAACTAATTGAAGAATATTGGAGTTTTCACTACTCTTAAGTTCTCCGCTTTCAGATATTATAACGGTTCTGTTTTTTGAGCCTCTAGAGGCTTTTTTGTGAATAACGACATTTTTTAAAAATTGACCATTCTCTCCACTTTTGTCCTCAACTTTAATGTTGTAAGTGCCAATTTCATTAAATTGTCCTTTAGATATTGCTAATGCAGGTTTTACCTGAGCTATATTTTTTCTAAGATTATAAACATTATAGTTTGCCCATGGAATCACATTATTAGAAAAAATAAATGTCACCACGCCTAATAGTACAATAAATACGCTTAAACTTTTCATAGCGCGTTGTAATGAAATACCTGTAGATTTCATTGCTGCAAACTCATAGTTTTCTGCAAATTGACCAAAAACCATTATAGATACTAAAAGTATAGTAAGCGGAAGTATTAACGGAATTAGAGTTGGAGTAATGTAGAGTAAGAGTTTTATAATAATAAAGGTGTCTAAATCTTTACCTGCTAAATCTCCAATATATAACCAGATTGCCTGCAAAACAAAAATGAACATGAGTATAATAAACACGCTCAAAAAAGTTTTTAGGTAGGTCGTTAGTATATACCTATCTAGTATTTTCATAAAAGTGGGTTGATTAACCTAATCTAATTTATTGATATAATAATCTTTGTACTTTGTTTCGTCAAAAGTAAATAAGGTTTTTGATATGGGTTCGTTAGTTTTAAAAGAATTAACAGTTAGTGTGGTTTTTGTTCCGTTTTTTCCAATTTCAATAAGTCTATAAATATGCTTTGTTTTAGCATCAATACCTAAAAAAACCTCTTTAATTTCAGAGTTTGTATCAATAGGATTTAATTTTATAAATTGAATTTTTCTTCCTTTAATATCCTGAATAATATCCATTTCGTAAGCGTATCCATCTTTATAAAAAGACATCATTTTACTAGGCGTAATCGTATTTTCATCTTCAGTATTATCTGAAGATATTGTGACTTCTTCATCTTCAGGACTAATAGTATATAATTTTTCTCCATCAAATAAACGTGTGATGCCAAGAATGTTTAAAATGTATTTTTCGCCTTGCATAGTGACATCGCCACGTGTTTCTTGTTTTATGTCTTCGCTCAGATTTTCTAAAACATATTTAAAGTCTATTGAGATATTATTATAATTACTCACTTTATCATGAACTTCATTAAGCAAAAGTTCAGCTTTTTTTGAGTCTTGAGAAAATCCAATACTTCCAATTAAAAATACTAATACTACAATTATTTGTTTCATTTTTATTTTAGTTTTCGCTTTCGCGGAAATGTATAATTAAATTTCGTTTGCTAAAAGTGCATCTAGAGCTATTAAATCTGGAACTAAAACTTGTCTTGCTTTACTCCCTTCAAAGCCTCCAACAATACCAGCCGCTTCTAATTGGTCAATTAGACGCCCAGCTCTATTGTAACCTAATTTAAGTTTTCGTTGTAATAAAGAAGCCGATCCTTGTTGTGCAATAACAATGATTTCTGCAGCTTCTCTAAACAATTTATCTCTATCATCAATATTGTTATCAAGACCTGTGCCACTTTCTTCACCAACATATTCTGGAAGTAAATAGGCATCAGGATATGCTTTTTGTCCGCCAATAAATTCTGTTATTTTTTCTACTTCAGGAGTATCTACAAAAGCACATTGTATACGTGTGATATCATTTCCGGAAGTATATAACATATCGCCACGACCAATAAGTTGATCTGCTCCAGAACCATCTAAAATAGTTCGTGAATCTATTTTTGAGGTTACCCTAAAGGCAATACGTGCTGGGAAATTAGCTTTAATAATACCTGTAATTACATTAACCGATGGACGTTGCGTTGCAATAATTAAGTGTATTCCAATGGCACGTGCTAATTGTGCTAATCGCGCAATTGGTGTTTCAACCTCTTTACCCGCTGTCATAATTAAATCGGCAAATTCATCAACGACCAAAACGATATATGGTAAGAATTGATGACCGTCATTAGGATTAAGTTTACGAGCTTTAAATTTTGTATTGTATTCTTTAATATTACGACATAAAGCATTTTTAAGCATTTCGTAACGGTTATCCATTTCAATACAAAGCGAGTTTAAAGTATTAATCACTTTTGTGTTGTCTGTAATAATAGCTTCTTCACTATCTGGAAGTTTAGCTAAGTAATGACGTTCAATTTTATTAAATAACGTCAACTCTACTTTTTTAGGATCTACTAAAACGAATTTAACTTCTGCTGGATGTTTTTTGTAAAGTAATGATGTTAGTACAGCGTTTAAACCAACCGATTTACCTTGACCTGTAGCTCCTGCCATTAACATATGAGGCATTTTAGCTAAATCAACCACAAAGGTCTCATTGCTAATGGTTTTACCAAAAGCAATTGGTAGTTCCATTTCTGATTTTTGAAATTTCTGTGATGCAATTACCGAACGCATCGATACAATAGTTGCGTTTTTATTTGGCACTTCAATACCAATAGTTCCTTTCCCAGGAATAGGAGCAATGATACGAATGCCTAATGCCGATAATGATAAAGCGATATCGTCTTCTAGGTTTTTAATTTTAGAAATACGAACACCAGCTTCAGGAACAATTTCATATAAGGTAACCGTTGGACCAATAGTTGCTTTAATACTAGCAATACCAATTTTGTAGTTATTTAGAGTTTCTACAATTCGGTTTTTATTTTCTTCAAGTTCTTCTTGATTAATAGTTATACCTTCAGTATCGTATTTTTTAAGTAAGTCTAATGGAGGAAACTGAAATTTGCTTAGTTCTAAAGTAGGGTCAAACTGTCCGAAATCTTCAACAAGTTTATTAGAAAGATTATTGGTCTCAGAAATTTCTTCTTCTACAGCTTTAATTTCAATATCCAAATCGGCTTCTTCTTTGGGATCCTCAATAATTTCTACTTTTAATTGCGGTTCTAACTTTTTCTTTAGAGTTGGTTCAGTTTTAGGACTCGTATCTTTTTTTGGTTTAGAATCTTCAATATTAAGTTCAAAAGCCGATTTGATAGCTTCAGCTTCCGTAGATAAATCATTATCTATAGCATAGGTGTTATCATTATCTGTTTCGTTTATCTCTTTTTGAATATCGCTTTTTGCGCGATTAAAAAGTTTAACAAATGATTGTCCGTTAATACGAAAACGAATTGCTAAATAAGTAATAAGTACAAATAAAAGTAAGAGTACTGTACCAATTTTACCAATGTAATCTTGAAAGAATAAATTTATTTCAAAACCTATAGTTCCACCAAGAGTGTCATATTTGTGAGAGAAAAAACCAAAAAACACAGAAAGCCAAATGGCAATGAGTGTTCCCCAAATCCAGTGTCGTCTTAAGCGAGCTTTATTTATATCTAGCGTGATATAAATTCCAGATAAGAATAGTAAACCAGAAAATATAAAGGAAGCAATTCCAAAGCCTTTGTTAATAAATAGATCACTTACCCAAGCTCCTAATTTATTAAGCCAGTTTTCAGTTTCAATTTCTCTTGAAGTGATTTCAGATAACGTACTTTGGTCAGCTTTACCTGTAAAGAAAAAAGAAAGAAAAGCAATAAACATTAAAACACCAAGAATAATTAATAGACTACCAAAAATCAGTTTTTGCTGACTTGATAATTTAAAATTTGGCTTTTTAAATTTAGGCGTTATTTTAGCTTTGCTTTTAGTCTTGGTCTTTTTCTTCGCCATTAAAGGGGTATTAGTATAAAACAAAAATACAAATTACTAACGTTAAACCTAGGGAGATGTTTTAAATTTGACGCAACCTTTTTTAAATCTTGTATCTAGTAAGTAAAGATGTTAAAATATGAGTAAAGTTATAGTTGTTATTATTGGTGTTTTTTTATGTGTTTTATTTAGTTCTTGTTCTAGTGATGATGCGTGTTCACCAGGAGTTATTGTTATTACAAATCTTGAAGATGAATATTCATGTGTTAATACAGCATATGAAATGGATATTCAATTAGTAGACGAGTTTATAATTATTAGATCACAGTCTGATTTTAATAATTTAGTAACAGGGAGTTGTATGCCTCAAATTGATTTCACAACTTTTGACCTGCTTATAGGTAAGCAAGGACTTTCTAATGGTGTTGATACTATTGTATATGACGGAATAATTAGAAATTGTGATGATAATCAATTGTATCTAACAGTCATTTTTATTCAAAATGCAACAACAGAGGCTCCAAACTTAACATACCATGTATTAGTTCCTAAATTGGGTGCTACTGAGACAATTAACGTAAGTATTGATTTAAATTAATTTAAAAAATCTTAGGTAAATATATAACCATAGCTGCTGCAGCTGCTGAAATGGCTGCAATAAATACTGCGCCTGCAGCAATATCTTTTATGCGACCTATACTTTCGTGTCTTTCAGGATGAATAAAATCTGAAATATACTCAATAGCAGTATTTACACCTTCTAAGCTCATAACTAAGCCAATAAATGCAATTTGAAATAGCCATTCAGTTTTTGAAATATCAAAGTAAAACCCAGCGATAGTAATTGCAAAAGCTATGAAAATTTGAATTTTTATACTGGCTTCCGTTTTAAATAAATATACGGCACCTTTAAAAGCATAACCTATACTTTTAAGCCTGTTAACTAATAAAGAATCTTTTTTTGACATTATTTTAAAGCATCAAGTGCTGCTTTGTAATTGGGCTCATTTGTAATTTCAGAAACCTGTTCAGTGTATGTGATTTTTCCTTCAGAATTAACAACAATAACACAGCGTGATAATAAAGTATCTAAAGGACCATTGGTGAAATCAAGTCCATAAGTTTTTCCAAAATGGCCAGATTTAAAATCAGATAAATTCTCTACATTTGTTAAGCCTTCTGCGCCACAAAAACGAGCCATAGCAAATGGTAAATCTCTTGAAATGCAAAGTACTTTTGTATTGTCTAGATTACTAGCTTCTTTATTGAATGCTCTTACAGATTGTGCGCAAGTTCCTGTGTCTACACTTGGAAAAATATTTAAGACTAAGTTTTGTCCTGTATAATCATTTAATGACTTTGAAGATAAATCGATAGCTGTTAATTTAAAGTCAGGAGCCGTTGAGCCTATAGATGGTAAGGATCCTGAAGTCTGTACTGTGTTTCCACCTAATGTTACTGTTGCCATGAGTGTCTTGATTTTAATGAATGTTAAAATTAAGAATTATTTAAATCTTAAACGCATAGCCTTCATTATTTTTTGCAATAGTTTAACAGATAGTTTCATCGTTGCCAATTTAAAGTTTTTTATAAAATTCAATTTTAAAATCTACCTAATAACGGGTATACTATTGTCAGGTGTGTTTTTCTAATTTTGAGTGTTGATTAATTTATAAAATTACTAATTATGAAAAACGTACTGCTTCTGGTCTTATTGTTAATTCTTTTTTCTTGTGAAAAAGAGTCAGATACTCATGACCCTGATCAAAATTCTACTGAGATCATTATTAAAGAAAATGTGGTTACAATTACTGAGGATAATTCACAATTGATAAGTAACGACAATCAAATACTAAATGGTATTTATATTTTGCAATTTTCCGGTGCTATTCCCGAAGTAGCTATAGGTGATGTTATTGTTGGAGAGCAAGAAGGTGGCTTTCTAAGAAGAGTTGCAGGTATATCTGTTGATGGAAACATAATGACCTTAGAAACGATACAGGCGACTATGGAAGATGTATTTGATAGTGCCGAGTTTAGCTTTACATCTAATATTTCACCAGAATCTCGTACTAATAATGTCGTATCAGAAACCGTACATTATAACTATATTGCTGATGGTGTTAATGTTTCTGATTTTGGCTTAGTCTTCGATTTTTCTAATACAACAATCTATCAAGATGGACCTTTGATTTTTAAAATAACTGATGGTACAGCAACATTTAATCCTAACTTTACATTTGATTTTGATTTTGAAGATGGGAATCTTGATTATTTTCAATTTAGAGCCGAAAATGCAAACCTTACTATAAATTGTGGTATTCAATTAGCAACAACAGAAACTGTTAATCTTTTTGATGGCGTAACAACTCTAGTCGACTACGATCGTTATGTGACCTTTTTTGCAGGTATTGTACCTGTTGTAGTTGTCATAAATACAAAGTTAGAAGCAAAGCTTACTGTTGATGCAACTGCAGAAATAACTTTCACTTCTGGTTTTATTAACGAAAGTATTGTAGATATAGGAGCCACTTATAGTGATGGGAATTGGGAAGGGATTTATCAGGCGACTAATTTATTTGAACCTAAACCATTAGATGCAACAAATACTATAAGTCTTAACCAAGAATTGGTAATCACCCCTAAAGTAAGCGCGCAAATTTACTCTGTATTAGGGCCTTATGTGTCTCCTGAAATGACAGAAAATTTCACAATAGCTAAGAATCCTAATGATGATTGGGATGCCGAATTAAAAGCTGGTGTGCATCCTAAAATTGGAGTGGAAGTCGATATCTTCGGAAATTCGCTCCTGGATTTTTATTTAGATATTTCCCCTATTGAAGAGGTTGTATACGAATCTCCAAAAACTATCGAAATAATCTCAGGAAATGAACAAACAGGTCAACAAGGACAACAATTAGAATTACCATTGAAAGTTAAAGTTCTAGATAATCTAGACTTTGCAAGAAGTGATGTGCCTGTTTATTTTACGGCTAACCCTGCAGATGGAACAGCTTCGGAAGTCATGGTAATGACAGATGATGATGGGTTTGCTGAAGTGACTTGGACTCTTGGGACGATAAATACAACGCAAGGGTTTTCTGCTAAAGTAAAAAAAGCTAATGGTGATTATATTGAAAGTATTGCTGAGTTTACTGCTGAAGCTGATGAAGCGAGTTTGCAGTTGTCTGGAGATTTGAATTTTGGGAATATCACAACAATAGATACTAATCAACAGACTTTAACTCTAACAAATACAACATTAGATGTTGTTACTGTTTTTAGTATAGATTTACCAAATGGCTATAGTGCTAATTGGACTTCTGGGGCAATAGCTTCGGAAGGAATACAAGATGTTATTATCACATTTTCACCATTATTAGAACAGGCTTATGATGGTACAATTACAGTAAATAATGATTTGAGTGATGCTAATAACACTATAGCAGTTTCTGGAAATGGAGTTTCTCCATTAACACTTACAGGAAGTTTAAATTATGGAGATGTTATGATTAATACAACATCTAATAGAATGTTTACGATTATAAATAATTCTAATCAGAATATCAATATTTCTTCTATTGATCTTCCTACTGCATTTACACAGAGTTGGAGTGGAGGCTCGATTTTAGCTCAAGACTCACAGAACGTTATAGTTACTTTTTCTCCAACAGAAATTCAAGATTATTCAGGGCAATTAACGGTTAATAATGATGCAGGTGCAACAAATAACATCTTGCCTATTTCAGCAAATGGAACAGAAAATATGAACGCCTTAGATATGGCTGGAACTTGGAAAACAGCTTATCTGACCAATAATTGCTCAGGACCAGGAACAAGTTCTTCATATTTTAATAATAGAGATCTTCTTTTTGAGGTTATCAATGCTTCTTCTGGAACAGTAAATATTGATTCTTTTTTAAATGCATCTAATAATGAAGTGTATGCACAAAATGATTATGCCTTTGATGGTGTAAACCTAACCGTCAATATTCAAACTACATATACTACAACAGGAGGTGATAATATCACTAGAACATTTACTTTTAGTGGTGCTTATGATGAAGGATTAGGGATTTTTAGTGGTGACTTTACTTACGATTGGAATAATGCAAGTGATGGCTCATTTGATAAAGATTGTGAAGGGACACTCACTTTAACTAAACAATAATGAAAAAAGTCTTTTCGTATTTCTGAAAAGGCTTTTTTAAAACGTTCCAACGATTCCTATTTGATTGGTGCTAAATCTTAAATTCCATGAGATTTGCTTTTCTTTTTTAGGATAATCATACGCTTTTTCACTATATAAGAATTTATCAATGCAATCCACAACAATAATACTAATTGCTGCACTAAAAGCGATATCAGTAATCCAATGTGCATCATCTATTAATCTAGAAATTGGAGGAATGGCTCCAAGAGAATAAATGCCAACCTTTACCCAAGTATTATCAAATTGCTTGGCTATAGCATGTGCCATAGTTATTGATAAAATAGTATGTCCAGAAGGAAACGAATGGTATTTTGCTTCGCTTGAAAATGGACTAAAATCTAAATGTTCTAACTCAGATCCTGGACGTGCTCTGCCAAAAGCTGTTTTACTTATAGATTGTATTAAACCTGTAGTAATTGATGATGAGATAATAAGGACACTTGTTTTTCTTACTTTTTCATTTTTTGTAAGTAATCCAAAACCATATAAACCAGCATTGATTCCAAAATAGTTTTGGGGACTCCCAAAATACCAACCAAAATCTCTAATTATTTTAGGGAAATCATTTCTATTGTTTTGAGCAAAATCACGTATCGAATTATCAGCAAGACTTAAAGTCGCTGTTCCAGCAAAGAGAATGCCTAATTTAGCAAAATCATTACCTTTCCAATGGAGTGGGCGCGTTAAAGAGTGCCCAACACCTTTTAAGGTGTATTTTGCATCATATTTAGCAAGTTGCCAAATAGTTAAGCTGTCTTTTTGAGTTGTACTTGTAGATTGTGCAAAAGTTAATTTTGCACTAAATAAAAGTAGTATCCCTAAAATTAAAACGTTTGCTTTCAATAGATTTATCTTAATTCTGCTCCAAGCTGTTTTTCAAAATTAGCCTGTAGCTTATTCATAATTTTATCAATTTGCTTATCCGTAAGTGTTTTGTGTTCATCTTGAATTGTAAAACTTACAGCATAACTTTTCTTTCCTTTAGGAAGATTTTTACCTTGATAGACATCAAATAAATCAATATCTTTAAGTAATTGTTTTTCAGTTTGTGAAGCAATCTTATTGATCTCTTCAAAACTTATGTGCTCATCTAATAGTAAAGCGAAATCACGACGTACTTCAGGGTATTTAGGAATGCTCTTAAATGTTATGCTATTGTGTTTAGCCATTTCAATGACATTATCCCAATTAAAATCAGCATATAATACTTCTTGAGAAATTCCAAAGTGCTTTAGTATTTTTTTGTTAATGATACCAAAATCAACAAGTTTTGTTTTTCCTAATGACAAACTAATGCCTTCACTAAAAATATCATTTTTATTTGGAGAAACCTTGAGTTTAGAAATCCCTAAGCGCTCTAATGTACTATTTACAATACCTTTTAAGAAAAAGAAGTCACTTTTCTGCTGCGGATTATTCCAGCGTAAAGTACTTTTATTTCCAGTTAAGAATACCGATAAATGTTTGTGCTCTTCACGATTCTCGCTGTAATTGTGATAGGTTTTTCCAAATTCATACAATTTCAGATTATCACGTTTTCGATTAATATTATAGCGTATCGCTTCTAATCCAGAAAACAATAAACTTTGGCGCATTACACTCAAATCGTTACTTAACGGATTAAGCATTTCTACATTGTGTTCTTCCTTAAGCTGGTCACTTAACCCAATATACTTAGGGGTTGTTAGTGAGTTCGATAAGATTTCAAAAAAACCTTGTGCAGACAATTGGTTTCCAGTAATATTTTGAAGTTTATAGTCTTCAAATTTAGACGTATTAGAAATTGAAGCATTTAGTTTTTCGGTGGTATTGATATTATTATATCCATATACACGTAAGACTTCCTCAATCACATCGGCTTCTCGTTGTACATCATTTCTATATGCAGGAACGGTAAGCCCTAAACCAGCTTCAGTAACGTTATTAACTTTTATGTCTAGAGATGTTAAAATACTTTTAATCGTTTCTCTAGGTATTTCTTGCCCGATTAATTTTTGAGCATTATCAAAACTTAATCGTACTTGGAAGTCTTCAATTTTTTTAGGATAAAAATCCATCACATCGCTAGAAACTTCACCACCTGCAATTTCAGTAATTAAAAGTGCTGCGCGTTTTAAAGCATAATCAGTGATATTTGGATCAATGCCTCTTTCAAATCTAAAAGAAGCATCGGTGTTTAAACCATGACGTTTTGCTGTTTTTCTAATACTTATTGGATTAAAATAAGCACTTTCTAAAAAGATACTTGTTGTATTTTCTGAAACTCCAGAATGAGCACCACCAAAAACACCAGCAATACACATTGGTTTTTCAGCATCACAAATCATTAAATCTTCTGAGCTTAATTCACGTTCTACATCATCAAGTGTTGTGAATTTTGTGCCTTTAGGAAGTGTTTTGACAATGACTTTATTTCCAGAAATCTTTGCCGCATCAAAAGCGTGTAATGGTTGACCTAATTCATGTAATACATAATTAGTGATATCAATAATGTTATTTTTTGGAGCTAAACCAATAGCTTTTAATCTGTTTTGTAGCCAAGTAGGAGAGTCTTTAACTTTAAGTCCAGTAATTGTTAAACCGCAATAACGAGGTGCAAAATCATAATTCTCAACGTCAATATCAATCTTTAAAGTTCTACTGTCTACATGAAATGAGCTTACTGAAGGTGTGATTAATTCGGTGTTAATATCTTTTTGTAACAAGCCAGCTTTTAAATCGCGAGCAGTTCCAAGGTGGCTCATAGCATCAGCTCTGTTTGGTGTTAATCCAATTTCAAAAACTTGATCGTTTTCAATATCAAAAATATCAGCAGCAAATGTTCCAATCGGTGTATTTTCACTTAAAACCATAATACCGTCATGAGATTTTCCAAGACCTAATTCGTCTTCAGCACAAATCATTCCGTGACTTTCTTCACCTCTTATCTTGCCTTTTTTGATGGTCCAAGCTTCACCAGTTTCGGTGTATAAAGTTGTTCCAATTGTAGCAACAGGTACTTTTTGACCAGCAGCTACATTAGGAGCGCCACATACAATTTGTATGGGCTTATCAGTACCAATATTAACAGTAGTTATTTTTAGCCTGTCTGCATTTGGATGCTGTATACATGTTAAAACCTCGCCGACAACAATGCCTTCTAAACCGCCTTTTACAGATTGGAAAGTTTCTATGCCTTCAATTTCTAATCCTAAATCGGTAAGTAGTTCACCTGTTTCTTCAGCAGACCAATCAGTTTTTAAAAATTGCTTTAACCAGTTATATGATATCTTCATTATCTTATTTTGTCAATTGCCAAAGATAATAATACTAATAATTTCAAGGTCTTGATTTGCATAAAAATTAAGGGAATGTTGATTTTTTTTTACTGAAATAGAGCTTTTATCAAAACATTAACGATTTAGTAGCGAGAATTACACATTCTTTGTAAGAATTATATCTTTGTTGTGACTACATTGTTTTTAAAAAGAATATTTATCATGCGAAAATTACTCATTTTACCAATCATTCTATTGTTTTTAAGTTGTAATCTTAATCGGCCAGAAGCTTTGCAAGAAGGTGTATGGAGAGCAGAATTGCAAATTACAGATACAGAAACTTTGCCATTTAATTTTGAAGTCACCTCTCGTGATGCGCTTAAAATTTTTAATGCAGATGAAGTGATTATGATTACAGATATTACGTATTCAAACGATACGATTGTTTTTAAAACGCCTGTTTTTGAAGGTTATATTAAAGCTGTAGTAAAAGACGGAACATTAAATGGGAGTTTTATTAAAGAAAGCTTAGATCGCGTAGTTCCTTTTTTCGCAGAGTATGGCGTTGAAACTCGTTTTGATGTGAGTCATAAAAACACAGCTAAAAATATTACTGGAAATTGGGAAACAATGTTTAGTCCAGATTCTGAAGATGATAAATATATTGCTAAAGGTGTTTTTAAGCAAGAAGGCTCTAAAGTTTCTGGTACTTTTAGAACTACAACAGGTGATTATAGGTATTTAGAAGGTGTTTTGGATGGTAATACGATGAAACTATCAACCTTTGATGGGGCACATGCGTTTTTATTTACTGCTGAAGTTACCGATAGTACAATGTCTGGTGTGTTCTATTCAGGAAACCATTGGAAGGAACCTTTTACAGCAAAGCGAAACAAAGATTTTGAGTTGCCAGATGCTAATAAACTTACGTTTTTAAATGAAGGTTATGATGCCTTAGAATTCACATTTCCTGATGTGAATGGGAATCAAGTATCGCTATCTGATAAGCGATTTAATAATAAAGTTGTTGTTGTTCAAATCATGGGAACCTGGTGTCCTAATTGCCTTGACGAAAGTAAGTACTATTCTGAATTTTATGATAACAATACAGAAAAGGATATCGAATTTGTAGCCTTGGCTTTTGAATATGTAAAAACAGAAGAGAAAGCATTTAATAGTATCAGGCGTTTACAAGTTGATGTAGGGATTCAGTATCCAATACTATTAGCGCAATACGGGACGTCTAGTAAATCTAAAGCACAAGAAAAACTCCCAATGCTTAATCATGTGTTGTCCTATCCAACGTCTGTTTTTATTGACAAAAAAGGAAAGGTTAGAAAAATTCATACTGGATTTAATGGTCCAGCAACAGGTGAAAAATTTACTGAATTTAAAGAAGAGTTTACAGGGTTTATTGAAAACTTGCTGCTAGAAAAATAAAAATGCTTGCTAATTTTATTTGAATAATTAAACTAGCAAACGTAAATTTTGTTTTTAATTACATGTTATAACTCTTCAATTATTTTGATAATCAATTCAGAAGTTGAATCGTAAGACTGACCTTGTTCTTTTGCTATATCAATGGCTTCTTTTGCTTTTTTTAATGCCGCAATATAATTGCCTGTTTTATATAATAAAGCCGCATGTGTGTCTAGGTTGTAATAAGTAACTTCTAGTGTTATCGAGCGTTCAACGATTTTGATGGCTTTAAGAAGTGATTTTATATCTTCATGATTTTCGTATGCATGCCAAGCCAAAGAATTTAATCTTGTAGTACTGTCCCATAAAGCATCTATAGTATTATCGCTAAATTCATCAGGATTCCCGTGATTATCATTTGCAGCATAATATTCTGAGTTTATAGAATCATTAGAGTTGTAAGTTTCTGAAGAAGCATTTGTATGCTTTTCAATGAGCCTTGTCATTTCTTCTTTACTCATAGCGCCTTCAATTTGTTCTAAGTTAGAGCCATTTTTGATGAATAAATAGGTTGGCATAGATGTAATGTTTAAAGCATCATCTATTTCGTTTTTATCGACGTCTATTTTATAAAAATCAACGCTATCACTATATTCTGTTTCTAGTTCTTTCATAATAGGGTCCATGCGTTTACAAGGACCACACCAGGTGGCATAAAAATCTAAAACAATTAAACGATCATTATTCGCTAAAAGTTTTTCTTCTGCATTGCTGTCGGTAAGTTCGGTTTGCGAAAAGCTTAACATGCTAATCGTACAAATAACTAATAGGGCTAAGGTGTTTTTCATGAGTTAAGGATTTGGGCTCAAATATTGGTTTTATATTTCAGAGTTTCAATACCCAATTATAGGTATTTTTTTTTGATTTTTTAAAACGTTACATGTGTTATGTAGCAATTAGTATTAAAATCAAATGAATATATTTCTGTAGATACCTCAATATTATAGATGCATATTGAGAGGTGTAAGCGGTACAGATTTGTAATTATTTAAAATGCGGAGTGCTTTCTTTGTTTTAGTGTTATTTGGTTTTTTATATATTACCCATGTATGGTTTCAGATTTCCCATAGCTTTTAATAAGTTCGCCTTCAAAAGCGACTAGCTCTTTCCAGCGTTTGTCGACATCAATGTCTTTGCCGTATTTTCTGGCAAAGCCAATAAAAATAGTATAGTGACTAGCTTCGCTAACCATTAAATCATAATAAAATTGAGATAATTCTGGGTCTTTTAGGCGTTGTGATAGTAATTTAAAGCGTTCACAACTTCTAGCTTCAATCATTGCTGAGAATAGTAGGCGATCAACCATGCTTTGTAAATGATTACCTCCTTTGTTCATGAACTTATAGAGTTCATTAACATAAGTGTCTTTTCGTTCTCTTCCAAGCTTGTAACCTCGTTTCTTAATGATCTCATGAACCATTTGAAAATGTTCAATTTCTTCTTTGGCTAACGCTAGTAAATCTGTAACTAGATCTTCATATTGTGAATTGTGAGTAATTATAGTAATAGCATTTGTTGCTGCTTTTTGTTCACACCAGGCATGGTCGGTCAAAATTTCTTCAATGTTATCTTCAGCAATAGTTGCCCAACGTGGATCGGTTTCTAGTTTAAGGTGAAGCATGCTCATGGCTTATTGTTTTTTTAGTAAATATAGCCATATAATTTCTACATTATAAATGTTAATTAACATTAACATTTATTTCTTTAACAAGTCTGTAACATGATTCCATGAGTTTTGTTTTTATCTTAAAATCGCAATTTTAACTAATACAATCAATCATGAAAAAAAAGACAATTACAACACTTTTCTTGTGCTTATTACTATCAATTAGCTACAGCACATTTGCACAACTAAACACGCCAAGAGGAAGTCAGCAGGCTACTGTTTCACAGCGAATTGGTGTTTCAGACGTTTCTATCACTTACTCTAGACCAAGTGTGAAAGGCCGCGAAATATGGGGAAAACTAGTGCCTTATGGTATGAATAATTTAGGTTTCGGAACGGCAACAGAGGCGCCTTGGCGAGCTGGTGCTAATGAAAATACTACAATTGCATTTACTCACGATGCTTCACTTCAAGGAAAACCAATTAAGGCTGGAACTTATGGGTTACATATAGAAGTTAGGGCTGATAATACGGCTACTTTAATTTTGTCTAAAGATATTGATGCTTGGGGAAGCTATTTTTATGATAAAAGTAATGACGCTTTGCGTGTAGATATCACAACAACTATAGTATCACATCATGAGTTGTTGACTTATGAGTTTAATGATGTTCAAGCTAACTCTGCTACAGCATCATTAGCTTGGGGAGAAAAAGCATTTCCGTTTAATGTTTCATTTGAAGTTACAGGTATTGTTCTTGCTGATTTTAGAGCAAAAGCTAAAGGTCAAGCAGGTTTTCAACGTCAAAACTGGGAGCAGGCAGCAAATTTCGCATTAAATAATGGTGGAGATCTTAATGAAGCTTTGGGTTGGATAAATAGTGCTATTTCAGGACAGTTTTTCAGTCAGAAGACGTTTAATAATCTAGCAATTAAGGCCCAACTATTAAATAAACTTGGTGAAATAGAAGCGTTTGGGGCGACATTAGATGAAGCTGCGGCTATTGCTAATGTAGGTCAGCTTAATAGAATGGGATACCAAATGTTGAATTTAAAAGATAATGATAGAGCGATGGTTTATTTTAAAAAAGCGGTAAGCCTTGCCCCTAAGAATCCTAATGTTTATGATAGTTTAGGAGAAGCTTATAAAACAATAGGTGATAAGAAGAATGCGATTAAAAATTTCAAAAGGGCCTTATCTATGAATCCTCCAGCAAATGTAAAAGCGAACTCTGAAAAGCATTTAAAAGAATTAGGCGCACTATAAATATTCATCAATTAATTAAAAACGTTCAGTGGTTTTAAGCTCAATCAAAAGATTGGGCTTTTTTTATGATTAAGAAATATAATTCCAGATATTCTTGTATTTACCAAGCTGACGATAAGTGTTTAATATAACTTTATGTTCAGGAAAACTTAAAGAAGGGTCGCTGCTTAATACATGTTTTGCATAAAAACGAGCGCTTTCTAAAATGTCTTTATCTTTAATAATATCAGCGATTTTAAGATTTAAAACACCGCTTTGTTGGGTTCCCATAATATCTCCTGGTCCACGTAGTCTTAAATCAACTTCAGCGATTTCAAAACCATCACTGGTTCTTGTCATTGTTTCTAGGCGTACCTTGCTGTCTTGGCTCAATTTATGTCCAGTCATTAAGATGCAGTAGCTTTGTTCAGCTCCACGACCAACGCGTCCTCTTAATTGATGTAATTGGGATAATCCAAAGCGTTCAGAGCTCTCAATAATCATTACTGAAGCATTAGGTACGTTAACACCAACTTCAATAACAGTAGTCGCAACCATGATTTGAGTTTCTCCTTTTACAAAACGCTGCATTTCATAATCTTTATCGGCAGGTTTCATTTTACCATGAACAATTGAAATCTGATAATTTGGCTGCGGAAATTCTCTCACAATACTTTCGTAGCCATCCATTAAGTCTTTATAGTCTAAAGCTGAGCTTTCTTGAATGAGCGGATATACGATATAAATTTGCCTGCCTTTTTCAATTTCATCACGCATAAAACGCATGACTCTGAGCCGGTTTTTATCATATCTATGAACTGTTTTTATAGCTTGCCTTCCTGGTGGTAATTCGTCGATAATTGAGATGTCTAAATCACCATAAACAGACATTGCTAAAGTTCTCGGAATTGGCGTTGCAGTCATTACTAGAATGTGCGGAGGAACAGTGTTTTTTTTCCATAATTTTGATCGTTGCGCAACTCCAAATCGGTGTTGTTCGTCTATTATTGCAAGCCCTAAATTCTTAAATTTAACCTTGTCTTCAAGTAATGCATGCGTGCCAATTAAGATGTGTAATTCGCCATTTTCTAACGATTCATGAATTTTTCGTCTTTCTAAAGTAATACTTGAACCTGTTAGTAGCTTAATGTTGATATTCAATTCATTAGATAGCTCAATTAATCCTGAATAGTGTTGTACTGACAAAATTTCAGTAGGCGCCATTAAACAAGCTTGGAAACCATTGTCAAGTGCCATTAACATTGACATGAAGGCTACAATGGTTTTTCCAGATCCTACATCCCCTTGCAGTAATCGATTCATTTGTGCATTGCTACCTAAATCTTGTCTGATTTCTTTTAAAACACGTTTTTGAGCATTGGTTAATTCAAAGGGTAAATGGTTTTTGTAAAAGGTGTTAAAATAGTTGCCGACCGATTCAAATGGAAAGCCTTTTATTTTTGATTTATGAATAAGGTTTTTGAGAATTAATTGCAATTGAATGTAAAATAATTCTTCAAATTTTAGTCTAAATTCTGAACGAGATAATAGCTCTTGGTTTTTCGGAAAATGTATGTTAAAGAGTGCATCGCTTTTTGAGAGTAATTTAAGTTCAGAAATTTGATTTTCAGAAAGCGTTTCAGAGAAACGTCCATTAGTTTCTAAAAATAAACTTTGCATGATTTTACTCATCACGCGATTAGTGATGCCTTTGTTAGACAATTTTTCAGTTGAAGGGTAAACAGCCTGCATGGATGATCGCAAATTTTGTTTATGTTCGCTTAATAATTCTAGTTCTGGGTGTGGCATATTGAAAACACCATTGAACCAATTAATTTTTCCGAAGATAACATATGGTGTATTGAGCTTTATGCTGTCGCGTATCCACTTTTGTCCGCGAAACCAAACCAATTCTATTTTTCCTGTGTCATCTTGAAATGTTCCAACTAAACGTTTGCCTCTTTTTTGAGTGATTTCTTTAAAACCAATAATCTTACCTGAGATTTGAACTTCCGAACTGTTGCGTTGAAGTCCGCTTATTTTGTAGTATTTCGTTCGGTCTAAGTAACGGTTTGGAAAGAGGTTAATCAGGTCCTGATAGGTTTGAATGCCTAGCTCAGAGCGTAATAAGTCTGCTCGGTTTGGACCAACACCTTTAAGGTAATCAATAGGGGTTTGAAGATTGACGCTCATAGAAAGCTAATATAGATTTATTATTTGATTTTTTGTTTGATAAGTTGGTTGTGATTCGCGATAATTTTTTTTAAAGCTTTTTCGTTTTTTATTTAGATGTCAAAAATAGTAATAGATGATGGGTGTCTTTTTTTTGTTTTTGTATTGATTTGATAAATGTAATTGCTAATATTCTATAAGTCAGTTATTTATGATTTATTTGGTGAGGGGGTGAATTTTTTGCTTACGGTTTTTCCGCATCAAGTTTGCGGTTTTTCCGCAACAAAAAAGGTTTTGTATTCTGTAAATTTAAAATGTTTGAATATTAACTTTTTAAAAACAATAATTATGAGGAAAATTTTATTTTATCTGATTTTTTTTATTCCCTTATTGGGATTATCACAAATTCCGTCGTATTACAACGATGTTAATTTATCGCTTTCAGATTTATCTTTAAAAGATGAGCTAGCGGTTAAGATTATCGCAACGCACACTAATTTTTTAGTTTATACACCAGGCGTATGGGATGCACTTAAGCAAACCGATTTAGATCCAAATGATAGTTCTAAGGTTTTATTAGTTTATGGTTATAATGATAATGATGGAGAGGCTAAAACTGATAGAACACGTGGCGTAAATCAAAATGGTGGTAGTGTTGGTGATTGGAATAGAGAGCATGTTTACCCAAAATCTTTAGGGAACCCAAATTTGGGAACGTCTGGTCCTGGTTCAGATGCGCATCATTTAAGGCCATGTGATACGCAGTTTAATTCAACTCGTAATAATAGAAAATTTACTGATGGTAGTGGAGATGCCTCTATTGTAGGAGCATTTTGGTATCCTGGGGATGAGTGGAAAGGTGATGTTGCTCGTATGATGATGTATATGTATTTGAGATACGGAAGTCAGTGTTTGCCAGTTAATGTAGGAGAAGGTAATTCGGTTGCTATAGATTCGGATATGATTGATTTATTTTTAGATTGGAATGCTGAAGATCCGGTTTCTGCTTTTGAAGAGCAAAGGAATCCTATACTAGAAGGTTTACAAGGGAATAGGAATCCTTTTATTGATAACCCAGCGTTTGCTACTCAAATTTGGGGCGGACCACAAGCGGAGGATAAGTTTGGTTCGATGCCTACAGATACGGAGTCTCCAACAGCGCCATCGAGTTTAGCTGTTTCAAATGAAACAAGTAATAGTATTGGTTTGTCTTGGGCGGCTTCTTCTGATAATGTAGGTGTAGTGGGTTATGATGTATATCAAGATGGTGTATTTACAGGTTCGTCAAGTAATACTTCATATACGGTATTAGGGTTAATATCTGATACAACATATGTATATACTGTATTTGCAAAAGATGCAGCAGGAAATTTATCTTTAGTTAGTAATACAGCAGTCGGAACAACATTGAGTTCTGGATCTGGAGGAACATCTTCAGAATTGTTTATCTCTGAATATGTTGAAGGTTCATCTTATAATAAAGCTATTGAAATTGCTAATTTTACAGGGATATCTGTTGATTTGTCGCAGTACGATTTAAGAAGAAATACTAATGGAGGATCTTCGTGGGATACACCGTTGGTTTTGTCTGGCTCAATACTTAATGGTGATGTTTTTGTGATTTCTCATAGTTCGGCAGCTCCAGTGGTTTTAAATACAGCAGATATTGCAACAGCAGCAAGCGCAATGACTTTTAATGGAAATGATCCTGTAGGATTATTTAAAAACGGTGTATTGGTAGATGTTGTTGGAGTATTTAATAATGGGTCTTCAAGTTTTGCTGCAAATACAACATTAAGAAGAAAGTCGTCTGTTAGTGATCCGTCGGCAATATATAATGTTGCAGAATGGGATGTGTATGCTTCAGATGCATTTGAGGATTTAGGTATTCATGTTATTGATGGCGGAGGTTCTGGTTTGGATGTAACTCCTCCTTCGACTGTTGTTAATGTGGTTATATCTAATGAAACAGAAACCACTATAGATGTATCTTGGGATGCGTCTACAGATAATATTGGTGTAGTAGGCTATGATGTATATGTGGATGATGTATTAAATTCATCAACTTCTAATACATCTATACAAGTAAATGGTCTTGTTGTTAATGCAACATATTCTATTCGAATTAATGCTAATGATGCGGCAGGAAATGTTTCAGATAATAGCATTATTGTTAATGGAACAACTATAGATTTAACAGCTCCAACTGTGCCATCAAGTTTAGTCGTTTCAAATGAAACAATTAGTAGTTTAGATTTGTCATGGATAGCTTCTGTAGATAATGTAGGTGTGATAGGTTATGAAGTATATCAAGACGGTGTATTAATTGGTTCACCAAGTAGTGTTTCGTATACAGCGTCAGGATTACTATCTGATACATCATATACATTTACAGTATTTGCTAATGATGCAGCTGGGAATTTGTCTTTAGTTAGTGATACGGCAGTAGGAATAACATTGAGTTCTGGTTCTGGAGGAACATCTTCTGAGTTGTTTATCTCAGAATATGTTGAAGGGTCATCATATAATAAGGCTATTGAAATCGCTAACTTTACAGGAACTTCTATTGATTTGTCGCAATACGATTTAAGAAGAAACACAAATGGAGGATCTTCGTGGGATACAGCGTTGGTTTTGTCAGGTACTATAAATAATGGTGCTGTTTTTGTTATTTCTCATAGTTCGGCATCTGCAACGGTTTTAAATACGGCAGATATTGCAACAGCAGCAAACGCAATGACTTTTAATGGTAATGATCCAGTAGGATTGTTTAAAAATGGCGTATTGATAGATGTTGTTGGAGTGTTTAATAATGGGTCTTCTAATTTTGCAGCAAATACAACTTTAAGAAGAAAGTCATCTGTTAGTAGTCCATCAGTAACATATAATGTCGTAGAATGGGATGAGTATGCTTCGGATACGTTTGGTGATTTAGGAACCCATGCTATTGATGGTGGAAGCCAAGGCGCTTCTTCAGTAATACTTCATGAAGGCTATTTTGAATCAGGTTTAGATAATTGGACAGATGGCGGAGGAGATTGTGCCAGATATTCTGGGTCTAGATCTCACGAAGGGTCTTATTCGATTAGACTGAGGGATAATTCAGGAACATCTTCATCAATGACTTCAGAAGATTTTGATTTAACATCTTATGATTCGGTTGATATTGAGTTTTATTTTTATTCATACAGTATGGAAAACGGAGAAGATTTCTTTGTTAAGTTTTTTGACGGAAGTTCGTGGTTAGATATAGGTAATTATGCTAGAGGAACTGATTTTGAAAATAATGGTTTCTATACAGTTTCTATATCAGTAGATGCTTTAGCTTTTAATTTTGCAAATAATTCAAAATTCAGAATACAATGTGACGCTTCAGCTAATGCAGATCAAATTTATGTTGATGAAGTTGTTATTACAGGAAATGCAAATGGAAGTTCGGCGCGATATAATGGGAATTCATTAACTGAAACTATTGAATTTGTATCAGCATTAGATACTGGTTTTGAGTTGGATCAATCATTGGTTGTAAAGTTATATCCTAATCCGGTTAGTTCTACATTAACTGTTGAAATAGATAAGGATTATCAGTCTTACAGTATTTTTAATTTGTTAGGAAGGGAAATTGCAAAGGCAGATTTAGGTAGAAGGAAACTAGATGTTAGTGCATTGAAACCTGGAGTGTATATTATTAAATTTACAGATGGGGAGGATATTATTTCTAAGCGATTTATAAAGAAGTAATTTTTTAAAATAAGAGGAAAAGCCGAGTAATACTCGGCTTTTTTTGTTTTATAATAATACCGCATGCAAATGGGGCTATAATTGTCCGTTTTGTTTTTTTACGATTATTATAATTTATACATTGTAGAAAATTATACAAAAGTTATGAAAATCACATTTTTTAAAAAAGGGATTGGTGTTCTTGTTGTCCTTTTAAGTTTATTGTTTATTGTCAATTGTAGTAGTGATGATGATTCTGGGGAAGACTCAACATCGTCCAACATTTTAATTACAGGTACAATAAGTGCTTTTGGGGAAGTTAATGTTTTTAGTAACTCAGCTTCGCAAAGTATAGAAGTGAAAGGAGATGATTTGGTGTCAAGTTTATCCATTTCAGTTTCAGATAATTTTCAAGTATCTTTAGATGATGCAAATTTTTCAAATCAATTGACTATTAGTATGGATATTGCTAATGCAGCTAATCAAACATTTTATGTACGTTTTTCACCCTCAGCTAGTGCTATAGGCGTTATTTCTGGAGAAGTGTCGTTGCAAAGCGATTCTGCGGTAACAAAAACATTGAGTTTGAGTGGAATTGGCTTAAGTATAGCGCCAATAATAGACGTTAATACGACAGCATTTGATTTTGAGGACACGGAGGTTTCAGGCCAATCTTCTGTATCTTCCCTTTTTGTAAATGGAAGTAATTTAACGAGCGAAATAGATTTAAGTGCTACAGAAGGTTTTGAAATATCATTAGATGGAATAGCATTTGCTAATACAGTTCAAATTCCTTTGGTTTCTGTTAATGAGCAAGTCACTGTATTTTTAAGGTTTACACCTTCGGTTATTGGAAATATCTCAGGAACTTTAAGTTTAGCTAGCACTGGTGCTCAAACTATCGAAATAGCTTTGTCTGGTGTAGGCTTAGCAATTGTTCATAATTATGTTACATTTAATCAGGAGCGATTAGCTTTTGGAGGGAGTTTTAACCAATCATCTACTCAAGTATTTAATTTGCATGATGATTTAACTAATATAGAAACTATAAAGATGTATGTTAAATTGACTTGTCCTTCTGGTGGTTGTGATGAATGGGATGTGTATGCTAATGTGAAAGTGAGAGATAATGATTCGGGTGAATTATATGAATTAGGTCGTTACATAACACCTTACTGGAATGATAATAGTCAATTAGATCGTGGTTTTGAGTTTGATGTAACTGATTTTAAATCAATGTTAACTGGTTCAACAGAATTAAGAATTAGAACAGAGTGTTGGAATGATAGAGGTTATGAGGTTACTGTAGATTTCGACTATATTGAAGGGGTTCCAGACTATCTATATTATGGAATATCACGTGTTATCGCTTATGATGATTGGTCAAGCTCAGGTGTACCTTACGGTGTTGATCATGCTTTTGACTTAAATAAAACCGTTTCAGTACCTGCTAATACAGAAAGTACACATTTAAGAACTATAATTTCTGGTTGGGGACACGCGACGCCTAATGATGGAGATGGAAGACCTTGTGCAGAATGGTGTTATAGAACTCATGATGTCAAAATTAATGGCGCAAACATGTTTCAGCATGATTTGGGGCCTTTAGGATGTGCTTCAAATCCGGTAAGTAATCAAGCCCCTGGAAATTGGCAACCAGATAGAGCTGGATGGTGTCCAGGAATGGTGGTTCCTGTTCGTATAGATCAATTTGGAACCTCTATGGCAGGAAGTATGTTTGATTTTGAGTACGAATATGAAAATGGTTGGACTAATGATGGTCTGAATGGGGACTCATTTTATGCGACATCAACTTTTGTAGTTGTTAAAAGTAATTCACCAATAAATAAACCTGTTGTAACTGAATAGAATGGTCTCACCTTTGCTATAGTATATCTATGAAGCGATTATTTTTACTTGTTGGTTTTTTAGGTGCCTTCGGAAATGTTGCTGCACAGCAAACAATGTATGTAGATTTTAAATCTATAAATGTAGAGTTAGATATAAGGAATAATCAGTCTGATGAGATATCTGGCGTAGCGCTTTATACGTTTGATATTATAAAAGATATCGATTCTATTTATTTAGATGCAAAAGACTTAGTCTTTAAAACTGTTTATTTAAATGAAAAGGAAGTTGATTTTGTTAATGATGGGAAAAAGTTATGGATTATAAATGGTTTTAAACCATCAAAGCGTAATGAGCTGTTTGTACACTATAAATCTAAGCCAAAGAAAGCGATGTATTTTATAGAAGGAGTTGATTCTTATCAGGTATGGACACAAGGTCAAGGAAAAGATACGAGTCATTGGTTGCCTAGTATAGATGATGTAAATGATAAAATAAAATTCGATTTAGCTATAGCCACGGATAATGATTATCAAGTGTTAGCAAATGGTAGTCTTAAAGAAAAAATAGTTCAAGATGATAGTACGTTGTGGTTTTATAACATGCAAAACCCAATGTCTAGTTATCTTGTAGCATTAGCTATTGGTAAATATGATAAAAAAACGGAGCTATCAGAAAGTGGTATTCCGCTAGAGTATTACTATTATCCAGAAGATGCTTTAAAAGTAGAGTCTACTTATCGTTATACAAAGCAAATGTTCGATTTTTTAGAAGAAGAAATTGAGTTCCCGTATCCTTGGCAGAATTATAAACAAGTTCCTGTTAAGGATTTTCTGTATTCGGGAATGGAGAATACGAGTCTTACTATTTTTTCAGACACTTTTGTAGTTGATTCTACCGCGTTTAATGATAAAAACTATATTACAGTTAATGCGCATGAATTGGCACATCAATGGTTTGGAGATTTAGTGACAGCAAAATCTAGTGAGCATCATTGGTTACAAGAGGGTTTTGCAACGTATTATGCACTATTGGCTGAGCGTGATATTTTTGGAGATAAACATTATTATTGGCAATTATTTGAATATGCTCAAGAGTTAATAGCTCAAGAATCGGCAGGACAAAGTACATCGTTATTAGATCCGAAATCAAGTAGTGTTACGTTTTATAAAAAAGGAGCATGGGCGTTACATGTGTTGCGAGAGCAAGTTGGAGATAGTGCTTTTAAATTGGCTGTCAAAACGTATTTAGAAAAACATCAGTTTGCTAATGTGGAGACTAACGACTTTATGTTTGAAATCGAGCAGTCTAGCGGCCAAGATTTATCTCAATTTTGGTTAGATTGGTTGGTTGATGAGAAGTTACCAGAAGATGCCATAGTTAAGAGTTTAAAACAATCAACATTCATGCAGGAATACTTTATGGTTGATTGTGAGGTTTATACATCAAAATGCAAAGAGTATTTATCATCTTATATTTCCGACAAGGCTAAAGTGAAAGTGATTAGCCAAATACCGAATAGAATTGATGCTGGTGCATTTCAGAATACTAGAGAAGTAAGGCAAGCGATTGCTAGATATGTTGATGGTGTTCCCGCAGAATTAAAAGCTGAATATGAATCGCTTCTGAATGATGAGTCTTACCTGACGATAGAGTATGCTTTATATAATTTATGGGTAAATTTCCCTCAAGATCGTATTAAATATTTGCAAAAAACGAAAGCTATCATAGGGTTTAATGATTATAATGTGAGATTGCTCTGGCTGGCTCTGCATTTAAACACAGTTGAATATCAGCCTGAAAAAAAACAAGATATTTTAGGTGAGCTTATAGGGTATAGTTTGCCTATGCAGCATTTTGAGTTGAGAATGAATGCATTTAACTATTTAAAATTACTTGGTGGTTTTGAGATTGAATCGATTAAAAGTCTTTTAGAGGCTACAAAACACCATAACTGGCGTTTTTCGAAATATGCTAAAAACATATTGATTGAATTAGAGCAACAAGAGAATTATAAAGTATTAATAGAGGAACTTAAAAACGAATAATAATTTGAGAGCATTAGTAATTTCAGGAGGAGGGAGTAAAGGTGCTTTTGCAGGAGGCGTTGCGCAGTATTTGATGGAAGGTCAAGGCCGTGAGTACGATATGTTTCTAGGAACATCTACGGGTAGTTTATTGGTGTCGCACCTTGCTGTTAATGATATTGGTAAGCTTTATGATGTGTTTACAAATGTGCAACAGCATGATATTTTTAGTATCAGTCCGTTTGTGCAGCGTAAAAAAGGTGAAAGAGAATATGTGTCGATTGATTTTATAAACTCGCTATGGCAATTTATTAGACGAAAACGTACGTTTGGAGAGAGTAAAGCTTTGAAGCGTCATATAAAACGTAATTTCACTAAGAAAGAATATGATCGAATTAGAGAAACTAAAGAAGATGTTGTAGTAACGGTTTCTAACTTATCTATGAATCGTGTGGAATACAAGTCAATTAATGATTATTCCTACGATGAGTTTTGTAATTGGATTTGGATTTCGTGCAATTATATTCCGTTTATGTCATTGGCTACAGTTAATGGCTATGAGTATGCTGATGGTGGTTTAGGTTGTGTAATCCCAATACGAGAAGCGATATTGCGAGGTGCAACTGAAATTGATGCTGTTGTTTTGGAGGCTGAGCAAATGGAGCGCATTAAGGTTTTAGGGAAAAACCCGTTTTCTTTAATGCTGAATTTATTTGGACATCTTCTGGATCAAGTTGAAAAAAATGATATTGTTATTGGTAAACTTGCTGCAAAAAACAAAGGTGTAAAACTTAATTTATATTATACGCCAACGAGTTTAACTGAAAACTCTTTAATCTTTAGTAAACGACTAATGACCAAATGGTGGGAGCAAGGTTATGCTTATGCCATGGAGAAGTATGAAAAAGAATCAGTTTCGGAATAATAGGCGTTACCAAATATTAGAAACTTCTTCTTTTATAAAAGAAAGTGCAGCGTCGCTAGGTGCTCTTTTATCTATCATGTCTGTTAAAATAACTTCGCGAAGTTTATCTGAAGAATCAACTTTGTCAGATAAATTTGCTTTTCTAATCATTTGAATTGTTGCATTTTTAGCAGTTGAAGTAATGCTCCAGCACTTATCTGTAACATAGATTTGTTGTGATAAATTATGGTCAAACTCTTGTTCTATATTTGCTATAAGTAAGGTTTCATAATCTTCTTTATCTGAGGAATTCGGTGTAACTCTGACTAGTAATTTAGAAGGTTTTATTCTTTCTAAAAACAATGACATGCGCTCATAGGCTTGAAGGCGTATAGGTAAGGCGTCTTTCTGAAGATCTTTTTGGATTAAAAAATCACGACGTCTATTTTCGTTCTCTACATGTTCTTTAAAAAATAAAAAGGCAATGGCTCCTGTAACTAAAGCAGGAATACAGTATAATAAAAGGCCAATAATATCGAGTTCCATAATGTTTTAATTCGGTGAGTAAACTTAATTTCTTTTTTGTTATTGTACAAGTGTTATGGTTTATTTAATGAAAAGATGATTTTATTGAATGTAATGCTAAATACGACGTTTTTCAAATGTCATAAATTACATATTATTAATTTATCTAAAGTGGGTCATTTTGAGAATGAAGGCTACGTTGTTTTAGACAATGAGTATCGCCGGCCAATTTCTAAAACAAATAAGAAAGTGTTTCTAAATATATTTAATTAAAATTACCTCCTAAATACATGCAGTCTTTTAAATCTTGCATCGATGAGTATGAGATGGGTGTTTTTTCATAACAATACGTTTTGCTTAATTCTTTTGATAGATTGTGGTCATCTACATTAATTTCAATATCACTCATTTTAAACTCACACGGATGCTCATAACCAGCAGCATGTGTAATCTCAACGAGTTCTTTTCTAAATGTTTTAAAGTATTGGGCTAATCGTACAGATTTTAAAGTAGGATCAATCCCGTTTTGTAGCCATTTGTTTTGTGTTGCGACACCACTAGGACATTTATTAGTGTGGCAAACTTGCGCTTGGATGCAACCAATACTCATCATGGCTTCACGAGCTACATTGATACAGTCTGCTCCCATAGCAAATGCCATTGCTGCTTTAGCAGGAAAACCTAGTTTTCCACTACCAATAAAAACGATACGTTCTGAAAGCCCTTTCTTTTGGAATAACTTATATAAATCACCAAAACCATAAACCCACGGAAGTGAGACATGATCAGCAAAACTAGGAGGAGCAGCTCCCGTGCCACCTTCACCGCCATCTACAGTAATAAAATCAGGGCCTTTTCCCGTTTTAAGCATAATATTAGCGAGTTCTTCCCATTGGTCTAATTTGCCAATAGCAGCCTTAATACCAACGGGTAATCCTGTTTCTTCAGCAATTGCTTCTATAAAATCTACCATTTCAGGAATAGTAGAAAAAGCCTTGTGATTTGGTGGTGATAAAACTGTTTTTCCTATTTCAACACCTCTAATTTCTGCAATCTCCTTAGTGATTTTAGATCCTGGTAAAACTCCACCTTTGCCTGGTTTTGCTCCTTGTGATAATTTTACTTCTATAGCACGAACAAAAGGATTGTCTTTAACCAATTGTTTCATTTTCTCCATAGAAAAATTACCGTCTTCTGCTCTAACGCCAAAATAGCCAGTTCCAAAATGAAATACAACATCGCCTCCATTACTATGGTATGGGGAAAGTCCGCCTTCACCTGTGTTGTGGTATGCATGAGCCATTTTCACTCCTTTGTTTAAGGACTCTATAGCTTTGGCAGATAATGAACCAAAACTCATGGCTGATACATTAATTATAGATGCAGGTCTATATGGTTTTTTTCGTTTGTTGAATTCACCCATGACTTTCGCACATGGTAAAAAAGACTTGTCAATTGTGTTTGGATGACCTTCTTCTGTTTTATAAGGAAACATAGCGTTATTAATAAAAATATGCTGATGCGCATAAATATCTCTATCTGTACCAAAACCTTCATAGTTATTTTCTTTTTTTGCTGAAGCGTAAATCCAACCACGTTCAATACGATTAAAAGGTAATTCTTCTCTGTTATTAGCAACAAAATACTGACGAATTTCTGGGCCAATACTTTCAAACACATAACGAATATGTCCTATAATTGGGAAATTATGGCTTATGGTATGTGTTTTCTGTATAATATCACGAATAGCGACGATTGCAAGTATGATAATAATCCACATCCACCAGGATATGTTTGATATGAAGTTTAAAAAAGTATCCATAGAATTTAATTGAATGGTAAAGATATTGAAAAATAGAAGTTCTGTTAATTATTGATTCAAATAATCTAAAGCCAAATGTGCCATAGTTTTCACCCCAAGAAGTAAGCCATTGTCATCAATTTTGAAATCAGGTGTGTGATGTGGAAATGCTTCTGTATTTCCTGGTGTCATGCCACCTAAGAAGAAGTAAAACCCAGGAATAACTTCTTGAAAATATGAAAAGTCTTCACCACCAGTAGTTGCTTTGCGCAAGCGAACATTTTTGTCACCAGCTACACGTTGCATTGTTGGGAGCATTTGATCAACCAAATCAAAATCATTATATGTTATTGTGGTATTATTTTGAAATGTAATCGTTGCTTCTCCACCATATGCTTTTGCAATATCTCTTGACATTTCGGTCATACGACGCTCAATAAGCGCCTTCATATCAGGATCTAGGGTTCTAACAGTTCCAATTAACTCTGCGCTTTCTGGAATAATATTAAAACGTGTTCCTGCCGTTATTTTACCAACGGTAATTACTGCAGCTTCATCAACTAATTTTGACTCTCTACTAATAATAGTTTGAAGGCCATCTATGATTTTTGCAGAGATTAATATGGGATCTACGCCTTGCCATGGTCTTCCTCCATGTGTTTGCTTGCCTTTCACATTAATAACAAAACGTTCTACAGAAGCCATAATGCCACCTTTTTTGTAATAAATAGTACCTACTTCATAATTAGATCGAATATGTAACCCGAAAATAGCATCAACTTTTGGGTTTTCTAAAACTCCTTCTTTTATCATTAGTTTCGCACCACCTTCTTCACCTGGAGGAGGTCCTTCTTCAGCAGGTTGAAAAATAAACTTTATAGAGCCTTTAATTTTATCTTTATGTTTTGATAATACTTCTGCTACTCCCATCAAAATGGAAATATGTGTATCATGTCCGCAAGCATGCATAACACCAGTTTTTGTTCCTAGAAATTCAGTTTCAACCACACTTTTAAATGGTAAATCATTACGTTCTGTTACTGGAAGTGCATCTATATCTGCTCTTAAGGCAACTACTTTTCCAGGTTGGGTGCCCTTTAGGATGCCAACAACGCCTGTTTTGCCAACTCCAATTTCTACTTCAAGACCTAGAGACTTTAAGTGAGAAGCAATTTTTTCAGCAGTTTTAAACTCTCTATTTGAGAGTTCGGGATTTTGATGAAAATGATGTCGCCATTCAATGACTTTAGATTCGATATTTAAGAAATCTTTTTCAAGGTTATCTTGAGAAAAGAGCGATAAGCTTCCGAAGAAAAAATACAATGTAAATAGATAGCGCATTTCACAAAAAATTAAAGTTTGAGCTTAAAGATATTCAAAATATGGTTAAGTGAAATTTAATGTCAAATTGTTTATAATTTTTGATAAAATCGCTTAATTAAAACTAGAGGTTTGGTTAATTTCACATTCTTAAAAGAATTTAGATTTGGAGAAGTATTTAAGCCAGTTAAACGAGGCACAATTAGCACCTACAATACAAAAGGATGGACCAATGATTGTTATTGCTGGTGCAGGTTCGGGTAAAACACGTGTATTAACTTATCGTATAGCTTATTTGATGAGCCAAGGCGTAGACTCGTTTAATATTTTAGCGTTGACGTTTACCAATAAAGCCGCCAAAGAGATGAAAGGCAGAATCGCTGACATCGTTGGTGATAGTGAAGCCAAAAATCTATGGATGGGAACCTTTCACTCTGTTTTTGCTAAAATTTTGCGTTTTGAAGGACACAACTTAGGTTTCCCAAGTAATTTTACAATTTACGATACTCAAGATTCTCAAAAATTATTAGGCTCTATTATTAAAGAAATGGGCTTGGATAAAGATCTTTATAAAACGAAACAGATTTATAGTCGGATTTCGTCTTATAAAAACAATTTAGTAACAGTTAAGGCTTACTTGAAAAATTCAGAATTAATTGAAGCTGATACAGCTGCTAGGCGCCCACGTTTAGGTGAAATCTATAAAAATTATGTAGATCGCTGTTTTAAAGCAGGAGCTATGGATTTTGATGATTTACTATTACGTACTAACGAATTGTTAACTCGTTTTCCTAGTGTATTAGCACAGTATCAAGATAAGTTTCGATACATTTTGGTTGATGAGTATCAGGATACCAATCATTCACAATATCTAATTGTGAGAGCATTGGCAGATCGTTTTCAAAATATATGTGTTGTTGGGGATGACGCGCAAAGTATTTATGCTTTCCGTGGTGCTAATATTAGTAATATTTTAAATTTTCAAAAAGATTATGACGATGTTAAAATGTACAGATTGGAGCAAAACTATCGTTCAACAAAAAATATAGTTGGTGCAGCAAATTCTGTTATAGAACATAATAAAACGAAATTAGATAAGGTTGTTTGGACCGCCAATACTGAAGGTGAAAAAGTAAAAGTACATCGTTCATTGACTGATGGTGATGAAGGTAGATTTGTGGCGAGTACCATTTGGGAAACTAAAATGAACAACCAATTACTTAACAGTGATTTTGCGGTATTATATCGTACAAATGCACAATCTAGAGCTATTGAAGATGCGTTGCGTAAACGTGATATACCGTATCGTATTTATGGCGGATTATCATTTTATCAACGTAAAGAAATCAAGGATGTAACGGCCTATTTACGTTTAATCTTAAATCCGGCAGATGAAGAAGCTTTAAAACGTGTTATTAATTATCCAGCTAGAGGTATAGGGCAAACCACTATAGATCGATTGGTTGTAGCAGCTAATGGTTTCAAAAGAACTATTTTTGAAGTCCTTCAAAATATAGATAACATTGATATTAATATTAATAAAGGCACAAAAAATAAATTGAAAGATTTTGTGACCCTTATTGAAAGTTATCAGGTGATGAATCAAACAGCAAATGCATTTGATTTAACAGAGCATGTTACAAAAACTAGTGGTTTAATTAGAGAGGTTAACAAAGAAGGAACTCCTGAAGGTCAAGTACGTTTAGAAAATGTTGAAGAGTTATTAAATGGTATAAAAGATTTTGTAGAAGGCCAATTAGAGCTCGCAGATGCTGGTGATTCGTTAGCGGAATTTTTAGAAGATGTGGCTTTAGCAACCGATTTGGATGCAGACAAAGGTGATGCAGATCATGTGGCTCTTATGACGATACATTTAGCTAAAGGACTAGAGTTTTCACATGTATTTGTTGTAGGTCTGGAAGAAGATTTATTTCCTAGTGCCATGAGTATGAATACTAGAAGTGAACTAGAGGAGGAACGACGTTTGTTTTATGTGGCTTTAACAAGAGCTGAAAACAAGGCTTATCTCACCTATACATTGTCACGTTATCGTTGGGGAAAATTAATCGATGCTGAACCAAGCCGATTTATTGAAGAAATCGATGATCAATTCCTTGATATTATTACACCGATTCACGAGCCAAGGCAAAACCCAATGTTAAGTGCAGATATTTTTGGTGATGTAGAGCCTAATCATATACGATTTAAGAAACCTATTAAACGAAAATCAGAAACTGCTGCGCCTCCAAAATTTGTAGCACCTAAAAATTTAAAACGTGTTTCTAAAAGTGCTCCATCTGATAATTCTAATTTGTTTGATGGTAACCTTGCTGTTGGTAATATTGTAGAACATGCACGATTTGGCAAAGGTGAAGTAATGAAGATAGAAGGCAAGGGAGCTGATGTAAAAGCAGAGATTAATTTTGAAGTTGGTGGTGTGAAAAAATTATTATTACGATTTGCTAAGTTGGACGTTTTAGGTTAAAAGAATAAGAGGGAAATGAATCTTAAAAAAATAATTGTTTTAGTTTTGGTTATAACTAATTGTGTTTTTAGTTATGCGCAACAGTTTGAAAAAGAGTCTTATATAAAGTTAAGGGTTGAAGAAAATGCTTTTTTTGGTGACTCAACAAAAATACCAGTGTATTCAAGTGAAATATGGGGATTTGTTGATAAAGGGTTTCATTTTGTAAATAAAGAAGGAAAATGGGCTTTGAAAAATGCAAATAAGAATAAGTTGATCATTCCTTACGAAATTGATTCTGTACTAGTACAATTTAACCATCCCAATATTAAAAGTTACTCTATTAAGCGTGGTGGTAAATGGGAAAGTTACACGTTTACTAAAAAATTTAAAATGGAAAAAGCTAACCCTTATAGTGGTTTAGCACTTTCAAATAGTCTCAATAGTATTTATGAAGGATTAGATTGGATTAAATATCAAGTTATCTATAATGGTAAACGTGGTATTATGAATTGTAAATACGAATGGATTGTACCGCTTAAATATGATTACATCTTGCAAAGACATACTTCAATACACAAAAGTTTTAAGGATTCTATATCCTATTTATTGTACAATAATGATAAGGTTGGTTTGCATACAAACGAGGTTATAATAGAACCCAAATATGATGATATTTGTGGATACGAATTTGGGTCTTATAAATCGATGCCTAAAGTAAGACTATTTGATGGAAAGGACTTCTTTGTGGCTACGATGAATGGCAAAATGGGGCTTGTAAATTATAACGAGGACATCTTGGTGCCTCATATTTATGATAAGATTATTTATTGTACGGCATATGGCGAAAAAGGAAAGTACCCAGATAAATTTGTACTTAAAAAAGATGGAAAACAAGGTGTTGTAAATGCTACAGGAGATATACTAATACCTATCGAATATGATACAATAGAATATAAAGAAACTTACGAAAAGCTTGATCATTTTATTGTTAGAAAAAACGGAAAATATGGTGTCTTAAACTCGGAAAATGGTATTATTAAGCCTATTGAGTTTTCTAGAGAAGAGTTAAAGGATTAATTTGTGATTATTTGACCATAAATACAGAGTTTATATGTCCTTTGCTATCATATTCTTTTACAGGATTATCAGGGTCTAATATCCATTGTCCGTCAATGATAAATTTGTAATAATGTTTCCCTGCAGGTAATGGCATACGATAACTCCAATAACCATTTTCGTTTTTCTCCATTTTTATGTCGTCTTCATTCCAATCGTTAAAAGAACCTGTTAGAATAACACGGTTAGCATTATTGTAATTTTTAAGTAAAAAAGTAACATACTTACCTACATTTATATGAGAATTAAACTCTCCAAATTCATTAAGAACTTTTGAGGGATTAGAAGGGTCTTCTATCCAGTATCCATCTATAATAAAGCGATATTCGTATTCACCTGGTTTGATGTTTAGTTTTAGCTCCCAGCCATTTTTAATCTTATACATTTCAAAATCATGTGTGTTCCATCTATTAAACGATCCACTTACGATTATTTTTTTTGCATCTTCGTAACCTCTAAGCCTAAAACGTACATTACCTTTTTTATCAGGAAAAGCGGCACTAGTATTCATTCTTAAGTTATATACACTGAGATGTGAACCTTTTTTCATTGCTAATCTAATATTAGGATCATATACTGAAGGTTCTGCCCAATATTGATTATTGATTATAAATTTAAATTCCCAAGAAAATTCATCTTTAAAGTCGTTGATGTGTTTTCTTAGTTCATATGTAAAATCGTTGATTTTTTTCATGGTCCAATCATACTTAGACCAATTGTTAAATTCGCCAGCAACAACAACATTATCTATAGTTAAGTCTTCAAATTTGATTTTTATTGAAGAATCATCATTTGTGAATTTTTTGTAATCATGTTTATTAAACGTAAAGACAACATCATTACCTTCAAAGCGATAGCCTTTGTCTCCATTTTGAGCAAAAGTAATCCATGTCGCTAATGCGAACATGAAGGTTGCAATATGTTTAATTATAGGTTTCACTGTTTGTTTAGAGGATACTCTACAAAGTAAAGCTTTTCTTTTTTATAATTAATGATAGTACGTTGTTGCCTAAAAAATTCGTAACCTAAAATACCATCTAATGATGTTCCAAAGGCTTCATTCATCTGATTGAGATTTGTAAGCATGGTTTCCATAGGCGCGAAATAAATTTTTTCGGTTAATCTAACACGATACAATTTTCCTGCCAAAACTTCAATTTTGTTTCCACTTGCACCAACTAACATCAATCGGTTTGATGGATAAAAGTATTTAAGAATTTTTTTACTAGTTCTTTTGTTGAGTTGGTTATATTCTGCTGCAGTGTCTAAGCCAAATTTTAATTTATGATTATTTACGTAAGTTTCTAGTACAATAGTATGTTTCTTAAGTTTAAAATCGACTGTATCTATGATTTTTTCTAAATACTGTCTTGGATCTAGTTTGTTGCCTTCAGAATTTATACGAGATAAGGTGATTTGATTTAAGTACATATCAATAAAAACCTCATAATCCTTAAGAATATTATAACCTATAATTCCTAATAAATGAATTTTTTTACTAGCTTCAATATGTGATAAATCGATGACATCAGAGGTTTTGTTTTCTAAAATTAAATCGTTTATAATAAATTCCCTTAGACGTTTTTCTAAAGGATTATCAATACTATTAATTACACCAGATGTTTTCTTTGAATTATTGTAAAGTGGTATTCTTGTTTTGAAATGTGTTCTATTGAGAATTAACGTTTCAGAACCTGTATCAATTATAAAATTTCCTTTCTGGTTTAAAAGTTCGGCTTCAATAACAATAAGGTTATCTATAAGTTTAAAGGGTATTCTAGTTGTATACTCACTTAAAATTTCAGCTTTAGGAAACGAAATCACATTTAATTTTTCCTTAGCAAATATTTGCAAGGATAATATAAATGCTACTATAATAAAAAAGTAATTTCGCATATTATAATAGACTCTAAATATGCTAAAAAGTTACACTATTATTCTAAATGTGTTTCTGTGAAAGCTTTAAGTTTTGTCCAAGTATCTAATAACTCTACACCAACCCAACCATGACCTGCATTTGGATAGAGTGTAAATTGATGTGTTACACCTAGACTTGATAATTTAGATTCCATGTCAACACCTTGACTTATAGGTATTAGTGGGTCTTGACCTCCATAGAATAAAATGGTTGGAGCCGAAGTTGCTGTTGCTTGGTGATACGGACTTATCTCTTCAAGAAAGGTTATTGATGTGTCAATTCCAAAGGTGTCAATAACTTCCTGTAAAACAGGGTTTTCATTTTCTAAATACGCAGAATCTGTAAAATTGGTTGGACCAACAATACTAGCAATCATTTTCACATCGCTATTATCATCAAAAGCATAACTCCATAACATGGATAAATGGGCTCCAGCACTAGTGCCCAAAAAGCCAATATCGTTGGATATGATATAATCATTCTGATTTATTTTAAGCATATTTACAATGCTGGTAATATCATTTATTTGCATTGGATATGGCGGATTGTTTTCATTTGCTAATCGGTAATTAATATTTACGATTGCTATATTGGGTAAATCTTGCCGTATTAAATCTTTTAAAAGAGCCATATCTTCTTTATCGCCAGAAGTCCATCCTCCACCATGAACTAAAATCATAACTTTGGTCGCTAGGGTTCTATTGGCTGGTAAATAAATATCAAAAACTTGATGACTATCATTTCCGTAGGATACATTTAATTCTTGACGAAACTCTAAAGGTGTTTCATCTATTGGATCATTAGCATTAAAATTATCCTCAGAGCAAGAAACTATTCCGATAGATATGAAAAGAAGTAGTAAAATGTATTTAATAGTCTTCATAATGAAATATTTAATTACTTTGTAAACGTAATTGTAAGATACATATTATGGCAGAGTTAGTAAGAATTTATGAAGACAATCCAAACCCTAGAGAAATTAAGAAGGCTATAGATGTGCTTAAACGTGGCGGGTTAATTATATACCCAACTGATACGGTTTATGGTTTAGGCTGTGATATTACTAATATAAAGGCATTAGAGAAAATAGCAAGAATAAAAGGTGTAAAGCTTGAAAAGTCTAATTTTTCATTTATTTGTGAAGATTTAAGTAATCTTAGTGACTATGTAAAACAAATTGATACGACTACATTTAAAATATTAAAGCGAGCACTTCCTGGGCCTTATACATTTATTCTTCCAGGCTCTAAAAATTTACCACACCCATTTAAAAAGAAAAAAACAGTAGGGATACGTGTGCCAGATAATAATATCGCTTTAGAAATTGTTAGGCAATTAGGAAATCCTATAGTATCTACATCTATACATGACGAAGATTCTGTTGTCGAGTATACAACCGATCCTGAACTTATTCTTGAAAAATGGGATAATCTAGTAGATTTAGTTATTGATGGTGGTTATGGTGATAATGAGGCGTCTACAATTATTGATTTGTCTCAAGATGAACCCGAAATTATAAGAGAAGGAAAAGGCGATTTAGAAATATTTTAAACGCTTTTACTAAATATTAAAAACAAAAAAGCCCAACCTTTCGATTGCGCTTTTCATTTTATTATATTCTGTAAATTATTCTTTAGATAAGTTTTTCATTTCCTGTTCAATCATTTCATAGAATTGATCAATTTTAGGTAATACTACAACACGAGTACGTCTGTTTTTTGATCTGTTCTCTGCAGTTTCATTGTCTTCTAAAGGGACATAGCTACTACGCCCAGCTGCAATTAACTGACTAGGGTTAACTCCTAATTCTTGTAATACTCGAATAATAGATGTTGAACGTTTTACACTTAAGTCCCAGTTGTCTACAAGAACACCTTTACTGTATGAGCGATTGTCTGTATGGCCTTCAATCATAGCTTCAAAGTCTGGTTTGCTTTGAATTACTTTAGCAACTTTAGCTAATACATTTTTTGCTTTGCTGGTTACATTATAACTTCCGCTTTTAAATAATAATTTGTCTGCTATTGAAATAAAAACAACACCTTTTTCTACATTGACTTCAATGTCTGGGTCATTAATTCCAACAGCTTTCTTTAAGCTTGTAACTATTGCTAATGTTACACTATCCTTTTTGGTTAAGGCATCTTGTAAGCGTGAAATTTTTAAATCTTTCTCTTTTAAACTTTCTAATGACTTTTCAAGATTTTCGGCGCCTTTTTGAGTTAACGTTGTTAAATTTCCTTTGGTGTCAATTAAATCTTGATTAGATTTACGTAAATCAGCAAGTTGGTCTTTCATCGCATCAAGACGTGCCACTGCTGCAGCTTTATCTGAGATACAACTGTTTAGTTTTACGGTCGCAGTATTTAATAAGTCTTGAGTGTTTTTATGTTTTTCTTCTAGTGCCATAAAATCTTTCTTAGACACACATGACGTTAAAATGAACATCCCAACAACACTTAATAGCATTAATTTTTTCATAATAAAGTTTAATAATTAGTTATTATTCAACATACCAAAATTATATAAAAGAAAATTCTTATGATAGTCTTTAACTAAATTTTTAACACTTTTATAAACAATTAGTACTGGCGTCTTTTTTTTATAAAGTAAGACCATACAATAGAAGTGGTCCCATAATAGTTTTTTTTCTTTGGAAGTTGCTTGCGTTTTTTTAAAAGCTTTGACAGATGTGCATAAAAACTGAAATGTGCTTTTATGATAGCTATAGTATGAGTAAACTTTAAGTTAAACAGAAATTTTATACCTGCTATGCCATCTAATACTAATCTTGTAAAAAGGATTCCGAAGAGAAAACCATGAGCATTTTTGGTTATAGTGAATAAGCTATTTCTGAAGTTTAAATAAGTTTTTTTAGGATGAATCGCATTAAGTGTAGCGCCTCCAACATGGTAAACTGTAGAAGCACCAATATATTTAGTATAGTAGCCTGCGTTAAATGCTCTCCAACACAAATCGATTTCTTCATAATGCGCAAAATACGATTCGTCAAAACCATTTAGAGATTCAAACGTTGATTGTCTAATAAACAAGCAAGCTCCTGAAGCCCAAAAAATAGAAGCGGTATCGTTATACTGACCAGTATCTTTTTCTAAGGTATCAAATATGCGACCCCTACAATAGGGATAGCCATATTTGTCTATAAATCCACCAGCAGCACCAGCATATTCAAAATGCGTTTTGTTTTTGTAATCCAAAATTTTTGGTTGAATAATAGCGGTAGTAGAATGAGATTCAAATTCTGAAATAATAGGAGAGAGCCAGTTAGGAGTCACTTTTACATCACTATTAAGTAGGCAAAACACATCCGCTTTTATTGTTTTTAAAGCATCATTATATCCTTTAGCATAGCCGCCATTGTCTTCATTTTGAATGATTTTAACTTGAGGGAATTTCCGTTTTAAAAAATCTATAGACGTATCAGTAGATGCGTTATCTGCGACATAGATGTCTGCACCTTCAGAGTATTGAAGTACCGAAGGCAAAAACTGCTCAAGCAATTGTTGTCCATTCCAGTTTAATATAACAACAGCTATTTTCATTTGTAATTTGGAATATCTTTCAAGAATTGATAACGTTCTTTATCAAAATCCATCACGCAATAATAATGATTAATTCCATTAGTTACCATTAAATAGCTTGCGTTTAATACTAAATTGTAACGTGCAATTTGATCAAATGTAGTTTGATCTATATTTATGTTATGAGATTTACATTCTACAATGAGGTGAATAGTTCCGTCTGGATTGAAAACAACAATATCATAACGCTTTGTCAAGCCGTTTATTTTTAATGCTTTCTCAACATTGATTAATGATTTCGGATAGTTTTTTTGTTGAATTAAATATTGAACACAGTGTTGACGTACCCATTCTTCAGGTTGTAAAACGATAAATTTTTTACGAATCTCATCGAAAATAGAAACTTTATTTTCGTTACTTTTGAAACGGAATGAAAACTTCGGAAAATTAAGTTCTTGCATCAAGATGAATAGAGATTTTCCTCAAAGTTACTCTACTATAATTGAAATCCAAAACACCATCTGTTTTTTTGGGGTTTTAAAATAAAATTTGAAATTTTCATAGTTTGGAAGACGTAAAACAAATAGTTGCAGATATAAAGAAAGGTCATATTAAGCCTATTTATTTTTTAATGGGTGAAGAACCCTATTATATTGATGCTATTTCAAATTTTATTGAAAAAAATATACTTGCTGAAGAAGAAAAAGGATTTAACCAAATGGTTTTGTATGGTCGTGATGTTTCGGTAGATGATATTGTGAGTAATGCTAAGCGATATCCAATGATGGCAGAACGGCAAGTGGTTATTGTGAAAGAAGCTCAAGATTTATCTCGTACTATTGAAAAACTAGCTAGTTATGCTGAAAACCCTCAACCTACAACGGTTTTAGTAATGAACTATAAGTATAAAAAAATAGATAAGCGAAAGGCCTTATATAAAACAATTAAAAAATCGGGTGTTGTTTTTGAAAGTAAGAAACTTTACGAAAATCAGGTTTCAGATTGGATTCGTCGCGTGCTTTCAGGAAAAAACTACAGTATTTCCCCAAAGGCAGCTCAAATGCTTGTTGAATTTTTAGGAACCGATTTAAGTAAAATCAATAATGAACTTGAAAAATTAAAGATCGTATTACCTGAAGGAACGCAAATTTCCGCAGCGCAAATTGAAGAGAATATAGGAATAAGTAAGGATTATAATAATTTTGAATTGCGTAAAGCTATAGGCGAGCGTAATACTGTGAAAGCATTTAAGATTATTAATTATTTTGCTGAAAACCCTAAGGATAATCCAATGGTTGTAACGGTATCTTTATTGTTTAATTTCTTTTCGCAGTTATTACATTTTCATGGTTTGCATGATAAAAACCCGAGACAAGTAGCTTCGGCATTAAAAATCAATCCTTATTTTGTAAATGAATATGTATCTGCTGCTCGTAATTTTCCAATGCGAAAAGTAAGTCAGATTGTAGGAACCTTACGTGAATTTGATGTAAGAGGTAAAGGTGTGAATTCGAATGCTGTTCCTCAAGGGGATTTGTTAAAAGAATTATTGGTGCGAATTTTTTCTTAGGTTTTAGTTATATCGCGATCAAAATAGATTTTAATGCCTGATCAAATGTTTTTCCAATATTAAACCAATTAAATTGTTCGCTATGCGCATGTTTAAAACCATTGTATCCATATAATGTTCTATACTCTTGGTTTTTAATAGCTTTAATAATAACATTACTTATGTCTTCTATTGAGCCTTCATACATTTCGGCAGCTTCATCTGCGACATAAACAGGCTTCTTGGCTGTAAATTTAAGAGCTGTTTTATCAGGCCAATTTTCACGAAAAGCAGTATGGTCTGGGACTATTTGCATCGCGCCTGTGGCAGCATGTTCAAAAACACAAAGACCCCAACCTTCTCCCATAGATGTTGTGATTCCTATATCACAAGCGTTGTAGAGTTGTCGTAATTGTTCTTTAGGGATAGGCTTATTTGTTGTATTGAGAGTGTTTAACATAACACGACTTTCAATTCCTAGTTTTTTTATAAGTGTTTCTAGTTTGTTGTGTTCATATTGAGTTATCGCAGCAATATTTAGGTAGAGGCTTGCATCTGTTTTTTTTGCAGCTAAAGCAAATCCTTTAATGGTTAAATCAAGTCTTTTTCTATAGTATAAACGATTTGAATTTAAGACCATTGGACGCTTCCAATATTCAGGATGGTTTGGGAATAATCTCTTTCGTAAAGCTTCACGAAAGCTTGTTTCTGCAGGTAATTTATTAGACGTTAATGGTTGGTAATAAGTGTCAAGGCCGTGTCCTATACTAATTAGTTTTGTGTCTGGTTTACTAAGTAAACTTTTTAATGCATTCTGAGCAAATTTCGTATATGTAATGCATAAATCTACACCAGTTAAACTAGTCGCAATATGTTTGCCAATAGGACGTCCTTCAATAGGCATGTAAACCACCAATTTAGCATTTGGGTATTTACTAGCAACAGCTGTAAATTTAGGAGATTTCCATGGATGGCCTATAATTAAAATGACATCTGGTTTATAATCTTTTATAATTTTTTCAAAATGTACTTGAGTTGATTGTGACCAGTCCTGTAGGAATGATAATTCTGTTTTTACACCTTTAATTTTTTTGTAATTATTAGACTCAGTACCATGTGCAAAAACTAAAATTTCCCATGAATGCTTTAGCGATTCTATTATGGCATTTAATACATTTGTTAGACCAACATCGCACTGAGCAAGCCCAGCAATTATTAGGCGATGTTGGTTATAATCTTCTTTGCTTAACACCTCTTTTCTAGTTAGTTTGACGAACGTTAGCCCAACTTGTTTGTTGATGATAGCATGCGAAATCCATTGAGCTATGTTTGCTGCCTTCATTAACAATTAACAAGTGATCTAAATATTTTGGGTTTTGAAAATAGCTAGTTCTACCAGCAGAACCTCCTTGAGGAGCGAGACCAGACTGATCGTTCATATCTTTCATTTGATAGGAGTCGCCAGGTACGTTTGTATATACCATACGTTTAAGTGTCAATGCTTCAGTCGAAAAGTTAACTGAGGCTTTATTTTGATAGGGTATTTTTATGAGATCAGATTTTGTGGGTTGTATTTCACTTGGAGACGTTTGTGAAGCTGATACAATTGGAACATGTACACTATCTAAATTAAATGGTGATCTAGTGCCATATCCAGTATTATATACCATGTTTAATACAATTCTGTTTTCGTTCTTTTTAAGTGCTAAAGAATTACTAAAGATACGTTCAGCTTTTGCACGAGCTTCAGTAGGAGAGTATCCAGAAACATAACCACTTTGTGCCCAAAAATCTTGTGAAGCATTAATACTTCCTAAAGATATAGCCCATAAGAAGCCTTGTGGTTTAACAAATCCACCAAGAATTTCTCCACGTAAAAAGTATTGTACGTTACTAATAAATGGTATTTCTTGGGTAAGTGCTAATTTTTGATAATTATCATATTGTTCTTCAGCTACAGCATCATTATTTTTATAATGAAATGCTTCTATTAAAAGATACAATGCACGACATTGCGCGTAGCTTGCATCCATGAAGTATTGAAAATATGAATTTAAGGCATCATAACCATTAATTTTCCCGTCAATAATGATTGGTTCGGTCATTTCTCGATACAATTGTAATACGCCTTTATTGGGTCCAGATCCAGTAAGTAATGTGTTTATTTCAGCAAGAGATACTGCTGCACCACTATTTGAATCTAAAATTTCGTTAACGAGATTTGCAACATCAGCTTTAGATGTTGAATTTGGATTTTTAGCATAAGATAAAAAACGAGAATATTGTACATTTACCTTTGTAATATAATCTTGTAAATCATTATCACGAGTTTCCCATGCTTGGTACAGCTGTTGTTGTTGAATAGCTTTTAATTCTTTTAGAATTAATGCTGTATCTTTTGCTAGTTCTTTTTGAAGACCATTGATGGCTCCTTCAATATAACTCAGTTCTTTTTCGAGTGCTTCTGATTCTGATTGCCCCGTGTCTCCTTCAATTCCTTTGAGAACCCATCCTGCACCTTCTTCTAATCCGGTTGTGATAAGTCCTGCTACAATTGATGTGCTAATTGCTACTAAAATCCCTGCCATGATATTTATGTTTTAAAGTTTCTTAAAATTAGATATAGAAACAAACATATATAGCGGTACTAATACTGAAATTTAAAAACAAGTACTATTGCGTAGGGTAGGCTGAACTCACACTTTTATTTAGAGCCTTTGTTCTAAATAGTTGTTATTAACTGTTGCTTTTGTACCTTTTTACTTTAGTCCCTTATTTCGCTTTTTTAAGTGGATTTAGTATTATTTCATTGAGTATGTAAAGGTTTAACAGTATTTATTTAATCTTTAATACAACGAACAGAATACCCCTTTGCTTTTTTTGCAGATGGCAGGTACACATCACTGGAATTATCGGAGAAAGTTATACTTACCGCTAGACCTTCATCGTCTACAGTAGTGCTCCACCATTTTCCATATTCACCTAAATATGAAAATTCACCATCTTCACTAACCCATCCACCAGGAAGGGCATCAAAATGTTGGTAATTGTCTCCATTTCCTGAAGTTCCGTAATCATTTGCCCAATTGTTTTTACTTTTAAGATATCCTCCTAATTTATCTTTACCAAAATAGGTAACAAGAACATTCCATTCATCTTCACTAGGAATATGCCATCCCTTTGGAGCCAAACCACGTGAATCATTTACTGCATACCAATTGTATAATTTCCCTAGTTTAAAACCAAACTTATTATTATGATTATAATAGCAATATGCAGGAATACCTTTCTCTCCAGCTTCTTTCCACTCTTGCGCAGTTTGTGCATGAAGGATTTTATCTCCATTTTTAAATGTTGTCGTTCGTAAATTATAAACTTGCCATTCTTGATTTTCAACTTTCATATTATATAACCACACATCATCTGTATATACAATGGCAAGGAGCTCGTTTTTTAAGGCAGTAGACAAATCATAATTTACTTTTTCTTGTTTACAACGTTCAATAACTTCATCAATTTTATCTAAGGCTAATAACGTTTGTCCTGACTTAGATAATAAACAAGCATGGAGATATGTTCTATCAATGTCAGGTTGCAATTCATGAATATCCTTTGCCCAAAACAATGCTTCTCGAATGACCTCTGGATCGGTTTCATTTTTATAAATATCCCAAATCATTTTTGACATGCTTGTCACATATTTCTCTTTAAATAGGTTCAAACTATTCTTGGTTGCTTCGACTGCATTTTTGAATTCCGCCTTCCATGTCTCGTTATCTTTCATGTCTAGACTCATGCTAAAAATGGGATGTAATTGGTAAATGGGATCATCGTAATTGTTCCAATAGGCCTTAGTAAGATAATAGTTCTTATTTACTTCGTTTAAAATCTCTTTAAAAGATTGTATCACTTTTTTTTCTAATTTAGAATTAGAATGCATTTCTAAAAGAAGTATTGGGTCCTTAAATCCGCTTCCAGTAGTAAGTTGTAGATATCTAGAATTTGAATATACACTATAAGAATTGTCTTCATAGTCGAACATCAAATACCCTTTTCCGTAATTTGTAACCATCATTTTTACCTCTAATTCGGCAGCAATAAACTTGGAGATTTCATTTTGATGTTCGCCTTGAGCGTATACAGTTGAACTTTTAAAAATGAATATAGAAAAGAGAATAAACAGTTGAATAAATAATTTCATAAAGTTATATTTTTATCTTTTTAAAAAATAGTAAAGCCTATTCATTTGCCTTTAATGGAAGACAATGAATTTAATCAAAATACAATTTGTCATGAGTTAATTCTGACTGAAAAGTGAATGATAGCGGGTTACATAATAGGTTAATATTGCATAAAAGTAATCTAATTTTTGAAATAATAAAATAAAATATACTCCCGAAATAGAGCAGATTCACACTTTTATTTTGAGTCTTTATTCTTAATATTTGTTGTCATATATTGCTTTAAGTATCTCTCCCTTAATCCCTTGTTTTGTTTGCTCTAATTAAAAGAGGCAACCAATTTGGTCGCCTCTTTTAATTTTATTAATAAGCTCATTTTAAGATATTACTTTACTACCAGGTCATTTTATTAAACCAATAACGATCTCTGTAGTGGCTAATATAATATACGATTCCATAGTTTTTTACAGCTCTTACGGTTTTTGGTAAGACATAAGGTACGGTTCCTGTACCATGTTCAAATGGTATAATTATAGGCTTTGCAAAAGAGCCTTTGTTGTCAGTATAAAATGTGTCAAACGAAATATTATTGCTATTATTTGAGAATATTCGCAATCCGTTTTCTAAATATAATGCAGATAATGAACCTTTCTCTTTTTGGTCGTTTTTATATTGTTTAGAATTAAACAAAGGCATAAAGCCTTTTAAAGTACCTGTAGTGTCAAAATTAACAATAATACTAGAACCATACGTATATAAGTAGTCTAGCTCATTAGTCATTGCATTTCCATTTTTTCTAAACTCACTATCTTCAAGGTGTTTTTCACCTATCATAAAAATATCATCATTAATGATTTTTACATCAACTACATGAAGACTTTTCAAGTCTTCAGAGTTTAAATCATCGCTCCACTCATGGATACCAATTAAGTTATTAGTACTTAAATCATATAAAAAAGCACCATCATTATTTTTGCCTTCTTTACTATTTATTTTAATAACACTACTTTTTCCGTTCCAGAAAAAACCTGTAAACATAGACTTGCCGTGTACGTTTATAAGTTTCATTTCCATTGGCAAAAATCCTGGAGAAGAGAAAGATTGTGTCTCAACAGAATTACCATTAAATGTTAGCAATTGAGATAGGCGTGTTTTTTTGTAAGCATTACTAATTTTATTCATAACAACTTCACCAGAGTTCTGTACAAATATATTTTCTTGATAAGCTCTCTTACTATCGTAATTTAATGTTTCACTCTGTTCCCAGAGAAGGTTTAATTGATTATCATATACCCATATTTTTACTTTTTCTTGAGTTTTCTTAACAAAAGGCATATTAGCAACAATCGCAATTTTAGTTTGATCTGGAGAAATAGCAATGTTATAAAATCCAGATTTTGAATACCCATCAATAGTAAAAGATGCTAGAATTTTATGATCACTTACTGTATTTTCTTTTTCTGAATAGACTTGCACATTAACTTCATGCTTAGCCATTTTTTTGTGCATTACAGTTGACAAAAAAATGAGTTGATCATCTAATTCAATAACCTCTTTTAAATCTGCAGCACGTAAGCCTAGCTTTGGTAAATTAAAAGATGTTGTCTCAACAGATTTCATAGATTGATCATACTTGGTCAATACCATAGTTTTTTTGTTGTCCATCATAACATTATCTAAATGATGTAATGTCATAAAACCATAGGCAGAAGGGAATACAATTTTATAAGTGTCTTTTTCACTTTCTTTATTAAAATAATTGCTATGTTCTGTTTTAAACTCTTGAGCAAAACCAAAACTAAGTGCTAAGCAAGCAATAATTGTTAGTAGTATTCTTTTCATTATCAATTATAGTTTATAAACCTGCTCTTCAAGTCTTGTAAATGTTATTTTATCGTTATAATCTAAATCTAAATCAATACGCCTTTCTTGCATTAAACCTAGAGTTTCTTCGGCTTGTGTTTTATCTTTAAGACTTATATCTACACGCATTAAATTAAAGAAAATCATCTTAGCGATTTTTTTGTTCATTACAGCTTTTTTGTCGTTGTAATCTACTTTTGCAAGTTCTGTTTTCCAAACGTCTCTAACAGCTTCGAGCTCAGTTTTTGAGCGTTCTCTTATTTCTGAAGAAGTTTCCTTTTTTAATTTCCTATAGGCTGAGATTGCTTTGATTTTTGCATTTTCTAAAGCATCGTATGCTCTGTTTTTATTCTTTGGAAATTCAATTTTTATAGATGATGCTACTGGAATATAGCCAAACTCTTCATTGATGTATTTACCAATATTTTTCATTATTTTATTGACGTTATTTTTCTCATAACGTTCTAAATTAATGGTATTACTAGAAGACGACGTTAAAAATTGAAATTCATCATCAAAGTTTTTTTCATTAATAAGATCGGCACCTTTCATTACTTTTAAATTGGTAGATTGGCTATAAAATGTTTGTCCGCCATTATCTTGAAATATCATTTTTGAGATGTTGATAATAAAAAGGATATCACTACCTTTTTCATAGCCTAATAAGACTACACCATCAGCTAAAACATTATTGTCAAAGATGAGATGATCATTTAAATTTGGTTGAATATATTGTGGTTCTCTAGGTTTTACATATGTTGGTTTAGAAGGGACTCTAAGTTTTGGTTTTTTCCCTTGATCTGTTAAGGCTAATCGCTCTAGTAATGTGAGGTCTTTGAAATCTTTCATTTCTTTATCATAACGTGCTTCTGCCTTTATGACTTCATCATCATGATTAGTTAAACGTTCTTGAAATTCGATTTCACTTTCTTTGAGCACGTTAACATAATTTGCTTTTTCAACTTCAAAATCTGCTAAAGATTGCGCATTTAATTCTGCAACAGTTAATGTATATGGTGTTTCAACAATAGTATTATATGTTTTAATAGATTCATCTAACTGATTATTAGGTATTCTTACGTCAAAATAGCTAACTTGTTCTGATAGCGCTCTTTGGCCAAAACTAGTCGTGTAAATCACTAATGTTGTGAATATTAAGAAAATACTTTTTTTCATTTTTTTGTTTTTTAATGGGTTGCAATATTACAATATTTTTTTGTAAATGTTAATTTACTTATAGGTGCTTAAGATTCTAATTTGGTTTTATTTCAATTACCATTCCAAAGTATATATGATACAAAAATGTATTTTTGCATATATTCTTTTACATGCTTTATATTATAATTTTTATAGAAAAGAAAGTGATGGATATTCAAAAATCCCTTACGGCCAAGTTTTTTTTAACGAATTTATAAAGCTCTTATGTTTTCAGCTACAATTGTATAATCGTATTGTAAATCTTCATGTAAGTTCACTATTTTTTTAGATACGGCTTCCATATTACGCTCATACAAATTTATTAATGTTGTATTACGTTTTATAGAAGGAGACATCGTTTTTAATTTTTTACAAAAGTAGAGGAGAAGTTCTACTTCGGTTTCTTTGTTAAGCGAATACCTAATGTATTTTTTTGTGTGTCTTAAAATTTTACGAACACTTTTTTTTATATAGAAAAAACTATCTGTATTGATCAGCTCAAACTGTTCGTCAATCTCTTCTTTTACAGTTTCTATATACCCTTGTTCACTATCTGATTCAAACAATAAGTAGGTGAGAAGTTCTTTGTTTTCTTTTTTGAAACGGGATAAACGCAGGCATAGTTCTGCTAATTCTTCATTGGATTTATGTTTAAGTTCTTTTCTAATAGTTACAACAGAAACGGCTTTCATATATCGGTTTTTAGTGCTGTGTTTTAATATGTTTCAATATACACAAAAGGCTAACAATTTGTGATTATAGATTATAATGTTTTCGAATGGTTCTTCTTACTTTAATTAATCGGTATATACCAATACCTAAGAGAATGGCAGATACGATAATGAGGATTATTCCGTAGGATTTTATATCTGAAAAAAAATCTAATTTTAGAATTGTAACACCAGTTCCGAGAACAACAAGGAATGTTCTAAAATAAGCTAGAAAAGTGCGTTCGTTTGCAAGTTTTGTTCGCTCTATAGCTAACCAATCTCGTGTAATAAGTGTCGTATCGTTTTTCATTATTTTTTGAGACCATCAATTGAAAGTTTACCCGCTCCAGTTAAGAATATTACAGTAAATGCAATAAGAAATAATAAGGCGTGTTCTTTAGTCCCTATATTGTCTTTAGCATGAACAATAAAGGCAGCAACTAGCATTGTAAGAGCTGCAGGGATTGCAGCCCATTTAGTTTTATAACCAATAATAATTAAAATAGAGGCTACAACTTCACCAATTATAGTCAGTATCAAAGAAGGCATTTCTCCAATATTAAGAGGGTCAGGAAAACCAGATGGATTAGAAAGTTTACTTATTTTGGGTATTCCGTGAGTTAACATAAATCCACCAAAACCAACTCTTAATAAGAGTAAGGCCAAATCGGTAAAATTCTTTTTTATCATAAGTAAAACTTGTTTAATTTCCTTTTAAAAGATTGACGCTTACTGTTGCTAATTCATTATTAGGAAATTTAGAAAAATAATTAGGATCTGGGTGTAATCCTGCTTCTTTGGCTATTGTATTAAATACATCTACTTCTAAAATGTATTGATCACTATACCCATGAGTTGCATCGTATGCCGTTGCGGCAGTTTTTCCAATATTTTTGGATACTAATTTTGGATCTACAGTATGCAATTCTATCATTAATAATCCAAAACGCTCTACATAAGGTTTCCATTTGGTAAGATGTTCTAATAAGGAATCTTCAACCAAATTATTACTAATGCGTTGTCCAGAAGAAGTATATGCTCCAGAAGAATTACTTACTCTATTTGTTGTGTTTTGTGGTGTTTCCCAAATGCGATTATGGTCTAAAAATGTGCGAACATTGAGTAAATCTTTGAGTTCAATATTATAGTCTTCTTTTAGATCATTAGCTAAAATATCGGGTCTGCCTATGTCTCCCCAAATCACTTTTGCCCAAATATCTGCTTTTATTAAATTGGCTCTTGTTACTTTTAAAGCTGCTTGATTAAAATCGGCTCCAACAAGTAGGAGAGGATGTTCATCTAGCATTTTACCACGACGTGTTTGGTATTCAATAACATCAAATATATGCTGTATAAACGCACCATTTCCACAACCCATATCTAATATGCCTTTGGGTTGTTCATCTATAGGTTTATTAAAGAGTGTTATAATGACTTCATCAATAACTTTAAAATATGTAGAATGTGCTCCACCACTTCCCCAAACATTCATTTCACGATGTACATGTTTTTCAGTTTCATTAGGAGACGACGTTTTTAGGATATGTTCATTTCCGAAGATTAAATCATCCAAATGAACAAATGTTGGTAAATACGATACAGTAACACCATAAGCACTGGCGCGTTTAGCAAAAAACAAACCTTCATTAGTAAATTGATAAGTGTTTTTCTTTTTATTAAACCAGCCTAAATGTGCAAAGAAATCTAATATTTTTTTGAAGCTTTCAGGGTCTTTGTGGTATTCTTCAGCTGTAAATGATGCGTCCATGAAATACTTGTGAAAGAGTCCGTTTACGCCTAGAAGCACTATGATAGGAGCAACAATAACACCTTCTATATGCTTTATAATTTGATACTCTACAGTGGTTTCATTTTTAATGTCCATTCCAAATTGAGTTTCATAAAGCTTAAAAACTTTTTCTAAAGCACTAAATGCATCCAGACCTATACGTTCATCTGGAAAGCGTACAGAATATTTAAGTAAATTAACTGCTTGTTGGTATAAAGGGATATACTTGAAGGCTTGTTCACTTAACGTATTGATTTCATATGTAACCGTATTGTTTTTATTATTGAGATGTTGTGTAAGCCAACCTTGTGAGGCTAGTAATCTTAATGCAACATTGAGATAGCCTTCATTAGCATTAAATTTTGATGTTAATGTAGATAATTCAACATTTTTGTGTTCTAGTAAATAATCTAAAACTCCTTTTTTATGCAATGAGAAAGCAGAAGTTGCTATTGCAATACCATCAAGGTGTCTAAAAATGGTACCTCTTAATTGTTCTTTGTCTTGTTTTGAAAGCATAGGTTGGTCACTTTCTTATAAATATAGAAAATCCATCATAAGTGTAATCGATTTTAACAATAAAAACAAAATTGTTTAGTTAAAGTGATTTACTAGTTGCTTTTTGAAATCCTAATATAAAACGCTTAAACTATTGTATTACCGTAGTTTAGGGAAATCTGTAGGATTCGTTTCATGCATAACCTCGTAAATAGCTTCAAAAATATCTTCTGCTGAAGGTTTAGAGAAATAGTCGCCATCTGTTCCGTAAGCAGGACGATGTGCTTTTGCTGTTAACGTTTTTGGCTGACTATCTAAATATTGAAATGCATCTTGTGTGTTTACGATTTCATTTAAGATATAAGCTGAAGCGCCTCCTGGAACATCTTCATCAATTACCATTAAGCGATTTGTTTTAGCAATACTTTTTGTGATATCATGGTTAACATCAAATGGTAATAATGACTGCACATCAATAACTTCGGCGTCTATACCAACTTCAAGAAGCTCTTTAGCTGTTTGTTCAACAATTCGAAGCGTTGACCCATAAGATACTAGAGTAATATCTGTACCTTCTTTTAAGGTTTCTACAACACCAATTGGCGTTTTAAATTCACCAATATTATTTGGCATTTTTTCTTTTAATCGATACCCATTTAAACATTCAATAATAAGTGCAGGTTCGTCACATTCTAAAAGTGTATTATAAAAACCAGCAGCTTTAGTCATATTTCTAGGGACTAAAACATGAATACCTCTAATTAAGTTAATAATTCCACCTAATTGAGAGCCAGAATGCCAAATACCTTCTAATCTATGGCCACGAGTTCTAATAATTAAAGGCGCTTTTTGCTTCCCTTTAGTTCTATATTGTAAAGTTGCTAAATCATCACTCATGATTTGCAATGCATATAAAATATAATCTAGGTATTGAATTTCGGCTATAGGGCGTAAACCTCGCATTGCCATGCCAATACCTTGTCCTAAAATTGTAGCTTCTCTAATCCCTACATCTGCAACTCTTAGTTCGCCGTATTTTTCTTGTAAGCCTTCTAATCCTTGATTTACATCTCCAATAGCACCAGAATCTTCACCAAAGATTAATGTTTCAGGATAGGTATTAAAAATAGCATCAAAATTATCTCTTAATATTAATCGAGCGTCAACCAATTCAGCATTACTATCGTAGGTTGGATTAACTGCTGTAGCATTCAATGCCGCTTTATTAGACGTACTATATAAGTGAGAGCTATATTTAGGCTGGATGTCTTCAATATAGGAATTAATCCAGTTTTGAAGTGCGTTTTTTTCGTCAGATTCTTCACTAACTAAATAGCGTAATGTTTTTCTAGCAGCCGAAAGTGAATCTTTTCTAATAGGTTCCTTAATTGCTTTTAAATCATTTATTATTTTAGAGATAAATGCTTTATTAGTACTTATTCTTGCAACACTAGAAATTAATTCGATTGCTGTTTCTTGCTCTTGTAAGATGGGTTCTAAATAGGCACTCCATGCTGCTTTTTTACCATCTCTTACATTTTTCTTTATGCCTTTATCAATGGTATCAAGTTCTTCTTCGATTGCGATATTATTGCTAATCATCCAAAGGCGCATTTGTGTAATACAATCATATTCAACTTCCCAAGCTAAACGTTCTTTACTTTTGTAACGTTCATGCGAGCCAGAAGTAGAATGTCCTTGAGGTTGTGTTAATTGAACAACATGTATCATTACAGGAACATGTTCTTCACGTGCTATTTTTTCGGCTTTTTGATAGGTTTCTATTAAAGCCGAATAATCCCAACCATTAACTTTTAATATTTCATAACCATTACCTTCTTCATCTCTCTGAAAACCTTTTAAGATTTCTGAGATGTTTTCTTTAGTCGTTTGATGTTTTGCATGAACAGAAATCCCATATTCATCATCCCAAATACTAATAACCATCGGGACTTGCAATACACCAGCAGCATTGAATGTTTCAAAAAACAAGCCTTCACTGGTACTTGCATTACCAATTGTTCCCCAAGCTATTTCATTTCCGTTCACTGAAAATTTGGTAGCATCAATACCTTTTACATTTCTATATATTTTTGAGGCTTGTGCTAATCCTAAGAGTCTAGGCATTTGACCAGCAGTAGGAGAAATATCTGCACTAGAGTTTTTTTGCTCTGTTAAGTTTTTCCATTCTCCATTTTCGTCAAGACTATGAGTTCCAAAATGACCACCCATTTGGCGACCAGCACTCATAGGGTCTGCTTTAATTGATGTGTGCGCATACAAACCAGCAAAGAACTGTTGTATGTTTAATTGATCAATAGCCATCATAAATGTTTGGTCACGATAATATCCAGAACGAAAATCTCCATTTTTGAATACTTTAGCCCAAGCTAATTGAGGTATTTCTTTTCCATCACCAAAGATTCCAAACTTCGCTTTACCAGTAAGCACTTCACGACGTCCTAATAAACTACACTCTCTACTTGTTACTGCAGTTTTGTAGTCGTTTAAGACCTCGATTTTGAAGTCTTCAAAAGTCATATTGGTAGTCGCTTTAGTTTGTGTTGGCATAGTTGTGAATTATTGGATGCAAATTTAGCTAATTTTTACTAATGTAACAACGTTGTTGATTGTTATATTATTAAGAATTCATCAAAAAAGTAATGATTTTTTAGTGATATTAATAAAATTTATTTAAAAAACACGATTTCGTTAAGAATGTGTTAATACCATTTTCTTCTAAATAAACCAAATAAAGCCTGCGGGTCTACAGTAAATTTTATTCTAATTTTTTGATCATAATTGGGTTGGCCAATTTCCCAACCAAGATTTGAATAGATGGGGAAGTAGAGTTCAAAATAGTCGGTAACTAAGTCTAATTTTATTCCAGAATCATAAACAAAATCAGGATTAATGCCTTTGTTTTTAACTAAGCCAATATCTCCATAGGCTTCAATATATTTCCATATAGTAGTACTTGCATTGGCAGTTGTCATCCATTGGTTAGCAAATGGTGTTTCTAATTTAGATTTAAAACCACCTTCGGCAATAATAATTTGCTGACTAAAAATTCCAGAGGCTTCTGAGCGTCCTAGATAATTATAATCAAATAAATAATCTGTAGGTCTATCTAATGCAAAACTAAAGTAGTCTGATGATGAACTTGTATTGTTATATAAAAAGGTACCAGCAAATAAGCGTAGATTAAATTGTCTATTACTTTCAGAAAGTTTTCGGTATTCGTAGTTAATAGATATTTTTCCGAATTTACTAGCTATTTGTGCATCATAATACCAGCGATTAAAGTTCACTAAACCAGGATTGGAACTTATATATCTCAAATTAAGAACACTATAGTCTGGTTCTAGTAAGTCTTCTATAATCGCATTTTCTCCAACTTCTCTTGAGATACTTATATATCTAACATTTAGAGAGCGTGTTTTATTTGATCGAAAGTCTTCATTTTCTCTAAAGAAAAATGATAAACTTGGTGTTAGGATCGTTACAAACGAATCTTCGGCAAATGAATTGTATTTAGCAACGACTCCATAGGTAATATTGAATAAATCCATGTCTTCAATATTATGCGTATAAAATAGACTACTACTACCTGTTATTGATTTAGATTTTGTAGCGTATACAGGAGAAAATCTATAGTTCAATCGTTTTCTTAAAACAGATTTATTATAAAATTTAGCACCAAGTGTCAGACCATCATAAATGTTTCTAAATTCTACCTGAGGCATTATGAAAACTTGATTGTAATACGGGTCTTCGATGTCTTTAAATAATCTAAATTGTAATGGTTTATTCGTTATAAATGATCCTTTTAGAGATTTAAAATTATCTCGTAAATTAAATTCAGGAATAGTATTGTCGTAATTAAGGGCTAGTTTATTCAAACTATCTCTAGGAATAGTAATGGTTTTGCGTCCATTTATATTATCAATCCATATTTTAGATAAAATGGAATCATTACTAAGTGTAAACAAAGATACAGGCATGCTATTCTCTCTTTTGTTCTTGATAGTTAATGTAACAGAGTCTTCGGTTTTCTCAATGGTTTGAATTTTAAAGTCTATTTTTTTTCTAGAAGCGATATAGTCTTTAAAAAACCAATTGATGTCTTTAGTTGTTTTAGATTTTATAAGATTTTCAAAACGATTTGAATTGGTTATTTTTAGCTGTTCAGTTTTTAAATATTCTGAAACTGTAGATTCTAATATATCTTTATTTACATAATCATTTAGGTAACGTAGACCAATACCTGCTTTATATTTTCCAGAAATATTAGCATTAAATTTTAGTAAAGAATCTTTTGATGTTGTTAATGCTTGGTCACGATTGGTTCTGGCCATTTGCATATAAAACAGATTGAACTGGTCGTTATAGGCTAAATCTGAAGCATGAAAAGAGCGAATTCCCCATATATTTGCTAGTTTTCCCAAAAGTTTGGTGTCTGGATAATAGGTTTCAACATATTTCATCAAGAAATAAATTTGAAAACCATCTCTTAACCAATAATCTTTTCTTGGATTGATAAGTAAAGTATTTTCTAGATAATTATTTAATGCTGTTTTTAAAAGTTTTAATTCATATTGAAAATTATCAGGAAAGGGTAATATAAAATCAGGTAATTGGTTTAGCCCATAAAGCGGATCTTTTTTATAATCATCTTTTGTGATTAATAAACGTTCATGAGGATATTCGCCAAGATGTTCGGTAATGAAACGTGTGATTTTATCTGTGATTAAAGCTTTTTCTTCATTTGTAATACCTTCATTTGATAGGTTTGAAAATATAGTAAAGTTATCAGTTTGAACAAATTTGTATTCTGAAAACTTTGTCAATATCAAAAGTGTATTTACCCGATTTTTTCCGTGCAAAAAGAAAGTCTGCCTATCTTTAGTTTGTTTGATATCTAAAGTATTAAGCTCAGAAACTAGTTGGTAATTGAGGGGAAATTCGATTTGAAAGGTTAAATCTGCTTTAGGAATGTATAAATCATCAAGATTCTTATTGCTGTAATAGTGCCATTTTCCGTCATAAACAGCTGGTGTAAGATACCAGTATTTTAGATTAAAATCTTTTTCAGGGCTTATGCCATAACCTGTAAAATTATCATCGGGTAATACAATATCATAAGTTAACGAGAGGTCATAAAAAGCATTTGGTAATACCGGTTTTTGTAACGTGACTTGAATGACATCTGGATATAGGTCTACATTAGAAAAATGTAAAGCATTTGAGTTTTTATCTTCAACTTTAGTGATTAATGTATAACCTCTTTGTTTGTTTTTTGCGAAATGAAACTTATCATTGTATTCTTCTATAAATCGCTGTGCTAGTGGTGTTTTTTTAGAAGAGTAAGCATTGTTCCAGTCGTTTAGGTAAATTGTAGATAAGGTGTCATTACTTTCGTTTTGATAGGTAATGCGTTGATTTATTTTTATTGTTTTACTATTAACATCTAAGGAAGCTCTTAGTTCAATTTTATTTTGACTAAAAGCAATCAGGCTACTCCAAAGGAAAAGATTAATAAATAAAACAGATTTTAGTTTCAATGCGTAACGACAAATTTTAAGGGTTTAAACTGAAATTTTGAACTTGTAATATAATAGATGCCATTCGCAAATTGTGATGTATCTATATGTATTATTGTATTGTTGACATCAATAGTTTTTATGACTTGGCCTAAATTATTAAATACAGATAATGATAATGAATTTTGTAAGCTAGCTTTTATTTTTAGCTTTAGAATATTATCAACACTGTTTGTGCCTAAAATGATGATATTATCTTCAATTAAAACATTTTTTAGACTTAATGACTGATTGGTTTGTAATTCTAATGTAACGGGAAGATGATCACTAAAATTATGTAAAGCATCTCGTATTGTAAAAGAATAGTCTGCTCCAGCACAATCACTAGAGTTTATAGATTGATTATAACATTGTACATTGGCATTATTTCCGTAGACTTTATAACTATTATTTATAAAAGATAATTCAGGATTAGACAACATATTTGTTGAAGTCATTATAAAATCAAATCGGTCATCAAAACCACCCGTAGAACCGCCAAACCCTGTTTGTGTTCTAGTAGATTGTGTCATCACATCAATATAACTGGTGTTGTTGTGCCAGCTTCCTATTCTGTCTGCTGGATCTATAAAAGTAATCGCATTGCTAGTATCTACTAATCTTTGAAATGCAGGTTCAGAATTTGTATACACATTAAAATCTCCTGCGAGTACAATATTACTATCTAAAGGAAATGTATCAAGATATATTATCAAGTCTTCAATCATTTCTAATCGAGAGGCTTGATTTGCTGTTCCACTAGAAGCTTTAAGGTGACAAACAATAACATCTATAATGATAGGGTTTGTTGCTTGACTAATTGTATTAAGTTTTAATTTATAGTGATTAAAGTCTCTAAAAATAGTAGTCACAATATTCTGGCTTTCTAAACTAAACTTTGAACTGTCATAATATAGTAACTGCTGCAAATCATTTTGATTACTTATAGTATCGTCTGATGTGTTAAGCTCAAATGCTGCACTTCGATAGTCAGAATTAATACCTTGTAAGGAACTTAATATAGTATTTGCTCCAGTTTCATTATTGAGTTCACAAACCATAAAGAGATCTGGTCTATAATCATTTAAAACAAGTTCTAGATATTGTAAACGATTAGGTACAGCATCTTCTAACGGAAAATTTAGTACGTTGTAAAACATGAGTTTAAAGTTTTCTTGAGCAGAAAGCGATTGAAACATTAAAGCACAGGCAACTGTAAACAAATATAATTTCTTAATCATAGCGGTAATCTTGAAATTTTTGCTTTTATATCTGGTCTAGAAATTAGGACTCAGCCCATATTCCTTATAGAATTTATCCAATATAGAGATAACTTCGTCTGAAGTATCTACAACATGAATAAGATCTAAATCATTAGCACTAACATTTGAAAATTTTGCTAAAAGGGTACTTTTTACCCAATCCATTAAACCATCCCAGAATTCACTTCCAACGAGAATGATTGGGAATTTTTCAATTTTATTTGTTTGAATTAGCGTAATGGCTTCAAAGAGTTCGTCTAGTGTACCAAAACCTCCTGGCATAACAACAAAACCTTGAGAATACTTTACAAACATTACTTTTCTTACAAAGAAATAGTCAAAATCTAAACTCTTATCATTATCGATATAAGGATTGTCATGTTGTTCAAAAGGGAGTTCAATATTTAATCCTACTGAAGTTCCTCCAGCAATATGCGCACCTTTATTACCAGCTTCCATAATTCCTGGTCCACCACCAGTAATGACACCATAACCATGATTTACAATTTTGGATGCAACTTCTTCAGCTAATTTATAATATTTATGATCTGGTTTAGTTCTTGCAGATCCAAATATAGATACACAAGGTCCAATTTTACTGAGTTTTTCGTAGCCGTTTACGAATTCTCCCATGATTTTAAAAATAGCCCAAGAGTCATTAGTCTTTATTTCATTCCAACCTTTATGGTTTTGTTCTTTTCTCATATGTTATGATCTTTAATTTTTTAGTCAACCAGCTAATTTAATTCTTTTTTTAGAAATTTTGCTGTGTAACTCTTTTTATCTTTTATAATCTCCTCTGGAGTTCCTTTTGCAACAACCTTTCCACCACCTTGACCACCTTCATAGCCAATATCGATGATGTAATCTGCCATTTTAACAACATCTAGATTGTGTTCAATAATTAAAACAGTATTGCCTTTGTCAACAAGTTTATTTAGTACAAGCATCAACACACGAATATCTTCAAAATGCAAACCAGTTGTAGGCTCATCTAGGATGTAAAACGTATTACCAGTATCACGCTTACTTAGTTCTGTTGCCAATTTAATACGTTGTGCTTCTCCTCCAGATAAGGTTGTACTTTGTTGACCAAGTGTTATATAACCTAAGCCTACGTCTTTAATCGTGCTTAGTTTTTTATGAATTTTTGGAATATGCTCAAAGAAATTTACAGCATCATTCATTGTCATATCTAATACATCACTAATAGACTTCCCTTTGTATCTAATTTCTAAGGTTTCTCTATTAAAACGTTTTCCTTGACAAGTTTCACATTCGACATAAACATCTGGAAGGAAATTCATTTCTATCACTCGTAATCCACCGCCTTGACAGGTTTCGCAACGTCCGCCTTTGACATTAAAACTAAAACGTCCTGGTTTATAACCACGAATCATGGCTTCAGGAATCTTCGCAAATAAGCTGCGAATTTCACTAAAGGTTCCTGTGTATGTTGCAGGATTACTTCGTGGTGTTCTTCCAATAGGAGATTGGTTAATATCAATGACTTTATCAATATGCTCTAAACCTTTTATGCTTTTATAGGGCATTGGTTTTTTAACACCATTAAAGTAATGCGCATTCATAATAGGGTAGAGGGTTTCATTGATAAGTGTAGATTTCCCACTTCCCGAAACTCCTGTAACACCTATCATTTTCCCTAATGGTAATTCGACCGATACATTTTTTAAGTTATTTCCAGTACAGCCTTTAAGTTCTATTTTTTTACCATTCCCTTTTCGTCTTTTCTTCGGAACAGGAATTTTTTTCTTTCCATTAAGATAATCTGCAGTTAAAGTGTCATGCGTTAGGAGTTCTTTTGGATTACCGATACTAATAATTTCACCACCATATTTTCCTGCTTTCGGACCAATATCTATCACATAATCGGCACGTTCTATCATGTCTTTGTCATGCTCTACAACAATAACCGAATTTCCAATATCACGAAGTGCTACCAGAGAATTGATTAGTTTTTCGTTATCACGTTGATGTAAACCTATACTTGGCTCATCCAAAATATATAGCACACCTACTAGTTGTGAGCCAATTTGAGTGGCTAGTCTAATACGTTGTGCTTCTCCTCCAGAAAGCGATTTAGAGCTTCGATTTAATGATAAGTAGTTTAAGCCGACATCTAATAAAAACTGTAATCTTGCTTTGATTTCTTTGATGATTTCCTCGGCAATTTTGAATTGTTTTTCACTTAAATGTTTGTGTAAATCTTTAAACCATTCGGCTAAATCAACAATGTCTTTTTGCGCTAATTCTGCTATATTTAAATCGTTGACTTTGAAATAAAGGGATTCTTTTCTTAATCTAGAGCCTTCGCATGTAGGACAAGAGACTTTATCCATATAGTCTTTCGCCCATCGTTTAAGCGATGTAGTTTCGGCATTTTGGTATTGACTTTCAATAAAATTAGCGACACCTTCAAAATCAATTTTATATTCTCGAGTAACGCCTAAGGTTTTACTTTCTACAGAAAATTTATCATTACCACCATACATCATCATTTGTTTCGCATCAGCAGGTATGTCCTTAAAAGCATCTGCTAAGCTAAAATCAAAGCGTTGCGCAATGGTTTCTAATTGTTTAAAAATCCAACTGTTTTTTTGTGGACCATGAGGTGCTAATGCTCCAGCTTTTATAGAAATCGTTTCATCAGGAACAATTTTCTTTTCATTAACTTGGTATAAGGTTCCAATCCCATTACATGTTTGACAAGCGCCTTTTGGAGAGTTGAAAGAGAAATTATTAGGTTCTGGATTTGGATACGATATTCCAGAAGACGGACACATTAAATTACGACTAAAATAGCGTGTTTCGTTGGTGTCATGATCTAAAACCATAAGGACATCATCACCATGATACATGGCTGTATTGATGGTTTCAGAAAGTCGTTTGTCATTATTAGTAGTATCATCAATTTTCAATCTATCGATAACAATTTCTATATCGTGAGTTTTATAACGATCTAGTTTCATCCCTTTTACTAAATCACGAACTTCACCATCGGTTCTTACTTTTACAAAACCTTGTTTAGCAATTTGCTCAAATAATTCACGATAATGTCCTTTACGAGACCGAATAACAGGAGAGAGGATATTAATCTTTTTTCCTGTGTAACTTTTTATGATGAGAGCTTTAATTTGCTCATCATTATAACTTACCATTTGCTCACCAGTATTATAACTATAGGCATCACTTGCACGAGCAAATAAGAGTCGTAAGAAATCATAAATTTCGGTAATGGTCCCAACTGTAGATCGTGGTGATTTACTCGTTGTTTTTTGCTCAATAGCAATCACAGGAGAAAGGCCATCAATTTTATCAACATCAGGACGTTCTAAACCTCCTAAAAACTGACGCGCATAAGCAGAAAATGTTTCAATATAACGACGTTGACCTTCAGCATAGATAGTATCAAACGCTAGTGATGATTTACCACTACCAGATAGCCCTGTAATAACTACAAGTTGCTCACGTGGAATAGTTACATCAATATTTTTTAGGTTATGTACTCTAGCACCTTTAACCTCAATGGCATTGTCAAATTTACTCATAAATGTACTTGGAACTTTTTATTTAGATAGCAAAGTTGCAAAGGTACAAATTCTGCAATAAAAAAAGGAAACTTAGTAGCGTAGGTCTATTAGAAAAAAGACTCCAATAATGTTCTATTGGAGTCTTTAGGTTTTTGAAAATGAAGTCTTTATTCTTTAATCAATTGCTTTACAATTTTCCCATGATTACTTGTGATTTCTAAAAGGTAAGAGGCGGTATTTAAATCTGAAATATCTACTGTAATAATTTCTGTTTCTTGTCGTAAATCATTTTTTTTAATTAAACGTCCCAGCATATCATAAATGCTTAATTCTTCTAAAGTTAGATGTTGTGTAACAATACTAAATGTGTTTTTAGTTGGATTGGGATATTGTATTAAAGACTCTTCTAATTAAGTATTTGTTAAGCTTAACAACATTTAATGTCTTATTTAGACTGAAATCGCAACAATTTACGGGGCAAAAGAGCAACTAATAATTGATTGTCTTTAGTTGATGCAATTTTATAATTAAAGACTGATTGTAACATAAAAAAGCCTTTCTATTTCTAGAAAGGCTTTTTATGAAGTAAAAATTAATATTAATGCATTAATTCTTAATAATTCTAACCGTTTTAGTAGCATTACCTATAGTTACTTGCACAAAATATGCACCAGATTGTAAGTTAGACATATCGATGTCGTTGTCTATTGTATTTGGTGTATTTCTGTAAACGACTTGTCCTAATGTATTTAAGATAGTTACACTAGAAATATCATTTTGAGCGCGTAATGATAGTACATTATTAACAGGGTTTGGATAGTAACTAAACAAGTTATTAATAGTTACTTCTTCAGTAGATAATGTTGCACAAGTTACATCTGCAGACCAACCTGTTTCTTGAACAGAACTATCAGAACTGAATACTATTGTTAAAGCTCCAGAAGGATGTGTTGAGGTAAAAGCATCACCAATACTAAGAATACTAGTTGCTGTACCAGAAACACCTCCATCACCACTTTCCTCGCCACAAAGCGTCATCGCTAAAACAGGTGAAGCAGTATCTGGTCCATTATAAATCGTTAAGAAATCATAACAACCGTCTTGTACTCCTGTTCCTGTTGCTGATTCTAAATCAACATATGTAAATGTAATTGTAACAGCATCTCCTGCGAGATCTGGAGTTATTGTCGTTGTTGTAGCTTCACTTGCAGAATAGCCTCCTGAAGCTCCTCCTGAATCTACATAAACACCACCACAACTAGGAGGTAAAGGTGTTGTATTGAATGCAAATGGTCCAGCCCAAAGCGATACATCACCACCACAATCTGCTTGTACATAAAATTCGTATGCATTTTCAGATGTTAAGCTAGTAGCAGTATATGGATTTGTAACACCAGTAGCTGTAGCTATCATTGTTTGAGTGCCTCCTGCAGTAATATCAACAATTTCAATATTCCAAGACATAGCACCTCCATTTTCGGTCCATCCTAAATCAGTAGTACTATCCGTAATGTTATCCACAGTTAAAGTGCTTGGAGTTGGGCATGTCTCAAGTGTTGAAAATGCAAATGGTCCAACCCATGTAGAAGTTCCATCACCACCACAATCTGCTTGTACATAAAATTCATAATCATTATTTTGAGTTAAACTAGAAGCAGCATGAGGATTAGTAACTCCAGTAGCTGTAGCTGTCATCGTTTGAGTTCCACCAGCAGTGATATCTACGATTTCAATATTCCATAACATTTCACTACCGGCTATAGTCCAACCTAAATTTGCAGTAGTATCTGTAATAGTTGTTGCTGTAAGATTAGTTGGAGCAAAACAAGTTGGAGCTTCGTCAAAGATAACGGTATCGATAGCCATATCGCTTTCAAAACCAGCACCTCTTGTTCCTCTAAAAGTTACTTGAACGGTTGTACCTGCATATGCCGCTAAGTCTATAGTTGTAGTAAGAAAAGCATCATCTTCAAGTTGTTGTTGTCCAGTTAAAGTAAACTCTAAGTTTCCATTAACTAATATGTCTAAAGTTCCCATATCGTCACCAAACATGTGGTAATCAAATGACAAAGAAGGCACTGTTAAAGTTGATAAATCAACAATAGGGGAAAATAACTCAGTAACTGCAGCTGTTCCTGGACCTGTAGCTTCTGTAAATAGATAGTTTCCATTACTAACACCAGCTCCTGGCCCTGTCCCGCCTGATGATGTATCTGTAGTAGCAGCCACTTCCCAATTGTAACCATCTCCACTAACATTTCCTGACCAACAATTTTCACTAGTAAAATCGGCTGCAGAAACTGTAAAGGTTTCAAAGTTTTCTGAATATGGTGCAGCTATTGCATCGCATGCAGTCGTAAATGCAAATGGTCCAACCCAATTTGAATTTCCATTAGGATTACAGTCTGCTTGAGCATAAAATTCATAAGCATTATTTTGAACTAAGCCAGTTTGGTTATACGGGTTTCCAACTCCTGTAGCTGTAGCTGTCATCGTTTGTGTTCCACCAGCAGTTAAATCTACGAGTTCTATATTCCACAGTATTTCTGATCCACCAATCCAAGATAAATCGGCCGAATTAGCTGTTATGTTTGATGCACTTAGCACTGTAGGATCAGGACAAGCAACAGTTGTTGAAAAGGCAAAAGGGCCTATCCAAATTGAAGTACCGTTACCAACACAGTCTGCCTGTACATAGTATTCATAATCGTTAGATGGTGTTAATCCTGTTTGAGCAAATGGGTTAGTAACTCCAGTGCTTGTCGCTGCCATTGTTTGAGTTCCACCAGCAGTTATATCTATCAATTCTATATTCCATAAAGATTCAGAACCGCCAGCATTCCAACTTAAATCAGCTGAAAAACCACCAACATTATTAGCTGTTAATCCATTTGGATTAGGGCAATTAGGCGTAGGTCCAAAAGTAATTGACCAATCGTCAACCATCCCTGTATCACCACCAGCATCATCACAAAGCAGTAATCTCCAATCACCATCGGCATTAATTCCAGCGGTATTAAAAGCTGCTAATGCTTCAATAGGACTATAAGTTCCTGTGAAAGGAGCATCTCCAGCAGCAACATCTGAAATACTTGTAACACCAAAATCACTAAAAACAGTATTGGTAAGATTATCACCACCAGCACCATTGTCCATCATTAAAATAATTGTTACAGTTCCAGTTGGATCTACTAAACTAAATTCAAGATCGGCAACAAAGGAATGTGTAATATTCATTGTTACACTTTCAATACTATTGGTCGTTCCAAGAACACCAACACCAGAAACAGTAAGCGGTAAGTCTAGAGCATTAGCTGTACCACAAGTTGCTGAAGATCCTTGAATGTCATAAGGACCACCCGAATCTGTGAAAGTTTGGGAAAATCCAAATGAAAAAGAAAGTAGGGCAAAAAGTAAAAAAGTAATTCTTTTCATAATTGTTAAGGTTATATAATTAATTAAAATAAAACGCTAAAATTAAGAAATATACTTAAGTGACTATTTTTTTTTGATCCCTACATTAGTGATAACTATAAGTTTTAAACAGTAACTATTTGACGTGTAATTGTTAATAGTGTTTACTCTTTTTTAATAACTTTTATATCATCAATTTCTAATCCTAAAAACATTAGTTTATGAAACGTTGGTAATTGTGCACCTGTTTCTGTAGTTGTCCAATCACTCCAAGATGCTTTAAGTCCATCAATAGGTAAAATGTCAACCCACATTTGATAACTTATAGGGCTTCCGGTAGCATCAAAATGCCAGAGATACGAATCTCCAGGAGTAGAACCTCCATTAGTATAAGTCACTAAAAGAGCATTTTTATTATTTGAGGTTTTTATAAGTCTACGTTCTACACCTGGATCAAATACTTTATAAGGTGCTACTAGCCAAAAGGTGTCATTATTAAAATAAAATGTTGCTTTATGGATGTATTCATGAGCATCTTCTGCGTTGTATAGTTTATCTGAGATAAATACTTGCGAATTATCATGGTTAGCTATATCTAAATTTACTCTTATGTTTTTCCAGTAAACTTGGCATGTGTTTTCAGATTTTGACCATTTGTAGTGGTGACGTTTTTTAAATGTAAACTCGATGTAATCTGTAGTTTTGTAGGCCTCGTAATCCAAAACATCGAGCATTCTAGTAGCAAGTTGATCTGCAGCTTGATTTTGTATACCTGTAGGTAAGTCTTCGTTATATTTTAAATATAAATAAGTAAAAAATAGAAGAGAAGGAAGTGTGAAAAAAACGATAACCCCTCCAATAATTTTTAAAATCTTTTTAGGTTTTGGCATTCTTAGAAGTTTTTTCAAATGTACGTAATTATAGATTCTACATCAAGTACAGAAAGTTAGACTTATATGCTCACCTAAAAGCAGTATTGAGGAACTATAAGCGTTTAACTAAAATAGGCCTTAGACCTAGTTATATTATTGAATTTCTAATTCAATAGTATATTCAATAATACCTTCACTAAGAGTGTCTTCCGCTTTTACCGAAATAACGCCTCCTGAGAAATCTGAACCAAATCGAATAGTAGCTATAGATTTTGTAAAACTGTTTACTATACTGTTTTCTACATTCAAAATTTCTATGTCTCCAGACTCAACAGTCCATAAATAGTCACAATTGGTTGATGCAAATTTACTAGCGTAAGTCAATGTTTCGTTTGGAAAGGCAAAATCAGAACCATTCATGCATATTGCGACTAGAGTTGTTGGTAGTATTGTAAGCTCACAATCAGTAGCATTTTTAGAATTTTCAATTATAAAAATGTCATCTTCCTCATTTGAACAAGCTATTGTAAGCGTAAATATTACTAGTAGAATAAAATAGAAGCTGTGGTTTTTCATAAGATTTTTTGTTTAATATTAAGTTCTATACTATAGTCTAAAAAAAACAAAAAGGTTGCGTAGGTTTTTTGAACTAAATAATCTTCGGGGTTTAATGATTTATTTTTTAATGTGTTTATTATTTCAAAATCCAATACCTGTATCATCACCACGATAATCGGCTCCACCTTCAAGCGTTCCATCATCTAAAACAAGTATAGCATCTACTTTTCCAATTACAGGGGTACGTTCTTCATTAATGGTATAGCCTTTTGCTTTTAGTTGTTCTAATAGTGTTTTATTAAAACGCTTGGGTTCTATTCTAATTTCTTCAGGCAACCATTGGTGATGAAAACGAGGAGCATCAACAGCTTCTTGCATGGTCATTTCAAATTCATGTACGTTTAAAATGGTTTGTAATACAGAAGTTATAATGGTTGAACCACCTGGAGTTCCTACAACCATAAAAAGCTTACCGTCTTTTTCTACAATAGTAGGTGTCATGGCGCTTAGCATACGTTTTTGTGGTGCAATAGCATTTGCTTTTCCTCCTATAAGCCCATAAACATTTGGAACACCTGGTTTACTGCTAAAATCGTCCATTTCATTATTTAAGAAAAAGCCTAAGTTATCGGCATAAAGTTTAGAACCATAAGCACCGTTTAGGGTTGTAGTAACTGCTATAGCATTTCCAAATTGATCAACAATAGAGTAGTGTGTCGTTTCTTCGTGTTCTTGGTATTGAATACGTTCAGAGATTTCCATGGTATAATTTGGAATGTTTCCGTAAGAAATAGAATCGGAAGGTGTTGCTATATCAAATGAGAAATGTTGCATTCTCTTTTTAAGATATGTATCATCGAGTAAATCTTCAATAGGAATATTTACAAAGTCGGGATCACCTAAATAGTAACTGCGATCTGCGTAGGCTTGTTTTTCGGCTTCAACGAGTACTTGAATGCTTTCTATAGCGTTTTGACTATATTGACTTATATGGTAAGGTTCAATCATTTTCATTATTTGCGCTAAACACAAACCTCCCGAAGAAGGAGGTGACATTGAAATGATATTTAGATTATCATACTTAAATGTTATAGGTTTTCTCCATTGGGCTTGATAAAGTGCTAAATCTTCAGTTGTAATAACTCCACCATGTTGATTGAGAAATTGAACGAGTTGTGTTGCTGTTTGACCCGTATAAAATTCATCACGGCCATGTTTTGAAATGCGCTTCAAAGTTTCGGCTAAAGCTAAATTTTTAAATGTCGAGTTTGCGGCTACATCTTTATTAATTAGCGTTTGTTTTCCATTAACAGCAGTAATAATACTGTCGTATTTACCAAAACGTTTGTGTTGTTTTTCGGTGATTATAAATCCGGTTTCTGCTAATTCTATTACAGGTTTTAATAAGGTTTCTATTGGCAGGCTTCCAAATTTTTTGTGAGCAGCAAAAATTCCAGCAATAGTTCCAGGGATACCAACAGCGTAAGCACCAACAGTGCTTTTGTTTTTAATCACATTTCCGAGAGAGTCCAGATACATGTCTTTGTATGCGGCTAAAGGTGCTTTTTCACGATAGTCTAGAGCTCCAGTTTCTCCACTATTAAGACGATATACCATAAAACCACCACCTCCTAAATTCCCAGCATAAGGATAGGTAACGGCAAGTGCCATTTCTGTAGCGAACATAGCATCAAAAGCATTGCCTCCTTTTTCTAAAATATCACTTCCAATTTTTGAGGCTTCTTTACGTGCTGAAATAACCATTGCATTTTGAGTGGTGACACCACGTTTTTGTAATGGCTCTGTTTTGCATGAGCAAGCAATAAGACTAATTAGTATGATTGTAAGTTTAATTTTCATCTTTAAATTTGATTTCAATGTCTTGTAAAGTCTGTTCTGAAAACGCTATAAGTTCTTCGAAAAAAGAGGTGAATTCGGTTTCAAATTCAGTATAGAATTCTTGGAGTTCTACTGTAGCTGTATGCATTCCAGATTTATTTTGAGTGCGACGATTCATTCCGTTTAAAACCTTTTGAATGCCTTCAATCTTAGCATAACTTAATAACCAGTTATCAGAAATCATATGTGGCATCATTTTTTGAATACGCGTAGGTAGAATTTCAAAATTATCTTCTAGTAGGTCGTAGAAGTTATCAATATAATCTGTTAGAGGCGTCTCAGAATAGGTGCTCCAATTCTTAGCTAGAAAGTGATCATATAAAATATCGACAATCACGCCACTGTAATGGCCATAGTTTTTGTGTAAGCGTTTGGTGCTTTGTCTTACTGTAGGGTGTGCATCTGTAAAGGTGTCTATTTGCCGGTGTAATAAGATCCCTTTTTGAATTTCTACAGGAAACTTTTTATATCGTTTTCCTCTAATGCCATCTGCAATAAAATTGCCTATGGTGATTTGATTATTGTTATTAGAAAGATAAATATGGGCTAGGAAATTCATTCGATAAATATATGTATTTTTGAGTTTTAAATATTCAAAATTGGATAGATTACCAAATTTAGATCCCTTACGTTTTTTGTTGGCTTCGCTGGTTATGTTTTTTCATATTCCGTTGTTAAGCAGAAATCAAGGGCTTCCTTATTTTTTAGACGTACCAATTTTTAGTAAAGGTACAGAAGCTGTTTATATGTTTTTTGTATTAAGTGGTTTCTTAATAATCAGATTAATTTACCGATATAAACAGCGCGATTCCTTTTCGATAAAACGCTTCTATATGAGGAGAATACTTAGGATTTTCCCTTTGTATTATTTAATTGTAGTTTTCGGATTTCTGTTTTACTGGCTGGTTTTACCTGTTTTAAATATTCCTTTTGAAAATAATTATAATTTAGGAGAAGGGCTCTTATTAACGACATTTTTTTTACCTAATGTTTTTGGTGTACTTCATGCTCCAGGAGGCATTTTAGAAGTGCTTTGGTCTATAGGTATTGAAGAACAGTTTTATTTAATGATAGCACCTATGCTTTACCTTATTCGGAAAAATAGAATTTTATTAGCTTTATCTGTCTTAACGATTAGCTATTTTATTGTGTTCCATTTAAACATAGTTACATCATTACGAACCTATGCATTTGTTTATTTTTTCTTGTTTTCTGGTGGTGTAATCGCTATTCTTGAAGCACAAAAACGTTTAGAGTTCTTGAAGCGTTCAGTTGTTATTCCAATACTAATTGTAGCTGCAATAATTTTATATTTTGCAACAAACTTATTTCGATTTGATGTCTTATGGATGAGAAATTTGGCAACTATGATTTTATTTGCTTTGTTCGTACATACATTAGCCCATAATAATTTTGGAATAACAATTAAGAGTAGATTTTTAACCCACTTGGGTCATATCTCTTATGGCATCTATATGTTTCATATTATTACTTTAAATTTTGTCGTGTTTTTTATGCTGAAAATTCAAGCACTGAAAATTTTTAATGATTCAATGACAATACTTTTAATTTATATATTGACTTTTGCAGGAACAATATTTATGGCACATTTGTCTTATAAATATTTTGAAACATATTTTTTAAAACTGAAAACAAAATTTAGATAATGACACTTATAAAATCAATCTCAGGAATACGTGGAACTATTGGAGGAAACGTAGGCGATAATTTAACACCAATAGATGCTGTAAAGTTTGCATCAGCTTATGGAACTTGGATTAAGCAGCAGCGTAACAAAGATAATTATAGAGTTGTCGTAGGTAGAGATGCGAGAATTTCGGGTGAAATGATTCAAAACTTAGTCATGAATACTTTGGTAGGACTTGGGATACATGTCATTGATTTAGGGTTGTCAACAACACCAACTGTTGAGATTGCTGTTCCTATGGAGCATGCAGATGGAGGAATTATTTTAACAGCTAGTCATAACCCAAAACAATGGAATGCCTTAAAGCTTTTAGATGCTAAAGGTGAGTTCCTAAATGGGGAAGAAGGTGCAAAAATTTTAAAAATTGCAGAAGGAAGTGATATGTCATTTGCAGATGTAGATAGTTTAGGTGAAATCACAATTAATGATGCTTACATAGATATACATATTGATGAAGTATTAGCTATGGATTTGGTAAACCAAGACGCTATTAAAAAAGCAAACTTTAAAGTGGTTGTAGATGGCGTGAATTCAACAGGAGGGATTGCTATTCCTATGTTGTTGGAATCTTTAGGAGTACATCCTGTTAAATTATATTGTGAGCCTAATGGACACTTTCCTCATAACCCAGAGCCTTTAAAAGAACATTTAACCGATTTGTCTGAAGCTGTTGTTAATGCACATGCCGATTTCGGTATTGTAGTAGATCCAGATGTTGATCGTTTAGCATTTATGGATGAAAAAGGAGAGATGTTTGGGGAAGAATATACTTTGGTAGCTTGTGCAGATTATGTGCTAAGTAAAACCCCTGGAAATACAGTAAGTAATATGAGTTCTACGAGAGCGCTTCGTGATATCACAGAGAAGCATGGAGGAACATATCAAGCTAGTGCAGTAGGTGAAGTGAATGTTGTGAATTTAATGAAAAAAAATAATGCTATTATTGGTGGAGAAGGTAATGGTGGAATTATTTATCCTGAGTCACACTACGGAAGAGATGCACTCGTAGGAGTGGCTTTATTTTTAAGTCTACTAGCTGAAGGTAATATGACGGTGAGCGAATTAAGAGCGTCGTATCCAAACTATTATATGAGCAAGAAAAAAATCCAATTAACTCCCGAATTAGATGTTGATGGTTTGTTAATTGCTATGGAAGAAAAATATGCTGATGAAAACCTAACAACAATTGATGGTGTTAAGATTGATTTTTCTAATTCATGGGTACACTTAAGAAAAAGTAATACAGAACCAATTATCAGAATTTATACAGAAGCGCCTAGTCAACAAGAAGCAGATGATCTTGCTGATCGTATTATTTCTGAAATTAAGGCAATCGCAAATATTTAGTATCTTTATTTAAAGTTTTTAATATGATTTCTACGGAAGTTACACAAGAGAAACCTTCAGAACTCGAATTGCATTTTAATCAATTCAGAGCTCATATTATAGGTGTAGATCAAGAATTTGAATCCCCTTTTGGAACGCAAAAAATTGTGTATACAGATTGGACTGCTTCAGGTCGTTTATACAGACCTATTGAAGAAAAACTATGTAATGAGTTTGGGCCTTTTGTAGCAAATACGCATACCGAAACAACCGTTTCAGGGACAGCGATGACTAAGGCTTATCATGAGGCAAAGCATATTATTAAAAAACATGTGAATTCCAATGACGATGATGTTTTGATTGTTTCTGGAAATGGAATGACAGGTGTTATTAATAAATTTCAACGCATTTTAGGACTAAAAGTTCCTGAGAACCTTAGAAAGTACACAACGATTCCTGATGAAATTCGTCCTGTAGTTTTTTTGACACATATGGAGCATCACTCTAACCAAACGTCTTGGCTAGAAACCATTGCTAAAGTAGAGGTGATTCCACCAGATGATGATGGTTTATTTAGTTTAAAAAATCTAGAAAAATTATTACTACAATATAAAGATTGTACATTAAAAATAGCCTCTGTTATAGGTGGTTCAAATGTTACAGGAATTCAAACACCTTACTATGATATAGCAGAATTGATGCATAAACATGATGGTGTTTGTTTTGTAGATTTTGCATGTTCTGCGCCTTATGTAAATGTTGATATGCACCCAGAAAATGAACTCCAGAGCTTGGATGCTATTTTCTTTTCTCCACATAAATTTTTAGGAGGCCCAGGAACTTCAGGAGTTTTAATTTTTAATAAAAAGTTGTATAAAAACATGATTCCTGATTGTTCAGGAGGAGGAACAGTTAGTTGGACTAATCCTTGGGGAGAACATAAATACATTGATAATATTGAAGATAGAGAAGATGGCGGAACGCCAGGTTTTCTTCAAACCATAAAAACGGCTTTAACGATTAAGCTTAAAGAACAAATGGGCGTTGATAATATTCTCAAACGTGAACATGAATTAGTACATACAATTTTTAGTGAATTAGGATCTATTGATAATTTAAAAATTCTGGCAGGTCAACATCAAGACCGGTTGGGTGTAATTTCATTTTATATAGATGATATGCATTACAATTTAGGCGTAAAATTGTTGAATGATCATTTTGGTATACAAACACGTGGTGGTTGTAGTTGTGCAGGAACTTATGGGCATTTCTTACTACATGTAGATCAACAAACTAGTAACGAGCTTACTCATGAGATTTCTATTGGAGATTTAGTACGTAAGCCAGGTTGGATTCGGATGTCTATTCATCCAACGACAACAAATAAAGAAATGGATTTTGTGTGTAAAAGCATTAAGGCTTTAGCTAAGCATCATAAAGATTGGGCAAAAGCTTATCAGTATGATGGGAAGACCAATGAATTTATACATGAGTCTTTAGTTTCAAAAACTTCAGATGATACGATGATTAATTCTTGGTTTAAACTTTAGTCTTTTTTGTAATCTTCAGGAGATTTATCTTTGTGTTTCCAGCGTTTATGTGTCCATAAATAATATTCAGGAGCTTCATGAATTTGCTTTTCAACTAGCTTTAAGAATTTATCTGTAATTTCGTAGTCTTTATAGTCTTTAGGGTTTTCTGCTAAGGTTTCAAAAGTGGTTTGATAAAATCCTCTTTTTAAGCGCTTTACTCTAAAAAATACTACAGGCATATCTAAGCGTTTGGCTAACATTTCAGCTCCTGTATGTACTGGGACTTTAATCCCCATAAACTCGGTCCAGTGAAGGGCTTTCCATGGTTTAGGTGTTTGGTCAGATACAAAACCATTAATAGTTGTAATGCCTTGCCTTTTTAGTCTTATAAGCTCAGGTATGGTTTCTTTTGTCGTTATTAAATGACTGTTATATTTAGCTCTTATACGTTTTACTAATCGGTCAAAATATTTATTTTCAATACGCTTGTAAACAGCATTTCCTTGAGATTTCACATAAGTCTGTAAAATGAATATCCATTCCCAACTTCCGTAGTGCGCGCACATTAAAGCAACACTTTTATCTTTATTTTCAAAATCTTGCATGATTTCTACATTAGTGAATGTGAAGCGTTTTTTCATTTCATCTTCGGAAATCGATAAAGATTTAATGGCTTCAACCATCATATCACACAAGTGATGATAGAATTTTTTAGTAATTCTGTTAATTTCTTTCTTGTCTTTTTCAGGAAAAACTAATCTTAAATTAGCTTGAACAGTCTTCTTCCTATACCCAAAAACATGATAAATAAGCAGGCATAAGAGATCTGAAAACGTATATAATAATCTAAAAGGAAGTATAGACACAAACCATAAAAATGGATAAACTAAAATGTAAATAAGAAATTGCATTAATAAATATTAGATTTGCAGAGGCAAATATATGTATAATAAAAACGTTTAAGGTCTATGGGTAATTTAAGTTTATTTACGATTATCATAATTGCAGTAAATGCATTAACATCATACAAAGGGTTTAATGATTATGGCTTTTTTGAGCGTTATAAATTTAATGTAGGTGGTATAAAACGTGGTGAGCAGTTTAGACTATTTAGTTCTGGGTTTCTTCATGCCGATATGCAGCACCTGCTTTTTAATATGCTAACGCTATATTTTTTTGCAGATCGTGTGATTTACCATTTAGGAGGTGTGAACTTTTTAATTGTATACGTCTGTAGTTTGGCATTAGGTAGTTTATTATCGTTGTATTTTCATAAAGATGAATACCATTATAGTGCAGTAGGAGCAAGTGGAGCAGTGATGGGGATTTTATATGCAGCGATATTATTAGATCCTAATAAGAGTATTTATATGATTTTTATCCCAATACCTATTCCTGCTTATCTTTTTGGAATTGTGTATCTATTATACTCAATCTATGGAATGAAAAACCGAGTTGGTAATATTGGTCACGATGCTCATTTTGGTGGTGCAATTGGTGGTTATTTGGTGACCTTGATATTGCAACCGTCTTTATTTGAAACCGATTTACTAATGGTAGGTCTATTAGCTATTCCAATTATTATTTTACTTGCTATGCATAAACTAGGAAAGATTTAATGCTATTTGTGTCGTATAATCTTATGAAAAAGCCTTCAGTCTAAAATGAGTGAAGGCTTTAATTTTTAAGGCTGCTACTACTAGTTAAGTAATTCTGCTATTTTAGCTTCTAATTCTGCTCCTCTTAAGTTTTTTGCGATAATCGTTCCGTTTTCATCCAAGATAAACGTGGCTGGGATAGATCTAATGTTGTAAGCTTTAGCAACTTGATCATTAAAATAATTAAGATTAGAAACATGATTCCATGTTAATTTATCTTTTGCAATAGCTTTTATCCAAGCGTCTTTAGGGTTTTTTTGTCTTGTTGTTCCATCAAGAGAAACCCCAATAATTTCTAGTCCTTTACTATGATATTTATTATAGATTTTAACAACATTTGGGTTTTCTCTTCTACATGGTCCACACCAAGATGCCCAAAAATCAATAATAGTTACTTTTCCCATTGCATCTTTAAGTGAAAGCTGTTCTCCCTCAGGAGTTGGTGCTGTAAATACAGGTGCTTTTTTGCCTATTTCTGTTGCTCGAGTAAGTTCTTTTTGTTTTTTAAGTTTCTCTATATTAGTACTTATTTTTATTCCTAATGAGGTGTTTTTAATAGATTCATCTAAAGTATTATAAAGACTAGCAACATTATCAAGATCTGCATTTCTAGCTTTTTGTAAGTTGTCTAATAATACTAGTGCATATAAACTTCCTTTATTTTCTTCAATATAAGTCACAGGTAGATTTACATATTGTTTATTCAAGTTGTTGTACTCAAGAGATAATTTACTTTTTTCTTGGTTGTCTGTAGTCGCATCAATTTTATTTCTTAATGCTTTTATTTGAGTAACTAGACTGCTTAGCTTAGAGCTATACGCATTTAAATCGTCATTAGCTTTTGTTCCAGAAATTTTAGAGTTAATGAGATTATCTTTGTCAATTTGTATTGCAATATCTTTATTTTCTAGAATAATTGGAATCTTTCCTTTAACACTATTTACTATTAAATTTAAAAGTTGTGGGTTGGCTACTTTACCATCAAATGTAAATTTTTCATTCATCACAATCGCAGTATCAATATTAATTGATTTGCCACGTTCGCCTGGAGCTTCAAGATAAACTCTAATACCATTATAAACTCCAGGAGCATCTCCAGAAATAAGGTAGCCATCTCTATTGCTTTGTTTTTCTTCAGCTTTACATGCAACTAATAAAACACTTACTAATAAAATTGTAATTATCTTTTTCATCTGTTTAAATTGTTTTTATTTTCTAATAGAACAGTCATGCTATAATTATGAGTGTTTCTAAGTTTTTAATTTTGCTTCTACAAATATAACAAGTTAGAGACAAGAAAATCTATAGAGATTAGTAATAAAAATATAAAGAACCCTTGCAAAACATTCAATAAAAATAAAATTGCAATACTTTTGTAAAAAAATAATACGCAATGATGCATCAAGATACAATTGTCGCTTTAGCTACTGCTTCAGGAAGTGGAGCAATTGCCGTTATAAGACTTTCTGGTCATAACGCTATTACAATAGCTGATAATTGTTTTCAGTCTGTAAAAAATAAAAAAAGACTAAGCAATCAAGATACACATACGATTCATTTAGGTCATGTTGTTGATAATGTAAGAGTTATAGATGAGGTTTTAGTTTCAGTATTTAAGAATCCAAATTCATATACAGGAGAAGATGTCATTGAAATATCCTGTCATGGGTCAAATTATATTCAGCAAGAAATTATACAATTATTTCTTCGGAAAGGTTGCCGAATGGCAAATGCAGGAGAGTTTACTTTAAGAGCTTTTTTAAATGGTAAATTAGATTTGTCTCAAGCTGAAGCGGTTGCCGATTTAATAGCTAGTGATAATGAAGCTTCACATCAAATTGCAATGCAACAAATGCGTGGAGGTTTTTCTTCGGAAATAGCAAAGCTTAGAGAAGAGCTTCTCAATTTTGCATCGTTGATTGAGCTTGAACTAGATTTTGCTGAAGAAGATGTAGAATTTGCAGATCGCTCACAGTTTAAAGAATTAGTAGATAGAATCACTTTTGTTCTTAAGCGTTTAATTGATTCGTTCGCTGTAGGTAATGTAATAAAAAATGGAATTCCTGTTGCTATTGTTGGAGAACCTAATGTTGGGAAGTCTACCTTATTAAATGCATTATTGAATGAAGAGCGTGCTATTGTTTCTGAAATTGCAGGAACAACGAGAGATGCAATAGAAGATGAAATTTCAATTGGAGGTATCGGATTTCGTTTTATTGATACTGCTGGTATTAGAGAAACGGAAGATATTGTAGAAACTATTGGGATTAAAAAAACATTTGAAAAAATAGATCAAGCACAAGTAGTGATTTACTTGTTTGATGCAGATGATTTTAAAAAACAGCGTTCGGCGTTAAAAGTTGAACTAGAGAAAATTAAGAATAAATATCCGCAAAAGCCACTTATTGTTATTGCAAACAAGATAGATAAGGTAGATGATATTTTAATCTCAAAAATACAGTCTGAAATACCTGAAATAAAGTTATTGTCTGCAAAAACAGGTTTTGGTGTTGAGCAATTAACCAATTCGCTTTTAGAATTAATAAATACAGGTGCCTTACGTAATAACGAAACTATTGTTACGAATTCTCGTCATTATGATGCGTTATTAAAAGCGTTTGAAGAAATTCAAAAAGTTAAAAGTGGTCTTGAAACAGGATTGTCTGGAGACTTATTAGCTATAGATATCAGACAAGCTCTCTACCATTTTGGGGAAATTACAGGAGAAATCACCAACGATGATTTACTTGGTAATATCTTTGCTAATTTCTGTATTGGAAAGTAACTAGTATAAACTACATTAATATAATTAACTAAAAATCAAATACATGAAAATTTAGTTTTTGTTTGTTTGCCTTTTTTTATTTGTGACACAAAAAATTTGATATGAATATAGCAATTAGAAAGCGTAAAATGAAAGACGGTCAAGAAAGTTTACTCTTAGATTATTATCTTCCAAAAACCAATCAAAAGTGTAAAAAGTAATCTTTAAGCCTATATATCTACTCAACATCAAATACTTCAAAAGAAAGAGAACAGCTAATAAAGAATCTTCATTAGTAGTTAAGAGTTAATCTTTATTATATTATTCAAAAGATTAGATTTGAAAAAGAACGAAAATGTAAATCTTATAATATGATTGTAGGATATTTTGAATTCAACAATTAATTACCAATTATCTAAACTTTCACATTATAAACTTTCATGTATTTTTATTGCTTCTTTGTGTTTATAATACGATGGATTTGAGGTTATAATTTCTAATATTTCACTAGTTTTTTTTGCGTTATTTGTTTTTAAATATATAAGCAATTTATACCAATAGCCTCTAGAATTTAAAACATGGCCAGATATTGTTAGTTCATCAAACGTTTTTAAAGCTTTTTTAGTATCATTAACTTTAAAATAAGAAGCACCTAGATAGATCAATTTTTCAGGGTTAATATTAGTTTCTTCATTAAGATTTGAATTAATTAACTTGATAATTTCATGATATCTTTCTTCATTATAATACCTTTCAATTTTATATAGATTATCTGTTTCATTATTTCCTTGTTCAATATAAGAAGGTAAATCTTCCCAATTTTCATATTCATTATAATAATCATTTAAATCATTTGGATTAAAAATTATAATAAATAGAATGAAAATGGCAGCTACAGCAACTGAAGCATATTTATAGAAGGATATTTTATTATTTCTATTTTTTTCAAAAACCTTATGAGTATTCTTTATATGATCAGATAGCTCTTGAAATTCATTATTTTTTAATTGTACTTTAATTTTATTAACTTTATTTTTATCAAATTTAAATTTTATATTTTCATTAAAAACTGAATGCAAAGATTGTTGAATATTAACTTCTTCTTTAAGTAAAGGTGTTGTGCTAATAAGTTTTTTAAATGCTTTTTTTTCGTTAGCACCCATTTTGCCGAGAATGTACGCTTCAATTTTATTTTGAATATTTATATCTTCTAAATTCATTTATTTAATTTTAGAAAGCGTGAATCTGCTTTTATCAATTTAATGATTTTCGATTTACATTTAAAAACTCTTTGTCTTACTGTGTTAATTGAGCTATATGATAGATCATTAAGAATATCTTCGTAACTTTGTCCGCTAAAATATTTCCCTAAAATTTCTTTACAATTCTCTGAAAGCAACTGAAACATATCACGATACAAATCTAAATATTCTTCTTTTAAAATAAATAGGCTTAAATCGTCTTCTTTAGAAATTAGTGGAACACTATTGTCTTTTATTACCCATTCTTTTTTGTTTTTTAATTTAGTTCTCCATATATTTTTGCATGTTGTAAATAAATAGGCTTCAAAAGAATTTATTTTCAAAGGCTTTTCTTTATGTTTAATGATTAAATATAGTAAAGCATCATGAAACACATCTTTAGCATCTTCTCTCTCTCCATTATTTCTTAATATATATAACTCTATTTTTGGGAAATTTTTTTTATAAATTTTTAAAGTCACAACATTGTCTTTTTCTATAAGACCGTTTAAATATCTTTCTGATTGTAACATTTTTATTTTAACAATTAATTTTTAGATGATTTGGGTAATATTTTTTAGTATTTAATACTAATATATAATATCTCACTAATGTTATAAAAAACCGGTAAGCATTATCGTGAAGATATGAAATGTATACTTAAATTATTAATTAAAAAATGTAAAAAATGAAAAAATTAATCTCACCTTTTATTCTTGTAATCCTAGTTGTTTTCTCATGCTCACAAAAAGATGAAGAGTTCTTTAATGATGAAAATTTAAACAAAAATAAAACTGCTTTCTCGAGAGAAGCAAGTGAACTTCAAAATAATACTACCATTATAGAAAACGAACTTGTTTTACAGTATGTAGCTGAAATAACAGAAATTCAAAAAGAAGAATTAAGATTAGAATATAATGTTTTAAGTTATGAAGTTTGTTTTTGTTCTAATGACATTGAAATATGGACGTTTGAGGAAGTAATACAAGCAGAACATGCAACAGCATCTCTTAAATCATCTGATGATGATGATGATGATGATGATGATGGGATTTTAGTAAAGCACATCGATAATCAGTTTGAATTTTCTTCAAACTATTCTAGTGATGGGTTCCAAGGGGCTTCAAATATAAATTATTTATCGAATTTAGTCAGTGTAAATCAAGGGGTTACAATAGCGGTTGTAGATTCTGGAATTGATTCAAATCATCCAGTATTTAACCAAGCCCAATTTTTATATAACGGAAATTCTTCAATAATGCCATCTGGATGGAATTTTGTAAATAATGATAACAATATCTATGATTATAGCGGACATGGTACTCAAGTAAGCTCTATTATACATGAAGAATTATATAATAATATATTTTATAATTTACTAGGAGTAAAAGTTCTTAATAATGATGGCAATGGTAGATACTCTGACGTGGTTTGTGGTACACAATATGCTTGTGAAAATGCAGATATAGTGACAGAGGCTTTTGGATGGCATGATGATGGTTCAGGAAATTTAAAAGGTGATATTCTTTCAAGTATATTTGAAAATCACCCAAATGTTTTAGTTGTTACCTCTGCTGGGAATAATGAAAATGATAATGATATTTTGCAACATTACCCATCATCTTATACTCACGAAAATATTATAGCAGTTGCTGCCTCTAATACAAACTCTAGTGATATAGCTTCATTTTCGAATTATGGAGGTATAAGTGTTGATTTCTACGCAAAAGGAGAAGGTATTCTTTTTTATGATACAGAGTTAAGTGGTACTTCATTTTCGGCTTCATATGTAGCTGCTAGAGCAGCAGCGGTATTATACCAATCAAATATGAGTTATTCTCCAGCAGAATTAATAGATTATCTTGATAGTAATGGAACTCCAGCAGCAAATTTTTCAAGAGCCACTAAATACTCAAAAGTCATAGAATAAAAGTGATAAAAATATAGATTGGAATCGCCTAAAATATTTCTTTAGGCGATTTTTTATGCTTAATTTAAAAGCAAATTTATGTTTATGAAAGTATTGATGAAATTATTATTTTTTATTAGCCATTGTTATGTATTGCAAGCTCAAAATATAGAGGCAGATCTGATTGGTGTTATTAAAGATTCTTCAATGCCAACTCATGAAAAAATTGAACAAACCAAGTTACTTTTAGAGCATGATAATTTTGTAAATAATTTAGAAAAGCAAAGTGATATATATCATCAATTAGGAAGTTATAATTATAAAATAAGAAATTATAAAAATGCAATTGTAGAAATATCAAAAGCTATAGAAATAAGAGAAAAAATTCCAAATGCTAGTTATAAATTAGACAATAGTTTATACAAAGCGTATAAATATTATAACAAAGCAAAAGATAAAGAAAACTCTAAAAAAGTTTTAGAAAGAATAATTAAAAGTGATAAGAAAAATAAATACAACTATTACGCTTATTTTAGATTAGGAATATTATATGGCGAATCAGGTGATTTTTTTAAAGGATTAGATTATGTAAATATTGCAAAAACATATTTTGAGAAACATAATGAGCAAAAACTTTTACTTAAATGTTACATGGAAAGCATTTATATATATAGTTTAATGGAAAAAGTGCCTGAAAGTAAAATGGATATTGTATTGAATTACAAGAAGGAACTTGATAAACTAATTCAAAATGATGCCAAAACTAGCTATATTGTAAATGGAAATCTTGGAAAAATTTATGAAAGAAAAGGAGAAAACGACAGAGCAATTAAATATAACGAATATGCATTAAAATTATCTTTAGAATTAAATGATTCTATTAATGCTAGCTTGTTATATAATAATATTGGGGCCTTATATTCAATGCAAAATAAAGATGATTTAGCAAATGATTATTATAAGAAATCATTAAAGGGTACTAATTCCCCATATGCAAACTCTTTTGTTTATGATAATTTGGGATATTATCTTAAAACCAATAAAGCGTTTGATAAAACCTATTATTATCAAAAAGCAATATATACTGTTTTAGAGATTCCAAACGATTCAACGAACTTAATTTCATTACCTACAATTAAAGATATTAAAGACTCCGAATATAAACTTGATGTATTAGGTTATTTAATTGATAAAGCCAATAATTGGGTTGTAAGTTTTGAAGAAGAGCAAAAAACCGAGTATTTAAAATATGCTAAAGAAACATTATACTTAATTGATGAATTAATATCTCTTATTAGAATGGAGAGTGAAGCAGACAATTCTAAACTGTATTGGATTAAAAGAGGAGTAAATACGTATATGCTTGCTGTAAAAGTTTGTTATTTATTAAATAAGCAAGAAGAAGCGTTTTATTTTATGGAGAAAAACAAAGCACTATTATTACTAGAAAATCTTAATAAGCAACAGATTGAAATGGGTTTGCAAGTACCTGAAAAGCTAAAAAACAGAAAGTATAGTTTAAAACACCAACTACTAGATATAGAACGAGATATAAAACAAAAACCAAAAAATAAAAGTTTACAAATTGAATATTCAATATTAAAAGAAAATTACACCAACTTTTTAGATTCTTTAGAGAGTAATTATCCTTCGTATACTAATATGAATAAAGATGTAAAAATCCTTACATTAAACAATGCGACAAACAAACACGTATCAAAACAATCCTGTTTTGTAGAATATATTTTTAATAACGAGAATGGCTATGGTATTTTTAGTGGTGAAGAAGGCGTTCAGTTTTTTGAAATAGCAAATACGTTTCAATTATTTGAAGATGTAAAGTATCTAAAAGTAATGATTAGTAAACCCTTTAAGTACCAAGTAGAGTTTGATGAATATAACAAATTGGCATATTCAGTTTTTAATAGACTATTTCCGTTTAAAGAAAATATAAAACAGTTATCAAACAAAAAATTAACTGTGATATCTGACAGTGAATTGCTAAATTTTCCTTTTGAAGCGTTAACCTTAAAAAAGGTCATAGGTGATTTTAAGCCCAATTATTTAATCCAAGAAACTGAAATTTCATATTTACAATCTGTTTCTGTTTTCAATAAATTAGAAAAAGACAAATTTAAAAAAGAGCAAACATTAATAAGCTACGCACCAGTGATTTTTAATTATGATTCTTTACCATCATTACAAAAAAATAACATGCGAAGCATCTTTACATCTCTTTCATCAAAAATATTGCTTAAAGAAAAAGCAACAAAAAAGTCTTTTATCGCTAATTTAAAAAATCATGATATTATATATATAAATACGCACGCTGGAATTAATGAAAATACTGGTGAGCCTTGGATAGCATTTTTTGATGAAAAATTAACCCTAAGTGAACTGTACAAATTAGATAATGAAGCAGAACTTGTTATTCTTGATGCTTGTGAAACTGCTTTAGGAAAACAAGAAAGAGGAGAAGGTATAATGAGTTTGTCACGAGGGTTTTTTTATAATGGTACTCGAAGTGTAATTGCATCGCAACGAAAGGTGAACGAAAGATTTAATACTAAAATTCTAAACACATTTTTCAAAGAATTACAAAAAGGAAAAACAAAATCTAAAGCACTGCATAACGCAAAATTAGACCACTTAAACACTAGCGATTTATACGACTCTTCACCCTATTTTTGGGCAGCAATGACACTTACTGGCAATATTGAACCAGTTATAAAACCTACAGATAATTATATTATGCAATTAATATTAATTCTTCTTGTCATTTTAATACTTTTTATAGTACTTAAACGAAAAAAGGCAGTTCGCTAATTTCACCAATAGACTCTTATTTTTTATTTTCTATACGATTACTCTCATTTTTTGGGTAATGAATTCTTATTTCTAATACTACTTTATAGATTAATCTAACAAGGTGGTATCTGAAAAGCCTAATTATAAATAGAGTAGGAAAAATTAAAAATTTATTAAAATGAAAATTTACAAGTTAAGTTTTGCACTATTATTGTGTTTTATTATTGTGTCGTGTGATAAAGAAAGTACTCTCAACGAATTTAATACAGAATCCTATACAAAGTTGGAAAATAAAACTCCCAACCGGGAATCTCAAACTGATTCCGACAGGTTTAACGAATTTATTTCAGCAGGAGAAAATCTTGTTTATGAGCTTTCTTCTGATTACATTGATGAAGTGAGTCATAACTTTGAAGAGGAGTTTAATAGTATTGAAAAGATGGATGTTGTTAGGTATAATGATTTCCATCTTTTTAAGATCACTGGACAAAATTTAGAAAGTGCTCCTATTGTCCAATATTACCCAATAGAAGAAATTGAGGGGTCTGGAGAGGATGTATCACTTGCAGGACCACGTGTAAGACCGTGTCGATGTGGTGGTAGTCAAGTAAAAATTTATTACTATTATCAGAGAGCTGATGGTACTTTCTACCTTAGTCATACCACGTGTTTCGGTTGTCCTGCAGGGCTTCTAAGTGCTCTTGGTTTCGAGTGATTTTAAAACATAGGTTATAGTTATATTTACAGATTCTAGTATTAGAAGTGAGAACTTCAGGATTCATACTTGTACTAAAATAGGTTTATGGTAATTAAAACTTAAATATTTAAAGTTATAATTAACCTCATTTGGATTACTAAAATTAATATTCCAAATGAGGTCTTGAATTATTCAAATCTAAATAATTGGCTCAAGACAACTTAATAATTCTACCGGAAAACCCGGATGGTCTGATCTTGCTATCGCTTTACGAAAATTTAGAGAAGGTAGTTTTAATGAAAATTATGGAATAATAACCGCACACAATTTTAACAAAAGATTAATTAGATTTTTGAAGCATATTTTAAAGATTAAATTTTATTTTGCAGTATGATTTTCGTTGTCCTCATAGGTGTTATTCTATCAAGTTTTTTATTGACACTTTTAATCTTTAAAAAAATAAAAAATAAGGTAGATTATGTTTTATTACCATATCTAAGCCTTTCAATTTTACATCAATTATTTTTTTACCTAGATTATAGCGGCGAAATTCATACAAATGAACTAATTTGGGGATTAGGCAACGGACTCATATTACTTGAAGGGCCATTATTTTGTTTTTATATTTATTCCCTCACAAAAAACAGCTATTTATCTAAAAAAATATGCTTCATAAATATTTTACCTTTTTTAGTTTATGGAATATTTTATTTCTATTATTTCCATAATGTATTTCCGAATACAAATACTCAAATTTATAACGGCTTTATTTACATTAATGATCAATTATCAATTGTTTGGCTGATCTTTGCCCTTGCTTTCGTACTTACCGGACCGATATATCTATTATGGTTTTATAGAATGTTAAAATCTTATGATGCAAATTTGAAGCAGCAAGTGTCCAATTATGAAAAAATGAATAGAAAATGGGTGAGAGCTTTGTTTATGATATACATAACGTCATTATCCATTATATTACTGAGTTATTTTGCTTCGATAATGTCACCAACTATTCCCACAGCAGTTTTTCAATTAAGTTATAGAGTTATATACGTTATAGGAATTCTGTTAATCGCCTTTATTGCGTTAAAAGACACCACAATTTTTTCAAATATTATTTTTGAAGAGGGAAGTTCAAAAAATGGGAAACGATATGAAAATTCTAAAATAAATAGCAATAAAAGGGAACTTCTGAATACTAAGCTGATTGATTATATGTCAGCCGAAGAACCGTATTTAGAACCTCGACTCACTCTAAAACAACTCTCCATAGAATTAGAAATGTCAGCACACATTCTGTCGCAAATAATAAATGAAGAGCACAGTCAAAATTTCTATGACTTTGTTAATTCTTATAGAGTAAAACACCTCAAAGAATTGTTAGATGATAAGCAATATAAAACCAAAACATTACTTGCTATTGCTTTAGAATCGGGGTTTAATAGTAAAGCTACCTTTAATAGTGTATTTAAAAAACTGACTAATCAAACACCTTCTGAATATATAAAAAACAAAAAATAAACCTCCAAATTTGTCTGATCTTATAAGTTCGGTCGATGGTAATTATAATTAACTGTTAGTTTACAAAATATTCAGTTAGTTATAATTTTATATGAAAAAAATAATTATTGCAGTTGTCGTTACACTTATCATAATTCTTTGCTACTTCCTTTTCGAACCCATTGTTATATATAACTTTGGAAGAGAAAAACTAGTGGATTTAAGCCATTTACAGCCAAATATTAAATACAGTAAACAAATTAAAAAACAAGCTGATAGTTTATTAATATCAGAATTTAATAAACTTAATACTCCTGCTCTATCGGCTTCCATAGGAATTAATGATACCCTTGTTTGGTCAAATACAATTGGATATGCCGATATTGATAACCGAATCATTGCAGATTCTCTTACCAAATTTAGAATTGGCAGTACGTCAAAGGCATTAACATCCGTTGGTTTAGGTATTTTAATTCAGAATAAAAAACTTAAAACTCAATCTTTAGTAAGAGACTTCGTACCATATGTGAGTAATAACTTATCTGAATTAACATTACGTCAAATAGCTTTACATACTTCAGGAATTAGGAATTATGGAACCTGCTATTGTTTTCCCTTTTGGGAATATTACGACAACCATGAATATGAATCAATTGAAGAAAGTGTGGCTGTTTTTAACAATGATGAATTACTTTTTGAACCGAGTACGAACTTTAGCTATAGCTCATATAACTATACATTGTTGAGCGCAATGATGGAAACAGCTTCAGAAAAAAAGTTTCTACCCTTCATGCAAGATAAAGTATTTCAACCTTTACAAATGACTCAGACCAAAGCCGACAAAAAGAATCAAAACAAAGAGAATACAGCCAAGTTTTACGAGGTGAGCGATGGGAAAATTAAAGAATCATACGAGGTAAATAACAGCGTAAAATGGGCCGGAGGTGGATTTCTTTCAACACCAAATGATTTGGTGAAATTAGGGAATGCAGTTCTCAATTACAGCTTATTAGACTCCTTAACTACCGCAAAATTATTTGAACCAATAAAACTTAATTCGGGCAAAATAAATAGCCAAAATTATGGTATGGGCTGGAGAAACGATATGTATAAAAATATCCATAAAGATGGTCATGATGTGAACATTATTCATCACGGAGGAGTAGCAATGGGTTCAACTGCAATGCTGATTTTGTTACCAGAATATAATTTGACAGTAGCTATAACAATGAATAGGAACGCATCAACACAAGAAACAAAAAACGTATTCTTTAGTCTTCCACATAAAATAGCTAGCTTATTTATCAATTCGAATAAATAAAATATTATTGAAGCGAAATCTTAAAAGTTACTAGAGAAATTAAATGAATTGGACTGAAATTTTACAACTTACCCAAGAGTAATAAATTTTACAACTGAAGAAAAATGTATACAATCAAAACTTTAATTAAAATGAAACGAAACATGAAAAAAAATATAAAATTCAAATTGTTAACATTGATACTTTTGATATCATTAGGCAATGTGTTTGGGCAAAATCCACGTAACAAAATAATTTTTTTAAATGATTATTATTCATCTTATGCAGACACTGCTGAAAATGACATTGCAAATCGAGATAATCTTTACAAAGAAAAAATTCAAACTGCTATTTTTAACAGTTACTTTTTAAAAAGTGAATATTCTGATATTGTAAATAACTTTCTGTCTGCACCAATCCAAAACACAACCGAATTAAAACAAGCAATCGAAAGGATTAACGTCAATAAAAAAAAGATTGAAAGTAAAATTACTTCAGCATTAAAAAAAAGCAACACCTATATAAAAAATGATAGCTTAACTATTTATATCCTACCAGCAAACCCAGACAACAAAGCAATTATGCAGAGTATGAGTGGGATTATGGGTTTAACGGCAGGAAGCAAACAGATTCTGTTAACAATTGAACCTGAAATAGTAGGTTGGGAAGAAATGCTTGAGTATGCTGTCGCACACGAATTCAATCATACATATTGGACAAATTTAAATTTCGGAAAGTCTACCAAATGGACTCTACTCGATTACTTGATTTTTGAAGGTAGAGGCGATTCATTTGCTCATTTATTATACCCAAAAGTAAAAGCGCCTTGGACTTCTGCACTGAATGAAAAAAATAAAAAGGACTTATGGAATAAGATAAAACCAAAATTACAAAGCGAAGATATTCCTTTTCAAATGGAAGTTATGTTTGGCTCCAGAAATTTCCCTTTTTCAGGCGGTTACACACTCGGTTATGACATAGTTCAAAAAGCATTGAAAAACACAATAAAGAGCGTAGAAAATTGGACAAACCTAAGTTCCGAAAAACTATTAGAAATGAGTGGGTATAAATAACAATTACCTATTACTTAAATTAATTGCTCAACTAAAAGACTTAAAAGAACAACTAACTGATTTAAAAAAATATATAATTGGAATTTATGAAAGTGCCAGGCGAAATTTAGAAAACAAGAATAATTTGAAATTTAAAAAGATTGTCATAAAGCAATAATTACACAAATGATACTTCTTACCTTCACCACACATATTAATTAACCTTAAAAATTAAAAGTGTATCAAGAACTAGAAAAATACATAATAAGTCACGGAAAAATAGGCCAAAAAGAACTACAGGAAATAACTGCCTGTTTTAAACCTTTGAAAACAGATAGAAATGAGATGTTGTGTAATATTGGCCAAACCTGTAAATATTTTTATTTTATAAATAAAGGTTGTTTACGAATGTATGAAGTTGATAACAAAGGAAATGAAGTTACAGGTTATTTCGCATTAGAAGATAGTATCATGTCAGCTATAACAAGTTTTGTTTTACAAAAACCCTCAAGAGACTCTTTAGTATCTCATGAAGCATCAGAATTGCTGGCAATTTATAGAGATGATTTTTTTAAGTTAGTGGCTACTGTACCACAATTTGCAAATGTTTATCATAAATTTATGGAATTTGCCTTTATTCATTCACAAATGAGAATTTATAGTTTTTTAGGTATGGAAGGAATTGATAAACTCAAATGGGTCATAGAGCACGAGCCTAAATTACTATCCCGTATTTCGAGTAAGGCAGTTGCATCTTATTTAGGTATGACTAATTCTACGTTGAGTAAATTACGAGCAAAATTAAATAATATGTAAATGTTGTCATAGCACAATTTTTATTATTTCAAGCACTTTTAATTTTACACTTTTATAATTGTAGGATATTTAATCAATGAAAGCAACACTTTACTTAATTCTTGCAACTATTTTTTTAGAGTTAAATTTTCACTTAGCAAAAATAATATTAAAAGAAGTAGGTTTTATTGAAGCTGGTTTTTGGCGTTTTTTATTTGGAGTTGGAACATTAGTTCTTTTAGGACTAAATAAAATACCCAATTTACAATTAATCGCTAAAAACATAAAAGGCATTTCTTTGACAGGTTTTATAGGACTATTTGGGTTCAATATATTCTTCTTTTTAGGTTTAATGAACAGCTCAGCAGTTAATGCTGCTCTCATTGTAAGTTTAAACCCTGCGTTGACGATTCTTTTTTCTCATAAAATATTGAAAACATCCATTAAAAAAAAACAGTTACTTGGTATTGTCATTGCTTTTATAGGAGTTACATACGTTATCTTAAATGGAAAAATTACTAACTTTAATAACCTTCAATTTAATTATGGAGATATTCTCATATTAATTGCTAATGTATTTTTTGCATTGCATCACGTTTGGGTTAAAAAGTATGGTACAACAATTTCAAATTTAAATTTCACACTTTTAACGAGTACATGTTGTCTGATAGGTTTCTTGGTCTTATTACCAATTAGCGGAATGACACTGGTAACAACACACACATATGGTTATTGGATGGCTGTATTTGGAATTGGATGCCTAGGCACAGCACTAGCCTATTTTTTGTGGCAAAAAGGAGTTCAGATTACTGGCGCAGATAAAGCAGGAATTTATATGAATATTGTTCCATTATCAGCAGCAGTACTCGCTATCTTTTTTGGCGAGAGCTTACATACGTATCATCTTATTGGAGGTTTATTAATTATTATAGGGATGCTCATAACAAGAAAAAAAAACACTAATTCTAAAGGCCATAAACCATTGTCATAAGACAACATTTAAATTTTAAAAACATCGCAACTTTGGAATGTTGTTGAACAATAAAGTTTGCAACTTAAAAATATAAAGAATGAGCACATCAAAAACATTTTTATTAATTCATGGAGCTTGGGAAGGTGCTTGGGCGTGGAAAGAAACTACCGAATTTTTAGAAAGTAAAGGCAATACAGTAATTTCTATAGACCTTCCTGGTCATGGAGATGATGAAACACCTATTTCTGAAATTAATTTAGATCTTTATGCTAATAGAGTTAAAACGGAATTAGATAAATTTTCTGATCCAGTAGTTTTAGTAGCACATAGTTTTGCGGGTTATGTAATTTCAAAGGTTGCGGAAGAAGTGCCCCAAAAAATAGAAAAATTAATTTTTATTGCATCTGCTGTTCCTTATAATGGTAAGCCAGCAATTAAAATATTTGAAGAAGATAAAGAAAGTGAATTCCTTGCTAATTTAATATTTTCTGATGACCAGAGTAGTGCAACCATGAATAGAGAAACCATTAAAAATATCGTTTTTGGTGGAGCAACTGATGCACAAATTGATGAAGTAATTCCACAATTAGTTGAGCAAGCAACAAAACCTTTCTTTGAGTCTGTAGAGACTACAGAAAAGAATTTTGGTAGCGTTCCAAAAGCATATATCGAAACAAAATATGACCGTGTATTGAGTCTAAATGCACAAAGAATGTTACAAAAAGAGACTGGAATTACAGAGTCGGTTCTTTTAGATACGGGTCATGTTCCCTTAGTAACAACACCCGAAGAACTTGCGAATGCTTTGATGGAAGTATCCTAATTAAATTAGAACATTTGCTTTGAGTGAGCCTACTTATCTAATTTATTGGGAAGTAGGCTTATTAATTTATAATTATCAGGCATATTTGACGAATTAAATTGCCCAGCTACAAAACCCTATAACTCGTAAAATTGAAGGTTGATGATAGCATGATATCTCTTAAACCATTGTCATAAGACAACATTAAAGCTTTAGTTATATCGCAACTTTGTAATGTTGTTGAGCAACGAAGTTCACAATTTAAAATTAATATATTATGCCATTAACATTAACATTAACTGAAGGTGTTTTACCAATCGGAAAAGAGAAAGAAGCTGTAGCACAAATTACTGATGCTTTCTTGAAGAATCACGGTTTAACAGGAAATAAAGTAATGACACCAAACATAACTGCCCATGTATCAGTACTGCCTAAAAGTTCAACTTTTTCAGGTGGAAAAGAATTTTCTGGAGCATGGGTTGAATGGAAAGTTCCATCATTTGCACTTGCTGATAGAAATGTTCAGAAACAGTTTTTTGCAGATGCAACCGAAATTATTCATCAATTATCAGGAAAAACACAACCTAAAGATAATATCTACGTAAATGTTCTTCATGCTGTAGACGGTGGATGGAATTTAAATGGAAAAGCAATGACGAATGACGAATTAGGTGCAGAAATTAGCAAAGGATAATTATAACTAAGATTCAAACTAAAATAACCTTGACCTAACTGTTCAAGGTTATTTTCTCAATTCAAAATATTAAAAATGAAACACATACTTTTTATTGTAACAAGTACTAATATAACAGGTACTGGAAAACACGCTGCAGGATATGAATTTTCGGAAATAGCCGACCCCTATTTTGAATTCACGAACAAAGGATATACCGTTGATTTTTCAAGTATTCTTGGTGGACATCCGCCATTTGTGGGCTATGATTCATCTCAAAAATCCAGTAAGAAATTTAAAGAAAGTAACGGGTTTAAGAGACTTAATTTTAGTCATAAATTAGATGACGTTAATATCTCTGCTTATGATGCCATTTTCTTTCCAGGAGGTTTAGGATTAATGACAGATATGGTTGATAATCCATTGGTTAAAAAAATCATTAAAGAGGCCTATGAGAATAAAAATGTTATAGGTGCAGTATGTCACGGGCCAAGTGCTCTACTCAATGTTATTCTATCTGACGGTAGTAACTTATTAGAAGGAAAAAAAATTAATTCGTTTACTAAAGAAGAGGAGGATATTGATACCCATTTATTAGGAGATGTAATCCCGTTTATGCTTGATAAAGAATTGATAAAACAAGGGGCAATATTTTCGCATACGTCACCTTTTGAATCATATGTTGTTGCAGACGGAAACATAGTGACTGGTCAAAATCCGGCATCCGCATCTGGAGTAGCTATTGAAATGATAAAGCTAATTTAAAATTGAAAAAAATGAGAAAATCAAAAGTGCTGTTTATTACCACATCTCATGATGAATTGGGTAATTCAGGATTAAAAACTGGGGTTTGGTTTGAAGAAGTAGCAACTCCATATTATGCTTTTAAAAATGCAGGATTTGATATTGACATTGCATCAATAAAAGGAGGAGAAATTCCAATTGATCCAATAAGTGAACTACCAGAATGGGAAACTGAAGATACGATTCAGTTTAAAAACGATAGCATCGCGATGGATTATCTTAATCATAGTTTAAAACTTAATGAATTAAATAGTGAGAATTATGATCAAATATATTTTCCAGGTGGTCATGGGCCAATGTGGGACTTTGTGAATAATGAAACATTAACTAAACTTTTAAATGATTTTATCATTCAAGATAAGACTATTGGTGCGCTGTGTCATGGTGTTGCAGTTTTAGTTGATGCTTTGAATAGCAAGGGAGAACCTTTTATAAAGGGAAAAAAATTAACATCATTTTCAAATTCAGAAGAAGTTGCAGTCGGTGCCCAAGAAGTTGTACCTTTCCTTTTAGAAACCAAACTAAAAGAATTAGGAAGTATTTATAGTAAAGGCAATGATTTTACCTCCTATATTATCACAGATGGCAATTTGGTAACTGGTCAAAACCCAACATCGTCAGTTGGCGTAGCACTTAAAATGATAGATTTATTAGTGGATTAAATACTTAAACTATGAAACAAAAACATCCTCTTCCACCATTTACGTTGGAAACTGCGAAACAAAAAATTCAAATGGCAGAAGATGCTTGGAATTCTCAAAATCCAGAAAAAGTAAGTTTGGCATATACTGTTAATAGTGAATGGCGAAATCGAAATACATTTATTAAAGGGCGAGATGAAATTGCAACTTTTTTGTCGGAAAAATGGAAAAACGAGTTAGATTATAAATTAAAGAAAGAATATTGGGCACATTCAGAAAATAGAATAGCTGTTAGATTTGAATACGAATATAAAAACAAAAATGGAAGATGGTTCAGAGCATACGGTAATGAGAACTGGGAATTTGACAAAAATGGTCTAATGGAAAAAAGATATGCCAGTATTAATGATCTTGAAATACAAGAAAAAGATAAGCGATTGTGAAAAAAATACGGCATACAGTAGAGCACTTTAATATTGTATATATATTTTTAGCTAATCCGACAAAAACAGAAAAGTAGAAAAGATATTGTCCATACGTGTATAGTTAATCGTTTGTAAATATTTATTATACGTTTAGTATGATGTTAATAAGATTCAATAGTCAATGAGCGCTGGATTATTTATTATAAAATCGCTACAACAACTGAATAAGTCTACTAGTAAGTTTATTCAGTTGTTAGCAAAAATTAAAAACAACTCCTTCGATACATTATGAGAAAAATATTGCTATTAATAATTGGATTGTTATTTGTTAGTTGTTCTATCCCTAGTAAATTCGACTCACAAATGATGAGTGTTTCTGAAAGGGGTTATGGTGTTATAGTTACTAAAATAACACCACATAATAAAGTAGAAGTACCTGTAAATCTGATTACAGATAGTATTAATGTGAACCCCTCAATCCCTGGATCATTCAGCAATAGTACTTCATTGCGAAACTCTAAACAGATACCGCAATCAAAACTTCCTAATTATTTAACATTTGAATATCAATACATACAACTATCTGATTGTAATAATTCTAGAACAACGAAAACGGTAAAGTTAATTTTTATTAGTGATTCCAAACCAATAGAGAAAGGGGATATTATAGAAATGAGCGAAGAAAAAGCTAATTTTTATCTTAAAAAATCAATGGGTAGAGCCACTTTAGCTTCAATGGTAAATAAGAAAATTACCAAGGAAAGTGTTTTAAAACAATTTGAAAAAGAACTTAAAATAGCAAAAACATACTATTCAAAATCTCATTGTAAAACACAAATACCTATTGACTCTCTAAAGTTCACTAAAACCTTAGATTTAAGACCCTATAAAAAATCAAAAGAAATTAAAAGATTTAAGAAAAAAAATAAAACTGCTTCAGGAAGTTACTATGGAACAAGAATTACATATCAGTTTTATGATAGTGGTGAAATTAAATTACATTTAGAAAATTACACTACTAACCCATGGAAGTAACTTTTGCTAACAACGTTTATAAAATATAGCTCATAATTGCTTTCCGAAAGGTTGTGGTTTATTTACAAAGACCGTCAAATTTTTAAATTTGGCTTTTAAAATAGAAAGAGTGAGAACAAAACATAAAAAATTGGCATCTGTTTGCACGCTATATTTCATAGCCGAAACGTTGTATGTAATCTTGACATAAACTTAAATATATAACATGAACTACTACCAACAAGCCTCTAATGAGGTTTTGAAACCGTACATCAGATGTTTTTGGTGGTTAGACAATGATTCATCAGAAAATCTTGATTACACCATTTTACCTGACGGTTTTTTTGATATTATCGTTCGCTTTGAAAATTACAAATACCAAAGTACCGTGCTAACAGGACTATATACAAAAGAGGTTGAAGTGGTAATTCCTCCAAATCATCAATTTTTCGGAATACAATTCAAGTTACAGGCTGTGGAATATATATTCTGCGAAAGTATTGCTCCGTTATTAAATTCTGAAAAAAAAATACCCAATGTTTTTTGGAATCTAAATTCATTTGACTTTTTCGAAAAATTAGATACGATTGATACGTTAAGTTCAATAATAAGTAAAGAAGTCAATAAAGAAAATAATTTAGACAATCGAAAACTTAATCTATTCAGCTTATTGAGCAAAACCAAAGGCAATCACAGCGTGAGCTATTTTGCTGATAACGTATTTTGGTCTAGTAGGCAAATCAATAGATATTTTAATAAAATGTTTGGCCTTTCACTAAAAAGCTATTGTAATATATTACGATGTTCGGCATCATTCAAAGACATCAAAAAAGGAGATTTATTGTCAAACCAAAACTACTTCGACAGATCTCATTTTAATAAAGAAATAAAAAAGTATACCAACCACACTCCGAAAAATCTATCAAATAACGAAAACGACCGATTCTTACAAATTTCTATCATCCCTAATAAGTAACTTCGCAATATTACTAACCATGATAAACTAGGAATGGACAAAGAAGTGGTTGATTGGAAAAACAAGGGTCAAACAATAAATGTAAACAGCCATCAAGTATTTTATATCAAGGAAGGTAGCGGCCCTAACCTTTTAATACTTCACGGCTATCCTTTTAATACTTTCGAGTGGAGATCTGTTTGGGAATATCTAGTAAAAGATTACACCGTTTTTACATTTGATTATTTGGGTATGGGTTTTTCAGATAAACCCAAAAATCATGACTATAGCTTTCATGAACATTGCGAAATGGTTAATTTTCTAATTGAATTTTGGGGTATTAAACAAACCCATATCCTGTCACATGATCTAGGAGTCAGTATTGCTCAAGAGTTATTAGCTAGAGACATAGCTTCACAAAACTGCTTTAAAATACAATCGTTAGTATATATGAACGGTGGTTTGTTTATGGATAGTTACAAACCTAGAATGATACAGCGATTGCTTTCACAATCTCCCAAGCCTATTGGGAAATTGTTGAGCAAGTTGCTCACTAAAGAGAAATTGAAAAAATCAATACAACCAATTTTTGGTCCTAACACCCAACCCACGAACCAACTCATAAATCAATTCTGGGATATTTTAAATTATAACGATGGCAAATCGATCGCATATTTGATTGGTAGGCTGGTTTTTGACAAATTAAACCATCAAAAAAGATGGATAAGTGCAATGCAAAAGACGAAGGTTTCCATGTGCTTTATAAATGGTCCATTTGATCCTAATTCTGGTATCCATATGGCTAATCGATATAAGGAACTGATTCCCAGCCCTAACGTAAAGCTACTAGGACAAGACATTGGACATTGGCCACAAATTGAGGACCCAAGTGGGGTTTTGTCATATTATCAAGAATTTAGAAACGAAATTCAAAAAAACATTAACGACAACTCTCTTGATTAAAAAGGTTTTCTGAAACTTGAGAATGCTTGAAATGAAATACGTCATATAACATTAGTTGTGTATAATCTAAAAATAAATAGTGATGATAAAAAAAATAGCAATAACATTTAGTGTAATTCTATATGCCATTGTCGTCCCTTTTTTGGACATCAATGAAACGCATGTTTGGAATCCAGATTGGACGCCTCATGCACGAATTCATGAAGTTTGGCAATTAGTTACTAACTCAAGTATTGGAGTATTATGCTTGTGGTTAGTTTGGTATAAAAAAGAAGTTCGATTAAGTACTTTATTAAGTCTCATCGTTATGGGAGGGTTTTTATTAGCATTCTTCTTAAAAGATGGGTATGGTGGTTCTATGAAATATTTAGATGGAAGTGAAAAGATTGTATTAGGAATTAATATTGGAATTTTAGGATTTGGCATAGCGTTCCTATTTTTAATACTATCGCATGTGTTTACAAGGAGACAGAAACCTAAGTTTTGAAACTCTAAATAATAGATCTGAAATACTGATAAGGAATTTAATCATTACAGAATAATAATTGTTTATATAAATTCATCCTTATTAGAGAGAAATAATATAACTGGTTAAAGATATTTATTACAAGTCAAAGAAAAAAATGTATCTAAAAAGTATGATAAAACCCTATTTAGTAAATGTGCACCAAGAAATTATTGATGATTTGAATTTAAGAATTCAAAACACGCGCTGGCCTGATGAAATAAACAACTCCAATTGGAATTATGGTACCAACCTTTCTTATATGAAAGAATTAAGTAACTACTGGCTCAATGATTTTAGTTGGAAAAAAGTTGAAAAAAAGATTAATGCATTCCCAAATTTTATGGCAGATATTGATGGTCATCAAATCCATTTTTTGCATATAAAAGGTAAGGGTAAAAAATCTATACCTTTAATCATCACACATGGATGGCCAGGGTCATTTATAGAGATGTTAAAGCTGATTCCACTGTTAACTAATGATGAGAATTTTTCTTTTGATTTGATAATTCCTTCAGTTATTGGGTTTGGATTTTCTAGCAAGTATGTAGAAAGCGGATGTGATAATGCCTATGTAGCAGAGATATGGCATAAGCTAATGCTCAAACTTGGTTATAAAAAATATGGTGCCCAGGGAGGAGATATAGGTTCTGGTATTAGTACGCGACTAGCAATGAAATATCCCGACCATATAATAGGAATACATCTTAATTATGTGTCGGATTCTTTTCAACCCTATATGACAGAAGAAGAACTTTCTGAAGATGTGATAAAATACAATCAAGGACTTGAAGAATGGGCTTCAAAAGAAGCTGGATATGCTTATATACAGAGCACGAAACCAATAACATTGGGATACGGATTAAATGATTCACCTATTGGGTTATGCGCTTGGATAGTCGAAAAATTCAATAGTTGGAGTGATAATGAAGGGGACATTGAAAACATATTTACAAAAGATGAAATTTTAGCCAATATTACTCTTTACTGGGTGACACAATCCATCCATTCATCCATAAGAATATATAATGAAAACAGTAAAAATCCAATGAAATTTGGAGCAAATGATTTCGTGAAACCACCTGTTGCATATGCTAATTTCCCTAAGGAATTATCTAAACCACCTAAAGTATATATGTCAAAAGGATATAATGTAACCCAATGGACAAATATGCCAAAAGGAGGTCATTTTGCTGCTATGGAAAAGCCAGTATTGTTAGCTTCTGATATTATGACTTTTTTTTGCTCACTATAATTATTTAAAAATTTAAAAACAAGAATGTGCTAATCATGAGAGGCTCCAAAGGCATTGGAAAAGCTACGGCTATAGCTTTTGCAGAGAAAGAAAGGTTACTACTTGAATCTCCTTTTAAAAGAATGGCAGAACCCTTTGAAGTAGCACATGCTATACTATTTCTCGCATCAAAATAGGCATTGTATTCATCAGGAACAATCATTGATGTAAATGGGGCTTCTTATTTAAAAACATAAAAATTGATTATAAAAACAGAGAGTCCCAGGTGTAAGGATATATTCTGTTATTTGACTAATGAAAGGGCGTTTCTCCCATTGTAAATTCAAGAAATTGTATGACAAACAAAATAAAGACAAAAGCATCGGTAGTAAAGCATTTTCTCTGGTTTTACAGTAGTATAATTTTTATTCTATTGGTATTCATGTTTTTATTAATTCTATTTAAAAACAAATATGCAGTAGCTACTACAGTTTTGTTTTTTAAAGATTTTGTGGGTAATCTGTTTACCAGCCCCTCATTTTATGTAATAACTACGATACCATATTTTCTTTTTTTATTTATTAAAAATATTATTTACGACTACAAACGAAATAAAATTAAAGGCTTATTAAAAAGTGTTTTTTTTAAAATAGCTATTCCTGTTATGATTCTTTTTATAGGAAATAAAGCGTTGCAGAATTATCGATTATCTGAAGTGCTAAACTATACTTGGGATACTACTATAGAAAACAATTCGACTAAAGTAAACAATTATTATAGTATCGATAATAAGCAAAGAGGCATTCATGTATTCAATATAAGTAAAGATTTAGAGGACATTGAACTGCTTAAGACTAATAATTTTGAATGGATTACTCTTACACCATTTATAAATCAGGGCGATTATAATAAACCCACGTTAAGATTAATTTCTGATGATAGCTATGAAAATATGCTAAAACATTATAAAGTCATAAAGGAAGAATGTGATAGCTATGGAATAAAAATAATGTTAAAACCTCATATCTGGCTATCAAAAATTGAAAACGGGAAATGGCGATCTGATATTGAAATGGAAACTGAGCAAGATTGGAATACTTGGTTTGAAAATTATAATCAAACCATCATAAAATATGCAGAACTTGCAGAACAATTACAGATGGAACAATTCTGTATAGGCACAGAGTTAGAAACTACTGTTTATGAAAAACCTGATCAATGGAAAGCCCTAATACAAAAAGTTAGAGCAATCTATAAAGGAAAACTGACATATGCAGCTAATTGGGATAATGAGTATAAGAAAGTGCCTTTTTGGGGCGAGTTAGATTATATAGGAATCCAAGCCTACTTTCCGATAAGTGTGAAAGACGACCCAGCACTTTTGGAGTTAGAAAACTATTGGAGAAAACATGCAGAAGAGATAGTATTGGTTAGCTCAAAGTTTAACAAACCCATACTTTTTACAGAATTAGGTTATAAGTCTATTCGAGGTACTTCTAAAAAACCATGGGAGTGGAATGGTATAATGAATACGTATTCAAAAATTTCTAAAAAAGAACAGCTTTTATGTTATCAGGCTTTTTTTAATACCATATGGGAGGAGCCATGGTTTCATGGTATTCATATCTGGGAATGGCAAAGTCGTGGTACGTCAAGTGGGAATAATACCAATTTCACTATTGAAGGTAAGCCATCTTTAAATCTTATTGCAAAACATTTTAAGCCTTAAAGAGTAATTATTTGACATAGGTCAAAAGTTTAGAGTTATAAACCTCTTAATTTCAACAAAAATTAAAACATGAATATTACCAGAGTATCAAAATTACTTTTTAGTTTGTTTTTAATTATTTTTAGATAATGAAAGATATTTGACATAGTTTCAATTGAGTTCAATCATCGATAAAACTAGCGTGAATATTAGTGAATACTCAACTTGGACCTAGCTAGGAAATTTTAAATTCCAGTAAAGTCAATGAAAAGGAATTTCATGCAAGACCGAAACCTAGTAAATGCAACTAACCATACACGAACACCTTGGTAATAATTAAAAAAATATAATGTAAAATTTTAGCATTCCCTGTATCTAAATAATAAGTGTATTAAACAAATCCGAAAACTTAAATATATAACGTGAACTACTATCAACAAGCCTCCAATGAGGTTTTGAAACCGTACATCAGAAAATCTTGATTACACCATTTTATCTGACGGTTTTTTGATATTATCGTTCGCTTTGAAATTATAAATACCAAAGTGCCGTGCTAACAGGACTATATACAAAAGAGGTTGAAGTGGTAATTCCTCCAAATTATCAACTTTTCGGAATACAATTCAAATTACAGGCTGTGGAATATATATTCTGCGAAAGTATTGCTCCGTTATTAAAATCTGAAAAAAAAATACCCAATGCTTTTGGAATCTAAATTTATTTGACTTTTTCTAAAAATTAGATGCGATTGATACGTTCAGTTTAATAATAAGTCAGGAAATCAATAAAGAAAATAATTTAGACAATCGAAAACTTAATCTATTCAGCTTATTGAGCAAAACCAAAGGCAATCACAGCGTGAGCTATTTTGCTGATAACGTATTTTGATCCAGTAGGTAAACCAATAGATATTTTAATAAATTGTTAGGGCTTTCACTAATAGCCTATTGTAATATATTACGATGTTCGGCATTATTCAAAGACATCAAAAAAGGAGATTTATTGTCAAGCCAAAACTACTTCGAAAAATCTATCAAATAACGAAAACGACCGATTCTTACAAATTTCTATCATCCCTAATAAGTAACTTTGTGGTATCGATTGTATTTAAATAAAAACTATAAGAGCATTAAACAGATACGAGAACTTAAAAGAGCCAGAAGAAAAATTTGGGTAGAAGGTCATACTGATAATGCCGGTAAATCTAATATGAAGTTGTCTAAAAATAGAACAAAATTTGTTCTTATGGCATGTACTGATGTGGGTATTCATGAATCCAAACTGAAAAGTAAAAGCATTGGGTAAACCAAACCTGTAGAAGACAATTTACTCGGAAAGGGAAAGGCTAAAAACAGAAGAGTTGAACTAAGAAAAATAAAAGAGCATATCAATTTGTACAATGCATGTACACACCTCGGGATGCAAACGAAGTATATAAGGGACGTCGTGCAAAAATATAAAACTACGAAAAATGAAAAAAATCTTTTTATTAACATTAATTGTTTTAGGAACAGTGGTTTGTTCGAATGATACTAGTCTTAAAACTAATGTCGATGATAATGTAAATCAAAATTTAATAACTTATCAAATATCAAATAGTAATGTTTTTAGTACGACATCTGAACAAGTTAAAAATGCTAGTTTTAATACCATTACCCTTAAAGAAGGTTTTATAACATCTAAACTTGCTTCTCCTCTTGGTAAATTTGAAGCTGCGAAAAATTTTGATTTAAGTCTGCAAATTACAAGACAAACAAAGAACCCAAAATTTAAAGTTGGCTCTTTTAGTTTAGCTGGACCAGAAATCATAATAAACGCTTTCATTTCTCCTGAAAACACAACGTTTGCTATTGTTAATGTTTTAAGTATTCAAAAGTATGAAGTCTTAAAATATTTAGATAAAATTGACGAGCTTAAAGATAAATTTGTTTTCCATTCAAATTCTGATAATAAATTAATTATTGAAAAAGTAGAAGATAGGAAAGAGCTTGAAAATGATGCTACTGGTAATTTTAAAATTGGTTCTCAGTTATTAGAAGGATATGCGCTAATTCATTTAATGGAAGTAAATTCTAATGAAATTTTTTCTATAAAATTAGATTTTAGTGTAATTAATGATATTAGATTAAGAATATAATGATAGAAAAACACGTAAATAAGTTAAAACGAATAGATCACAATAGCGGAAATTTCTTTTCTCTTAAAACAAGTTTTCGTTCAGACGATTTACTTCTCGACTTTGGATATGATCGCGCCTCAAAAAAAAAGTGGATAACTTATCCATAGTTCCAACTTGGAGAATTAGAAGAAATATCGGTAAACATAAGAGTATTAAACAAATACGAAAAATTAGAAACTTAAAAAGGTTGTCATAAGACAATATTTTAGCAAATGACTCTTCTTATTTTCGCAGCATGGATTTATTAACTTAAAAAGAGGAAAGTTCAGACAAAGAGAATCAATAGTTAATTATAGAACCAAAAATCAAATAATAATTAAAATACGATAAATTATGAATAAATTGACTTCAACTATCATAGTAATTATTTTAATTTTTCTGAATTCAACTTTTACTTTTGCGCAAGAAAGTAAATTAAAGTTGAATTCTAGCTCTTTAAGTTTAGGTGTCGGCTTAATCGATTCATCATTTGATAATTCTAGAGGTGGATTTAATATAAGTTTAGATATTTCTACTAAGTTGAATAAAAATCTTATTTCTTTCTATTTGAATTCAGGTTCTCAACTTAAGGTGTTTGATGCAGGGGCAGAGGAGGAATATACTGAAATAAATGCAACTTATGGAAGAGAGATTGAATTGAATAGTTGGATAAAAGTAGAAGGGCATATAGGATTGGGTTTTTTTAATTACAGTGTTAAAAATCGTTCAACTGACTGGAAAACAGAAAAAGAGTCGACTATTGGTTTTCCGTTTAGAGTAAAACTAATTTTTTATACAAGTAAGCATTTTGGAATAGGAATAAACCCAAATATGAATCTAAACTCTTTAGTGAATATATATTCTGGAAATATAATTTTTCAATATAAGTTTTAAAAAAAAAGCATATAACATTGGCTATAAATAATGATTGTTGTTTTCTGCTTTTGAAATTCTGTAAAGATTTTCAGTTTTGAATGTACTTACAAAGTTAGGTTTTTATCAGGAAATGTTCGTGCCGAAATATGCTACAGCTCATGTACAACATCGTTAGCAATAATTAAAAAATAACTTGTAAGCTTTTGGTATTTCTTATATCTAAACTAAAAATATAAGGAAACAAAATAAAAACACGCACTTAATATTTAAACAAATGAAATATACACGTTACATTATACTAATTACTCTTGTAACATTTATACAGGTATTTAGCCAGGAAAAACTTAATAAAGAAAAGTCACAAGTTAAAATATTTAATGAAGGCTATTTTGTTTCAAAAATCACCCAAAAAATTAATTTAGAACCTGACACCTTAAATTCGATTACATATTTCAAGAATAATAAAATAAGGGCAGAATCGCCTTATTACGTTGGCAGTGGACAAACTATACTTATTGTTGATGTTAAAACTAAAGAAATTCTAACTCTTACAGATCATCCGTACTATGGTAAAACATTTAGTCTTGCAAAAAGGAATTCTAGGGAAGATCAAAAAGAAAAATATGAAGTTGTTTTAGGAAACAAAAAAAGAAAAATTCTAGGTTATAATTGTCAACAATATATAATAAAAGTTAATGAGTCTACTCAATTTGAAATATATAGTACAAAAGAATTTAGCACCACTTATTTGAATAATAATAAAACATTGCGTTTGGAGTTAAAAGTAGGATTTATTTTATATAGAAAAGTCACCTCTGAAGGTCAGACCCAAAGCATATCAGAAGTAGTAAAAATAGTAAGTGAGCCTGTATCAGACAAAAAGTTTAGTTTGACACCTCCGAAAGAATACATGAAAATTGGTGAATAGTTTTCAATAGTTAAAAAATAACTCTGTTCAAATACAAAAATGCAAACGCACTTTACATTTCAAATCCTTAAACAAATGAAATATACACTTTACATTATACTAATTACTCTTGTAACATCCTTTCGGGTATTTAGTCAAGAAACAGTATTAAGTCCAATAAATAATCCAGCTATCAAAAACCTAGTTTTATCCGAAACATCAGAGATGAATTGGTTTATGCTTCAAGATACGCTGAAGGTACAAATAGGAAAAGTAAAAACAGAAATACAGAAGAGAAAAGAGAATATATATATTATAACAACAGTTGATATGGTACATTCACCTGCAAAATGGATTGACAGTACGGTTGTTGGAACACAGAATTTTGCCCCTAAATATCATTCGTCATACAATCAACAAAGAGATATGGTATTAAAATTTGGAGAAAAAATTACGGGCTATTATTTAGATAAAAAAACAGAAATGAAAACAGAAATTTCTGAAGAAGCTGAGACTTCTTTTTTTGATAGTAATTTTTATCCTCAATTCATAAGATTTCTTCCCCTAAAAAATGGATACTCAAATACTATTTCAATTTTTGACTATAATCCTAAAGCTGAAATAGGACTAATTACTGCAACCATCAAAAATACAGAAGAAACAACTCTAAATTTTAATGAAAAGAAAAGAAGCGTCTGGAAAGTTGAAACCACAGATGATATTTCAAACAATTCTGCTGTAAGCACATATTATATTGACACGACAACTAGAAAAATACTGAAACAAGAAATTGATTTTGGTGGCAGAAAAATGGTCATGGAATTAGTAGAGTAAATAACATAAAAAACACAAACAAAAATTAAAACAAAACTATTATGAAAAAACTATTGCTAGTATCAACTATTGTCATTTTAGGAATGACAAATTCAATGATGGCACAAAATGTCAATTTTGGATTAAAAACAGGCCTTAACATTTCAAACTTTACTGGAGGTGACGCTGATAGGAATAGCTTATTCGGTTTTCATATTGGTGGATTTGCCGAATTTAAGATAAACGAAAATTTTTCACTTCAACCAGAATTATTGTATTCCACACAGGGTTCAGAGGCTGAAAATTTAGCAAAAATCAAAGTAGATTATCTAGTAATCCCATTGATGGCAAAATATTACCTGTCTGAAAAATTTAGTATAGAAGTAGGGCCGCAAGCGTCATTTTTGATTAATGATAAAGCCGAATTTAATGATGGGTCAATTGCTGATTCTGAGATTGATGCCTCAAGTTTTGATTTTGGACTTAATGTTGGTGTTGGATATAATTTCAGTTCTCATTTATTTGCGCAAGTACGCTATAATTACGGTATTACAACAGTTGGAGAAAACCCTGATATTAGAAACAGTGTATTTCAAATTTCATTGGGATATAAGTTTTAAGTGATACCAAATCTAAACCAAAAAGATAGTTTAAAATTATGATGTCTTTTTGGTTTAACTATCTCATCATGATCAAAATTAACATAGCATTTAAAAAATAATTTATAAAAAATATTCTTTTCACTATTCTTTCAATACTGATCTCTCTGAGTTCATTTGCACAAGATTCTACGATCACTCCATTAAACAATTCTTTTGATTCAGAGTTAATCAAAAATGAGAATTATGAAATGACTTGGTCTATCGTATAAGACACTTCCAAAATAGAAATCGGAAAAATTAAAACAGAGATAAAAAAATTAAGAATAACGTTTTAATAATAACCTCTGTTAAAATGAATCAAGCTAAAACAAAATGGTTTGACATTACTATTGCTCATATAAATAACCTTAAACCTATGTACCACTCTTCATATAATCAACAAAGAGATAGGGGACTTAATTTTGATGAAAAAGTAACTGGTTATTATTTTGACAAAAAGACACATACTAAAAGTGAAATATCTGAAAATACTCCATGCGTATATAATTTGTCATCAAAATTTTAGTTTTCCTTCCTCTAGCCTTTCCGTTAAGAAACTTTCTAGTCGATAATAGCTTATCAAACGTTTTAATATATCATCTGTACTCTTTAATGTATCGATCAAGAATTTTGAAGGATATGACTAAAACGCGCTTTTGTATTATTCTATGACGTTTTTGAAATTAATTCTCTCGAATTAATAGTAGCTATTGTAATATCTAATTATTGGAATCACATTTGAGTCAGGTATTCATTTTGAATATCTACATGTATTCTAAATCTTAAATTATGAATAGACTATTATTTTTAGCTTTTGCAATATATTTTATTTGTCTTGAGGTAACCTATGGGCAACAAACAGTAGGGTTCTCTGAAAATAAACTTTGGTTAAGAGGAGACAGTATTATACAACAGAATTCCGAAAATCGAACGAGAAACAAGGAGGTGTTGTATAATTACAATCCTGTGGTAGATATTATGAAAGAAAAAGCAGTTTATAAAAATCTACTAGATGAATATTTTTCCATTTTCACAGTTTTTAAGACCAATGACAATAGTGAAGAAAATGTCTTTAAACTATCTACTCGAAAAAATAAAATTAAAGTAACAAGTACTTTTATCGATAAAGATGAAGGTTTAGAATATGATAAATCAGACCCGAATAATGGAATGATTTTATCCTACATGACCAGAATGAAGCATTTTTCTAAAAAAAATAGCTTGTCATTTAAGGATTTCTATAAACGTATTAATGAAGATCCAGAAAATAATCAATTGGTTGAAGTTTTATATTTCCCAAAGATCCTCAACCTACTAGAGCGTTCTAAAGTAGAGTCGTATTTATCTATTAAATATGGCATTAGCCTTATTGGTAAAAAGAGCTATATCACTTCACAGAACGATACCATCTGGTCGTATAAAAAGAATAAAGAATTTACTCATAATGTTACAGGTATAGGTAGAGATGATGAACATAAATTAGATCAAAAACAATCAGGTAATGCCTTGAATGATGGTCTTATTATTGGTTTTGATACAATAGAAACATCAAATACTAAAAATAAAACTAAAGTATCTAATGGCTTCTTTCTAGTTTGGGGAAATAATAACGCAGGCACAGAACTATTGAATAATGCAAATGATACGTTTCGAAAAATGGAACGTGTATGGAAAGTACAAACCAGTAATGGGCTAGAAGATTTAAACCAACAAAGCATAGAATTACATGTCAACCTGAAGGATATGGAAATGAAATTACCTGCTCCAGGTGATACCCCTTTTAAATTATGGCTTGCAGTTCAGGATAATTATAAGGGATCTTTCGATTTTGAAACGGCTATAATATACCCTTCAGTAAATACCGAAACTGGAATTATGGTTTTTAAAGATATTCCTTGGGAGATTACTGATAAAGAGTTTCGCTATTTCACATTTTTTGCTGCACCTGCTTTTTTTGCACAAACCAAAGTTACTGCAACCAATTGTGTCAATACAACATCGTCTTTAGTAGAATTGAAACTTGAAGGAGGACAAGCTCCATTTAACATTGAAACAACGTCTGAAAATGGTATAACAATACACGAAACTAATGACGCTCATTTTAATTTAAATTTAGAAGCTGGAACCCACAACATAATAATAACCGATGCACTTAATCAAGTTTTCGAAACGTCTGTAAAACTTGATGTTCAAAATACTCCAGTAGTAGAAATTGCACCTGTTTGGCAGTTAGATGCCAATGGTCAAGTACATGTATTGCCATATGTAACAGCACATAAAAATTTAGACTTAACATATGCCTGGTATGATAGTACAACCAAACTGGCCACAACTCAACAATTTGTCTTTCGATCGAAGGGAAATTATGAATTTGTAGTAATCACAGCCAATGGATGTGAAACACGATTTCCTATAGAAGTAATTGGAAATAATGCTTTTGATAACGGAAGTTCGGAACTATTTCCGAATCCGGTAGAAATTAATCAATCGTTTACATTGAGTATGAATTTAAAGCAACCATCTAAGGTGATAATTCGCATTTTCAATATAAACGGCCAACTCGTAGCTTCAGAACAATTGTTGAATAGACAACAGATCACTTATCAAAATAAACTATCAAATTCGGGAATTTATTTTGTGTCTGTCGAAACAGCTCAAACGAGTAGAACCTTCAAACTCTTGGTTAAGTAAAATACCAAAGTCACATAATATTTTATTAAACGCACATCTTATGAAAACTAATACGACACCTTTATCGTTTACAACAAATAGACGGTTCAAAAAATTCGCTTATCGCGTTATATTAATAACAGCATTACATTGGATTTTTGTTCTTCCAGCGCAACCAATTTTAGGGCCAGTAATCGACCTTTATGGTGATCGTTTAAATAATTTTTTTGAAACCAATCTAGAAAGAGGATTAGAAGAGTATACCTTAGATTTTATTTCATTAGAGACATCTTCAGAGAAGGAAAATAGTGCGAATTTAGATTCGGAAACAATCAACACAGTCACATCAGATAAAAAAGAGCCACCAATAAGTTCTAAAGCGTCATTATCGAAAATAAAATCTCTTTTTGAAGGCGGAATTTTTAAAGCAGACCTAGTACAAGGGCATGTTGGTGTATCAAAGCAAATGCCAATGGACAATCCATCAGATAATTTATTTGTGATTCAGATTGACGATTTGCCGCAATTAAAAATAACAGATAAAGTGATCCTGAAATACGAACTGGAAGGTGTACAAGGACAATATGCTGTTTCTCGAAGTATCAATGGACGCTCTGCATTTGGAGGATATATGGTGAAAGCTACAAAAGGTTGGACCACTCAAGAGGAGGAATTGAATAAAAATTGGTTAATGGAAGGTGAAAATGAAGTGTTGTTTACAATTCCGTCCTCAATGCACCATCAATATACCATTAAAAATGTACAGATTGAAATAAAATCAGGAGATACAGAAAAAGTACCTTCTCTTCTAGTGCTTCAACAAGATCAAGTTCAACTTACAAAAGACAATAATATATATATTAAGGGATTTGTAAAAGGAACCATTTCCGGAAATCTTAATGTTATAGCAGGAACGACACCATTACAAGTTTCAGATGGAGAGTTTGAAGGTCTAGTGCCCATTAAAGAATGGCAAAACGCAAGTAATATTTTACGTGTTATCGCAACAGATTCTTCTGGTTTATTAGGGCAAGAAGTGATATTTGTAGAAGATTATTTAATGGAAGCCGATCACCTTTATGATTTGCAAACTACAAAGTATCGTGCAACTGTAAGTGCTTTGGTCGCTGAACGGAATGAAGCTTTTGGAATAGCAGTAAATACTTATGAAGATACCTCAGCAAAAGAAAGTATCGCAATAACCTCTTTAAGAGCAATAGATATTGCACCATTTGAATCTGGGATGCGAAATGTAACTAAAAATGCTCATGCATATAGAGTTAATTCAACCAATAGAATTAATACTGAAAAACCTTTTAAATTGGAATTAGAGTTTAATCCAGAAATGATTCCAGAGGGTTATTCTAAAAAAGATATAAGAACTTTTTATTTTGATAAAAAAGAAAAAGGTTGGAAGGCGTTGATAAAGGATTCTTTAGATGTCAAAAAAAATAGACTTATTTCCTATTTAAAAATTGATGACATCAACAATGGTACAGATTATATAAACGGAATAATTCAAACTCCAGAGGCATCATCGACAAGTTCGTTCATGCCAACAATGATGAATGATATTAAGGCTGTTGATCCTTCAGCAGCAATGACCTTAATTACACCTCCTGTTGTATCGCAAAGAGGAGATGCTAATATTTCCTATCCTATTCGAATTCCAGCTGGAAGAAACGGAATGCAACCTAATGTTGGGTTGCGCTATAGCAGTGAAGGGGGTAATGGCTGGTTGGGCCTTGGTTGGAGTATGAATATGCCTTCTGTAAATCTTGATACACGTTGGGGAGCGCCAATTTTCGATACAACTGGAGAGTCAGAATTATATAACCTCAATGGAGAAATGTTAATGTATCCAAACAATTTCTTACCACATAGACACGCTGGTGATGAGGTTAGTGGGTATGATACATCTCTTCAAAATAGAACCGAATATATAAATGATGGCGCAAAGATATTTACACCAAGAAAACAAGGTGGATTTGCTAAGATTGAGCGGTACGGAACAACACCTGAAAATTACTATTGGAAAACCACAGATGCATCAGGAACTGTAAGTTGGTATGGTGGATACGACGGAAATCTTATCGATAATACTATTGTAAGGAATGATGCCAATAACATTGTACATTGGGCTTTGTATAAAGTTGAAGATGTGTTCGGAAACAATATGGTATATACCTATACAAATGAAAATATAGGAGCCACTGGTGATAATTTATCGAATGGAACGTATTTTTATTGCGATAGTGTCATTTATACTGGACATAATACAACAAATGGAGCATATAAAGTACAATTTATACTTGATGAAAGTAATGTGAAACTTGATGTCAACATTAATGCTAAATTAGGTTTAAAATGGATTGATCCATATTTGCTTAAAAACATTGAAATTAGTTATAACAATAACCTAATAAGATCATATGAACTTGATTATATTGAAGGTCGTTTTACTAAAAACCTCTTAGAATGGGTAGCTGAAAAAGATAAAGAAGGCAACGAATTTTATCGTCATGATTTCCAATATTATGACGACGTACAAGAATTGAATGGAGGCAATTTATATACTGCGCCTCAAACTATAGAACTTCCAGACTATAGTCCAAGCTTTGCAAATAGCTTAGGTGGATTAATAGATCGATCAGAGATTAGCGCAAATCAAAGCATAGAAACTGGGTTTAGGGCTAGTATTTCTGCTGGAATTGAAATAAGACCTGCAGTACATTCTCAGAACAAAAGAAGACATGTAACTTTTGGAGCGCCTTTTGGCGAAAATTCATTTAAAAATAAAGGAAAGGTTACACTCTCTGACATTGATGGAGATGGATTAGATGACCTCATTTACAGAACAGGCAACGGATTAGAATATTTTAGAGGTCAATTGGAACTTAGCGACCAATTTGAAAATAGATTTGAATATACCTTTCTGACTGATACACCAAGTAATGCTTTACCTATAAACAATGCTTCAGATTATTATAGAAGTAAAGGGTTCTCTAAAACAATATTTGGAGAATCATACGACCTGTATGCTTTTGGATTTTTTGGGTCGAAAAAGCGTGTTAAGACGAAGTCGGAGTCTACAGTCTATTTTGTAGATGGGAATGGCGATAATATAATGGATATTGTAAAAGATGAAGTGGTATATTTCAATACACTGGACGAAGCTACTGGAGGGAGAAGTTTTGTTAGCTCAAGCGCCGAATCTGAAAATATGGTCATAACCGATTCTAGTATTCCTGGTCTTCCAGATGACCCAGATCCACAAGATCAGGTTCAACAGGCACTCCTTGATTTTGATGCAGTGAGAGTATGGATAGCTCCGAGAGATGGTACGGTCGCGATTACAGATAAAATTCAAAGTTTAACCCCTGGAAATGTCGTATACACAATAGAGACGTCGAAACCTTCATTAAATAATGGAGATCCTTTTAGAATGTTTTTTACATATATAAACACATCGTCTCAAGATGTCACTTTGCATGAATATGAAAATGGAGCACCATTAGGATTAGGCGTTCCATCAGGCCCTATTGTGGTTGACAAAGGGCAAAAATTATATTTTAGAGTGCACTCTGGAAATAATAATCCAGAAATAAACTCTTCACCAAGAATAGTTTATGATGATGGACCTTCAGGGGGAGATGAAATAGGTAAGAAAGAAGAAGTATATGAGTTCGCAAAGGATTTCTGTTTAGATGATAATACAGGTGTGGCGTTTCCAGGAACAGGGATAGGTGCTTTGTCTATGCCAACAATTACTGTACGACCTACAGATGATATCACATTTGAAGTTGTGCAACGCTTTTGGAATACTGATGGCGATTTGATCAGTGAACATCAATTAATGAACAAAGTCGCATTAAATTTACAAACTACGGTTATTAGCAATGCCGATTTGCAACAGCCTCTACCTCACTTAAATAGCGCCTATTTTTCTACAATAAGTTTTGAAGCTTTGTCAGATTCTAATGCTTTAGAATGGTCTGCTTTTAGATGGAATATGGACTTTATTTATCAACCTAATCAAGATGCTATCGAAAATCAAGGTATTCCAGATATGGAAATAACCAGACATATTGTACCAGATTATCCTATTTATAGAGCAACAAATTACGATATTCCTTATGGTCATGTTCTTGCCGAAGAGAATTGGCAATCTCCGGCAATTCCTCCATCAGGGAATAACTCTTGTGAAGCACGCCCAGCGATTTTGTCAGGTACACCAGCTGGGTTTACAAATGAGGACAACGGGACTTTCGTTTTTGTTGTGAAATTACCGAATTACACAAAAGGTAAGATTAGAATTGATGTGATCGATGGTGTGATTACCCCAGAAAGTACTATTCCTATTGGGATATTTGATGGAGACCTAGATATACCTCTGCCGGGAACTATAGTGTCTTTTATTGGGTATTATTCAATCGGTAAGAATAATAAAGAATTACTCCGAAAATATATTGATGCTGCTGGAATAAATCAAAGTGTTGAAGTTAGCTATAACTGGTCAAACCCGAATGCAATGTATACGACTGGCGCTCATGAGTACTATAATAATGAAATGCCTCATTTAGGTCCTCTCTATAGAGGTTGGGGACAGTTCTTTTATAACGAAAATTACGATGGCGGAGGCATGGCAGGTGATGTTTTTGGAAACCTAATAAATAAGGATATTGTTGAAAACCCAGAATTAAATCACACGTTTTCAATTCCTGGTGTTAATTGTCCTCAAGATGAAAATTATGCACAGTGTGTACAGCAAAGTTTAAATTTACCAAGCGAAGGGACAGTAATAACCGCTGGCGATTTAGATAATCTATTTGGAAATCTAGATGGTATGCTAGACCCAAGTAATTTTGAATATCCAGAAATTAGTTTTGTTCCTGGTAAGGCGCAACGCATGGAATCATTAGATTCTGAAAAATGGATAGGACTCTCAGAAGCTCAATTTTCGGCTGCAAGAACTTATAGAACGGTAAATTATGCTGGTGGAGGAAATAATGATGGTGGAAATAGTGGTCCATTCAGTGGAATAATTCAGGATGAAGACGATGAAGGAGATTGGGGTGATGCCAATGGAACGACAGGAATGCATGCTATTAATAAAGTGCAAAAAAGTTCTTCAAAAACACTAGCAGGAGGCTATGGTCCTGTTGCACTTAATAATACCGAAACAGATGATTATAACAATACGGTTTCAGACTTTATTGATATTAATGGAGATCGTTATCCAGATGCGGTTTATCCACAAGTAGTAACTAAGTCTAATATGACTGGTGGACATAAAAATATGTTGGAACAACATTTGTTTGGCGAGCCTGGAAACATGTATAGTTCTGGTCAATCTATTTCTTTATCTGGAAGTACCAATGATCTTAGACCAGACAAATCTAACGCTTCGGAAAGTGCTCCAGCACCCAAAGCTAATGCTAAGGGTAATTTGAATACCGTTACGACAGGGCCACCAATGGCAACTTTAGGCATCAATGTTAATATAGAAGCAGATAGTGAGCAAACAGCAATTTTCTTAGATATTAATGGAGATGGTTTAGTTGATCGTGTTGCTGAAGAAGGAGGTTCTTTTAAGTATCGTCTTAATAAAGGAGGATTTAATATAAATGAAAGTACTTCAGAGATATTTCCTAATCTCTTCACAGGAGGAAGATCAGAACCAGGCACTTTTGATGTCAATGTAGGATTACCTGGGGGTGTAGATTTTACAACAATTTTTGGAAATAACCCTGCGACATCAAACATTCTTTCTGGGTCAATCGATTTTAATATTGGTGTAACTGGATCAAATGGGACGACGCGTTCTACATTTCAGGATGTAAATGGAGATGGGCTTCAAGATGTGCTTATATCTGATGGTAATGATGGAAAAGTGCGTTTCAATTTAGGGAACAAATTTGGACCAATAACTAGTTTAACAACACCTTCTCCCATTTTTGGAAACCCAAATCTTAAACAAGATTCGAGAAGCAGAGGTGTAGGAGCTGCAATTGATGCAGGAATTTATTTTGGTTTCCCAGTATGCTGCGGCCCTGTTCCTACAGTTCACTTGAAGTTTGGAGTAACACTTGGTGGAAGCATGAGTCTGTCAATTACAGATACAGAAAAGGCATTTAAAGATATGAATGGCGATGGTTATCTCGATTATGTGAAAGACTCAGGAGATGATTTAGTTGTTTATTATTCGGCCATAGGAAGAACTAATAAACTTCGTACAGTGAATAATCCTTTAGGAGGTTCTTTTAGTGTTGATTATAATCCTAATCCAAAAACTGCAGATAACCCAAATTCAAAATGGGTAATGAAAAGCGTTACTGTAGATGATGGGTACCATGATATTGTTAACGATGGAGAAGATCAATACGTAACCGAATTTAGATATGACGATGCAAAATATGATAGAAGAGAACGTGAATTCTATGGTTTTGAAACTGTCAAGGTATTTGACTATAGGGACGAAAATCTAACAGACGTATATCGTACAACAACGACGCAATACCATAACAAAAATTATTATTTACAAGGTCTTGTAAAACTTAAGAATGTAAAATCTGGAGGGAGTAGTGACTTAAGTGGTTTTTCTGTCGATATTCCAGATAACCGATTTACCGAAACAGAAAATGAATACACGATTTATGGTCTTCAGACTGATAATCAACACTTAGATTTGACTAATGTTCTAGATGAGTCTTACGATGTTGGAGGAACAGAAGGGAGAGGATCTGCTGTAGCTGTGCTAACTAAAACAACCAATCGTATTATTGAACGTACAGCTAATGAAATTGTTTCCGAAGTGACCATGGAGTATGATGACCTAGCCAGAGTTTCGAGTTTCACGAACCATGGTGATGTAGACCAAGGATCGGAACCAGATGAATATACAACAACAGTAACTTATCATGATGATGCTGTTTTATTAGATAAGAATCTAATAAACATACCTAAAAGTACTATAGTTTCGGTAGGTAATGAAGAAATGAGAGAACGTTTCACTACAAATATCGATCTTAACACAGGAACAGTAGGAAGGATAAAGGCAAGAATAAATAATGATGATCTCTTTTCAGAATCAGATATGACCTATGATGAATTTGGTAACTTATCTTCTATCACATATCCTGAGAATGCTAGTGGAGAACGTATGAGCTACAGCTATACTTATGATCAAGAAGGTAAATATAGAGTGCAAACACAAGATGCATTTGGGTATACATCTTCGGCAAGTTATGATCCAGAATTTGATACAATTTTGCAAACTATCGATATCACTAATTCTCCTATGCAATATGAGTATGATGCTTTTGGTAGAACGACTAAGATTATTGGACCTAAGGAAATTGAAAATCCCGGAACAGATTTTACAATTCAGTACCGTTATTATACCAAGCATGATCAACTTACTGGAGTGGCTAATATTCCTGAAGAGGCCTTTATGCCTGTTGGTGTAACAGAACATTTCGATGTTCAACACCCAGATAATACTATTAAGACAATTACCTTCATTGATGGTTTGTCACGTATTGTTCAGGTTAAAAAAGATATAGAATACGAGTCTTTTGGTGTTCCAGGTCCAGGCTCTGGAAATGAAAAGATGTCCATTACAGGAAAAGTAACTTATGATCATTTAGGGCGTGCTATACAAACATACCACCCTTGGCATGAGAATACAGCTCCAGATTTGAATTATCAGCTAAATAATTATCAGAACATTAATTATTTCTCTGAGACAATATATGATCAACTAGATCGTGTAAAAGAGACTATTGATGCTGCTGGTAACAAATCATTTTCTAGTTACACGGTAAGCAATAATTTACATAAGTCGACATCTCGTATAGAGCAAAATGATGCAAATGAGATAACTTCAATGTCATTTTCTGATGCTCGAGGGCGAAAAGTAAAAACGATTCAAGTAGGTCCTGATGGAAATTTAGAGACTTTGTTTACATATAATGCAATAAACGAATTAGAAGCCTATACAGATGCCGATAATATTACTACTTATTTTGATTATGATTTATTAGGAAGGAAGATTCGTCGTATTCACCCAGATAATGGTGTAACAGAATTTTTCTTCGATAATGCGAATAACCTGATTAAGATGCAAACAGAAAAAATGGCTATTGCAGACGAATTCATCACATACGATTACGAATTTAATCGCTTAATAAAGTCTAATTTTCCTGATGGTCCTGGAGGTGAAGAAAATATAGCTAATGTTACTATTTCTTATGGGGCTGCAAACTCAGGGTTTGAAACGGGGCGAATTATAGAACAGACTGATGGCACAGGCATCCAAACATTTACCTACGGAAACATGGGAGAACTTGTTCATAACACAAGAACAGTTATTGCGCCAAGTCTTCCTGCACGTACTTTTGATACAAGCTTTGCATATGATAGTTGGAATAGGGTGTTGAACGTGCAATATCCTGATGGAGAACTTGTGAATTATAATTATAATCTTGGAGGTCAGTTAAACAATGTACAAGGAGGCATAGATGGTAGTGAATATATGTATATAAAAAACACCAATTATGATTATTTTGGTCAAACCACTTCTAAGGAGTTTGGTAATGGTACTCGAGCAACCTATACCTATGAACCTGAACTGCGACGTTTAAGTAGAGCTGTATTATTTGATGGAGCCAATACAAAACTTCTAGACAATCATTATACCTATAATAAGGCAAGTAATGTAACTCGAATCAAAAATCTTGCTGGTTCTAATAATGAATATGAAATGGGCGGAAATTACACACATAATTACAGTTACGATATTCTAAATAGACTTTCTGAGGCAAGTGGTGGATTTAATGGGAATGGTTTCTCACATCCAGAGGCGTTTAATAGTTCGTATTCTCTAACTATGGAATACAATAATTCTCATGGCATTGCCAATAAAAAACAGCAGCATAATATTAATAATACCGCTGTAGATAAAAACACATATAATAGAATATATACTTATATAGAGGGCACGCATAAATTAGAAAAGATAGAAGAACCAGCTGTTACAGTCGTAGGTAGTGGTTTTGCGATGAACTTTGACTATGATGTAAATGGAAACATAACTAATGTAAATGATACCAATGGGAATAATTCAAATTATTATTGGGATGAATCTAATCGTTTACGTGTAGTGCATGATATTGCAACCATGCGTATGCACCATTATATTTACGATGCTTCAAATCAAAGAATTTTTAAATCAAGTTCTGATCCTACGGCGATTTATGAAAATGGTAGTCCAGTAGAGTCACAAAGTGTAACCTTTGAAAATTATACAACTTACCCAAGTAGTTTAATTGTCGTGAAACCAGATGGAGAATATACGAAGCATTATTTTTCAGGAGGTCAGCGTATTTTAAGTCGTATAGGTGATGGTGATATAGATTTTGCAACACCAATATCTGGTGATGGGACATTAATTGGAAAATTAAAATCGATACAACAACGTCAGATTCAGGATCTCCAAAAAACAACTATAAAATCTGGTGTTGGAACGGTTGAATTTAAAAAGTATGTTTCTAAAGAAGATGCTTTGGAAGTAAATGACTTAGAGAACGATGAGGTTCAAAAAGGTGATAAACCCTCAGAATCGGCACCTGGAAACATTTATTTCTTTCATGGAGATCACTTAGGTTCGGCGAGTTTTATTACAGATGCATCAGGAGATGCTTATCAATTCTTTGCAAATTTGCCTTTTGGGGAAACTATGATCGAGCAGAAAAATACTGAAGTCCCTGATGATTATGAAAACCGTTATAAGTTTAATGGGAAAGAGTTAGATACAGAAACAGGACTCTATTATTATGGAGCTCGTTATTATAACCCAAGCACAAGTGTTTGGTTAAGTGTCGACCCTATGGCTGATGCCATGCCATCTTGGAATTCGTATAATTATACCATGCAGAATCCTATCAATCTAATTGATCCAGATGGAATGATGCCGAATGGACCAGGAGATCCACCTAAATGGAAGATTTGGTTGAAAGATACTTGGGAAGATGTAAAATATGACTGGAGTAAAATTATGGATGATTTGGATAATGGTTGGTTCGACGATAAGGAATTTGTTTTGGATGGATCTGCTAAAGCAGATATTGGTTTACAAATCGGTGTTAATGGTAAAATATATGGTGTCATAGATGTAAAAGGAAAATTGGATGTCGTAAGTTTTGAACTGATAAATGGCAAAGTTGACCTAACAAACCCCGGTAAAGCTGAGTCATATATGGTTGAACATATTTTAAACGGAGATGGTAAAGGTGTTAAATATGAAACAGGAATTGACGTCATTGTTGGTATTGGTGGTAAAGAAATTATAGGGGGTAATTACAAATCGGTTCATCGTGGGCATGATAGCTCTTCTGAGCAGGTTGCTGAGGAAGGTGGAATCTATTTTATAATACCATTGGCGAAAATAAAAAACTCAGAGAATAGCAAAGCTTTTCAAAATGTGGGTCTTTATAAAATGCCAACAAAAGTTAAAGCTTCACCTAATACTGAAGGATTTTATGGATTAGATTTTGGACTTGGAGTTGCAATAATTATTGGAATAAACGCGAATTTGAAAATTGGATGGAAAACGAAAGAATAAATCGATTCTAACATGTCTTTTTTATGAAGTATTAAAAAAATGAGCTTGGAAAGATAAGGCAAAGCCTCATATAACAGTGAGGCTTTGTTGCTTATTATTTTTAAACCCGTTTGTAAGTTCAAAAATAATTATGCGTTTTTCACTTTTACATCTTCTCCAAACGCATTTGAAATGCTTTCCTTCACTTCTTTACTACCTATTGATTAGATAATAAAAATAGAGCACATTTGATTAGATAACCACGTCTTATAGAAATGAACCTTAGTAGTATAGTTTCATCTACTTGATTTTTAATACACGCTAAAATGAAAAAAACAACGTTATTAATGCTGCTAACATGCATGCTATTTACAATCACAGCATATACACAAGGTGATGCTGTAGCGCCCTCTTCTGCCGAAGAAGTAGAAGCACTTTTTGAAGTCTATTATCAAAATAATCAAGCCAGTACCCAAGTGTCTTTTACTTTTGAAGAATTGGCAGATCAGCAACATTTATCATCATGGGAAAAATATCAGCTATTGTATCAACGTAAACGAACGACATTACGAATTGCTTTTTTCGAAATTTATCCAGAATACAAACAATTTTATCAAGCATATCAATTAAGCTTAAATTCATGTTTCAATGATGGTTTCGAAAATGGAACTCTGGGATTTGCTTTTGCTAAACATGAATACGGTCCTGGACCTATATCAGAACAATTTAACGATTGTGATATGGACATTAATCAGAACATTCCAGTTTTCCCAGGAGCAACAAACGATATAAGTGCAGATGCCTCAATTGTCGATGGTACTGGATTCGATCCTTCTCTATTACCATATGGGGTTCAATTAAATCGTACAAGCGAAGGAGATTTTGCTATGCGACTAAATTCTAATATGGGAGGAGCAGATATTGTCACCATGCAGCAGTTAGTTACTATTACTGACGGGCTATTTGTTTTCGATTTTGCAGCTGTAATGCAAAACCCTAGTAATCACGATAATGAACAGCCTTTTTTTCAGGTTAGAATTTTAGACAGTACTGGAGAGGTTGCTGTTGAAGCATGTGTCGTTTCTGATGCTACCAACTGTGTTTTTATTGATACAGACCCTCAAGATAGTAATTCGCCTTTATATTCAGAATGGTCCTGCTTTGTATTAGATACACAAGCTCTAATCGGACAAACTGTAACGGTAGAATATAGTATTGCAGATTGTGGACATTCAGGACATTATGGTTATGTTTATATAGATGATGCATGTCAATTTGCCTGTACAGATAGTGACTTTGGACATATCAATTTAGATGAAATCAACGGTAGTTGTCCTACATTTCCAATTGAAGTTTGCGGTACTTATAATGCGCCTTTAGATACAGAGTTACTAGATATGACGCTCTATATTGTAGATCAATTTGGTTTCCCAACCGAAGTGAGTTCAATACCAACATTAGCAGGTACTACTTTTTGTTTTACCCTACCAGAATCTGCCATGCCTAATTTAATGGACGACTTTGAACTTAGAGTTGTGGCAAATTATCAAACCTTATGCAATGTCACTCCTTATACCATCACATTACAAGATCAATCAACTAATGTTGGTCCAGATATTACATTTCAGAATTGTTGTGTTGGTGGCGCATTCCCCTTAAATTTTGGATATACAAACCGCTCACAAAGACGTGTTAGCAATGTGGTTGTGAGTACTTCTGGAGATACGTTTGTATACCTAGATGACCTTTATGAACAATCTCCCGAATTAACGGCTTTACAAAACACAGATTTTACAGATGGCGCATTTATATTAAAGTTTGATGACGATGAGTGTTTGGTAGATTATATTGAAATACCAATATCGCCCAATTTTGGGTCTCATTATGGGGATTTACAAATTGATAATGAAGATAATCTGTATTTAACTGCGATGCAAAACGATAAGTTTATAAAGCTAGATGAGAATTTAAATGTTCTTTTTAATCAGGACATATCGATTACATACCAAGGAAATATAAATATAAACGATAATCAGGCTCCTGTTCCAACAGGAACATCACATTTGGTTTATGGTTATGGATCGACTGATGCTCGTTTTAATGGGAATTTTATTGTTACGCCTCAGCCAATACAAAAGAAAGGTCCAATTTTAACACTAGTAAATACAACAACAGGAGTACCATTTACACCATATGTATTTGATAATACAATATCAGGCTCCTCAAGTTTTGGACCTATTATTGGGGATAATATTGAGGTGGTTGGAGATCAGGTATTTTTTATGCATCGTTTAGGTTCAGGTGCTGGATCTACAATTAACTTTAACGGAATCATCTATACGATACCTCCAACTACGTCTATGTTTATTGCGAAATTCAATATTGTTGGTAATGTCCTGCAGCCTGATATTCTAGTATTTAGTAATCAATGGTATACTAATTTAGAATTTAACGAACAGGATAATTATTTGTATGCTGGAAACAACAATCAAATTGATGTCTTTGATGAGGATCTAAATGCACTCACCTTTAGCGCTGCCTTAGGAGGAACTACTTTGAATGATATGTTTTTTGATTATGAATCTGAAACTTTACTTGTGGCTACTTTCGGTGAAGAAGGTAATGAAGAACACCTACGTATGTTTGATAAAACACTTGGTGTACCAGTATGGGAACTTGCAGAAACCTTGACAGGTTCTTTTGCAGGAATCTATGTACCAGAAGTAACACGAAGAGGTAACGATATTTATCTTGTTGGGATCTATAGAAGTACCTCACCATTAATTAACGGACTACCAGAAAGTGTCGATTTTGACTATTATATGGAACGAATTGATGCCAGCGTGTTACCATTTACCGATGGTAGTCATAAGAAAGAAATTGGTGAACCTGTTGAGAAATTTATGATTTACCCTAACCCTTCAAAAGGGATGTTAAGCGTGAGCGTCTTGGAGAAAAATGGAAATAACTCTCTTGTAAATATTAGTGTTCTAGATTTTTCAGGAACAACGTTATTTAACCAAGAAAAAGTTTCAGTTTTAAGCGATGTCACCTTAAATCTTAATGATCTGAAGCCAGGTATGTACTTTGTGAGAATCGCAAATCAAAAAGGTGAAAATGAAACACATTTGTTTGTGATCAAATAGAAGCCTTTAAATCTAGACTTAGAGATTTTCTATCATATTTGACAAAGAAAACCCTTCCGATTATCGAAAGGGTTTTTGTTTGTCTAACTTGTTTCAAAAAAAATGCTGCTATGATATTTACTGAAACACAAAATATATGGATGTTTGTTGTTAAATAAATACCTTAGAAACATGATGAACGAATTGAAACTATAATCAATGCTTGGATGAATACATTGTTAATTATTCTGAATTCCAGTTGTCTTAAATTTTTTCCTTCTTTCTAGGAATTCAAATATACAAGACGAAATTACTTAGTGTATCGGGAAGTAATATTACTTTTCTTAATCAATTTTATTGGTAGTTTTTATGAGTCTAAGATACTTAATCTTTGATAACCATGAATATTTTTATGATATAGAAGGCAGTCTAACTAATGCTTGCCTCTTAACAGTTGCAAGGGTTTATTATTGATCCCTACTAGAACACCTTTGCTTTCATGAGTACTTCCTTTTTTGCCTAAACGAATCATTTGAAGATCTTTTACATTATAAGGAAGAAAGATGCCGCTGAAAGTCGGACCTGTTGCTTCGAAATTAAAGGCTTCATTTCCTTTGAAGAATATTCCAATGGAAGCATCGGCTCTGGTCGTTTCTATTTCAACATTAAATTTGTTTCCGGCGACAAGAATATCAGGCTTACCATCATTAGTGAAATCGGCAATCACTACACTTTGTATCGTAGAGTATTGTGCTTCATTAGGCATTGGTTTAAGCATTAAATTTCCTTGGTCATTAATTAAAAAGGTAGATTGAAATATAAATGCCTCTTGTTTCTGTGATGTTGGATCGATATCTCCTAAAAGACCACCAATATCGGTTTTTGAAAACTCGCTATAGGTTTTAAATTTTTTAGACAAATGGGGGAGTTGCTCTGTAGCGCATTCTTTACCACGAATTGGGACTATTTTATCCTTATAGTTTTTAGCTAGAAAAATATCGTTGGTGCCGTTCTTATCGTAATCTGAAGCAAAGACATAAAATGGTTTCTCTTTACTAGCTTTAAATTTGTAATTGTCTCCAAGGTTGCCTAATACAAAATCTAGATCGCCATCGCCATCCAAATCTTTAGCTTCAATGGTGTTCCACCAGCCATTGGTTTTTTCTAAACTAGACATTATTTTTCGAGTAAATTGTCCTTGTGTTAATTGAAAAACGGTGATCGGCATCCATTCACCAACAATGAGTAATTCATTGTTAGAATCGCCATCTATGTCTTGCCAAGAGGCATCTGTAACCATACCAAGGTGTTCTAGCTCTGGAGCTATTTGTTCTGTTACATCTGTAAATTTTCCTGAGTCGTTGTTAAGGATATAGCTTTTAGGAGCTAATGGGTATTTTTTAGGAATAAGTCGACCACCAATAAATAGATCCAAGTCACCATCTTTATCATAATCTAATGGGATTACGCAGCTACCGCTACTTAATATTTTTGGTAAACTATTACTTTTAGAAAAATGTCCCTTTCCATCATTTAAATATAATCGATCTTGATATTGCTCAGAATTCTCTGGAAATTCATTGCCACCGCTAACGACGTAGAGATCCTTATACCCATCATCATTTGCATCAAAAAAAACAGCCGCAGTATCTTCATGATTTTTGTCATTCAGAAGATCCTTTTGTGGTAATTCGATAAAACGATTTCCTTCTTTTTGAATAAAGATTTTTCCTGATTGCTGTGAAGCGCCTCCAACAAAAAAATCTTCCAGTCCATCCTCATTGATGTCTGCAACTGCGATACAAGGCCCTTCTGTAGAGAGTTTATGTGGTAATAGAGTTTGATCCTTGAAATCGTTAAAAGTATTTTCACAATGTGAAAATGGAGAGTTTAAAAAGGCTGTTTTGGTGATGTCTACAAACAGAGGCTGTTCAATATCTCTGTTCTTTTTTGTAATGATTTTTGTAGCATTACTATACCTTATAACTTGGGTCATATTGGCTTTTGTATTGTAAATGCGACTCGTTTTTTGATCTGGCCAAACCACATGAAGGGAATCAATAACCTGATGTGATCCTAATCCAAAATGTGCGATCGGCTCTACAGATGATAGATAACCTCGTACATTTTTCATCTCATAATATTGGATACTATCCTTAATGTATAGCGTGATTTTAGCACCCAATCCTAAACGATTCTGTTTAGGACCTTTCAGTTTAATTTTAATAAAGTTCCGTCCTGTTTTTTCGGTATTATTACAATATATAAAGGCTTTATCGTTAATATTGTTAACTACCAAATCTAAGTCTCCGTCGTTATCAAGATCTCCAATGGCAGCACCGTTAGAGAAGCTGGCATCTTCAAAACCCCAATCTTTAACTTTTGAAGTAAATTTAAGATCACCATCATTTTTGTAAATGTAATTATGAATTTTATTTTCGTTAAACATATTTACAATATGCTTGACGTTTTCTCTTTTTGACCGCTGCTTTTTTTCTTTAGAGGTTACATACTTTAAAAATTCATTGGTAACATCTTTATCAAATGCATCACGTCTAAATCCGTTGGTTATAAATAGGTCTCTAAAACCATCGTTATCAAAATCGGCACCTAAACAAGCCCAACTCCAATCGGTTTTGGCAATTCCAGAAAATTGACTGATCTCGCTAAAAAAACCATTACCATTATTTATTTGCAGCATATTATGCATATACTGGTAATGATTTCCTTTTTCTAAAATACGCTGATACCCATCTACATTCATGCTTGCCATTGTGGTTTTTGAACGCTCATAATCTGATGGTGTCATATCTAACTCAATAAGATCTTCAAAACCATCGTTGTTAAAATCAACCACATCAACACCCATACCATAAAATGCTACATGATTAGTCATAGTGGTAAGATCCTGAGTGAATGTGTTGTTTCCGTTGTTTTTAAAAAAATAATCACTTTCAAAATAATCATTAGCCACGTAAATGTCACTAAATCCATCATTGTTTATATCTGATGTTGCTAGTCCCAGACCATAAGCATAGGTGTTGTCTATACCTGATGAAAGCCCTATTTCTACATAGGTGCCTTCTTTATTCTCAAATAATTTTTGCCTATTCAGAGGGTTTTGTTCTTTTTTACCTTTAGCTATATCATCATGGGTAAGAAAAAACTTATTGGGTCTATTGATTAAATACATATCCAAATCGTTGTCATTATCCATATCAAAAAAGGAAGCCATCATAGAGAAGCCTTTGTCTGCTATATGGTATTTTTCTGCTTGTTCAGTAAATGTCGTATCGCCATTGTTTATGAAAAGAAGATTAGAACGCGTTATATCTGAGCCTTTCCAGCCACCTCTACAAACATAGATATCTAGTAGATTGTCTCCATTAATATCTACCATTACAACCCCGTTACTCCACCCATTAATAGCAGAGACTCCAGCAGTTTCTGTAATGTCTTCAAACTGTAGATTACCTTTATTTAAATAGAGCTTATTGCCAACTTGATTACCTGTAAAATAGATATCTGATAGACCGTCATTATTAATATCCCCAATAGCTACACCTCCGCCATTGTAAGCATAATTATAAACAACAAAGAAGTTATTGCTGTTTTCTTCGATTTGATTGTTAAATGTAATTCCAGTGTCTTTAAAGGAGAGTTTACTAAATAGTGTTTCTTTTTTTTGAATGTCATCTTTTTTTTGTTCAGTATTACATCCCAAAAGAATAAGTAATCCTAAAGCTAAAATATAATGTCTCTTTGAAATATAACTATAAAGCATCATTGTATAAAATATCTATTTATTTCTTATTTCAATAAATTGCGCAGCCTCATTATTATTCGCTATCAGAATCATTTGTGTTCCGTCAACCGTTATTAAAGCCATGTCTTTAACATCTTTGGGGGCATAAAATCCACTGTTAGAAATTGAATAGGGTTTAAATTCGCCCTTGCCATTTCCGCTTAGAAATAACCCAGTACCAGCATCATTTCTTGGGGTTTCTATTTCTGAGGCATATAGGTTTCCAGCAGCAAGAATATCTAGATAACCGTCCTTATTAAAATCGTCTACTAAAAGCTGATTCACACTAGAAAGTTGAATGTCTTTGGGTAAGGGGTGTAATATAAATGTATCTCCTGTGTTCTCAATATACATAGAAGCAAATGTATTTACTTGGTAGTGCAAAGCATCTTCTAATTGATTTTCTCCATAAACATCTACTAAGGTAGCTTCAGCAAATTCGTTATAGGTTTTAAATTTGTCTTTAATCTCATTTACTTGAGATGATGAACAAGAACGTCCTCTAACTGGGTATTTTTCACCTTCATTATAATAACTTAGTACAATATCGTTTTTATTGTTTTTATCAAAATCGTTAAAGTAGATGTCAAATGTTTCGTCATCTGATGACTTGTATTTGTAGTTGAGTCCGAGGTTTCCCGCCACAAAATCTAAATCACCATCACCATCAAAATCACCACTTTTAATACTAAACCACCATCCTGTTGTTTCTTCTAATCCCAACTGATTTGTGATTTCAGAAAAATTTTCTCCCTGATTATTTTTAAATACGCGTATTGGCATCCATTCGCCAACAATAACAATGTCTTGCCATCCATCATTATTGATATCTACCAAATCTGCTGCGGTTGTTAACCCAAGCTTATTGAACTCAGGAATTATAGCACCTGTAACGTCTATAAATTTAATAGTAGATTGTGTGCTTACATTTTCTAGGATATAAGTTTTGGCAGGCGAGGGGTAGTTACCCGGTACAAGTCTTCCACAAACCAACAGGTCTAAGTCGCCATCTTTATCGTAATCAAATTGATACACCCGAGAGCCGCTAGTATGCATTTTTGGAAGGGCGTTTTTTGTTATAGACAGTTTTCCTGAACCATTATTTTTATAGATTCTATCTTGAAGTTGTTCGGAGCCTGGTTCAAATTCGTTACCACCACTAACCACATACAGATCGAGGTCTCCATCTTTATCAGCATCAAAAATTAGCGACCCCATATCTTCTTGATGCTTATGTTGTTCTAAGTCGAAGGTCATAGGGTCAAAAGATCCTTCTTTGTTTTGGTAATATAAGCCTCCTTTTTGATGAGATGCTCCACTAATATAAAAGTCATCTAAACCATCTTTATTTAGATCTCCTACAGAGACATAAGGGCCAAATGTAGATGTTTTATGAGGTAAAAGAATTTCTTTCTTATAATCATCATATTCATTCTCTTTATGACTAAATATTGAATCTAGAACGGTGTTATTAGAAGTGAAAATGGTGTGTGTATTACTGTTCTTTATTGGCTCATTTTGGATCGCGTCTAAGTGGTTTAATGTAAGTGTTTTGTTGGCTTTAATATGTGTTAAGATTTGCCTTTTTCCGTCAGGCCATTGTATAGTTAACGTATCTATTGCAACTTCTTTTGCAATACCAAAATGTAGTAGTGGAGCCATAGCCGAGATGTAACCATGTTCCAACGTTAATTCTTGAAACTGTTGTGTTTCATTGACCTTGAGAGTGCATCTTACGCCAATTCCTTTAGGGTTTTGCTTAGGGCCGTTAAACTTGAGAGTTAAATAATTATTATTGGCGATATTATTGTTTTCAAAAATAACAGCAGTATCATCTATATTATTTAGAATGATTTCTAAATCACCATCATTATCTAAATCGGCATAAGCAACACCATTGGAAAACCCTTTGTATTCAAGTCCCCATTGGGTATTCGTTTTTTTAAAGGAAAGATCTTCTGTGTTTTTAAAAGCAAAATTATCTGTTTTTTCTGATGGGATTTTTAGAGAATTGTTTAATGCTTCAGTGGCTTTGTTATTTGAAAAGGACGTGCGGTTTTTTTTAATAGTATTAAAGAAATCGGTATTGTTGATTTCTCGTCTTGTACCATTAGAAATATATAAGTCTTTCCACCCGTCATTGTCAAGGTCGGCAAAAACAGGTCCCCAACTCCAATCTGTGGTTGAAGTATTCGAAATCCTGGAAATATTATTAAATGTTGGTGTTTTTGTTGTGTCTAGTATTCCTGTATTTAATTGCAAGCAATTGTGCATGTACTGATAGTGGAGTCCAGAATTATAGGTGTCCCAGAATACTTGAGGGTTCATGCTGGACATATTGGCTTTAGAGCGTTTGTTTGTTGAAGCATCCATGTCTGCTTGGAAAATGTCTAAAAAACCATCATTATTAAAATCGGCAATATCTGCTCCCATGCCATAAAGAGCGGTATGTTTTGTAGATTGTTCGATGGTATTTCTAAAGGTACCGTCTCCATTATTTATATAACAAAAATCTGCACTAGCAAAATCGTTACTCACGTAAATATCTTTGTAGCCGTCATTGTTGAGGTCACTCACAACAGCGCTTAGAGATAAACTATAGGATAGCATTCCTGCGGCTCTGGTATTTTCTGTAAATGTACCATCACCATTGTTAGTGTACAAATGGTTAGAATGTTGAGTATTGGCATGTTCAATATGCTTTTTAAAAATATCTGGAGAGGTTTTAAAGGGGGTAATGGGGTAATTGGCTACATATAAATCGAGATCTCCGTCATTATCATAATCAAAAAAGGTGCTTTGGGTGCTATGGCCTTTATCTGCAATTCCATATTTTTCAGCCTCTTCCTTGAAGCTAATATAGCCTTCTTGATTAGGGCCTTGGTTGACTAAAAGTTTGTTGGGACAAAGGTTATTTTTACCTGAAACACTTAGATAAATATCCAGCCAGCCATCATTATTAATATCACAGGTAGTGGCTCCTAAAAACCAATCCTTACCCAAACCTGCATTTGCTTGTGTTGTTACATCTTCAAAAATCAGTCCTCCTTTGTTTAAGTACAACTGGTTGCTTACCATGTTTCCTGTAAAATAAAGATCTTGAAGATTGTCGTTATTGAAGTCGCCAACGGCAATACCTCCTCCCATATAAATATAAGGATAATTAAAATAATTAAGAGTATCAGATTCGGTTAAGGCATTCATAAATGTGATTCCAGAATCTTTAGAATTCAGTATACTAAATTGTTTACGATCTGTTTGTTTTGAGCAGGAAGTAATGAGTATAATTAGGAAAAGATATTTAAATACTGTCATCTTTTTGCTATTGTAGATTTAAGGTTTTTTAATCATAAACCAGATACCTGTTTGTTTTGATTATGAAATAGATATAGTAGTTTATGTGTTGTTAGTATAAATGGCACTATACAAATATAAAAAATCCCATATAGATGAATCTATACAGGATTTTAATTCAAATTAACAAAAAATTCAAAATTATAAATTAGTATTAGCGGTTAATTCTATATTAGGTATTGGCATTAGGTAGGAGAATCCGTCAAAACGCTGCAAATCCATATAACGTGACTGTTCGCCTGCTAATTCTACCCATCTTTCATGTTTAATAGCAGCTAATATTGCTGTTGTGCCAGAAACAGATACATTTGGCATTGAAACTGAAGCCCTGTTTCTTACTTGATTTAAGTAGCCTAGGGCTACTGCCTCAGAACCTCCTGAGCGAATTTCTGCTTCAGCTTGCATTAATAAGACATCAGCAAAACGGAGTACTCTTGCGTTAATACCACTGTCTACAGTTTCTGAAGGTCTATCATCTAGGTTTTGATATTTACGCCACGCAGGATTGTCATCTGGTCCAATACCTCCAGAAATATAGGTGCTATTTCCGTTGTTGTAAGTGTTGGTCATAGTGCCATTATCGCTAGCATCAATAGAGTAGAAGGTGTCTGAATAACGTGTATCACCATCTTCGAATTCATCTAAAAGATCTTGACTAGGTTTTACATTAAACCATCCAGAATATTCCTGAGCTCTAAATGAAGTCTCAGAATTACCTAGTCCATCTTGATTCCAAGAATCACCATTTCCAGACGCTTCATCATAATGAATTTCAAAAAGTGATTCACTATTGTGCTCTCCAGCTACCGTAAAATTGTCTCTGTAATTTGGTACTAATGTATATCCTGAAATATTCGATAGGGCAGATTTTGCTCCTGTATAATCTTCACTTTGTAATAGTACTTTTCCTAACAATGCCCATGCAGCCCCAGAAGTAGTGCGTCCTTGTTCTTGAACTCCAACTGCTGGTAAATTTGTAGTGGCAAATTGTAAATCTGAAACTATCGCGCTATAAATATCAGCAACTGGTGATTTTGGTCGTCCTCCAGCAACAGATTCTGTTGATAATACCAGTGGGACTTCGCCGTATTTGGTAACAATATTAAAGTAATATAAAGCTCTTAAAAAGCGTGCTTCCCCTAAGCGTTGAGAAATTTCTGTAGCATCAATGTCTCCAAAATTCTCTTCATTATCAATTACAAAATTACAACGACCAATACCTTTGTAGTTATGATCCCAATACTGATTATTACCATTATTAGCTTCATCTACCTGATGGTTGATCATTTGTTGTTTATCTGCTTCTAAATTACCAGCTGCATAATTTTCGCCTGCGATATTATCATTAATATAAAACTGGTATCTTGCATAGTTACCTACGTCCTGTAGGTAAGCGTAGCATGATGTTACAGCAGATTCTAATTGAGCACTTGTTTCAAAGAATGTTTCTGCTGATAACTCATTTGGGTTATTCAATTCGATGTCAGATTCATCACATGAGATCAGTATGCCTGTTGCGGCAATGATTCCGGTGATTATGATTTTAATTTTTTTCATGTTTTCTAAATATCAATAATTAATATATTAAAATGCAAATTGTAAACCAGCGATAATCGATCTAGGTTGCGGGTAAACACCTCTATCTATACCGACACCTGCAGCTGCAGATTGTTGACCTGGGTTTACTGTTGAACTACCTCCAATTTCAGGATCATACCCAGAATAATCAGAAATGGTAAATAAATTCTGTGCGGCTATATAAAATCTTAATTTAGATAGTGCTCCATTAGCAATACCTTGAAGCTCTGTGTCCTTTAAGCTGTATCCAATAGTTAAGTTTCTAAGTTTAGCATAGGCACCATTTTCGACAAAACGATCTGAACGATTTACATTATCAGAATGATCTAAAGTAAACCTAGGAACAGAAGCGTTAGTGTTGGTTGGTGTCCATCTATTTAGAACAGACGTTCCAGCATTAAATAAACGCGTCATGCCTTCTAGATCATAAATATTTGTATTGTATACATCGTTACCACTTACGCCTGTTAAAGATAATGAAAAATCAAATTGCTTGTAATTAGCAGTTAGGTTTATACCATACGTAAAATCAGGAAATGGATTTCCAATTTTCACGTTATCTTCACTGTCGATAATGCCATCATTATTTTGATCTACAAAACGAATATCTCCAGCTGCTGCATTTGGTTGAGCACTAGTATCATCACCTGCTTGAAATAAGCCGTCAGTTTCATAACCATAGAAATAAAATAAAGATTCTCCTTCTGTAATTCTCGATAAATTTTCTCCTTCAAAAATTGAACTTTCAATAAATGATAAATCACCTAGATCTGTAGCTTCGTTTTTTGAGGTTCCAAGGTTTACATTAGCAGCCCAAGTAAAATCACCACCTTTGTCATGAGTATATCCAAGATTTAATTCAAAACCTTTAGTGCTGGTTGATGCTCCGTTACGTTGTGTAAATGCTTCCCCTAGACCATCTGACGATACATTAGGGATTGGTACAATCACATCTTCATTTTCATTATTATAATATTCTAATGATACCTTTAAAGCGTTGTTTAAGAATGCGGCATCCAAACCAATGTTTATTTGTGTAGCTTCTTCCCATTTAAGATCTGGATTTGCGCTTCCGAAATTTGAAACACCAGTATTATTTGCAAATCCACTATAGTTATATCCTGAGATTAAACCTGATTGATAAACATAATCTTGAGATCCGTCATTTCCTGTAACACCCCAAGATCCTCTAAGTTTTAGATTACTAAAAAGATTTGAGTCTTTTAAAAAGTCTTCTTCACTTATTGCCCATCCTAAAGAAACAGCAGGGAAGGTTCCCCATCTATTGTTTGAACCAAAACGTGATGATCCATCACGACGTATAGAAGCCGATAAGATGTATTTTTCGTCGTAGTTGTAGTTAAGTCTTCCGATATATGATATTAACCCATATTCAAATAACTGGTTGGTTACGGTTGCATTTCCTTGTATTACGGTAATCGCATCAGTTAAAGGGTTTGAACTTTGCGCACGATTATTCCTAGTTGTAGCTTCGAACTTTTCTACAACAACTAACATATCAAAATTATGAATATCATTTAATGATTTTGAGTAAGTCAATGCATTTGTAAAGGTATTGGAGCTAAAAATGTTAGTTCCTTGAATGATTTCTGCCGCGGCTCTTTCATTAATTCCTTCATCAAAAGAAGGTCTATGAATATTGTTCTCAGCTGTAGAGCGGTCATAACCATATTGAAATTTAAAATTTAACCCATCGATAATTTCATAAGAAGCATAAAGCGATCCTAGAATTTTCATGGTTTCGGTAGTATTGCTTCCGATAGTTTGAAGTCTTACAGGATTTTCTGCATCAGAACCTGCGTCTAAAGCGGTGTCTGTACCTCCAAAGCCACCAGGATTATTTGCATTGTAAACAGGAGTGTAGGGAAGAGATTTTATTGTGTGTTCCAGTAAAGTTCTGTCCCCATTCTCTTCTTCATTTAACATTTCTGAATCTGCAACCGATAAGGTTTCTCCAATCTTGAATTTATCACCTAATTTAAACTCACTATTAGCTCTAAAAGAGGCTCTTTTGAAACCTGTATTTATAATGATTCCCTCTTGGTCTAAGTACCCTGCAGATATATTAAAAATAGCAGAATCGCTTCCCCCAGAGACTCCTAAATTAGTATTGTGGGTGACTCCAGATTGGAATACTTCATCTTGCCAATCCGTATTGCGTTGAGTCGAAGCTGGATCATCAGTATATCTGTTTGGCAACCCGAAAGTTTCTGAAGCATAGCGCTCAAATTGAGAAGAATTAAGTAAGTCTAATTCTTTTGGTAGTGACTGTACTGAAACATAAGAGTCTACTGTAATTTTAGTTTTTCCAGCTTTACCTTTCTTTGTGGTAATTAATACAACACCATTTGATGCTCTAGAGCCATAAATAGCGGCAGTAGAAGCGTCCTTCAAAATATCGATCGATTCAATATCATTAGGATTCACTTCATTTAATCCTCCAGAAACAATACCATCTATTACATATAATGGTTGACTGTTTCCAAAAGTGTTTAAACCACGAATCTGTATTTGTGGAGAAGTACCAGGTGAACCAGCGTTAATAACTGTTACACCTGCTGCATTACCTTGCAATGCTTGATCTACTGAAATTACAGGTGTTTTTGTGATGTCCTCAGATTTCACTGTAGTAATAGCTCCTGTCACAAAACGTCGAGATGTTTTTCCATATCCAACAACAACAACTTCATCTAACTGACTAGCATCTTCTATTAATACAATATTAATAGTTGATTGATTTGCAATTTTTACGTCTTGTGTAATATAACCCAAGAACGAGACTGTAAGTACCGCATCTGAATCTACCTCATTTAAAGTGAAATTCCCATCAAAATCTGTGGTCGTTCCATTTGAGGTCCCTTTTACAATTACATTTGCTCCAGGAAGTGGTCCATTATTATCAGATACTGTACCAGTGATGCTTTGAGCATATATGGACAGACTCATTATAAAACCTCCAAAGAAAAGTAATTTTCTTAATAATTTGTTTTTCATAAGTGTTTAAAAATTAGTCAGTTAAAAATATTTTTTTAATTATGCTATTGAATAATGTAAATTTATATTCTAAAAAAAGATAAATTTGTATCAGCTAATAGCAAATGAAGTAATTTCGTTTGATACAAAAATAGACTCATATTTGATGTATATATAATATCATTTTATCAAATATTAATATATTTTTAACACAACTAAAAAAGATACACCATGTTAAGTAATATTCATAGAGAGATAACGCAATTAACACCTGAAGATAGTTTTTTGGTTTTTGATAGAGTTAAAGATGATTTCGATTTTCCAATTCATTTTCATCCGGAGCTTGAATTGAATTTTATTCAAAACGGAAAAGGGGTGCGTAGAATTGTAGGTGATAGTGTAGAGGAGATAGACGATATAGAATTGGTTTTGGTTGGGCCTAATTTGGTGCATGGCTGGGAATTACATAATTGTGTCTGTAAAAAAATTCATGAAATTACAATACATATTAATTACGACCTATTAGATGAGAAGTTTTTGGCTAGGAAAATTTTTAAACCAATAAAAGATATGCTTAGTAAGTCTACTCACGGAATTTTGTTTTCTAAAAAAACGTCTAGAGAGATGTCTTCTAGGTTGGTGCAGCTTTCTAAAATTGATGGTATTGACTATTATTTAGAGTTTATATCGATACTTTATGATTTGGCTAATTCGAGGAATCAACGCATGTTGTCTACTACTTTTTCTCAGATTAGAAATTTTGAAAATAGTTCTAAAATAAAAAAGGTGTATGATTACATTCAAGATAATTACGATAAAAAGATATCGCTAAGTGAGATTTCTGGATTAGTAAACATGAGCCCGGTATCTTTTAATAGGTTTATTAAAAAGAGGACAGGAAAAACCTTTGTATCGTATGTAAACAATACGCGTATAAGTTATGCTAGTAAAATGTTGTTAGAGACTGATTTAAGTGTTGGGGAGATTAGTTTTAAGTGCGGGTTTAATAATATAGCAAATTTTAATAGGATCTTTAAAAAGGTAAAGAACTGTACACCTAGTGAGTTTAAAACAGAATTCAGTGGAGGAATAAAAAGAGTTCTATGATTATTTAGGTGTTCTCTTTAATAGGTGTTTTTTTTTAGAGTATTAGCTTTGGGTTTTCTAAATAGCGTGGTTAATGATGTATTAATACTTCGTTAGTTTCATTTAAATCAGGTTTTACGTTGTGTATTATTGTATGGTATTAAGTAAAAATAATATCATTTTTTGATTATATAAGTTAAGTGTTATTGTGATCAATACTATAATTTTACAAAAAAAATATGATGTCTAATTCTGTTTATTAGTTGTAAACCTTGAATTAATAGAAGGTAATGGTGTTTCGGTTATTGTGATTATATGTTTATTTTATGATGATATTTAAGATGATTTATTTCATATAAATGTTATAAATATGTATAATTATGGACAAAATGATACTATTATGTTTGATGTTTTGAAGGAAATAGAACACGGTAGTATTTAGTAATAAGTTGATTATGAATATTATAAATTACTTTTAAAGACAGATTATGAATAAAAAAATCAAATACATTTTTTACATAACAGTAATTGCAACGTTTATGACATGTGATAAAATTAAAAAGAATACAGTAGAGTCACCTACGAAAACTGAGGAAATAGAAAAAAAAGTTGATTCTCTATTAAAACTAATGACCATTGAGGAAAAAGTGGGTCAAATGAACCAATACAATGGTTTTTGGGATGTTACTGGGCCTGTGCCGGATGATGGAGATGCAGAGATGAAATATGAACATTTAAAACAAGGACTTGTTGGTTCGATGTTATCTGTTAGAGGAGCTAAAGCAGTTAGAGCTGTGCAAAAAATAGTAGTCGAAGATTCTAGACTTGGTATCCCTTTAATTATTGGCTTTGATGTGATTCATGGATATAAAACTTTAAGTCCAATTCCTCTTGCAGAAGCTGCAAGTTGGGATCTCGAGGCTATTGAACGATCTGCCCAAGTTGCTGCTGCTGAGGCTTCAGCAGCAGGGATAAACTGGACATTTGCTCCTATGGTGGATATTTCAAGAGATCCAAGATGGGGAAGAGTTATGGAAGGAGCAGGTGAAGACCCATTTTTAGGAAGTAAGATAGCTGTTGCACGAGTTAAAGGTTTTCAAGGAAATGATTTATCGGATGTAAATACCATTGCTGCTTGTGCAAAACATTTTGCTGCCTATGGATTTTCAGAAGCTGGTAAAGAATATAACACTGTAGATGTTGGGAACTCTACTTTACATAATATGGTGTTACCACCATTTAAAGCTGCAGTAGATATAGGTGTTAAAACCTTAATGAATGGTTTTAATGAGTTGGATGGTGTTCCGGTAACTGGGAGTTCTTACTTATTAAGAGATATCTTAAAAGACAAATGGGGTTTTAAGGGTTTTGTTGTTTCTGATTGGGCATCTATACGTGAACTCGTTGTTTGGGGATATGCTAAAGATAACAGAGATGCTGCAAAGATTGCATCTATAGCTGGTTCTGATATGGATATGGAATCTCATATTTATGTTACAGAATTGGTGCAATTAGTTAGGGATGGTGTTGTAAAAGAAGCGGTGATTGATGATGCTGTAAGTCGGATTTTAACAGTGAAATTTGAGCTAGGGTTGTTTGATGATCCGTATAAATATTGTGACGAGAGTAGAGAAAAAGAAGTCATTGGTAGCCCAAAACATATGGAAGCGGTATTAGATGTGGCTAAAAAATCCATAGTCTTATTAAAGAATGAAGAACAATTGTTGCCTCTAAAGAAAGAAGGTCAAAAAATAGCCTTGATAGGAGCGTTGGCAAATGAAAATAATAGCCCTTTAGGAAGTTGGAGAATTGCATCTAAAGATAGTACAGCAGTTTCTATATTGACAGGTATGCAGGCTTATAAGGGTAATACTTTAGTTTATAAAAAAGGAACTGATGTTACTGTTGGTAATGCAGAATTTGTAAACGAAATTAGTGTTAATACTAACGATAAGAGTGAGTTTGATCAGGCTATTAATGCAGCAAAGGAGGCTGATGTTGTTGTTCTAGTTTTAGGTGAGCACGGTTTTCAAAGTGGAGAGGGAAGAAGTAGGACCGATTTAGGATTGCCAGGATTACAACAGGAGCTTTTAGAAGAAGTGTATAAGGTAAATAAGAAGATTGTTTTGGTGTTAAATAACGGGAGACCATTAACAATTTCTTGGGCAGATAAACATATTCCAGCTATTGTAGAAGCATGGCAACTTGGTACTCAAACGGGGCATGCAGTTGCTCAAGTACTATATGGTGATTACAATCCTAGTGGAAAATTACCAATGACCTTCCCTAGAAATGTTGGTCAAATACCTATATACTACAATTACAAAAATACAGGAAGACCTGTTTTAGATAAGAATAATCCGAATTTAGTTTTTTGGTCTCATTATAGTGACATAGAAAACACACCATTATATCCTTTTGGTTATGGATTGAGTTATACCACATTTGAATATGCTAAATTAACTCTTGATAAGCGGGTATATGCTATAAATGAAGAGGTGAACATAACTGTTGATGTTAGCAATACAGGGAAATTAGCGGGTAAAGAAGTTGTACAGCTTTATATTAGAGATTTGGTAGGAAGTGTAACGCGACCTGTAAAAGAATTAAAAGGATTTGAATTAGTAACACTTGAAGTTGGAGAGACAAAGACCGTTGAGTTTACTTTAAATAAAGAATCTTTAGGTTTTTATAATAATAAAGGAGAGTTTCTTCTTGAGTTAGGAGATTTTGAAATCTTTGTAGGAGGAAGTTCTTATACGAAGCTAACTAGTAGTTTCGAATTAAAGTAGTAATATTTGAATTTAGTCAAAAAAAAACTGACAGTATCTTATTAAATACTGTTGGTTTTTTTTAGTTACTATTTATTAAGTTTTATACAAAGTCTTGCATTGTGATATAATGATTTCCACATACCAACTTTGTATTCTTTTGGATTCGGATTTCCATTCGAGTCAAGTAGAGCATACCATTCTCCGTAGGTGTGATTTATAAAGTATTCTTTAATAAACTCCCATATTTTAATTGACACTTTTATATATATATCATTATTGGGTTGGATGCTATTCGCATAAAATAGAGCGATTAAAGCTTCCGTTTGTGTCCACCAAAGTATGTTTGTATCCGTTTTGTTGGTTTCAACTGTTCTTTTATGCAAAACAGATCCTAGGTTAGTAATAGCTTCTGTTATAAGTTTGTTCGTAACATCTATGAGTGTTAATTCTGTTTGCTTAATTAATATAGGATCATTTAAAGCCTGAGCTGCTTCTACTAATATCCACGAGACTTCTGCGTTATGTCCGAAAGAAACATGTTCACTTACTGGGTTCCAATCAACATCCATTATTGTTTCAAAGTAAAAGTCCTTGTGTAAAAATCTAGTAAGAATTGTTTCTATGATGGTTTTAATAGAATTTTTCAAGGCTTGACTTTGGTGTATTTTTAGTAAAGAGGTGTAGGCTTCTAAAAAATGAATATGAGTACCTAGTCGTTTAGTGTTTGGATTAGGAGATGTAGGATGCCAAATTTCATTAAAGTTGTCTAAATAACCTAAACCTGTTTTTAATTTTGCATTACTTTCTATAGTTTCAAAAATTTCAATGGCCCATAGTTTGGCCTCTTCATTTCTAGAAAATAAATAATATTCTGATAAGGCATATATAGCATGTGCTTGCGCTAGGCTATTTTTAGTTGAGTCAAGGACGTGACCTTTATGATTTAGTTCCCAGTACAATCCTTTATGTACATTGTCATTGAATTTTTTTAAATAGGTAAAGGATCTCTCGCAAATAGCTTTGTATTCTTGAGTTTTTAAATGATTAGAAATAGCAGAAAAACCCCAAAGTATTCTTGTGTTTAATATGACGCCTTTGGATGAATTTTGACGAACTAAATTTTCATTGTCTAGTTCGCTTACAAATCCACCGTTTTGATAATCAATACAGTTAGAAATCCAAAAATCCGCCAGTCTAATTAATTCATGCTGGAGTTCCGTTTTTAAATGTTCATAATCGGATTTCATTGGATATTAAATTTCTACATCAGATCTTCTTTGTTCTAGTTCTAGTTCGATTTCTTCCATTTTTTTCGTGTTTAATGGATAAAAGAATAAGGCTACTATGCCAAATAAAACAAATATAGCAGGAACAATGCTCATGTTGAGTTTAATGCCCAGAAGCATTTCAGATGTTTTAACGATGGCTTGTCCGTCGTAACTATAGATATTTAGAACCAATAAAGTGATTGCACCAGCAACACCACTCCCAAATTTCATTGCAAAAGCACCAGCTGAGAAAATAAGTCCGGTAGCCCGTCTACCATTTTTATATTCTGAATAATCAGCAGCATCTCCAAGCATAGCAAAGAATAGGACAGGCATAATTCCAGCGCCAAATTCTGAAATGATTCCTAGGCTAAAGATATATCCAATTTGATCTGACTTTAGCCAAAACATAACAGCAGCGGTAATAGCTGAAAACGCAATGCATATAATAAACAATTTAACCTTACCAAGGAGTTTTGTTAAATAAGGGGCGAAAAATGTGGATATCATGGAGATGATTAACAGAGATAATATATATAAGCCTGCCAAGCCATTTTTACCACCCCATTTTGAAAGGCTTCCGAAGAAATTATTAGAGTCATCTACAAAATGTGTAAAGTAAAACATAGCTGATCCTTGTTTTATAATATTGTATGTGACAAAAACAAACCCTAAAAATAAAAGGATGATCCACGGTTTATTGTTAGCAATATCTTTAAGATCTTGTTTGATACTTACTGTTGAGTTCTTTGGAGCGGGAACTCGTTCTCTTGTGGTAAAAAATGTGATAATTGAAAATGAAGCCAAAATAATAGCAAGGACATACATCGTATATTGATATCCTAAATTGTCATTTCCATTTCCTAAAAAATCGACTAATACAATCACTCCAATGGTAGCAATGATGCCTCCAAAGTAAGCTCCAAGAAACCTGAATGAGGATAATTGTGTTCTTTCCTTTAGATTTGAAGTCATCACTCCCATTAAAGCAGAGTAGGGAACATTATTAGCTGTATACGCCAAGGTGTAAAAAATTGAAGTAGCGTATGCCCATATTAGTTTTCCAGAGAGACTTAAGTTTGGTGTTGTAAACTGTAATACGAGAGCAACTCCAAAAGGCAAGGCTGTCCATAAAAGCCATGGTCTAAACTTTCCCCATCTTGTTTTTGTTCTATCGGCAATTGTCCCCATAACCAAGTCGGTAACACCATCACCTAATCGAATCACCAATAATAAAGTGGCTACGGCTACAGTTCCTAACCCGAATACATCTGTATAAAATATGGGTAAAAAAGGACCAATCGTACGCCAGGCAATATTGGCAGAAGTATCACCAAGAGCGTATCCTATTTTTTCTTTTATTGAAAGTTTGTTTTTATTTGACATTTGTTGTTTTTAAAGTTAGTTGTTTTGGGATGTATTACTATTGTTTCTCAGTCTTTCGTGTGAAAAAATAAGAAACCAATACTACCGACACAGTGAAGCCTAAAAGGATAAAATGATTAGCATATTTTGTGTTTCAAAATTATGTCAAAGTAAGCTATTTGAATTTGATTTTCTGATACTTTTTTTTTGTATTCTTGTATTATTCAGTCATTTATTAGTAATGATTTATATTGTATGTTTTTACGGTTCTTTAAAGTAGCGGAGCCTATATTAGGTGCAAGACGGTATAGATAAAGAGTATCTTTTTAAAACCCTTTTGTAACGATTAATCAAATCTATCATTCTAATGGTTTAACCATAACACCACATTTATATGAATATACTACCATAAATATAATATTATGCAAATTTGTTTATGAAATAGTTGAAGACAAAATCCTATTCATATTGAAGAATCACTTTCTGTATCGGGAAGTAACTAATATTATCAATTAATGTATTAAACTTATTATAAAATCTTGGTATAATTGAGTATTATGATTTTCTTTGTTGAAAATGAATATTTTGTTTATTAAATTTTTAGTAATTTTATAACTTATATGAAACAAGTGTTCCATAAAGTAATGTCTTTTTTAATGGCTTTTGTAGTGTTGTTTTCTACGATGTCATTTACTATTGATATGCACTATTGTGGAGATACTTTGGTTGATACTGCAATTTTCAATAAGGTTAAAACCTGCGGAATGGAAATGGAAAAACCATCAAGTAAAGGTTGTTCAATAACTAAAAAGAACTGTTGTAATGATAAACAAATGGTTGTTGACAGTCAAGATGAATTAAAACTTTCTGTTGACACATTTTCTTTTGAACAACAACAATTTATCACCTCTTTTGTATATGCTTATATCAATCTTTTTGAAAATATAGAAGAAGAGATTAATTCTTATAGAGATTATTCTCCTCCTTTGGTCGTCAGGGAAATCTACAAACTTGACGAGACATATTTAATTTGATTTTTAAACAATAGACTGTAATGTCCTATGGAAATATTCCATTAGGCTATTTTTTCGTATTTGGTATTCTCTTAAATACCTATGTCTAACTGTTTAAAATACAAATCAATGCTAAATAAAAGCATCAAATTTTTAATAGAAAATAAACTTGTTGCAGTACTTCTACTTGTTCTATTTATAGGATGGGGAACAATAAATGCACCTTTTAATTGGAAAACTGGCTTCTTGCCTAGTAACCCAGTAGCAGTAGATGCTATTCCCGATATTGGCGAAAATCAGCAAATTATATTTACTAAATGGGAAGGGCGTTCGCCACAAGATATTGAAGACCAAATCACATATCCACTTACCACTTCTCTACTCGGAATTCCAGGAGTGAAAACCATACGTAGTTCTTCAATGTTTGGTTTTTCGAGTATCTATATCATCTTTGAAGAGGATATAGAGTTTTATTGGAGTCGAAGTCGAATTCTTGAAAAACTAAACTCTTTACCAAGCGGTTTATTACCAGAAAGTGTTAATCTTGCCTTAGGACCTGATGCTACAGGATTGGGACAAATATATTGGTACACACTAGAAGGACGTGATGAAAATGGCAATGTTACTGGTGGTTGGGATTTACACGAATTACGAAGTATTCAGGATTACTATGTAAAATATGCTTTATCATCTGCAAGCGGTGTTTCAGAAGTTGCGTCCATAGGTGGTTATGTTCAAGAATATCAAATTGATGTAAATCCAGAATTAATGCGTCAATACAATATTGGCTTACATCATATAGTAAAAGCAGTTAAAGAAAGTAATGCAGATATTGGTGCACAGACTTTAGAAATAAATAAAGCAGAATATTTAGTACGTGGTTTGGGGTATGTAGAATCTATTGAAGATATAGAAAATGCAGTAGTTTCATCAGAAGATTTTACGGCTATTAAAATTAAAGATATTGCAAAAGTGTCTTTAGGTCCTGCTGCACGTAGAGGTATTTTAGACAAAGAAGGCGCAGAAGTTGTTGGTGGTGTTGTAGTAGCAAGATATGGCGCAAACCCAATGGAGGTTATTACGAATGTAAAAAAACAGATAACAGAATTAAGTGCAGGATTGCCTTCTAAAGTATTAACAGATGGAAGAACATCACAAGTAACTATTGTGCCTTTTTATGATAGAACAGAACTCATACATGAAACATTAGATACACTTAACGAAGCTCTGACTTTAGAAATATTAATTACCATTTTAGTAATTATTGTAATGGTATTTAACCTACGAGCTTCTGTGTTAATTTCTGGCTTACTGCCAGTTGCAGTATTGATGGTTTTTGTAGCGATGAAAATCTTTAATGTCGATGCTAATATTGTAGCATTGTCAGGTATCGCTATTGCTATTGGTACAATGGTTGATGTTGGGGTCATCCTCTCCGAAAATATCATTCGGCATTTAGATGAAGACACAGAAAATTTACCTATAAACACTGTCGTTTATAATGCAACTTCCGAGGTTTCCGGAGCTATTCTAACAGCAGTAATGACAACCATTATAAGTTTTGTTCCTGTATTTACAATGATTGGAGCTGAAGGAAAATTATTTAGACCATTGGCATTTACAAAAACCTTTGCTCTAACTGCTGCTTTAATAATTGCTTTGTTTTTAATTCCACCTTTTGCCGCCTATATATTTAAAAAGAGAAGTACTCGGCAGATAACAAAATTTATAATTAGTGGACTTTTACTAATCTCAGGTGTTACCACCATTATATACGGAAATTGGCTTGGTTTAGTATTAATAGGGTTCGGAATTACATCTTTAATACAACAAGAAATCTTTCACTTTTCTATTTCGAATTTTCGTTTTTCACTTCCAAAAAATGTTATTAATATTATTATTTCTGTAGCAGCCATTGTATTTCTTTTAGCAACCTACTGGAGACCGTTGGGTGTTGATAAAAGTATCTTTTTGAATCTTATTTTTGTTTCAATTGTTTGTTTCGGACTGCTAGGTGTTTTTACGGTGTTTCAGAAGTATTACACACGAATTTTAAAGTGGGCGTTGCAAAATAAGTTGTTCTTTTTTACCATTCCAGTATCTATTGTGGTTTTTGGGTTTTATATAATGAAAAATACGGGGAAAGAGTTTATGCCCTCTTTAAATGAAGGTTCTTTTCTATTGATGCCAACTTCAATGCCACATTCGGGTATTGAAGAAAATAAACGTGTACTACAGCAATTAGATATGGCTGTGGCAAGTATTCCAGAAATTAAAACTGTGGTTGGAAAAGCTGGTAGAACAGAATCTGCTTTAGATCCTGCACCTTTATCAATGTATGAGAATATGATTCAGTATAAATCAGAATATATGCTGAATGCAGAAGGGAAACGTCAACGTTATAAAGTAAATAATGATGGCCTATTTGAGTTGAAAGATGGTAGGTTTATTGAAAACCCTAATAGTACAGATGAAAATTCAATGCTAAATCCTGAAATAAATGGACAGCAATTAATTGAAGACAAAGACGGCGAATTCTACCGTAACTGGCGTCCAGAAATAAAGAATCCAGATGATATTTGGAATGAAATTGTAAAAGTATCCAAATTACCTGGCGTGACTTCTGCTCCTAAATTACAACCCATAGAAACACGTTTGGTAATGTTGCAAACGGGTATGCGAGCACCAATGGGAATAAAAGTAAAAGGGCAAGATTTAAAGCAAATTGAAGCGTTTGGAATCCAATTAGAAGGTATTTTAAAACAAGCTGAAGGTGTAAAAAAAGAAGCCGTTTTTGCAGATCGAATTGTAGGAAAACCTTATTTGTTAATTGATATAGATAGGGAGAAAATTGCACGGTATGGGATTTCTATTAAAGATGTTCAAGATGTTTTAAGTGTTGCTATTGGAGGTATGGAAATAACACAAACTGTTGAAGGGCGTGAACGTTACGGTATACGCGTACGCTACCCAAGAGAGTTAAGAGGAAATCCTACCGATTTAAAAAACATTTATGTTCCTATTGGAAATGGAAGCCCAATACCTTTAAGTGAATTAGCAAATATTCGTTATGAGCAAGGACCACAAGTTATTAAAAGTGAAGATACCTTTTTGGTAGGCTATGTGCTGTTCGATAAGTTAGACGGTTTTGCCGAAGTAAATGTGGTCGAAAATGCACAAGCATTGATTCAACAAAAAATAGATTCTGGAGAGTTAATTGTACCAAAAGGAATTAATTACAAATTCACAGGGACCTACGAAAATCAATTGCGAGCAGAGAAGACATTGACTATTGTAGTACCATTAGCCTTGTTTATTATTTTTATGATTCTTTATTTTGAATTCCGTTCAGCGGCCACTTCATTAATGATTTTTTCAGGAATCACTGTGGCATTTGCAGGAGGTTTTATAATGATTTGGTTGTATGGACAAGATTGGTTTTTAAATTTTAGCTTTTTCGGAGAAAATTTAAGGGAACTCTTTAATATGAAAACTATCAATTTGAGTGTTGCTGTTTGGGTAGGGTTTATTGCCTTGTTCGGGATCGCTACAGATGATGGTGTGGTAATGGCAACCTATCTTACACAAGTTTTTGAGAAAAAGAAGCCTTCAAATAAAGAAGCTATTCGAGCAGCAGCATTAGAAGCCGCAAGCAAACGTATTAGACCTTGTTTAATGACAACTGTTACCACAATTTTGGCATTATTACCAGTACTAACCTCAACTGGTAGAGGAAGTGATATTATGATACCAATGGCAATTCCAATTTTTGGAGGTATGATTATAGATATAACATCTTATTTTATTGTTCCTGTTTTATATAGTTGGAAACAAGAAATGTCTTTAAAATCTATACAAAAAAACATAGAGAATACACCTAAAATAGTAGTCTAATGAAAGCAAAAAACATATATAAAATAGTAAATACAGTCTTTATTCTTTGTTCTTTCCTCTTTGTTCTTTCTGTTCAAAGTCAACAACTAACAACATTAGTAGATGAAGCGTTGACGAATAATCCAGAAATTCAAAAATTTGAACTACAATATAAGATTGCATCCGAAAAAGTAAATGAAGTTGATACACTTCCAAATACTGAAATTGGTGTTGGTTATTTTGTAAGTGAACCAGAGACACGAACAGGATCACAACGTTTTAAAGTAACAGCTAAACAAATGATTCCTTGGTTTGGGACTATAACTACACGGGAAAATTATGTGAGTTCAATGGCTGATGCAAAATATGAAGATATAGTAATTGCTAAAAGGAAACTGGTAGCTTTAGTGTCGGAATCCTATTATAATTTATATGCCAATATAGCAAAGCAAAAAGTTTTAACTGAAAATATTAGACTACTTAAAACCTATGAAATCTTGGCTTTAACTTCTGTAGAAGTTGGAAAAGCATCAGCTGTAGATGTATTGCGATTGCAAATGCGTCAAAATGAATTAGAGCAATTAAAACAGGTTTTAATGCAGCAATATTTGGCAGAACAAACCACATTTAATAAACATCTAAATAGAGATAAGGCAATAGTAATTAATGTGGTTGATGTGTTGAATATTCCTTTAGAGAATAATTTAATTACTATTGAAAATTTAACAGTACATCCAGAATTAACTAAATATGATAAACTGTATCAATCTATTGAGCAATCGGAATTATTAAATCAAAAAGAAAGCAGCCCAATGCTTGGCTTTGGGTTAGATTATATTGCTGTTTCTGAAAGACCAAATATGATTTTTAATGATAACGGAAAAGATATTGTAATGCCAATGGTATCACTGTCTATTCCTCTTTTTAATAAGAAATACAAATCAAAAACGAAGCAAAACGAACTCAAACAGAAAGAAATCACTTTTCAAAAACAAGAACGCTTCAATACATTAGAAACGTTATTGGATAAAGCAATTAAAAACCGTGTTTCTGCAAGAATTAGCTACAATACACAAACCAAAAATTTGAAACAGGCTAAAAACGCAGAAAAGATTTTAGTAAAGAGTTATGAAACAGGAACTATTGATTTTAATGATGTTCTTGATATTCAAGAACTACAATTAAAATTTCAAATCAATCAAATAGAGTCCATTAAAAAATATTTTTTGCAAACAACAATTATTAATTATTTAACAACTTAAAAATAAAAAAATGAAACATTCAACGGTAATAACAGGAGTTTTAGCAATAGCATTCATTGCGTTAACAGTAACATCTTGTAATGGCAATAAAAAAGCAGATAACAATGATGATAGGCATCATTCAGAAGTGAAAAGTGATGACCATTCAAATATGAATCATGATAATAGTGACGGACATCACGATAAATATACCCATAAGGGAGAAAGAGCTATTGATATCAATGCTCAAAAAAATGTAACAACATCTCCAATTATTGACGCATACATCCAAATAAAGAACGGTTTGGTTGCCACAGACGAAGCTGCGACAGCAAAAGGAGGAACAGTATTATTGACTGCTTTTTCGAAGTTTGATATGACGACCTTAAAAGACGACACACATAAAGAGTATATGGAAATATATGAAAGCGCTAAAGAACAAGCAGAACATATTGTAAAAAGCGCTATTGACCATCAAAGAGAGCATTTTGAAACATTAAGTACTGATATTAATGATTTGATTACTTTATTGGGAACAGAGAAAACTTTATATCAAGATTTTTGCCCAATGGCAAATAACAATAAAGGTGCTTACTGGTTAAGTGAGGTAGAAGCTATTAAAAATCCATATTTCGGCTCAAAAATGATGAAATGTGGGAGTATCAAAAGGCAAATCAATTAAATGAAGATTTTTAAAATCATAGCATTGGTTGCATTGGTTGTATTTGTGGGAATACAATTTATTCCCACAACTCTCAATCAAAGCGATATTGTATATGAAACAGATTTTATGATAGTAAATAATGTTTCAGAAACAATACAAAGTAAGTTCAAAATATCTTGCTATGATTGTCACAGTAATAATACGGCCTATCCTTGGTATCATAAAATTCAACCAATAGCTTGGTTTATGGGGAGACATATAGAAGACGGTAAAGCTGAATTAAATTTTAATGAATGGGGAAACTATTCAGATAGAAGAAAAAAAAGTAAAATAAAATCAATTATAAGTCAAATTAAGGATGGTAAAATGCCATTATCATCATACACATTAATTCATGGAAGGGCTAAATTATCTGAAAGTGATGAAGAGCTAATAATCAAATGGATTGATGATTTAAAGATAGTTTATAAACGATAAAAGATGAAACATACCTACCATATATACGGAATGACCTGTAACGGTTGTCGCAGTCACGTAGAAGAAGTCCTTTCAAAAGTGGAAGGTGTTTTAAAAGCTACAGTAGATTTAGACAAAGCAGAAACGACTATTGAAATGGAAAAACATATCTCCATAGAAACATTTCAAAACTCTCTTCAAAAAGAAGGAGGAAGATACAGCATTCATAAAGATGGAGAGCATAATTATACTAACGAAAAAGAAAAGAAAATATTACCAAACGGAAAGGCTACAGGAGCGTTTTACTGTCCAATGCATTGTGAAGGTAATAAAATTTATGATAAAGCAAGAGATTGTCCTGTTTGCGGTATGGACTTGGTTGAAGAAATAAATATAGTTCCTTCTAGTACGCAGTTTACTTGCTCTATGCATCCAGAAATCATAAAAGAGGAATCTGGATCTTGTCCAATTTGTGGTATGGATTTAATTCCATTGGAAGGTGCTATTTCAGAAGAAAATAAAACCTATAAAAAACTATTAAATAAGTTTTGGGTTGCAGTAGCCTTTACAGTTCCGATATTTCTTATAGCAATGTCTGAAATGTTAAATAATAATCCATTGTATACCATTTTAGAACAAAAAAAATGGAATTGGATTCAATTTGTATTATCAATTCCTGTTGTATTTTTCGCTACTTGGATGTTCTTTGAGCGTGCTTGGAGATCTATTAAGACAACGAACCTAAATATGTTTACGCTTATTGGTATTGGTTCTGGAATTGCTTGGCTGTTTAGCGTATTTGCTATGTTATTTCCAGATGTATTTCCATCAGATTTTAAAACTACTGATGGTAACGTTTTTGTTTATTTTGAAGCCACAACAGTCATTCTCTCATTAGTATTGTTAGGACAATTATTAGAAGCAAGAGCGCATAGTCAAACAAGTGGCGCAATAAAAGAATTGCTAAAATTAGTACCCTCAACAGCGACGTTAGTAGAAGATGGTGAGGATAAGATAATTGCTATTGATCAAATTGAACATGGTAATTTATTACGAGTAAAACCTGGCGAGAAAATACCTGTAGATGGTAGTATTATAGAAGGTCATAGTAACATTGATGAATCAATGATTACAGGTGAACCTATTCCAGTAGATAAGAATGTAGATGATAAAGTCAGTTCGGGAACAATCAATGGTACAAAGTCATTTATTATGAAAGCCGAAAAAGTAGGTTCAGAAACCTTGCTTTCTCAAATCATTCATATGGTAAATAACGCAAGTCGCTCAAAAGCGCCTATTCAAAAATTAGCCGATAAAATCTCTAAATATTTTGTTCCTATTGTATTAATTGTTTCAGTAATAACATTTATTGTTTGGGTAATTTTTGGTCCAGATCCGGCTTATGTATTTGCATTTGTAAATGCTATTGCAGTATTAATTATTGCTTGCCCTTGTGCATTAGGTTTGGCAACGCCAATGTCTGTTATGGTTGGTGTTGGTAGAGGTGCGCAATCTGGTGTTTTGATTAAAAATGCAGAAGCATTAGAGAAAATGAATAAGGTAGATACTCTTATTGTAGATAAAACAGGAACAATAACAGAGGGGAAACCGTCAGTTGAAAAAGTAATAGCAACGAATTCTATAGGAGAGACAACTTTAGTACAATATATAGCATCCTTGAATCAATATAGTGAGCATCCATTAGCCGAAGCTATTGTGAATTATGGAAAATCAAAAGATGTAGCAATCACTAAAGTAAATGATTTTGAAGCAGTAACTGGAAAAGGCGTTACTGGTACAGTTGACAATAAAAAAATTGCTTTAGGTAATGCTAAACTATTAGAACAATTTTCTATTGTTATTACAGAAAGTTTAGTAAATAAAGTTATCGTTGAACAAGAACAGGGTAAAACAGTTTCATATATAGCAATAGAGAATGAAGCAATAGGTTATGTTACCATTTTTGATGCTATCAAAAAAACGAGCCAAAACGCTATTGCAGAATTGCAAAATAATGGTGTTCAAGTAATAATGCTAACAGGGGATAATAAAAACACAGCAAAAGCAGTCGCCGCGCAATTAAATTTAAAACATTATAAAGCTGAATGTCTTCCAGAAGACAAGCTTAATGAAATAAAAAAACTTCAAGACCAAGGTAACGTTGTCGCAATGGCAGGCGATGGTATTAATGATGCTCCTGCCTTAGCACAATCTGATGTTGGTATCGCAATGGGAACAGGAACAGACGTTGCTATAGAAAGTGCATCAATAACCTTAGTTAAAGGTGATTTACAAGGTATCGTTAAAGCTAAAAAATTAAGTCATAACGTCGTTAAAAATATAAGACAGAACCTGTTTTTTGCATTTATATATAATGTAATAGGAGTTCCAATAGCAGCAGGTGTTTTATATCCAATATTTGGGTTATTACTCTCACCAATGATTGCCGCTTTAGCAATGAGTTTTAGTTCAGTGTCTGTAATTGTAAATGCATTACGATTAAGAAATATTAAAATATAATTATGAAAAATTTAATAATAGTACTTGTGTTAACAGTTTCAGTTTTGGGTTGTAAAAAAGAAGCACATCAAGCAGAAAAAGGCGAACATGAAAATCATATTACAACATCTGATAAGGATGAAGCACCAAAGAAGAAAGTATTGAGCCCGCATACATCTACAATGGAAATGGTTGGAGATGCTCATATTCATATTGATTACTCTTCGCCAGGAGTTAGAGGACGAATCATTTTCGGTGGATTAGTTGGTTATGATAATGTTTGGCAAGCTGGAGCTCATAATGCCACTTGGTTAGAAACTAATAAGGATTTAGTCATAAATGGAGAATTATTGCCAAAAGGGAAATATGGGTTTTTTACAATTCCATCAAAGGAGGATTGGACTATAATGATTAATAAAAATTGGGATCAACATGGGAAAGACGAGTATGATGAGAAGGATGATGTGATACGATTTCGAGTGACACCAAATGTTTCAGATAAAATTACAGAGCATTTAGAATATAAAGTAAATAAGATTAGTGAAACACAGGGCAATATTTCTTTTGCTTGGGAAAAGGTAACAATTAGCTTTCCATTCAAAATAAATCAATAAGATGATAAACAGGCATACAGCATTAAAAATTAGAAAAACACATCGTTATTTAGGTTTGTTTTTAGGAATTCAATTTTTGTTTTGGACTATAAGTGGTTTATACTTTAGTTGGACAGATATTGACGATATTCATGGAGATCATTTTAAAAATTTAGAGTATCAGCCTAAAGCATTTAGTAATCTCATTAGTCCATCACAGTATAATGTTTCTGGCGGTATCAATACTATTGAATTGAGAGACATTAATAATTCGCCCTATTATTGGATTAACAAAAAGCAATTATACAATGCCATTGACGGAAGTTTAAAAACTAATATCACCAAAAAAGAGGCTTTGTATATAGCGAAACTCAATATGAAGAGTGGCTTAGTAGTAGAAACTATTGAACAGATTAATGAAACGGGAAAGCATCACGAATATAGAGAAAAGCTGTTACCTGCCTATGTTATATCCTATCAAGCAGATGAAACCCTTAAAGCTTATGTGTCTATTAAAGATGGAAAATTTCAAACAGTTAGACATCGAAGTTGGCGCTGGTTTGATTTTCTATGGATGACACATACAATGGATTATGAAGGTAGAGATAACTTTAATACAATCGTATTAAGAGTCTTTTCTCTATTAGGTTTGATGACTGTATTAAGTGGGTTTTTACTAGGGTTTACATCGTCACCATCAATTAGAAAATTATTAAAAAGAAAAAATAAATAGAAATGAAAAAATATATAATCTATTCAGGGGTTTTAGCAGTTGGTTTACTTTTAGGTTGGTTGTTTTTTGGAAATTCAATCAATGAAAAAGCAGAACATAATCATGCAGAATCAATCGAAAAAAATCAACTGTGGACGTGTTCTATGCATCCACAAATTATGTTGCCTGAAGCTGGCGATTGTCCAATTTGCGGTATGGATTTAATTCCTGCCGAATCTGGTGCAGACGGACTTAATGCAAATGAATTTAAACTAACAAATAACGCTATGGCATTAGCGAATATACAAACTTCTTTTGTTGGAAAAAATACAAACAAAAATACTGCTATTAAGTTATCTGGAAAGGTTTCAGAAAATGAAGAAGCTAACGTCGTACAAGCGAGTTATTTTTCAGGAAGAATTGAGCGTTTAAGTATTAACTCTGTAGGAGAAGAGGTACGAAAAGGACAATTGTTAGCAACCATTTATTCTCCTGAATTATTTGCAGCGCAACAAGAATTAATTACGACGTCATCTTTAAAAGAATCACAGCCTGCATTATACAAAGCTGTTCGGAATAAATTAAAACTTTGGAAAATTTCTGAAAACCAAATCAATCAAATAGAAGCTTCAGGAATAGTAAAACAAAATGTTCCTATATATGCAACTGTTTCAGGAACAGTTTCCGAGAAATTGGTTGAGCAAGGCGATTATGTGAAACAAGGACAAGCCTTATTAAAAATCGCTAACTTAAATACAGTTTGGGCCTTGTTTGATGTCTATGAAAATCAGATTGAATTATTCAAAAAAGGACAAGATATTACTGTGATTACTAATGCTTATCCAAATAAGGAATTTAAAAATAAAGTAGATTTTATCGACCCTACATTTAATTTAGCAACAAGAACGGTTAAGCTTAGAGTCGTCTTAAATAATAAAAACCGCGAGTTTAAAACGGGCATGTTTGTAGAAGGATATGTTGAAAATACGCTATCTTTTAATGGGGAACGTTTAATGATTCCTTCGTCAGCAGTATTATGGACAGGAAAACGCTCTGTTGTATATTTAAAAACAAGTCCTAATGAACCAATTTTTGAAATGCAAGAAATAACATTAGGAAAACAATTAGAAGAACAATATGAAGTTCTTGAAGGACTCAAAAAGGGAGACGAAATTGTAACCAATGGGACATTTACAGTAGATGCATCTGCACAATTACAAGGTAAAAAATCTATGATGAATAAAACTGGCAGCAAAACAATGACAGGACATGAAGGACATTTTGGAATGGAAATATTAAAGACGACTGAAAGTAAAAGAGTAATAGTAGCTGCCAAATTTCAAGAGCAGTTAAAAATGGTGTTCAATAATTATATCGAATTAAAAGATGCCTTAGTGAAAGATGATCCTAAATCAGTAATAAAGTATGCAGATGCTATGCTTAATAGTTTAGGCAAAGTCGAAATGAAATTATTAGATAATCTTGAGGCTCATAATAAATGGATGGCATTTGAAAAGGGGATTAAATATTCGGTTAATTCTATTTCAAAAACACCTGATATAAAGTTGCATAGGGATTACTTTAAGCATTTGTCGATGGATTTAATTAGTGCTGTTGAAACCTTTGGAATAAATGAAAAAGTGTATAGTCAATTTTGTCCTATGGCAGATAATAATAATGGTGCATATTGGTTAAGCAGAGAGGAAAAAGTAATTAACCCATACTTTGGTAATGCGATGTTAACTTGTGGAAGTGTAAAGCAAACGATAGAATAGTTCTTGAAATATTTTAGTCTTCTATTGATTAGATTATTTGTGAGTAATCAACTTTATGTTGTGTGTTGTTAAGCAATCATATCTTAATGTGTATATAATCTATCATGAGCAATTTTTTGATAAGCTCTTGGAGACATAGATGTTTCTTTTTTAAACGCGTTATAAAAAGCTGAAGAGGAGTTGAAGCCTACATCATAAGCGAGGTCTTCAATTTTATCGTTGGTATGCTCTGGCAGTGCTAATTTCTTTTGGATGTCTTTAATTCTAAAGCTATTAATAACCTCTGGGAACGTTTTCTTATAAATTGATTTGGTTGCTTTAGATACTAAATATGTCGGTGTGTTTATGGTTTCAGAAAACTGTGATAGCGTTATAGCAGGTTGTGTATAAATTTTATCTATTTCAATAGCGTTTTTAATTTTATCTAATAAACCTCCAGAAAGTTTATCTGATTTAGTTTTCTTTAGTACAGAAGGTGTTTTAAGCGCTATAAAAAATAAGACATAAATAATTAAAGAAGCCATTGCTGTACCAATAGTATAGGAGATCATATTGCCTACATAAAACTGATAAAATAGCACAGCCAACAAACATAACATAGCATAGAAAAGGGAATGATGCCATTTACTGGGCTTATCATCTTCTTTAACAAAAATATAGGAATATCCAATGTATACTAAATAACTTGAGAATTGAACCTTTGCTGCTAAATAAAAGTCAGCATGATAAAGGTCTAAAGTAGCTATAATTGTAAATCCAAATAGTGCAAATATAAAGTGAGTTATATCTTTTAGTTTTAACGTATAAGATCGATTTTTGGAGAGTTTAAAGTAAAAATAAAGAAGTGGCCCAATAGCTGCAAATCCTAAAAAGCCAAACGCAACACCAATAGCAGAAACGCCATCAAATACATAATAGAAAACAGATTTTAAAATTCTTAATGCAATTGCTAAAAATAATAATCCGAGACTCAAGTCTATAAGTTTGTGCTCTTGTTTTATAATTATAAAATAGGTAATCATAAAAACACAAGTGACAAGAGAGATACTTGAAAAAATAATTAGAACTATTGGTAAACTCATTACAAAGCTGTTTTTACAAAAATAGATAATAAACAAATTCCCTAGGTGTTAAAATGCTCTTAAATCCTTCTCCACATTTCAAGAATTAGGAGACTATATTGCTATTAGGAGGCTAGTTTTGTCTATAATAATCAATTAAAAAGATACAAAATGTTAAAGAAGTATTACACAACATCAGTTTTAGTATTAGTTACGTTTGTTGCTTTTGCACAGTTTCATACTTTAAATATTCCTCAATCGAGTTCTGAAGTTAACGAAAGTCAGAAATTAGGGGTTACTAATATCACAATTAATTATAGTAGTCCAGCCGTAAGAGGCAGAGATGTTTGGAACAATGCAAGAGTAATACCTCAAGAGGGTAACCCAATCCCTTGGAGAGCAGGTGCTAATATGAATACTACAATTGAGTTTAGTACTGATGTTTTAATTGAAGGACAACTATTAAAGGCAGGGAAATATGGATTTCATATCATTCCCAAAGGAAATACGTTTACATTATTGTTTGCACATCATAACAATCAATGGGGAAGCTATTATCTAGATGTTGAAAAAGATGTTTCTTTACGTGTAGATGTTAATTCTGTAAGCTCTCCTTTTTCTGAACAATTAGATTTTGAATTCTTAGACAGAACAGAAAACACATTAATTATTGGTTTAGAATGGGGACAACAACGTATTCCTTTTAAAGTTGAAGTTGATTTAAACATGACAGTTGTTGAAAGTTTTAGAAGCGAACTTAGGGGTATTAATACCTATCATTGGCAGGCTTGGAATGATGCTGCGAATTGGTGTTTAAATCACAACACAAATTTAGAAGAAGCATTAGAATGGGCAAATCGATCTGTAAATGGAGGTTATAGTGGGTTCGCAGCCAATAAAAATTTAACGAATTTAGGGACTAAAATAAAAATTCTTAAAAAATTAAATAGAGCTGATGAATTAGATGTTGCTAAAAATGATGCCGCAGATTTATACGTTACTGCCTATGAAGCGTATGATTTTGGAGCCTTCTTGTTGAGAAATGAGTTTTATCAAGATGCTTATGAGTACAATAGAGCAAAATTAAAAGACTATCCAGACTCTTGGTCTTTACTACTAAATAGAGGCCTTAGTCGTTACTTTTTAGGAGATATTAAATTGGCTATAACGGATATAAAAAAAGTGTTGAAATCTGCCCCAGAAAGATTTCATAATAGACTTAATCAAATTATTACTGAAGTAGAAACTGGGACATATAAATTATAAAGCTTTTTTTTGAGATTGATATAAATAGTAAGCTTTTGTGTTAGTAATAGCTATAGTTTTATGAATGTTTAATTAATTACATAAGATTTTTTGTAATGGTTTTATAGTATTTTTGTCTAATAGACTATTAATTCTAATTAATCTTAGTACAACCTCTATTGGTTTGACTTTAAATTTCTACGTATTTTAAACATGAAATATCAATTTTTAATTTCTTTTTTTGTTGTTTCTTTTTTTTCTTCAGCGCAACATGTAAATACATATACCTATGCTGTTAAAAATACAGATTCTTTAAAATTAGATGTGTATGCACCAGATGATATACAGCCAAATGAAAAGCTTCCTGTTTTAATTTGGATGCATGGAGGAGGATTTTCTGGAGGATCAAAAAACGGGCAAGACGAACAGCAATTAATGAATTATTTAACCACCAAAAGATTTGTTGGTGTCTCTATTTCTTATCGATTACTCAGAAAAGGAGCAAAAACAGGATTTGGTTGTAAGTGTTCAAAAGAACAAAAATTATTCACTTTTGCAAATGCTGCTGAAGATTTTCTTGATGCAACAAATTATATTATAAATAATAGTAATGCATTTCATATTGATACAACAAAAATCATAGCAGGAGGTAGTAGTGCTGGTGCTGAAGCTGTCTTAAGTGCTGTGTATATGAAAGATTATTTTATAGAAGACACTTCAGATTATGATCTTATAAAGTATGCAGGAGTAGTGTCTTTTGCAGGAGCATTAGTAGATGAATCTTATATTACAAATGATAATGCAGTACCAACAATTTTGTTTCATGGTACAGACGATAACATTGTGCCTTATGCCAAGGCTCCTCATCATTTTTGTAACAACAATGATAAGGGATTTTTAATTCTAAATGGTTCCGAAGTTGTTTTCAAACAATTGGAAAAATTAAAATCTTCCTACTATTTATTTCAAGTTGAAGGCGGGCAGCATGAAGTGGCCGCTATCGCATTTGACGAGTTAGATGAAATTATGACTTTTATTAATAGTACAGTGATAGATTCTAAAGTGATTCAAACCAAGCGTTTGGAGTTTAAGCGTTAATTGTAATTATAAACGACATGTTAATACAAGTTTTGTAATCTGTAATTTAAGTATTATTTTGTAGAACTAATCTCTTGTTAACTTAATCGATTTCTATAAACAATTAACGCTATGCGCTATAAAAAAATAAAGCTATTTAACTTATTTGTTTGTCTATTGATTAGCTTAACCTCTACTGCGCAAGAGATTTCTCCAATTCAAGTTTTTACTCCTGAAATATACAAAGCCGAAAATCAAAATTGGGCTATCTCTCAATCTGACAGCAAGTATATTTATGTTGCTAATAATATTGGATTATTAGAATTTAATGGCGCATTATGGAAGTTATATGCGACTCCTAATCAAACTATATTACGATCTGTTAAAACCGTAGGGAATCGTATTTATACAGGGTGTTATATGGAATTTGGGTATTGGGAACGTAACAACTTTAATGAATTAATATATACGTCGCTATCCAAAAACCTACAATCTTCTATGATTGAAGACGAACAGATTTGGAATATTATCGCACTAGATGGGTTTATTGTATTTCAGTCTTTAAATAGAATTTATAGCTATAGTACAACCACAAAATTATTCCATATTATAGATTCTGAAACAACTTTAACTAAAATGATTAAAGTTGATAATACGATATATTTTCAAAGGTTAAATCAAGGTGTTTTTAAAATTGAAAATGGTAAAGAAATATTATTTTCTGATGATGAGGTTTTGAAGTCTAATAGAATCATTAATATATTTAATATTGATAGGCATTTAATTATTCAAACAAACCAAAAAGGATTTTTCGTTTTTAATAATGGATTGCTTTCTAAATGGGATATTCCTGCGAATGAAATTCTTTCTAGTTTAACCGTATATAGTAGTATTAGGCTTAAAGATGGTAGTTTTGCTATTGGTACAATTTCTAAAGGTATTATTAATATTACAATTGATGGAGAAATAGATTATGTACTCAACCAAAATAATGGCTTGTCTAATAATACTGTGCTTTCAGTTTTTGAAGATGCAGACGAAAATATTTGGTTAGGATTAGATAATGGTGTCAATTGTATTAATAGTTCGTCTCCATTTAAGGAATATGATGATAAAATGGGGCACTTAGGAGCTGTTCATACATCAAAAGTGTATAATGATATGCTTTATATAGGAACTAATCAAGGTTTGTTTGTTAGGGCTATGAATTCTAATAATGAATTTGAGTTTGTCGAAGGTACTAAAGGACAAGTGTGGTGTTTGGAAGTTTATAATTCTACGCTTTTTTGTGGGCATGATTTAGGAACCTTTGTTATTAATGGTAAAAATGCTCAACAGATTTCTAGTATTGAAGGAACTTGGGGAATTAAGCAAATCCCTGATAATAAAAATTTACTACTTCAAGGTAATTATAATGGTTTAAGTGTTTTAGAGAAATCGAATGATAGTTGGTCCTTGAGAAATAAAATTGAAGGATTCAATATATCTTCTAAGTTTTTTGAAATAATTGACGAAAATCAAGTTTTTGTTAGTCATGAGTATAAAGGTGTTTTTAAATTAGATATAGATAATACATATAGCAAAGTATTAAAGGCAAGCAAAGAAAACTCTGTAAAAAAAGGTTTGCATTCAAGTTTGTTAAAATATGACTCTAAAATATTATACGCTTATAAAGAGGGTATTTATGCTTACGATACAGTAATAAATGCGTTTAAAAAAGATACTATTTTAAGTCAAGCTTATGATTCATTAAATTATGTATCAGGAAAGCTAGTGAATACTCCAAACAAACTTTGGAGTTTTTCTGTTAGAAATATTAAATACATTTCTCCAGGCATATTAAGCGATATTCCAAAAATTAATACAATTCCTTTGTCTAGTAATTTGCGAAAAAGTGTCACTGGGTATGAAAATATTTCTCCAATTGAAAACCAAAAACACCTCTTAGGAACGTCATCTGGTTATATTATTATTGATCTTGATAAGATGAAAAACCAATCTTATACTATTGAAATTAATTCCATATATAATTTCGGAATCGATTCTGAAAAAAGAATTTTAGAGCCTTCCGCTTCAGAAGAATTTCATAATAAGAATAATAATTTTGAAATCACATACAGCATAGCAGAATTTGATAAATATTTAGAGGCTGAATATCAATATAAACTAGAAGGAAGTTATGATAAATGGAGTGAATGGTCTAAATCTTCAACAGAGTTATTTAAAAATTTATCTCATGGTGATTATACCTTAAGTGTTCGTGGTAGAGTAGGTAGCCAAATAACAAATAATGTTGTAGCATATTCATTTAAGATTGATAAACCTTGGTATATCTCAAATCTTATGGTTTTTATATATATACTAACAGTGCTTCTTTTTTCATTCCTTATGCATACTATTTATAAAAGAAAGTATAAACGACAAGAAGAAAAACTACTATTTGATGCCGAAAGAGAGTTAGAACTCAGGCAATTAGAAAATGACCAAGAGTTAATGACTTTAAGAAATGAACAGCTTAAAAAAGATGTTGATAATAAAAGTCGTGAGTTAGCAATTTCTACGATGAGCCTTATTAAGAAAAATGAATTCTTAAATAGTATTAAAGAAGAATTAAAGAATGTTAATCAAAATAATGAACTTAAACCAGTTATTAAGATTATTGATAAAAACTTAAATAATACTGATGACTGGAAATTCTTTCAAGAAGCATTTAATAATGCTGATAAAGACTTTCTGAAAAAAGTAAAAGCTAAGCACCCAAAATTAACACCAAACGATTTAAGACTTTGTGCTTATCTAAGGTTAAATCTATCATCAAAAGAGATCGCACCATTGCTAAATATTTCTTCTAGAAGTGTCGAGGTTAAACGTTATAGACTTCGTAAAAAAATGGACTTACCACACGAATCTAGTTTAACGAATTACATTTTGGAAATTTAACGACCATACATTCTCCTATTCCACCTATACAACACCTATACAATTCACTTTTTTAACGTGTTACAACGTTATAGTTTTAATGTTTGATATAGCTTTAATAGGTATTAAACAGGTGAATAGCTGCGTAATTCGCAATAAATTGCACTATTTTTTGAAATGTATGTTTTTTGTTGAGGTCAATTTTATCATTATATTAATGTATAGGTATACATTTACTTTCAAGTATCCAATAAAGGTTTGGAGTTGTTTTTTTACAGCACTAGTATCTAGGTATTTAATCAAAACCTAGTAATCCTTTCCTTAAATAACTAATTAAAAATAACTAAATGATGAAGAATAATATTCTTGGACTATTTCTTTTCTTAGTAACATTTTCAGTTTTTGCACAAGCAAATAAAGTTTCTGTTGACAACAGTAGCGAGGGGATGAGATTAAAAGTTGACGGGAAAGATTTTATGATTAATGGAATGAATTGGGATTATATTCCAATTGGCACAAATTATTCATATAGCTTATGGAAACAATCAGATGACACGATTAAAGCGGCTCTCGATGCAGAAATGGGGTTGTTAAAAAACATGGGTGTAAATGTTATAAGACAATATACAGGCATTCAACCAAAATGGATTCAGTATATCTACGAAAATTATGGCATCTATACAATGCTTAATCATTCATTTGGTCGTTATGGTTTGACTTTAAATGGTGCATGGATTCCAAATACAGAATATTCAGATGAGCTTACTCGTGAGTTGCTATTATCCGAAGTAACTACAATGGTTGAAGACTATAAAAATACTCCAGGACTCTTATTGTTTTTATTAGGTAACGAAAATAATTATGGGCTTTTCTGGGGAGGAGCTGAAACCGAAGATATACCATTAGAAGATAGAAAATCAACGGTTAGAGCAAGAGCAATGTATAAGCTTTTTAATGAGGCTGTTCTTGCAATGAAAGCGATTGATACCACACACCCTATGGCTATTTGTAATGGAGATGTACTATTTATAGATATTATTGCTGAAGAGTGCAAAGACATAGACATCTTTGGAACAAATATGTATCGTGGAGCAACTTTTACAGATGCTTTTCAAACAGTAAAAGAAAAATTGAATAAGCCAATCCTATTTACAGAGTTTGGTGCAGATGCATTTAATGCGATAGAAAATCAAGAAGACCAAAAATCTCAAGCCTATTATATGGTAAATAACTGGAAAGATATTTATGAGAATGCTGCTGGATTAGGAAAATCTGAAAATTCTTTAGGTGGTTTTACATTTCAATTTAGTGATGGTTGGTGGAAATTCGGGCAAACTAAAAATTTAGATGTACATGATAATAATGCGTCTTGGTCTAATGGAGGTTATAGCTTAGACTTAGAAGGCAACGAAAATAACATGAATGAAGAGTGGTTTGGAATCTGTGCTAAAGGACCAACTAATGCACGTGGATTATATGACTTGTATCCTCGTGCTGCTTATTATGCGCTTAAAGAAGTTCATCAATTAAATCCTTATGATGAAGGAATCACTCAGGATTTTATTGGAAATCATTTTATGAATATTCAATTAATGGATGCTGTCTTAAGAGCTAGAGGCGACAAAGCAGCGCTTTCTGGTGGCAGTTCTAATAAAATTAGATTAAGCAATTTAAGAGCAGAGTTTACAACATACAACACTGGAGGATCATTAATTACAACACCAGATACTGCAAATCCAGACGAAAATGTGTACCCAAATCAACTCGGGTTTGATCATATGCAATCTTATTTTATAGGTGTAGAAGGGAATCCAACCTCTAATATGCGTGCTAATGTTAATTTTAATGTGCTAGGAAATGTAGCAGAAAACCCTATTGATGAAATTTTCTATGAAAACAGAGGAAGAAGTGTAACCGTAGAAACCGAAGATGGAACTATTGATTTGTCAGATAATAACCGTGTTCAAGTTTATAATGCGTCGTTTGAATGGAATGCTAAAGATTTTGATTTAAGAGGATTCTATAGAACTGGTCATTACCATTGGGGTTATGAAGGTGATTTCTTTGGGTTATATCCAGAAGCAAATTATGGAGAGAACTTAGATATTTATAATGGGGAAACCATGGGTATTGAAATTGATGGTAAGAAAGGTTTAAAAGGCTTAAAAGCAGCATTTGGACCTCAACTATGGTGGGGAGCAAATCCAGCGGTTCTATTAAAATATAGTCGTACAATTGGAAAATATGACGTTACAGGTGTTTATCATGAAGATATTGACGATGTAGGTGAGGCTGTCACTTCAATTGCAGTTCCATTGCCTAAAACGAGAAGAGCAACACTACATATTAAAAGAAAATTTGGAAATCTAGGTATTGAAATTGGTGGTATATGGGCAGGTGACCCTTTAAACGGAAGAACATTTCAAGTTGTTGATGGAGGAACTACAGGAAATTATAATATTCTCGTAGATCGTGTGAATTCAAATGATAATTGGGGAGGGAAAGCTAAAATAACATATCAAAAAGGACGATTTAACTGGTACGCTCAAGGTGCAGCCATGGGATTAGTTGCTAATGGTGGTGGAGATTATACAAAAACATTCACAGGTTGGAGACTAAAAGATAGTGGTAGCGGAAACCAAACTAATGTTTTAACAGGATTTACATACTCATTTGGTAATTTTCAAATAGCACCTAACTTTTTATGGCAAAAACCAATTGTAGATGCGATGCCTAATGATGTTCAAGCTCCAGGAAGGCTTAGAAATATTCAAGATGATCCATTTGCTGTAAGAGCAAATAGAGAAACAACAGCTGGTGAATTTTTATTAACCTATGATCCTACACCAGGAACATGGATGTATGAATGGGATAATGATAGAGCAGAAGACGCAAAATTTGCTATGAATTTAGGGTTTGTATTTCGTCATCACCCTACAGCTCAGGATGCAGCGATTGGGTTCTTAGGTAACCGTACGTCGTTTGCATTTCCTAATTCGGCGCCTGCTGAAGATTTATGGGAAGCGCATTCAAGGGTTGTATCAAAAGTAAGTCCAGATTTAGGGTTTATAGCTAATTTTTATGCTGGGAATGGGCAAGCTAATGGTAGTGATGCACGTTTAATTGACCGTTTTGGTGGTGATATTAGAGCTATTTATAGAAAATTTAAAATCACACAATCGGTTAAAATAAATGACTGGGGACCATTTGATTATCATAGAGATTTCAACCTTACTTATCCGGTGCAGTTAATGCTAGACATCTCTACAACATTAGGAAAACCAGATTGGTTTGTTTTACCAAATACAAAAATTGGAATACGTGGTACATGGAGATCTCTTAATGAGTATTCACCACGCTACCTTCCAAATCAAGCTCCAGAATTCGGAGAACCAACAGTAAGTACTGTTGGATTTGATGATGGTAACGAATGGGAAATTAGAACCTATATACATATTAATATTGGAAAGTAAAAAATAGAAAAATGAAAAACGTAAATTTTATTAATTCAAAAATTACATTCCTATTGGCATGTATTGCTATATTAGGTTGTGATAGAGATATTTCAGATGATGCTGTAGAAGCTGGTTTTCCACAAAATGGGGATATATTCATAGATGGTTTTAGTGCAGGCTTAGATTACTTTCCTTTTGGAGACTCATTTTTTGAAGCGTTTACAGTAGATACTGAAACAACTTACGATGGAAGTGCAGCGGCAATGAGATTTGATGTGCCTAATGTAGGAGATCCTGATGGAGCATACTCTGGTGCTATCTTTCGCACAGCTAGCGGAAGAGATTTATCTGATTTTGATGCCTTAACTTTTTGGGCAAAAGGATCTGAAGCAAGAACAATCAATGATATTGGTTTCGGACAAGACTTTGGAGAAAATAAGTTTCAAGCTCAAATTTCTGGAACGATTCAATTAACTACTAATTGGAAAAAATATATCATACCAATACCAGATCCTTCAAAGTTAACTCAAGAACGCGGTATGCTTTGGTATGCTGAAGGACCTGAAAATGGGACTGGTTTTTCATTTTGGTTTGATGAAGTTAAATTTGAAAAATTAGGCACTGTTGCGCAACCAAGGCCAGCAATTCTTAATGGAGAAGATCTTGTTCAACAAAGTTTTATTGGTGCTAGTGCTAGTGTAACTGGGTTGACAGAAACATTCAATTTGGCTTCAGGTCAAGATGTAACAGTAATTGCTGCACCAAGTTATTTTGTTTTTAGCTCTTCTAATCCTAGTGTTGCCACTATTGATGAATTAGGAGTTATAACGATAATTTCGGCAGGAACTACAATAATTACTGCCACTTTAGATGGTGTTGATGCTGAAGGTTCATTAACACTTATCTCCTTAGGAGACTTTACTCAAGCACCAATTCCAACTCAAGATTCAGCTAACGTAATTTCTATCTTTAGTGATACTTATACGAATGTCCCAGTAGATTTTTATAATGGTTTTTGGGAACCATATCAAACGACACTTTCTGATGATTTTGTGGTTAATGGTGATAATGTACTAAACTATACGGATTTCAATTTTGTTGGGACTAGTTTTTCTAATCCAACTGTAAATGCTTCTGAAATGTCATTTGCTCATTTCGATGTATTTATTCCTGAAACATTAGATCCTGGAACACAATTAAAAATTACCATTAGAGATTTTGGTAATGATGGTGTTGAAGGTGGAGGCGATGACTCTGATATGTCTACGACACTCGTTAGTTCCGATTTAACTGAAGGCGCTTGGAGTAGCTTTGATGTTTCACTTACGATAGCTAATAAAAATAATCTAGGACTTATTATTTATGAAAACAATGGAACTAATTTCACAAATTTTTATTTAGACAATGTGTATTTCTGGGGCGTGCCAACATCACCAGGAAATGCAGCTCCTACACCAACAGATCCAGCAGCAAATGTGATTTCAATGTTTAGCGATGCGTATACAAATGTTACTGTAGATACATGGCGAACAGATTGGTCTGCAGCAGCAACAGTTTTTGAGGATGTAATGGTTGATGGGCAAGCAGCAAAAAAATATACAGACCTTGGTTTTGTCGGTATAGAAACTACCTCTGCTACTATTGATGCTTCAAGTATGACGCATTTTCATTTAGATATCTGGTCTCCAGATGTTACAACATTTAATGTGAAATTAGTTGATTTTGGGCCAGATGATGCTTTTGGTGGTGGTGATGATTCAGAGTATGAAATTAGTATCGCTAACCCTAACCAAGGCGAATGGGTGAGTTTAGATATTCCTCTAACCGATTTTATCGGATTAACGGGACAATCAAATTTGGCTCAATATATCCTAGTGGGTCAGCCTTTTGAGGTTACAGATGTGTTTATTGATAACATGTATTTTCATAACTAATATATAGAAGTATAATTAAAAATTAAGATCATGAATTTTACATATAAATATAAAATTGGAACATTAAAGATATTATTTACGTCTTTACTTACTATAGTATTGCTGGTTTCAATCAGTTGTTCAACAGATGAAACTCAAACTGTAACCACATATAATAATCTCACATTATCACAAGAATTTGATATTGATGGAGCACCAGACAGTAGTGTTTGGGGTTATGATATAGGAACAGGTAGTAATGGTTGGGGAAATAATGAACTGCAATATTATACCGATCGTTCAGAGAATATCAATATTGAAGATGGTGTTCTAAAATTTAACATCATTAAAGAATCATATGAAGGTTCTGGTTATACGTCTGCTAGACTATTAACTAAAGATTTATTCGAGCAAAAATATGGTCGTATCGAAGCTAGAATTCAATTGCCTTGGGGACAGGGACTTTGGCCTGCATTTTGGATGTTAGGAGCAAATTCTGAAGTTAGTTGGCCGCAAGTCGGTGAGATTGATATCATGGAAAACCGTGGACAAGAACCTACTTTAGTCAGTGGTAGCGTTCACGGTCCAGGATATTTTGCAAGTGAAGGTATCACTAAATCTTATGAATTAGAAAATGACCGCTTTGATACAGGGTTTCACATTTTTGGTATAGAATGGGGAGAAGATTACATTAATTATTATGTAGATGATGTGTTGTATAATCAAATCACACCAGAAGATGTCACTGGCGAATGGGTGTTTAATCAACCATTTTATATTATTATGAATGTTGCAGTAGGTGGAGACTACCCAGGTTCACCAAATAATACAACTGTATTTCCACAAACCATGTTGGTAGATTACGTAAGAGTGTATCAATAAATTGATAACATTAACTTAATAGGTCGAGGCTATTACTCGACCTTCTAAACACATCTAAAGGTTACTTTAGAGTATAAATAAAAACATGTTGAATACTAAGTTTACGGAGTCACTTATGATAGAGAAAAGTATAAACGAAACATTAACGGGCGTTACATCAATGGAGCAGGTGGTGATTGATAACGAATCTTACTTTAAGATTTCTAATTGTGATGAGATGCGTTCGTTTTTTATGAGCATTGTAAGTGATTCTAATCACTGGATGTTCGTTTCCAGTAATGGTGGTTTATCTGCTGGGCGACAAAATAGTGAGTTTGCATTTTTCCCATATTACACTGATGATAAAATCACAGAATCTGCTGAAATAACAGGAAGTAAGTCTATCTTTTGGGTCAATTCAAAACAACTATGGGAACCGTTTTCAATTCGCCAAGAGGGTTTATATCAGACGTCAAGAAATATTTATAAAAACGCCTACGGAAATAAAGTGATTTTTGAAGAAGTTAATTATGATTTAAAATTAACGTTTCGATATCAATGGAATTCAAGTGACGAATTTGGCTTTGTAAAAAAGTCGACATTGTTAAATAATTCTACTTCCAAAATCAGCATATCTATACTCGATGGTTTTCAGAATATTGTACCATATGGCGTGCCATCAGACACTCAAAACCGAGTTAGTAATCTTGTAGATGCTTATAAAAAGAATGAACTTGAAAAAGAAGCTGGTTTAGGTATTTATGCTTTGAGCGCTATTATTGTTGATAAAGCAGAACCAAGCGAAGCTTTAAAAGCTAATATAGCCTGGTCTATTGGTCTAGAAAATCCTAAGTATTTACTGTCGTCTCTTCAATTGCAAGATTTCCGAAGAACAAATAATATTATAGAAGAAATAGATATTAGAGCTGAAAAAGGCGCTTATTTTATTAATACTGATATCGAATTGCCTGCAAATGAAAAAAGCGAATGGGCGTTAATTGGTAATGTAAATCAAGATCATAACTCAATTTCAGAAATTATACACCGAATACATAATGACAAGCAATTAGCAGAGGCGGTTCAAAATGATATTGATAATGGTACAAAACGTTTAATAGAGCTTAATGCGTCTGCAGATGGTATACAACTTACAGCAGACAAGCAAAACGATACTAGGCATTTTGCAAATACCTTATTTAATATTATGCGTGGTGGAATTTTTGATGATAATTATACAATCGAAAAATGGGATTTCACGAACTATCTATCTAAGGCTAATGTAAAAGTTTTTTCAAAAGCTAATGCTATTTTAAAGAACTTACCTGAAGTATTTTCAATTTCAGAATTAAAAGCTATAGCCTACAAAAGCGATGATAAAAACTTTAGACGTTTATGCTTAGAATACATGCCTTTAAAGTTTAGTCGACGACATGGAGATCCTAGTAGACCATGGAATAAATTTTCAATCAATACACGTAGTGAAGTTGACGGTTCTAAAATTTTGGATTACGAAGGAAATTGGCGTGATATTTTCCAAAATTGGGAAGCTTTAGCACATGCATATCCTGAGTTTATAGAAAGTATGATCCATAAATTCTTGAATGCAACGACTTTTGATGGCTATAATCCGTATCGTGTAACAAAAAGCGGTTTTGATTGGGAAACTATAGAACCAGATGATCCTTGGTCATATATTGGATATTGGGGAGATCATCAAATTATTTACTTGCTTAAGTTTTTAGAATTTATTGAAAATCATAATCCTGGTAAGTTAACGAGCTATTTTAATCAGGATTTATTTGTGTACGCAAATGTACCTTATAAAATCAAAACTTATCAAGAAACACTAAGTAACCCTAAAGACACCATCGAATTTGATGAAGCCTTAGATGAAAAAATTCGTGAAAAGCGATTAGAGCTAGGCGCAGATGGGGCTTTATTAAGAGATCAAAACTTCTTTATTTGTAAGGTTAATTTTATTGAAAAAATATTAGCGACTGTTTTAGCAAAAGTGTCCAATTTTATTCCTGAAGGAGGAATTTGGTTAAATACGCAAAGACCAGAATGGAATGATGCCAATAATGCTTTAGTAGGAAATGGTGTTTCTATGGTGACACTTAATTATTTAAGACGTTTCCTAGAGTTCTTTAAAACTATTGTACCAAACAAAACTGGTGAAAGTATTCCAATTTCAGAAGAGTTATATATCTTTTTTAATAGTATTAGCAAAACTTTAGATGACAATAAAAACTTGTTGCCTGGAGCAATTTCTGATCGAGATAGAAAAGTTATTCTTGACGGTTTAGGTGAAGCTGGAAGTCTATTTAGAACGACAATTTATAACAAAGCATTTTCAGGAAATAAAGTAGAGCTTTCATTTAAAGCATTACAGGGTTTTATTACAACTACATTAGACTATTTAGAGCATACGATTGATGCAAACAAGCGAAATGATAATTTATATCACGCTTATAATTTAATGTCGGTTGTTAATGAGTCTGAAATTTCTATTTCATATTTAGATGAAATGCTTGAAGGTCAGGTTGCAACTTTAAGTTCTGGGTATTTAAATTCTTTGGAAGCGCTTAAGGTGCTTGATGCTATGAAACAAAGTAAGTTGTTTAGAGCAGATCAGTACAGTTATTTGTTGTATCCAAATAAAGAATTACCACGCTTTATGGTGAAGAATACAATTCCAAAAAAAGCTATTGAAAATTCAGAATTAATAAAGCAATTAGTTAAGGATGGCAATACTCAAATTGTTACAAAGGATATTAATGGTGCATTTCATTTCAATGGAAATTTTAATAATGCTAATAGTCTTAAAGCAGCTTTAGTTAGTCTTGACAATACAAAATATAGAGCGCTTGCTCAAAAAGAAACCGAACAATTACTTCAAACTTTTGAAGAGGTGTTTAATCATAAAGCTTTTACAGGACGATCAGGAACCTTTTACGGTTATGAAGGTTTAGGTTCTATTTATTGGCATATGGTTTCAAAATTGCAATTAGCAGTACAAGAAAGCTGTTTAAAAGCAATTACCGATAAAGAAAATGATGAAACGATTGGGAAACTGTTAGAACATTATTACGAAATCAATGCAGGTATTGGCGCCCATAAAACGCCAAAACTATATGGTGCTTTCCCAACTGATCCTTATTCACATACACCTGGCGGGAAAGGAGCGCAGCAGCCTGGTATGACCGGACAAGTAAAAGAAGATATTCTGTCACGTATAGGCGAGTTGGGCGCATTTGTTAAAGCTGGACAATTGACATTTAACCCAAGCTTATTAAGAATAGATGAGTTTTTAGTAAACAAAAAAACCTACAACTATGTAGATATTAATAAAAATTGGAAAGACATCAATTTAGAAAAAGGCACATTAGCTTTTACCTATTGTCAAGTTCCAATAATATATAATATAGGCGATGAAAATAGTATAACTGTAACCTATGCAGATAGTTCAATTTTAAATATTAAAAGTTTAACTCTAGACAAAGACATAAGTAATGAAGTGTTTACGCGCTCTGGTTTAATTGATAAAATTAGTGTTAGTGTTAATAAAACGATGTTAAAATAAATAACTCAAAACATGAAATTGAACATAAACATAATAATAGTTGTGATAATTTCAATGATCATGTTGTCTTGCAATCAAAATCCAAAAGCAAAAAAAGAAATGCAAATACCTAAACAAGTTGTGGCTAAAGATATACTCGGAAATCCTAATTATTTGGCGATATCTTATGGTGGTTATCGTGAAAAATCTAGAGATAGTCAACCTTCTATACTAGAGCTAAAAGAGGATATGAAATTATTGTCAGCAATGGGTATAAAGGTTTTGAGAACCTATAATGTACAATTGCCTTTACCTCATGCTTCAAATGTTTTAAAAGCTATTGATGAACTAAAAAAAGAAGATCCAAATTTTGAAATGTATGTGATGTTAGGAGCTTGGATAGATTGTCTTAATGCATGGACAGATCAACCTGTAAATCATGATGTGGAAAGTCCAAATAATGCAGCCGAAATAGAAAGAGCTGTGACTTTAGCAAAGCAATATCCAGATATTGTAAAAGTGATCGCTGTAGGGAATGAAGCTATGGTGAAATGGGCTACAAGTTATTATGTACAACCTCAAGTGATTTTAAAATGGGTATCGCATCTGCAAGATTTAAAGCAAGAAGGTGAACTGCCAAAAGACTTATGGATTACGAGTTCGGATGATTTTGCGTCTTGGGGAGGAGGAGAACGCCAGTACCATACAATAGATTTAGAACAATTAGCGAAAACCGTCGATTATATCTCGATGCATACTTATCCATTTCATAATTCGCATTACAACCCTGAGTTTTGGGGTATTCCTGAAGCAGAAGAACACCTTACAACTATTGAAAAAATAGATGCTGCGATGAAGCGTGCTGTTGATTTTTCAAAACGCCAATATGATAGTGTTGGCAATTACATGAAAAGTATTGGAGTGAATAAGCCTATTCATATTGGTGAGACAGGTTGGGCAACAACATCTAAAGGCTTTTATGGCGCTAATGGATCTAGAGCAACAGATGAGTATAAACAAGGTTTGTTTTATAAGCTGATGCGTGAATGGACTAACAAAGAAGGGATTTCATGTTTTTACTTTGAAGCATTTAACGAACAATGGAAAGATGCGCATCATCCTAATGGTTCTGAAAATCATTTTGGGCTTTTTACTTTAGATGGAAAGGCAAAATATCCAATCTGGGATTTTGTAGATAAAGGAGTTTTTAATGGGTTAACAAGAAATAGACACCCAATAATAAAAACTTATAATGGTGATAAAGATATCCTTCTAGACGGTGTATTGGTACCGCCTACACTAAACGAAATCATGGCAAATTGATAATTATGTCATGTAAAACTGTTCAATATGAAAACACTAAGCTATTTAATTTATCCACTTTTTATTCTACTTATGCTAAGCTGTAATGAAAAACAAAAGCAAGAAAAATTGCTAGAAGTTGAAGTATATGAAACATCTGCTAGTGGAAACAAACTGACGAGAATTACCGAATTTTCACCAGTAGATTCTTCGGTTGTTTTAAAAATTTTAGTAGATAAAAAGCTTCAAACGATTACAGGATTTGGAGGAGCATTTACAGAATCCTCAGCCTATTTATTAAATAAGCTTAGTAAAAAAAATAGAGACACAATTTTAAAAGCGTATTTCAGTAAAGAAGGTGCTAATTATTCGTTAACCAGAACGCATATGAATTCATGCGATTTCTCTTTAAGTCAATATTCATATGCGCCTGTTGAAGGTGATATGAATTTAGATCATTTTACAATTGAAGATGATATGGATGATTTAATCCCTATGATTAAAGACGCAATGGCTGTATCTGAAGATGGATTTGAGATTTTCGCATCTCCTTGGACTGCACCACCATGGATGAAAGATAATAAAGATTGGGTTGGCGGAAAACTACTCCCAAAGTATTACGATACTTGGGCTTTATTCTTTTCAAAATATGTAGATGCTTATAAAGCTGAAGGCATAGATATTTGGGGGTTTACAGTAGAAAATGAACCTCATGGAAATGGGAATAACTGGGAAAGCATGCATTATTCACCAGAAGAAATGACAGATTTTGTTCAACACCATTTAGGACCAAAATTAGAAGCCGATGGTAAAGGCGATAAAATAATTTTGGGTTATGATCAAAATAGAGCAGGCCTAAAAGAATGGGTTGATGTGATGTATAAAGATAAAGCATCTTCTAAGTATTATGACGGAACAGCAATTCATTGGTATGAAAGCACCTATGAGATTTTTCCTGAAGCTTTACAATATGCTCATAATAAAGCACCAAACAAATATTTAATTGAAACAGAAGGTTGTGTTGATTCTGAAGTTCCAAAATGGCAGGATGATACATGGTATTGGTCTAAAGAAGCTACAGATTGGGGTTGGGATTGGGCTGCCGAAGATGAAAAGTATCTGCACCCAAAATATGCACCTGTAAATCGATATGCAAGAGATATTATTGGTTGCCTTAATAATTGGGTAGACGGCTGGGTGGATTGGAACATGGTTTTGGATAGGCAAGGTGGACCTAATTGGTTTAAAAATTGGTGTGTAGCTCCAATTATTGTAGATCCAGATTCAGATGAAGTGTATTTCACGCCAATTTATTATACGATGGTGCATTTCAGTAAATATATACGACCAGGAGCTGTAGTTATTGATGTTGAAAACCCAGATGAAGACCTTATGGTAGTAGCTGCAAGAAACCTTGATAATTCTATAGCAGTCGTCATTTTTAATGAAGGAAAAGTAGCTAAGAATTTTACTCTAAATCTTAAGGAGAGTCATGTCAATATTAAAATAAGAGCTCAAGCAATACAAACGATAGTAATACCAACTAAAAATCGATAATATGAGTAGTAAAGATTCCTCTAAGAAAGTACCAGTAGGTAAAAAAATTGCCTTTGGTTTAGGCATGCTTGCTAATCAAATGTTTCCAGCTGCTTTGGGGATCTTTATGGTAGTATTGGTTCAGGATTTAGGGTTTCCGACTTGGATGTGGGGCGTTTTGTTTTTCTTACCTCGTGTATTTGATTCCATTACAGATCCTATTATGGGATTTATTTCTGACAATACACGATCAAAATGGGGAAGACGGCGTCATTATGTTTTTTTAGGTGCTATTATTATGGGAATATCATTTTCTTTAATGTGGCAACTATATCGTGAAAGTGGCTTGGATTATAATTTTATTTATTTCTTAATTTGGTCACTAGTTTTTTACTTAGGACTAACCATTTTTAGTGTGCCTTTTGTGGCAATGGGTTATGAAATGAGTGATGATTTTCATGAACGAACAAGCATCATGGCTGTTGCACAATGGATAGGTCAATGGGCTTGGGTAATTGCGCCTTGGTTTTGGGTTATTATGTATGATAAAGGTTGGTTTGAATCTGCAGATGTCGCAACTCGAACACTTGCCGTTTGGGTTGGTATTGGTTGTGCAATTTTAGCTGTAGTTCCAGCATTATTTATTAAAGATAAATCTACCATAGATGATGAAACTTTAACACCATTAACCTTTAGTAATGTTGGAGGAGGTTTAAAAGAAATACTAAAAGGTTTTAAAGAAGCATTTAAGTTAGAGCCATTTAAAAAATTATGTATTTCTACATTCTTTATTTTTAATGCGTTTAATACCATAGCAGGTTTCTCGTTTTTTATAATAGTTTACTATTTGTTTGATGGCGTTACAGGTGATGAAGGTGCTTGGATTTGGCCTACACTTTTCGGTAGTGTTGGTGCTTTAGTTACAACATTCCTTGTTATTCCTGTTGTTGCTAGTATGTCAAGGAAAATGGGAAAAAAAGATGCCTTTTTGGTATCTCAGGGTATTTCAATTGTTGGCTATATTATGTTATGGTTCTTATTTGTACCAGGAAAACCTTATTTATTCTTAATTGCGATGCCTTTCTTTTCTTTTGGTATCGGTGGTTTGTTTACACTTATGATGTCTATGACGGCAGATGTTTGTGATTTAGATGAACTAAATTTCGGACAACGACGCGAAGGTATCTTTGGGGCAATTTATTGGTGGATGGTTAAATTTGGATTAGCAATTGCTGGTTTGTTAAGTGGGCTCATAATGTCTTTAGTTGATTTCACACCAGGAGCAGTATCTCAACCAGATGGAGCTGTTACTGGGTTAAGAGTATTCTTTTCAGTTTTTCCGATATTGGGAACTGCAATCGCCATGTATGTTATGAGAGACTATGACATCACAGAAGAACGAGCCTTAGCAATCAGTGCAGAATTAGAAAAGCGAAGAGAAAAGAAGAAAAAGAAAGATGTGTCTTCAGGAATAGGAGCAGGTAACCTTATTAATATACCTACTAAGAACTTAAATCTTCTTGATTATAATAAAATCGATTTTAGTAAAATGAACTTTTCGGATGCTAAACGTTTATTTGATTCTAAATTAAAGAATAGATTACATGGACTTTGTTTTAGTCCTTATGTTGAAGGCCAAGATGCGGGAGACATACTTACAGAAAAACAAATTCATAGACGTATGGAAATCATTTCACCTTATACAAAATGGGTGAGATCCTTTTCGTGTACAGAAGGGAATGAACTCATTCCAATGAAAGCGCATAATAAAGGCATAAAATCTATTGTTGGCGCTTGGATTAGTGATGATAAAGAGCGCAATGAAAGAGAAATTACGGCATTAATTAAACTAGCGAAATCTGGACAAGTAGACATTGCGGCTGTAGGGAATGAAGTATTACTTCGTGGAGATATTACAGAGCAAGAGCTCATAAATTATATTAAAAGAGTAAAAGAAGCCTTGTTTGGTTTAGATATTCCTGTTGGATATGTTGATACGTATTATGAATATTATAAGCGCCCAAATTTATGTGAAGTAACCGATGTAATTCTTACAAATTGTTACCCGTTCTGGGAAGGGTTTAGTGTGGAAGACTCGCTCCAGCATTTAAGAGAAATGTATGCTATAACAAAACAAGTAGCCAAAGGTAAAAAAGTAATTATTGCAGAAACAGGTTGGCCAAGTCAAGGACAATCAGTTGAAGCTGCTCATCCATCGCAATTGAATGCAATGAAGTATTTTATTCAAACTCAAGAATGGGCAAATAATGAAGGGATTGAAATATTCCATTTTTCTTCTTTTGATGAATCTTGGAAAGTACGTATTGAAGGCGAATTAGGTGCACGTTGGGGAATTTGGGATAAGGATGAAAAATTAAAATACAGTTAAAATGTCATATAGAAACGAAGAATATTATATAAATAATAGTGTCACTCTTGCCAAACAAGTTGATGTCGATTTTGCTGAACATTCAGGAATTGATTTTGATACATATTCAATCGAAGAGTTAAAAGTACTTTGGAGAACTACGTTAAAAAAAGGAATGCATGGCATTTGCTTTAGCATGTATGAAGATGGTCAAGAACCAGGAGATATCATAACCGAAGAACAAGTAGAAAGACGAGTTAAAATTTTGAAGCCTTATTCAAAATGGGTGAGGTCATTTTCTTGTATTGAAGGAAATGAGCATATTCCTCGTATTGCACATAAACACGGAATGAAAACCATGGTTGGTGCTTGGTTGAGTGATAATAAAGAAGATAATGAAAAAGAAATAGAAGGACTAATTCAATTAGCAAAAGAAGGTGTTGTTGATATAGCTGCTGTTGGAAATGAAGTACTCTATAGAAATGATTTATCACTAGAAGAATTACTAGCGTATATAAAACGTGTAAAAGATGCTGTGCCAAGTGTTCAAGTAGGTTATGTTGACGCCTATTACGAATTTTCTATACATCCAGAGCTTGTTGAAATTAGTGATGTTATCTTAAGTAATTGTTACCCTTATTGGGAAGGTTGCCATATTGATGGTGCATTAGGTCATATGCAACAAATGTTTGGTCAAGCTACAGATGCAGCAAGAGGGAAGAAAGTAATTATTACAGAAACAGGTTGGCCAAGTGAAGGCGGAAGTTTGAAGGGAGCCTTTTCTTCAGAAGAAAATGCGATGAAGTATTTTGTTAATACGCAAGCTTGGGTTGCTAAAACAAATACGGAAGTGTTCTATTTTTCATCATTTGACGAATCTTGGAAAACTGGAGATGAAGGTGATGTTGGTGCTTTTTGGGGACTTTGGGATAAACATGAGAAGCTAAAGTTTTAAGCGTGAATTTTTAACGTTTATTAATTCAATTTTGTAAGTAACGTATAAGGTTATATCTCGCAAATTCTGTATCTTAACTAGAATTAATTTTTAAACTAATTATGAAAACACTGAATCGTCAATATGTATTCTTAATACTTGTTTGTATTACATTATTTACTTGTCAACAAGAACCAAGTAGAAATCTTTATCCAAACGAATTAGTGGGTTCACTTAAACTATTACCTTCAGAAAAAACAGGTATTGATTTTAATAATACGATTAATGAGTCTACATATTTCAATCATTATTATTACAGTCAAATATACGTTGGGTCTGGTGTAGCCATTGGAGATATAAATAATGATGGCTTGCAAGATGTCTTTTTTGGAGGAAATCAGGTCGCAGATAGATTATATTTAAATAAAGGGAACTTTGAGTTTGAAGATATTACAAAAAAATCTAAAGCAGCAAGAAATTCAGGTTGGACTTGGGGTGTGACAATGGCTGATGTAAATGCCGATGGGTATCTCGATATTTATGTTAGTAGAAACGGTAATTCCTCGAAACTTGAAGATCGTAGAAATCAATTATACATCAATAATCAAGATTTAACATTTACAGAATCGGCAATAAAATATGGTCTTGCCGATGTTGGATTTTCTACTCAAGCCGTATTTTTTGATATGGATAATGATGGCGATTTGGATATGTATCAGGTCAATCAAATAGCAGATAAAAAATTATTATTAGTAAATAAAATTCCTCGAGAACAGTATAAGTTTTTTAGAGATAGATTGTACAGAAATGATAATGGTAAATTCAAAGATGTATCTGAAGAAACAGGAATTTCAACGCATGTGTCTTATGGTTTGAGTGTTAATGCTACAGATTTTAATAATGATGGCTGGATGGACTTATATGTAGCAAACGATTATGCGGAGCCTGATTTTATGTATTATAATAATGGTGATGGAACATTTCGAAATGTGATTAATGAAGAGTTAAAGCATATCACACAACTTAGTATGGGTTCTGATACAGGTGATATTAATAATGATGGTCTATTAGATTTAATCACTACAGATATGACGCCAGAAGATCATTACCGTTCAAAAACTAATATGGCTTCTATGAGTACTGAAGCATTTAATACTTTAGTTAAGTCTGGCGCTCATCATCAATATATGGCTAATACATTACAAATTAATACAGGCTTAGGAAGCTTTTCAGATATTGCTAATATGTCTGGAATATCTAATACCGATTGGAGTTGGGCAAGCCTCCTTGTTGATTTAGATAATGATGGATGGAAAGATATTATAGTTTCTAATGGTATAAAAAAAGATGTCGATAATAATGATTATAGATCTAAAGTACAAAACCTAGGTAAAAATGCTACAGCAGATGATTTATTTCAGCTAAGTAAAAACACCCCTTCGCAACGAATATCCAATTATGCGTTTAGAAATAAAGGAAATTTAGAGTTTGAGAGAGTAACTGAAACATGGGGATTTGATACACCTAGTTTTTCTAATGGTATGGCTTATGGTGATTTGGATAATGACGGTGACTTGGATGTCATAACTAATAATATTGATGCGCCTGCTTTTGTGTATGAAAATAAAACTACTGGTAATTTTTTAAAAATTGAATTAGAAGGTTCTGAGAAAAATACGTTTGGAATTGGTGCTAAAGCAATCATTCATCATAATGGTAAGTTACAAATGGCAGAACATACAGTAACTCGAGGTTTTTTGTCATCCGTTGAGCATGGTTTGTTTTTTGGATTAGGAAAAGATACTGTGGTGGAGAAGGTAGAAGTGATTTGGCCAAATGGAACTGTTAATGTTTTTGATAATGTTAACGCTAATATGACACTAACAGCAAAAGAGGCTAAAGCGTCTTCAATTTTAAAAGAGCCTAAAATAGTAAAGACTTTTGTATCCCAAATAAACACAAAAGATGCAGGCTTAGATTTTGTCCATAAAGAAAATGACTTTAATGATTTTACTGAAGAAATTTTATTGCCTCATAAATTATCTCAAAACGGACCGTTTTCTGCAGTTGAAGATGTCAATAACGATGGCTTGGATGATATTTTTATTGGTGGCGCTCTAGGTCAAAGTGGGGTGCTTTATATACAAAAGGAAAATGGAAAGTTTTTCAAGAACATCTCTCAACCTTGGGGAAAAGACAAAGCTTCTGAAGATTTAGGATGTCTCTTTGTTGATGTAGATGGTGATAATGATTTAGACTTATATGTAGCAAGTGGTGGTAATGAATTCGAAATAGGAAATGTATTATTAAAAGATAGGTTATATATTAATGATGGAACGGGTAATTTTTCTAAAAATGATAAAGCAATACCTTCAATTTATCAAAGTTCGCAATGTGTTAAATCTTCAGATATAGATGGAGATGGTGATTTAGATTTATTTGTTGGAACACGACTTATTTCAGGTAAATATACGTTTCCAGCCACGAGTTATTTATTAATAAATGATAATGGCAGTTTTAAAAAAGCTTCTACAGGAATTGCAGCTTCTTTAGATAATATAGGAATGGTTACAGATGCCGTTTTTACAGATATTGATAATGATAGTGATGAAGACCTTATGTTAGTAGGTGAATGGATGGAGATTACAGTACTGACAAATGAAAAGGGCGTTTTTGAAAATAATTCTGAAGCATATGGACTTAAAAATACCAGAGGAATTTGGTGGTCTATAGCAGCTAGTGATTTAGATAATGATGGTGATGATGATTATATCATTGGTAACTTGGGAAGAAACAATAAATTCAAAGCCTCTAAAGAACACCCTTTTAAAGTTTATGCTAACGATTTTGATAATAATGGCACAAATGATGTTGTCTTAGCCAAATATTATAAAGATGATTATGTACCACTTCGAGGAAGAGAATGTACAAGTCAACAAATGCCATATATTTCAGAGAAGTTTAAAGATTATCACAGTTTCGCATCTTCAAAATTAATAGACATTCTACCTAAGGACAAAATTGACGACGCTGTTGTTTATGAAATTGAAAATTTTGAAAGTATTATTTTAATTAATGAAAACGGTAAACTTATTAGAAAAACGCTTCCAATTGAAACACAAATTTCACCTATAAAATCAATATTAGTATTAGATGTTAATCATGATGGGTTTCAAGATATTATAACAGTTGGCAATCATTATGGAGTAGAAGTAGAAACTACACGTTATGATGCAGGATTTGGAACTGTACTTTTAGGTGATGGAAATACCAATTTTGAATATGTTTCTCCTAAAAAAAGTGGTTTTTATGTGCCTCATGATAGTAGAGATATAAAGCCTGTAAATCAAAATAAGAATCCTTTGATTATTATTACTAATAATAACACTAGTCCATCTCTTTTTGAAGTAAAAAGCTAAAGTTGTGGTTGTATGGATATAATCTTCATGATTGTTGCTGTCTTATTTTGATTTAAAATCTTAATAATCAATTAATTATGATTATTTTAAATGAAATTATTTTTTCTTTTAATTTCACTACGTATAGTTTTTGTATAGGTGTTAAATGCTATAAAAGCCAATAAAAAATCAGTTCTTGTAATTCAAATTAATTAAAACTAAAATATCATGAAAAAAATTACATTTTTCTTCTTGCTTTTGACTGTATCTTTTGGATATTCTCAGGTGGTATTAGAAGACTTTGAAGGCCCAGCACCAGCACTTGCTTTTTCTAACGGTCCTGGTAGTGCTACGATTGTAGCTGATCCTGAAATGGGAGGAACACACGGTAATGTACTTGAAATTATTACTGGAGCTGCTTCAGCGCCATGGCAACAAGCAGAGCTTACTTTACAAGGCGACTATATTGATTTGTCTGGTGTAACTAAAGTCGTTACTGTTGATGTATATTCTGATACTGCATTTGACATGTTAGCTAGAGCTGATGGAGGCATTGGAGGAGGTCCTGCGGCAACTGATGCTAGTCATACAGGTTCTGGTTGGGAAGTATTAACTTTTGATTTTACGATTCCTAGAGATAATCTACCAGTACCAACAGGGATTTATGAGAAAATATTTTTCTTTAATTTATGGGATAGTGTAGCAAATGGATGGGTTTGTGGTGCTGGAGATTGTAGTCCGGTTTCAACAAGTTATGTAGATAATATAACTGCTGTTGCAGCACCTGCTCCAGAAACGTGTAATGATGGAATTTTAAATAACGGAGAAACTGAAATCGATTGTGGTGGTCCAAATTGTTCTGCCTGCCCATCTCCTCCTATAATTGCAGCGCCAACACCACCTAATAGAGCTCCTGCTGATGTGATTTCTATTTATAGTGATGCATATGCAGATGTAACCTTAGATACTTTTAGTGCTGGTTGGTGTGGTAATCCTGCTGTATCAGAAGTTATGATTGCTGGTAATCCTACACAACTATATCTTGGATTGCCTTGTCAAGGAATAGATTTTCAGAATAATAGAATAGATGCAACTGGATTTACAAATTTCCATTTTGATTTTTTTACTGATGAAACTAATATAATAGGTAAAGTTTTTAACTTTAAACTTGTTGATTTTGCTTTTGGAGGAGCGGAAGCTTCTGCTTTCGAAATTAATATAAATGATGGAACCTCTCCTGGAGTGATAACTGGAACATGGGTTTCAGTAGATGTTACAATACCAGGGAGTTTTGCAGTAAATGATATTGCTCAAATTGGTATCACTTCTAATTTAGCTAGTGTTTGGTATGACAATATTTATTTTCATAAAAACACAACTCTAGGGACAAATGAATTTACGTCTGCTCAATTTAAAGTGTATCCTAATCCAACTTTAAATAATTGGAATGTAGAAAGTAATACAACAATACGTTCTATTGTTCTTTATGATGTGTTAGGAAAACAAGTTTCTAGATTAACTCCAAATGCTAGTGACATTGAGATTAGTACAGCTAATATTAATACTGGTTTATATTTTGCCAAAATCGAAAGTGATAATGGAACAAAAACAATAAAACTTATCAAAGAATAAGAATATAGTTCCCTTATACCCTATAATTTATTAAAAGCGTGTTTATATTTGTTAAACACGCTTTTTTTAATTGTATATTTTGATGTTAATCAATATTAATTTGAGTGTAGTAATACAATTCATATGTTGAAAAAAATAATATATACCATACTTTTAGTTATTTCGGTTCATAGTTGCTCACAGAAAAATAGAACGGCAACTGATGATGTTGGGCCAATCTCTAATGATTTAATTAAAGAAACGAGTCCATATTTACTTCAGCATGCTTATAATCCTGTAAACTGGAAGGCATGGAATACTGAGTCCTTAAATTTAGCTCAAGAAGAAAATAAGCTTATCATAATTTCTGTTGGATATTCGGCATGCCATTGGTGTCATGTGATGGAAGAAGAAAGTTTTGAGAATGATTCTGTAGCTAAACTAATGAATGAGAATTTCATTAGCATAAAAGTTGATCGTGAAGAACGACCAGATGTCGATCAAATTTATATGAATGCTGTTCAACTCATGACTGGAAGAGGTGGATGGCCTCTTAATTGTATAGCATTACCTGATGGAAGACCTGTTTTTGGAGGTACGTATTTTACAAAAACGCAATGGACAAAAGTTCTGGAAGAGCTATCTAGTTTGTATAAAAACGATCCTGAAAAAGTTATTGCATTTGCAGAACAGCTAACAGAAGGGGTCAAGAGTTCAGATTTAATTACAATTAATAAAGACGACGTTCAATTCAATGTAGAAAAAGGACATGCTATGGTTGAACTTTGGAAATCGTCTTTAGATTTTAAAAATGGCGGACAAAAAAAGGCGCCAAAATTCCCTATGCCCAGTAATTTAAGTGCTTTATTGAGGTATAGTTTTCAAAATGAGGATAAAAATTTACAAGATTTTGTAGTTACTACATTGACCAAAATGTCAAATGGCGGTATATATGACCATATAGGAGGTGGTTTCTCAAGATATTCGGTTGATAATAAATGGCATATTCCACATTTTGAAAAAATGCTATATGATAATGCACAATTGGTGAGTCTCTATGCAAATGCATATCAATTAACCAAAAATGAATCTTTTAAAACGGTTGTAATAGAAACGCTCGATTTTATTGAAAGAGAGTTAACTCAAAACGATGGCGCATTTTATTCTTCACTGGATGCTGATAGCAAAAATGACGAAGGGCTATTAGAAGAAGGTGTGTTTTATTCTTGGACCAAAGAAGAATTAGAAGCTGAATTAGGACATGATTTTGAGGTGTTTAAATCGTATTATAATATAAATACTACTGGTAAATGGGAAAAGAATCTATATGTCCTTTATAAAACAAAAATAGATGCCGACTTTTTAGAGACTTTCAATTTAACTCAAGACGACTTAAATAAGAAGAAATTAAATTGGAAAACTAAACTTTCTAAGGTAAGAAATACTAGAGAACGACCAAGAACTGATGATAAGGTTCTGACATCTTGGAATGCATTAATGTTAAAGGCTTATGTGGATGCTTATCGTGTATTAGACAATCCATTATATTTAGATAAAGCTCTTAAAAATGCAACTTTTATAAAAGAACACCAATTAGACAATGATGGCTCTTTATTCCATAATTATAAAAATGGGAAAAGTACTATCGAAGGGTTTTCAGAAGATTATGCCCATACGATTTCGGCACTTATCGAATTATATCAAGCAACTTTAGATGAGAAATGGCTAGGTATGGCTAAAGATTTGATGGATTACAGTATTACTCATTTTCTGGATAAAGAAAATGGGATGTTTTATTTTACTTCAGATACAGAAACAAGTTTAATTACAAGAAAGATTGAAGTTATAGATAATGTTATTCCTTCTTCTAATTCAGTTTTGGCTGAAAGTTTATTTAAATTAAGCCATTATTATTCTAATAAGACATATTCTAATATGGCAAAGCAGATGCTAAGTAATATTAATGCGCAATTGGAAAAAGCTCCATCAGGATATTCAAATTGGTTCTCACTATATTTAAATTATTCTAATCCTTACTATGAAGTCGCTATTTCTGGAACTAATGCTTTAGAAAAACTGAAAGAAGTTAATCATTACTATTTACCAAATATTTTAATTGCTGGCGCTACAAGCGAAAGTCAATTGCCTATCATGGAGAATAGATTTATTGAAGACGACACCTATATCTATGTTTGTGTCAATGGAGCATGTAAATTACCTGTTTCAGATTCCAAAGAAGCTGTAGAGCAACTATCAAAGTAATTACACTTTTGATTATTTATTTGAATAGAGTTATATTAATGGTCAATATTTTTTTTGAAAATCCAAGTTTATATTTAAAGATATGGTAACACTAAAACAATTAGCAGAACAATTAAGTGTATCGGTTTCTACGGTATCAAAAGCACTGCACAATAGCGATGAGATAAGTCCAGATACAATAGAACGTGTAAAGGCTTTAGCAAAATTTTTAAATTATAAACCTAATAAATTAGCAGTAAGTCTTAAAAGCAGCAAAACAAATACTATTGGTGTTATCATACCAAACATATTAAATCATTTCTTTGCTAAGGCTTTATATGCTATAGAAATGGAAGCATCTAAACAGGGCTATGATATTATTACTTGTGTCTCTAACGAGAAGTTTTCTAAAGAGTTAGATAGTCTTCAATTGTTGTCTAATGGGAGTGTAGATGGATTTATAATGTCTTTAGCTGAAGAAACTCAAGTAGCAAATGATGTCGAACATATTAATGCCATTTTGCAACAAAACATCCCCATTGTTTTGTTTGATAGAGTTTCAGATAAAATAAATACTGATAAAGTTATAATAGACGATTTTGATGCCGCCTACCAAGCGACTAAATATCTGCTTTCTGAAGGAAGAAAACATATTGCACTTATTAGTGATATAGATGAGTTAAGTGTCGGAAAACTAAGAACTAACGGGTATCTTGAAGCTTTAAAAGAGGCTGGAAATTATAAGTCAGAAGCCTTAGTTATTGCAATTAAAAAAGAAGGTTCTATTGAGGGACGTATAGAGCAACTTTTTAAAACGAATACGTCTATTGATGGTATTATTGCTATCGATAATATAACTGGAGTGGTAGCACTTCAAAAGGCTTTAAAGTTTAATTATAAAATCCCTCAGGATTTATCGATAATTGGATTTTCTGATGAAAATGTACTTCAGTTTACAGATCCCAAATTATCTACGGTATCACAACATACATTAGATATCGGTAAAGCTTCTGTTGAGTTATTAATAAACCGTTTGCAAAACAAAACATCAAGAGATACAGAAACAAAGACCATAAAAACCAAACTGCAATTGCGTGGTACAACTAAATAAGCGTGTTTTTAAATTAGTCTTTAAAGCGAAAATTAGAAATTGTGATAAATTATTTGAGTATAAGGGGGTTCTAATTATATTTTATAATTAGTTTTGCGATAATGGATTTTACACAAGTTTTAGGATATTTAGGCGCATTAATAATAGGTGTAGTTCTAGGACTTATTGGGGGAGGCGGTTCTATTTTGACGGTTCCTATTTTTGTGTATTTTATGTTTATAAATCCAGTCACAGCAACAGCATATTCACTTTTTGTTGTTGGAGTTTCAGCTTTGGTAGGTGCAATTAGAAATATGCAAAAAGGCTTAGTAGATTTTAAAACTGCTATTGTTTTTGCTATTCCAGCCTTTATAGCAGTCTATGCTACTCGCAAGTTTTTGATGCCAGCCATTCCTCAAGAATTATTTTCTATTGGTGATTTCTTAGTTACTAAAAACATGGCCATTATGCTTTTCTTTGCCATAGTGATGTTAGTAGCTTCAATTTCTATGATTAAGAATAATCATAACGAAAAAGAAGAAGAAGAAACGGAAATACAATATAATTATCTACTTATTGTTACTGAAGGTTTAGTTGTAGGTCTCTTAACAGGAATTGTTGGAGCAGGAGGAGGGTTTCTTATAATACCTGCTTTAGTTTTATTGGCAAAATTGCCAATGAAAAAAGCTGTCGCAACATCGCTGCTAATTATAGCTATAAAATCGTTAATTGGCTTTATTGGCGATATTGAAAATTTAGAAATTGATTGGATGTTTTTAATTCGTTTTACAACTGTTTCTGTAATAGGTATTTTTTTAGGTGTTTATTTATCAAAGTTTATTGACGGTAAAAAACTAAAGAAAAGTTTTGGATGGTTTGTTCTAATTATGGGAATATATATTATTCTAAAAGAACTTTCGTAATGCGAAAACTTTAAAGTATTATCATAACAATAGCTGTTATTAGATAGCCTCATTTTTTCAAAACCTTATTGTAGTTTATATAGTTGATTAATAAATAGAAATTTCTAACCTAAGATATTACTGTTTACGGAGTCATTTTTGGAGTTATATGCTTATCTTTAATGTAACATTAAGATTAGTAGCAAGATTTTTCACAACCAATTAACTTCGATATTATGTTTTGCTACGTAAATATTTTAAAACTTAGAAGATTAATCTTCCTTGTTATTTTCTTTTGTTTCACATGTATTGTTAATGCGCAATTACCCACAGGCTATTCAGCAGTTGAAGTGCAATCTGGTTACAATACTATTATGGGTGTTGTATTTAATCAAGATGGTACTAAAATGTTCGTTTGGGAAAAACGCGGACATGTTTATGTCTCTAATTGGGACGGAACAACTTATGTCAAACAAGCAACGCCAGTACTCGATATTTCAGATGAAGTAGGTGATTGGAGAGATTTCGGATTTGCTAGCTTTTGTCTAGACCCAAATTTTGACACGAATGGTTTAGTATATATGTTTTATATGGTTGATAGGGAACATTTAATGAATTTTGGTACACCTAGTTATGATCCAGATGATAACGATTATTATGAAGCATCTATAAGTCGAGTAACGCGCTATCAACTTAATATTTCTAATAGCCCTTTAACAACAAATTATAGTTCAAGAACTGTACTTTTAGGAGAATCGATTTCTACAGGTGTGCCTTTAACTCACGAATCTCATGCTGGTGGAACCATAATCTTTGCTAATGATGGTACGCTTTTAGTTTCAACAGGTGATAATGCTAGTTATAATTCGATTGATGATGGTAACGCTTCAGAAACCTATTACCAACAGGCAATTGATGATGGTATTATGAGACCTGAAGAAAATGTTGGTGCATTTAGAAGTCAAATGCTAACTTCTCTCTGTGGAAAAATATTACGATTAGATCCAGTAACTGGTGATGGATTAGCATCTAATCCGTTTTATGAAGCTGCTAATCCGCGTTCGCCTAAATCCCGAATGTGGTCTATGGGTTTAAGAAACCCATTTCGAATGTCTATTCAAGCTGGTAGTGGGAGTACCAATCCAAATGATGGTAACCCAGGAATTATTCATATCGCTGATGTAGGTTGGGTTACATGGGAAGATCTTCATATTTTTGATAAAGGAGGCTTAAATGGTGGATGGCCTTTATATGAAGGACAAACAGTTAATAGTAATTACTATAATACTGGAGCAACAAATCCTGATGAAGGCAACGTGCTTTTCGCAGACAATTGCACGCAACCAACATCGTTCAATGATAGTTTTGATCCAGCACTTAGACGTTTTGTACATGATAGACCTGAAGTTGCATGGCGACATGGAAATTCTAATGAAGCACGCGTTCCATGGTTTGATGGTGTTACTCCTACTGACCCTCGTATTGGAACTGCTCAATCTCCAACTACTGGTATTGAATTTAGAGGAAATGCGGCTATTTGTGGTGTCTATATTCAAGGAGATGCTTTAGGAAGTAGTATGAATGGTAAGTATTTTTTTACCGACTATGTTAGAGACTGGATAAATGTAGCGACGTTTACTGATGGTACTATGAATTGGATTAGCGATGTTTCTAGTTTTGCTCCTATTAATTTTGGGTCTGGAATTGTACATATGATGCAAAACCCTTTAGACGGTTTTGTGTATTATGTGAATATTTTTCAAGGCAGATTAGACAAAATAATATTTGAAGGTCCAACATGGACTAACGAACCTATTGGTATGATTCTTGAATGTGATGATGTAACTGATTTTGATGTAGCTTTTGCATCATGGCTTGATAGTTTTTCTGGAACAGTTTCTTGTGGTGTAGCAACGATTACCAATAATAGTTCAGGTTTGAGTGCTATGTGTGGAAATACAGGTTTAGAAACTGTAACTTTTACATTGTCTGATGATTGCGGAAATCAAATTACAAAAGAAGCTACTTTTACTATTGAAGACACTATTAATCCAACATTTAATGAGGCGCTTCCAGGAAATACAACTGTAGATTGTGATAGTATCCCAGTTGAAGAGACTTTAACCGCAAGTGATACCTGTGGAACAGCAATAGTTACTTTTGAAGAAACGACAAGTTCAGGATCG